>Ga0181555_1000001_pt1 | contig 425538 bp, 408 predicted proteins | sample 011ome_15_FD_145601 | JGI IMG/M metagenome (GOLD analysis project Ga0181555, IMG submission 145601) | Coastal salt marsh microbial communities from the Groves Creek Marsh, Skidaway Island, Georgia - 011504AT metaG (spades assembly) | ecosystem: Environmental > Aquatic > Marine > Intertidal...
CACTTAATACAAGCGTTTTGCTTATCAAGCAAATGGTAACATTTCCTAATCCCATAGCAATAGAAGTTGCGGCATCTTTATATACGTATTCTTGCATTTTGACTTTTACCGTTAAAACAACTTCAATAATAACAGTAGCAATAAAAACAGGTATTGCGTAGTGAATTAAGTTTGGGAATTCTGGTATTTGCATTTGATATTTATTTGCAACTAAAATAAGACAATTTTTATAGGCAAAAGATATATTGTTTAATCAAAAAAAGTCACTATATTTGCAGCCTTAAAATAATTTTAAACAATTACTTATGAATCATTACGAAACTGTTTTCATTTTGAATCCCGTTTTATCTGATACTCAGATAAAGGAAACAGTACAAAAGTTTAATGACTATTTGGTTTCTAAAGGTGCCGAAATGATTTCTAAAGAAGATTGGGGCTTAAAAAAATTAGCGTATCCAATCCAAAAGAAGAAAAGTGGTTTTTACTACTTATTTGAATTCAAAATCGCAGGAGAAGAAATTTCTTCATTCGAACTTGAATTTAGAAGAGATGATAGCGTTATGCGTTATTTAACTGTTAAATTAGATAAGCATGCTGCAGCTTGGGCTGAAAAGAGAAGAGCACGTGTAACATCTGCTAAAAAATAAGAGATATGTCATCTATAGATCAACAAGCAAAAGGAAATAAGCAGGGAGAAGTAAGATACTTAACTCCGCTTGACATTGAAACTAAAAAAGAATTTAAATACTGTCGTTTTAAGAAAAACGGAATGAAGTACATCGATTATAAAGATGCAGACTTCTTAATGTATTTAGTGAATGAACAAGGTAAAATTTTACCTAGACGTTTAACAGGAACATCATTAAAATATCAACGTAAAGTTGCACAAGCTATCAAACGTTCTCGTCATTTAGCTTTAATGCCATACGTTGGAGATATGTTAAAATAAAAAGAAGAAGTATTATGGAATTAATATTAAAACAAGACGTAGAAAATGTAGGTTTTAAAGATGATATTGTAACTGTAAAAAACGGTTATGGTAGAAACTTTTTAATCCCACAAGGACATGCAGTATTAGCTACTTCTTCTGCAAAAAAAGTATTGGCAGAAACGTTAAAGCAACGTGCTTTTAAAGAAGCTAAAATAATTGAAGAAGCTACTAAAATAGCTGACGCAATTAAAGGATTAGAGATTAAGATTACATCTAAAGTTGGTTCAGGAGACAAGTTATTTGGTTCTGTAAACAATGCAGATGTTGCTGAAGCAATTGCAAAAACAGGAACTGAAATAGATAGAAAATTTATTAAAGTTGCTGGTGGATCAGTTAAAAGATTAGGTAAATACGAAGCGACTGTAAGATTACACAGAGCTGTAGTTGCTGAAATTACTTTTGACATTGTTGCTGAGTAAACATCAGATTAAATTATATGTAAAACCTATCAATTCATTTTGATAGGTTTTTTTATTTTAGCACAATAAATACAACCATGAAATACAGACAATTAACCAAAGAACAATTTGAATCTTTGCATGAAGAATTCGCCCTTTTTTTAGCATCACAGAGTATAGATGTAAAAGAATGGAATCAATTAAAAAAAGAGAAACCTCAAGTTGCAGAAGATGAAATGAATGTTTTTTCTGATGTTGTTTGGGATGATGTATTAACAAAAACAGCGTACCTAGAACACTTTTCAAAACAGAGCATCAATTTGTTTAAATGTGATGAAAGTGAAATTCAAAGAATCTTTGTGAAAATAAATAAAGACATCAACTTGTTCGAGCAAGAAGGTTTTGAATGGTTATTATCAAATCCAACAGACGATGTTGTTGAATATTTTAATGGAACAAAAGAATACACATCAGAAAGAAATTCAGAAGTCTTTGATTTGATAGAGAAAGGAAGCTCAATTTCTAAAGGAGAATTGTACGAGTATTTTAATCGATTAATCTCTAAATAACTCGAGATGTCATTCCTGCGTAGGCAGGAATCCAAAAAACAAACTATAGATTCCTGCCTACGCAGGAATGACAAGGCTATTTTATGTTCCAGGTGCTCGAGTAATTTTTATTCGTCATTGCGAGCCTGCCTGTCGGCAGATAGGTTTACGAAGTAATCTTTCATTCAACAGATTACTTCAATCGTGCCTGATTGGTAATAACTATCTAAAACAATAACTCAATTAGTTTATCAGTTCCAGAACTAGCAACGTCTTTTATAATGGTAAGATTTTTATACTGACTTTCTGTAATTGATGGATTTGGGTCAATAAAATATATTGGAATATTTGGTTTTGTGTAATTGATTAAACTTGCAGCTGGATATACTTGCATAGAAGTTCCAATAACTACTAAAATATCCGCTTGTAGAGTGAATTCTGCCGCTTTTTCTAACAAAGGAACTTCTTCTCCAAACCAAACAATATGAGGTCTTAATTGCGATTTTTCTTCACATACGTCTCCTAGCACTAAGTCATTATCCCATTCATAAATTAAAGCAGGATTAGATGTGCTTCTCACTTTTAATAATTCACCATGCAAATGAATGATGTTTTTACTTTCAGCACGTTCGTGTAAATTGTCTACGTTTTGAGTGATGATTTAAACGGCATATTTTTTCTCTAATTCCTTTAAATTAAAATGTGCTTTGTTCGGTTGTACAGTTTGTAATTGTCTTCGTCGTTGATTGTAAAAATCCAAGACTAAATCAGGATTTTTATAAAAACCTTGGGGAGAAACAACTTCCATCACATCATGTCCTTCCCACAATCCATCAGCATCTCTAAACGTTTTAAGTCCGCTTTCTGCACTAATTCCAGCTTCAGGTAATACTACAACATTTTTCATTTCAATAAATTTTAAGCTAAAATATGATTTTTATGCTATGTTTGTAAAAAGCATTTAATAGTATGATAGATACTCAACTTTTAAACTTTCTAGAAGATTTTGTAAGTGATAAGCGAAAAGAGACATTTCATAAAGTTTTAGAAAATAGAACTAGGCATTTTACAGTAGTTTTAGAAGATATATTTCAGCCGCATAATTCTAGCGCTGTCATTAGAAGTTGTGATATTTTCGGATTGCAAGATGTGCACATTATCCAAAATAAATACTCGAGTAGAGTTTCACGCCATGTTGCAAAAGGTTCTCAAAAATGGTTAGATATTAAAAAATACAATCAATCTGCTACCAATACCCAAGACTGTATAGATGCGTTAAGAAATGAAGGTTATCAAATTATAGCCACCACACCGCATAACGATTCTTGCATGTTGCACGAATTCGACATTACCAAAAAATCAGCATTTGTTTTTGGGGTAGAAAAAGAAGGCGTTTCAGAATATACCATGAATCAAGCAGATGGATTTTTAAAAATACCCATGGTTGGTTTTACAGAGAGTTTAAACATTTCTGTAGCTGCTGCGATCATTTTGCAAGATATTACTACCAAATTAAGAACTTCAAATATCAACTGGAAATTGTCTGAAATTGAAAAGCAAGTGTTGTATTTTGAATGGGTTCAAAAATCTATTAAGAGTATCAATAAAATAAAAGAACGGTATCAAGATCTATAGAAAATATAATTTATGTATATTTATTCAGCATTTTAACTTTAACACTTTAAGAATGAAAATTAAACTATTTATCAAGTTTTTTCTTGTTTTAACATTAGTGACAACGACTTTAGTTGCGCAAGAAAAGGTTGAACAGAAAAAAGATTCAACCAAAGCAGCAACTAAAGAACTGCCACTTGAACCAGAAAGAAAATTGTCCTTTAATACGCAACAAGGAACATGGATGTCTTTAGATGTTCATCCAAATGGAAAAGAAATTATTTTCGATATGATGGGAGATCTCTATACCATTCCTATTACTGGAGGTAAAGCAACAAGAATCACGAAAGGGATGGCCTATGATGTACACCCAAGATATAGTCCAGACGGAAATTCGATTGTGTTTATTTCAGATAAAAGTGGTTCAGAAAATATATGGATTCGTGATTTAAAAACGAATGAAGAAACCCAAATAACAAAAGACAAAAATCAAAAACATTTTTCTGCAGATTGGAGTCCAGATGGAGATTATGTTTTGGGAGTAAAAGGTAGAAGAAATATAAAACCTTATCTATATCATAAAGATGGTGGTTCTGGAGCAAAATTAGTTTCTGCACCTGCCAATTTAAAATTGATTGACCCAGCTTTTGGGGCTGATGGTAGATTGATTTATTTTTCAGTAAGACGTGGAGCATGGAACTACAATGCTCAGTTGCCACAATACCAAATCATGACATTTGATCGTAACGATGGATCTACAGAAACCATTACCTCTAAATACGGTTCATCATTTACACCAACGCTTTCTAAAGACGGAAATTGGTTAGTATTTGGTAGCCGATTTGAAGATAAAACAGGCTTGATTCTTCGCAATCTAAAAAGTGGAGAAGAAAAATGGTTGGCATATCCAATTCAAAGAGATGATCAAGAATCTATGGCTACTTTAGGAGTTTTACCTGGAATGGATTTTACTCCAGATAGTAAAAATTTAATTACTTCTTATGGCGGAAAAATATATACTATTTCTTTAGCATCAAACAAAGCGACAGAAATTCCTTTTAATGTAGATGTAGAAATTGAGATTGGACCAATGGTCTCTTTTAAATACCCAATCGATGATGCACCTGACGCTTTTGTAACTCAAATTAGAGATGCTGTTCCGTCACCAGACGGGAAAATGTTGGCATTTACAGCATTGAATAGGTTGTATGTAATGGATTTTCCAAATGGAAAGCCAAAACGTTTGACAAAAAATGATTTTACAGAAGCGCAACCTTCATGGTCGCCTGATAGTAAAAATCTTGTTTTTACAACTTGGAAATATGGAGAAGGGCATTTGTATAAAGTAAATGTTTCGGGTAGAGCTAAAATTGAAAAATTAACAAAAGAATCAGGTTTTTATACCAAACCAGCTTGGTCTTATAATTCTGATAGAATTGCTTTTTTAAAAGGAAGTACTCAAAGTTTTGAAGATGCAATAGGCAATTCTAACCCTGTAAGCGAAATTGCATGGATCCCTTCAAATGGAGGAGATATAACTGTAATTGATCGAACAAAAGGAAGAGCAAATATTCATTTCACTAAAATTGATGATAGAGTCTATATGAATCATGGTAGTAAAGGTTTAATATCAATTCGTTGGGATGGTACAGATGAAAAATCACACTTAAAATTGACAGGAATTACAACATTTGGTTCTTCTGATGTATTTGGAGAAGAACATGGAATCTTGCCAAGTGAAATTGAAGGTTGGAGAGAAAATAATAGAGCTTCTAGACCTCAAGAAATTAGAATTTCACCTGATGGTAGAAATGCATTAGCAAAAATTAATAACGATGTGTATTCGGTGTTGATTCCTAAAATAGGAAACACACCAACGATATCTTTAGCAAATGCAGATAATGCAGCTTTTCCTGCTAATAAACTAACTATAATAGGAGGAGAGTTCCCTGCTTGGTCTTCAGATAGCAAAAGAGTTCATTGGTCTTTAGGGGCAAGTCATTTTGTATATGATTTAGCCAAAGGGAAAGCTTTTGCAGACAATTTAGCTGCAGAGAAAAAGAAAAAGGCTAAGGAAAAATCAACAGAAAAGAAAACTGATAAAAAACCAAAAGAAACTCCAAAATTTAAAGCAGATGAATATCCAATAAAAGTTGGCTATAAAAAAGCAACACCTAAAGGCACAATTCTATTAAAAGGGGGGCGTATTATTACCATGATTGGTAGTCAAGTGATTGAAAATGGAGATGTTTTAATCGTTAACAATAGAATTCAAAAAGTAGGAGCATCAGGAAGTTTTACAATCCCTAGAGGTGCTAAAGTTATAGATGTTTCAGGGAAAACCATTACTCCAGGATTTGTGGATACACATGCGCATATGTGGCCAAATTGGGGAGTTCATAAAAATCAAGTTTGGATTTACTCTGCAAACTTAGCATATGGAGTAACGACAACTAGAGACCCACAAACGGCAACCACAGATGTGTTAACCTACTCAGATATGGTAGATGCAGGAATTATGCACGGACCAAGAGTTTACAGCACAGGTCCGGGGGTTGGTTATTGGGCTTATAACATTAAGAGCTTAGAGCATGCTAAAGATGTTTTAACACAATACAGTAAATACTACAATACGAAATACATTAAAATGTATGTTGTAGGTAATAGACAACAACGTCAGTGGGTTATTATGGCGGCTAAAGAATTAAAACTAATGCCAACTACAGAAGGGTCTTTAGATTTTAAAATGAATATGACAGAGGTGTTTGATGGTTATCCTGGACACGAACATTCGTATCCAATTTATCCAATTTACAATGATGTGATTAAAAGTGTAGCATTTTCTCAAATTGCAGTTACACCAACCTTATTAGTTTCTTACGGTGGACCTTGGGCAGAAAATTATTATTATTCTAGAGAGAATCCGTATCACGATACAAAAATGCAATATTTTACTCCTTATGAAGAATTAGCGAGTAAATCTAGAAGAAGACCAGGATGGTTTATGGATGAAGAACATGTATTTCAAAAGCATGCCGAATTTATGAAGGATTTGGTAGAAGCAGATGGAATTGCAGGAGTTGGAAGTCACGGACAATTACAAGGGCTTGGTTTTCACTGGGAACTTTGGTCTGTTGCAAGTGGAGGAATGAAAAACTTAGATGCCTTAAAAGTAGCTACCATTCATGGAGCTAAAGCTTTAGGGTTGGATACCGATTTAGGAACTATAGAAGAAGGTAAAGTAGCAGACATCTTAATTATGGATAAAAACCCTTTAGACAATTTAAGAAATACGAACACGTTGAAATATGTAATAAAAAACGGAATTCTGTATGATGCGAATACACTAGATGAATTAGCACCTACCAAAAAGAAAGCTCCGGTTTTCCATTGGCAAATAAAGAAACCAGTTAATTTACCTGGAATTAAAAAGTAATAAAAAAAAAGCCTCATTTTTAAATGAGGCTTTTTTAATATTTTGATTTCAATTATTTTACAATTACTTTCTGAATAGTGGCAATAGAATCACAACGTTTAATGTATAATTGAATGTTCTTTAGGCTATCTTTTCCGCTAATTAAGTATTCTGGGCAAGGCTTTATTCTCGGTTTACTTTCACTAAAATGAACATCACCATTTTTAAGAATTGCATTTACCGTAAGTGTATCTAAGTTGTTTTTTTGTAAAACAGTATTCGCTTCAGAAGAATAAACCTTTTCTCTAATACGTATTGTTTTTAGCGTTCTTGCGTCCATTCCGTAATCAAAAGAGACATCTTTTCCAACCCATATAAAGTAGACAACAACACCTCCAATAGAAAATCCAAGTAAATAATATAAAACACGTTTCGGCCAGCTCATCATTAAATATTTAACGATTGCAAAAGTAGGAAATTAAACGGATTAAATGATCAATAAATTAATATCTCTAAAAGGTAAATTAAACCAACCAGCAACTGTTTTGCTTGTTAAAATTCCGTGGTAAAAATACATGCCGTTTCGTAAGCTTTTGTCAAAACGCGCCGCATTTTCAAATCCGCCTTCCTCAGCAATACTTAATAAATATGGAGTAAAGATGTTGCTGATAGAAACGGATGCAGTTCTTGCATATCTAGACGGAATGTTTGGAACACAGTAATGCATAACTCCGTATTCTATAAAAGTAGGTTCGCTATGTGTGGTAATTCTTGAAGTTTCAAAACAGCCACCACAATCAATGCTCACATCCACAATTAAAGCCCCTTCTTTCATTTGTTCTACCATATCTTCTGTGACCATAATCGGTGAACGATTTTTTCCTCTTATAGCTCCAATAGCAATATCGCAACGCATTAAGGCTTTTAATAATGTTTTCGGTTGTATGGTAGATGTATAAATAGGTGTATTTAAACAATGCTGTAAGCGTCTTAATTTGGTAATTGAATTGTCAAAAACTTTTACACGGGCACCTAATCCTAAAGCAGAACGAGCAGCAAATTCGCCCACAGTTCCGGCGCCAATAATAACAACATCGGTAGGAGGAACGCCACCAATATTTCCAACTAACAATCCGTTTCCATTATTACTATTGCTAAGTAATTCAGCTGCAATCAACACAGAAGCAGTTCCTGCAATTTCACTTAGTGATTTTACAATAGGATAAAACCCATGTTCGTCTTTGATGTAGTCAAACGCAAACGCGGTAATTCTTTTTTTTGCTAATGTTTCAAAGTACTTCTTTGATTGTGTTTTTAATTGTAACGCAGATAATAAAACACTTTGTGGTTTGATGTATTCTATTTCTTGTAATGTTGGAGGTGCTACTTTTAAGACAATATTACACCCAAAAGCTTCTTCAACATTGTAGGAGATTTTTGCTCCAGCTTCAGAATATTCTTTGTCGCTAAAGTTTGCGGCATTTCCTGCGCCAGTTTCAACCACAATTCTATGCCCGTGTGCAGTCAAAGCAGCAACAGCATCCGGGGTTAAACAAACACGTTTTTCTTCGAAATGTGTTTCTTTGGGTAAACCGATAAACAATTCTCCTTTATGCTTTTTAATTTCTAGCATTTCTTCTTGTGGAAGTAACTCTTCTTTGCTAAACGGAGAATATTGGCTCATATCTTATTTTTTAGTTGAATATTTCGAAATCCATTTTCTAAAACAGAAATATGTATCTCGGTCGACTCTAAAGGTAATAAATTTTCGATATTCTGAGGCCATTCAATCAAACACCAAGCATCTGAATAAAAATAATCTTCTACACCAATGTCATAGGCTTCGTTTTCGTCTTCTATTCTGTAGAAATCAAAATGATATACAACATCAGCATTTGCAGTATGATATTCATTTACCAAAGAGAAAGTAGGAGAGTTGGCAACATCTTCAATTCCCAATTCTTTGCAAATCTCTTTGATTAAAGTGGTTTTTCCAGCACCCATTTCTCCGTAAAAAAGCAGCGTTTTACTTTTTGATGTTGCAATGATTTCTTTTGCAATGGTGTTGAGCTCAGAAATTGAATAGGTTTTGTTCATGTAACAAAAATATGTTTTAATCTTTAAATTGTAAAACTATTTCGCCTCATAAATGGCACACGGAATAATCATTTCTTCTAGAGAAATTCCGCCATGTTGGTAAGTGTTTTTATAATATTTTACATAATGATTGTAATTGTTCTGATAGGCCAAAAACAAATCTTCTTTTGCGAAAATAAACGAACTATTCATTGCGGTTGTTGGTAAAAAAATGTCTTTTGGGTTGCGAACTGCATAGACGTCTTTTTCGTTATAAGATAAACTTCTACCAGTTTTGTAGCGTAAATTAGAACTTGCATTTTTATCTCCAATTACCTTGGTAGGATTTTTACAATTAATGGTTCCATGATCGGTAGTAATAATTAATTTCTGCCCTAATTTTTGTGCTTTCTGAATAATTTCTAACAATGGCGAATTCCGAAACCAACTTTCTGTTAAGGATCTATAGGCTTTGTCATCACCAGCCAATTCCTTAATGACTTCCATTTCTGTTTTGGCGTGCGAAATCATATCTACAAAATTATAGACAACAACCGTTAAATCGTTTTGTTTGGTTGCATTGTAATTATCTGCCAAATCTTTACCATTTTTAAGATTGGTAATTTTATAGTATTCGTGTTTAATGGGTAAGTTTAAACGTTTTATCTGTGCAGATAAAAACTCGTTTTCATACAAGTTTTTTCCTCCTTCATCGGTGTCATTTTTCCAAAACTCTGGATACATTCTTTCCATTTCAGAAGGCATCAATCCGGAGAAAATAGCATTACGTGCATATTGTGTTGCAGTTGGTAAAATGCTAAAAAACGATTCTTCTTTTTCTTTCTTAAAATGATTGTTGATGTACGGCTCTAAAATTCGAAATTGATCTAAACGTAAATTATCAATGACAACTAGTAAAGTTCCTTTTTCTGAAGTTTTTAATTCAGGAAACACCACTTCTTTTAATAAGGTGTGCGAAAAAATAGGTGTATCATTCGAGGTTAAAAAACCTTCGTAATTCTTTTTAATGAATTTAAAAAATAAAGAATTTGCTTCGTTTTTCTGACTTTCTAAAATGCCTAACATTCCGGCATCACTAATGTTTTCTAGCTCTAATTCCCAATGGACTAATTTTTTATAAATATCAATCCACTCATCATAAGAATTCACCATTGCTAAATCCATCGAAATTTTTCGAAACTCTTGTTGATAATTGGAAGTTGTTTTATCAGAAATTAATTTAGAGTGATCTAAGTTCTTTTTTAAACTCAATAATATCTGATTCGGATTTACAGGTTTGATCAAATAATCTGCTATTTTAGAACCAATAGCTTCTTCCATAATATATTCTTCCTCGCTCTTTGTAATCATAACAACCGGAAGATTATTTTGCTTTTGTTTGATTTCAGTTAAGGTTTCTAACCCTGTTATTCCGGGCATGTTTTCATCTAAAAAAACAATATCAAAATTCTGTTCATCAACCAAATCAATAGCATCGGCGCCATTGGTACATTTGGTAACATTGTAATTTTTGTTCTCTAAAAATAGAATATGAGGTTTTAAGATATCTATTTCATCATCAACCCATAAAATTTCTATTTTTCTCATAAATCTATTTTTTAAGTAATTGCTAAAATACGTGAAATTGCGATTATTTTTTGGAGTTCGTTGTTAAATAAAAGTGAATGCTTTTTAGAATTTTATTTCCTGACGAGCAAGTATCAATAACAATAGTATATTTGCATAACAAATCGATACAGTTTGAAAACTTCAAAAACCAATAAACTCAAAATACTGAACGACCCAATTTACGGTTTTATTACAATTCCGAATAGTTTAATTTTTGATATTATAGAACATCCTTATTTTCAGCGCTTAAGACGAGTAACCCAAATGGGGTTTTCTAATTTAGTATACCCGGGCGCAAATCATACGCGATTTCATCATGCTTTAGGGTGTTTGTACCTAATGCAAAAGGCGGTTAGAATTTTACGTTTTAAAGAAGTGGCAATTTCTGAGGATGAAGCCAATGCGTTATATATTGCTATTTTGTTGCACGATATTGGTCACGGAGCTTTTTCGCATGCTTTAGAACACAGTATTGTAAACGGAATTAGCCATGAAGAAATTTCGTTGAAGTTCATGAAAAAGCTAAACGAAGAGTTTGATGGACAATTAAGTTTAGCGATTGAAATGTTTGAAGGCAACTACAAAAGAGGGTTTTTTAATCAATTAATCTCAAGTCAATTAGATATTGATAGATTGGATTATTTAAAAAGAGATAGTTTTTATACAGGAGTTACAGAAGGTAATATTTCATCAGATCGATTGATTGCTATGATGAATGTTTTTAAAGATGAATTGGTTATTGAAAAGAAAGGAATTTATTCTGTTGAAAAATTTTTAATTGCTCGGAGATTGATGTATTGGCAAGTGTATTTACACAAAACAGGTTTGGTTGCAGAAAACATGTTGGTTAAAATTTTACAACGAGCAAAAGAAGTAGCAATGCAAAATGTTAAGTTGCCTGCTACTAAAACTATGCAGTATTTTTTATACAATCAGATTACAAAAGAGAATTTTACAGATGAAACCTTGGCGGTGTTTTCTAAGTTAGATGATTATGATGTGTTATCAGCTATCAAAGAATGGACAACACATTCTGATGAGGTATTATCAGCGTTGTCTACCATGATTATGAATCGTAATTTGCTAAAAATTAGTATGCAAAATACTCAATTTTTAAGAGAAGAAGTAAAACTTCAAGTAGATAAACTAACAGCAAAGTTTCGTATAAAGCCAGAGCATGCACATTATTTTGTTTTTGACGGTACTGTAAGTAATCAAGCGTACAACACAAGTGATCCAATTAAAATATTGTTTAAAAACAATACAACCTTAGATATTGCTTCGGCTTCAGATCAATTAAATTTACAAGCACTTACAAAACCAGTACAAAAGTTTTATTTATGTTATCCTAAGAAAATGTAATTAGACAATTCTTAAGAAATTTCATACTTTTGCAGACAATGAATTTTACAGCGCAACAAATAGCGGAAATTTTAGAAGGATACATTGTTGGAAACCCAAATGTTGAGGTTTCTAAATTGTCTAAAATTGAGGAAGGAGAAAAAGGAAGTCTTACTTTTTTATCCAATCCAAAATACAATCCGTTTTTATATACGACAAAAGCATCTATAACCATTGTTAATAAAAGTTTCAATCCAGAAAAGGAGCTAGAAACAACATTGATAAAAGTAGAAGATGCTTATGCAGCTTTTTCAAAATTATTAGAGTTTTACAACCAAGTAAAAAATAATAAAACTGGTAGAGAGCAGCCTCATTTTATTGCTTCTTCTGCGCTAATTGGTTCTAATGAATATATCGGCGCTTTTGCATATATAGGTGAAAATGTTACCATCGGCGAAAACGTAAAAATTTATCCAAATGTATATGTAGGTGATAATGTTGTTATTGGAAATAATTGCACCCTTTTTTCTGGTGTAAAAGTATATTCAGAAACGATCATAGGCAACAATTGTGTATTGCATTCTGGTGTTATACTTGGTTCAGACGGATTTGGTTTTGCACCCAATAAAGAAGGGGTGTATAATAAAATTCCACAAACAGGAAACGTAATTATTGAAGATTTTGTAGATGTAGGTTCTGCCACAACTATAGATAGAGCTACTTTAGGGTCTACAATTATTCGCAAAGGAGTAAAATTAGACAATCAAATTCAAATTGCCCATAATGTAGAAATTGGTGAAAATACCGTTATCGCTGCTCAAACAGGAATTTCTGGTTCTACCAAAATCGGAAAAAACTGTATGATTGGAGGACAAGTTGGTATGGCTGGACATATTACAGTTGGAAATAATGTTAAGATTGGTGCTCAATCTGGAGTTACAAAAAGTGTAAAAGACAATCAAGTAATCAATGGTACACCTGCATTTGGTTTTACTGACTTTAATAAGTCTTATGTGTATTTTAAACAATTACCTGAATTGGCAAAGAAAATAAATAACTTAGAAAAAAATATACAACTCAAAAGGAGTAATAATGAGTAAGAAACAACAAACAATAAAAAGAGAGGTAAGCCTTTCGGGTGTTGGATTGCACACAGGAAATACTGTAAGCATGACGTTTAAACCAGCGCCAATAGATCATGGTTTTGCTTTTGCTAGAGTAGATTTAGAAGGAGAGCCTGTTATTGCGGCTAGAGCAGAATATGTGGTGAATACTCAACGAGGAACAAATTTAGAAAAAAATGGAGTTCAGATTCAAACTTCAGAACACGTATTAGCAGCAGCTGTAGGTTTAGGAATAGACAACTTGTTGATAGAAATTGATGCATCTGAACCTCCAATTATGGATGGTTCTTCAAAGTTTTTTATTGAAGCTTTAGAAAAAGCAGGAGTTGTAGAGCAAGAAGCAGACATTAAAGAATACATCGTAAAAGACATTATTTCATATAGAGATGAAGTAACTGGAAGTGAAATTATATTAATGCCTTCAGATAAATACGAAATCACAACCATGGTAGATTTTGGTACTAAAATATTAGGAACTCAAAATGCTACTTTACAAAATATAGATGATTTTAAAGAAGAAATTGCAGCAGCAAGAACATTTAGTTTTTTACACGAAATAGAAATGCTTCTAGAAAATGATTTAATTAAAGGTGGAGATTTAAACAATGCAATTGTATATGTAGATAAGGAATTGTCTGACGCAACAATGAACAGATTGAAGAAAGCCTTTAAGAAGGAGGATATCGCTGTGCAATCAAACGGAATTTTAGATAACTTAAATTTGCACTGGGCAAATGAAGCGGCTAGACATAAGTTGTTAGATGTAATTGGTGATTTAGCCTTAACCGGAATTCGAATCAGAGGGAAAGTTATTGCAAACAAACCAGGGCACTTAGTAAATACTCAATTTGCAAAAAAATTGTCTAAAATTATTAAAATGGAGAAACGTAATAACGTACCACAGATAGATTTAAATCAACCTCCATTAATGGATATTCATCAAATCATGGATATTCTTCCACATAGACCACCATTTTTATTGATTGACAGAATTATTGAGCTTTCTGATAAACATGTAATTGGAATGAAAAATGTAACAATGAACGAAAACTTCTTTGTTGGACATTTTCCTGGAGCACCAGTAATGCCAGGAGTTTTACAAGTAGAGGCAATGGCACAATGTGGAGGGGTTTTAGTATTAAGCACCGTTCCAGATCCAGAAAATTACTTGACCTATTTTATGAAAATGGACAATGTAAAGTTCAAACAAAAAGTATTACCTGGAGATACATTAATATTTAAATGTGAATTAATTTCGCCAATTAGAAGAGGTATTTGTCATATGCAAGCATATGGTTATGCAAACGGAAAACTAGTGGTAGAAGCAGAATTAATGGCACAAATCGCAAAAAAAGAATAGTATGAATCAACCTTTAGCATACATACATCCTCAAGCAAAGATTGCAAGAAATGTAGTTGTAGAGCCTTTTACAACAATTAACAATGATGTAGAAATTGGTTCTGGAACTTGGATAGGTTCTAATGTAACCATCATGGAAGGGGCAAGAATTGGTAAAAATTGTAGAATTTTTCCAGGAGCAATTATTTCAGCAATTCCGCAAGATTTAAAATTTGAAGGAGAAGATTCTCTAACAGTTATTGGAGACAATACTACAATTAGAGAATGTGTTACCATAAATAGAGGAACCAATGATAGAGGTAAAACTGTTGTTGGAGATAACTGTTTAATTATGGCAGCAGCCCATATTGCACATGATTGTATTGTTGGAAACAATGCGATTATTGTGAATGGTGTTTTATTAGGCGGACATGTTATTGTTGGAGAATATGCTGTTTTAGGAGGCTTGTCTGCAATCCATCAGTTTATTCACATTGGAGAACATGCAATGATTTCTGGTGGTTCATTGGTTAGAAAAGATGTTCCTCCTTATACAAAAGCTGCAAAGGAACCTTTATCTTATGTGGGGATTAATTCTGTGGGATTAAGGAGAAGAGGTTTTACTTCTTCAAAAATTAAAGAGATTCAAGATATTTATAGAATTCTATATCAAAAAAATTACAATACCACTCAAGCTATTGAAATTATTGAAGCTGAAATGGAAGCGACTCCAGAAAGAGATGAAATAATGTTGTTTATTCGTAATTCTCAACGAGGAATTATGAAAGGATATACAGCAGGATAAATAACAGATAAAAATTTAAAAAATTACATGGCAACAACATCAGATATTAGAAACGGATTGTGTATTAGATACAATAATGATATTTATAAAATTGTAGAATTTCTTCACGTAAAACCAGGTAAGGGTCCTGCTTTTGTTAGAACTAAACTAAAAAGTGTAACCAACGGAAAAACCATAGATAATACATTTCCAGCTGGTAGAAAGATTGACGATGTTCGTGTTGAAACACATAAATTTCAGTTTTTATATCATGATGGTGAGTTTTATCACTTTATGAATGATCAAGATTATTCTCAAATCCGTTTATTAGAAGCTGCTTTAGACAATCCAGGATTGATGAAAGAAGGAGAAATTGTTACGATTATTATCAATTCAGAAGACAACATGCCGCTTTCTGTTGAAATGCCAGCAAGTGTTATTTTAGAGGTTACACATACAGAACCGGGAGTGAAAGGGAATACAGCAACAAACGCTACAAAACCTGCCACTGTTGAAACAGGAGCAATTGTAAACGTACCTTTGTTTATCAATGAAGGAGATAAAATTAAGATAGAAACAACAAAAGGTTCTTATCAAGAACGTATTAAAGAATAGCTTTGAAATTTAATCAACCACAAACTTTAGAACAAATAGCGTCACTTTTAAAAGTTGACTTTGTAGGTGATAAAAATTTTGAAATCCTTGGAATCAATGAAATTCACGTTGTAGAACCCGGAGATATCGTTTTTGTTGATCACCCAAAGTATTATGATAAGGCGCTGAAATCTGCAGCCACTATCATTTTAATCAATAAAAAAGTAGATTGTCCAGAAGGAAAAGCATTGTTAATTTCAGAAGACCCTTTTCGTGATTTTAATAAAATTACCAAACACTTTAATCCGTTTATTGCTGCTAAAGTTAGTATTTCAGAATCTGCATTTATTGGAGAAAATACAGTAATTCAACCCAATGTTTTTATAGGAAACAATGTTCAAATTGGTGATAATTGCATCATACATCCTAACGTAACTATTTACGACAATTGTGTTATTGGAAACAATGTAACCATACATGCAAATACTGTTTTAGGGTCTGATGCATTTTATTATAAAAATAGAGAGACAGGGTTTGATCAATTAATCTCTGGAGGGAGAGTTGTTTTAGAAGACCATGTAGATTTAGGAGCCTCATGTACGATTGATAGAGGTGTTACTGGAGATACAACTATAAAAAAAGGAACTAAAATTGACAATCAAGTTCATATTGGTCATGATACAGTAATTGGCGAAAAATGTTTGATTGCAGCTCAGACTGGAATTGCAGGTTGTACAGTTATAGAGGATGAGGTTACCATCTGGGGACAAGTTGGCATTATAAGCGGAATTACAATTGAAAAAGGAACTGTAGTAATGGCACAAACTGGAGTTACAAAATCCTTAAAGAAGAATGTTTATTACGGAACTCCACCAGTTGAATATCGTCAAAAATTACGTGAAACGATTTACCTTAAAAATATTACAAACAACCAAAAAAAGTGATTCAATATTCGTTGTATAACGATATAAAAAGAGTTATTTTTGCATTGTCTTAAACAATTGAACTCCAATTGAAAATTTAACAAGAGAAAAAACAAACAAATGAGCGTTTTAGTAAATAAAGATTCAAAAATTATTGTACAAGGTTTTACAGGTAGTGAAGGGAGTTTTCATGCTGGTCAAATGATTGATTACGGAACTAACGTAGTTGGTGGTGTTACTCCAGGAAAAGGTGGTCAAGAACACTTAGGAAAACCAGTTTTTAATACTGTTGCAGATGCTGTTGAAAAAGCAGCTGCAGATACTTCTATCATTTTTGTTCCACCAGCATTTGCTACAGATGCAATTATGGAAGCTGCGGATGCAGGAATTAAAGTAATTATCTGTATCACAGAAGGAATTCCTACTGCAGATATGGTAAAAGTAAAAGCATATTTAGAAAACAAAGAATGTACATTAATTGGTCCTAACTGTCCAGGAGTTATTACTCCAGATGAAGCGAAAGTTGGTATTATGCCAGGATTTATCTTCAAAAAAGGAAGGGTTGGAATTGTGTCTAAATCTGGAACTTTAACTTATGAAGCTGCGGATCAAGTTGTAAAACAAGGGTACGGAATTACAACAGCTATTGGTATTGGTGGAGATCCAATTATTGGAACAACAACTAAAGAAGCTGTTGAATTATTGATGAACGATGATGAAACAGAAGCTATTGTAATGATTGGAGAAATTGGTGGTCAATTAGAAGCAGATGCTGCAAAATGGATCAAAGCTGACGGAAACAGAAAACCAGTAGTTGGTTTTATTGCAGGACAAACTGCACCTGCTGGAAGAACAATGGGCCATGCTGGTGCTATTGTTGGTGGTGCTGATGATACAGCACAGGCAAAAATGAAGATTTTAGCTGAAAACGGAATTCACGTTGTAGAATCTCCAGCTAAAATTGGAGAAATGATTGCACGTGTATTAAAATAAAATTTAATGTCAGTTCGAGCGGAGTCGAGAACTATTCATAAATAAATAGTAAATTCCCGCTTACGAAGCGGGAATTTGCATTTTAAAAACAATCAACTAAATTCAATAATATGAAATTATTAGAAAACAAAACAGCCATAATTACTGGTGCCACAAGAGGAATTGGAAGAGGAATAGCAGTGATGTTTGCTCAACAAGGAGCTAATGTTGCTTTTACATACAGTTCTTCTGTAGATGCTGCTATTGCTTTAGAAAACGAATTAAAAGAGTTAGGAGTTCATGCAAAAGGTTATCAATCGAATGCAGCAATTTTTGATGCGGCACAAGAATTGGCTGCTGATGTTATCAAAGAATTCGGAACGATTGATATTTTAGTGAACAATGCAGGAATTACAAAAGACAATTTGTTAATGCGTATTTCTGAAGATGATTTTGATAAAGTAATTGAAGTAAATTTAAAATCGGTTTTCAATTTAACAAAAGCTGTAATTCGCCCAATGATGAAACAACGTTCAGGTTCTATTATCAATATGAGTTCTGTGGTAGGCCTTAAAGGGAATGCCGGACAAGCAAATTATGCTGCTTCTAAAGCAGGAATTGTAGGGTTTTCTAAATCTGTTGCATTAGAGTTGGGTTCTCGTAATATTCGTTCTAACGTAATTGCGCCAGGTTTTATAGAAACAGAAATGACAGCTAAATTAGACGAAGTAACAGTTCAAAGTTGGAGAGATGCTATTCCGTTAAAACGTGGAGGGTCTCCAGAAGATATTGCCAATGCGTGTGTGTTCTTAGCTTCTGATATGAGTGCTTATATCACCGGACAAACATTGTCTGTTGATGGAGGAATGAACTAATAAAAGATAATTTTAATAAAAGAAAACCTGTAGCTCTTAAGTTGCAGGTTTTCTTTTTTTTTTAACAAGTTTTTTAAAAGGATAATTGTTAGCTTTACGATTTATAATTTTATTCTTGCAAACAACAACCATCATATCTGTTTTAGGAGCTTTGCTTTTTAGTGTAGCAGTTTCTTGGTTGCTGTATTTTTACAAATCAAAAAATTCTACAAAAGTTGATTATTTTCTATTTTCACTAAGAGCAATAAGCATTTTTTTATTGTTGTTATTGTTACTCAATCCATCTATAGAGAGAAGAGAATTAACCAATGAAAAACCAATCTTGTCTGTGTTGGTTGATAACTCCTTGTCTATAAAACATTTTAAAAGTGAAAAAGTAGTTGCAGATTTCGTCAATCAACTAAAAACCAATTCAGACCTTCAAGAAAAATTTGAGGTTCAGTTTTATAAATTTGGTGAAACTATTGGGGTATTAGATTCATTATCGTTTATAGAAAATCAAACCAATATTTACACGGCAATTAATAAGGTAGAAGCACTAAACAAAAATACGGTTGTTCCAGTGATTTTAATTTCAGATGGAAATCAAACTACAGGAAATTCCTATCCGTTTATCAGTACAAAAAAGAATATTTTTCCTTTGATTATAGGAGACTCCATACCGGAAAGTGATGTTCGAATAGCGCAAATAAATGTAAATAAGTACAGCTATTTAAAAAATAGATTCCCTGTTGAAGTTAGAGTTTTATATGACGGGGCTAAAAATGTAAAAACACAATTTGCAATTCAACATAAAGGAAAAATTATTTATAGAAAGAACTTAGAGTTATCTCCTTCAAAAACTGTTGAAACTATTTCAACGACCATAGCTTCAACCGAAGAAGGGGTTCAATATTACAAAGCATCTCTTACAAAAATTGAAAATGAAGAAAATACAGAAAATAATTCCAATACATTTTCTGTTGAGGTTTTAAATGAGCAAACAAAAATATTAGTAGTTACATCTGTTTTGCACCCAGATCTTGGCGCACTCAAAAAAGCAATAGAAACCAACAAACAACGTTCTGTAACAATTAGTTCTATCAAAAATTTTCAAGAGAAATTAGCAGATTATCAATTGGTTATTTTGTATCAACCAACCGTTCAATTTGAAGCAGTTTTTAAAACAATTCAAAAAGAGAATACAAATTATTTTGTCATTTCAGGTTTAAACACCAATTGGAGTTTTTTAAACGAAATGCAATCAAACTACTATAAAAACGCTACAAATCAGTCAGAGGAGTTTGGAGCGATATTTAACAATGCATTTTTAACCTTTGGTCAAAAAGAGATTAGTTTTGAATCTTTTCCGCCATTGGATGATTTATTTGGAAACATCAATATTACATCTAAATTTGATGCATTATTGTTTCAAAACATAGCAGGTTATAAAACCCAAACACCCTTACTGGCAACTTTTGAAACTGATACTCAAAAAAGTGCGGTGTTGTTTGGAGAAGGGATTTGGAAATGGAGAGCTGCAAGTTTTTTAAACACAGGTTCATTTCAAGATTTTGACGCGTTTTTAGCCAATTTGATGCAGTACTTAGCATCAACAAAGAAAAGAGAGCGTTTGTCATTAAATTATGACACTTTGTACCCAGCAAATACGCCAATTGCTATCAATGCTTTTTATGTTGATAAAAATTACCAGTTTGATGCAAGAGCCAAACTAAATTTAAAACTCACAAATACAACGACGAATGTTTCTCAAAACGTTCCTTTTTCGTTATTAAACAATTCATTTGAAGCTGTGTTGAATGAAGTACCTTCTGGAAATTATCGTTTTGAAGTATCAGTAGAAAATCAAGCTGTTCGTAAAACAGGTCAGTTTAGAATTACCACCTACCAAATAGAAGAGCAGTTTTCTAATGCCAATTTAAAAGAATTAAAATTATTAGCAACCAATACAAAAGGAAACGTCTATTTTCCTTCAGAGAATAATCAAATGGTGAAATATTTAATTGCTGATAATCGCTATAAAACAACTCAAACAAGCATGATTGTTACTCAACAGCTCATCGATTGGAAACTTTTATTGTTGCTAAGTATTTTGTTTTTTGCAGTTGAATGGTTTATTAGAAAATATATTGGTAAAATATAATAGACATGATAGAACATTTTTTTCAATGCCCTTATTGTTGGGAAAAAATTTCAATGCTTCTAGAACGTACTATTGAGCTACAGACTTATGTTGAAGATTGTGAAATTTGTTGTAACCCAATTCAAATAACAGCAAGTTTTGAATCTGAATTGATGATAGGATTTGATGCTATAAGTATAGAACAATAGTATTGTAAAATGCTATCACAAAATTTATAAAAGCAATTGAAAAGAATAGTATTATAAAATGATTAAGTCGAAATTTGTATTGAATTTAAAAAGAATGATTTATGAAATTTCATACTAGAAAATGGATAAAACCTGAAGATTTAAATCCAAACGGAACTTTATTTGGTGGTCGCTTATTACAATGGATTGATGAGGAATTAGGAATTTATGCAATTATTCAATTAGAAATTTCAAGAACAGTTACCAAATTTATGTCAGAAATAGATTTTGTAAGTTCTGCAAAACAAGGAGATATTATTGAAATTGGAATGGAAGTGGTGGCATTTGGGAATTCGTCTATTACTTTAAAATGTTCAGTTAGAAATAAACTGACTCATAAAGTTATTATTGAAATTGATAAAATTGTGATGGTTTCTTTAGATGAAGATGGTAAACCTTTAAAACATGGCAAGACAAAAGTTGAATATGTTAAAAATCGTTTAAAGATCTAGCGTACATGTTTTAGTATTTTGCTAATGCATCTTTTTTATATTTTTAATGTCTATTTAGAAATTTATATAAATGGGAAATCACAATCACCATCATCACGGCCATCATCATACTACTGAGAATATAAAAACCGCTTTTTTCTTAAATTTAGTATTTACTATTATTGAGATTATTGGAGGTTTTTATACCAACAGTTTGGCTATCATGTCTGATGCAGTTCATGACTTAGGAGATAGTTTAAGTTTAGGGATGTCGTGGTATTTTCAAAAATTATCAAATAAAAAGGCGACTAAAAAGTATTCGTATGGTTATGGTCGGTTTTCTTTATTAGGTGCCATTATCAATTCTGTTGTGCTGATTGTTGGTTCGTTTTTTATCATTTCTGAAGCCATACCAAGAATTATCAATCCAGAAGAAGCAGATGCAACAGGAATGATTTGGTTGGCTATTTTAGGAATTATTGTAAACGGTGCAGCAGTTTTAAAATTAAAAAAAGGTTCTTCTATAAATGAGCGAGTAGTTTCACTTCATTTATTAGAAGATGTATTAGGTTGGATTGCTGTTTTAATTGCAAGTATTGTAATGATGTATTGGGATGTTCCAATTTTAGATCCAATACTTTCTTTAGTAATAGCAGGCTATGTGTTGTTTAATGTGTATAGAAATATTAAAGATGCTTTTAAAATAATTTTACAAGGTGTACCGAATGAAATTTCTTCTGATAAAATTAAAGAGCATATAATCTTACATATTGATGAAGTAGAAGATATTCACGATTGTCACATTTGGACTTTAGACGGGGAGTTTCATATAGCAACGATTCATGTCATCGTAAAGAACAAAGAATTTAGCTGGCAAAAATCAAATGAGGTTAAAGAGAACATAAAAAAACTCTTACATGATAATTTTCATTTAGAGCATGTAACCTTAGAATTAGAATCAATTTTAGAAGAATGTGGTTATAAAAATTGTAATTAGAAAGCTTTATCGTAAATTTGAAACAATTTAAAAAAATATACATATGAGTAATCAACAATTAGATATTAAATTTCCAAAAGGAGGAATTTTCTTTATAGTAATAGCCGTTTTAGCTGTTATATTAGTTTCTAAATCTGCAGTAACCATAGGTTCTGGAGAAAGAGGAGTATTGTATAAATGGATTGGCGGTGTTGTTACAGACCAACCACCATTAGATGAAGGTTTTAATTTAGTTATGCCTTGGAACAGAGTGTTCAAATACAATGTAAGACAGCAAGAGTTATTTGAGAAAAAAATGGCTGTATTGTCTTCTAATGGGTTAGAAATTCAATTAGACGCTTCTGTATTGTATCAAGCAAAAACAAAAACCGTTGCTTTGTTACACCAAACTAGAGGAGAAAATTATTTACAAAGTGTAATTATTCCCGCAATCCGTTCTGCTACAAGAAGTGTTGTTGGTAGATATACACCTGAGCAATTGTACTCTACAAAAAGAGATGCAATTCAGACAGAGATTTATGAAGAAACTAAAAAGATTTTAGAACCTCAATATATTCAGCTAAATGCTGTTTTGGTAAGAGATGTAACATTACCACCCACAATTAAAGAAGCTATTGAGCGTAAATTAAAACAAGAACAAGAATCATTAGAATATGAGTTTAGATTAGTTACAGCACAAAAAGAAGCTCAAAAGCAAATTATTGAAGCACAAGGTAAAGCAGATGCAAATAAGATTTTAAGTGCTTCTTTGACAGATAAAATTTTACAAGACAAAGGAATTGAGGCTACAATTAAGTTATCTGAATCTTCTAATAGTAAAGTTATTGTAATCGGATCAGGAAAAAATGGTTTACCAATTATACTTGGAAATCAATAAAACATTGCTAAGTTGATAATGAAATGAACACTATTTTATTGAATTATTAATTTTAGTTATTGTATGTTAAAAAATTAAAAACCAGCCTTTTAGAGCTGGTTTTTTTTATTTCTTAAAGATGTGTTAAATACGAAAAGGGACTGTAACTAATTCAATTATCTGTCGTCTTATAAGTGTAAGTAAATTGAAAAAAAATATTTAAAACATAAAGAAATGACAACAATCGACAATTTAAAAGAAGAAAAAAAGACAGCCAAAGTTGGTAGTGTATATTCTAAGAGAGTTTCTTGGAATAGCAAAAGAAAACATAACTATAAATACATCGTTTCTGTATTTTAGTTATTGGGAAATTAGTTAGTTTTTAATAGTTGATAAAAGGGTTACAATTAATTTTGTAACCCTTTTTGATTTTAGTTCTTCCTAGTAGGCAATATGTCTCGTTCTATTTTACCTTTCTTTATGGCCTTGTAATTTTCGTAACAATCTAGCACAGCTTCTATCATTTGTAAGTCACTTGCTTTTTTGATAAAATAGTCAGAGTAGTTACAATCAACTAACAATTTACTTAATTCTTGTTTGTCCATTTGCAAATATTCCATCATCACTTCTCTGTCAAATTTCCCACTTAACATTTTACGTAAGTCATCTTCTTTTTTTAGCTTTTGAAGTTTTTTAAGTTGTTTTGGTTTTTTGCCAAATAAATTATAGAGGAAATCTACAGGCTGAAATAAAGCTGCAACAGGAGAATTTAAGTTTTGTGAAGCAGATTTACCAACTTCATACGTTTGTGGTAATCCATTTATATGGATTCTAGTAAAACGATCTTTAGGTACTTGTTTAACATCTACTTCTAATACACCAATAAGCTTTGTTGATCTAATGACTACTTCTTTAATTTCATTGGCTTTTTCTAGTAATGCAATTACCAATTCGTTTCCTTTCAATAAATCGTTTGTTACTTTTAACTTAATCGATTGAAAACCTAAGTAAGAAACTAAGATTGTATCATTTGCTTTGGTTGTTATTTCAAAATAACCTTTTTCATTGGTAATGGTACCAACAACAGAATTTAAATTTAAAATATGAGCAGCACTCAAAGGTTTATTATTTTCGGCCTTTACAATCTGCCCTTTTAATTTTGTGTTTGTTTGTGAAAAACCTATGAAGGAGATCCCAACAAAGAATAGAAGTAGTATTTTTTTCTGCATGTAGCAAAGTTAGTAATTTATCTTTTTGGTGTAGTTAATTTTCTGTGAAATAAAAACGGAAATATTTTTTTCAAAATAAAAGCACAAATTGATTTTCTTACTAAAAAAAAGTACATTAGTAGCACATTTAAAAATAAGGAATTTTATTTAGCTTTATTTATTGAATGTGCTTTATTAAACGAATTATACTCTAATGAAAAAAATATACTTTTCTACTCAATTATTTTCAGTGTTAATGATTGTAATACTTGGTATTTCATGTCAGCATAAAAAATTAAAAGCAGATTTAGTAATTACAAACACTACTATTTGGACAGGGAATGAAAACCATCCAATAGCTCAGGCTATAGCTATATCTGGAGATACCATTCTTTCAATAGGAAGTTCTAAAGAAGTTTCAGAATTTATAGGAAAAAACACAAGAGTTAAAGATTTAAAAGGAAAATTTATAACACCTGGTTTTATTGATACCCATGTTCATTTATTGACAGGAGGATTTAATTTAAATTCTGTTCAACTGAGAAACGCTAAAACTCCAGAAGAGTTCATAAAAAGAATTAAAGAATTCGCAAAGACAGTTCCGAAAGGTTCTTGGATACTTGGAGGAGATTGGGATCATGAAAACTGGGGAGGCAAGTTACCTACTAAAGAATGGATTGATGCTGTTACAAAAGACAATCCTGTTTTTATTACAAGGTTAGACGGACACATGTCATTGGCTAACTCTTTAGCTTTAAAATTAGCCAATGTAACTAACAAAGTACATGATGTAAGTGGTGGAGAAATTGTAAGAACCCCTAAAGGCGAATTAACAGGTTTATTTAAAGACAATGCTACCGACTTAATCACTCCGTTTATTACCGAGCCAACAGAAGAAGAATACCAAAAGGCTTTACAAGCAGCCATGAAATATTTAGCCTCAAACGGAGTAACGTCTGTACACCATATATCAGCTTCATCTCATTATAACGTGCTGAAAAAGGTAAAAGCCGATAACGAACTTATAACTCGTATTTATGCGATATACCCTCTTAGTGGATGGAAAAATTTAAAAAAAGAAATCGAGACCAATGGTTCTGGTGATAAATGGTTGAAAATAGGAGGATTAAAAGGGTTTGTAGATGGTTCTTTGGGTTCGCATACCGCTGCATTTTTCGACCCGTATATTGACAATCCTTCTGATAAAGGTTTTTTCGTAATGCCTATGGATAAAATTTACAACTATGTTAAAGATGCTGATAATGAAAATTTTCAGGTAATGATTCATGCAATTGGAGATAAAGCCATTAATAATTTGCTGAATACTTTTGAAACAGTTGAAAAAGAGAATGGAGAAAAAGACAGAAGGTTTAGAATTGAACATGCACAACATATAGCGCAAAACGACTTTAAACGCTTTGCTCAGTTGAATGTGATACCGAGTATGCAACCGTACCATGCAATTGATGATGGAAGATGGGCAGAGAAATTGATTGGCCCTGAGCGAATCAAAACTACCTATGCATTTAAATCGTTATTAGATGCAAAGGCTAATTTAGTTTTTGGTAGTGATTGGTTTGTTGCCCCTCCAATACCGTTAATGGGTATTTATGCAGCTGTTACACGTAGAACTCTAGATGACAAAAACCCTAAAGGGTGGGTGCCTGAAGAAAAAATAACGGTAGAACAAGCGCTAAAAGCATATACTAAAAACGCTGCGTATAGTTCTTTTGAAGAAAGCATTAAAGGAACTTTAGAACCAGGAAAATTAGCAGATTTTGTAATTATTAGCGAAGATCTAACAAAAGTTGCTCCAAATAATATCAAAGATTTGAAAATTTTAGAAACCTATGTTGGTGGAAAAAAGGTGTTTGATATTTTGGATAAATAAAAATAGTGCACATAACAGGAGTCGAACCTGCACAATCTTACGATTACAAGCCCCTCAAGCCTGCGCGTCTACCAATTCCGCCATATGTGCATAGTATTGAAACAAAAAAAGTTAAGCAATGCTTAACTTTTTAGTGACCGGGCTGGGGCTCGAACCCAGGACCCTCTCCTTAAAAGGGAGATGCTCTACCAACTGAGCTACCAGGTCTTGCTTTGTTTTAAAAGCGATTGCAAATATACTACCTATTGTTTAAAAAATAAAAGAAATTCTGCATAAATTTAACGATATTTGCGGCGTATAAATTATAGAAGATGGAAATAGTTTTATTGGGATATATGGGAAGTGGAAAATCTACAATTGGAAAGTATATTTCAGATAAAATGAATTTAACATATTTAGACTTAGACAAGTATATCGAAGCGAAAGAGAAGATGTCTATTTCTCAACTTTTTGCGACAAAAGGAGAAATCTATTTTAGAAAACAAGAAGGTATTTATTTAAAAGAAATCTTAGAGTCAAAATCTAATTATGTATTAGCTCTTGGAGGAGGAACGCCCTGTTATGGTAATAATATGCAGCTCATAAATGATAGCAATGCTATTAGTTTTTATTTAAAAGCAAGTATCCCTTTTTTAGTGTATAGGTTAGGTAAAGGAAGAAGAAATCGTCCATTAATTGCTGACTTAAATGATGGGCAATTGCTAGAATACATCGGTAAACATCTGTTTGAAAGAGCTCCTTTTTATGAGCAATCTAACTTTAAGGTGGCTATAGATAATAAATCAATTGAAGAAATTTATTGCGATATTGCTGTTCAATTACATTAAATAAGCAATTGCTTTATTTTTAGTAAATTCTACCGTAACATGTTCTTGTAATGTTGTAGAAAGAGAAATTCCTTTAAAATCTGCTTTTACTGGATATTTTTTATGATTTCTTTTCACTAAAACTGCGGTTTTAAATCGCTTTAATGGAACTTCTAAAAAGTGTTTAATTCCGTAAATTAAAGTAGCACCAGAATTCAACACATCATCAACCAGTACTAGCGATTTATTTTTGTAAACGTCACTCGTAATTGAAGTTTTAATAGGGTTTAAAGGTTTTTTCTTGTCAATTATAACCTCACACATAAGAATAGAAATAGTAGAAATTTTAGACAACTCTTTTTCTATCTCTTTTGCAAATAAAAAGCCATTAGATGTAATTCCTGCAATAACAATCTCTTTTTCGTTGCTATTACTCTCAAGAATTTGGTAGGCAATTCTTTTTATTTTTTGTTGAATTTGTTGAGAAGTTAAAATGATGTTTTTTTCTGCTGTCATTACATGTATTTATAAAGCAAAGATATTAAAATTAACTTTCAGTTGGAGTAGAAGCATCATAATATCCATCAATGTCTCTTCGGTCTTTTTTGGTAGGTCTTCCAACTCCTTTTTTTCGATAATACTCTTTAGAGTATTTTAAAAGTTCGGTTTTCTCAAATTCTTCCTTCGGAGTCAAATCTTTTCGATATAAATCAACCAGTTTTGCACCAACTCTATTGCTAGGAACATCTAAAACTTTGATTTTGTAATTAATTTGATTCTTTCGGATACCAATTAACTCATTTCCGTATACTTCTTTTGAGGGTTTGCAATTTGCATCATCTATTTTAACATGTCCCTTTTTACAAGCCTCAGAAGCAATAGTTCTTGTTTTAAAAATCCGAATGCACCACAAATATTTATCAATTCTCATATAAAAAGTTAAAATTTCAATATTCTCTTTTTACAAAGGTATGAAAATCGTAAATTGCGCCCTTAAATTTAGTAGTTAGATGATAAAAATAAAAAATATATTGATAGTAGCAATTGCATCTATTCTAATATATGCTTGTAGTGCTAGTAATCCGTTGATTGATAATTTTGATCATGCAGGTCAAGCTTTAAAAGACAATGATACCCTGGTAAAATATTTAACGAATCATTATTATGATTCAGTTATAGATTCTATCAAGCCAATAGCCACTGGTAAAACAGCTTTGATTGATGATGCAAATTTAAAAACTCAAGATATAAATTATAATGATATAGATTATAAATTGTATTATTATGTTGTAAGTCAGGGAGTTCCAAATCCAGTAAAAGGAAACCCAACCGTAATGGACTCTGTTTTAACAAAATATCAAGGGAAACAAATAAGAACGACAACAATAACTGAAGTTTTTGAAACACAAAAAAATGCAGTTTGGTTTACCTTAGATGCTGTGATTAAAGGATGGTCTTATGGTTTTACACATTTTAAAGGTGGAAAAAACATAACGACTAATGGTCCAATTACCTATCAAGACCCTGGAAAAGGGTTTTTATTTATTCCTTCTGGATTAGGGTATAGAAATTCGGATGGTGGAACAATTTATGCAAATAGTTGTTTGGTTTTTAGAATTGAATTGTTTGATATCGTAGAAAACACCGATCATGATAATGATGGTTTAGCATCATATTTAGAAATTGAAGATGCTTCTGTAGAGTCTGATCCTACACAAGTTGATACAGATGGAGATTTTCTAGCTAATTTTAAAGATGCAGATGATGATAATGATGGAACACCAACCATAAAAGAAGATGCAAATAAAGATGGAGATCCTAGAAATGATTTTAGTGATCCAAGTAATCCTACATTACCAGATTATTTAAATCCAAAAATTAAATAGAACAATAAACAACATAAAAAAAGCTCCAGCATTGCTGGAGCTTTTTTTATGTTGTTTATTTAGTTTTTAAAGCCTGAAAGACAAACCTAATATAATTTGATTTGTTCTGTTATCTATATTAAAATTTGTGGTATTGTCAACAAACTTAGCTTCTGAACTACTTAAGCCTCTTTCCCAGCGTACATCTATGCCTAGTTTTCCAAATTCAACTCCAAAACCAGTTTGCATTCCTACTGAAAATTTATCTAAGCTTACTTCATTTACAGTACTAATTCCAAAATCAGTTCCTAAAACATATTGAAAAGATGGTCCAATAAATACATTAGCAAAACCTAATACCTTTGTCCCTAGTAAAACTGGAACATCAATTTTTTTAAAATCGTAAGAAGTTGTATTTCCTTTATATAAATACTCACTTTTTACTTGAGTGTATACAAATTCAGGTCTTATATAAAGTCCGATAACCGGAATTTTACCTCTCAACCACAACCCAGCATGAAAACCGGATCTTGCACTTGCTCCTTCTACAGCATTCGTAACCACATTAGAAAGTGTAAGATTACCATTGTTGTTGTAATTGATTCCACCTTTTAAACCAAATTGCAATTGTGCATTTGAAGTTTGACTTAATCCGAAGGTCAAACACATTATTAAAAGAATTTTTTTCATACTCATTATTTTTAATTTTTTATATAAACGGTTAAAAAGTATTATTGTTATTTTCTTCCAATAACTTTTTCTACCGCAGCAACAATAGCTTTGTCGTTTAAACCGTATTTTTCCATTAATTGTGCTGGAGTTCCAGATTCACCAAAACTATCATTTACAGCAACAAATTCTTGTGGAGTAGGGTTGTTGGTTGCTAAACATCTAGCAACACTCTCACCTAGACCACCATATTTATTATGTTCTTCAGCAGTAACAATACAACCTGTTTTTGCAACAGATTTTAAAATTGCTTCTTCGTCTAAAGGTTTTATAGTATGTATGTTTATAACTTCAGCACTAATTCCTTTTGCTTCCAATTGTTCTGATGCTTGTAACGCCTCCCAAACTAAATGTCCTGTTGCAACTATCGTTACATCAGTTCCTTCTGTTAATTGGATGGCTTTACCAATAACAAACTTTTCATCTTTATAGTCTGGCATAAAAATAGGTACAGATGGGCGACCAAAACGTAAATAAACAGGACCTTCATGTTCTGCTATGGCTATGGTTGCAGCTTTGGTTTGATTGTAATCACAGGTGTTAATTACAGTCATTCCTGGTAACATTTTCATCAATCCGATATCCTCTAAAATTTGATGAGTAGCACCGTCTTCTCCTAAAGTTAATCCCGCATGTGAAGCACAAATTTTTACATTTTTATCAGAATATGCAATAGATTGGCGAATTTGATCGTATACTCTTCCAGTAGAAAAGTTTGCAAAAGTTCCAGTAAAAGGAATTTTACCACCAATTGTTAAACCCGCAGCAATACCCATCATGTTTGCTTCTGCGATACCAATTTGAAAGAATCTATTAGGATGATTTTTAGCAAATTCATTCATTTTTAAGGAACCAATTAAATCAGCACATAAAGCAACAACATTAGGATTTGTTTTTCCTAACTCAGTTAAACCATCACCAAACCCAGATCTGGTATCTTTCTTTTCTGTAAAAGTGTATTTTTTCATTAAAATCTATTTGTTGTGTTTAAGCAAAAATAATAATAAAATAGTAGGAAAAGCTTACAATTTTATCAATTCTTTATATAACTTTTGAACAGGTAATCCCATAACATTAAAATAACTACCTTCAATTTTTTCTATACCAATAAAACCAATCCATTCTTGTATTCCGTAGCTGCCAGCTTTGTCATAAGGTTTGTGATTTTCTACATAGTAGTGTATTTCATCAACAGTTAATTTTTTAAAATACACATTGGTTGTATCGTTAAAAAGCGTTTGAAAATTCTTTCCCTTGATACTAACTGACGTGATAACTTGGTGCATTTTACCTGATAATTGTTGTAGAATTTCAATAGCCTCCGTTTTATCTTTTGGTTTTCCTAAAGCCTTATTATCTAACCATACGATTGTATCTGAAGTGATTAAAAGATCGTTTTCTTTTAAATCTGTAAAAGGTTTTGATTTTAAATCAGCCAAAAAATCTGTAATTGCTGTACTTTCAAGTGTTGACAGATATACTTCTTCAACTTCTTTTAATTGAATGGTAAAAGGAATGTCTAAATCTTTAAAGAACTGTTGTCTTCTGGGAGATTTTGACGCTAAAATGACGTTGTATTTAGAAAGTTTTTTTCTTAGCATTTCCTAAATTTTAATAAGTGACATTGATAAAATTCCAAAAAACATAATTAGCTTAATCAAGTTGCTCAATGAGTGAAAATCTTTTTTGGTTTTAGAACTAAACAATTTATATAAAAACCAAACAAATGGCGTAACTACAAAAAGTAAGGTATACCAAAGTAAAATAGGGATATGTACTAACTCTTCTTTTATAATAAATAGAATGAATACAAATACGAGTGAAGAAATAACCAGTACAATGTTTCTTGTTCTTTTAACTACAATTAGAATAGGTAATGTGTTCATTTTTAAAGCATAATCTCCTCTTAGGTCTTCAATATTTTTAATGATTTCTCTGATTAAGGTCATAAAAAAAGCAAAAATGATATAGATAAAAATATAGATAGTTACTGAAATTGATGTAAAGAAATTTGTAATTGCATCAGATAAATTAGAAGCTGTATTTGTGTTTTTTATTTCAAAAACATAGACTATAAAAATGGTAAGTGCTATTAAAAAAGAAGTTACTAAATTTCCGACAATAGCAATTTTTTTTAATGTTTTTGAATACCAATAAAGCAATCCAATTGCAATTATAAAGAATAATGAAAATGCAATGTTTTCTTTTAAAAAAGAAATGTAGATTCCAATAATTAAACCAATTATATTGAGCATAAAATAAGAAACAAATGCTTTCTTTTTTGAAATGCTTACATCAATATAGACTTTAGAAGGTTTGTTTATTTTATCAGTTTCTACATCAAAAACATCATTGATAACATATCCACCAGCAGTTATACAAAGAATACTGATAACTAATAAAATGAATTGAAAATCTGAAATTGTAGAAATTAACGAATCAATAATAGCATATTTTGTTAAAACTAAGGTTTGTAAAACCATCAAGAGGTTTTTGTATCTAATTAGTTTTAAGAAAGAAATCATTATTTATAGGCTTTTTTGATTCTATCTAAATCGCGCTTATTATCTCGGTCTTTAAGTGTTTCTCTTTTGTCGTGTAGTTTTTTACCTTTTGCTAAGGCTATATTTAATTTTGCCCAACCCTTTTCTGTTAAAAACAATTTAAGAGGAATAATGGTAAGTCCAGTGTTTTTAACTTCTTTTTCTAATTTTTTAAGCTCTCGCTTGTTTAATAACAATCTTCGTTCGCTTTTTGGATTGTGATTGTAAAAATTACCATGCGAATATTCTTCAATAAACATATTAATCACAAACAACTCTCCACGTTCGTTAAACTCACAAAAACTCTCAGTAATTCTTGCTTTACTAGCTCTTATCGATTTTATTTCAGTTCCAGTTAATTGAATTCCTGCTGTATAGGTGTCTAAAAATTCATACTCGAAACGAGCTTTTTTATTTTGTATGTTTATTTTCTTCTGCATGAATTGGCAATAAAAATATTATGATAATATTAGCAAAGATACATTTTTGATTTAGATGAAGAAGTGTATTTTTGATTTGTAAAGATGTTCTATTTTTACCGACCTAGAAAAACAAAAACCATGCGTAACTTTTTATTTATAGCACTACTTGTATTTGCTTCTTGTAATCAAAAAAACTCTTCGTTTACGGCACAGCAAATTATTGACAAAGCAATGATAGCTACTGGAGCAGATAAAGTATCAAATGCAAAAATAGCTTTTGATTTTAGGGATATAAATTACATAGCGATTAGAAACGCAGGGAATTTTAAACTATCTAGAATTTTCAAGGAGGATTCTGTTTTGATCAAAGACGAACTTTCTAATACGGGTTTTAAGCGATTTAAAAACAATCAACTTAGCAATACAATAGATTCTATGGCGGTAAAATATACAAGTTCTGTAAACTCTGTACATTATTTTTCTGTGCTACCTTACGGACTTAATGATAAAGCTGTTAAAAAGAAGTTGTTAGAAGATGCTGTTATTAAAGGAGAAGCGTATTATAAAGTTCAAATTAGTTTTTCTGAAGATGGAGGCGGAGAAGATTTTGAAGACGTTTTTATATATTGGATTGGAAAAGAAGATTTTAAAATGGATTATCTAGCCTATAGTTATCATACAGATGGTGGAGGGAAGCGCTTTAGAGAGCCTAAAAATGAGCGTATTGTAAACGGAATTCGTTTTTTGGATTACAACAATTATAAAACAAAAAATGCTTCAACTAAATTAAAAAATTTAGACAAAGCATTTGAAAATAATGAACTGATAAAGCTTTCTGAAATTAATTTAGAAAACGTTACAGTTACGTTATTAGATTAATGATCTATTTTTAACAATACACTTGTTGCTCCACTTTTTGTAACTGTAACTATATATAAATTACTGTTGTTATCATCTTCTATTTCTTTGTATTTATCTTTTCCTAATATTTTATTTGCAAAAACATTTGTTGTGTTACTATGACCAACAATTAAGACATTTTTTCCTCTTGTATTGTATTTGAAACCTTCATCGTACATTTTTCTTGGGTCATATACATACAATCTTAAACCATTTTTTGTTGCTGTAGGTTGTGCAGTTTCTTTAGTTCTGTTGTAATTGGTTGTATATACCATATTGATATTGGCATTCGATAAAACTTCTGCCCAATGGTCTGCTCGTTTTGCTCCTTTAATAGTTAAAAAAGGATCTTTATCACCTTTTAAAGCCCTGTTTTTTTCTGCATGGCGAATTAAATAATAGGTGGTAACTACTTCATCTTTTTCTTGAGCAACTCCTGCGAATATACCAATCGCAAAAACAATAAGGAATAAATATTTTTTCATGATGTTTAATTTTAAATAACGAATATACATAAAAAAAAAACTGAACTCTTTTTAGATGTTCAGTTTTTAATATTTAAATATCTTTTGATTCTTTCTGCTTTTTATAGTATTTATTTTTAACAGAATCCATTTTCCTAAAGATTTTTTCAATTTCTTTTTGATGTTGAAAAAAGTTATTACTAAAAAAATCATTTGTATAGAAATCATTTATTTTAAAAGGAGACTGATTAAAGAAGCCTTTAAAGAAAAAAGAATCTAAAGGTTGATGAAATTGATTTCTAAAATTTTTGTGAAACTGATTAAAAATGGGTTTTTCTAAAATTGAATCATTTTTAATATTTGAGTAAAAAGAGGTATAAGTAGAGTCAATCTTTATCAAGTTCCCATATTTATCAAACTCTTTATTTACTATAATATTTGTTTGTGGTTTTATAGAATCCTTTTTCTCTAGTTCTTCTTTTTTATAGATTGTTTGACCTTGGCAACTAAAAAAAGCTAAAGTCAACATATATAGATATATTTTTTTCATGACTTTATAGTTTTAATTAAAATAGGCTGTCATATAAACAGCCTATTGAATTTATTTTACTTCAATTAATTTAATAGGTTTTGGTTTTGCTTCCTCTAATTTAGGAATAGTAATTTTAAGCTCACCACTTTTATAAACAGCTTCAATATTTTCTCTATTCACTATTCCTTGTGGCAACGTAAAACTTCTTTTAAAAGACCTATAACTATATTCTTTTCTGGTATAGTTTTCTTTTGATTCTTCGTTATTTACTGTTTTTTCTGAAGAAATAGTTAAAACATCATTGTCTAAATCAATTTTAAAATCTTTTTTCTCCATACCTGGTACTGCTACATCTACAATAAATTCATTTTCTGTTTCTTTAATGTTTACTGCAGGCAATGTAGTATTTGTCTCAGAAAAATTGGTAGTTGACCAATCTCTAAATAAATCATTAAAAAGAGTTGGTACAAATGGTACATCTGTTCTTTTTGCTAACATAACTTTACAATTTAAATTAAACATTATTTTTATTCTTTAATAGTATGGCAAACAAAATACCAAGTATAAAAAAACTGACAATTTTTCGATTTTTATTGAAAAATTGTCAGTTTAAGTATTGATTTATAGCACTTAACAAAAGTCAATCATTAATTCGTAATCAAATCAGATTGATTTCTAAAAACCAACTGATTGTCAAAAGCATCTAACAAAATAATACTATCGGTTGTTACTTTACCTGCCAATATTTCTTTTGATAATTGGTTGAGCACTTCTTTTTGTATGACACGTTTTACAGGTCTTGCTCCAAACTCTGGCTGATAGCCTTTGTTTGCAAGATAGGCAATTGCTTCGTCTGTAGCATCCATGGTTATTTCTTGTTTTGCAATTACTTTTTTAACCATGTTTAATTGTAATTTCACGATAGAAATAATGTCTTTTTTGGTTAAAGGAGTAAACATCACAATATCATCAATTCTATTGATAAACTCTGGCCGTACCATTTGCTTCAACAAGCCTAACACTTCTATTTTAGCCAATTCTGTAACTAATTCTATATCAGCATTCGGTGCACTAAATTTATCTTGAATTATCTGACTTCCCATGTTTGAAGTCATGATAATAATCGTATTTTTAAAATCAGCAATTCTTCCTTTATTATCTGTCAATCGTCCTTCGTCTAAGACTTGCAATAAAATATTAAAGGTATCTGGATGTGCTTTTTCAATTTCGTCTAGCAGAACTACAGAATAAGGTTTTCTACGAACCGCTTCTGTTAATTGACCACCTTCATCATAACCAACATACCCCGGAGGTGCTCCAACCAATCTACTCACCGAATGACGTTCTTGATATTCACTCATATCAATACGAGTCATGGCATTTTCATCATCAAATAAATAACTAGCCAATGTCTTTGCTAATTCTGTTTTTCCAACACCAGTGGTTCCTAGAAACAAGAAAGAACCAATAGGTTTGTTCGGGTTTTGTAATCCGGCTCTAGAACGTCTTACAGCATCAGAAACAGCTTCATTGGCTTCCTCTTGACCAATGACACGTTTGTGTAACTCTGTTTCTAATCGCAACAATTTTTCGCGTTCAGATTGTAGCATTTTTGTTACCGGAATCCCAGTCCATTTTGCAACTACTTCAGCAATATCATCATAGGTTACTTCTTCTTTAATTAAAGTATTGTCACCTTTTTTGGCAAGAATAGTTTGTTGTTGCTCTAATTTTTCTTGCAACTCTTTTACGGTACCATATCTAATTTCTGCAACCTTACCATAATCCCCATTTCGTTCTGCTTTATCAGCTTCTAATTTAGCATTTTCAATGTCGGTTTTAATAGTTTGAATACTATCTACAACACTTTTTTCGCTTTGCCATTTTGCATTGATTTCGTTACGCTCTTCTTTTAGATTAGCTAAATCAGCATTTAACGCTTTTAATTTCACTTTATCATTTTCTCTTTTAATAGCTTCAATTTCAATTTCCAACTGCATCACTTTTCTGTCTAACACATCCAATTCTTCTGGCTTTGAATTGATTTCCATGCGCATTTTTGCAGCAGCTTCATCCATCAAATCAATGGCTTTATCTGGTAAAAAACGATTGGTGATATAGCGTTGCGATAATTCTACAGCGCCAATAATAGCATCATCTTTAATTCTAACTTTATGATGTGTTTCATATTTCTCTTTGATTCCTCGTAAAATAGAAATAGCACTTTCTGTGTCAGGTTCATTTACGATTACTTTTTGAAAACGACGCTCCAATGCTTTGTCTTTCTCAAAGTATTTTTGATATTCATCCAGAGTAGTAGCACCAATAGCACGTAATTCTCCACGAGCCAAAGCAGGTTTTAAAATATTAGCGGCATCCATAGCACCTTGTCCGCCACCAGCACCTACCAACGTGTGAATCTCATCAATAAACAAGACAATATCTCCGTCTGCTGAAGTTACTTCTTTAATAACCGCTTTTAACCGCTCTTCAAACTCTCCTTTGTATTTTGCTCCTGCAATCAAGGCACCCATGTCTAAGGCGTAAATTTGCTTGTCTTTTAAGTTTTCTGGAATATCACCATCTATAATACGATGTGCCAACCCTTCTGCAATAGCCGTTTTACCAGTTCCAGGTTCACCAACCAATATAGGATTGTTCTTAGTTCTACGAGATAAAATTTGTAATAAGCGTCTTATTTCTTCATCTCTACCAATTACCGGATCTAATTTCCCATCCCGTGCTAACTGATTTAAATTTTTAGCATATTTATTTAGCGAATTATAGTTATCTTCTGCACTTTGTGAAGTAACTCGATCGCCTTTTCGAAGCTCATTGATAGCTTCTTTCAGCCCTTTTTCTGTTAATCCTTGGTCTTTTAAAATTTGTGCAATGGTGCTTTTTGATTTAAAAATAGCTAAGATGATATGCTCAATAGAAACATATTCATCTTTCATGTCTTTAGCAATAATAGAAGCCTCTGTTAAGGTTTTTGCTGCTTCTCTAGAAAGTGTAAGTTCTGCACCCGTAACTTTAGAAAAACTTTCTAATTGTTTTTCTAACAATTGTTTTAATATCTCAACATTGCTATTTAGTTTCTTTAATAAAAAAGGCAATACATTTTCATCTACTTCAAAAAGCGCTTTAAAAATGTGTTCGTTTTCTATTTGTTGATGCCCATAACTTTGCGCCAATTGTTGCGCTAGTTGAATGGTTTCTTGTGACTTTATGGTATAATTATTAAAATTCATGATATATATGTTTTACTTTTTCAGTTACTTTACGTCAAATTTGAGACCAATTGAAAATCAATTACTTAATAGGTCATTTTGTCTACTTAGTCTTTGTTTTTACTGACTTTTTGACTGATGAAAGAAATTGGATTTTTATCAATTGAAATTAATAAACTACAAATGAATTTATTTAAAAGTATGTTTTCTAATAGATCTGAAGAAAAAGAAGCAACCACTTCTTTTGTAAGCTGGATTCCACTTACCAATATAGATCAATTCCAAAAACTTAAAGAAACCTCTAAAAACGAAACGGTATTAATCTTTAAACATTCAACTAGATGCATAATTAGTAGAATGGTGTTGAAACAATTTGAAAAGTCTTTTGACGGAGAAGGACAAAACTTAAACATGTATTATTTAGATTTGTTAAATTATAGAGCCATTTCTAATGAAATAGCATCAAGCTTTAATGTAATACATCAATCTCCACAATTGCTCGTGATAAAAAATGGAGTAGTGGTTAAGCATGCTTCACATCATGATATTCTAGGGTTAGTGTTTTAAAAAGCAGTAGGTTGAGTACTTTAAAATGTTATCTATATGTTTAATTTTAAAAGAAACAGATCGTTGAAGATTCAATGCTAGATTTTTGGTTCTTTTATCATTATAAAAAACAAGAATAATAAAAAAAAGGACACTCTAAGAGCATCCTTTTGTATTGTTTAAATGTGTTAAAAACACTATTTCTTAAAATCAAGAGCTGGCAATACTTTACCCGTACACTCACCAAACCCAATACGTATTTTATCATTTTCGCAGTGTGCACGCATAATTACGGTATCGTTATCATTGATAAATTTGCGCTCAGAGCCGTCGTTCAATTTAATAGGGTTTTGTCCACGCCAAGACAATTCTAGCATAGAACCGTAACTGTCTTTTGTAGGCCCAGAAATGGTACCAGAACCCATCATGTCTCCAGCTTCAACCGGACAACCATTAATGGTATGATGTGCTAATTGTTGTACCATGGTCCAATACATATATTTAAAGTTAGAATTGGCAACAACTGTTTCTTCTTTTCCTTCTGGTTTAATACCAACTTGCAATTTAATGTCGTAACTTTTCTTTCCTTCCATTTGTAAATATGGTAACGGCTCGTAAACCTGTTTTGGATTGTCTGTTCTAAAAGGCTCCAAGGCATCTAAGGTTACAATCCAAGGAGAAATAGTAGAGGCAAAGTTTTTTCCTAAAAACGGACCTAATGGTTGGTATTCCCATGCTTGGATGTCTCTAGCAGACCAGTCGTTAAACAACACCAATCCAAAAATATTCTCTTCTGCTTCTTCAATAGAAATACGATCTCCTAAGGTATTTGCATCTGTTGTGATAAACGCCATTTCTAATTCAAAATCTAATAATTTTGAAGGACCAAATCCAGGTGTGTTTGTTCCTTCTGCAGGTTTTGATTGACCATAAGGTCTTCTAATTGGAGTTCCAGACGGAACGATAGAAGAGCTTCTACCATGATACCCGATAGGCACATGCAACCAGTTTGGCATTAATGCATTTTCTGGATCACGGAATAAAGAACCAACGTTTGTAGCATGTTCTTTACTCGCATAGAAATCGGTATAATCACCAACAGTAACAGGCAATAACATTTCTACTTCTTCCATTCTAAAAATAATCTCTGCTTTGTGTTCTTTATGATCGCGTAAACCACTTTTAGTAACGTCAAAAATATCTGCAATTCTATTACGCACCAAGCGCCAAGTTTTACGACCGTCGGCAATAAAATCGTTTAAAGAATCTTGTAAAAAGATATCGTCTGTTAACGGAATTCCTTCAAAATACCCCAATTGATGCAAGGCACCTAAATCGATTGCATAATCTCCAATCCTAGTACCGATAGTTATGATATCGTCTTTTGTAATAAATACTCCGAACGGAATATTTTGAATCGGGAAGTCTGAATCTTTAGAAACTTGTAACCAAGATTTTCTATTTGGGTTATTTGCAGTTAATTTCATTCGAGTATATCTAGTATTGGTTTTTAAACCAATGTTATTAATTTTTCATCAAATATAACAGAAAGTTGTTAGTTGTAAAATGATTTTTACTACTTTTGATAATCTTTATTTAAACAAACAACAATGCAACTAGATAATCAAATCTTTGATCTTATTCAAGAAGAAAAAGAAAGACAACAAAATGGCTTAGAATTAATTGCTTCAGAAAACTTTGTAAGTGATCAAGTGATGTCAGCTCAAGGATCTGTTTTAACCAATAAATATGCTGAAGGATACCCTAATAAACGCTATTATGGAGGATGTGAAATTGTAGATATTGTAGAGCAAATAGCTATAGATAGAGCCAAAGAATTGTTTGGTGCAGAATATGTAAATGTACAACCACACTCTGGTTCGCAAGCAAATACAGCTGTTTTTGCAGCTTGTTTACAACCTGGAGATAAAATTTTAGGATTCGATTTATCACATGGTGGACATTTAACGCATGGTTCTCCAGTAAATTTTTCTGGGAAACTATATACCACTTCTTTTTATGGAGTAGAAAAAGAAACTGGTGTGTTGAATTATGATAAAATTCAGGAAACTGCCACCAAAGAACAACCAAAATTAATTATTGCAGGAGCCTCTGCGTATTCTAGAGATATCGACTTTAAACGTTTTAGAGAGATTGCAGACAGTGTTGGAGCTATTTTAATGGCAGACATTTCTCATCCTGCTGGATTGATTGCAAAAGGGATTTTAAACGACCCATTACCACATTGTCATGTTGTGACTACAACCACTCATAAAACCTTGCGTGGACCAAGAGGAGGAATGATTATGATAGGAAAAGATTTTGACAATCCGTTTGGAGAAACCTTAAAAAACGGAAGTCCTAAAAAAATGTCAACTTTAATCAATTCTGCTGTTTTTCCTGGAAATCAAGGTGGACCTCTAGAGCACGTTATAGCAGCCAAAGCAATTGCATTTGGAGAAGCATTGACTGATGAGTTTTTAGAGTATCAATTGCAAGTAAAAGAAAATGCGGCAGCCATGGCAAAAGCATTTGTAGCAAAAGGTTATGACATTATTTCTGGAGGAACAGACAATCATATGATGTTGATTGATATGCGTAATAAAAATATTTCTGGGAAAGATGCAGAAATTGCTCTAGGAAAAGCAGATATTACTGTAAACAAAAACATGGTGCCATTTGATGATAAAAGTCCGTTTGTAACATCTGGAATTAGAGTAGGAACCGCTGCGGTAACAACCAGAGGGTTAAAAGTAACAGACATGCAAACCATTGTTGATTTTATTGATGAAGCCATTCAGCATCATGATAACGACGAAGCTTTAGCTGCCATAGGAGAAAGAGTAGAAGAAATGATGAGCTCAAGAAGATTGTTTGTCATGTAAACTACATTGAGGTTCATAAATATAAAAAAGCAGCCAGTTGGCTGCTTTTTTTGTTTTTGTAGTGAAGAACACTAGATAGTTTTATATATTTAGTGCTTTAGTGCTTCAAAAATAGTATTATGGATGCATATTTAATAGCAACAACACTTATCTTTTTAGCGGCAATTTTTGGTTATATCAATGTTCGCTTTTTAAAACTACCCAACACTATTGGTTTAATGATTATCACCATTGTGTTTACATTAGGTGTACTTGCGTTTAGCTATTTAGATACTAAATTGTTGAATTTTGAAAAAGAAATGATTTCTAAATTAGATTTCAGAGAATTACTATTAGAAGAAATGTTAAGTTTCTTATTATTTGCGGGTGCTTTGCATACAAATTTTAATCAATTAAAGATACAGCGCTGGCCTATACTTATGTTCTCTACTTTAGGTGTATTAGTCTCAACTTTTTTAGTGGGAATTAGCATGTATTTTATTTTACAGTTTTAGGAATGCAAATTGGCTTTATTTACTGTTTACTTTTTGGTGCTTTAATTTCTCCAACAGATTCTATTGCTGTTTTGGGTATTTTAAAGAAAGTGAATGTGCCTAAAAAACTAGAAACCAAAATTGTTGGAGAATCTTTGTTTAATGATGGTGTTGGTGTTGTGGTTTTCTTAACCATATTTGAAATCGCTTCTTTTGGAGTTGATAAAATAGCAATTTTAGATGTAATTCAATTATTTGGTAAAGAAGTGTTAGGAGGTATTCTTCTAGGGGCAATTCTTGGTTGGATTACCTATCGACTCTTAAAATCTATTGACGATTATGACATCATTTATTACGATTCTTACCTGGTATTGCACAAGATACTATCAATAAACATGTTTTAATTGTAAATCCTAAAACGGCACGTTTTTTAGCTACAGAAATTTTTCACTTGTTTGGTTATCGTAAAAAAGTAATGAAAGATGCTAAGTATCATTTTATAAAAAGAGACAGAGAAGTTACCGAGCTGATTTAGTTATTAGCTTAAGGTTTTTCTTTGTAGGTTATATTGGTTTCAATTTGTGGAATATCTCTTATTTCAATTTCTTTTTGAATTTGGTTAGTTTTATCAACTAAATCTTGTGTTAATATATTTTTATTTCTTTTTTCCATTGGCGGATTTAATCTTTCTGCATTTTCAAATTGTATTACAGTTTCAAGTATTTCTCTAGGTAATAATGTCTTACTTTTTTGAAGTATTTCTAAAAACTCATTAGCAAAAAATTGCTCAATTTGTATTTTTCTTTTTGTTGTATGAGCAAATTTTCCAATTATTCTACAAACATTATCTCGCTCTTCAGGACTAAGTTTGTCTGCAAACTCATATTCTTCGATTTTCTTTAAACTTAAAATTATAGGCTCTAAAGAGTCTTTTGTAATAACATATACATTATAATCACCAATATTATAAATATATTCTTTTATAACATGTGTTGTGTTAGAGGGTATAACTAAGAACAAATCGTTTTTTACATTTTCATGTTTTGCATATTTTTTTAAACTTTCAGTTTGAAGTTTAATATATTTAGGGAAATTATTTAAATCCTCATTTGCAGGGCTTTTAGCATCAAAAATTATTAATTGGTCAAGTATTTCAATTGTGTTGTCAGGTTTTTTCCCAGCATGAGGAAAATCTTTTTCTTCTATATATGAAATAACATTGTTTTTGCAGATTAATCTAATATGATTTTCTACATCTTTTTCATGATTACTCCAAGTTTCCTTAAGTTTATCAAATTTTATTTGTTCCTCTTTTACTCTTTCGTCATTAAGTCTTTGTTTTTCTTTCTCTAATGAATCTTGCAAAGTGTTAGACATTTCAATGTTTTTCTGAAACTGTTTATTTTGATTTTCTACATCTTTTTTTAATGAGGTGTTTTCGTCTTTAAGAGTGTTTTTTTCTCCATCAAGTATCTTTAAAGAAGTTTCAAGGCGAATGTTTAAATTTTTTAACTCATCAAAAGATTTTAATTTTGTATTAAGGATATCTATATCACTTTGTAAATTTTTTAATTCACTTTCTTTTACAGCAATGCTTCTATTAAGATTTTCTTTTTCATCTTTTATAGAACTTAAGTTTTCACTTAATTGAGAATTATTGTCTTCTAACTTTGTGTTAATTTCCTCAAGATGATTTTTCTTTTCATTTAAAGCAGAAATTTCTTTCACAAATATTGATTTTGAATATAAATAAACTAAAACCCCAGAAATTAAAGCTCCTCCAATAAAATATAATACCATATCCATAAACTAAAAAAATTAATCTTAAAACTATAAAATTAAGAGATTTATATTTGTGTACATAATAATATATCTTTTATTTGTAAACTTATAAATACTTCATGATTTCAAAATTTATTTTTAAAATAATATTGGGTTGGAAATTGGTTGGAAATTTTCCAAAAAACCTTAAAAAATATGTAATTATTGCAGCACCACATACAAGTTGGCAAGATTTTCCAATCGGAATTTTAGCAAGAAATACCTCGGGAATTAAAATTAATTTTATTGGAAAAGACTCCTTGTTTAAAGGGCCTTTTGGTTTTATTTTTAGAAGCTTAGGAGGAACACCCGTAGATAGATCTCAAAGCAATAATTTGGTAGATGCTATTGTTGATGTATTTAATTCTAAAGAAGAATTTCGTTTAGCCTTATTGCCAGAAGGAACAAGAAAGAAAGTAGAAAGATGGAAAACGGGGTTTTATTATATCGCAAAAGGAGCAAAGGTACCAATTGTAATGGCAACTTTAGATTTTGGAAAAAAGCAGGTGAAAATTTCTGAACCATATTACCCAACAGATGACATACAAAAAGATTTTGAGTATTTTAAATCTTTTTACATAGGCGTTTTAGGAAAAAAACCCGAACAATTTTAAATAAAAAAAACCTACTTAGAAAGTAGGTTTTTTATATAGATGTATTTTCTTATCCTTTATAAAAAGGCAATCGTACTACTTTGGCAGGAATTGCTTTTTTACGAACTTGAATAAATATTTCGGTCTCTAATTTTGAGTTTTCTTTGGTAACATATCCCATTCCGATTCCTTTTCCTAAAGACGGACTCATAGTTCCTGAGGTTACAACTCCAATTAAAGTTCCTTCTGCATCAACTATTTCATAGTCGTGTCTTGGAATTCCACGCTCTGTCAATTCAAAAGCAACCAATTTACGCGTTACACCATTTTCTTTTTGAGCTTTTAAGTTTTCTGAGTTTACAAAATCTTTAGTGAATTTAGTAATCCAGCCTAAACCAGCTTCAATTGGAGAAGTCGTATCGTTAATATCGTTGCCATATAAACAATAGCCCATTTCTAAACGTAAGGTGTCTCTTGCAGCCAATCCAATTGGTTTGATACCAAAATTTGCTCCAGCTTCAAAAACTTTGTTCCAAACACTCTCCACTTCATCATTTTTTACATAGATTTCAAATCCACCTGAACCTGTATATCCTGTTGCAGAGATAATTGCATGTTCTACACCAGCAAAATCACCAACTTTAAACTTATAAAAAAGAATTTCTGACAAATTAACCGAAGTTAACGATTGCATTGCTTCAATAGCTTTTGGTCCTTGAATTGCCAATAATGAATAGCCATCAGAAATATTTTTTAAATCCGCTCCAAATTCTGCATTGTATTTAGAAATCCAGTCCCAATCTTTATCAATATTAGAAGCGTTAACCACTAATAAATATTGATTTTCTTTAATTCTATAGCAAATTAAATCATCTACAATACCTCCATCTTCATTCGGAAAACAACTATATTGTGCATCACCAATCGCTAATTTAGAAGCATCATTAGAGGTAACTTTTTGAATGAGTGCCAAAGCATTTTCTCCTTCAACTAAAAATTCTCCCATATGACTCACATCAAATACACCAACAGCCTTTCTAACAGTTTCGTGTTCAATATTAATTCCTTCATAAGATACAGGCATATTATAACCAGCAAAAGGAACAATTTTTGCGCCCAAAGCTTCATGTACGTGAGTTAAAGCAGTATTTTTCATGCTATTTTAAATTGATTTAATATTTTGTTTATTTTTTTGCTAATGTATTAAAAATGTAGGGTTATCTTATATTTTTTGACACATAGTTTTCTGATTTTTATTCAATTTATTGAAATGATAAAATTTAACAATAAAAAAAATAAGCTTAGCTCCAATACATATTAAATATTTTATCTTCACTATGTTCTTCTACAAGTTTTTCTATCTCCTCCTTATTTTTGTAGTCAGCTCGAATATTAACAGTAAACCACTCCGGTCCTGTTTCACCATTGGAATACCAAAAACCGAATCTTCATAAGTGTCAATTACAAGTGAATGTGAATTTAATGTATTTGCTAAAGTAGAACACACATCTTCTGAAGCTTTAACAATAAGTGTACTTTAAGGTTTTTCTGTTATCGTTTTTTTTGTTTCTTTATCAGAATTGATTTTTTGATAAGCTGTTTGTGCCGTTCTTTCTTTAGAAATACGAATTGCTTTAAAGATAAAAAGCCCTAAAAAAATAAAAAAAAAGGATTTTAATTTCAGAGAATGGAGTTTCTGTCCATCCAAAAACAATTAAAACGGTAGTAACTACAACATAAAACCCCATTAAATAAATTAAAGCCCCAAAAATTACTCTAATGATTTTCATCTCTACAACTTGTTTATTAATTTAAAAACCTATGAATTGTGTTTAACTTATAAATCATAAGGTTAAAAGTACTTTTTTTATAAAAAAAAACAATTAAATTGAATTTTTGTAGTTGTTGACTTAATTATTTACTCTTTATTAATTTTAATAATATTAGCATTTTTTAGATTTTAATTCATAGAATAAATAGTACATTTGGGTTTTAACTTTCTTAAAATTTTTAAAAAATGTTCACTAAAAAAATCTTAATTGCTCTTTTGCTATTCACAACATTGGTAAGTTTTTCTCAGAGAAAAGATACCCCAAAAGATTTTCTTCCTAGTAAATTTCATAAAGAAAGAAGAGAACTTTTACGTGCTAAAATGCCAAAAAATTCTGTCGCAGTTTTCTTTGCAAATCCAAGTAGAAACAGAGCAAACGATGTAGATTATTTGTATCATCAAGATCCTAATTTTTATTATTTAACAGGTTCTAGAGAGCCAAATTCAGTCTTGTTAATCTTTTCAGAAGATCAGCAATCTGAAAAAGGATTCTATAACGAATTGTTTTATGTAGAAAAAAAATCTGCAAGAGCAAAAGTAGTTAGTGGACCAGGTTTAGGAGTTGAAGGAGCGCAAAAATTGTTAGCTTTTAAAGATGTTTTTTATGGAGAAGATTTTGCAAATATTGCTGTTAATTTTTCAAAATTTGATAAAGTAATTTTTGAAGACTTTAAAAATGATGTTAGAGACGACAAAAGAACTGATGCAGATTTGTATGATTTAATTCAAGCTTTTAAAACAAAAATATCATATCAAACATCATCAGATAAAATTCCTGCTTCAGATAAAAACATCAAACTAGCTTCAAATATTGATATAAAAGTTCTCAAAGGAATAATGGCTACGTTGCGCGAAGTAAAAACGAAAGAAGAATTGGTATTGCTTAAAAAAGCAGTTCGTATTTCTGCCATGGGTCAAGTAGAAATTATGAAAGCAATGCACCCAAAAATGTCAGAAACAGAAGTACAAGGAATTCATGAATTTGTGTACAAAAAATATGGTGCAGAATATGAAGGATATCCATCTATTGTTGGAGCAGGGAACAATGGCTGTATTTTACATTATCAAGATAATAATAAAATGAGCTTAAAAAACGATTTGGTTTTAATGGATTTAGGCGCAGAGTATCGTGGTTATACAGCAGATGTTACTCGTACCATTCCTGCAAACGGAAAGTTTTCGAAAGAACAAAAAGCTATTTATGATTTAGTATATGAGGCTCAAGAAGCTGGAATTGCACAATACGTAATAGGAGGTAAGATAAGTACACCAGGACAAACAGCTCGTAAAATTATCAACGAAGGATTGTATAAATTAGGTATCATAAAATCTGTGGATGAAAAGCATTCATATTTCCCTCACGGAACTTCACATCATATTGGCTTAGATGTACATGATCCAGGAAACTACACTACGTTTGCAGAAAATATGGTGTTAACTATGGAACCTGGAATTTACATTCCTGACGGAAGTGATTGCGATAAAAAATGGTGGGGAATTGGCGTTAGGATAGAAGATGATATTCTAGTGACTAAAAATGGACCGATTAACTTATCTGCAGATGCTCCTCGTAAATCTGATGAGATCGAAAAATTAATGAAACAGAAAAGTATTTTTGAAACCTATACCTTACCAGATTTAGATAAGAAATAAGATGGGTGAATCTCAACCAAACAATCCTTTGCATGGTGTTAAGTTGGTAGATATTTTAGAGTATTTGTATACAACATATGGTTGGAAAAAACTTGGAGAACTGATAGATATTAATTGTTTTCAAAGCAACCCTTCTATAAAATCATGTTTAAAATTTTTAAGAAGAACGCCTTGGGCAAGAGATAAAGTCGAGAAATTATATTTAGAAACGATTAATCATTAATTATAATCAATGAAAACTTTCATTAAAATAGTTGCAATCATTTGTGTTGCAACTATTTTTTGTTGCGCCAAGAGTAACAAATCAAAAGTTGTTTACAAAACGGAATCACTTGTTATTGAGCAGTTATCTCCAAAGGTTTTTTTAAACATGTATCTTATCTGAAGACCAATGATTTCGGAAATGTTGCTTGCAATGGTATGATTTATATTACTAATAATGAAGCATTGGTTTTTGACACACCTACTACAGATAAGGTATCTAAGGAGCTTATCAACTGGATAACAAATACTAAAAAAGCACTTGTACATGGTGTAGTGGTTAATCACTTTCATAACGATTGTTTGGGTGGGTTAAAAGGCTTTCATGATAAACAAATTACATCTTATGCTAATAATTTAACTATAGAATTGGCAAAAAAAGATAGTGTTACAATTCCTAAAAAGAGATTTAGTGAACGTTTAGATTTAATGTTAGGTTCTAACAAAGTAATTACTCAATTTTTAGGAGAGGGACATACAAAAGACAATACCGTTAGTTATTTAGAAAGTGAAAATGTACTTTTTGTTGGTTGCCTAATTAAATCGTTAAAAGCTACAAAAGGGTATTTAGGAGATGCAAATATTGCACAATGGTCTACTACCATTAGAAGAGTAAAAGAAAAGTTTCCCAATCTAAGAACTGTTATCCCTGGTCATGGAAAAGTGGGTGACAGAAGTTTGTTAGATTATACAATTGAATTGTTTAATGAATAGATGAATCACTAATAATTTTCAAAACAAAATCTTTCGTCAATGGTTTTCCATTGGCGATTTTTTTGATGTTTTCAAACGTAAATATAAAGTCGCAACCCGTTTTATATTCAGAGCAACCATAAGCTGTTTTTCCTTTTAATACGGTTCCTTTTTTACATTTTGGACAGGTAATAGTTTCAGCGTTATTATGAGGAGTATTCGACGAAGTAATCTTATTCTGATTAACAGATTGCTTCGTTTTATTAGCAATGACAGAAGGTTTGGGTTCAAGTTTCAAATTAAAATTTTCATCAAAACGAATCAAACCTTCTACGTTTCCAGTTTCCGTTTGAAACCCTTTTAAATTGGTCGTTGATTTTTTATCTAGTAAACGAATCAATTGATTTTCTGAAACCTTTTTTCCAAAAAATTCAAACGGTATAATAAAGTCACACGTTTTATTGTACTCAGAGCAACCAAAAGCTTTTGAGCCTTTTAAAAGGGAACCTTTCTTGCATTTTGGACAAACTTTACCTGTAACTTCTTTTTTAGGTTTCTTTTTGGTTGACTTCTCCACTACGCTCGAAGAGGCAGAAGTAGTAGTTTCGTGAGAAATTCTGATTTTTGAAGTATTAGAACGTACTTCATATACCAATTCATCAACCATTTTCTTCATATTACTAATAAACGTACCAGCATTAAATTCCCCTCGTTCAATTTCTTTCAAACGCTTTTCCCAACGACCTGTTAGTTCAGCAGATTTTAAGAGTTCATTATCAATTAAGTCGATCAACTGAATTCCTGTTTGCGTTGGCAATACCAATTTCTTTTTACGTTCAATGTATTTTCTTCGAAACAACGTTTCAATAATACTAGCACGCGTAGAAGGTCGTCCAATTCCGTTTTCTTTCATCAACTCACGCATTTCATCATCGTCAACTTGTTTTCCTGCTGTTTCCATTGCACGTAGGAGAGAAGCTTCTGTAAAATTCCGAGGTGGTTTGGTTTCCTTTTCTAAGAACGAAGGCTCATGAGGTCCTTTTTCTCCTTTTACAAATGAAGGTAGCACATCAGTGTTTTCTATCTCTTTCTTAACTTTTGTTTCTTCGAGCGCACTCGAGAAGTCGAAAACAACACGCCATCCTTTTGAAATAATCTCTTTTCCTGTGGTTTTAAAAGGAACTTCTGTTGCTTTGCCAATCACTGCAGTATTTGATACATCAGAATCAGGGTAAAAAACAGCTATAAATCTTCTGGTGATGATATCATAGACTTGTTGTTGATTGTATTGTAAGTTTGTTTGTATCCCTGTCGGAATAATAGCATGGTGATCGGTTACTTTTTTATCATCAAAAACACGTTTCGATTTCTTTATTTTACTCCCTAAAAGAGGTTGTGTTAACTTGCTATAATTAGTAAGTTTACTTAAAATTCCTGAAATCTTTGGATAAACATCATTGGGTAAAAATGTAGTATCAACTCTTGGATAGGTTACAACTTTCATTTCATACAATTTCTGAACCATTTTTAAGGTCTCATCTGCAGAAAAACCAAACTTGTTATTGCAATACACCTGCAAACCCGTTAAATCAAATAGTTTTGGCGCGTATTCTTTTCCTTTTTTCTTGGTTACAGAAACAATTTCGAAATCAGCTTCTTTAACTTTATCTGCTAAAATAGCTCCGTCTTCTTGTTTTAAAAACCGACCTTCTTCATAGCTAAATAAGGTATCTCGATAGGTGGTTTGTAATTCCCAATAGGGTTGAGGCTTAAAATTTTCAATTTCTTTAAAGCGATTGACCAACATGGCAAGGGTAGGCGTTTGTACTCTACCAACAGATAACACCTGTTTGTATCCACCAAATTTAACTGTATACAATCGAGTAGCATTTAAACCTAAGAGCCAATCTCCAATAGCTCTAGAAAATCCTGCATAATAGAGATTGTCATATTTTTCTGAGGATTGTAGATTGTTAAACCCATCTTTGATAGCTTCTTCTGTCAAGGAAGAGATCCATAAGCGTTGCACTTTTCCTTTGTAATTGCATTGATTGATGACCCAGCGTTGAATCAATTCTCCTTCTTGCCCCGCATCCCCACAATTAATCACAACGTCTGCTTTGTCAAATAGCGATTTTACAATGTTGAATTGTTTTTGAATTCCGTCATTGCTTGTCACCTTGGTTTCAAACTTTTCTGGCAACATGGGTAAGTTGTTCAAATCCCAGCTTTTCCAATGTGGTTTGTAGTCTTTGGGTTCTAACAATGTGCATAAATGACCAAAAGTGTAGGTAACAGCATAACCATTTCCTTCATAAAAACCATCACGTTTTGTGTTAGCGCCTAGAATATTAGCAATTTCTCTGGCAACACTTGGTTTCTCTGCAATACAGACTTTCATTTGTAATATTTATGGGTGTTCGAAAGTAAGGAAATAATTATCATTTTTTGATATGAATAAATACTGTGCCGTTTCCTTTACTTTTACATTTGTTTTTGATTTCTGCCCAAAAATTAAATTTTTGATTATAATTAGAAACAAAACTCCAACTTTGTAAGTAAAATACGTCCTTTTTAAGGGGAGTATTTTTCTTTAAACCAAAAATTTTATTTTTAGAGGTAACACCAAAATCTACATCACAATTAAAGCTGTGAAATAATGAAACAGTTACAAATGTTTTACCATCTAAAACTAAATCAATATCGTTTTTATATAGCGTTTCTGATAAAACCATATATTTTTTAAGAGTATATCCGTTTTTTTCAAAGTTCTGAAGTTGCGAAAATATTGATCACTACTTATTTGTGAATGAGAAAGCAGTTGTGAAAATGAGAAAAAGAGTACAAGGATTAATTTTATTTTCATTTTCAAATATATTAATTTTTAAAGTGTTTATAAAAAACTATTATATTATTCTGTAGCTTTATCTAAAATAATCAAAAAACAATTTTAACGTCAAACTAGATAACTTCTTCAAGAGCTTCTAAAAGAAGGGCACAGCCTTTTTTGATTTCTTCATCAGAAATCGTTAGTGGTGGTGTTATTCTAATGGCCTTTCCTTCAAACAATAACCAAAATAGGAGTAACCCCTTGTTTAAACATTTTAAAATGATGTGAGAGGCAATTTCTGGAGTTGCAACTATTGCAGCTAACATCAATCCTTTTCCTCTAATTTCTTTAATAGCAGGGTGTTTTAAAGAAGTCCGAATCAATTGTTCTTTTCGTAGGGTTTCTTTCATCAAATTAGAAGCATTCAATTCATTTACAGTTGCCAATCCTGCAGCAGCAATTACTGGATGTCCGCCAAAGGTTGTAATATGTCCTAACTTCGGATGCTCTTTTAAACACTGCATCATTTCTTGTGAAGCCATAAATGCACCAATTGGCATACCACCACCCAGGCCTTTTCCTGTAATTAGTATATCGGGTATGACATTGTAATTTTCGAATCCCCAAAAAGTTCCTGTACGTCCAATTCCAGATTGAATTTCATCCAAAATCAATAAGGCACCCACTTCATTACACCTTTGTTGCACTTTCTGCAAATACGCATTTGTTGGTTCTATAAATCCTGCGCCTCCTTGAATGGTTTCTAGAATAACGGCCGCTGTTTTTGTGGTAATTTTATCGATATCGATTGGGTTATTGAATTTAATAAATTTAACACCAGGAATCAAGGGTCTAAATGCTCGATTTTGTTCTTCAGCTCCACACACACTCATAGCGCCTTGTGTATTACCATGGTACCCATTTTTAGCTGCAATAATTTCTGATTTCCCTGTAAAACGTTTGGCTAATTTTAATGCACCTTCTGTGGCTTCTGTACCAGAATTGGTTAGATATACGGCACACTTTTTAGTCGGAATTGTAGCAGCTAATGCTTTACACAATTCTAGTTGTGGTTTCTGAATAAACTCTCCATACACCATTACATGAGTGTAAGAATCAACTTGTTTTTTAATGGCTTTAGAAATTGCTGGATGATTATGCCCCAAGGTATTTGCAGAAACCCCTGCAATAAAATCTAGATAGGGTTTATTGTTGATGTCGTAGACATAACTTCCGCTTGCATGAGAAATTTCTAAAGCAAGTGGGTGAGGAGAGGTTTGTGCTTGATATGTAAAAAAATCAGAGATCATTTATTCCTTCTTTTTTAAGACTTTAGAAGTACTGATTTCCTTTTTTCTTGGAATTTTATCTCCTACAACAAAAATATCTTCCATCGTTTTAGGCTGTTCGTCTTCTCGCCAAATAAAACCTTTTAATGTTCTATCATTTATGGGTAAATCTTCTGGTGGATATGAAGTTCCTTCAGGTTTCTTTATGTATTTAACCGATTCTATATTATTTGTTTCATCTAATGTAAACTCAATAGAACTACATTCTTGTTTGGTTATGGTCTCTAAAAGTCCAGCTTCACTTCTATTATAATATACAACTTCTGCATTTCCTTTCACTAAAAAATACTTGAGTTTACCGTCGATAAATTTTCCATACATATTTCTACCTTTAATTTGATTATAGGTAGCAACACCATCAATTATAGTGTCTAGTTGCACAATTAAGGCGTTGTTTAAAATCTTAAGAGAATCTAATTTGTCGGTTTCTGTATTGTTTAATAGTTGAATGCTATCACCCGTAATCTGATTTTTTCCTGACCATAAAATCGGATTTTTAAAGAGACTTGTTAATCCTGTTGTTTGATTCATATGAATAGAGTCGGCTTTTCCTTGCAAGTTAGATTTAAAGATTTTTACGTCGTGATAAATTCGCATGATTCTCTTTTCTGGTTTTCCTGTAACTAATAAAGTATCTCCATGGATGTACAACGAATCTTTTTCCATCAGCGAAATAGCAACGGCTCTGTCTACAATATAAACCGAATCTTTTAGTTCAAAAAACTCAGCATAATTTCCTTTTGCAATAAAGTTCTGAATGGTGTCTATCACTTTAATATTATTGGTGGCAGAAGCAAACCCTTTAAATTTATCATAATATAAACTATCACCTTCTATGGTTTTATCGGTAAAGTAAATTTTTGAGTTTTTCACAAAATGTGAAATCTCTGATTTAGTGTTGTAAAATCCTTTTTCGGTATAAATGGTATTGTCTTTTCCTTTGATGATAGATGGTCCATACAAATAGGCAATGGAAGAGTCTGTATAATAATCTAAATGATTTGATTCTAATACATGCTCTGGATTTGTAACCGTTACTCTTGTAGTGGCTGTAAACTTCTTGTCGTTTAAATAGTAATTTCCAACTTTACTTTTTAAAGTATTGGTTTCATCTTTTATAATGGCATGATTTTTATAAAACAATAGCTGATTTTGTCTATCAAAATTTAAACTATCAGTAGTCAATGTCATTTTTGGGTCTTTCAACACCACGTTACCCCAAGACAAGGCTTTTTTGGTATTTCCATCATAATCTACATAATTACTAGATTGGGTAATGCTATCTCCTTGTTTGATTAAAACATCTCCAAAAGCCTTTGCAAAATTTCTTTTTTTATGAAGAATTACTCGCTTTGCAGTTAAAATAGCTCCATCATGATAAATTTCTACCAAACGATCTGCATCTTTTGTTAAAATAGTTGCTCCAGGATACTTCTCTTCATCTATTGTGCTAACACCTGCATAAATAACTTTTATCTTTTTAGCCTCTTGAGAAAAGCTAGAAAAGGAAGCAATCAATAAAATAAATACAATAATTTTTTTCAAGCGAAATCTAATTTTTAGCAAAAATAGTGAAAAGATTACGGCTTCTTATTAAAGAAAAGTGAAATTTGCACAAACTACAAACGCGATTCTATATATCTGGCTTTCGGAGACAAAATGTTGTTTTCTAGATGTACATGTTGATGCAAGTCATCTTCAAATTCTTTTAGTTTTGCGTACAATGCTTTAAAAGTATTATACGCATCTTCTGGAGTTTGATATGCATTAGTCAATTTTGAGATGCGTTTAAAAATGTCTCCAGCATTGTCATGATCTTCTTCCATCATTTGTATTGGGTTATTTACGGAATCAAAATATGGCTTTTCTATTTTTGTATGTTCTCTTTCAGCTCTCACTAATTTTTTTATAAAAGGAAAAAGCAGCAATTTTCTTTTTTCATATGTGTTGTTAATTCATCTGACACCACATGAATTAATTCTTGTATCTCAAATATTTCTGTATGGTTATCACCATGTGCCTCTACAACTTTATCTACGTATTGCTTTAAAAGAGTTAGATTTTCATCCACATATTTATGATGTGTATTTTGAATGAAATCTATTAAAAAGTCCAATTCCCATTTATTGTAATCATTTAAAAAAGAATTAGTGCTTTCTACAAGATTCAATTCAGTTATCAAAGTATCAAAATCTACAGCATTTTTTTTACAAGCTTCTTTTATTGTAATGCACCCGCAACAAAAATCAATTCCATGTTTTTTAAATACATTAGCAGTTTTAATATTTTTTGTAACAAATTCAGCAACAGTTTTTGAATCATTATTTTTCATGTGATTATTATTAAGGAGTTACAAATTTCGAGGCAATAATTTATAAAAAGGATGACAATTATCATGAAAAAACGTTTAAGTTGGCGTACTTTTGCAGAAAATTAAAAGATCATGAGTGCCCCATTTGATTTGACAAAAGAAGAAATGAAAGCATACGGCTATAAAATTATAGACCTAATCGCAGAACATTATGATACCATAGAATCTCAGAAGCCTGTTGCATCAGGTACAAGAGCGCAAATGGATACTTTGTTTTTACAAGAAGCGCCAAATCATTCTATGCCAGCGGATGAAGTGTTAGATTTTGTTATGAAAAACGTAATTCCTCATAGCAATTTTACGACGCATCCAAAGGCTTTTTCTTTTGTTCCAGGACCTAGTAATTTTATAAGTACACTCGCTGATACTTTAGCTACAGGGTTTAATATTTTTTCTGGCGGATGGATTGTTTCTCCGGCAGCAGCAGAGCTAGAGATTGTAACTATGAATTGGTTATTAAAAATGTTCAATTTTCCTGTGCAACAAGGAGGTGGAATTTTTACAAGCGGTGGTTCTATGGCAAATTTAACCGCTTTAGTTACGGCAAGAAGAATAAAATGTGGAGACGATTTTTCGAAAGCCATTATTTATTTATCAGATCAAGCACATTCATCAAATATCAAAGCAATTCGTGTTCTTGGATTTAAAAAAGAACAAATAAGAATCATTCCAACTGATTTAGAGTTTAAGATTAGTTTTAACAAACTTAAAAATGCTATTGTAAAAGATCGTTTAGAAGGAAACCAACCTTTTTGTATCATTGCTTCTGCAGGAACAACCAACACAGGTACAGTAGATCCGTTAGATAAGATTGCAGATATTTGTGAAAAAGAAAATTTATGGATGCACGTTGATGGTGCTTATGGAGGTGCTGCCATTTTATCTAAAAAAGGAGCAAGGATTTTAAGAGGGATTGAGCGTGCAGATTCTTTGACAGTAGATCCACACAAATGGTTTTATCAGCCATACGAAATAGGCTGTTTATTGGTCAAAGATTCCTCTTGGTTAAGCAATACCTTTTCTGAAAAACCAGAGTATTTACGTGATATTGAAGGCAATGAATCTGAAATTAATTTTTACGATTATGGCATTCAATTAACCAGACGATTTAGAGCTCTTAAATTTTATATGTCTATTAAAACTTATGGTTTAGATGCATTTAAAAAAGCAGTTACCTATAATATTGAATTGGCAGAGCAAACAGAAGATTTGCTTAGGAAAAGCAAAAATTGGGAAATTGTTTCTCCAGCTACTTTAGCGGTGATTAACTATCGATACAATCCGATTGGCTTGAACTTATCAGAAAAAGAGCTAGATAGGTTAAATCAAGAAATATCAGCAAGACTTACCAAATCTAAAGAAGCATTATTAGTAACCACTATTTTGCAGAATCAGGTAGTTTTAAGAATGTGTTTGATCAATCCAAAAACTACAATGGAACATATTAAAGAAACCTTTTTACAATGCAATACTTTTGCTAAAGAGGTGTTGTCAGAGTGGGAGAGTTAATGTTTATAAAAAAGTCACTAAATAATTTTCATCTTTAGAGACTTTTTATTTGTTTATATTTACTTAAAAACTATCTAACAATTGTTTGTTTTCTGTCTGGACCTACTGAAACTATTTTAACAGGTACGCCAGTTTCTTTTTCTATAAAAGCAACATAATCCAGTAAATTTTGTGGCAATTGATCTGCGCTGGTCATTTTAGTTAAATCTTCTTTCCATCCTTTAAATTCAGAGTAGTTTACTGAAACATTTTCTGGCTCAATATTATAAGGTAAATGTGAAATTTCTTTTCCTTTATAATTGTAAGAGGTACAAACTTTTAAAGTGTCAAATCCAGATAAAACATCACCTTTCATCATCATTAATTGAGTTACCCCATTCACATCTAAAGCGTATTTTAAAGCCACTAAATCAAGCCAACCACAACGTCTTGGTCTTCCTGTAGTAGCACCAAACTCATGTCCAACTTTTGCCATAGTCGCTCCATCTTTATCAAACAATTCAGTTGGAAAAGGACCAGAACCCACACGAGTAGTATAGGCTTTGAAAATTCCGAATACATCTCCAATTCTGTTTGGAGCAACACCTAAACCTGTACAAGCTCCAGCTGCAGTTGTATTAGATGAAGTTACATATGGATAAGTTCCAAAATCTATATCTAACAAAGAACCTTGAGCTCCTTCTGCTAAGATGGTTTTTTTATCTTTGATGGCTTGATTTAAAAACTCTTCACTATCAATAAATTGTAAGGTTTTTAACTTGTCAATTCCTCTTCGAAACTCAGCCTCTAACTCTTTTAAATTGTATTCAATTTGAACATCAAAAAAGTTCAACATTTTTATATGCTTTTCTGTTAAAGCATCATATTTGTCTTTCCAATTATCAAATTCTAAATCTCCAACACGCATACCGTTTCTGCCTGTTTTATCCATGTATGTTGGACCAATTCCTTTTAGTGTAGAACCAATTTTTGCTTTTCCTTTTGAAGTTTCTGAAGCAGCATCTAACAATCTATGAGTAGGTAATATTAAGTGTGCTTTTCTAGAAATTAACAATTTTGAAGTATAATCGATATTATGTTTATCTAAATTCTCTAATTCTTTTTTAAAGATTACGGGATCTATTACAACACCGTTTCCAACAACATTTAGAGCTGTTTTATGAAAAATTCCAGACGGAATAGTGTGTAATACATGTTTAAATCCGTCAAAAATTAAAGTATGACCTGCATTTGGTCCACCTTGAAAACGAGCAATGATGTCGTATTTAGATGTTAACACATCTACAATTTTTCCTTTCCCTTCATCTCCCCATTGCAATCCTAGTAATAAATCTACTGCCATTAGTTGTTGTTAAGTGTGTTGTTAGTTTATTTCGTTTGTTTTTTTGTTCCGTAAAAATAAAGTGAATGATTGTGAATATCAATATCAAAAACTTCTTCTATTGTTTTTTTGATAATCTGAATTCTTGGATCACAAAATTCTTTTACTTCTCCTGTATCCGTTAAAATGACATGATCGTGTTGTTTGTCAAAATAACTTTTTTCATAATGAGCCATGCTTTGACCACCAAACTGATGTTTTCTAACCAACCCACAATCTAATAATAAATCAATAGTGTTGTATAAAGTGGCTCTACTTACTCGGTAATTTTTATTCTTCATATTGATATATAAAGATTCTATATCAAAATGCTCCTCTAAATCATAAATCTCTTGAAGGATGGCATATCTTTCTGGAGTTTTTCTATGTTTTTTAGATTCTAAAAATGTAGTAAAAACATTTTTTACAATGTTTTGATTTTCTTTTGTACCCATTTTTCTGAATTTACCGAAACGACAAATTTAAGGTTATTTATCAATATAAATTAGCTTTTTATACAACTAATATTTACATTGTATTAACACGTTCTATTTTTTGTATTCCGTCTACTTTTTTAATGTTCGCAATAAGCTTGCTTAACTGTGTTTTATTTTTTACACTTATCGAAATTTTACCTTCAAAAACACCATGATCTCCAGAGATATTTATGTTGTGTATATATACATCCATTGTGTTAGAAATGATACGGGTTAAGTTATTTACAATTCCTTTTTTATCATTTCCACTTACTTTTAAAATGGCAGTAAATTCTTGTTTAGAAGAATCTATCCACGTTGCTTTTAAAACTCTGTAGGCGTAATTTGACTGCATTGAAATTGCATTAGGGCAATCTTTTTTGTGCACTTTAATTCCGTCGTTTATGGTTAAAAAACCAAAAACTTTATCTCCCGGTATTGGATTGCAACATTTAGAAAGCGTATACTCTAGTTTTTCATCTTCATTTCCAAAAACCAGTGCGTCAAATTTGTTTGTAACTTCTTCTTTGTCAAAGTTTTCTTTACTGGGAGAGCGTTTTAGACGATTCTTAAAAAAACTTATAAAAGCATTGTTTTTTTGACTGACAAATGCTTTTAATTGTTTGTTATCTATTGCTCCGTTTCCTATTCGATAAAACAAATCAAAACTTGTTTTTAACGAAAAATACGATGCCATTTCATTCACAACTCGATCATTCAATGTAATTTTTAAATGACGTAACTTCCGAATTAAAATAGCCTTTCCTTCTTCGGCAATATTTTTTTCTTCTTCTTTTAATGCTGCTTTAATTTTGGTTCTTGCACGAGCAGTCATCACAAAATCTAACCATCTAATATTGGGTTTGTTTACAGAAGATGTTTGTACTTCTACATGATCACCACTTTTTAACTCGTGACTTAGCGGAACTAATTTTCCGTTAACTTTTGCACCTCTACATTTTAAACCTACATCTGTATGAACAGAGAAAGCAAAATCTAGTGCCGACGCTCCTTTTGGCAAAGATTTTAAATCTCCAAGAGGGGTGAAGACAAAAATTTCTTTAGAGTATAAGTTTAGTTTAAAATCTTCTACAAAATCTACAGCATCTGTACTTTGATTTTCTAGAGTTTCTTTTAATTTATTTAACCAAGTATCTAATCCATTTTCTTTTTCTTCTCCTTGTTTGTATTTAAAGTGTGCTGCATATCCTTTTTCAGCAATTTCATCCATTCTTTCTGAACGAATTTGCACTTCTACCCATTTGCTATCAGGTCCAATAACAGTAATATGCAACGCTTCATAACCTGTAGATTTGGGTTGAGAAATCCAATCTCTTAGACGAGAAGGATTGGGTTTAAAGAAATCTGTTACAATAGAATATATTTTCCAAGCATCAAATTTTTCATCCTCAGATTTGGGTTTAAAAATAATACGAATGGCAAATTTGTCATAGACTTCTTCAAAGGAAACATTTTGTTTCAACATTTTTCTACGAATAGAAAAAATAGATTTACTGCGCCCTTTAATTTGATACTCAAAATCTTCTTTTTGTAAACCTTTGTGCAATATATTCTCAAAAGTACCTATATATTTTTGCTGCTCTTCTTTACTCTCTTTTATTTTGCTTAAAATGTCTGCATATACTTCCGGTTCTGTGTATTTTAATCCTAAGTCTTCAAGTTCGGTTTTAATATTATACAAGCCTAATCGATGGGCTAAAGGAGCATAAATGTATAAGGTTTCTGATGCTATTTTAACTTGTTTGTGTTCTGGCATCGAATCCATTGTTTGCATATTATGCAAACGGTCTGCAATTTTTATCAGAATAACACGTACATCATCATTTAAAGTCAGTAGCATTTTTCTGAAATTCTCTGCCTGTATAGATGAATCTTGCCCTTTATTTAGTCGAGAAATTTTTGTCAGTCCACTCACAATTCGAGTAATGTTTTGTCCAAACAAACGCTCCATGTCTTCAATGGTATAATAGGTGTCTTCTACAACATCGTGTAATAATGCAGCAGCAATAGATGTAGCACCCAAACCAATTTCATAGGCCACAATTTTTGCAACCGCAATAGGGTGATAGATGTAAGGCTCTCCAGACTTTCTTCGCTGATCTGAATGTGCTTCAACAGACAACTCAAAAGCAGCGCGAATTAGCTTTTTATCTTGAGTAGATAAAGCTTGATATGTCCCTTTTAACAAGTCTTTATATCGTTTAGATATTTCCTTGTTTTCTTCTTCTATGGTTTCCGAATACATCATTACTTAAAAGTAAAATAAATAATGAACTGCGCAAAGTTTTTTTTCCTTTTTGATGCAAACAATTATTTATTTAAATTTTGCACACGTTGCAATAAGGTAGGATGTGAATAATTCATGAAAATATAGGCTGGATGTGGCGTTAAATTACTCAAACTATTTTTTGACAATTTTTTTAATGAAGTAATTAATGGTTGTGCCGCAAATGTTTCTTTGGCGTAATTATCTGCTTGGAATTCGAACTTTCTAGAAAGAATATTCATCAACAAACCAGTAAATTCTGATATTGGAGAATATAGAATCCCGAATACAATCAATCCAACATGAAAACTAGGAGTGGTAATGTTAAGGGCTTCAGAAAATATGGGTAAACTCACAAAGATTGATAAAAGCCAAAAGGTGAATCCTGTTAATAGGATAGAGGAGAACAAGTTAACGATAATATGTTTGCGTTTATAATGACCTACTTCATGTGCCAAGACTGCAACAATTTCATCTGTTTCTAAATCGTTTATCAACGTGTCATACAAGGTAATTCTTTTTTGAGCACCAAATCCAGAAAAATAAGCATTTGCTTTTGTAGAACGTTTTGAACCATCAATTACAAAAATATTTTTCAATGTAAACCCCACTTTTGTAGCATACTTTTCAATGGCTGTTTTCAATTCTCCATCTTCTAAAGGAGTTTGTTTATTAAATAATGGAACAATCAACTTTGCATAAAATAAATTCATTAACAAAGAAAACACAGCAACTAGTGCCCAAGCATAGATCCAAAAATGAACTCCAGTAAATTGATAAAACCATATAATCAAGGCTAAAATTCCGCCACCAAGTAGCGCTGTCATCAATAATCCTTTGATTTTATCAACGATAAAGGTTTTTAGAGTGGTTTTATTAAATCCAAATTTCTCTTCAATCACAAAGGTTTTGTAATATGAAAAAGGGGTGTTGATGATTTCTGAGCCAATGATTATAATCCCGAAGAATAATAGTGCAATCACAATAGTATTTGAACTATAACTTCTAGCTAGATCATCTACAAATTTAAATCCATCAAAAAAGAAAAAAGCTAGTGTTAGTAGTAAAGAGAATAATCCAGTTATGTTTGAAAACTTGGCGTTTGTCTTTTTATAGGCTTGCGATTTTTCGTACTCCTCTTTTTCATATACGTCTTCTAATTCAGTCGGAATTTCATCATCAAAATGTTTTGTGTTTAGAGTATCTAAAATTTTATCAATGATAAAATTGATAACAAGAATTGCGATTAAGATATAGAATAGCTTAGTTGGTGTCATAAATAAATATCTAAAGTGCAAATGTATTACAAAATCGCTTTTCTAATATAAATCTCAGCTATAATAATATTTGGCACCCAACACAACCATGAAATGATGATATAAGCTTCGTTAAAAGGGATATTTAAAAGACTCGGTAAGGTAGGTAGCCATAATCTAAGTGTTACGGCAGCAAAGGTAAAAGCATAACTGCGAATCATCCATTTTCTATGGGCTTCAATTTTTTTCTTTTTGATAGATGTATAGGCATTGAATGTAGTATAAAACCATCCAATAGCTAAGAAAGAAAAACCAAGTTGAGAAACAATTCCGCCATTGGCATAAAAGGCAATATACAACCCAGTAATTGAACTCAATAAAACAGCAATCACATAGATTTTTCCTAAAAGAAGATGCAATTTTAATCGTTTAGCACGAATCCGTTTAGAAAACTGAGACCAACCAACCAATAATGAAATTCCGCCAAAATAGATGTGGGTAAAAAACGCAATTCTCCACAATGTATTAGTTAAAAGACTTGCCGATTTTGAGCGAAGAAAACCTTCAGCTTCCATATCAACAATCATATATATCAATGGATAGATTCCTATACAAATTGAAAACACTGCAATAACCCAATATCTAATATTACTTTTCATAATTTTCTCATTAATTAAATCCTCGCTGACGTTTGGCTTCAAAAATTACAATCGCCGCAGCAACAGAAACATTCATGGAATCAATTTCACCTTGCATTGGTATGTAAATATTCTGTGTTGCTGCAATTCTCAATTCTTCTGACAGCCCAGTATCTTCTGTTCCAACAATGATGGCAGTTGCTTTGGTGTAATCTTCTTGATGATATTCGTTTGAGTTTTGTAATGTAGTGGCAAACGAATTGATGTTCTTTTCTTTTAAAAAAGTAATAATCTCTTCTGTTGTTCCTGTAGCAACTTGATTGGTAAATAAACATCCAACACTAGAACGAATGATGTTTGGGTTAAACATATCGGTCTTTGGATTTGCAATCAAAACGGCATCTAAATGTGCAGCATCTGCAGTTCTTAACAATGCGCCAATATTACCAGGTTTTTCTGGTGCTTCTGCAATTAATAATAGTGGAGCACTAGTAGAAAATTGAATAGTATCTAATGAAAAATTCTTCGTTTTTGCCAGAGCTATAATTCCTTCTGTAGAATTTCTGTAAGCTATTTTCTGATATACTTCTTTCGTAACAGAAATGATTTCTGTTGCTGAAGTTGTATAACTACTCAATACATTTTCAGTTATAAAATCATCACAAAATAGAAGAGTAGTAATGCTGTAATTTCCTTTTATAGCTAAAGAAATTTCGCGCTTTCCTTCAATAACAAACAAGCCATTTTTTTTTCGCTCACGAGATTTCTCTTGGAGTTTTAAAATGTTTTTGATTGTTGGATTTTGAAAACTTTCAATGTGTTTCATAACCAACAAATGTATCTATTTCATTTTAATTAAAAACAATAAAAAAGGTTCTGAATTTTCAGAGCCTTTTTTGTTATTGATTTTTGTATTTATTGGAGTAGCGTTTCCAAAGTTTTGTTTGATGAGATTCTAAACTCAATTTTCTTCCTTGTATAAAAGCTTCTGTAAGAATGTTACCTCTCATATCTAAAGCATCACCTTCAGAAATAAACAAAGTTGCATCTTTACCAACAGTTAACGAACCAACAATATTGTCAATTCCTAATATCTTAGCTGCATTTAAAGTGATTAGTTTTACAGCTTTTTCTTTGTCTAATCCATGAGCAGCATACGTACCCGCATTAAAAGGTAAATTACGATCGTTCATTCTAACATGACCTTCTTCTAATCCGATGGTAACTGTGATTCCTTTTTCTACTAAATGCAACGCTGTTTTATACGATTTATCGTAGTTATCATCATTATTACCAGGGATTAGATGGGCTCTTTTAATAACTACAGGAATCTTATTTTTTACTAAAATATCCGTAACTTTATGTGCCTCGTCTGCACCAACAATTACTAAATCTACGCCGTGTTTTTTTGCAAAATGAACAGCATCTGTAATTTCTCTTTCTCCATTTACATGCATGTATAATTTTTGAGTTTTGTCAAACAAACCTTTTAAAGCTTCTAACTCAAGATTTTTTGGAGACTTAGATCCTTTTAAGTAATCTTTTCCAGCGTCCAAGTAATCACTAAGTTCACTGATGTTTTTGCTATAGTTTGCATTGATTTTAACTCCTTCGCCAGCCCACCATCTAAATGTAGTACTTGTAGGCCAGTTCATATGAATTCCATCATCAACTTTTAGTGCAGCATCTTCCCAATTCCAGGCATCAAACTGTACAACAGATGATGTACCCGAAATTCTACCACCACGAGGTGTAATTTGCCCGATTAAAACTCCATTTGGACGCATTGTTTCTACCACTTTTGATTCTGCATTGTACGCAATTAAACTACGTATATGTGGATTCATAGTCCCTAATTCTTCCTCGTCACTAGATGCTTTCACTGAATTAATTTCTACCAATCCCAATGTTGAATTTACAGCGATAAATCCAGGATACACATGTTTTCCTCTTGCATTGATAACAGTTCCTTGTCGTGCAATTTTCATTTTTGCAGAACCCACAAAAGTTATTTTTCCGTCTGCAAACATAATCAGAGAATCATCTATTACCGTTCCGTCTCCCAAATGCGCTGTCGCCCCTTCTATTGAAAATGCTTTCGTTTGTTTTGAAGCCGGTGTTTGCTGTGCAAAACTATTTCCTATACATAAGAAAAATAGCATGCTATATATTAGTTGTTTTTTCATGATTTTTTAGTTTAATTCAGTTGCTTCAGTTTCACAAGTATTTGCTCTATTCAAATTCTTTTTTGGAGCTTGTACTTTTCCGCCATTATTTTTTTCATTTAGCATCATATTCATAAGCATACTGCGTTCTTTTTGAATGGCTTTTCTTTTTGCTAAATCTTGTTCTAGATCAAAATACACAGTTCCGTCTATAATCGTTGTTTGTGCTTTTGTATAAATAGACATTGGATGATCGGTCCATAAAACTACATCTGCATCTTTACCCACTTTAATGCTACCAACTCTATCATCTAAGTGTAATAATTTAGCAGGATTGATGGTTACCATTTTCCAAGCTTCCAATTCTGTCATACCACCATACTTAATTGTTTTAGCGGCTTCTTGATTTAAACGTCTTGACATTTCTCTATCATCAGAGTTGATAGCAACGGTAATTCCTACATCGTGCATGATAGCAGCGTTGTATGGAATCGCATCATTTACTTCAAATTTGTATGCCCACCAATCAGAGAAAGTAGAAGCGCCAACTCCATGAGCTTTCATTTTATCAGCAACTTTATATCCTTCTAAAATATGTGTAAAGGTGTTGATATTAAAATTAAACTTGTCAGCAACTTTCATCAACATATTAATTTCACTTTGTACATAAGAGTGAGAGGTAACAAAACGTTCTTTGTTTAAAATCTCAGCCAAAACCTCCATTTCTAAATCTTTACGATAAGGTATACCACTTTTCTTTGCAGCATCATATTCTTTAGCCCTTTGAAAATAATCTGTAAACACTTGTTCTACACCCATTCTTGTTTGAGGAAATCTATAATTAACTCTTGCACTAGATTGTTTAACATTTTCACCTAAAGCGAATTTGATAAACTTAGGAACATTTTTATAAATCAAGTTTTCTGCAGTTTCTCCCCATTTTAGTTTGATGATTGCAGATCTACCTCCAATTGGATTTGCAGAACCATGCAACAATTGCGCAGAAGTAACTCCACCTGCTAAATTTCTATAAATGTTCATGTCAGAAGGGTTGATTCCATCTTCAATAGTAACCTCAGCAGAAGAGTTTTGTCCACCTTCATTAACAGAACCATTAAATATTGCAATATGTGTGTGTTCATCAATAATACCAGCAGTTAAATGTTTTCCTGTTGCATCTACAACTCTAGCACCACGAGCTCTAAGCTTCGTGCCAATTTGTGCTATTTTTCCATCTTTTAATAAGACATCCGTATTTTTTAATATACCTTCTTTTTCACCAGTCCAAACCGTAGCATTTTTAAATAAAATGGTTTCTTGTTTTGGTTTAGAAGCAAATCCATATCCAACATTTGGATAGGTTACTGGAACAACCATTGGAGTAGTAGACTTAGAATTTTTCTTTTTTGATACTTTCTTTTTATCACTCTTTTTAATTGCAGTAAAAGATGATTCATTCCCAGATTCATCAACTATAGTTCCAGAAAAACTCGTTTGATTATCATCAAAAGCTCCAACAAAACGGGTGTATTTAGAACTATCATTTTGATTGTTCATGGTAATTGTAACCCAATTGTCTTTATAAGAAAATTTAGATTTCAAAGCAGTAGTACCATTTTTTAAAGTTCCTTTAGTTCCGTCAATACTTAGATTTAAGTTTTTGTTATTATAAGACAACGTATATTCTCCACTTACATCAATCGCATTCATGTCAGAAAGCACATGTTTGTTTCCTTGTACCCAATTTTCATATACCTTTGTTGACGCATCAAAAATTGGCCCTGATGTAATTAAAAAGTTTGCGAAACTACCATTTTGTAAACTTCCTATTTCTGAAGATTTACCTAGTAGTTTCGCAGGGACTGTTGTTAAAGCTTCTAATGCCTTAGTTTCATCTAGTCCGTACTGTATGGCTTTTTGAATGTTTTTTTGGAAAACTGCAACAGATTTTAGTGTGTGTGTTGTAATGGTAAAGTTTACATTGTTTTTTGCTAAAACTGCTAAATTAGAGGGTTCTTGATTCCATCTTCTCATATCACTCAATTCCATTTGATTTGCCAAATACGGATTTGAAACATCGTAAGCAGCACGAAAATTTACAGGAACAATCATAGTAGCATTCATATTTTTTATTTCTTGAATATCCTCATATTCATGTCCAGAACCCACAAAGCTGAATTGCACACCGCTTTCATCACCAACCTTATCTAATCGAATGGCATTTAAGTTTGTTTGACCTGCATTAAAAATTTGTGTCAAGTTTTTGTTAGCAATTAATGCTTCTAAAGACAAGTCTTTGTTTTTGGCATTTCCACTTTCATACCATTTGGCATCCATAAATACTTGTCTTAATAATGCCGTCTTTCCTATAAATGAACCTGGATACGCTTGTCTAGATAGTCTACTTTTATTAACAGAAAAGTATTGAGCCGACTTGGTGTCTAAAATTCTATAGGCATCTGTTGAACTAGAATTTAAAGCAACCAAAACGCCGCTTCCACTTGCAATTCCATCATTCATGTGTGTATTTACAACTCCAAATCCTGCTTTTAACAAGTCTGTTGCTTTTTTAGAATCGTATTTAAAACTGTCAAAACCATTTGTTTCTGGTCTGATATGGTCATTCCAATAATAACCTTTTCTATTCGCTTCATATTGTCTAATGCGATTAGGGTTTGGTTGTTGTCTTGGAGTTTGAATACCAAAATCAGAATATACTTCTATAAAAGAAGGGTAAATTGTCTTTCCTGATAGATCTACAGTTTTAGCTCCATTCGGAATTCTCACATTTTTACCAGCAGAAACAACTTTGCCATCTTTTACAAGTAAAGTTCCTTTGTTGATAATCTGTGTAGGTGTCACATAAATTTTTGCATTGGTAAAAGCTACAGTAGTATTTTCAGTAGTCTTAACACCTGAGTTTGTTGGGAAATATTCTTGAGCTTGTCCAACCAAAGTTGACAAAAACAAAAATAGAAGTAGTGTTTTTTTCATTAGTTAAGTTTGTTTAGGTAGTAAATTTAGTATTCTGTTTTAATATGGGGCAGAAAAGATATGAAGTTTTACTAACAATTTTAGATTATTGTTGATTCTCATAACTAATAATTAAATCAACTACATAATTGTAAGATTTTATTCCATTTGCCTGATTATTGGCTTTTAAATACGAATTGTATCCTCTTTTAATCAAAGGTTCAATAGGATTTAGATATTGATCCCAAAACTCTGAACTTTCTTTAAAATCTAATAGAATACCTTTGTTTACAGAGTTTATTAAGGTGTTGAATATGACTTTATCACGTTTTCTGATTTCAGAAATCAAATAACTAAACGCCATTCTATAAGCGGCATATTTAAAATAGACATCCTCATTTGATAATGCTGCTAAATACCCCACAAAATTTGCTTCATTTTCAGCTGCAATTCCGAGTTGATGTGCCATTTCATGGCAAACTGTTGTAGGATATCCATTGATAGGAATTCGATCATTAACCTGAGCTTCTCCGGTAAACGGATTGAAATACCCAGAGGTTCCGTTATAGGTTTGTAGCAAACTCATTAAGGAGCTTTTTACAGAAGTATATTGATATTCAAATTGCGGGTAAGTTGTTGCTAAATTTGTGTATCCTGAAAGTGCTTTTTGATACATTTCTTTTTGTGAATACGGATTATTCACTTTTACGGAATCATTATTTGTGATGAATAGCTGTGTTTCATTTAAACGCTGAATGATGTTTTTTGAAACATCTGTCAATTCTTCTGTTGTGTATTTTGATTGTGAAAAGCCTAAATTTTTAGCTAAAGGCTCTCTAAAATAATTGAATCCCCAGAACCAATAAAAACAACTGTAAATAACTGATATAAAAGAAATAGCGTAGATTATTTTTTGCTTAAAATTTTTAAATTTATCTTTAAATAAGCGATAGATAAATCGAAAAGAAACAACAAGGAGAGCTGCTAAAAGAAGATCTCCAAACGAAAAAGGAATCCACCCAATAAGAAAACGAAGTAATGTACTTGTATAGATGTAGATCCCGTTAGAATAATATTTTTCTATAAAACTTGGATATCTACTTACAATCTGTACAAATACAAGTTGAAAAGCAAAGAAATATGCAAGGAAAATATATAGTTTTTTATTTTTCATTATTTCAAAAATAGGCAAATAATCGAATCTTGAGGTGTTGTTAACAGGTTAATAACATTTTAGTGAACAAATAATGTGCATAAAGAAATTAAATTTTCATTTTAAAAGTGTCAACCTAAAAAACTACATTTGTTGTTATGGAGGAAACAAGATCTTTACAAGGGCAAAAGGTAGATAAAGCTAGAATTATTAGCTTAGAAAAAGGTAAAATACCCCCACAGGCATTGGATTTAGAAATTGCTGTGTTGGGTGCAATGATGATTGATAAAAAAGGAATTGACGATGTGATTGATATTTTACATCCCGAAGCTTTTTATGATAAAAAACATCAAGAGATTTATGCTGCTATCTATACCTTGTTTCAGAATTCTGAGCCTACAGATTTACTAACCGTCTCTCAGCAATTAAGAAAAGAAGGAAAGTTAGAATTGGTTGGAGGAGATTTTTACCTGATCAATTTAACCCAAAAAGTTGCATCCTCTGCACATATAGAATACCATGCTCGTATCATACTTCAAAAATACATTCAGCGTAAATTAATCTCTATTTCTAGTGACATTATTGAAACTGCTTATGATGAAACTGTTGATGTTTTTGACTTGCTAGATTTAGCGGAAGGGAAGTTGTTTGAAGTTACTCAAGGAAATTTAAAAAAAGGTTCTGAAGATGCTGGAGATTTAGTAAAACAAGCCTTAAAGAAAATACAAGATATTTCTAATCAAGACGGAATGAGTGGATTAGAAACAGGTTTTACAAAACTAGATGCATTAACTTCTGGATGGCAACCATCCGATTTAATTATCATTGCTGCACGTCCTGGTATGGGAAAAACAGCTTTCGTGATTTCGATGGCGAAGAATATGGCAATCGATTTTGGTCATCCAGTAGCATTGTTTTCTTTAGAAATGTCATCTGTACAATTAATAACCCGTATGATTTCTTCTGAAACAGGTTTGACTTCAGAAAAACTACGTAAAGGAAATTTAGAAGCACACGAATGGGAACAATTGAATGTAAAAGTTAAAAAGCTCTCTGATGCTCCTATTTATATTGATGATACACCTTCTTTATCAATTTTTGATTTGCGTGCAAAAGCAAGACGTTTGGTGTCTCAACACGGTGTTAAAATTATTGTAATTGATTATTTACAATTGATGACTGCTGGTGGTTCTGCCGGAAAAGGTGGCGGAAATCGTGAGCAAGAAATTTCTACCATTTCAAGAAACTTAAAAGCATTAGCAAAAGAATTGAATGTGCCTGTGATTGCACTTTCTCAATTATCACGTGCTGTAGAAACACGTGGTGGTTCTAAAAGACCTTTATTATCTGACTTACGTGAATCTGGAGCTATTGAACAAGATGCAGATATTGTATCGTTTATTTTTAGACCAGAATATTACGGTATTACAGAATGGGATGATGATGACCATACACCTTGTGAAGGACAAGGAGAGTTTATTGTAGCAAAACATAGAAATGGTGGATTGGAAAATATCCGTTTAAAGTTTACCGGCCATTTAGCAAAATTCTCTGATTTAGAAGAAGGATTTAGTTCTGAATTCCAATCAAAAATGAATGCAGTTTCTCCAGATCAATTTATCAGTCCAAAAGATGCTTTTGGAATTGAAGATGACGGAGGCGATGTGCCTTTTTAATTCTGTTGTCATTCCTGCGAAGGCAGGAATCTATAATAAAAAAAAGTTTAGATTCCCATTTTCATGGGAATGACATTTAGATTATTAAATAATTCATAAAAAATAATTAATACACAATTGCTTATTTGTAATTGTGTATTTTAGTACTTCGACAAGCTCAGCATGACATTTTCTAAAATGAAAAAACTCCTTTCCATACTTGCTTTTTTATTGATTGCCAATTCACTTTGGTCGCAATTCATATACATTCCTATGAGTGCAGAAAATCAGAAAAACCATTTAAAAGCATACGGAATCGTATTCTATTCGCTACAAAATGGAGTAAAAGCAAAATGGTTGTTGAATTACGATGGTGGTGCATTTTTAATTGAAAATAATGAAGCTATCATTAAAGAATGTAAAATTCGAGGCGTTTCCTATCAAGTGATTTCAGATGCAAAAGCACAATTGATTTTACAAGAAATTTCTTCTCCATCTAAAAATCAAGAAGCCGTTACCTTAGAAAAAGCTCCAAAAATAGCTGTATATTCTCCGAAAAATAATATGCCTTGGGATGATGCCGTAACCATGGTGTTGAAATATGCAGAAATACCCTTTGATGTCATCTACGATGAAGAAGTGCTAAATGACAAGATTTTATTATACGAATGGTTACACTTGCATCACGAAGATTTTACAGGACAGTACGGGCGATTTTATGGTTCATTTAGAGCTGAGCCTTGGTACATAGAAGGCAAACGACAAGCAGAAGCTTTAGCAAAGAAATTGGGTTACGAAAAAGTATCAGAAGAAAAATTAGCAGTTTCTAAAAAAATTAGAGATTATGTGATTGGTGGGGGATTTATGTTTGCCATGTGCTCTGCGACTGATAGTTTTGACATAGCTTTGTCTGCAGAAGGTGTTGATATAGCAGAATCGATGTTTGATGGAGATCCATCAGAACTCAATTATCAATCAAAAATAGATTTTACAAAAACGTTTGCGTTTGAAAATTATAGCTTAGTTCGTAATCCAACTACCTATGAGTTTTCCTCAATTGATATGACACGTAAACGTAGGATTCCGAAAACAGCTGATTATTTTTATTTACAGGAATATTCTGCAAAATGGGATCCAGTACCAACCATGTTAACACAAAATCATACCCAATTGGTAAAAGGTTTTATGGGACAAACCACTTCTTTTGATAGAAATACGGTAAAACCTACAGTGTTAGTGATGGGCGAGAATAAAGTAAATAGAGAAGCACGGTATATACACGGAACCAAAGGAAAAGGAATGTTTACTTTTTATGGTGGACATGACCCAGAAGATTATCAACATAGAGTAGGAGATCCAAAAACCGAATTGGATTTGCATCCCACATCACCAGGATATCGGTTAATCTTAAACAATGTGTTATTTCCTGCAGCAAAGAAAAAGAAGCAAAAAACATAAGTCACTACACTTTACTTTTCTCTAATTCTTTGATAAAGTAAGAAGGATGAATTTCTTTGTTTTTATAAAAGGCTTTTGAAAAAGATTCTGAATTGTTAAAGCCAACTTCTCCAGCAATCGCTTTAATACTGTATTTTCGAAATCGAGCATCTTCTTTTAATTTTTCAATGGTATAAAATTTTAATTCATTGATATAATTGCTAAAAGTCTGATTTTTATATTGATTGATAATTTGAGATAAATATTTAGAATTTGTGTTAAAATCTAATGCTAATGATGTCAAAGTTATGTCAGATGATATGAATTGTTTCTTCTTTTCAAATTGCTGTAATGACTTTAACACAAGCTCAATAATTTCAGATGGAATGTTATTGTTTGCTTTTTTAATTTCACTTTTTGGTTTTTTAGAAATACTTTTTTTATCTTTTACTAATTGTAAAAACCTTTTTTTATAAAGTTTTCTTTTTCTTGATTGGTGGATTAAGAAAAGGAGCAAAAGTGTGGCTAAAGATGAAATAAAAATAATCCACTTTTTTGTTGTAGTTAACCTGCTTTTTAATCGATTTTCAATATTTTTTTTCTCAGCTAGTAAGTTTGGAATATTAAAGTTTTCTGTTAACTCTTTTGTAATATTTGCATTCCTTGCAGTTAAGACGCTATCTATTGTTATGTACTTGTTTATATATTCTAGTTGTTTTTATCATTTTTATTTTTAAAGTAGGTAATTAAGTATTTAAATGTTTTTTTTTGATGCAAATTAAAACTTACATTTTTGGTAAATAAAGAATCAATTTTTAAATAATATTTTATTGCCTTTAATTGATTATTTAATTTTTTATAAGATAATGCAATTCTATAAAATGTAACTGATAATGCCAAGTAGTTTTCATCGCTAATTAAAAAGGGTACTGATTTTTTTAAATTTAAAATGGCTTTATTGTAATTGTTTTTATTAAACTCAATGATTCCTCTATTATTAATTGCATATCCGTAATATGGAGGGTTAGATATGTTTTTTGAAGCTAAAATTAATTTTTCATTATAATAATAAGCAGAATCATATTTTTTAATTTTAGAATACGCAATCGATAGGTGATTAATTATTGAAAAATATTCTGGGGTTATTTTTTTTCTTTATTAAAATAGTTATAAGATTTTTTAAAATAAGAGATGGCATTGATAATATCACCATTTCTTTTTTTAAATATTCCGATTCTATTAAAAATAATGTATTTTAAACTGTCATTTTTTGCTAATTTGTTAGCTTTTAGGTAATTTTCTATAGCTAAACTTTCATCACCAAATTGAAAGTGATAATCTCCAATTTGCAAATGAGAAAATCTAGTATAAAAGTTGTTTTTATCTTTTTTTGTTTTATTAATTATGCTATTCCAATAATTTAAAAAATAAGATGAATCTTTTGTGATGTCACTCAAATAATAATAACCATTACCTATTTCTATAGTGTCATTAATTTCTTGAGCTTTTGATATGTATTTATTAGCATAAATAATAGCTTTCAAAGTGTCATGCTTTGATGCATAAAATTTATCGGATAGTTCACTAAAAGTATATTTTTTTAGAGTGTCATTTTCATAACTATCTTGAGAATAAGCATTAACAATGCATAAAAAGCAAAATGTATACAAGTAGTGAAAGGGGATTAAATAGCAATTTTTCATTAAAACAAAGGTAGAGAATAATAAAATAAAAATTAATAGTAAAATGAGATTTGTATGTTTTACATGTGTTTTTAAACACGGTATTCATGAATCTTGGTTACAAAGTGTTGTGTATATTCTAGTTCTTTCATTTATTTGATATCTAGAAAAAGGGCTCATCCTTTAGTTTGTTGAAATGAAACTTTTAGTGGGTAAATTGATTTTATGAAAAAGAATATTTTATTTTGAGCCCTTTATTCTTTTTCCACAAAGTATTCATTTTATTGTCAATAAAAACTTAAAAAAGCTATTGGCAAATCGTATTTAAAAAAGTACTTTTGTTCACAACAAACAAAACACACATGTCTACAACAGTTCAACGATTAGAAATTTTTACACAACAAGTTAGAAGAGATATTTTACGCATGGTACATGCAGTAAATTCAGGTCATCCAGGAGGATCTTTAGGATGTGCTGAATTCATTACTTGCCTTTATCAAGAGGTAATGGAATATTCTACAGATTTTAAAATGGACGGAATCAATGAAGATCTTTTCTTTTTATCAAATGGTCATATTTCTCCAGTTTTTTACAGTGTACTTGCACATACAGGTTTTTTCGATGTTGAAGAACTAGCTAGTTTTAGAAAATTAAATTCGCGTTTACAAGGCCATCCTACAACACATGAAGGGTTAGAGGGTATTAGAATTGCTTCTGGTTCATTAGGTCAAGGAATGAGTGTTGGTATAGGCGCAGCTGAAGCTAAAAAATTAAACAATGATTCTCATTTAGTATACACATTGCACGGTGACGGAGAATTGCAAGAAGGTCAGATTTGGGAGTCTGCAATGTATGCTTCAGCAAAAAAAGTTGATAACATCATTTCTACAGTAGATTTAAACGGAAAACAAATAGACGGAGCGACAGATGATGTGTTACCAATGGGAAGCATCAAAGCAAAATTTGAAGCTTTTGGTTGGGATGTATTAGAAGTAAAAAAAGGAAATGATATTGCATCCATATTAGAAGGGTTGGCAGATGCAAAATCTAGAACTGGAAAAGGAAAGCCAGTGTGTATTTTATTATACACAGAAATGGGTAATGGTGTAGATTTTATGATGCATACACATGCTTGGCATGGTAAAGCACCAAACGATGAACAACTAGAAAGTGCATTGGCTCAGAATCCAGAAACTTTAGGAGATTATTAAGAATTTAAGAGAGGATTCAGTATTAAAATATTTAAAAGAGTTTTTCAATTCAATTTGAAGAACTCTTTTTTTTATGTTTTTATTTAGGATTAAAATGTAAGAATAGTTTTACCTTTACAACTAACAAGTAAAGTTTAAACTTTAATTTCAAATTATTTAATCTTTCAAGAATTCATATGAAAATAGGCATTGTTTGTTATCCAACATTTGGAGGTAGTGGAGTAGTAGCAACAGAATTAGGAATGGCGTTGGCTGATAATGGACATGAAGTACATTTTATCACTTACAATTTGCCCGTAAGATTGGATTTCATTTCACACAATTTACATTTTCATGAAGTAATGATTGAGGAATATCCATTGTTTCAATATCAACCTTATGAATTGGCTTTATCAACCAGGATGGTTGAAGTAGTTGAGAAACATCAATTAGAAGTTTTACATGTGCATTATGCAATTCCGCATGCATATGCAGCCTATATGGCAAAGCAAATGTTAGAGGAGAAAGGAATTGATATAAAAGTTGTTACCACTTTACACGGAACAGATATCACCTTAGTTGGAAGTCACCCAACCTATAAAACTGCTGTTGAATTTAGTATTAATAATTCTGATATTGTTACTGCAGTTTCTAAGAGTTTAAAAGAAGATACATTACGATTGTTTAATATCAAAAAAGATATTCATGTAGTTTATAACTTTATTGATACGGATAAATATGACAAAGCACATGATCAAGAATGTCAGAGAATTGCTTTAGCACAACCAAACGAAAGAATTCTAACCCATATTAGTAATTTTAGACCTGTAAAAAGAATTGAAGATGTTATTCGGACTTTTGAAATCGTACATCGAACAACTCCTTCAAAATTATTAATGGTTGGTGATGGTCCAGAAAGAAGAAATGCTGAATTATTAGTAAAAAGATTAGGTATAAAAGAAGATGTTTTGTTTTTAGGAAACAGCTCTGAACTAGCAGAAATATTATGCTATACAGATGTTTTTTTATTGCCTTCAGAAACAGAAAGTTTTGGGTTGGCTGCTTTAGAAGCAATGGCAGCAGAAACTGCTGTTGTATCAACAAATTCTGGAGGTTTGCCAGAAGTAAATGTTCATGGAATTACTGGTTTTTTAAGCAATGTTGGTGATGTTGAAGACATGGCTACTAATGTCTTAAAAATTGTAAAAGATGATGCTACATTGTTACAATTTAAGCAAAACGCAAAAGCGCACACAAAACAATTTTCTATCAAAAATATTTTACCTGTGTACGAAGATATTTACGAATCTTTAAAAGTAAAGGTTAGCTAAGAGTTGTAAAATTGAATGCTTTCTATAATTTTTTCTGTAGCAACTTTGCAATCTATTTTTGTTTGTTCTAAATCAGTTAATAAAACAAAGTTTACTTGTCCTCCAATATTCTTTTTATCGTGTTTTAGATATTCTAAAATAGCATTATAATCAACTGTTTCAATTTCAGTTTTTCCATAAATAGACAATACTACTTGTTTGATGTTGTCTAACTCAGCTTTAGGGAACCCTAGTAATTGGAATGACAGAAAAGATTCACAAACCATCCCGATTGCAATCGCTTCTCCGTGTGTTAAATTCTCTTTTTGTTCAGATTCTAAAAAATAAGATTCAATTGCATGACCAATGGTATGCCCAAAATTTAAGATTTTACGCATGTGTTGCTCTTTTGGATCCTCTAAAACTACTTCGTTTTTAATTTCTATAGATCGATGAATCAACTTTGTAATATCTAAGTTGTTTGAGTTTTTAATTTTTTCATATAAACGAATATCATAGGTCAATCCATATTTAATAATTTCAGCTGTTCCTGATCTAATTTCTCTTGGCGTTACGGTTTCTAGATAATTTGTATCCACCAAAACCATTTCTGGATTTGCAAACAAACCAATTTGATTTTTCAAAACACCTAAATCTAGACCTGTTTTTCCACCGACAGAAGCATCTACCATGCTTAATAAAGTAGTTGGAATATTCACAAAATCAATTCCACGTTTAAATGTAGCAGCTACAAATCCGCCTAAATCTGTAATGACTCCGCCACCCAAAGTAATTAATAAACTTTTACGATCAGCACCTAATTCAGTCATAGCGTTCCAAACTCCCACACAAGTATCTAGGTTTTTGTTGATTTCTCCAGATTCAATTTCTATCAATTCAATCGGACAATTAGAAACTAAATTCTGAATAAATTTTCCATAACAACATTCATGGGTGTTTTCATCAACTAAAATAAATAGTGATGAATATGATTTAGATGCGATTAATTTGTTTAATTCTTGATATCCATTTTCCTCAAAATGAACAAAGTACGTTGCTGATTTAATTGATTTCATTCCTTGCATAATATAGATGCAAATTAAGCAGAAAAAATTGAAATAGTTATACATTAAAACTATCTTTGTTATAATATATTACAACTGTTTATCTATTATGAAACTTTTTGAAAATACGGAAGTCGCATTCTCATTAAAATCTGATTCTCAATTAGAGCGCGCTTATTTTTTATTTAAAATGATTGAAAGCCAACCTTTGGTAAGGATTGGAACAGCAGTAACAAATTTTGCATTAAAAGCACACTTACCTGTAGAAGGTTTAATTCGTTCAACAGTTTTTGACCATTTTTGCGGTGGTGTAACAGAAGAAGATTGTATTCCGAATATAGATAATATGTACACGAAAAATGTATATTCTATTTTAGATTATTCGGTTGAAGGCAAAGAAACAGAAGAACAGTTTGATCATGCTTTGCAAAAAACACTAAAAACCATAGAATTTGCCAAAGAAAAAGAGGCTATTCCGTTTGCAGTTTTTAAACCAACCGGATTTGGGCGTTTTGCTTTGTATCAAAAAATTACAGAAGGAGAATCACTAACTGTTGATGAAAAATCTGAATGGTTACGGGTTGTTGAGCGTTATCATACAGTTTGTAAAGTTGCTTTAGAAAAAGATGTTCCATTATTAATTGATGCGGAAGAAAGCTGGATGCAAGATGCTGCAGATAACTTAATTGAAGAATTAATGGAAATTTACAATACCGAAAAAGCGATTGTATTTAATACTCTACAAATGTATCGTCATGATAGATTGGACTATTTAAAAGAGTTGCATCAAAGAGCACATCAAAAAGGGTATCATATCGGAATGAAAGTTGTTCGTGGTGCATATATGGAAAAAGAAAGAGCAAGAGCCTTAGAAAAAGGATATCCTTCGCCAATTTGTACAGATAAAAAAGCAACAGACGATAACTACAATGCAGCTATTATTTATTTAATGGAGCACTCCAAAATGGCTTTATTTGCAGGAACTCACAATGAAGAAAGCTCTTCTTTACTAATGGATTTAGCAAAAAAATACAACATTTCCTCTGATGATGCTCGCATGTGGTTTGGGCAGTTATACGGAATGAGTGACCACATCAGTTTTAACTTAGCCAATGAAGGTTATAATGTCGCAAAATATGTGCCTTTTGGTCCTGTTAGAGACGTGATGCCTTACTTGATAAGAAGAGCAGAAGAAAATACTTCTGTAGCCGGACAAACGAGTAGAGAATTGAATTTAATAAAAACAGAGAAAAAACGTCGTAAACTATAGTGAGTACTACTGTCCAAGAAATAAAAGAAAATATTTATAAGAACAAGAAAAGACTTGCTAAAGAAATAAGAGAAAGTAAAGAGTTACTTTCATTATTGACAAAATCTACACATAAAAAACTCACCTTAGAAGAAAAAAAGAAAGTAAAAGAACAACTCATTGATATCTGTAAAAGCATTCCTGCATTGGCAGTTTTTATGCTTCCTGGTGGAGCACTGTTATTACCACTCTTAATAAAATTGATTCCAGATATTCTACCAAGCTCATTTAGAGAGGATTCCATAGATATCGACCTTAAATTGAAAGAATAAACTATTCAACTTTTATCTATTTAAATTCCAATATAAAACACTACTTTTGCAGCTTCAAAATAAGCAAGTATGCAATCAATTAGAAATATCGCTATTATAGCCCACGTAGATCACGGAAAAACAACGCTAGTAGATAAAATTATCGACCAAGCAAAAATCTTAGATGATCGTAAAGAACGTACCGATTTGTTATTAGATAATAACGATTTAGAACGTGAAAGAGGAATTACCATTCTTTCTAAAAATGTATCTGTAAATTATAAAGATGTAAAAATCAATGTAATTGATACTCCTGGTCACGCCGATTTCGGTGGAGAAGTAGAACGTGTATTGAAAATGGCTGATGGTGTGTTGTTGTTAGTAGATGCTTTTGAAGGACCAATGCCACAAACTCGTTTTGTATTAGGAAAAGCAATCGAATTAGGATTGACTCCAATTGTTGTTGTAAATAAAGTAGATAAAGAAAACTGTACGCCTGATTTGGTACATGAGAAAGTATTCGATTTAATGTTTGCTCTTGAAGCTACTGAAGAACAATTAGATTTTGTTACTATTTACGGTTCTGCAAAGAATGGTTGGATGAGTACAGATTGGAAAGAACCTAAAGATAACATCTTAGATTTATTAGATGCGGTTGTTGAATCGATTCCAGAAGCACCTTATAGAGAAGGTTCTCCTCAAATGCAAATTACATCGCTAGATTTTTCTGCTTTTACAGGTAGAATTGCAATCGGACGTGTGTATAGAGGCGACTTAGAAGAGAATAAAGATTATATGTTATGTAAGAGAGATGGTTCTTTCAAAAAAGTTAGAATTAAAGAATTACATATTTTTGAAGGAATGGGTAAAGCAAAAACTTCTAAAGTAAGATCTGGAGATATTTGTGCAATCACAGGAATTGAAGATTTTGAAATTGGAGATACAATTGCTGATATTGAAAATCCTGAAGCATTGCAAAGAATTGAAGTAGATCAACCTACTATGAGTATGTTGTTTACCATTAATAATTCACCTTTCTTCGGTAAAGAAGGAAAATATGTAACCTCTCGTCATTTACGTGACAGATTGTTTAAAGAATTAGAGAAAAACTTAGCATTAAAAGTTGAAGTTACTGATAGTGAAGATAAATTCAACGTTTACGGACGTGGTGTGTTGCACTTATCAGTATTGATAGAAACCATGCGAAGAGAAGGATATGAATTACAAGTGGGAAGACCACAAGTAATTATCAAAGAAATTGATGGTAAGAAACATGAGCCAATGGAAACATTGTCTATTGATGTACCAGAAGATGTAGCCTCTAAAGCCATTAACTTAGTATCTCTTAGAAAAGGAGATTTGCTAATTATGGAACCTAAAGGAGATTTACAACATTTAGAATTTACCATTCCGTCTAGAGGATTGATTGGTTTACGTAACAAAATCTTAACAGCAACTGCTGGTACCGCAATTATCAACCACCGTTTTAGTGAATACGGACCATATAAAGGTGATTTTACAGAAGATATTAAAGGAGCAATCGTTTCTTCTGCTGCAGGTAAAGCAACAGCCTATGCTATAGATAGATTACAAGATAGAGGTCGTTTCTTTATTGATATCAATCAAGAAATTTATGTTGGACAGGTTGTGGGTGAAAACTCAAAATCTGAAGATATGGGAGTGAACCTTGTAAAAGGAAAACAACTAACAAACATGCGTAAATCGGGTACTGATGAAGCAATGAAAATTGCACCTAAAACAGATTTTTCTTTAGAAGAATGTATGGAGTATATCAAAGCAGATGAGTACTTAGAAGTTACTCCTGAAAGCTTACGTATGCGTAAAATTAATTTCAGACCATAAGCTAAATTTTTATTCCTGGGCAGTAGGAATCTTATACATAAAAAAAAGCTCAAGTATTTACTTGAGCTTTTTTTATGAGATTCGTTAACGATCTCGTATAAGAATAGTGCGGTTTTGTGTGAGGATTTTTGGAAGGAAAATCAGACGTAACAAAAAGCGTACTAACCTTTGATTAAGCACCTAATTTAGTATTATTTTTTATTCATTGTTGTAAGCAGTCTTTATTCAGCTAATTTATTTTGTCCATTTTCTATTTTTACAAATTTTGCTTTGCTCTTTTCAATAATCTGCCTCAAATTCGTAAAATCTCCAATTCCTCTTGAAACTTCTGAAATTTTAACTGATTTTCCGTCTTTTAAAAAAACCAGAAGATTTATAGAGTCGCTATATTCAATTCCGTTTTCTCTTATATTTCCTAAATCCAAATTCAGTTCTCCCTCAATATTGTCAATAACAGAATAAGGTCCAAGAATTAGTAATTCATTCCATTCAAAACTATTCAGTTCGGTCAAGTCAATTATTTCCGAATCCGATTTAAATTCTGATTCAATTTTTTCAGTCAAAGTATTGTCCGAATGCAATGGATTCAAATATTGACAAGAAAATAAAATCAAAAATATTATTCCAATTCCTATTAGTTTTTTCATTTTCTCAAAATTGCTTACAACTTTTATGATATCGAACGTTTTAATGTTTTATATAAGTAGTTGGCGAAGTTATCTATTTCTTTGTAGAAAATCAACTGCACAAAAGGCATTTGTTAAAGAATACATAATTTTAAATTTTTTACAACTTTCTTTTGTGTATTTAAAAATAAAAAGACAATATTTGTAGCAACAAAAAAAAGACATGACTTTTATTCAAAACCATCATCATCATTTTCATAATTCGACTCAAGCGAAGTGAAAGTGTATTGAATAAAATCAACATATATTTTAAACCCGTTTGAGTACATCGAACGGGTTTTTTCTTACATAAGATTTTCCTCTCGGTCTACTCAAACATTTTTTAACAATAACAATGAGTACATTAAGAATAGCCATTCAGAAATCAGGAAGATTAAATCAAGATTCCTTACAAATTTTAAAAGATTGCGGAATTGCAATCGACAACGGTAAAGACCAACTCAAAGCTGTGTCTAGTAATTTCCCTCTAGAAGTCTTTTATTTACGCAATGGAGATATCCCTCATTATTTAAGAGATGGTGTTGTAGACATTGCCATTATTGGCGAAAATGTATTGATCGAAAAAGGCGAAGACATTAACATTGCAGAAAAATTAGGTTTTTCTAAATGCAAGGTTTCTTTAGCCATTCCAAAAAATGAAACCTATAACGGAATCCAATATTTTAAGAAGAAACAAATAGCGACTTCGTATCCTAACACCGTTAAAAAATATTTGTTAGATAAAGGGATAGACACACAACTACACATTATCAATGGCTCTGTAGAAATTGCACCAAATATTGGATTGGCAGACGGAATTTGTGATATCGTTTCAAGCGGAAGCACCTTGTTTAAAAACAATTTAAAAGAAGTAGAGGTCCTTTTAACTTCTGAAGCAGTATTGGCTGTTTCTCCATTAATTTCTAATGAAAATCAACAGATTTTAAAGAAGTTACAATTTAGATTGCAAGCTGTTTTAAAAGGGAGAAACTCTAAATATGTATTATTAAATGCTCCCAACGACAAGTTAAAAGAAATCATTGCCGTTTTACCAGGGATGAAAAGTCCGACTGTATTGCCTTTGGCAGAAGAGGGTTGGAGTTCTGTTCACACTGTTATACCCAAAAATCAATTTTGGGAACTTATAGATGAATTGAAGCAAAAAGGAGCAGAAGGTATTTTAGTCTGTCCGATTGAAAAAATGGTGCTTTAGTAAAAATTAAATGTCAGTTCGAGTGTTTTTGAAGAATGAAAAAACGTATCGAGAACATACATATCTCGATACAAATTTATTCCTAACGTCATAAATTCACTCGATATGACAAAAAATAAAATAAAATGAAAGTAATTCAAAACCCACAACCAAAAGATTGGAATACAATCTCAGAAAGGCCAACAAAAACAATAGTAGACATTGAATCTACTGTCAATCAAGTTTTTGATGCCATTCAAGTAAACGGAGATAAGGCAGTTGCAATCTACACCAAAGAATTTGATAACGTCAGCTTAGAAAGCATACTTGTTTCTGATGAAGAAATAGAAGAAGCCATTTCGTTGGTTTCAGGTGAATTGAAAAGTGCCATTGAATTAGCAGCAACCAATATTAACAAGTTTCATACAGCTCAAAAAACAGACAAAGTAATTGTAGAAACTACAAAAGGCGTGGAGTGTTGGCAAGAAAAAAGACCAATTACCAAGGTTGGTTTGTACATTCCTGGCGGAACAGCACCATTGTTTTCAACCGTTTTAATGTTGGCAATTCCTGCTCAAATTGCAGGCTGTAAAGAAATAGTATTGTGTTCTCCGCCAGATAAAAACGGAACAATAAATCCTGCTATCTTATATGCAGTAAATCTATGCGGTGTGACACAAATTTTTAAAGTAGGCGGAATTCAAGCCATTGCTGCTATGACCTTTGGAACAGAAAGTATTCCTAAAGTGTCCAAGATATTCGGACCAGGAAATCAGTATGTTACGGCTGCAAAACAAATCGCAACAAAATTTGGAGTTGCTATTGACATGCCAGCTGGTCCGAGTGAACTCTTAGTGGTTGCAGATACTTCTGCAAATCCGGCTTTTGTTGCCTCCGACTTATTAAGTCAAGCTGAACACGGTATAGACAGTCAAGTACTATTGGTTTCTGATTCACTTGAATTCGTTGAATTCGTGCAAGAAGAACTCCAAAAACAGCTTTTAGAGTTGCCGAGAAAAGAAATTGCAAAAATAGCCTTAGAAAACTCAAAAGCTATAGTACTAGAAGATGAAAATAATGCCATAAACCTGATTAACGAGTATGCACCAGAACATTTAATAATTGCTACTAGAAACAATGAATTCTTTGTAAATAATATTGAAAATGCAGGCTCTGTCTTTATTGGAAATTACACACCAGAAAGTGCTGGAGACTATGCTTCAGGGACCAATCATACCTTACCAACAAATGGTTTTTCTAAAGCCTATTCTGGTGTAAACTTAGATAGCTTTTTAAAAAATATTACGTTTCAAAAAATATCAGAAGAAGGAATTCAGAACATAGGAAAATCTATAGAAATAATGGCAGAAGCAGAAGGTTTAGAGGCACACAAAAATGCGGTATCAATTCGATTAAAAAATATAATATAAACAAATGTCAGTTCGAGTGATTTCGATGAAAGAGAAATTGTATCGAGAACTAATGGTAATAACATCTCGATACAAATTTATTCCTGACGTAATAAATTCACTCGATGTGACAATATAAAAAAAAATGAAAACAGAATTTAACATTAATAATTTAGTCAGAGAAAACATTAAAAATATTCAGTCGTATTCTTCAGCCAGAGATGAGTTTACAGAAAGTACTTCTGAAATGGTGTTTTTAGATGCCAATGAGAATCCGTTTGAAAATGGAATCAATCGTTATCCAGATCCGCAGCAAAAATCGGTCAAAGAGAAATTATCTGAACTAAAAAATGTTTCTACAGACAACATTTTATTAGGAAATGGAAGCGATGAAGTGCTCGATTTAATTTTTAGAGCATTTTGCGAACCCAACAAAGATGAAGTCATTATTTTACCTCCTACCTACGGAATGTATAAGGTTTTAGCCAATATCAATGCTGTTACTGTTAAAGAAATATACCTAACAGAATCTTTTCAACCTAACACAAAAACCATATTGTCAAGTGCAAAAAAGGAAAGTAAAATCTTGTTTTTATGTTCGCCCAACAATCCTACAGGGAATAGTTTTTCAAATGAAGAAGTAGAAAAATTACTTAGACAATTTAAAGGACTTGTAGTGATTGATGAAGCCTATATTGATTTTTCTGAACAAGAAAGTTGGTTGAATCGTTTAGAGGAATTTCCAAACTTAATAATAACTCAAACATTGTCTAAAGCATACGGAATGGCAGGAATCAGGTTAGGAATCTGCTACGCATCAACAGCAATTATTAAGGTGTTAAATTCTATCAAACCGCCTTATAATGTCAATGAATTAACACAACAAAGAGCAGTAGGTCAATTAAATACCCTAGACATTGTAAAAGAGCAAATACAAGAATTAAAAACTCTAAAAAATAGATTGATGTCTGAATTGAAAAACATCAAGTTTATTGAGAAAGTCTATCCATCTGATGCCAATTTTTTACTGATTAAAGTTGATGATGCTACAAAAAGATACGATACATTGATTAAAAAGGGTATCGTAATTCGCAATAGAACAAAAGAACCGCTTTGCGAAAATTGTTTACGAATCACTATTGGGACTTCAACAGAGAATAAAAAATTAATTGAAATTTTAAAGAAATTAATTTAATGTCATTCCTGCGAAGGCAGGAATCCATAAACCAAAAATTAAAAAAAATAGACTCTCGTGAAAAAGGGAATGAAAAACATAAATCATGAAAAAAGTATTATTTATAGACAGAGACGGAACCTTGGTCATAGAACCACCTATCGATTATCAACTAGATAGTTTAGAGAAATTAGAATTTTACCCAGGCGTTTTCCGTTGGTTGAGTAAAATTGTTGATGAATTAAATTTCGAATTAGTGATGGTAACCAATCAAGACGGATTAGGAACAACTTCTTTTCCGACAGCAACTTTTTGGCCACCACAGAATAAAATGATTCAAGCATTTAAAAATGAAGGTATTGTTTTTTCAGAAATTTTAATTGACGATTCTTTTCCAGAAGACAATTCGCCAAATAGAAAACCAAGAACGGGTTTGTTAACCAAATATATAACAGGAGATTACGATTTAAAGAATTCGTATGTTATTGGAGATCGTTTGACAGATATTGAACTGGCTGATAATCTAAATGCAAAAGGAATTCTAATCAGTTCAGAGGAAGATTTGAATTATAAAAACGAAACTCAAGTTTTAAAAACCGATTCTTGGAAAACCATCTATGAATTTTTAAAATTAAAGGATAGAACTGCGAGTATTGTACGAAATACCAACGAAACACAAATTAACATTGCTATTAATTTAGACGGAACTGGAAAAAGTAATATTGATACCGGAATTGCCTTTTTTGACCACATGTTAGATCAAATTGCGCGTCACGGTCAAATGGATTTAGATATTCAGGTAAAAGGCGATTTAGAAGTTGATGAACACCATACCATTGAAGATACCGCCATTGCCTTAGGAGAAGTCTTTAACAAAGCATTAGCCAATAAATTAGGGATTGAGCGTTATGGATTCTGTTTGCCTATGGATGATTGCCTAGCCCAAGTTGCCATAGACTTTGGAGGAAGAAATTGGTTGGTTTGGGAAGCAGATTTTAAAAGAGAACTGATTGGAAAAATGCCCACAGAAATGTTTGTTCACTTCTTTAAATCATTTACAGACGGAGCAAAATGTAATTTAAATATCAAAGCAGAAGGCACCAACGAGCACCATAAGATTGAAGCTATTTTTAAAGCTTTTGCAAAAGCAATAAAAGTTGCAGTAAAAAGAGATGCAGAGAAAATGATTTTGCCATCAACAAAAGGAATGCTTTAAATAAGTGTTGAGTTATAAATTATGAGTTTTGAGAGAGGAAACTTAAAACTAAGCACTAAAAATTAAAAACTATTATGAAAATCATAATTATAGATTACGGAGCTGGAAACATCAAAAGCATTCAGTTTGCTTTTAAAAGATTAGGCTATGAAGCTAAATTATCCAATACGATTGAAGAAATTAAAGCTGCCGATAAAATTATTTTCCCTGGAGTTGGAGAGGCAAGTTCAGCAATGCAGAAGTTAAAAGCTTCAGGTTTAGATACAATCATTCCAACGTTAACGCAACCTGTTTTGGGAATTTGTTTAGGAATGCAATTGATGTGTATGTCTTCTGAAGAAAATAACACAACAGGCTTGGGTATTTTTAACACCAAGGTAAAACGTTTTTCTAATGAAGTAAAAGTGCCACAAATAAGCTGGAATACAATTACAAACTTGTCTTCTAACTTATTTGAAAATATTATAGAAAACGAATTCATGTACTTGGTGCACAGTTATTATGCAGAAAATTGCTCAGAACAAATTGCAACAACTAATTATGGGGCGAATTATGCATCTGCTTTACAAAAAGATAATTTTTATGGTGTACAGTTTCACCCAGAGAAAAGTAGCAAAGCAGGAGAACAAGTTTTGAAAAATTTTATTGAATTATAAATATAATGTCAGTTCGAGTGATTTTTGAGGAACGAAAAAATTGTATCGAGAACATTTAAAAACATCTCGATACAATTTCGATAAAAAATCGAAATCACTCGATGTGACACAAATAAAAATAACATGAGAATTATACCAGCCATAGACATCATCAACGGAAAATGTGTTCGATTATCAAAAGGAGATTACAACACAAAAAAAATATACAATGAAAGCCCGTTAGAAGTTGCAAAGCAATTTGAAGCAAGTGGAATACAATATTTACACTTGGTGGATTTAGATGGTGCAAAAGCCAATAAAATTATCAATTATAAAGTATTGGAACAGATTGCTTTAAAAACTACCTTGAAAATTGATTTTGGTGGTGGAATTAAAGCAGATAACGACATCAATATTGCTTTTAATTCTGGTGCAAATCAAATAACAGGAGGGAGTATTGCAGTTAAAAATTCCGATCTTTTTGAAAGTTGGATTGAGAAATTTGGTACACAAAAAATCATTTTAGGTGCAGACGCTAACAATCGAAAAATTGCAACGAATGGATGGTTAGAAGAAAGTGATCAAGAGATCATTCCGTTTATACAAAACTATCAATCAAAAGGAATTGAATATGTGATTTCAACGGATATTGCAAAAGACGGAATGCTTTCTGGTCCTTCATTTGAATTGTATTCAGATATTTTAAAGGCCTGTAAAATGTCAGTTCAAACAGAGTCGAGAACAAATAAGAACCTATCGACTGCACTCGAGGATGCATTGCCTTTAAAACTTATAGCTTCTGGCGGAATCTCTACCTTTGAGGAGCTTCCAAAACTTTCGGATATGGGATGCGAAGGGGTGATTATCGGAAAAGCAATTTATGAAAACCGAATTTCATTACAACAATTAGAAAAATTTATATTAAATAACTAAATGTAATTCCTGCGAAGGCAGGAATCCAAAATATAATAACTGAATCCAAAAAATAGACTCCTGCTTTCGCAGGAATTGACAAAGAAAATATGTTTACAAAAAGAATCATTTCGTGTTTAGATATCAAAGATGGTAGAACAGTAAAAGGAGTCAACTTTGTAAATCTTCGAGATGCTGGAGATCCGGTTGAGTTGGCTAAGTTTTATACAGAAAACGGGGCAGACGAATTGGTGTTTTTAGATATTTCTGCCACTGAAGAAAAACGGAAAACCTTAATAAATCTAGTGTTAAAAGTTGCCGAACAAGTCAATATTCCGTTTACAGTTGGTGGCGGAATTTCAAGCGTAGAAGATGTTACCATGTTGCTGAACTCAGGTGCTGATAAAGTTTCCATCAATTCTTCAGCTGTTAAAAATCCACAATTAATCAATGACCTGGCAAATAAATTTGGAAGTCAATGTATTGTGGTAGCAATCGATGCAAAAAAAGTCAACGGAACATGGAAAGTACATTTAGTTGGAGGAAAGGTGCCAACAGAAATCAACTTGTTTTATTGGGCAAAAGAAGTCGCTAAACGCGGAGCAGGAGAAATTTTGTTTACGTCGATGGAAAATGATGGCACCAAAAATGGATTTGCAAATGAGGCCTTGGCTAAACTATCAGAATTGGTAAACATTCCGATTATTGCTTCTGGAGGTGCAGGAAAACTACAACATTTTACAGATGCATTTACAAAAGGAAAAGCGGATGCTGCATTGGCTGCAAGTGTTTTTCATTTTAAAGAAATAGAAATAAACGAATTAAAAAAAGAGTTACAACGGAATCAAATTCCAGTAAGATTGTAAAATAACCACGAATTCACGAATTAATAAAACATAATGTCACTCGAACTGACAAAAACTAAATAAAATGAACATAAATTTTAATAAAAACAACGACGGATTAATTCCTGCAATCATACAAGATGCAACCACAAAAAATGTATTGATGTTAGGGTATATGAACGAAGAAGCATATCAGAAAACAGTAAGTACAAAATTGGTAACATTTTTTAGCAGAACTAAAAATCGTTTATGGACCAAAGGAGAAGAAAGCGGAAACACCTTAGTATTGATAGATCTCAAATTAGATTGCGATAACGATACCTTATTAATTTCAGTACAACCAAACGGACCAACCTGCCATAAAGGTTCTGATACTTGCTGGAATGAAACGAATACTGAAAACTATGGATTTATTTCAACATTAGAAACAACCATAGAAAACAGAATTCAGCAAGCTGACACTACTAATTCTTATGTAGCTTCATTGTTTAACAAGGGAGTAAATAAAGTGGCGCAGAAAGTAGGAGAAGAGGCTGTAGAAGTAATTATAGAAGCTAAAGACAACAATGATGAGTTGTTTTTAAATGAAAGTGCAGATTTGCTATTTCACTATTTACTGTTGTTACAAGCAAAAGGGTATAAACTAAATGATGTGGTGGGTGTATTAAAAGAAAGGGAAAAAAAATAATCAAAGAACCTGTGGCTCCCACCAAACTATAAAGAATTTGGAAATCTCTCCGTTTGGCTGTTTCAGCCAACAAAGTGGAGCTGTTTTTTGATGCAGAATTTCAGAAACTTGGTTTTCAAAAGAACTATAATTCAACCATTCAACATTTGAGTTTGGTTCAAGTAGCCAATCAATTTTTTTGGGAATGAAAAACTTACAGTCTGAAAAGAGTTTTAATTCTTTATGATTGATGTAAAAACCAGTAACGCAATCTGAATTGAGCTGGTAAAAAACAACATTTTGATTTGCCAACGGCACAAACAATTGTGCTTTAAAGAATACTTTTTGCTGAATTTTGTTAATGTCTAAATTGAGCTGTTTTAGTAATGGAATGCACTCTTTTTTATACAACAACGGCAATTGTTTGTTTTTTAACTTGTCTAACTTTTGTTGTAAAGAATCTTTTCTGTTTGGACCAATCCAATGTTCTAGTTCTGATTTTCCAATGGTAGCATCATAGAGGTAAAACTTATAAACGATTTCTAAATGAACAGGAGAGTGGTCTTTTAACAACAAACAATCGATTTCGCCTACAGTAATTTTATCATTTTGAATTTGAATGTTTTCTTTTAAAATTTTTATCTCCTTACATTGTTGCAAATAGCAAGAAACAAAAGATTCCACACGCTTGCCTAATCTTGGATTTTGAGTAATGTGTCCTTCAAATAGAGTAGTAGGTGGACTTGGTAAAGAGAGTTGTTCTAATTCCTCTAAAATAGTTTTCCATAGCAAAGAAGTATTTAAAAACCCTTGGTATTGTTGCTGTATGTTTTTGGTGTTAAAATCCATTATCAAAAACGAAAATAGGCATAACTTTTTGTATATTGAAACACTAAATTTTTATTTCATGCAATTTGACAAATCGGCCTTCCAATTCTTAAAAGATTTAAAGAAAAATAATAACAGAGATTGGTTTACAGAACGTAAAGATATTTTTAAAGAACATCAAAATCATGCAAAAGAGTTCTATGCAGCTATTAGAGAAAACTTAGAAAGACATGACGAAATAGACCAATTTAAACTCTTTAGAATCTACAGAGATGTGCGTTTTTCTAAAGATAAAACACCTTATCAACCCCATTTTGCAGGCTCATTTTCTAGAACAGGAGCACACTTAAGAGGTGGCTATTATTTGCGAATTAGACCAGGAGAAAGTTTTTTAGCGGGTGGTTTTTGGGAACCAAACAAAGTAGATTTACAACGTATCCGAAAAGAAATAGAATTAGATGCTACCGAGTTTAGAGACATACTAAAAGATAAAAATTTTAATAGATACTTTGGTGATAATTTTCAGGGAGAAGAATTAAAATCTGCACCTCGCGGATTTGACAAAGAGCACCCAGATGTAGATTTATTGCGCAAAAAAGGGTACATCGCTGTGCGTAATTTTACGGATAATGAAGTGTTAAGTCCAAATTTTTTAGAAGAAATAGATCATAGTTACAAAGCCTTAAGACCTTTCTTTAATTTGTTTAGTGATGTGTTAACCACTAATTTGAATGGAGAGTCGTTGATTTAACGTGTTTCTTTAGTTTGTATTAAATTTAGCAAATAAATCACAGATAGAAAGTGCCTGTCTGCCGACAGACAGGCGCGAAGACTTTCGAAAGTAGGCTTTAACTAGCAATTAATTTTATACGGTGTTGTAAATTGTTGTTTAATTCCCAATCCTCCATAGATTTTGTTTTTTCCTCCTCATTCATTTTATCATTCATTCTTTTTATATGATTTACACTTAAAATTTTGAAAGGGTCAATGAAATTCATATGTTTTGTACTACTAATACTTATGTTATATACTTATATTTTATGACGTTATCCCGTTTCTTTTTTCCGGATAACAGGAACTTTTGGTCATTTTATTTGCAAAGCAAGAGACTAAAAATAGAAAATAGTGGCCTTCGGTTTTCTAAAATGGTTAAACCTTTTTTCAATATTCTCTTTTATCTTGTTTTATTAGGTTGAAATGAAAGGTTTAAACGTTGTATTTTCGGACTTTTTTCTGGCGTTAGCGTAAAGAAAATACGTATAACACCGTTTGCTGTGTGTATGTTAAAACTTCCTCTTAATTGGTTTAAAGGTTCTATAACTGTTGTGTTTTTAATAGCGCCTGCTTTTTTTAGGACTGTTTCTGTTTCAGAAATACGAACCTTACGTGCTTTATCTAAATAGAAATTTTCTGCTAAGATTGTTTTTTCTAGTGCTGGATTCCAATGCTGAATCAATTCTACAATTTGTTTTTGTCTTTGTATTAAAATAGCTGAAGCAGGCAGTTTTCTGGGTTGTAAGTCGAGTTTGTCAAACAAGAGTTCTCTAATTGTAGCACTAGGATAAGCAGAAGTATAGGTAAGATTACAGAAAGCCATAATTCCAACTCCATATTCAGGATAAAAACGATAATCGCTTCCAAATCCTGGAAGCGCACCTCCATGTCCAACTTGTTTTAAACCATTGCAATAGGTAGCTGTGCTCAATCCAAAACCATAGCCATACATAATCGGACAAGGATTGCCGTTGGTATCAGTAGCTTTTGCAGACAATCTTGAAAATTGTGCGGTTTGCATTTCTCGTAATGAACTTCTTTTTATGGGCCCGGTTTCATCATCATTCCTAGAAGGCCAAGCAGAAAGATGGAAACTCACATACTTGCTAAAATCTTCTATGGTAGTTATCAGTCCTCCCATAGCACCGTAAGCACCATCTTGCAACATCGGTTCTAATTTCCATTGTTTGTCTTCCCAACGGTAGCCTAAAACCAATTTTTCTTTCGGAACATTGTCTATTTCCCAATAGGTATTTTTCATTCCTAACGGGTCAAAAATAGTTTTCTTTATAAATTCTTGAAATGGCATGCCAGAAACTCTAGAAACAATATTTCCTAAAAGTGCATATCCGGTATTGCTATATTCATATCCATGTGAGGTAGGGTTGGAGAAAGAAACATCATTGGCAATGAAATCGAGTAACATTTTTGTTGATTCGTTCAGTTGACGGTCGCCCCACGGATTGTCTTCTGGAAAACCAGCAGTCATGGTTAGTAAGTTTTCAATGGTAATGATTGAGGCATCTTTGGTGAGGTATTTGAGCTTTGCCATTTCTGGAATGTACTTGCTTGCAGGATCACTCAATGCCAATTTTCCGTCGTCTTTCAATTTCATAATTGCCATTGCTGTAAAACTTTTGGTCATTGATGCAATTCTAAAATCTGATAGAGGAGTAGCGGGCGTTTTTTTCTCAAGATTTATATATCCTGTAGATGATGCAATCACCAATTGATTGTCTACCACAATACCATACGCAATACCTGGTATGTTGTTTTTCTTGGCGTGCGCTTCTATTAATTGATGCAATTCTGGAGCCAACTTCTGAATCTTTTCTATACGATTGTCATTTTCAAAAACAGGTGCTTTGTAGGAAGTTGTATATGGATGAGAAGAGTTATCGCTTTTTTTATCTGTTGTTTGCTTTGGAGTACACGAAAACAAAATCGTTGCAATAAAAAGGTATAAAAAATTAGAATAATTGTATTTCATAATAAATGTTTAAAAATTGAGTGTTACTTGTCTTTTAATGCATGAAGCGCCCAAGCAATGAGTATAAAACCTACACCGCTAATTACTGGAGGTAACATTAGTTTTGGTGCATGAAAACCACCTATATAAATCATTGCAATACCCATAATTACTAATAAAATTGCTACTGTTGATAATACGTTGTTTTTACTCATGTGATTAAATTTTAAAATTATTTATTATGCTTTAAATTGTTTTCTAGTTGTTGTTGGATTTGACTACTTGTAGTTTTAGCAAAACAGATCATTCATTAAACAACAAACCAATAAAACCACCTAATAAAGCATCGTGTATATTTGAGGCTCCATACGGATTGAAAGAATCTCTATACCGGTAATTATTTTTTTGAATAAGATAATTGTCTTGTCTTATGAAAGAATCATTATCGAGCATAAAGTTAATGATAGGATGGGTTTTACCTTGATAAAACAGGTTAGAATTGCTATAGATAAACGTATTTCCATCATGCATATAATGATCATATACATGAGTTCCAGGATTAAAAGCAGAAAAAATGACTTCTTTTTTTGGAGATCTATTTTTGAAATTAAAATTAAAGCTGGGTGTTGTAATTGAAGTATTTGATGAAGCAAATAACCTGTGCTTGGTAGACAAAGAGTCTTTTAATTGCGCGCACAAAGAACTACTTATTGAGATACATAAAAAAAAGAATAGAAACTTTATCTTGTTCATCACTACAACTTTAAACACCTAAGTTAGTAATTTTTTCATTAAGTAAGTTTAAATTGTAATGGTTAAATATTTTATTGCTGTATTTAACAATCGTTGGACAAAGAATTAGTATCAAAACAAAAAAGCGAACAGAAATCTGTTCGCTTTTATATATCAATTAATCTAAATAAATTTTATTTCGCTTCTGAAACTCTCAATCCATTTTTAAGGATAACAGCACCCATTACTACTAACCATATTGCTTTAATATGGAATAGTGGTTTGTAGGTTTCGTAGTATTCTGGAATTGCTAAAATAATACCTACCGCTGCAAGTCCAAATAGAATTGTAAACCAAGATAAACCTTTGTTTACAACATTCCCTTTTAAAAACCCTGCACCTAACAATACCATTCCAACTCCAGAGAAAATACGTCCAAATCGCATAAAACAAGTTACATATTGATTGGTAAATAGAATGCCATCCATAAATGTTTGAACTTCCTCAGCAGATTTACCAGCAGTTTTTCCAACTCCCCATGCTCCAAAATTATAATAAAAAGCGGCAGCAATTGCCAACGTAAAAGTACCTACTACAAGCATACCAATACCTGGCATAACAATAATTCGATGCGTAGAATTAAAGAGTACTGTCCATAAAGCAAACAAAGCAATTCCCATGGTTACCCATCCAAATATATGAAATCTAAACATCCATATCCAATACCAAACACTTTCTCCAATACTATCAAAATCTGAGGCAACTAAGTATTCGCCAACATGGTGAGATGATAAAAACCATCCTCCCCATAGTAATACAGCAGCAATGATAAATGCCCAACCTGTAAATTTAGTTTCAAAATCCTTTTTCATTATATTAAGTTATTAGTTAGAAAGTTGTAAAAATATCAAACCAAAAAGAAGTAGTGTGTAACATTTGTTACATTACTGCTTTTGCTTTGTTGTAATTCATGTTTTTGGTACATTTGTTTTAAAATTTATAAGATGCCAAATCAATCCAATGTATTTACCTATCATCATGTGGTTACCAAAGATGAAATTGATACTTTAAACCATGTAAATAATGTAGTTTATGTGCAATGGATACAAGACATTTCAACCAAACACTGGAACGATTTAACAAAAGATAGTCCAGAAATCGATTTTGTTTGGGTAGTCACCAGACATGAAATTGATTATAAAGGGCAAGCCTTATTAGGAGATACGATTACCTTTAAAACATGGGTAGGAGAGACCAAAGGAGTAACTTCTGTACGCCATGTAGAAATTTTAAAAGGAGCTGTTTTATTGGTAAAAGCACAAACGGTTTGGTGCATGTTGCATGCAAAAACGTTAAAGCCAGCAAGAATAACAGAAAGTGTTTTAAAAATATTAGAAGCTAGTAAATAAGCGTACATTTGCACTTTTAAATTAAGCATATGTCAACATTTAGAGATTTAGGAGTTCGTAAAGAGTTTATCGATTCATTGAAAGAATTAAATATTAGTACTCCATCAGATATTCAAGAAAAAACAATACCTGTTTTATTAAAAACGGAAACCGATTTTGTTGGATTGGCACAAACAGGAACTGGAAAAACAGCAGCCTTTGGATTGCCTATTTTACATAAAATAGATCCATCTGATGATTCTGTTCAAGCACTAATCTTGTCGCCAACAAGAGAATTGGTTCAACAAATAAAAAAACAACTCTTTAAGTTTACCAAACATTCACAAGACAAAATTTTTGTTGAAGCAGTGTATGGAGGCGAAAAAATAGATAGACAAATCAATAATTTAAAAAGAACAACACATGTTATTGTTGCTACTCCAGGAAGATTGATTGATTTGATTGAAAGAGGAGAAGTAAACCTTAAAAATGTTAAAAACGTTGTTTTAGATGAAGCTGATGAGATGTTAAGCATGGGCTTTAAGCAAGATTTAAATAGAATTTTAAAATACACAAGCGGTACTGGAAATGTGTGGTTATTTTCTGCAACAATGCCCGATGAAATTCAAAAAATCATCAAAAAATACATGAGTCCGAATGCAGTACGTGTTTCTGTAAATCCGAACAGTTTGGTAAACGAAAACATAACGCATCAGTATATAAAAACAACCATCAAAGAAAAAACCGAGTTGATTGTTTCTTTTCTTGAAAAAAGACCCAACGATAGAGGGATTATTTTTTGTAGAACCAAAGCCGGAACACAAAACTTAACTGCTCAGTTAAAAGAAGAAGGTTTTGCTGTAGAAGCTCTAGAAGGGAATATGCAGCAAAAAGAAAGAGACAAAGCAATGCGTGCTTTTAAAAATGGCAGTATTCAATGTTTAATTTCTACCGATGTTTCTGCACGTGGAATTGATGTAAACAATTTAGCTTTTGTATTGCATCATCAATTACCAGATCAATTAGAATATTACACACACAGAAGTGGAAGAACTGCTAGAGCTGGTAAAACTGGATTTTCTCTAGCCTTTGTTTTGCCTTACGAGTTAGAAGAAATTCATAAAATTCAGAAAGAATTAGGAATAAAATTTACAGAGATTTCATTTTAAAATGGACTTGATTTATGTGTTAGATATCATAGGTACATTTGCTTTTGCAATTTCTGGAGCCTTGGTAGCTTCTGATAAAAAATTTGATTTATTTGGAGTTCTTATCATTGCTTTTGTAACTGATGTTGGAGGAGGAATGACACGTGATGTCTTAATAAATGCACATCCCATAAATTGGATTGGTGATTTAAATTATATCTGGACGATTTTAGCGGCTGTTGTTTTTACCTTTTTATTTAAAAGTAAAATTGCACCTTTAAGCAAAACCATGTTTTTATTTGATACTATCGGAATAGGTGTTTTTACCATGTTGGGAGTTCAAAAAGGATTGTCTTATAACTTGCATCCATTTATTGCAGTTGTAATGGGAATGGTTTCTTCCGTGATTGGAGGTGTTATTAGAGATGTGTTAACAAATGAAGTTCCGTTGATCTTTAAAAAAGAAATTTATGCTTCTGCTTGTTTGGCAGGAGGAACTGTTTTTCTAATAACCAATTATTATAATGCACCAGAAAGCATTCAATTTTTTGCAACTATTTTAAATGTGATTGTTATACGTTTATTGGCAGTAAAATTCCATTTGCAATTACCAAAAATAAAAGACGATTTGTTCGGTAAAACTTCTTAAAAATAAAAATCGCTTAATTTCTTAAGCGATTTTTTTATATCAATAGTTTACTTATTATTTTACCCAACCTTTCTTTATAGTTTCTTTAGAATACCAAACTAAGAAAACACATACCACAATAATCATAATTGGCATTATTAGACTTGGCATATCTACATTCATAAATAAATATGTATGTTGAACTATTGCGCCAATTGCAGAAATGATAAATAAAGCTGCTGCTAATTTTTTTCTTAATAAAAGAAATAATGCTCCTAAAAATCCTCCAAAAACAGCGAACGCAAAAGCGGCAGTGTACCATGCTGGATACTCAGCTAAAAATTCAGCTTGCTGCTCAGCAGGAAGTGTTGCAATCATGTCTTCAGTTATAAAAGCTCTAGTTAAATAAGCGATTACGCCCATTAAATTCCAAATTAAAGCAATCACTGCAATAATCCAAAATCCGGTGTTTGGTTTGTTTGTTGAATCTGACATCCGATACTATTTTATGGTTAATAGACATGCAATATAGTTAATATCTTAATAATTAGTAAATTATAAGGTATAAAATAAAAATGAATAGATTTTTTTTAATGATTTATTCGTTAAAAACCTTAAAAACAACGTACTTTTGCAACTTTCACTATAACACAACAGATGGCAGAAATTTTAGAGACTACAGAATTAGAAGAACGCAAAACGGGTAAAGATTTATATAGTTATCAAAAAGGAGCTATTAATAAGATTTTCAAGTTGTTTGAAAGTGCTCCAGACGATTATCATTTGCTCTATCAATTACCAACTGGAGGAGGAAAAACGGTTATTTTTTCTGAAATGGTACGTCAATATTTAAAACACCATCAAAAGAAAGTATTGGTGATGACGCATAGGATTGAGTTGTGCAAGCAAACATCATCTATGTTAACTGAGTTTGGTGTGGTAAATAAAGTCATAGATAGTACTGCAAGATTAGATGATCAATCTAATTATTCTTGTTTTGTTGCCATGGTAGAAACCTTAAACAACCGATTAAATGATGACAAACTGGATATTTCTGATATCGGCTTGGTAATTATAGATGAAGCGCATTACAATTCGTTTACCAAACTCTTTAAGTTTTTTGAAAAGTCATTTATATTAGGCGTTACAGCAACACCTTTAAGTTCTAATATTAAATTACCAATGAAAGACAATTACAATGAGTTAATTGTTGGTGAAACGATAGAGTCTTTAATTGAGAATGAGTTTTTAGCACGTGCTAAAACCTATTCTTATAATGTAGGATTAACTTCTTTGGTTGTTGGTTCTAATGGTGATTATACTGTAAAATCTTCTGAAGATTTGTATTCAAATACGATGATGCTTGGTAAATTATTACAGGCCTACGAAGAAAGATCTAAAGGCAAAAAAACCTTGATTTTTAACAACGGAATTAACACTTCTATTCACGTTTACGAAACATTTAAAGCAGCTGGGTATCCAATTGCGCATCTAGACAATACAGCTACTAAAAAAGAAAGAGCTTTTATTTTAAGGTGGTTTAAAAAGACACCTAATGCCATCTTAACTTCGGTAAGTATCTTAACAACTGGTTTTGATGAACCTACCGTAGAATCTATCATATTAAACAGAGCTACAAAATCGTTGACATTGTATTATCAAATGATTGGTAGAGGTTCTAGGATTTTAAAAAATAAGTCTTATTTCAATATCATAGATTTGGGAAATAATTTTCACAGGTTTGGACCATGGGGAGCTGATTTAGATTGGCAACAAATCTTTAGATCACCTAATTTTTATTTGGAAAAATTATTGAGCGATGAAGAATTAGAAGAAACCTTTGCCTATGATATGCCAGAGGCTTTAAGAGAAGAATTTGCGAATTCTAAAGACATTACATTTGATGTAAAGCAAACCTATTTAGATTCTTTAAAGAATAGAGAATCTACTAAAGTGGTGTTAGAAAAATCATTATTACATCATGCAAAAATGTGTATAGAAAATAGTGAAGACGTTTATGATGCTTTAGAGTTAGCAAAAAAATTAAGTGATGATATTGATTTTAGATTGCAACGCTACTCTAAATGTATCAGTAAGAGCACTACAAATTTTATGGATTGGTTAAAAAATGATTATAAAGTTAAGCTTAGATTGTTTTTAAGAGCTAACTTTGATGAAATGTTTGAGGAAATCCACGGAAGACCTGCTGAATAGATTTATTAAAACTGATTTTAAGTTTAGCAAAGAGTTTGCTTATGAAATTAACTAAAGAAACTATACTAATAGTTTTGGCTTTTTTTGCTATTTACGTTGTTTGGGGATCTACTTATTTACTCAATAAAATTGCTGTTCAAGAGATTTCTCCATTATTTTTATCTTCTACACGATTTATTTTTGCTGGATTTTTAATTTTGGTCATTTCTAAAATCTTAAAACTTCCACTAAAAATCACAAAACAACAATTCCTAAACAATCTACTTGCAGGGTTTTTGTTTTTAGTCTACGGAAACGGGGTTTTTGTTTGGGCTTTAAAATACATAGACAGTAGTTTTGCTGCATTAGAAGCTTCTTCGTTGCCATTGGTAGTTATCATTTTAATGAGAATTTTATACGGACAGAAAATTCATAAGAAATCGCTATTTGGTGTCTTGTTAGGAATCATCGGAATTTATTTATTGGTGAGTCAGCAAGATATTACCAATGTAGAAAATAGTTTGTTAGGTATTTTGATGATTGCAACCTGTATTCTTAGCTGGGCATTTGCAAGCATTTTTGTTTCTAAGGCTAAAATGCACACAAGTTATTTTGTAAACTCAGGCTATCAAATGTTTACAGCCGGAATTTTATTATCGATTGGAAGTTTAATTGTTGGAGAAGAATGGAAATCACCATTATTATGGAAAACAACCACAATTAGTTCAATGATTTTACTTGTAGTGTTTGGAAGTATCGTTGCGTTTACTGCATTCAATTTTTTATTAAAAAAAGTATCCCCAGAAAAAGTAGCAACCTCTTCATATGTTAACCCTTTGATGGCATTACTTTTGGGCTGGTATGTGTTGGATGAAAAAATAACCTTACAATCTATTATAGCAGCAATTATATTATTAGTTGGTGTCTATTTTATCAATTCCAAGAAAAGCATTAAGAAAGCTTAAAAATAATGTAACAAATGTTACATTCGTATTATAGATAGTTTAATACATTTATCTTTTTTAACTTGGTTTTTATGGAAAGAAGAAAATTTATTAAAAAAACAACACTTACTTCATTAGCAGCGCTTATTGGAACCGAAATTGTTTTTGGCTCTAACATGCTTAAAGATTATAAGCCTTTAGCACTTCAAGAATCAGACCCTTTTAAGTTGTTTAACCTAGATAGTGAAATGGTTGTTTTAAATGACAAACCATGGAACATAGAAGCAAAAGCCCATTTATTAGACGATAAAATTACACCTAGTAGTAAAATGTTTATCAGAAATAATGGTCTAATTCCGACAGAAATTGATGAGCAAAATTGGACACTTACCATTGATGGTGAATCTGTAAAAAACAAGACAACATTTACCTTAAACGACTTAAAGACAAAGTTTAAAGAATACACCTATCAGTTGACACTTGAATGTGGTGGAAATGGTAGAAGCGAATTTGATCCTCCTGCAAAAGGAAATCAATGGACAGTAGGAGCAGTTAGCTGTGCTACCTGGACAGGTGTTCGATTAAAAGATGTATTAGAAGCTGCTGGAATAAAAAACGACGCAGTGTATATTGGATACCATGCGGCAGATACTCATTTAAGTGGAGATCCTTCAAAGGAACCTATATCTAGAGGAGCCCCAATGTCTAAAGCTCTAGAAGACGAAACATTAATTGCCTATAAAATGAACGGAAAAAAGATTCCGTTAGCACATGGTTTCCCGTTAAGATTAGTTGCAGGTGGTTGGCCAGCATCCGTTTCTGGAAAATGGATCAATAGAATTAGCATCCGTAATATAGAGCACGATGGAACAAAAATGACAGGAACAGCTTATAGAGTTCCTAAATTTCCGGTTGCTCCTGGAGAAAAAGTGAAAGATGAAGACATGAAGATTATTGAATCGATGCCTGTAAAATCTTTGATAACCTATCCAAAATCTGGAGCCATCATTAAAAAAGGAGATTCGTTAGCAATAAGAGGTCATGCTTGGGCAGGAGATTTAGAAGTAGCCAAAATGGAGTACTCAATTGACTTTGGTGCTACTTGGCATCAAGCTAGTATTGAAAAACCAGTTAATCGATTAGCATGGCAACATTTTTCTGCAAAAATCAACTTTCCAAAAGTTGGATATTATGAGGTGTGGGCTAGGGCTACAGACTCAAACAATATTGCTCAACCTATGTTGTTACCAGGCTGGAACCCTAAAGGGTATTTAAATAATGCTTGCCATAGAATTGCTATAAAAGTAAAATAATGCATCAAAACTCAAGCGTATATAAAAAGTTACTTAAGAAAGCTGAAAGATTAGCTTATTCAGGTCTTTTTTTAATGGGCATCTCAATTGGATTGCTTTTTTTAAAAATTTACGATCCTACGTTAAGCATTTTTGAAGGAAAACAAGAAATTGCAGAAGTTATTGATGAAGACTTAATTGAAAACGGTATTCATGTGAGAACTGGTTTTGTTGATGATGTTGGTTTAATGACTGTTGTAAATAATTGTACCAATTGTCATTCTTCAAAATTGGTTATTCAAAACAGAATGAATGAAGATCGCTGGAATGCTACAATTAAATGGATGCAAGAAACCCAAAACCTCTGGCCTTTAGGAGACAATCAAAAAATAATTGTAGATTATTTGGTTAAAAATTACCCGCCTATAGAAAAAGGAAGAAGAGCGAGTTTAACAAATATCAATTGGTATGAGCTTAAAAAATAGTTCTTTTTTTATGTTGCTTTTCCTGTTTTTTGCTTGTAATCAGCAAGAACACACTACAAGCTATTTAATTGAGTTAGATGATTTTGAATCTTTATCAAAATTAAAAACTACAAAAATCATTGACTTTAGAAAATTAAAAGACTACCAAGAAGGTCATGTTCAAAATGCTATCAACATTTGGAGATCAGACATAGAAGATGACACATTTCCTTATGGTGGAATGAAAGCGAATAAAATACAATTAGAAGCATTATTTAGCAGGTTAGGAATACAAAAGGATGATACCTTAATTATTTATGACGATAAAGGATTGTGTGATGCAGCAAGGTTATGGTGGGTGTTGCAATACTACAATTTTAAAAATGTAAAGTTACTTAATGGAGGGCTAGTTACGTTACAAAACGCAGGAATTTCTTTATCTAAAGAGAGTGTTCGTTTTGTACCTTCTAAATTTGAATTTAGTGGAATCAGTACTCGCTTTTTTGCTTCTAAAGAACAAATTCAAAATGCCATTTCAAATAAATCCTTAATTCTAGACACAAGAACAGAAGATGAATTTACTGGAAAGCAATTGAAAAAAGGAGCATTTCAAGCAGGAAGAATTCCTTCTAGCAAACTAATTGATTGGGCAAACGCAATTAATTATAACGGCAATAAAAAAATTAAATCGGTAGCTGAATTAAATAAGATTTATGGCGAATTAACTACAGACAAAAGTGATACCTTATTTGTGTATTGTCATAGTGGAGTTCGATCAGCACATACCACATTTGTATTAACTCAATTATTAAATTATAAACATGTATTAAATTATGATGGCTCTTGGACTGAATGGAGTTATTATAAAAATTTACCAACCGCAAAAGATTATTAAAATGGAAAACTATTTAGAAATTTTTACAAACACTGTAATAGGAATGGCAAATTACCAATGGAGGCAAATCGTATTTGATGTTCCTTGGAATGAAAATTGGTTTTGGGGATTAACAATTGTCTCGTTAGGAGTCTGGGCATTAGAGTTGTTATTTCCTTGGAGAAAAAATCAGAAAGCCTTTAGAAGAGACTTTTGGTTAGATTGGATTTATATGTATCTAAACTTTTTTATTTTCCAAATAGGATTATTTGGTTTGTATGATATACTAGGAAGCATATTTAATAGTTTTGGAATTACCTCTACATCTTTTGCTTTAATTTCTAAAGATGCCATACCAACTTGGGCTTTTATCTTAATATTCTTTATTTTAAATGATTTTGTGCAATGGTTTACCCATGTTTTACTACATAAATATGAGTTTTTATGGAAATTCCATAAAGTACATCATTCTGTAAAAGAAATGGGATTTGCAGCACATTTACGTTACCATTGGATGGAAAATATTTTTTACAAACCTTTAAAAACATTAGCGGTGATGATTTTGGTTGGAGCTGAACCAGAGCAAGCATTTTTTATACACTTTTTTGCTGTTCTAATTGGTCATTTAAATCATGCAAACATTCGTATTACATGGGGTCCATTAAAATACATTTTTAACAATTCGGTAATGCATTTATACCATCATGTAAAAGCTTTGCCAGAAGGAAGAAATCATGGAATCAATTTCGGGATAAGCTTAAGTCTTTGGGATTACATTTTCAAAACAAATTTTGTTCCAGAAGATAGTGGAACCATTGAACTAGGTTTTCCAGAAGATGAGAAATTCCCGCAAAGTTTATGGGGTCAGATTATTTATGGTTTTGGGAAGAAAAAATAAACGCTTTTAAGAATTATATAAAGTTAAAAAAACGCTTAGAGAAATCTAAGCGTTTTTTATTACATTTAGCATTCTTAAAAATAACACCAAATGAAAACAACTATTTACAGCATTCTTTTTTTACTTACTATATCTGTAAGTGCACAAAAAAAAGTATTGGATCATGCAGATTTTGATATCTGGAACACTATTAGAAGTCAATCAATCTCAAACAACGGAAAATTTATCATGTACTCTTTAGAGAGAGGAGAGAAAGATCGTTTTTTGAAAATTAAAGATGAAAAAGCAAACCCTATTTTTAATTATGATAGAGTTGCTGGAGGGCAATTTACATTCGATTCTAAGAATGCTCTTTTTACCATAAAAGCATGGAAAGATAGCATTACCGAAATGCAAAGAAGAAAAGTTAAGAAAGATAAAATGCCTAACGACACTTTAGCAATTTTTAACCTTTCAAGTAAAAATTTGACAAAAATTTCAGATGTTAAATCTTATAAAGTACCTGAAAAATGGGCTGGTTATGTTGCTTATTTATTAGAGGAAATTAAAAAACCTGTTTCAAAAGACAAAACAAAAAAAACAGATTCAAAAGCGAAAGCTAAAAAAGTTAAAAAAGTAAGTGCAAAAAATGGCTATCATTTAGTTGTCAGAAATTTAGCAACACAACAAGAAGACACCTTGAAGTATGTTACCTCGTATTCTTTCGCCAAAGAAGGAAAAAGCTTAGCTTATGTAACAACAGGAGATTCTGAGGCTAAAAATGGGGGTGTTTATGTGTTGAACTTAAACAACAATCAAACAACAGAAGTATTTACTGCAAATAATAAATCAAAGTATTATCAAGTAATCTTTAATGATGCAGGTACCAAGCTTGGTTTTGTTGTCGATGCAGATACTACAAAAGCTTTAGTTAGACCACATCAATTGTATGTATGGAATGGTGGGGCAAAAGCAACAGAAATTACTGATCAAAATGCTACCTCTAAGGGATATAAAATATCTTCTAACGGAAGGATTGGTTTTTCTAAAGACAACAGCAAAATGTATTTTGGTTTTGCCACTCAGCCTATTGTAAAAGACACTACACTTGTAAAAGATGAAATTGTGAATGTAGAAGTTTGGGCATACGATTCACCTAGACTTTACACGGTACAAGAATTACAAGTAAATAACGATAAAAGAAAATCATATCTAGCTGCGTTACATTTAAATTCAAACAAAGTGGTTCAATTAGCAACAACAGAGTATCCAAATGCTAGTGTTGGAAACGAAGGAAATGCTGAAAATGTTTTAGTTTCAAATGGAACTCCATATATGTTAGAAAGTCAATGGACAGGAATGAGAGCTAGCGATTATGCTATCGTAAACTCTTCAACGGGCAATACTCGTAAAATACTTACCAATGTTACAGGTAGAGTTCAATTAAGTCCGAATGGGAAGTTTGCGTATGGATATAACCCTGTTGATAGTACTTGGTTTTCATATGATTTACAGAGCAATAAAAAGTTAGATTTAACCAAAGGGAAAGTATTTTACAATGAACTAAATGATACTCCTAATCATCCTGGATCTTACGGAATGGCAGGATGGACAAAAGATGATAATGCCATGTTGATTTATGATCGATATGACATCTTTAAGTTCAATCCGACAACAGGTCAAAGCACCAAATTAACAAATGGTAGAGCTACTAAAACAGTATTTCGCTATGTAAGATTGGATAGAGAAGCGCGTTTTATTGATGAATCTAAAACTTGGTTGTTAACCACATTTAATGAAACTTCTAAGAATAGTGGATATTATGAATACAATCCTAAAAGAAATAGAGGTAAAAAATTGGTAGATGGACCCTTTAGATATTCAAGTCCAGTAAAAGCAACAGATAGTAAAAACGTATTATTTACTCGTCAATCTTTTATTGAGTTTCCAAACTTAAGAGTGTCAGATTTAAGCTTTAAAAAAGAAACCGTAATTAGTGATGCTAATCCACAACAAAAAGAGTATAACTGGGGAACAATTGAATTGACACATTGGACATCTTTAGAAGGAAAAGCCTTGAGTGGTTTATTAATAAAACCAGAAAACTTTGATCCAAACAAAAAATATCCATTACTAGTAAATTTCTATGAAAGAAGTTCAGATGGGTTGCATTCACATAGAGCTCCATCACCAGGAAGATCTAGTATCAACTATAGTTTTTATACAAGTAGAGGATATATAATCTTTAATCCAGATATCGTTTATAGAGATGGATATCCAGGAGAATCAGCATATAACGCAGTAATTCCTGGAGTAACGGCGTTAGTAGATAAAGGCTTCATTAAAAAAGATAAAATTGGCGCTCAAGGACATAGTTGGGGAGGATATCAACTAGCTTATTTAGTAACAAAAACAGATATTTTTGCAGCAGTTGAATCTGGTGCTCCAGTAGCTAATATGATAAGTGCTTATGGCGGAATTAGATGGTGGACAGGCTTGAGTAGACAATTTCAATACGAGCATACTCAAAGTAGAATAGGAGGTACACCTTGGGAATATCCAATGCGTTACATAGAAAATTCTCCAATTTTTGCTATTGATAAAATAAACACACCTTTATTAATTATGCATAATGATGAAGATGGTCATGTGCCATGGTATCAGGGAATTGAATTTTTTACAGCCTTAAGACGTTTAGGAAAACCTTCTTGGTTGTTAAATTATAATGGAGAACCACACTGGCCATTAAAAATGCAAAACAGAAAAGATTTTAATATTAGAATGGCACAGTTTTTTGATTATTATCTAAAAGATACAGCAAAGCCAACTTGGATGCATCGTGGAGTTCCTGCAATAGAAAAAGGGATTAAACAAGGGTATGAATTGATGAAGAATTAAAGGACAATTTTGAAAGCAAATAAAAATTCCAAAGAAATTATTCTTTGGAGTTTTTATTTGTATAATAAATTATTATTACTTTTTAGGTTTAATATCTACCCCAGTTTTTATCTTAGGTTTGATATCTACTCCTGTTTTTGTTTTACCCGAATCGGTTTGTGGTTTTTGCAAACATCGATTTTAATAGGAATGTTGGTAAACCGGGTTGGATTGAAGCAACTGTGAAACAATTAGAGCAAGATGTAAAAAATGGTGCTAGAGGTTTAAAAGTATATAAAAGTTTGGGATTGAGTAATTTAGATTTTAAAGGCAATAGAGTAGCCATTGACGACCCTAGATTAAGTCCGATATGGAAAAAATGTGGTGAATAAGGGATTCCGGTATTGATTCATTCTGCAGATCCAAAATCTTTTTGGGATCCTTTTGATAAAGACAATGAGCGTTGGTTAGAGTTAAAGACACATCTACGTAGAAAAAGAGATGCAAACAATCCTGCACCTTTTGAACAAATTATGAACGAACAGTATACTATGTTCAAAAAATATCCAAAAACTACCTTTATCAGTGCTCATATGGGGTGGATGTCGAATAACTTAGGCGGATTAGGAAAATTACTAGATGAAATTCCGAATATGAATGTTGGAATAGGAGCTATCATTGCTGAGTTGGGAAGACAGCCTATAAATGCTAAAAAGTTTTTTATCACAACTATCAAGACAGAATTTTATTTGGAAAAGACAGCTGGGTGCCACAAGAATTTCCAACCTATTTTAGAGTCTTAGAAAGTGCTGATGAATACTTTCCGTACCATAAAAAATACCATGCTTTTTGGCCAATGTATGGATTGGATTTACCAGACAATGTATTAAAGAAAGTCTATTATAAAAACGCCCTAAGAATTGTTCCTGGTTTAGACAAAACATTGTTTCCAAATTAATAAAAAAAAGCCCTTGAATAATCAAGGGCTTTTTTTGTATTCAACAAACAAACTAGGTTAGTTTTTCATTGAGTTGTTAAGATTGATGTGTCCTTTTTGGTTCAATACCAAATGTTGAATAAAAAACTCCATCATTCTATCTCTACCTAAAGCAGTATGTCCTCTATCTGGACCCACTTGAACCTCAAAACTTTTACCTGCTTTTTGTAAAGCTTGTATCAACTGTAAAGAATTGGATGGATGTACATTGTTATCACTTGTACCAAAATAAATCATTAATTCGCCTTTTAAATCCTTCGCATAATTCATAATACTAGAAGCATCATATCCTTTTTTATTATTGGTAATTAAGTTCATATAACGCTCTGTATATACATTGTCGTAATTTCTCCAATCTGTTACTGCAGAATTTGCCACTGCCACATGATATACATCTGGATGTCTTAATAAACTAGTTGCTGCAGTTGTACCTCCATAAGAAGTACCATATATCCCAACTCTGTTTTTATCAAAATAAGGTCTATTGTATAATGATTTAACACCTTCTGCAAAATCATCCATTTCTACGATTCCAAGATTCCCATATAATTTATCTAATAAACGTTTTCCTCTACCACGAACATTTCTACCATCAATATTTAACACTAAAAAACCATATTCAGTTAAGGCACTCGGATAGGTAAATGTTTCTCTAAATGCATTGGTAGAAGGGCCTCCATAATTATCTAAAATAACTGGGTATTTTTTGGTCGGATCAAAATTAGATGGAAAATGAATCATTCCATGTAATTCTGTTACACCATCAGCAGATGTAAAGGTAAATACTTCAACAGTTTTAAATCCTAATTTGTTAAACTGAGACATATCGCTTTTAGCAATCTCTGAAATCTGTTTTCCTTTAGCATCCATTAGGTTTACAAAAGGAGGGATGTTGTGTGTTTGTGCTACGTCTACAAAATACTTTCCATCTGGAGAAATACTTGTACTGTGATTGAATTTAGGATCTGTTAAACGAACATCTTTTGTTCCGTCTAAGTTTACGCGATGCAATTGCATTTTCATGTGATTTTCACCACTACGAGCATAATAATATACTTGTTTCTTTTTTTCATCAACTTTTACCAAACGAGCAACTTCAAAATTGTGATTTGTAATAGCATTTACTAAAGTTCCGTTGTAATTGTATAAGTAGTAATTGTTAAAACCATTTCTTTCTGACGCCCAAATAAAGTGTTGACCATCTTCTAATTCGTAGATTTCTGGAGTGTTTCTTGTAAAACTAGGTAACCATTCTTCTCTCACAATAGTTCTAGTTTCTCCAGTAGTTGGATTACCAGCACTATATTCCATAATGTCTTGCTTACGGTTTGTAGAATGATACAACAATTCTTTGCCATCTGGTAACCATTTGATTCCGTATAAATAAGTTCCTAAAGCACCATCATTATATGGTTTTCCTTTTCTAACATCTAACGTAACCGTTTTTTTTGTTTCTAAATCATACACCAATAAATCTACTGGTAAATTTTTAGCACCAACCTTTGGGTACGCTTCAATTTCTACAGAGTCTTGTACTTGTACTTGATCGTATAACACATAATATTTCTTAGCATTTTTCTCCTCAAAACGATAAAAAGCTACTTTTTTAGAATTTGGTGACCACCACATGGCAGTATTCTGACCTAATTCTTCTCCATACACCCAAGTTGCAATTCCGAATTTGATTTGATTTTCATCATTTCCTTTGGTAGTAACGGCATGTAAATTAGATCCGTCTGCATTGCTTATGTAAACGTTTCTGTTTTTAGTAAACACTTTTAATTTTTTGTCGGGAGAAATATGAGAAGCATATTGTCTTCCACGAGCAGGTCTATTTCCTCTTCTAAAACGTTGTTGTGGTTTTGCTTTTTCTGAAGCAATAACTTTTTTCTTTTTAACATCATAGGTATGCTGCATTCCGTCTTTTACATAAGTAAACGTTTTACCATCTTTAGCCCATGCAACAGATGCTGGTGCTCGTTTTATAGAGCTATATAATTTTGGGGCCATTTTTTGAAATTGAGCATATCCTGGCATTTGTTTTAATTTGTCTTGAGCAGAACTATTTAGTGAAAAGACAAACAATAGCAACAAAGAAAACAACGTTGCTTTTTTAGAATGATTCAAATACATTTTAAGTTGATTTAAGTTTTATTCTAGTAAAGTTACTTGAAAAAAAGTTCTGAGTAAAAAAAGATTGAAAATTTTAACGTAAGCTTACAATATTTAAAACAAAATTTTCCTGTAATAAAATATATAACTAACTTTCATCCATAAATTATATAGCAGGCTTCATGAACAACTATCCAACTAAAGTATATCTTAATGGTGAAATATTAGATGCAAAAACTGCCAAAATATCTGTATTTGACAGAGGATTTTTATTTGGAGATGGCATTTATGAAGTGATGGTTCAAATTAATGGACGCTTTTTTTATGGAGATGCACACTTAAAGCGTTTACAATATTGTTTGGATACAATCGATATTGATTTTGATGTAAAATCTCTTCAAAAAGAAATTGAAAAATTATTAATAGCTGTAGAATTACAAGAACAAGATTGTTTGTTATACATGCAAGTTACAAGGGGAACTGCTCCAAGAACGCATTCGTATCCTAAAAATACAACTCCAACAGTTATGATGTATGCAGTACCTAAAAAACTGCCAGAGATTAATCAAATACATGCTGCTGTTGTTACAACGAATGATTACCGATGGAAAAAATGTGATTTAAAAATGACTTCGTTACTAGGAAATGTCATGGCTAACGAATTTGCAATGCAACAGAATTGCTTTGAAACCTTGTTTGTTCGAGATGGAGTCATCACAGAAGCTTCACATTGCAATGTGTTTTTTGTGAAAGGGAATACTGTATATACTCATCCAGCAGATCAATTTATTCTCAATGGTATTACAAGACAAATAGTTATCGATTTATGTAACAAACTTGATATAAAAGTTGTTGAAGAAGGAGTTCTATTTTCTGAAATTTCTGAAATAGACGAAGCTTTTTTAACAGGCACATCAACTCAGATTGCTTCTATAAGACAAATGAACAACCATTTCTTTTATCAAGAGGATGCTATTGGAAAGATCACTGAAAAATTACAACAATCGTATTTAGAGTTAAAATAATAGCCATTATGAACAATTATAAAAACAGTATACATTGTATTTTATTTGTATTTGGAATAACATTGCTATTCTCTTGTACTAATGATCATACAGTTTATGATATCATTATAGAAAAAGGAACTGTGTATGATGGTTCAGGTAAAGATCCTATTGCAACTGATATTGGAATCAAAAATCATGTGATTCAAAAACTTGGAGACCTCTCAAATTCTAAAGCGAATAGAAGAATTGACGCTTCAAGTTTATCAGTATCACCCGGCTTTATAGATATGCACGCACATTTAGAACCCATTTTAGAATTGTCAGATTGTGAAAGTATGTTACGACAAGGAGTAACCACTGCACTTGGAGGCCCAGACGGAAATAGTCCTTGGCCATTTGCTGCTTATTTACAAAAATTAGATTCCATCGGAATTGGAATGAATGTAGGTTATTTAGTTGGGCACAATAAAGTGCGTAGCAATGTGATGCAATTAGAGAATCGTATGCCTACATCGGAAGAATTAGCGACTATGAAAGCACAAATCAAAACAGCTATGAGTGAAGGTGCATTTGGAATTTCTACAGGATTAAAATATTTACCAGGTGCATTTTCAAAAATAGAGGAGGTTATAGAACTGTCAAAAATATCAGCTAATTTAGGAGGAATTTACACTTCACATTTAAGAGAAGAAGGTTTGGGGTTGTTTGCTGCTGTTAGAGAAGCGATTACCATTTCTGATAAAGCGAACATTCCAGTTATTTTAACCCATCATAAAGTCATTGGAAAACCTATGTGGGGAAAAAGTTCAGTAACATTATCAATGGTAGATTCAGCCAGAACTGCTGGATTAAATATAAAAATAGATCAATATCCATACAATGCAAGTTATACAGGAATTTCAATTTTAATTCCGAGTTGGGCTAGAGCTGGTGGAAATGATGCATTTAAAGAACTATTAAAAAACCCAAAATTAAGAGAGCGTATCAAAGCAGGAATTATTTATAATATAGAAAGCGATAGAGGTGGGAATGATTTGGCAAGGGTACAATTTGCAAAAGTAGCATGGCAACCAGAATTAGAAGGTAAAACCCTTAAATATTGGGCTGAGCAAAAAGGACTAAAAGTAAATTCAGAAACTGGCGCTGAATTAGTAATTGAAGCTCAAGTAAACGGGGGAGCTTCTTGTATATTTCACGCTATGAGTGAAGTAGATGTAGAGCGTATTATGCAACATCCACAAACCATGATTGCATCTGATGGAAGATTGGTGAAACCTGGTATTGGACATCCTCATCCAAGATGGTACGGAACATTTCCAAGAGTATTAGGACATTACGCTAGAGATAAAAAAACAATTTCATTGGCTACGGCTATTTATAAAATGACACAACTTCCTGCTACTACTTTAGGTTTAAAAAATAGAGGAGTTATTAGAGTAGGTGCAAAAGCAGATATTGTTGTTTTTGATGCAGAAACAATAATTGACAAAGCAACTTTTCAGGAACCACACCAATACCCAGAAGGGATTCCATATGTACTAGTCAACGGACAAATTTCTATAGACAACGGAGAATTTAAAAAGTTAAAAGCGGGAGAAGTACTTCGAAAAGCTTGGAATAAATAATAAATCAAATAAATCCAACTAATAATTTTAGTTGGATTTATTTTTTCTCTAAATTTGAGAATTAACACAATTTAAACCAAACTTATGAAGTCTTTATCAGTATCCTTAAAAATTCTTTTAGCATTCTTTTTTACAAGCACACTAATCGCACAAGATTTTAGTGTTTTAAAATACAGAACGGTTGGCCCTGAAAGAGGTGGAAGAGTAACAACCGTTACAGGAACTCCCATGCTACCAGGAACTTTTTATTTAGGTGCAACCGGTGGTGGAGTATGGAAATCAGAAGATTATGGAACTACATGGAATAATGTTTCTGACGGATTTTTCGCAACTCCTTCTATAGGTGCTATTGAAGTTGCTGTTAACGATCCAAATATTGTATATGTGGGTACAGGATCTGATGGTTTACGAAGCAATGTAATTTCAGGAAAAGGAGTTTATAAATCGATCAATGCTGGGAAAACTTGGGAACATATTGGCTTAAGAGAAACTGGTCAAATTGGCGCAGTAGAAATAGATCCAACAAATCATAATATTGTATGGGTTGCCGCTATTGGGAATGCTTTTAAAAATAATAGTGAACGTGGTATATATAAAACCATAGATGGTGGTAAAAACTGGGAAAAAGTATTGTTTATTTCTGATGAAGTTGGTTTTGCTGATTTAGAGTTATTACCAAGCAATCCAAATATTGTGTATGCTGCTGCATGGAAAGGGCAGCGTAAACCTTGGACCATCATTTCTGGTGGTTCAAAGGATGAAGGCGGAATTTACAAATCAATCAACGGTGGAAAGGATTGGGTAAAATTAGAAAATGGGTTACCAAAAGGTTTGATTGGAAAAATTGATTTAGCGGTTTCTGCTGTTGATTCAAGTATTTTATATGCAGTCATCGAAGCACCTGGTAAAGATGGGGGTTTGTACAAATCTGTAGATCAAGGAAAATCTTTTAAGCAGGTTTCTAACAACCAAGGATTGGTAAACAGACCTTTTTATTACACAAACATAGAGTTAGACCCAACAAATCCAGATATTATTTATTCAAATGCAAATCCATTATTAAAATCAATAGATGGTGGTAAAAGTTGGAGCAGAATGTCGGTTCCACATGGAGACAATCATGATATTTGGATCAATCCAAACAATCCAAACTTGTTAATCCAATCCAACGATGGCGGTGCAAATGTCTCGCACAATGGTGGTAAAACATGGTCTACACAATTCAATCAACCAACAGCAGAATTGTATCAAGTAGAAGTAGATGATCAGTATCCGTATTGGTTGTATGCTGGACAGCAAGACAATTCTACCGTTGCAATACCGAGTTTACCTCCGTCAGCTAGAGTACTTTCAGGAAGAGGCTGGGGGATAAGTGTTGGTGGATGTGAAACGGGTCCTGCAGTTCCAAAACCAGGGAATCATAATATTGTCTATGCAAACTGTAAAGGGAATTTTGGAGTTTTTAATAAATTAACCGGAATAGAAAAAAATTATACTGTTGGTGCTTCCTATATATACGGACACAATCCGAAAGATTTAAAATATCGTTTTCAGCGTGTTGCTCCAATTCATGTTTCTCCTCACAATCCAAATGTTGTGTATCATGGGTCACAATACATTCATAAAACAATGACCGATGGAAAAATTTGGGAAACGATTTCACCAGATTTAACGGTTTTTGAAGCTGATAAACAAGTAATTTCTGGTAGCCCAATTACCAGAGATATTACTGGAGAAGAATATTATAGCACTTTATATTCTATAAGAGAGTCTAAATTAAAAGAAGGATTGATTTGGACAGGTTCTAATGATGGTGTGGTTTCTGTGACTCAGAATGGAGGGAAATCTTGGAGCAATGTAACCCCTAGAAAATTACCTAAAGGAGGTAGAGTAGAATCGGTAGAGCCATCACAATTTAATCCTGCAAAAGCATATATAGCTGTTGACAGACATTTATTGGGCGATGCCAAACCATATTTTTACAAAACCACCAATTATGGTAAAACATGGGAGTTAATTTCTACATGTTCAAATGGAATTCCAGATGATTTCACTGCTAAAGTTTTAAGAGAAGATCCTGTTAGAGAAGGCTTGCTATACGCTGGAACCGAATTCGGAATGTTTGTTTCTTTTAATGACGGAAAGTCTTGGGAGAAGTTTCAACAGAATTTACCTGTAACGCCCATTACTGATGTCAAAATTTTTAGAGGAGATTTAATTTTAAGCACGATGGGAAGAGGCTTTTGGATTTTAGACAACATTACAACCTTAAGAGATAAAAGTGTTAATAAATTGAATTCTACAGCACATCTTTTTAAACCTGATACAACAATACGCTATCGTTATAGAGGCTATAGAACTGAAGGTGTTGTTCAATATCCAGGAACTAGTGTGATTATAGATTATTTTATTCCGAATGGTAATACTTCGCCAATTCAATTAGAAATTTTAGATTCAAATAGAAAACCAGTTGCAGCAATTATTAGTGATAAAAACTTAATTGCAAAAACAACAATTGTAGAAGATATGAATTTGAGTCAGACTTTTAGATATGTAGATACAAAATTAGAAACAAAAGCAGGAATCAATCGTTTTCACTGGAATTTACAGCAAAAAGGAGCTTGGTCAGCAAATAAAAGTAGAAGTTTTAAAAACGGACCAATGGTAGCGCCAGGGATTTATACCGCTAAATTAACGGTAGACGGAAAATCATTTGAACAATCTTTTGAAATTGTTATGGATCCAAAAGTAAAAGATGAAGGGATTACAAAAGCAGATATTGTTAATCAAATTGCAATGCAACAAAAAGTAATGGATTTACTTTCTGAAGCGAGACAATTACAAGATGCTTTAGAAAAAGAGGCTAAATCTTTACAAGGTAAAAAATCTGCAAGAGCAATTAAAGTAGAAGCAGTTCTTAAAGAATTAAAAAATGATTCTGGTGCTTATCCACAGCAAATGTTTGTTTCTCAGGTTTCCTTTTTATTGAATTCAGTTAGCGGTGCAGATCAAGTTCCTGGACAAGATGCTAAAAAGAGATATACTGAGTTGGTGAGTCAATTTCAAAAAATAAAGGCAAGTTTGTAAACTAAATAATTATCTAACTAAATTTATGGAAAACAAACAGCAACAAGTTGTAGACACAACAATGTCTTATTTAACATTAAGAAAGCTCTTAGGTACTTTAGGAATATTACTGCCAATATTACTTTTAATTTTTAATGATTTTAAAGTTCAAGCATCGATTAGTCATTTTTATTATACCAAATCAAGTGTTGTTTTTACTTCAATTCTTTTTGCTTTCGGATTGTTTCTTTTTAGTTATCGAGGAAGATTGAAAGAAACGGAATTGGTAAGTGATAAAACACTCACCAATATTGGAGGTTTATTAGCTATTTTAACAGCTTTAATTCCTACTGCTGTATGCCAATTAGATAACTGCAATTTTACAAGTTTTCAAAGTAAATTATCTACTTTATCAATAGAAGAAGGCATATCTAAACTGTTTATACATAATGATAAATGGATTGGTGTCATTCATTTATTATGTGCAGTTGGATTTTTAACGATTATGGGTTGGATGTCTTTTAATCGTTTTACCAAAGGAAACACAACTGTCAATAAAAAAATATTTTACAGAGTCTGTGCTTTTATGGTTTGGTTGCCTATTATTGGTTTAGGTGTTTAATTAAAAATTAAAAGATTGTTAAGCAAATTTTACGTTAGTGCTTTCTAATTAAATGCAGAGGTCTATAAAATCTTAATACATCAAATTTGCATTGGTATTTAGTAAAATCGTATCTTTGGAAACTTAAATAGTAAAAAAACATTATAAAATTCATATGGCAAAATCTCAGCAGACCCACAATAAGAGCGAAAAAGAAAAGAAACGTTTAAAAAAACGTGAAGACAAAAGAAAGAAAATGGAGGCTCGAAAAGCTGATGTTAGAGAAAATGGTAAGGTTGGAGTTGAATTTGCTTATGTAGATCATAATGGTAATTTAACAGACACTCCACCAGATCCATCTCAGAAAATAGAAGTTGAGTTAGAAGATATTATTTTAGGAATTCCTAAAAAAGAAGAAGGTGAAGCAGAAGACCCAATTAGAAATGGTAAAGTTTCTTTCTTTGATTCTTCAAAAGGTTATGGTTTTATTTTAGATACAGACAATCAAGAAAAATACTTTACACACGTTAGTGGCTTAATTGATGAAATCACAGAAAACGATAAAGTTACTTTTGAGCTAGAAAAAGGTTTAAAAGGAATGAATGCGGTAAAAGTGAAATTAAAAAAATAATTATACATATCAATCTATATATCAAAGCAACTTTTTTTAAAGTTGCTTTTTTTATGCTTTATAACTTCTGTTTGAGGGACTATATATTTTCCTATATTTGTCTAAACTATATTTAAACTTATGAGAAAAATACTTTTTGTTTCGTTAATTTTATTAGGATTTGCTTCCTGCAATACAGAAAATAAATCTGACAAAAATAAAATGGATTTTGATGGCATTACAGCATCTATTAAACCAGGTGATAATTTCTTTGCCCGTGTAAATAAACAATGGCTAGACAATGCTGTTATTGCTGAAGATCAAGTTGGAGTTGGTTCTTATAGTTTCTTAAACATTCCACAAAAAGTATTGTTAGAAAACATTTTAACTGAAGTATCTACTACAGAACACGCTGAGGGAAGTATCGAACAAAAAGTTGGTGACTTTTATAGTTCAGGAATGGATACAAAAACTATTAACGAACTTGGGTATACACCAATAAAACCAATATTAGAAGAGATTGAAGCCATAAAAAATGTTGCTTCATTGATGTCTTTTGTGACAAATCAAATTACTTCAGGAAACTATTCAATCATCGGAATGAATGTTTCTCCAGATAATGAAAATAGTAGTGTAAATATCCTACATTTTGGTCAAGCTGGGCTAGGCTTACCGGATAGAGACTATTATTTCAAATCAGATTTGGTTTCTGTTACCATTCAAAATGCGTATAAAAATTACCTTACAACTTTATTTAGGTTAACCGACACAAAAAATGCAGATGAGAATGCTGCAATTGCATACGGTATTGAAAAAAAATTAGCCGCTTCTCATAAAACAAGAATTGAACGTAGAAATGTAAAAGCCAATTACAACAAAATGGCTGTTTCCGACATCAATAAAAGTCAGCCTAATATTGGATGGTCAAAATTATTGAATCAATTAAATTTGAAAACAGATGCTGTAGATATTAAGCAACCAGCTTATTATAAAGAATTGAATAAGCTATTGGTTACTATTTCTATTTCTGACTGGAAAACTTATTTAAAAGCTGCTACATTGTCTAAATATTCTGATATTTTAAGTAAACCTTTTGAAAATGCAAATTTTGAATACGCAAAGGTTTTATACGGACAGTCAACACAAAAATCTCGTGCGCAATTATTGGTTCAAAAAGTGGATAGACAATTGGGTTTTGCGCTTGGACAGTTGTATGTGAAAAGATACTTTAATGAAGAAGCTAAAAAACGAGTTTTAGATTTGGTAAATAATCTACAAAAAGCCTTTGAAAATAGAATCAACCAATTAGATTGGATGAGTGATGTAACAAAACAACAAGCCAAAGAAAAACTATACGCGATAACAAAAAAAGTTGGATATCCTGATGTTTGGAGAGAATACAATGTTCAAATTCAAAAAGGGAAATATTTTGAAAATGTTGTTGCATTGAAAAAAGATCAATACCAATATCAAGCAAATCAATTAAACAAAGCGCCAAATAGAGATCGTTGGGGTACAACGCCTTCAACAGTAACAGCATATTACAATCCGCCTTTAAATGAAATTGTTTTTCCTGCCGGAATTTTACAATTCCCTTATTTTGATGTAACAGCAGATGATGCCGTAAATTATGGAGGGATAGGTATGGTTATCGGACACGAATTGACACATGCTTTTGACGATCAAGGAGCTCAATATGATAAAGACGGTAATGTAAAAAACTGGTGGACAGAAGATGATTATACCAAGTTTAAAGCAAAAACGCAACAGATGATAGATCGTTATAATTCATTTACAGTGTTAGACGGACTTCACTTGCAAGGAGGATTAACCGTAGGCGAAAATACTGCTGATAATGGCGGAATTTCAATTGCTTATGATGCTTTTAAACTAACCGAACAAGGTAAAGGAACTATTAAAATTCAAGGTTTTACTCCAGATGAACGCTTCTTTATGTCGATTGCAAGAATCTGGCGTGTAAAAACTAGAGATGCTTATTTGCGTAATTACATCAAAACAAATTCACATTCGCCACCAATTTGGCGTGTAAATGGTCCGCTAATGAACTTTACACCTTTTTATGAAACCTTTAATGTTAAGCCAGGCGATAAAAACTACAAAGAACCAGAAGAGAGAATAAAGATTTGGTAGTTTAATTTAATAATTTAAAAATAAGTCAATTAAAATGTTGTATGTCTAAAAATTGGGGTCACCTTTGCTGCTAAATATTTTAAATAAATTAAATTACATTACAATGAGTAAAGGAACAGTAAAATTTTTCAATGAGTCAAAAGGATTTGGATTTATCACAGAAGAAGGAGTAGACAAAGATCATTTTGTACACATCTCTGGATTGATTGACGAAATTCGTGAAGGCGATAACGTTGAATTTGATCTACAAGAAGGAAACAAAGGATTAAATGCAGTTAACGTAAAAGTTAGCTAAAACATATACTTTATAGTTTTACAAAAGCCCATCATTTAATGATGGGCTTTTTTTATACAACATTAATAGTTGCCTTAAAATTTATAATGTAAGTAGTGGTTCTAAAACCTCCCAAACATTGTTAGCAAGAATTTTTTGACCTTCAATCGTTGGATGAATACCATCTCCTTGGTTTAAACTAGGAATACCTCCAACATCTTTCAATAAAAAAGGAATTAAATAAAGCTTGTTTTTTTGAGCCAACTCAGGAAAAATGGTTTTAAACTCCGTGGTGTACTCTTGTCCCATATTAGGAGGGAGCTGCATTCCTGCTAAAATAATTTTTGTTGCAGAGTTTTTTTGAAGCACAGCATCAATAATGGCTTGTAAGTTTTTTTGGGTTTCACTTAAAGGAATGCCACGCAAACCATCATTTGCACCTAATTCTAAAATAAAAACATCAATTTTTTGATTCAGAATCCAGTTGATTCTATTTTTCCCACCCGATGTAGTTTCTCCGCTAACTCCTGAATTTATGACTGTATAATCTAATGAAAGTGAATCAATTTTTGCTTGAATAACGCCAGGAAAAGCATTATTTACATCTTCTAAACCATAACCAGCTGTTAAGCTATCTCCAAAAAATACAATCTTTTTAGTTGCATTCTTTTCTTCAGTTTTGATTTCAGTTTTTGAAGGTGTTTTTTTTGTGTTCGTTGGTTTAGTAGAAGTATCTGCTCCGCAAGACAACAATAGTAAGAAAAAGGAAAAATAACAAAACTTTAAGAAAATCTTCATCCTACTATCATCAAAATTAAAAAGCAATTGTTTATTTTTCAGTTTCAGCATTTCTGGTAAATTTTATATTAAAAAAAGACTATGACAAAGATATTAAAGATTCATGAACTAGAGAAAACTTATACAAGTGGTTCTAAAGAATTAACGGTATTAAGTACCATTTCTTTTGAAGTTACACAAGGAAGTATTTTTTCTATTGTAGGACCTTCTGGAAGTGGTAAAACAACTTTACTCGGTTTGTGTGCTGGTTTAGATCACCCAACTAGTGGAACTATAGAATTGTGTGGGAGTCATTTACACGATTTAGATGAAGATGAACGAGCATTATTACGAAATAAAGAAGTCGGATTTATCTTTCAGAATTTTCAGCTACTACCTACCTTAACTGCCTTAGAGAATATCATTGTTCCTTTAGAATTACAAGGAGAAAAAAACGCCTCTAAAATAGGAATGGAATTGTTACAAAAAGTAGGTTTGGCAGATCGCTTTGATCATTATCCTTCTCAGTTGTCGGGAGGAGAACAACAAAGAGTAGCCTTAGCAAGAGCTTTTTCTAACAAGCCTTCAATTTTATTTGCGGATGAGCCGACTGGAAATTTAGATGAAGAAACCGGAGAGAAAGTAATCCAATTGCTTTTTCAATTAAATAAAGAAGCAGGAACAACGCTGGTAATTATTACCCACGATTTAGAATTGGCAAATAGAACCCAACAAATATTGCTCTTAAAAGGAGGGAAGATTGTGTCTAATGAAAAAACAAGGGTAGGTTAATGAACAAACGAACCTCAAAAACTTCGATAACTTGGCTATTTAAAATGGCATGGAGAGACGGAAAAGCAAGTCTCTCTAGATTGATGCTTTTTATGGCGTCAATCATTTTAGGAATTGCTGCTGTGGTTTCTATTCAGTTGTTCAGTGAAAATTTAAAACAAAACATCAAGAATCAGTCGAAAGCCTTAATGGGAGCTGATTTTATTATTGATAGCAGACAGCTTCCTTCTAAAAAAGTACAAGCAATCATCGATTCTTTAGGCGCTGCTGCTTCAGAGGTGAATTTTGTTTCTATGGCGGCGTTTCCAAAAAATGACGGAACAAAATTGGTTAAAGTTCGCGCTATAGAAGGTGCCTTTCCTTTTTATGGAACCCTAGATGCAGAGCCACAAAATGCTGTATCTACATACCAGGAGTTAGGCGGAGCATTGGTAGATGCTACTTTAATGTTACAATACAATTTAAAACCAGGAGATTCAATAAAATTAGGGAAACTTACCTTTCCAATTATTGGAGCTTTAAAATCGATTCCTGGAAGTACCACTATTTCAACTTCTGTTGCTCCTCCTGTACTCATTCCGTTTCGATTTATAGACCAAACCGAATTGTTACAATTGGGAAGTAGAAAAGAATACCAATACTTTTTTGTAGCACCACCGACAATGGATTTGGAGCTATTAGATAAAAAATTAGATCCTATTTTAGATGAAGAAAAAGCAGATATAGATACACATACAAGTACAAGTGCTCGTTTAGGAAGACGATATGACAATGTGAGTCGATTTTTAAACTTAGCAGCATTTATTGCCTTGCTTTTAGGCTGTGTTGGAATTGCAAGTTCTGTAAATATTTACATCAAAGAAAAATTAAAAAATGTAGCTGTTTTAAAATGTTTAGGAGCTACTAGAAAACAAACCTTTATCTTCTACCTGCTTCAAATTATCGGAATTGGACTATTAGGCGGCGTTCTAGGTGCTGTAATCGGAATCGGACTGCAATATGCTTTTCCCTATATTTTACAAGGATTTTTACCTTTTGATGTTCAAATATCCATCACTGCTCAGCCATTATTCATCGGAATAACATTGGGTGTATTAATGTCGGTCTTATTTGCCTTGCTGCCTTTATTAGGCACCTGGTATGTATCTCCTTTAGAAGTGTTAAGAGGTACGGATGAGAATTTAGTAAAACCAAGAAAAGCGCGGCTTTTAACCTTAGCGGCTATTATTCTTTTTGTCTTTTTGTTTTCATTCTGGTTGTTGAAAGATGCATCAAATGGCTTGGTATTTACAATTGGTATTTTAATAACATTCTCTATCATGGCTGGAATATCCAGTCTTTTTATGAAGTTGATTAAAAAATATTTTCCAACCAAATGGGGCTTTACCAAACGTCAAAGTTTGTTAAACTTATATCGCCCAAACAATCAAACCATGGTCTTAATTTTAGCCATTGGTTTAGGAACTTTTTTAATCAGTACCTTATACTTTACCAAAGACATTCTCTTAGCCAAAACATCTATAGAAAATAGCAGCAATGATCCTAATATCATTTTAATGGATGTGCAAACTAATCAAAGAGAAGCTGTTATTAATACAATCGTTCCAAAAGGTTTAGAAGTCATCAATAACATTCCGATTGTTACCATGCGAATGCATCAAATTAAAGACGAATTGGTCAATGATATTCGTAAAGAAAGTACATCAGCGAGGAGAAATAAATGGATTTTAAACCATGAATTTAGAGTAACCTACCGAGATGCTCTAATTCCGTCAGAAGAGTTGTTAGAAGGTACTTGGACCAACAAAGTAAAACAAGGCGAACCTGTGTTTATTTCTGTTGCAGACAATATTGCAAGAGATGCTAATTTAAAAATAGGTGATCAAGTTATTTTTAATGTACAAGGAGTATTAATGAACACCACTGTTGGAAGCATTAGAAAAGTAGATTGGGGTAGAGCGCAACTGAATTTTTCTATTGTGTTTCCTGTAGGTGTTTTAGAAAATGCGCCACAATTTAGTGTGTTAACCACCTTTGTAAAAGATGAGGCAAGTTCTGCAGATTTACAAAGAGATTTGGTGAAAAACTTCCCAAACATTTCCATTTTAGATTTACGTCAGATTTTTACAATCATCGAAGACATTTTAGATAAAATTTCATGGATCATCAATTTTATGGCTTTCTTTAGTATTTTAACAGGAATAATTGTATTAATTGGCTCTGTGAGAAATTCTAAATACCAACGAATTAAAGAAAGTGTGTTGTTGCGAACCTTAGGAGCAAAGAGCAAACAAATTCTACAAATCACAGCCTTAGAATATGTCTTTTTAGGAATGTTGGGAAGTTTAGTCGGAATTCTATTATCATTGATTAGTAGTCAGTTATTAGCGGTTTTTTTATTTAAAGAACCTTTTATTCCGTCTGCCATTCCGTTTTTAGTTTTTTTACCAGGCATTACACTATTGGTTTTATTAATTGGTCTAACTAATATTAGAAGTGTTTTGAAAAGTCCGCCTTTAGAGGTTTTGAGGAAAGAGGTGTAAATTCATTATTTTTTTAAAAGTGTTTTAGTAATGTAAAACATTGCGTTGTTTGGTAATTTAAAAAAAGTTATTTTTGAAAGAACTAACCATAATATCTTAAATTATGAAAACTTTCCTAATCACACTTTTTACTCTCTTTATCTCAATTCACTCATTTTCTCAAATCGACAAAACACAGTATCAAGACCTAGAATACAGGATGATTGGTCCTTTTCGTGCTGGAAGAACTGTAGGAGCAGTTGGAATACCAACGCAACCCAATGTGTTTTTTATTGGAGTTAATAATGGAGGGGTTTGGAAAACGGATGATTATGGTAGAAAATGGAATCCTATTTTTGATAAGGAGTCAACGAATTCTATTGGAGATATTGCTGTTTCTCCTAGTCATCCTAATATTATCTATGTAGGAACTGGAGAAGGAATGCACAGGCCTGATTTATCTGTTGGTGACGGCATGTTTAAATCTATTGATGGTGGTAAAAACTGGAAACATATTGGGCTGGGAAACATCCAACAAGTGGGACGAGTAATTGTGCATCCAACCAATCCAGATATCGTTTATGTAGCTGGAATGGGGCATCCTTATGGTGCCAATGAAATGCGAGGTATTTTCAAATCGATTGATGGAGGAAAAACATGGAAAAAAACCTTATATATCAATTCAAAAACATCAGCCATTCAAGTTCATCTAGATCCAAACAATTCACAAATTGTATTTGCGACTTTGTGGGAACACCAGGAAGGACCTTGGGAAAATGCTAAATTCTCGGGTCCAAATAGTGGATTGTTCAAATCTACTGATGGTGGTGAAACCTGGAAGAGAATAACAAAGGGATTACCTGGCGCAAATGATGGCTTGGGTAGAGTATGGGTTACTACTGCTTTAAGCAACTCTAAACGAATGTATGCAATCGTTAGTGCAAGTAATAATGGAGGGATTTACAGAAGTGATGATGCAGGTGAAAGTTGGACTTTGGTAGATACCAACAGGCGCCTTTGGGGACGAGACATACAAGTCCATCCAACAAACGAAAATGTGGTATATATTGCAAATGTGGCTTCGTATCGTTCTGATGATGCAGGTAAAACTTGGACTTCTATAAAAGGTGCACCTGGAGGTGATGATTACCAACGATTATGGATCAATCCTTTACAGCCTAAAATTAGATTGTTTGCTGCAGATCAAGGAGCTGTGATTACTGTAAATGGAGGAAAAACGTGGAGTACTTGGTACAATCAACCTACTTCACAATTGTATCATGTTTCTACAGACAATCAATTTCCGTATTGGGTGTATGGTGGTCAACAAGAAAGTGGAGCTATAGGTGTTGCAAGTAGAAGTAATGGAGGTCAGATTTCTTTCCGTGAGTTTATGGGAGTTGGAGCAGACGAGTATGCCTATGTAGCACCAGATCCAAAAGATGCGAACATTATTTATGGTGGACGCGTTATTCGATTCAATAAAAAAACAGGACAATCACAATTTGTGGGTCCAGAAGTATTGCGCTCAAGAAAATTTAGATATCTACGTACCATGCCGTTGCTTTTTCATCCGGCAGATAATAGTATGTTGTTGTTCGGAACCAATGTGGTTTGGAAAACACATGATGGTGGAGAAAATTGGGTGCAAATCAGTCAAGACTTGACAAGAAAACAACCTGAAGTTCCAGCTAGTGTAGGGGATTACAAAAATGAAAGTTTAAAGACCATGCCGCAACGTGCTATTGTGTATGCCATTGGACCTTCACCTCTTGATAAAAACATCATTTGGGCAGGAACCGATGATGGATTGATCCATGTTACAACAGATGGTGGAAAATCTTGGAAAGATGTAACTCCAAAAGCCATTACTTCGTGGGATAAAATTTCACAAATTGATGCCAGTCATTTTAATAAAGGGACAGCTTATATCGCTGTAAATGCCATTCGTAAAGATGATATGAAACCTCATATTTACAAAACACATGATTTTGGTAAAACATGGACAGAAGTGGTTTCAGGGATGAATCCTTCAGGCCCTGTAAATACGGTACGAGAAGATCACACACAAAAAGGATTGTTATTTGCAGGAACAGAACGCGAAGTGTATTTTTCTGCAAACGACGGGGCTTCATGGCAATCATTAAGAATGAATATGCCTGCATCTTCTATTCGTGATTTAGTAATTCATAACAACGATTTAGTAATTGGTACCCATGGACGTTCTATTTGGATTTTAGACAATTTTAGTCCTTTGAGAGAAATGGCAAAGTTACATACAACTAAAGCATATCTTTTTCAACCAAGTGATGCATATAGAGTGCGTTTCAATATGTTTAGTGATACGCCTCTGCCTCCTGAAGAGCCAACGGGTCAAAATCCACCAGACGGAGCCATCATCGATTATTATTTAGGCAACAATGCAGCTAAAGTAGATCTTCGTATTTTTGATCAAAAAGGGAAGTTAGTCAATCACTTTTCTAGTGACGACAAAGCAGAAGCCTTAGATTCAACAACAATGAGACATCCTACTTATTGGATACGACCTTTTAAAGGCCTATCTACTAAAAAAGGGCATCAACGTTTTGTGTGGAATTTAAGATACAAAAATCCAAGAGGAGCAAACAGAGGTCTAGCCATTGCCGCAGTGCAATACAATACTGAAAGTAGTCCTGTAGGTCCTTTTGTAGCTCCAGGTACTTATAAAGTTCAACTGAGAGTAAATGGACAGTTACTTGAACAAAACCTAACCGTTCTATTAGATCCACGTTCAGAAATGAGTGCAAATGCACTTCAACTACAAACAAATTTATCGATGCAGAGTTACAGAAATTACGAGAAGTTACAAGACATTAGAGAAGCTATCGATACAAATAAAAATGCAACAACAGCACAGCTTAAGTATAGAGGCAGAGGTGCACCAAACGATGGTAATCCACTCTATGGAAGTATTTATAATACTGAATTGACAAATGAAACCCTTGTTAGCTTACAGTCTAAATTGCTTTTTTTATTGAATATATTACAAGGTTCAGATACCAAACCAACCCTAAAAACCCAAGAAGCTTCTAAAATGTTAGACAAACGGGTTCAAGAAATGGAGTCTATTTGGAAAACTTTAAAATAAATTTACTCTCATTAGAATTTTAAAAGCCGTGATGTATTGTGTAAATATACTATTTTCGTCTAACTTTTAACGTTATTTGTTAAACAATATTTTAAGTTTGCATGGTTTCATTAAAAAAAAATAAAATATAGTAGTTCGGGTGTAGTCCTTTCATGAGTTTAAAAAGTACAACAAGTTAACATGTCAAAATTACCAAGTTCTCATAAGTTTATTGATCTCTCAGATTATGGCAGACCGATAGGGCGTTTAATAGCCAATTCATTAAAAGACACTTCAATCACCCCTATACATGTAACCATATGGTTTTTAGTAGCAGGATTGATAGCCATCTATTGCATACTTTTTAACCATTTATGGTTTGCTGCATTTTTCTTAATAGTAAAATCTATTTTAGATGCTGCAGATGGTGAGTTAGCAAGGGTAAAAAATACACCTTCTTATACAGGTCGTTTTCTTGATTCTGTTTCGGATATAATTCTAAATTTATTAATTTTTATAGCATTATGGTATACAACTGAGGCCCATTTTATCTATACTTTTATTGCTTTCTTAGGAATTCAATTACAAGGGACTTTATATAACTATTATTATGTGATTCTAAGAAATAATTTAAATGGTGATAAAACAAGTAGAGTGTTTGAACACGAAACTCCAATAGCATTAAAAGGAGAAACACAAAGAAATGTAAACATATTATTTTCGTTGTATAATTTTTTTTATGGCACTTTCGACAAAGTAATTCACAGACTAGATCCTGGTGCCTTTAAGAGCAAACGATTTCCGAGCCTTTTTATGTCGGCTATTTCAATTTTTGGCTTAGGGTTTCAACTTTTAATAATAAGTGCCATGCTTATTTTGGGTTATAAAGATGCTATCATTGCATTCTTTATTTGGTATACTTTGTTGATTTTTATCTTTATTGGAATAAGGAGATTGCTATAATTGTATTTAAATAGCTTGAAATAATGAACTATAATGTTCTAATTATGTCAAATATCGCCCAAAAGCGTTATTACGCTAGTTGTTATAAAATGTGCTATAATTTACATTATGTTAAATAGTGAATTTGTAAATATTTAGAAATAAGTACGTTATTCAATTCCTTGTATTACTACTAAATATGTAATAGCAGATTTATTTCCTGGAATTACCATTAGTCTGGTTTTAGAATTTAAATAGATTTGAATGTTAATTTTATATACATCACTTCTAGTTTTGAATTCGTAAGATGCTTCATGATGCCTTATTACCAGCATTAGAAAGTATTGGAATTTCAATCGGAATTCAAGATACCACCGATAATCAATTATTAGTTACCATGATTTTTCTTGGATTGGGATTTGGGCAATTGATCTTCGGGCCAATTTCTGATAGTTTAGGAAGAAAACCTGTAATTTATATGGGGTTTACCTTATTTGTGATTGCCAGTTTTATTTGTGTTACCGCAATAAATCTAGAAACCATGATTGTAGGAAGAATCTTACAAGGCGTTGGACTTTCTGCGCCAAGAACCATTAGTATTGCCATGGTTAGAGATAGTTTTAGTGGCGATTATATGGCAAAAATCATGTCGTTTATTGTGGTGATTTTTATTTTAGTTCCTGTTGTTGCACCTGCAATTGGTAAGCTTATTTTAGACGCCTATGGTTGGAAAGCCATTTTTAATAGCCAATTAATTATTGGAGTTTTTATCATGTTTTGGTTGTGGAAACGTCAACCAGAAACATTAGCTGTAGAAAAAAGAACCAAGTTTCGTTTGAGTTTGTTTTTAGACGGCTCAATAGAGTTTGTAAAACACAAACAGGCAGTTGTATTTACCTTAATTTCTGGATTTATTACCGGTTCTTTTATGGTCTATTTATCTGCTTCTCAGCATATTTTTCAAGATCAATATCATTTAAAAGAAGAGTTCCCTTATATTTTTGCAGGATTAGCATTAGCATTAGGTTTTGCTACTTTTTTAAACGGAACCTTTGTAATGCGTTTTGGAATGTACAAACTAGTAACCGTGTTTACGATTGTATTTACCTTAACCCCACTACTCTATGCAATCCTATTTTATCAAACACAAAATCCATCTATTGAGATATTTTTGATTTTCTGTGGATTGCAATTTTTTGCTATCGGATTTTTATTTGGAAACTTGCGAGCTTTAGCCATGCAGCCTGTTGGGCATATTGCCGGAGTTGGTGCAGCTATCAATGGGTTTATATCTACTGTAATGGCAGTTCCAATTGCAACCTATATTGGAAGTTATGTTACAGAAAATGCACTGCCATTATTTATAGGCTTCTTTATTTGTGGATTGATTTCTTTAGGCTTGATTTTATCTCTTTCTAAAAAATCAATAACCACTAGCTAAAACCTTATTAAAAAGATAGTACTTCTAGTAAAGCCTTTTCAAATTGATTCTTCGCTAAATATTGATTTTCTAATTCTTTTAAAAACGGAATTGGCGTTTCTATGCTACCAACACGTTTTACAGGCGCATCCAAATCTTTAAAACAGTTTTCGGTAATGAATGCAGAGATATCACTTGCAATTCCTCCAAACAAAGAATCTTCTTGTAATACAATGGCTTTTCCTGTTTTACGAACTGAAGCATAAATGGTTTCAACATCTAACGGCTGCAAAGATCTTAAATCAATCACATCTGCAGAAATGGTTGGGTTTTTCTCCAGCGTTTCTAAGGCCCAATGTACTCCTGCACCATAACTAATGATGGTGATGTCATTTCCTTCTTTTAATGTTGCTGCTTTTCCGATTGGCAAGGTGTAATAATTTTCTGGCACCTCTTGGTATACTGAACGATACAAGGCTTTATGCTCAAAAAACAATACCGGATTCGGATCATTAATTGCAGCAATCAACAAGCCTTTAGCATCTGCAGGAAATGCAGGATATACTACTTTTAACCCTGGTGTTTTGGTGAACCAAGCTTCATTGGTTTGAGAATGAAAAGGTCCAGCCCCAACGCCTGCTCCACAAGGCATTCTAACCACCACATTAGCAATTTGACTCCAACGATACTGAGATTTTGCCAACAAATTTACAATCGGATTGAACCCTGAAGAAACAAAGTCGGCAAACTGCATTTCCATGACAGCTTTCATTCCGTTTACAGACAAACCATAAGCCGCCGAAACAATGGCCGATTCACAGATGGGTGTATTCCGAACTCTATCTTTTCCGAATTGCGCTACAAATCCGTCTGTTATTTTAAATGCTCCACCATATTCTGCAATATCTTGCCCCATGATTACTAAATCATCATGTTCCTCCATAGATTGTCGCAATCCATCAGAAATAGCGTCTATCAAACGGATCTTTTTGGTTTCTGAAGATGGATTGATGATTTCAGGTTGAAAGGCTTTAAAAACATCATTAATTTCAGTTTCTAAATCAACTTTAATTGCTGGTTCGTCAAAAGCCATTTGTAAATGCTCATTAATTTCGTGAACAATAGCTTCTTTAAACAAAACTTCATCTTCTTCTGTAAGTATTTTTTCTGCTCTTAAATAGGCTTGAAAATTCTCAAGAGGATCTTTTGCAGCCCATTCATCCATCAACTCTTGAGGAACATATTTGGTACCACTCGCCTCTTCATGACCACGCATTCTAAAGGTCTTAAACTCTAATAAAATGGGTCTCGGATTTTGACGAACACTTTCGGCCAATTCAGAAACTTTACTGTAAACTTCTATGATATTATTGCCATCAATTACGTGACTTTCCATTCCATAGCCAATACCTTTATCTGCAATGTTTTCACAATTAAATTGTTCTGAAGTGGGTGTAGACAAACCGTAACCATTATTTTCTACACAAAACAACACCGGTAATTTCCATACCGATGCTACATTTAAGGCTTCATGAAAATCTCCTTCACTTGTTCCTCCTTCTCCTGTGAAAACAGCACATACTTTTTGTTCGTTTCTTATTTTATGTGCTAGTGCGATTCCGTCTGCAATTCCTAATTGCGGACCTAAATGCGAAATCATTCCAACGATATTGTATTCTTGTGTCCCGAAATGAAAACTACGGTCTCTTCCTTTTGTAAATCCGTTTGCTTTTCCTAGCCATTGTGAGAATAAGCGATATAACGGAATTTCTCTAGTAGTAAACACCCCTAAGTTTCTATGCATTGGCAAGATGTATTCATCTTTTGTCAATGCAGATGTAACTCCCACCGAAATAGCTTCTTGGCCGATGCCTGAAAACCATTTAGATATTTTACCTTGACGTAATAAGATTAGCATTTTTTCCTCTATCAACCTTGGCTTAAGCATTGATTTATAAAGAGCTATAAGCTTTGATGTTTCTACTGAAGAATTTGTGTAGTTGATTTGAGCAATCATGTAATAAATTGGTTAATTGTAGTTGCGAATTTAAAAATAAAAAACGAACTACAATGCATTACTTATATAGGAATGTAAATTATAATGTGCTTAAAATTTCTGCTGCTTTCAATAATGTTTCTTCTTTTTTTGCAAAACAAAAACGCAATACTTTTTCATCTAAGCGGTTTGTGTTAAATACCGATAACGGAATTGAAGCCACGCCAAATTCGGTGACTAATCTTTTAGCAAAATCTACATCATGTTCTTGTGATATGTTTTTATAGTTTAATACCTGAAAGTAGGTTGCTCTACTTGGTGTAAAATTAAACCTTGAATCTTTGATGGCTTCTAAAAACACATCTCTCTTTTGTTGAAAAAAAACTGATAAATAATTGTAATTATTATCATCTTCTAAATACATTGCTAACGCCATTTGCATTGGTGTATTTACTTTGCTCCTGCTGAAACAACAATTTCGTTTTCTGGATTGTAAGAGGTCTGATACAGCTTGTCAAATTTCTCTGCAATAGCTTCTCTGAGTTCTCTTACTCCAAGCATTGGAGCATATTGATTGTAACCAGAATTCATCGCTTTTGAAACCAAATCAATTAATTTTTGATCACTTTTAAAGTTAGGAAAGCCTTGAGAGAGGTTAATGGCTTTGTGCTTTTTAGACAAATTCCCCATTACTGTAAAAATAGTAGTCTCTATATCTGGAAGTTTTGAAATATGATTCATAAAGCTATTGATTTGCTAACTAAAATAAAAAATCCTTATCAAACATTGATAAGGATTGTAATTTAATGTACGTTTTGCTTACAATTCTTTAAAAACTGCGTGCATCATTCTTTTTTTATCATTAATGCTTTCTTCTAAAGAAATCATGGTTTCTGTTCTATTTACACCTTCGATGTCATCAATCATATAAATAATATCTTTTGCATTGTTCGTGTCCTTTGCTCTTACTTTACAAAAAATATTGTATTTCCCTGCAGTTACATAGGCTACAGTAATATTTGGAATTGTACTAAGCTCTTTTATAACACTTTGAGTCATAGATGTTTTTTCAAGAAAAATACCAACATGAGCAATAAAAGAATATCCCATTTTCTCGTAATTCAATGTTAATGTAGAACCTTGAATTATTCCTTCATCTTCCATTTTTTTTACTCGAACATGAATAGTTCCAGCAGAAACTAATAATTTTTTAGCAATGTCTGTAAATGGTGTTCTGGCATTTTCAATTAACACATCTAGTATTTGATGATCGATTTCATCTAAAACAAACTTTCTCATTTTTTAAACATAATTCAATTAATCTTACAAATTTATAAATTATATTTAAAAGAAAAAGAAAATTACTAAAAAAAACACATAAAAACTACACTTTTGTTGCATGACCTAAAAAATTACTTAGGTCGCCTTCTTTTTCTAACACAGTTTCTGTTGTAAATGTATTTTCTACAACTTTATCAACAAATAAATATCCTTTTGCTTCGGTAGAATTTTTAGTCTTTTCTATGATGTCAAAAAAGTTTTTTTGATTGTTAGGAATATCAAAATAAGGCAAATACTCTTTATAATCAGTTGCTGTAGCAATATGATACACTCCTTGTACAAGAGCGTAAAAATTAAATTTTCGTGTTTCTTCTCTTTCATAATCATCAGGGAAGTGACCTGCCTCAATCAAAACAGTACTGAATCCTAGTTTCTGAAAATTATCGCCTGTTGCCGTCGGATAAAACTCATCTGTATATCTACCTATATGATCTGGTATGATTTTTTGTAAAAGGTTGTTCATAGCCACAATAACATTCATTGTTAGCTTTCTTCCTGCTGTAATTTTTCTGCTTTCTTCTTCAGAAGGTGCCAAAAAGGATATAGTAGCTGGATTTTTAGTGCCCTCTACACCAAAAATTGTTCTTTGATCGTGTAGATTAAAGCAATAATTTGGTTTAAAATCTTCTAAAATAATTCTGAGCAACCTGCTTTCTAGGGCTTTTCTATCTACAGCATCTCTATTTAAATCAATATTTTTAGCATTTACACGCGTATAGTTTAGGGAGCCATCTGGATTCAACATTGGGACGCATAATATTGTACATTCTTTTAGAATCTTTTTAAAAACAAGGCTTGTAGGGGTTTCGATACAGTTAAAAAAATCAAATAAGGCTTTAGTACCCGTGCTCTCATTTCCGTGCATCTGTGTCCAAATTAAAATTCTCTTCGAACCAGATCCAAATTCTACTGTATGAATAGGTACCTTATTTTCAGAATGCCCAACGACATCAGTTCTGAGCTTATCTGATAATTTTGACAATAAAGGAGAAATATGTGCGTAATGAATCCATTTCCCAAAAAGAGTCGTTTCTTTTTTAGAATTATAGATTGATTCTAATTCTTGCACATTTAATATCTCCATTTATAATAAATAAGATTGCAAAAATACAAATTCAGTTTTAGCAAATTCCTTTTTTTTAACGAAAGTAAATTCAATTAATATTACAATTGTAATCACTCATGTGTGCAGATCTCTATACAAATGTAATGGATTCTTTAGGTAATTTAAAATTACAATCAGCAACCTTTAGCAAACAGTAATAAGGTATAAATATATTTTATATGAATATTGTAAAATGCTAAAATATAGTAAATTAAATAATACTATATAAACCTTAGGTTAAATACTTTTGTGTTTCAAATTAAATTCGTTTCACAATAACACAATTGTTATTGTATTAATTTTTACATTTGTAACATTATAATTAATTTACAATGGTAAACACAAGTGATTTTACAACAAGGCTAAAAGAAGTGATGGAATTCCATCAATTAACTGCATCATTATTCGCAGATAAAATAGAAGTGCAGCGTTCTAGCATTTCCCATATTATTTCTGGCAGAAACAAACCTAGTTTAGATTTCATCTTAAAAGTCACAAATACATTTAAGGATGTAGATATTTATTGGTTGTTAAACGGAAAAGGAACTTTTCCGAAACAAATTGCAGAAAATCCGATTGAAAAGACCCCTGCCCTTTCGTCCGAAGCGTCAATTGTACAACAAACCACAACACCTAAAGAAAAGAAAATGGAACGTATTGTGGTCTTTTATTCTGATGGTACTTTTGAAGAATATAAAAAATAAAAGCCTTTAGGGATTCTAAAGGCTTTATTAATATTTAAAAAATTAGGTTTCTCTAATTCACTAACTGCGTCAAACCCGTTCTTATGATTTGTATGTGTTTATTCCTGTTAGCAACCTCACTATCTCTCTGATAATTAACCATTTGTTGTAATAAGTTTACTGCTGTTTTATCAAAATTAAATTGCTTAAACTGAATACCTTTTGCAATAATATCATCTACTAAATTCTGAATAGCTTTGGTATTGTTACTCTTTGCTATTTTCTCGTAGGCTCTTTTATAGAGTGATTGTATTCTGGTATCACTATTTAAAAACATACCAGCCAACACGTTCTTAGCGATAAACTCAAGCTCAGTATCATCATTTTCTTCAATAAATATCCTTGTCAATGGTGTTGCAATAATTTTTCTAACATCGTCAGGTAATTCTTTAGACAATTTAATTGCAGACATTTTATCAATATAATAAATAGCTACTAAAGTTTTCCCTAAAACACTATAAGATTTACTTTTTAAGGCTTCTTGAAATATTGGCAAATTCTCTGGCTCTGTTAATTTTCCTAGTGTTTCTATTGCAGCAGCTCTAACCAAGGTCTTTTTATCGTTTTGTGCTATCTTTTTAATTTTATTAATAACATCTCTTTTAGAGAACTTATTAAATAAATTGATGTTCTCTATTGCCAAAATTCTAATCTTGTAAAATGGATCGTTTAAGGCGCTTGCAACGGCTTCAAAAACATTTTTATCCTCTTGTAAAGGAGCAAGCTTAAGTATTGCTTCTCTTTTAAGCGCGTAATTTGTAGTGTGCTTTAACTGGCTTAAGTATTGCTGTGTTGTTTTTACCTCTATAAAATCGGCTAACAATACACCATCTGCATTTACAAGAATGTTTTCTGGGGTTTTTACATAATCAAAAACAAACGAAGCATCTTTCCCGTCTACAAAAACATTTTTTCGAATTGCTTTTCCGTTTTCAATAATATCTATTGCGATCGGAAACTGAAACTCCCCTTCTGTTTGATAAAAATTAACGGCAACTTTTTTCTCTAAAGTATTGTAATCGTAAGAAACTTGAATTTTAGGATGTCCGCTAGAAAAATACCACTGATTAAAAAACCAATTTAAATCTTTACCTGTAATTTTTTCGAACGCTAAACGCAACTGGTCTACTTCTGCTGATTTATACTTATTTTCTGTTAAATACAGTTTTAAACTTGCATAAAAAGCCTCATCTCCTACATAATTTCTTAGCATATGTAAAATCGCTCCGCCTTTATTATAGCTTACCTGATCAAACATATCTTCTTTGTCACTGTAAAAGTAGCGCACTAAATTTTTATCGAAATTCTGGCCTTTTTTGTAGGCTTCTACACTCTCCAATAAATGTGCATTTGCATCCTCTTTTCCGTATTTATACTCTCTCCATAAATACTCGCTATAATTTGCAAAAGACTCGTTCAATGTTAAATTGCTCCAACTTTCTGCAGTAACCAGGTCACCAAACCAATGATGAAATAATTCGTGAGCTATTGTATTTTCTTGTATGTTTTCATCAATCAATTGCCCTGGCATTTGATATGCTTGCTCACCATGGATAACAGCCGTGGTGTTTTCCATAGCTCCACTTACATAATCTCTACCAACAATCTGACTGTATTTATTCCAAGGATATTCAATTCCCGTAATTTTAGAGAAAAATGCCATCATTTCTGGAGTCAAACCAAAAATGTCTTTTGCGTAGGGAGCATATTTTTTCTCCACATAATATTCAACCGGAATATTTTTATAAGAATCTTTAATGATTTCAAATTCGCCAACACCTAAAAAGAATAAATATGGGGCATGTTTCTGTTTAAAGTTCCAATAATCTGTTCTTGTGCCGTTATTATTAGCTGTCTGTTTTTCTAAGATTCCGTTTGATAAGGTTTTGTATTTATCAGGAACAGTGATTATAAGTTCTTGAGATGTTTTTTGATTTGGACTATCAATGGTTGGAAACCAACAACTACTTGCTTCAGTTTCACCTTGTGTCCAAACTTGCGTTGGCTTTGTTGTATCCAATCCGTTTGCATTGATAAAATACAATCCTTTGGCTTGTGTAATCGCAGAACTTCCTTTTTGTTTTACTTTTTCTGGTCTTGCAGTATACTTTATATATAATGTAAATGCTTCCTCCTTTGTGTAGTTTTTAGAGAGTTCTACAATGAGTTCTTCCCCATCATAATTATAACCTACCTCTTTATTGTTTAACTGAATACTATGAATAATCATAGCTTTAGCATCTAATGTTACTTTGTTTGTTGCATAAAAATAAGGACGTAGAGTAAGCCAGGCTTCACCTTTCAATTCTTTGTTTTTGAAATCTAAAGAAACAGCAAGCTTGGTGTGCTCTAAAGCGTGAACTTTGTCTTTCTCTTTTCTATATATAGATTGTGGGTTTTTAGTTTGCGCAGGAACTAAAGAAATAAAAAACACACAAATGATAAAAGTGAACTTTTGAAGCTTCATAAATAGTTATTCATATTAAGAATTCAAAAGTAAGAAAATTAAGGTGTTTCCTTGTTAATAGCTCGTTAAAAAGAAAAACCCAAAATCTAACTTCGATTTTGGGTTTATATAAGTATATGATGTTTTTTTATTTAAGTAAAAACTTAAACTGATCTAAACTCACTCCACTACCATCAAGTTTAACATCGTTCACCATTTTCATGATTTTAGAGGGATTCATATTTTCTCCTAAAATTCTTGCAACTCCAACACCTTGTTTTGCACCGTATCCGTAAGCAATCAATTCATCTATTGCATCTGGATCACCAGTATAATATAAACTTACTTTCATATTCTTCTCAGTAAATCTCATAATACTTTTATAACTCTTCCCTTTAAAAATTTTATCCAATTGTGCTTTTTCTGCTTCAACTTCTGTTGCATTGTCTTTAAAAGGCATTGCTACAACATTAATTTTTTTAATACTTTCTAATGTTGCTTTTGTTTCTTCTGATACATTATCAGATTTTATTTGCAAAATACTTGCTGGTACATCAAAATTGATAAATCCAGATTTTTCTTGACTTTTAACTAAGTAACTTTGTAAAGAATCATCATTACATGAAGTGAATGAAAATGTTACTAAATAAGCTACTATAAATGTTGTTATTTTTTTCATTGATTTTGATTTAAGTTAATAATTTTTCAAGCAATTTTTAATTTGATGGTATCAATTATTTAGACTTCTTTCCTTCTTTTGAAAATTTATCTGCCAAACTTGATAATTTATTGATATCGATCTCACCTGTCAAAGAAACAACCACAGACTCTGCGTTACCTTCTGTCATTTCACTAACACCACTTACAAACATCAACACTTCACTAACTGTGTCTTTATTACCATTTGTTTTTACATAAATTTTTGCTCTTGACCCTTTTTCCTTAAATCTCATCAACTCAGTTAATTTTGATGAACTAACAGATTTATTAACCATTGACTCCATTTCTTTAGCAACTTTTACGCTGTTTGTTTTGAAAACTTTTAATTCATTTAAATTCTGTACCATTTTGAAAATCTCTACAGCCTCGCTGTCTCCTCCCATATTTCCACCGAATTTTTGTAACAATTGGAATGCATCTTTATTTACTATAAAAGAAGAAACATCTTCCATGTTTTCTAATTTATCGAACATTGATTGTCCGAAACTTACTGCTGGTGCTATTACTAAAGCTATTAATACGATTATTTTTTTCATGATTTCTCTTGTTTACTTATTTTACTAATTTGTTTAATTGGTTTTTTTTACTTTGATTTAAATATTTTATTTACTTTATCTTCATACACGTACAAACTTGCCATTGCTTCATTACCTTTATTAAGGTTTGTAGATAACATTTTTAATGTATTCATTACTTCTGCATATTGTGCTTTTACTTGTTGTTCTTTACGGTACTCATTACCCATATACACACTGAATAATAATACAACGGATGCAGCTACTGACAACCATCTCCAATTCGTTTTTTTAGTTTTTGATTGGATTGGTTTTGCAGATGTTTCTGCTTTATTAAAGGCAAAATAACCAAACATTGATTCATACTCTTGTAAGTGTGGAGCTACATTACCTGATAAAAAGTAGTTTTTTAATGTTGCTTCTTCTTGCAAAGTAGTTTCTGCATTTAAATATTTTTCTAACAACTGTTCTATTTTAAATAATTCCATAATTGTGTTGTTTTATTAGTTCTTCTCTTATTGTTTTTCTTGCTCTTGATAAGGCTACTCTAACTGTAGTTGGTTTTAAGTCTAACATTTTTCCGATCTCTTCAAAATCGTATTCTTCAACGTCTCTTAATTGGATAACTAACTTTTGCTGTTCTGGCAGCTTTTCAATGAGCTTATGTACTTGGCTAACACTATCTTGATACTCCATCTTTTTATCTAAAGAAGTATCTTTTTCTTTATAATTACTATGAACCAATGTTAAATTTGATGCTTGCTTAGATTTTAATCTGTCAAAACAATAATTTTTAGTCATTGTCATCGCAAATGCTTCAACATTCTTATACTCAGCTATTTTTTCTTTGTTCTTCCATAATTTAAAGTACAACTCTTGTGTTGCATCTTCTGCTTCTTCAGTAGATACTAAAAGCCTTTTGGCTAAACGAAAGACCTTGTCTTTAAAAGGTAAAACAGATTTTAAAAATTCTGATTGGTTCATTAGTCGTTTATAATTGTTTTGTAAAATGTTTCTTTTAATTGCTTTTACACCTTTATGACGACATACAATTAATTTTGTTACATCAATTTTTTAAATGTACTATAATTATCTAAATTGCGTTACTTAAATTGGCAATTAATAAACGATGCATCAATGAAAAACATCTTTAGAACTTTACTTTTTTTATGCATGTCACTTGTCATATTTAATTGTACTAAGGTTGATGAAATTCCTGGAGATGTTGAAATCAATGATTTTGTTTGGAAAGCAATGAACGCTTATTATTTGTATCAAGATCAAATTCCGGATTTAGCAGACATAAGATTCAATTCTCAACCTGAACTAAACAACTACTTAAGAAGTTTTACAACTCCAAATGAACTATTTTTAAACGTACTACACGACAGACCAACCACAGATAACAAATCTACTTTACTTAACGACTATAATTTAATTCGCAGCCCAAGTATAAGAACATCAACAACTCATGGTGTTGAATATGGTATTATAGCTGAACCAGGAAGCGCAACAAATGTTATTGGATATGTTCAATATATACTTCCGAATTCAAATGCTTCGATACAGAATATTAAAAGAGGCGATTTTTTCTATGGAGTAGACAATGTACAATTAACTAGAAGTAATTATAATAACTTATTAGAAGGAGCTTCTGTTTCTTTTGAATTGAATATGGCTAATTTTAATGGAACCATTGTGACTCCAAATGCAAATAATGTTCCGTTAACTAAAACTGCCTACACTCATAATTCAGTGTTTATGAGTAAAAATATCATAACCGGATCAAAGAATATAGGCTACTTGATTTATAATAACGATTTTTCTAGCAACTATTTGTCTGATCTAAACACCACGTTTTTACAATTTAAAAGTCAAGGTGTTAATCAATTGGTTTTAGATTTACGGTATAACATTGGTGGAGGAAGTTTTGCAACGAACATCAATCAGATTGCCAGTATGATTACCGGACAGTTTAAAGACCAACTATTTATAAAAAAGCATTGGAATAGCAAAGCGCAATCTTGGTTTGAACTGAATCAACCAGATTCATTAATGATAAATTATACGGACAAACTATACAACTCTAAACCTATCAACAGCTTACAACTTACCGATGTTTATATCATATTAAACGGAAGCTCTTCATCCATAGAATTATTAATCAACAGTTTAAAGAGCTATATAAATGTTCACATTATTAATAGCCAAACAACCGATGGAAATAATACGGGCTCAATTACATTGTATAATTCTATAGATTATGATTCTATCGGGAAAAGCACAAATCACACAACCGCAGTTCAACCAATTGTCTTAGAGTATTTGAACAATGATGAAAATACTTTTGTGGATGGTTTTATGCCGGATATAACAATATGTACTGAAGAGGATGTGTTAAATTTAGGCGTTTTAGGAACTACAACTGATCCCATATTAAAAGAAGTAATTGATTTTGTAAATGGTATTCCTCCAAATCCACCCAGATTTTGCAATTCAAATAATTTTCAACATTTATACAACTCTGTTAGAAGTCAACAACTTATAGATACAGGTGTCTTTATCAAACAAGATTTGCCGAATACGAATTAGTAAGTAATAGTTTCTTTAACTTCACCTTTTCCTGAGATATTTATCTCTTTAGATTGTGCAGTTGAACACAAACTAAATAGGGTTATTGCTATGGTAAATACTTTTGTGATTATTTTCATTATCAACTATTTTCTTCTAATAAATCTGGTCTAAATTCATTCATTACTTTTTCATTTTTAGATTTCGCATATTCAAAACCAGACTGCCACCATTTACTCATTAATTTTTTATCAAAAATTAATGAATTTGTTGTTAATACAGAAGCTGTATAATATAAGTTTAGCTTTACATCGTTTTGTTTTGCTGAGAGTTTACCAATTGTAATATTATGCCGCTCTACATGTTCTAACATAAAATCGAATGCATCAAATAGTAATGAAAATGGATTTTTAGATTTCAATCTGTTAATTTGAGTCACTTCGGTTTCTAAAATAATGGCATCTACTTCTTTAGCTCCACGTAAGATGGCTTCTCGTATCGGAACCAAACAGCCAAAACCTCCATCGGCATACTGACATCCATTTTTTTCTAACAAACTCATAAACGGAATGTAATTACAGGAAGCCCAAATCCAATCACAAAAATCATTATACGTACATTCTCTTAAGGTTTTATATTCCACTTCATTTGTTGATAAATTAGACACTGTAACAACAACCTCTGTTTCGTTCTTGATAATTTTTAAAAAGAGCTCTTCTGTAACATATTTTTTAATTAGTTTTCTAAGGTTTTTACTTTCACCAAATGTTTTTCTACCATTTAATAAATTCCAAAGTGTATTTAAATGGTTAATTGCAATCACGTTTTCTCCGTGTCGCCTTTTAATAATAAAGGGGTTATTACTAAAAATAGTTTGCTGATTTACGTTTGTATAAATATTTTTAAGCTCTTCAATTTTACCAATAGCCAAATGAGAAACCATTAAACTACCTGTAGAAGTACCAATAAAAATATCATAAGCGCGCTTGTTCTCTTCCATTAAATATTGTGCAACACCACCTGCAAAAGCTCCTTTGCTTCCACCTCCTGAAATCACTAATGCTTTTTTATTATAACTCATTAAAACACCTTATAAAAAATTGACAAAAATTTTTGATCAATTTATAATTAAACAAACCAATATTGTAAATTAGTAGTTCAAAAATATAAAAAATGAAAAAAACGATTCTTTTAGTTTGTCTTATCACCTTTTTTACCTCTTGTAAACAAGAATATGTAGTGAGAAATTTTGATGCTGTTCACATTCAAAAATTTGATATGGACAGTACAAGTATTAGAGCAATTGTTGCTGTAGATTCTAATGAATTATTGTTTGCTGGTTCTCGTGGTGATATTGGTTTAACTGATGATGGAGGAAAAACATGGAATATACAATACTTAAAATATCAAGATTCTATTGTGCCCCATTTTAGAAGTTTAGCAAAAACAGCTACCTCTGTTTTTGCATTGTCAATTGCAAATCCTGCGTTGTTATATAAAATCACATCTGGAAACACAAAACTAGTGTACAAAGAAGAAGATGACAAAGTGTTTTATGATGCGATGACTTTTTTAGACGATAAAACAGGTATTGCTATTGGAGATCCAATGGGTGGTTGTACTTCTATTGTCATGACCTATGATGGTGGAGAAACTTGGAAAAAAATTGATTGTTCAAAGCTACCGAAAGTTGAAGAAGGAGAAGCTTCTTTTGCCTCTAGCAATACAAACATTGGTTTTTATAAAAACAATATTTGGGTAGTAACTGGAGGAACAAAAGCACGGGTTTTAAAATCTAGCGACAAAGGGAAAACCTGGGAGATTATTGAAACCCCTTTTATTCAAGGAGATGGACCACAAGGAATTTATTCTGTAGATTTTTACGATGAAAATACAGGAATAATTATAGGTGGAGATTTTTCTAAACCCAATGAAAATAAAGCAAATAAAGCAATTACAACTGATGGAGGGAAAACATGGACTTTAGTTGCTGATGGCAAAGCTCCAAATTACAAAAGCTGTGTAAAGTACATTCCAGGGACAAAAGGAAAAGAAGTGATTGCTGTTGGTAAAACAGGTGTTTCATTTTCTAATGATGGTGGAAAAACATGGAAAGATATTAGCAAAGATGGTTATTATGCAATTGATTTTGTAGATAAAAATACAGCTTGGTTATCAGGTCATCAAAAAATCGGTAAATTAAAATTGAATTAACCTTTAATGCAGAAAGAAAAAATTATCAAGAGATTTCTCCGATATGTCAAAATTGATACTACATCTGACCCAAATAATGCCGAATATCCTAGCACAGAGAAGCAATGGAATTTAGCGAAGTTACTTGTTAAAGAACTTCGAGAAATTGGAATGTCAGATGTTCATTTGGATGAGAATTGTTACATCATGGCAACTTTGCCAAGTACTGTTGATTATCAAGTTCAACAATTGGTTTTGTTGCTCATATAGATACCAGCCCTGATTTTAGAGGCACAAATGTAAATCCACAGATTCATAAAAATTATGACGGAAATGATATAGTCTTAAACGAAAAAGAAAACATTGTGCTTTCTCCAGCGTATTTTGAAGACTTATTACAATACAGAGGGCAAACTATAATTACGACAGACGAAACAACATTGTTGGGTGCAAACGATAAAGCTGGTTACAGAAATTGTTTCTGCAATGGAGTAGTTAATCAATCATCCAGAAATTAAACACGGAACCATACGTATTTGTTTTACTCCTGATGAAGAAGTTGGCAAAGGAGCCCATTTATTTGATGTTGAAAAATTTGGAGCAGAATGGGCATATACAATGGACGGAAGTCAAATTGGAGAATTAGAATACGAAAATTTTAATGCTGCTGGAGCTGTTGTAACCATAAAGGGTAAAAGCGTTCATCCTGGATATGCTAAAGGAAAAATGATCAATTCTATGCTTATTGCAAATGAATTTATTTCTGCCCTACCTTCTAAAGAAATTCCGCAAGAAACTACAGTTTATGAAGGTTTCTTTCATTTACATGATAATCTGGAAATGTAGAAAAAACTACTTTAGAATATATTATTAGAGATCATGATATGGAATTGTTTGTAAACCGCAAAAAGCAATTTCAATCTATCGCAGATGATTTAAATAAAAAAATAGGAAAAGAATTAATAGCAGTACAGATAAAAGATCAATACTATAATATGAAGGAAAAAGTAGTTCCTATAATGCATAGTATAGATATCGCTGAAGAAGTAATGAAAGACCTAGGAATTAAACCTTTGATAAAAGCCATTAGAGGCGGAACTGATGGTTCTCAACTATCTTTTAAAGGGCTACCTTGTCCTAATATTTTTGCAGGCGGACATAATTTTCATGGTCGATATGAGTATGTTCCAGTAGAGTCAATTATAAAAGCTACACAAGTAATTGTAAAGATCACAGAGATAGTAGCTTTTAGATTTAAATAACAGAATAAAATATATTGTTAGATTTTAACAAATTCAAACTCTTAATTGTAATATTTTTTTACTTTTACCAACCAAATTTAGAAACAGAAATGAATAGCAGCTCTTTATTGCAATTAGCAAAAAAATATGGAAGTCCATTATATATATATGACACAGATAAAATTGCTTCCCAATACAACAGAATTACCCATGCTTTTTCTGGAGTTAAAAATGTGAAAATTAATTATGCTGTAAAAGCACTTTCTAATATCAACATTTTAAAAGTATTCAATCAGCTTGGTTCTGGTTTAGACACTGTTTCTGTTCAAGAAGTTCAGTTGGGAATGGCTGCTGGTGCTTTGCCAGAAAACATCATCTTTACTCCTAACGGTGTTTCTTTAGAAGAAATTGAAGAAGTAGCTGCATTAGGAGTTCAAATTAATATTGACAATCTTTCAATCTTAGAATTGTTCGGTCAAAAACACCCTAACATTCCTGTTTGTGTACGTATCAATCCACATATTATGGCTGGAGGGAATAGTAAGATTTCCGTGGGCCATATCGATTCTAAATTCGGAATTTCTATGTACCAAGTTCCATTAATTAAACGCGTGATGGAAAATACCAATATGCGTATTAACGGAATTCACATGCATACAGGTTCAGATATTTTAGATATTGATACGTTTTTACGTGCCACAGAAATATTATTTGACGTTGCCGCTCAATTCGAGAATCTAGATTTTATAGATTTTGGAAGCGGATTTAAAGTTCCTTATAAAGAAGGTGATATTTCTACAGATATTGAGCAGTTAGGAAAACAACTGTCAACACGATTTAATCAATTTTGTAAAGATTACGGAAAAGAATTAACACTAATGTTTGAACCAGGAAAATTCTTGGTAAGTGAGTCGGGTTATTTTTTAGCCAAAGTAAATGTAATCAAACAAACAACTTCTACTGTTTTTGCTGGAGTTGATAGTGGTTTTAATCATTTAGTACGTCCAATGATGTACGATTCTTATCACCATATTACAAACATTTCTAATCCTAAAGGAAGAGAACGTTACTATTCTGTTGTGGGATATATTTGCGAAACCGATACGTTTGGTAACAATAGAAGAATCAACGAAATAACAGAAGAAGATGTATTGTGTTTCCACAATGCGGGTGCTTATTGTTTTTCTATGGCTTCTAATTACAACTCGCGTTTTAAACCTGCGGAAGTGATGGTACATAACGGAAAAGACTATCTGATTAGAAAAAGAGAAACCTTTGATGATATTTTAAGAAATCAAGAAATTGTACCATTTTCTTAGTTCTTACTTTGATGCTAAACGGATTTTTTTAATTCTACTTAAACCAAATTAACTATCATTAATAAGAAAGCAGGCATTAATTGTGTTAAAAAATGTTAAAATAAACGCTTTTAAAGCAACGTAGTCTTTCTTTTTTTGTAATATCGCCATACACTAATAAAAACAACCAAAAAAGATGAAAAAAACACTATTACTTTTATGCGTATTGTTCATAGCATTTTCTTGTAAAAAAGAAGCTACACAAGAAGACGTTACCGCATATGGAAAAACAATTACTCAAGCTGAGTTAAAAGAACACTTATATACCTATGCTTCAGATGAATTTGAAGGGCGTAATACTGGTGAGCCTGGACAGAAAAAAGCGGTTGAGTATCTTAAAAAATACTACGAAACCTTAGGAATTAATTCTCTTATTGATGGAAATTATTTTCAAAACGTACCTTTAAACATTGTAAAAACTCCAGAAGTAAGTATTACTGTAAATGGTAAAGCATTCAATTATTTTGATGATTTTATTTCACAAACTGCAGCTGCAACTGGAACAGTCAGTGCTTCAGATGTTGTGTATGCTGGTTATGGTATAGATGATACAAAATATTCTGACTATAAAGACCTTGATGTAAAAGGAAAAATTGTAGTTGTAAGAAGTGGTGAACCAGAAGACAAAGACGGTAATAAAATTATTACAGGTGATAAAAAATCTTCAAAATGGTCTAATGGACGTCAAGCTCTATCTTCTAAAAGAGATGCTGCCAAAGAAAATGGTGCAAAAGCATTATTTTTTATGGATTCTGAATTATTTGATCGTTATTCAAAATTCTATAAAGCTAGTGATGAAAAAGGCGGAAGCAAAAGATTATCATTACCTGCTAAAAAAGATGGTGGTGCTGAAATGTACTATTTCTTAATTAGTGAAAAAATGGGTAAAGAGTTGGTAAGTAACATTACTAAATCTACCAAAACTGCTACAGTTGCTACAAAATTAGAGATGAACTACAAAAGTATCACAATATCTCAACCTTCTGAAAATGTAGCAGCTATTATAAGAGGTTCTGAAAAACCAGACGAGTACATAATAATTTCTGCACATTTAGATCACGTAGGTGTAAATGCTAAAGGAGAAATCTTTAATGGTGCTGATGACGATGGTTCTGGAACAGTATCTTTGTTAGAGGTTGCTGAAGCATTTAAAACTGCTGCTGATAAAGGTCATACACCAAAGCGTTCTGTAATTTTCTTACACGTAACTGGAGAAGAAAAAGGATTACTAGGTTCTAGATATTATACAGATTATGAGCCTTTAGTGCCTTTAGCAAATACCGTAGCCAACTTAAATATTGATATGGTTGGTCGTATAGACCCAAAACGTAAAGGAGATAGAAATTATATCTACTTAATTGGAAGTGATAAGTTAAGTACAGATTTACACAACATTTCTGAACAAGTAAACAAAACGTTTACGAATATTACATTAGACTATACTTATAATGATGAAAACGATCCAAATCGTTTTTACTATCGTTCTGACCATTATAACTTTGCAAAAAACAACATTCCAATTATTTTTTATTTTAATGGTACTCATGCTGACTATCACAAAGCATCTGATACTCCAGATAAAATTAACTACGACTTGTTAGAAAATAGATCTCGTTTGGTTTTCCATACAGCTTGGGAATTAGCAAATCGTGCTGAACGTATTGTTGTAGATAAAGCAACAGAATAATATTATAGTTTTTAAATTATTTTTAAAAAGCCTTCTATATTGGGAGGCTTTTTTATTTTGATAATAACCAATCTTCTTAAATATTTCTTAGTTTTTAACACTTACTTCTTAAAATCTGTTAAAGGCTGTTAAGTTCTTGCCAAAACCTCTTTTTTTGTGAAATCTTTTTGTTTTCTATTGGTCTATTAGATATAAACATTTAATTTAAAACTACATTTATAATGAAAAATTTAAAAACAATTATTGCGGTAGTAGCAATCAGTATTTCTTCAGTGTTTTCAGCAACTGCAAACACAAAGACAGAGCCAACTTCTAAAAATGCAAAAACAGTTTTAAGAACAGAAATTGTAAGCTTATTAGGAAATCATTCGTATGATTTATCTGACAAAACTTTAGAAGCTCAAGTTTCTGTAATGTTAAACAATCAAAACGAATTGGTAGTCGTTTCAGTTGATTCAGAAAGTGAAACCATCACAAATTTTGTGAAAATAAAATTAAATTACAAAAAAGTAACAGTTAAAGGAATTTCTAAAGGAACCGTTTACAGAATACCCCTAAAGATGATTCAATCTAGTTAGTTTGGTGTAGATTGATTGATTCTGAAAAGATTCTAAGAAATTAGAAGCTTTTTTATTGTATTAAATTATCTAGTATTTTTCTTGTTGCTGACGAGTTCCAATCTGCAGCACCACTTTTAGAAACAACAATTTTTTTATTTTTATCTAAAATATATGTTGTAGGTATCGCTATAGATTCCAACCCATTTGGAGCCTTGATTATTTGGTTATAAGTTGGAAAATCAAAACCTCTTTTTATATAAAACTTAGAAACGGTTTGCCAGTCTTCATTGGTTACAAACAAAAAAGTTACCTTGGTTTTATAATCTTCATACAATAACTGCATACTTGGCATTTCTGCAATACAAGGCGCGCACCAAGTTGCCCAAAAACTAATAAACACCACATGGTTTTCTGTTTTTTGTAGGTTGATATTATTAGTATTCAACCCTTTCAATTGCCAATCTACGTCTGTAATTTGTTGTTGATTTTCTGCTTTGATTTCTGGAGGAGAAAAAGAAATCAACCGGATAAAATAGATTTTTGTAGGTGGATAAATCATCAAACCAATAATGATGACAAAAAGAATATTGGAGTAGTTTTTTTTTATAAAATTCATACATTAAAATTATAAGCTGTTTGTCGACAAATAAAATATCAAATTACAAAAAAAGCTCCTAGAATTAGGAGCTTTAAAATCTATGAAGAACTGCTCAATGTTAAGCAGCGTTTTCTTTTTTAATTAAGTTCAATGCAGAACCTTCGTTATACCACTCAATTTGTCCATGATTATAAGTGTGGTTTGCTATGATGGTGTCTTTGCTTCCATCTGCATGCACCACTTCTAAAGTTAATGGTTTTCCTGGAGCAAACTCCTGTAAATCTACAAAGTTAAAGGTATCATCTTCTTGAATTAAATCGTAATCTGCTTCATTTGCAAAGGTCATTCCTAACATTCCTTGTTTTTTCAAGTTGGTTTCATGAATTCTAGCAAATGATTTTACCAATACTGCAGCAACCCCTAAATGACGTGGCTCCATAGCAGCATGCTCTCTAGAAGAACCTTCACCATAGTTATGATCACCAACGACAATTGTTTTAATTCCTGCAGCTTTGTAGGCTCTTTGTATTTTTGGAACCGCATCGTATTCACCATCAATCTGACTTTTTACAAAGTTAGTTTTCATGTTAAACGCATTTACAGCTCCTATCAAACAATTGTTAGAAATATTATCTAAATGACCACGGAAACGCAACCAAGGTCCCGCCATAGAAATATGATCTGTTGTACATTTTCCATGTGCTTTGATTAATAATTTTACTCCGTTTAAATCATTTCCTATAGGGGTAAAAGGCGCAAGTAATTGCAATCTTTCTGAATCAGAATTCACTTTAATTTCAACCCCACTACCATCTGCCTCTGGCGCTAAATACCCATCGTCTTTTACTTCAAAACCTTTTGGAGGCAATTCCCATCCTGTTGGTTCGTCTAATATCACTTCTTCTCCGTTTTCATTGATTAAGGAATCTGTCATCGGATTAAAATCTAAACGACCTGCAATGGTTATCGCTGCAACCATTTCTGGAGAGGCTACAAAAGCATGTGTATTTGGGTTACCATCTGCACGCTTTGCAAAGTTTCTGTTAAACGAATGGATGATAGAGTTTTTTGGTGCATTCTTAGGGTCTTCATAACGAGCCCATTGTCCGATACAAGGACCACAAGCGTTGGTAAAAATCTTTGCGTCTAAATTTTCAAACACTTCTAAAATTCCGTCTCTATCTGCTGTATATCTTACTTTTTCAGAACCTGGATTGATTCCGAATTCAGCTTTAGTTTTCAATCCTTTATCAATAGCTTGTTGCGCAATAGATGCCGCTCTTGATAAATCTTCGTATGATGAATTTGTACAAGAACCAATTAATCCCCATTCAACTTGTAATGGCCAATCGTTTTTTGTAGCAGCTTCAGTCATGTTTTTACCTGCTTTGGTTGATAAATCTGGAGTAAACGGTCCGTTTAATAACGGACTTAATTCTGATAAATTAATTTCAATAACTTGATCAAAATAAGCTTCTGGATTTGCATATACTTCTGCATCACCTGTTAAATATTCTTTTACTTGGTTTGCAGCATCAGCTACATCATCTCTATCTGTTGCACGTAAATAACGCTCCATAGATTCGTCATAACCAAAAGTAGAAGTGGTTGCACCTATTTCTGCACCCATATTACAAATGGTTCCTTTTCCGGTACAAGACATTCCTGTAGCACCTTCACCAAAATATTCTACAATAGCTCCTGTACCTCCTTTTACCGTTAAAATATCAGCAACTTTTAAAATTACGTCTTTTGGTGCCGTCCAACCAGATAATTTACCCGTTAACTTCACCCCTATTAATTTTGGAAATTTCAATTCCCAAGCCATCCCTGCCATTACATCTACAGCATCTGCTCCTCCAACTCCAATAGCCACCATTCCTAATCCACCCGCATTTACGGTATGAGAATCGGTACCAATCATCATTCCACCAGGAAATGCATAATTTTCTAAGACTACTTGATGAATAATTCCAGCTCCTGGTTTCCAAAAACCTAATCCGTATTTATTTGATACAGATTCTAAAAAATTAAAAACTTCATTACTGGTGTTTAAAGCACTTTGTAAATCCATTGTTGCCCCATTTTTAGCCTGAATTAAATGATCACAATGTGTTGTAGTTGGAACAGCAACTTTACTTTTACCAGCTTGCATAAATTGCAATAATGCCATTTGTGCAGTTGCATCTTGTAATGCAATTCTGTCTGGAGCAAAATCAACATAATCTTTTCCTCTTACAAAAGCTTTGGTTGGGTTACCATCCCAAAGATGTGAATACAATATTTTTTCTGCAAGTGTTAGTGGTTTACCAGTAATTTCTCGAGCAGCATCTACTCTTTCAACTACTTTAGAATAAACCGATTTTATCATTTCAATATCAAAAGCCATAGGTAGTATTTGTTTATTTTTCTGTCTTGCAAAAATACAATTTTAAAATGAAATTACACAATAAACATTAATATGTGAAAACTATTACAAAATATATAATTCATTTATTTTAAAATAAATTATCTGTAAAAAAGTTAGTTAAAAACCTAAAAAAATTATCAATTTGATAATGAAGAAAAAATAAAGCAGGTCTATAAGCCGAATCCTGTTTTCGTTATACAACGAAATCTTATCATTTATCTAGTTCTAAAATTACTTTTAGAATCAATCTGCCCACCCCTTGAAATCGAACGAGTAGTTCTCAATCTCCAATATACGTGGCATTGCACCGCATAGAGTTTACCTGGTTTCACTACAGCCGAACTGTACTTGCTTTCTGTTGCACTTGTCCTCAGTTTACACTGGACGGATGTTATCCGCTATGCTACTCTTTGGTGTTCGGACTTTCCTCCACGCAAATAGCGTGGCGATAAGATTGACCTGCTATATTTTGCTACAAAAGTACAAATAAAAAACCCCACTTAATTTCTTAAGTGGGAAAATTGCTATGAAAAAGAAATTATTAATTTAAACTAATAATAACTACAAATATATTAAATTTTCTTTGTTTTTGTGTAACATTTGTTACATAAACATATCTTTTACCTTTTCAAAAAAGGATTTATCTGATGCATTAGGATGTGGTATAAAATTTTCATCGTGTTGCATATCTTCAAAGAATTTTCTTTGTGTCTTATTCAACTCTTGTGGTGTCCAAACATTGATGTGTATTAAAAAGTCTCCATTACCATAACGTTCTATACTTGGCAACCCTTTTCCTTTAAGACGTAAAATTTTACCCGATTGCGTACCCGCATCTATTTTAATTTTTACTTTACCAGTAACAGTTTCTACCTCTTTACTAATACCTAGAACTGCTTCAGACAAACTAATATATAAGTCATAATGGATATTTGTTCCTTCTCTTTTTAGCTTTTCATGTTGAATTTCTTCAATTAGAACTAATAAATCACCCGGAATAGAATTTTTACCAGGAGCTTCATTTCCTTTTCCTGCAACTTTTAATTGTACACCTTCTGTAACTCCAGCAGGAATTTGAATTGAAACAGTTTCTTCTTTTGCAATAAGTCCGTTTGCATCAGAACCATTAGGCTTAGAATCTAAGCTCTGCCCTGCTCCTTGACAAGTATTACACGTAGTAGCTGTTTGCATTCTACCTAAAATCGTATTTGTAACACGTGTTACCTGACCCGAACCATTACAAGTAGTACAGGTTTTATAAGTAACACCATCTGCTTGAACCTTTCTACGAACTTTTACTTTCTTCTCTACTCCTTTGGCAATGTCTTCTAAGGTTAATTTTACACGAATACGCATATTACTCCCCTTAACTCTAGCTTGTCGTTGACCACCGCCACCAAAACCTCCAAAACCACCGCCAAAATGGCCACCGAAAATATCTCCAAATTGACTAAAAATATCTTCCATGTTCATTCCGCCACCGCCAAATCCGCCTCCACCATGACCACCTTCAAAAGCAGCATGACCATATTGATCGTAACGTGCTTTTTTGTTGTCATCGCTTAAAACTTCATACGCTTCTGCTGCTTCCTTGAACTTTACTTCTGCAGTTGTATCATCTGGATTTTTATCTGGATGATATTTAATAGCCATCTTTCGATACGCCTTTTTAATTTCTGCAGCTGAAGCTGATTTATTGATTCCTAATATTTCGTAATAATCTCTTTTTGCCATATTATTTCAATTATCAATTAACAGTAATCAATGATCACAGGTAATTGTACATTGTTAATTTATTATTGTCCAATAACAACTTTTGGAAAACGAATAATTTTATCTCCTAATGTATATCCACTTTCTACACAGTCAATAACTTTCCCTTTTAATTTATCAGACGGAGCAGGTATTTGTGTAATAGCTTCATGAATATCAGCATTAAATACATCACCAGCTTTCACATTCATTAACGTTAAGCCTTTTTGCTCAAGTGTTTTCCTTAATTTGTCATTAATCAATTGCATTCCTTTTAACAACTCTTTGTCTTTTGCTTTTTTGATTTCTGCCAAACCTCTGTCAAAATCATCCATGACAGGCAGTAAACTTGTCATTAATTCTTGACCCGCAGTTTTAAACAACTCGATTCTTTCTCTTGTTGTTCTTTTTTTATAGTTTTCAAATTCAGCAAACAAACGTAAATATTTATCTTTTTCAGTTTGAAGTAATTCTTCTGCAGTTGGCTCAGTTGCCTCAATTTCTTGATTTTCTTTAACTTGTGATTCTGCTTCGTTGTTCAAATGCTCTTCTTCTTTTGTATTGTCTTTTGTACTCATTTGTTGTAATCGTTAAATTGTAAACAATTTATTGGCAATAATTTTGCCAATAAAAAAATAGTGCCAATCTGACACTATTTGTATTTTTAAAATATTGAAACAAGTTCAGTGTTAATCTTCTATTCTTTCAATTCTTGCTCCGATTGATTTTAAGCGTTCCTCAATATTTTCATAGCCTCTATCAATTTGTTCAATATTATTAATAATTGAAGTTCCTTTTGCCGACAAAGCTGCTATTAACAATGAAATTCCTGCTCTAATATCTGGAGAAGTCATTTTGGTTGCTTTTAACTGCGATTTATGATCATGTCCAATTACAACAGCTCTATGCGGATCAGACAAAATAACTTTTGCCCCCATATCTATCAATTTATCAACAAAAAATAATCTGCTTTCAAACATTTTTTGATGAATCAATACTGTTCCTTTTGCTTGAGTGGCAATTACCAAAACAATACTTAATAAATCTGGAGTAAAACCTGGCCATGGTGCATCAGAAACTGTTAATACAGAACCATCAATATAATTCTGAATTTCATAACTCTTTTGTGCCGGAATGTAAATGTCATCTCCTTTTCTTTCTAGTTGGATTCCTAGTTTTCTAAATACATTAGGTATTTGCCCTAAATCTTTCCAACTTACATCTTTTATGGTCAATTCTGACTGAGTCATTACAGCTACTCCAATCCAACTACCAATTTCTATCATGTCTGGCAACACTCTATGACGACATCCTTTTAAATCTTTTACACCCTCTATGGTAAGTAAATTAGAACCTACACCCGAGATTCTAGCTCCCATTGAATTCAACATTTTACATAATTGCTGAATATATGGCTCGCATGCTGCATTATAAATAGTTGTTGTGCCTGTTGCCAATACAGAAGCCATTAAAATATTAGCTGTTCCGGTTACAGAAGCTTCGTCTAGCAACATTTCTGTTCCGTACAATTCTTCTGCTTCTACACCATAAAAATATTCTTCTCTATTGTATCTAAATTTAGCTCCTAAACGAATAAACCCTTCAAAGTGTGTATCTAATCTTCTTCGTCCAATTTTATCTCCTCCGGGTCTAGGAATATATCCTTTACCAAAACGGGCTAATAAGGGACCGACAATCATAATTGAACCTCTTAAAGAGCTACCGTCTCTTCTAAATTCTGAAGATTCTAAATATTCTAAATTGATGTCATCTGCTTGAAAACAATAAGTGTTTGCATCTAGTCTTTCTATTTTAACACCTAACTCTCCAAGAATAAAAATTAATTTATTGACATCTAAAATATCTGGAATATTATCAACCACCACTTTTTCTGGGGTTAGCAATACTGCACAAATAATTTGCAAAGCTTCATTTTTAGCTCCTTGTGGAGTAATTGTACCATTTAATTTGTGACCTCCTTCAATTTTAAATGATGTCATGCTTATTTTTTTCTATTGTTATTATTGTTGCTGTTGTTTGTTCTAGGTGTTCTGGGGTTCTTTGTATTGCTTTTACCTTGCTGAGAAGTTCTCTTTTTAAGTAAATTTCTGCTTTCAGAAAGCACTTCTTCTGAATCTCTTAAATCTATTTTGCTATCTGACAATTCAAATAAGTGATTAAAAATAATTATATCATCAACAGTATCTTTATTCCAATTTAAATAACATTTCTTCATGTGATTAGCAATGGCATACACCAATGCTTCTCTTTTCTCTCCTTCTTCCCAAGAAAGTGCCACGTCAATCATTTCTTGAATATTATTACCATAATAACGATATCTTGAAGCAGATTTTGGATAAGGTAAAGATTCAGGCTTTTCCTGCAATTCTTCTTTAGATGGTTTGTCATAAGGCGAATCTGCATCTAAATCAAAACTCGACATGATAAATAATTGATCCCAAAGTTTATGTTTAAAATCTGGGACATCACGTAAATGAGGTTGTAAATTACCCATTACATCTACAATGGCTTTTGCCATGATGTTTCTTTCTTCTTTATCTTCTAAAGCTACGCAATGATCTACTAATTTTTGAATATGTCTGCCGTATTCAGGGATAATCATTAAGGGTCTTTCTGAGTTGTATTCTAGTTCGAATTCCATTCTAAAGTTTATTGAAATATGTAGCGATAACGCTTTTTATCTCTGTTTGTTTTTGAAGTATTTTAAGGATTGCAAATTAGGGATTAATTTTAAGTAATCAAAAATTAATAATTAGCTATTTTATCCGATTACTTTTAACTTAGCAAACTGTAATAATAATTTTTTCTTTCCTACAGTTCCGAATTTAATTTCTGCTTTTTTATTAGGCCCATTTCCTTCTAAACTAAGCACCTCTCCTGTACCAAATCTATTGTGTTCTACCATATTTCCTACAGTTATTTTTCCATCAAACAAATTGATGTTTGAGGAGGAAGTTTGTGAAACTTTAGTCAATTTTTTAGGCGGAACGAAAGTACTTTCTTTCTTTGCCTTAAATTCTATTTTTTTACGTTGGATAGGTTTTTGAAAACGAATGGTTTTTGAAGGAGTATCAAATAAACTAGCGTCTACAAACCTATTGACAGACGGTTCTGTTTTTTTAGGTGTTAAGTATTCCAAATAGCTTTCATCAATTTCTTCTAAAAACCGACTAGGCTCTGCATCGGTTAATTTTCCCCATCGATACCTAGTTTGCGCATAGGTTAAATAAGCTTGGTGTTCTGCCCTAGTTAAGGCCACATAAAACAAACGTCGTTCTTCTTCGAGTTCACTCCTCGTGTTCATGCTCATTCCAGATGGAAATAAATTTTCTTCTAATCCAACTATATAGACATACGGATATTCCAATCCTTTAGATTGATGTATGGTCATCATAGAAACTCTTGGCGTATCGTCTTTTTTATCAGAATCAAAATCGGTGGCCAAGGCAACATCTTCTAAAAACAATGTTAACGAAGCATCTTTTCCTGTTTCGATTTTATCGGTAATAAAATCTTTAATTCCGTTTAACAACTCTTGAACATTTTCAACTTTACTAACAGCCTCTGGTGTTCCTTCTTTTTCTAAATCTTTAATTAAACGAACTTGCTTTACAATATCTTCAGCAATATCAAAAGCATTCTTAGTTTCAGATTCTATTTGAAAACGCAAGATCATATTCACAAAATCTTGCAATTTTGTTTTTGTTCCTGCATTTATTTTTAAATCTATTTTCTCGATATGTTTTAAAACCTCAAAAATTGATTTTTTATAGTGGTTTGCAGCAATGGTTAACTTATCGATAGTAGTTTGTCCAATTCCACGAGCTGGGTAATTGATAACTCTTTTTAGTGCTTCCTCATCATTTGGATTGATTAACAAACGTAAATACGAAAGGATGTCTTTAATTTCTTTACGTTGATAAAATGAAATACCTCCATAAATCTTATACTTGATGTCTTTTTTACGCAATGCATCTTCTAGGGCTCTAGATTGTGAATTGGTTCGATACAAGACAACAAACGCATCCGATGACAGCTGTTTGTTCATCATATTTTCCCAAATAGATTGTGCTACAAACCTTCCTTCTTCACCATCAGAAATTGTTCGCATTACTTTTATGGGCTCTCCTTGATCATTAGAAGTCCAAATTTCTTTGTCTAATCGTGTTTTGTTTTTTTCAATGACAGAATTGGCGGCATTTACAATGTTTTTTGTTGAACGATAATTCTGTTCTAATTTAAAGGTATTTACCTCTGGATAATCTTTCTGAAAATTTAAAATATTGTTGATGTTAGCGCCACGAAAACTATAAATACTTTGTGAATCATCACCCACCACACAAATATTTTGAAAACGATCTGCCAACGCTCTTACAATGAGGTATTGCGAATGATTTGTATCTTGATACTCATCAACTAAAATGTATCTAAATCGGTCTTGATATTTTGCCAAGACATCAGGAAAACGAGCTAACAATTCGTTGGTTCTTAACAACAAATCATCAAAATCCATGGCACCAGATTTAAAACATCTAGCTACGTATTCTTTATACACATCGCCTAATTTTGGTCTACTTGCATGCAAATCTGCTTCTACTATATCAGAATTATTAAAATAAGCGTTTACGGTAATCAAACTATTTTTTAAAGATGATATTCTACTCAACACTTGTTTTGGCTTGTATCGATCTTTATCTAATTGCATTTCTTTAAGGATAGATGCAATTAAACGAACAGAATCTTGTGTGTCGTAAATTGTAAAATTTGACGGAAAGCCAAGTTTGTCTGCTTCTGAACGCAAAATCCGCGCAAAAACCGAGTGAAATGTACCCATCCAAAGATTTTTAGATTCACTTGCTCCAACCACACTTGCAATACGCTCTTTCATTTCCCTTGCTGCTTTGTTGGTAAACGTTAGCGATAAAATATTAAAGGGATCTATCCCTTGTTGCATTAAATGTGCAATACGATAGGTTAATACACGAGTTTTACCAGAACCTGCACCAGCAATAATAATCATGGGTCCATCTTTTTGTAAAACTGCGTCTTTTTGAGCAGGGTTTAAAGAATCTAAATAATTTGACAATTGGAAAATTTTAAAGCGTAAATTTAGGTAATGTTCATCAATTTTATTTATTAGTTTCATAAAATTATAAATACATTTACAACATAATTCTTATTATCATGAAAAAGTATTTCTTTTTACTAGTGTTCACAATGCTTTCAGCTCTTGCTACATCTCAAAATAGTAGAGCAAAAGGAAAAATAATTAAAAATTTTGGAGCAACGTTTGAGGTAAACAACCCAGAAATAAAAACGGATACATCTTCAGAACTAAAAGTAATTTTTGATGTTTCTGCTACTTCATCAGATGTAAAAATTATCAATAAAAATATTGTTACAGCTGCACGATTTTTAAATATGCATGCCAATGTAGGTATGAAATTGAGCCAATTAAAAGTAGCAATGACAATTCATGGTGCTGCATGGAAAGATGTGTTGAATGATGCAGATTACAAAAAGAAATTTGGAGTTAAAAATCCCAATTCTCAACTCATAAAAGAATTGAGAAATGCTGGTGTAGATATCATTATTTGTGGACAAACAGCGATTTATAGAAAAATAGATAGAACTGTTGTGATGCCCGAAGTACAATTTGCACTTTCTGCGATGACAGCATTATTACAATACCAAAATAACGGATATAGATTCATTAAATTTTAAAACATGGATTTTAGTTTTTTAGAAATGATTGCTATTGTTCTGGGTATTGGAATTATAGCTTTCTATTTTTTCAATTTGCAAGTAAAATCTCAAAACAATCAACAAAAAATTGATCTGTTTGCTGATAGAAAAAAAGAAGCTTTACCCATAAAACTACAAGCTTACGAGAGAATGCTCCTTTTTTGTGAACGTATCAATCCTCTTAAAATGCTAGTGAGAGTAAAGCCTGCATCAGATTCTATTGATGATTATCTATTTGTTTTGTTGCAGAATATTGAGCAAGAATTTGAACATAATTTAGTGCAACAACTTTATATTTCTGATGAATGTTGGAATGTGATAATTACCTCTAAGATAGCAATCATTAACAAATTGAAACAAGTAGCAGCATCAAGTCAAAATACGCTAGATTTTAGAGAAAAAATGATGCTTGTTTACCAAAGCAAAACTCCTGCAACTGAAACGGCTATTGCCTTTATTAAAACAGAAATCAAAAAAATTATCTAACTCTTTTTTTACAACATTATTACATTAAAACTAATTATGAAACTCATTCTGAAATTATTTATTTTATCTATTTTACTTACCAACTGCAAGCCTAAAAATAGCAGCTCTATTCAAAAAAAAGAAAATAAACAATCACTTCAGATAAAATATGCTAAAGGTTTTGATATACAGTATTTTAAAAATCACAAAAAATTAATTATTAAGTCACCATACCAAAATTCTAAAGAGCAATTTGAGTTTATTTTAAGCAACTCAAACAACAATGAATTGCAAACGGTGTCAGGTACTAAAATCAATACTCCAATTCAAAAAGTTGTGGTAACCTCTACAACACATATTCCTATGTTAGAGTTGCTAGGCGTTGAAAATACTTTAATTGGTTTTCCACATACAAAATATGTTTCATCACCAAAAACAAGAAAATTAATTGACGCTAATTTGGTAAGAGAAGTTGGTGTAAAATCATCATTAAATACAGAAGTTTTGCTAGACCTAAACCCAGATGTTATTATAGGATTTAGCATGACAAATAGCAATAAGTCTTTAAGCATAATGGAAAAATCAGGTGTTCCGGTTGTTTTAAATGGCGATTGGCTTGAAGAAACTCCTTTAGGTAGAGCAGAATGGATTAAATTCTTTGGCGTTTTATACAATAAAGAAAATGAAGCTGATAGCATTTTTAACGCCATAGAAAATAATTACCATAAGGCTAGGGATATTGCTAGTAAAGCGACTTATTCTCCAACCATTTTATCTGGAGCTATAATGAGTAAAGATATTTGGAATTTACCCGCAGGAAAGAGCTTTGTTGCTCAGTTCTTAACAGATGCAAATACAAAGTACTTGTGGGAAGACTCTGAAGGAAAAGGAAGTTTATCTATTAGTTTTGAAAGTATTTTAGACAAAGGGAAAGCGGCTGATATTTGGATTGCCCCAGGTTATTTTTCTTCAAAAAAACAAATGCTATCTAAAAACTCAAATTACAAAGATTTTAACGCCTTTAAAAACAACCAGTTGTATACTTTTGCAAACAAAGTTGGAGAAACAGGTGGTGTTATTTATTTTGAATTAGGTCCCACAAGACCAGACTTGGTATTAAAAGACATTATAAAAATTACGCACCCAGAATTACTAAAGGAGTATACACTCACTTTTTTTGAAAAAATGAATTAAGCTGTGTAGATTTTACGCAAAGGAATTGGTAAATCTACTCCTTCCAATATGAACCGTTTATGAACAGCTTCTTTAAAATTGCATTTGAATCGAAACTCTTCAAAAGGCTCATCAACCCATACATAAGCACGTAAATGAATATAACCTTCATTTACATCTATAAAACGAATGATAATTTGGTGATCTTCGGTAAGCACTTCATTAGGAGTTCTGTTGTCTATCACATGATCTAATTTTAATGCTTCTTCTCGAATAATTCTCTTAGCCAAATCTACATCGGCATTCAAACCAATTCTAAAGTTATTAAAACTTAAAATATGAGAATCTTCAATAGTATGATTTAAGATAGACTCTGTACTTATAATAGAATTTGGAATGATTAAACGCTTGTTTTCAAAAGTATTAATAATGGTATGTCTCAATGTAATATCTTGAACTATTCCAATTCTTTCTTCATCAATTTTTATATAATCTCCTACTCTAAAAGGTTTAAAAATAACAATAAAAACACCAGCTATTAAGTTAGATAAGGCAGCCTGGGCAGCAAAACCTATAATGGCTGCCAAAATCCCTGCTCCTGAAAAAATTATAGCTGCCTTGCTCCTTAAAGAGGGTACTGTATAAATCAAATATCCAAGGGCACACAATCCTAAAAAGAATTTAATAGAGTTTTTTATAAAAAAAACGCTAGTCCCACCAAAGCGTTCTGTTTTTTTATGTTTGATATATTTAACTAGGATAAAACGTGCAATTCTAGATATTATCCATGTAACAAAAAACACAAGTAAACAATAAAAAAAGATACTCCAAAAACTCTCTAACCCTAAAAACTTATCTATGCTTTTTTTCATATATACTTATTAAAATAATGTAATCTGTCCGTCATCTTTTTTTTCTGGAGATTCTTTTGAAGTTGAATCTTCCTCAGAATTTGTCTCTAATACTTCTTCTTCTACAACCTCCATATCTTCTGCTTTAGGCTCTTCATACGGCAAAGAATCTAACAAACTCACTTGTTTTACTTTCTCTTTTGTCAGTTGATTTCCTTGAGCCTTAATTCCTTTAACAGCGATAAACTCTTCAAAGTTCACTTCAATATTTTCTAAACTTCGCTTAGAAAATTGCACTTCTGCAATAGGTCTATAATCGGTGGCAATAATTTCTAACTGTGATTTTGGGTGTTCTGAAATGAATATTTCTTCTTTATCTACATTTTCAATTAAAAAACGCTTCACATAATAGATTTCTTTTTCTCCGTCAAAATATATTGCTGAAATTGGCTTTTTAGGATTCCATTTTTCAAGGACAATCATATCATCTTCAAACCTGCTTGCTAAATTAGGTGTTACAGCTTTTATCACTCCAGATTGCAGAGCTATTAACAATTTATCATCAGCTCTAAATTCTCCTAGCAACTCACCTCTTTCATCAACATTTAAACGTTGAACCGTGTCGTCGAACCAAATTTTTCGAGGCTTCAAAGTTGATACTCCTGCTGATTTAAACTCTATTTTCTTAATTGGATACTTTGTAATAGTATTTCCTCTCACAGCTCTTCCTTTTACAGCTAAATCGGCAAAATCAATATCCCACTTTAATTTTTTTATACTTCCAACAGCTCTTAAATTTATTGTAACCACTTCTGCTTCTCCGTTTGGATTTGCTGAAAAATACAATACTTTAGATCCTTTGTTTCCATTGGTTAAATCGTAATCTTTATCTCTTGTAACTCCCGTAACTGTGAAACGTTTCATATAGCTTGCACCACGAGTTCCATCTCTATACATCATGTTATAAACGGTACGTTTGTCTTTTTTCTTAAATACAGAAATATGGATAATTCCTCTACCAACAAAAGTTTTGTTGGCTACTTTGGTTACCATCATTTGTCCGTCTTCTCTAAAAACAATAATATCATCAATATCTGCACAATCGGTAACATACTCATCTTTTCGCAACGAAGTTCCAATAAAACCTTCCTCCCTATTCACATACAATTTAGTGTTACGAATTACCACTTTAGTTGCAACAATATCATCAAATATTCTAATTTCTGTTTTACGCTCTTTACCTTCACCATAAGTAGCTTTCAAGCGTTTAAAAAAGTCTATAGCATATTCAATAAGATTTGCTAAGTGGTTTTTTACTTCAGCTATTTTTTCTTCTAAGCTCTCAATATGTTGTTTCGCTTTATCAATATCGAACTTAGAAATCTTTTTAATTCTAATTTCTGTTAGTCGTACAATATCTTCTTCTGTAATTGCTCTTTTTAAATGTTTGATATGTGGTTGTAAACCATTATCAATAGCAGCGATAACACCCTCCCAAGTTTCCTCTTTTTCGATATCTCTATAGATCCTATTCTCAATAAAAATACGTTCTAATGAGGCAAAATGCCATTGCTCCTCTAGCTCATTCAATAGAATTTCTAATTCTAGTTTTAGTAACTGAACCGTATTGTCTGTTGATTTTCTCAACACCTCTGACACACCAATAAAAACTGGCTTATGATTTTCAATTACACAGCATAAAGGTGAAATTGAACTTTCGCAATTTGTAAAAGCATACAATGCATCAATCGTTTTTTCTGGCGATATTGCTGGAGGAAGATGAATCAGAATTTCAACATCTGCAGCTGTATTGTCTTCAATCTTTTTGATTTTAATCTTTCCTTTTTCATTGGCCTTTATAATACTCTCAATTAAAGTAGTGGTTGTGGTACCGAAAGGAATTTCATTTATGACCAAGGTTTTCTTGTCTAATTGGGAAATTTTGGCTCTAACTCTAACTTTACCGCCACGCTTACCATCATTGTAATTGGTAAAATCTGCAATTCCGCCTGTTAAAAAATCTGGCACAATTTTAAAACTTCTTCCTTTTAAATGCTTGATAGAAGCATCAATCAATTCATTAAAGTTATGAGGCAATATTTTTGTAGACAAACCTACTGCAATACCTTCACCTCCTTGAGCTAATAGCATTGGGAATTTTACAGGAAGGTTTACGGGCTCTTTTCTACGTCCATCATAGGAAGCCTGCCATTCTGTGGTTTTTGCGTTAAAAACAACATCTAAAGCAAATTTTGAGAGACGAGCTTCTATATATCTAGATGCTGCTGCACGATCACCGGTTAACGTATTTCCCCAGTTCCCTTGCATATCAATCAGTAATTCTTTCTGACCAATTTGTACCATTGCATCTCCAATAGAAGCATCTCCATGCGGATGGTATTGCATGGTGTGACCTACGATGTTAGCTACTTTGTTATAACGACCGTCATCCAAATCCTTCATAGAATGCATAATTCTTCGTTGCACAGGTTTAAATCCGTCATCGATTGCAGGAACAGCTCTTTCTAAAATTACATATGAAGCATAATCTAAAAACCATTCTTTGTACATTCCTGTAACTTTGGTAATGGTTTCTTCTTGAGGCGAATCGCCTTGATTGTTTAATGCTTCTTCGTTTTCGTAGTCGTTTACTTCTTCACTCATTGTTGAGTACTAATTATTTTTTGATTCTTTATTTTTAATATTCATTGAAATAATAAACATTATGGAAGCTAATATCCCGAAAAACGCACCAGAATTACTTTTGCTGAAAAAGTGATTCCAATCTATGAGTATTAGCCAAAACACGATGATAAGTACAAAAATGATTGTTATTATGTTTTTAAGTTTTTTCTTTCTCAAACCTCTTCTATTAGATCTAATTCAACTTTCAAATTCTTGATGATAAATTTTTGTCTTTCAGGTGTGTTTTTACCCATGTAAAAAGATAGCATTTCTTCTACAGGCATTTCTTTATCTAGCATTACCGGGTCTAATCGAATATCGTTGCCAATAAAATGCACAAATTCATTAGGTGAAATCTCCCCTAACCCTTTAAATCGTGTTATTTCTGCTTTTCCTTTTAATTTCTGAATTGCCTCTTGCTTTTCTTCTTCTGAATAACAATAAAAGGTTTCCTTTTTATTCCGAACTCTAAACAATGGCGTTTCTAAAATATACAAATGCCCTTCTTTGATAACCTCAGGGAAGAATTGTAAAAAGAACGTGATTAATAACAATCTGATATGCATTCCGTCTACATCAGCATCTGTTGCTATCACAATATTGTTGTATCGCAATCCTTCTATACCTTCTTCAATATTGAGAGCGGCCTGCAACAAGTTAAACTCTTCGTTTTCGTACACAATCTTTTTAGACAAACCATACGAATTCAAAGGTTTTCCTTTTAAACTAAAAACAGCTTGTGTGTTTACATTTCTCGATTTTGTAATGGAACCCGAAGCAGAATCTCCTTCAGTAATAAATAATGTTGTATCTAAATAATTTTCTTTTTTAATATCATCAAAATGCACTCTACAATCTCGTAATTTTTTATTGTGCAAACTTGCTTTTTTAGCTCTGTCTTTTGCTAATTTTCTTATTCCTGACAATTCTTTACGCTCTCGTTCTGCTTGTAATATTTTACGCTGAATGGCTTCTGCTGCTGCGGTATTTTTATGCAGATAATTGTCTAATTGTGTTTTTACAAAATCGTTGATAAATGTTCTCACTGTTGGTAAACCACCACCCATTTCTGTAGAGCCTAATTTTGTTTTAGTCTGACTCTCAAAAACAGGCTCCATCACTTTAATAGCAATGGCAGAAATAATTGATTTACGCACATCAGACGATTCATAGTTTTTACCAAAGTACTCACGAATTGTTTTTACAATGGCTTCTCTAAAAGCGGCTTGATGTGTACCACCTTGTGTTGTGTGTTGCCCATTTACAAACGAATGATATTCTTCTGAATATTGTGTTTTACTGTGGGTAATTGCAATTTCTATATCCTCATCTTTTAAATGAATAATTGGATATAATAAATCTGACGCCGAAGTATTTTCTTCTAATAAATCTTTCAATCCATTTTCTGAGTAAAACTTTTCACCATTAAAAACAATGGTTAAACCCGTGTTTAAATACACGTAGTTTTTTAGCATCTTTGCTACATATTCATTTCTGAATTTGTACTTACCAAAAATAGTTTCGTCTGGAATAAACTGGACTTTTGTTCCTTTTCTTAACGATGATTCTTGTGCGCCTTCTTGTTCTACTAAATTCCCTTGATTAAATTCTGCCCAAGCTGTTTTATTCTCTCTAATAGATTGTACTTTAAAATAATCTGATAACGCATTCACCGCTTTTGTTCCTACTCCATTTAAACCAACCGATTTTTTAAAAGCTTTAGAATCGTATTTACCTCCGGTATTCATTTTAGATACCACATCTACAACTTTTCCTAACGGAATTCCACGTCCATAATCACGAACTGTAACTTGTTTGTCTCTTATAGAAATCTCAATAGATTTTCCGGCTCCCATTACATATTCATCGATAGAGTTATCGAGTACTTCTTTTAATAAGATGTAGATTCCATCATCAGGTGAAGAACCATCTCCTAATTTTCCAATATACATTCCAGGACGCATTCGGATATGCTCTTTCCAGTCGAGAGATCGAATATTATCTTCGGTATATTTTGTTTCTTTTGCCATAAAATTTACTGGTTGAATGCTATGCTAAAATAAGAATAAGCATAAAAAATAAAAAACTCTATTGAATTAGTTATCAACAGAGTTTTAAAATATTTTTTGAAAGATTTTTCTGTATTTTTAAACATTAAATCTAAAGTTCATCATATCTCCATCTTGCACAATATATTCTTTACCTTCAATAGATAATTTTCCGGCTTCTTTTACTTTTGCTTCACTTCCTAAAGCAATATAATCTTCGTATTTAATTACTTCTGCTCTAATAAACCCTTTTTCAAAATCTGTATGAATAACACCTGCCGCTTGTGGTGCTGTATCACCAACGTTAATTGTCCAAGCTCTTACCTCTTTAACTCCCGCTGTAAAATAAGTCTGTAGTTTTAATAATTTATAGGCTGACCGAATCAATTTTGAAGAACCAGGTTCATCCAAACCAATATCGGCTAAGAACATTTGGCGCTCTTCGTAATCGTCTAACTCATTAATATCTGCTTCTGTACCCACTGCCAAAATAATGATTTCTGCATCTTCATTGGCAACAACTTCTTTGACTTTGTTTACATAATCATTTCCATTAACAGCAGAATTTTCATCTACATTACAAACATATAAAACCGGCTTAGAGGTTATTAATTGTAGTGTGTTTACAAACTCTTCTTCTTTTTCTGAAAAATCAATGGTTCTAACGGACAATCCTTGCAACAAAGTTTCTTGAATTTTTAATAAAATTACTAATTCAGCTTGCGCTTCTTTATTTCCAGTTTTTGCAGTTCTTTTAACTCTCTCTATACGTTTTTCAACCGTTTCCAAATCCTTTAATTGCAATTCAATATCAATGGTTTCTTTATCTCTTATTGGATCTATTGTAGTATCAACATGGATGATGTTATCGTTATCAAAACAACGCAATACATGAATAATAGCATCCGTTTCTCTAATATTTGCTAAGAACTGATTTCCTAAACCTTCTCCTTTACTTGCTCCACGAACCAATCCAGCAATATCAACGATTTCTACAGTTGCTGGCTGAACTCTTTCTGGATTTACCAATTCTTCTAATTTTTGCAATCTTTCATCTGGCACATTTACAACGCCAATATTAGGTTCTATTGTACAAAATGGAAAGTTTGCACTTTGCGCTTTTGCATTTGACAAACAATTGAATAAAGTTGATTTCCCTACGTTTGGTAATCCTACAATTCCGGCTTTCATATTTCTTAAGATGTTTAGGTAAAAAACGCAAGAACCCTCACTTGATTTTTGCGTGTGCAAATATAGATTTTATTCATAAAAAAACCTCGATTTTATACGAGGTTTAAATGTCTTTTTAATATTTGTTCATCTTAGATGTTATTCGTTATGCATAAAACGCTGCTTTGTTAACAACTCCTCTTCTGTTTCTACATGGTCTTCATCAGGCACACAACAATCTACAGGACAAACTGCCGCACATTGAGGCTCTTCATGAAAACCTTTACATTCTGTACATTTGTCTGCAACTATATAATAAATTTCATCAGATATAGGTTCTTGGTCTTCATCTGCATTTGCTGCTTTACCATTTGGCAATACTACATTTCCAGTTAATTCTGTACCATCAGAATATTTCCAATCATCTGCTCCTTCGTATATTGCTGTATTTGGACATTCAGGCTCACAAGCGCCACAATTTATACATTCATCAGTTATTATTATTGCCATAGTTATTCTGTTTCAGTTTACGTATATTTGCGGTGCAAAAATAAGCCCAAAATAGTTCACAACCAAAAGAAATAGAGAGAATGCAACAACGAATTGACGCTTTTGTAAAATTAGGAATATTTTTAAGTCAGTTTTCTCAATCTGGCATTGAAAAGAAAGAGCAAATTGATTTTAATGATTTGTTTTTTGATGGTTTTAAACATCAACTAAAATTAGCAGAAGAGAATAATAGCTGGTTTACTAAAGATAATATTTTATTTTCTTTAGAAAGTTGGTCAAAAGCACTTACCAAAGAAAATATTTTAAAATGGACTTCTAATATTGCTCCACAAAACTCATCTAAAAAGGTTGCAATAGTAATGGCTGGAAACATTCCTTTGGTTGGTTTTCACGATTTTTTATCTGTATTGATTTCTGGACATGCTGTTTTAGTTAAACAGTCTTCAAGCGATAATTTCTTACTTCCTTTTTTAGCGAAATATATAGAATACGTAGAACCTAGTTTTAAAGGAAGAATTGAATTTACAGAAGGAAAATTGACAAATTTTGATGCTGTAATTGCAACAGGAAGTAATAATACAGCACGTTACTTTGAACATTATTTTAAGGGTAAACCAAATATCATAAGAAAAAACAGAAATTCTGTTGCTGTATTAACAGGAAATGAAACGGACACTGAATTAGCAAATCTTGGTAATGATATTTTTCAATATTTTGGATTGGGTTGCAGAAGTGTTTCTAAATTATTTGTCCCAGTTGACTATAATTTCGATGCTTTTTTTAATGGAATGTATCAAAAGCGGGACATTATAAACAACGCTAAATATGCAAATAATTACGATTATAATAAGGCAGTGTATTTAATGAGTTTGTATGATTTACTTGAAAATGGTTTTTTAATGCTTAAAGAAGATGAAAGTTATTCATCTCCTATTGCTACTGTTTTTTACGAATACTATTCAGACATCAATGACTTAACAGAAAAACTTCATAAAGATGCTGATAAAATACAATGTGTAGTGTCAAGTGGAGTTTTAGATTCTGAAATTCCTTTTGGAGAAACTCAAAACCCAGAATTATGGGATTATGCAGACGGAATAAATACCTTAGCTTTTTTAGCAAAAATTTAAAACAATAGTCATCAAAAAGCACGATATTTGCTCTTTAGTATCTCCACAATAAACACAAAAATGAAAAAACATAATTTTAGCGCCGGACCATCAATCTTGCCCCAGGAAGTATTACAAAAAGCTTCTGAAGCAGTTGTCAATTATAATAACGATGACTTATCTATTTTAGAAATTTCTCACAGAAGTAAACCTTTTGTTGCCGTTATGGACAAAGCAAAAAGTTTAGTTTTAGAATTGTTAGATTTAGAAAACAAAGGTTATAAAGTATTGTTTTTACAAGGTGGAGCAAGCACACAATTTTTAATGACAGCTTATAATTTGTTAAACAAAAAAGCAGCTTACTTAAATACAGGAACGTGGTCTGACAAAGCAATCAAAGAGGCAGAACTCTTTGGAGAACTAGTAGAAGTTGCCTCTTCTAAGGATCAAAACTACACCTATATTCCGAAAGGAATAGAAATCCCTACCGATGTAGATTATTTTCATTGCACAAGTAACAACACCATTTTTGGAACTCAAATAAAAGAGTTTCCAAAATTTGATGGCGTAACAGTTTGCGATATGAGTTCAGATATTTTTTCTCGTCAATTAGATTTTTCTAAATTCGACTTAATGTATGCGGGTGCTCAAAAAAACATGGGCCCTGCTGGGACAACTTTAATAGTAATTAAAGAAGCCATCTTAGGAAAAGTTGAAAGAGCTATTCCGTCTATGTTAAATTACAAAATTCATTTAGATAAAGACAGTATGTTTAATACACCTTCTGTTTTTTCTGTGTATGTTTCTATGTTAAACTTAGAATGGTTAAAAGATTTAGGTGGAATTCCGTTTATCGAAAAAGTAAATAACAAAAAAGCTGCATTAATATATAACGAAATCGATAGAAATCCATTGTTTGAAGGTTTTGCTGCTAAAGAAGATAGAAGTAATATGAACGCTACTTTTACACTTACAGATGAAAGTCTAAAGGAAACATTTGACAACATGTGTAAAGAAGCCGGAATAAGCGGAATTAACGGACATAGAAGTGTTGGTGGTTATAGAGCAAGCATGTACAATGCACTTCCTTTATATAGTGTACAAGCATTGGTTGATGTAATGCAAGAATTAGAAAGAATTAAAAAGTAATAGAGATAGGATATGCAAAGTCACAAAGATTTTTGTTTTGATCCTATAAAACACATAAAGAATGAAAGTATTAGCAAATGATGGAATTTCACAAAGTGGAATTGAAGCACTTGAAAAAGGAGGATTTGAAGTTATCACAACAAAAGTGGCACAAAATCAATTGGAACAATTTATCAATGAAAATTCAGTTGATGCCATATTAGTTAGAAGTGCCACTCAGGTTCGACAAGAATTAATTGATGCATGTCCAAGTATCAAATTAATTGGTCGTGGTGGTGTTGGAATGGATAATATTGATGTAGAATATGCAATAAACCAAGGTTTACACGTAATTAACACACCAAATGCATCTTCTAGTTCTGTTGCAGAATTAGTGTTTGCTCATTTATTTGGAATGGTTCGTTTTTTACATCAAGCAAACAGAGAAATGCCTTTAGAAGGTGACACACGTTTTAAAGATTTAAAGAAAGATTTTGCTGGTGGTACTGAATTAAGAGGAAAAACTATTGGAATTATTGGCTTTGGAAGAATTGGTAAAGAAGTTGCAAAAATAGCTTTAGGAATAGGAATGAAAGTGATTGCAAATGATGGCTATGTAGGAGAAGCAATTATCAATGTTCCCTTTTACAACGGACAATCAATCGATGTAAAAATTGAGACTGAATCTTTTGAAGAGGTAATAAAACAAGCTGATTTCATTACCCTACACGTACCTAATCAAGAGCAATACATTATTGGAGAAACACAATTTGGATTAATGAAAAATGGTGTTGGAATTATAAATGCTGCTCGTGGGGGTGTAATTGATGAAGTTGCTTTGGTAAACGCTATAGAATCTGGCAAAGTAAAATATGCAGGTTTGGATGTTTTTGAAAAAGAGCCCACTCCTGAAATTCAATTATTAATGAATCCAGACATTTCTTTGACTCCACATATTGGAGCTGCAACAGTTGAAGCTCAAGATAGAATTGGTAAAGAATTGGCCGATCAAATTATAAAACTACTATCTTAACGATATATGTTCGGAATTAAAGAAAATTTGGCTACTATTCTATCTTCTATTCCTAAAGAAGTAACATTAGTAGCAGTCTCTAAAACGAAACCAAATGCCGATATTTTAGAAGCCTATAATGCTGGTCAGCGTGTGTTTGGTGAGAATAAAATACAAGAAATGGCCGCTAAACACGATGAATTGCCTAAAGATATTCAGTGGCACATGATAGGACATTTGCAAAAAAATAAGGTCAAATACATGGCTCATTTTGTTGATTTAATTCACGGTGTAGACAGTTTTAGTACTCTAAAAGAAATCAACAAACAAGCAAAAAAACACAATAGAGTTATCAACTGTCTGTTGCAAGCTAAAATCGCTAAAGAAGACACTAAGTTTGGATTGTCTTTTTCAGATATTGAAACAATAATCACTTCAGAAAGGTTAAAAGAATTAGAAAATATTCAAATAGTTGGTTTAATGGGCATGGCAACATTTACAGAAGATCAAGAACAATTAGCTGAAGAGTTTTCATCCTTAAAAAACTTTTTTGAGCTACTTAAAACACAACATAGTCAACTTAAAACCCTTTCAATGGGAATGAGCGGGGATTATCAATTAGCAATTAAAAAAGGTAGTAATATGATACGAGTTGGTAGCGCCATTTTTGGTGCTAGAAATTATATTGCTTAGTTTTACTAAAAAGAATTAGAATTTGTACGCAATTTTAGATATTGAAACTACTGGAGGTAAATTTAACGAAGAAGGAATTACTGAAATTGCAATTTATAAATTTGACGGACATACAGTTTTAGACCAGTTAATTACTCTTGTAAATCCTGAGAAAGACATACAGCCTTTTGTTGTTCAACTCACAGGAATCAACAATAACATGCTTCGAAATGCTCCGAAGTTTCATGAAGTAGCAAAACGAATTTTAGAAATTACTCAAGATTGTATTGTCGTAGCCCACAACTCGAGTTTTGATTATCGAATTTTAAAAACAGAGTACAAACGTTTAGGGTATTCATTTAAGAGAGATACACTTTGTACTGTTGAATTAAGCAGGAAATTAATTCCAGATAAACCATCTTATAGCTTAGGAAAACTATGCAAGTCACTTGGGATTCCAATGAGTGATCGACATAGAGCTTCAGGAGATGCTTTGGCTACAATCCAACTTTTTAAATTGCTGTTAGCAAAAGATGTTGACAAGACAATAATAGAAAATACCATTAAATATTTTGACTCAAAAAAAGTTGCTGAAAAATTAACCGGTTTACTTAAGGGCATTCCAACAATTATGGGTGTTTATTATTTACATAGAAGTGATGGACAAATTATTTTTATGGGCAAAGGAAATAATATTAAAAACGATCTTACAAACCTGTTTATAAAAACCTCTAAGCGTGGACTTAAAATTCAAGAAAAAACTACTTCAATAAGCTACGAAATCACAGGAAATCTTCTGCTTACAAGTTTAAAATATTTTCTAGAGTTAGATTTTAATAAACCTAAATACAACTTAAGGAGCAAAAAAAGATTTGTTACAGAAAAATTTAATAGTGACAATATGCTTATAATTGATAGAGGAAGAACACTAGATGAGCATTCTGTTATTCTAATTGAAAACAACGAAGTTGTAGGCTATTGTTTTACCAATTTAGCTTTTCAAGAAAACCAAATGAGCATTTTAAAAGAAATGCTTACTCCAATAAACAATAAAGCATTGGCAAAAACAATTATTAAAAACTATTTAAAAACCAAATCCGTATTAAAAATTATTAGATTCTAAGCTATGAAAAAAAATAATCTTATCAATTCTACTGTTACTTACCTCTTTTTCTTATTCCCAAAAATCTAAATCCATTAAAATGGGTCAAACTACACTAGACGAATTAAAAAATGACTGTCTATGAGAAAGATACTACTGCGGTAGCAGTTGTTTTGTATGAACAAGGGAATACTTTTATGAATCCAGCAAAAAATTACAATTTAAGCACAACATACTATTACAGAATTAAAATATTAAAAAAAAGAAGGTTTCGATAAAGGCATTATTCAGATTCCGTTTTACAATAAAGAATCAATTGATGATATCAAGGCATATCTATTTATGGAATTGGAGATGAAGGAGGAGATTTTATTTTTGTCAAAAAACAATAAAAAAATACAAAAACCAAAAAATCTAAAAAGCTCTAGTTTATTTTAAACTAGAGCTTTTATCTTAATAAAATATAATTTATAGTAAATTAGCAAAAAATAAATGAATTTTGGATAATCTAAAACCAACAACTTCTTGGAAACACAGACTTCATGAAATTATTTATGAAGCTGACACAAAAGCTGGAAAAGTTTTTGATGTAATACTACTTGTAGCTATTATCACCAGTGTTTTATTGGTAATGTTGGAAAGTGTTTCGAGTATTGATGAGCAATATCATGACATACTAAACATTTCAGAATGGGTGATCACCATTCTTTTTACAATTGAATATATTTTACGATTAATTTCAATAAAAAACCCTTTAAAATATGTGTTTAGCTTTTACGGAATTATAGATTTATTGTCTACCATTCCGAAATATCTATCTTTTGTTCTTGTCGGATCTCATAACCTTATTGCTTTAAGAGCTTTACGTTTATTAAGAATTTTCAGAATTTTAAAGCTAGCAAGATATATTGGAGCCTCTAATAAACTATTAGTCGCATTAAGAGCAAGTAAAGCTAAAATTGCTGTTTTCATCTTTTTTATTGTAATTATTTGTGTCATTTTAGGAACTTTAATGTACATGATTGAAGGAGAGGAAAATGGTTTTACAAGTATTCCAAGAAGTGTTTATTGGGCAATTGTAACGCTCACCACAGTTGGATTTGGAGATATTGCACCAAACACACCAATTGGTCAATTCATAGCAAGTGCCATTATGATTTTAGGATATGGTATCATCGCAATTCCAACTGGAATTGTAAGTTCTGAAATGACTAAAATTGATAAAATAAATACAAATACTCAATCTTGTCCGACTTGTTTAAATGATAATCATAAAGACAATGCTGAGTTTTGTTATAAATGTGGTAGCAAAATTATATAAATGCCCTCTTCAAAAAACAACTTTCTAATCACAATTGTTGGCCCTACTGCTATTGGTAAAACAGCTTTAAGCATCCAATTAGCAAACTATTTTAATGCAGAAATTATTTCTTGTGATTCGCGTCAGTTTTTTAAAGAAATGAGCATTGGTACTGCTGTTCCTTCAGAAGATGAATTAAGTGCTGCAAAACATCATTTTATTCAGAATAGAAGCATTTTTGATGCTTATAATGTAGGTGAGTTTGAACGTGATGCCCTAAAAAAACTTTCTGAACTTTTTGCAGAAAGTAATGTCGTTATTATGGTTGGCGGAAGCGGTTTATATGTTGATGCTGCTATCGATGGTTTGGATGAATTTCCGGATGTAGATCCTGCCATTAGAGAGCAATTAAATACTTCATTTAAAGAAAACGGAATCGAAAGTTTACAGCAAAAACTAAAAGAATTAGATCCTGAAACCTATCAAAATATTGCAATTGATAATCCGCATAGAATCATAAGAGCATTAGAAATTTGTATTGGAACAGGAAAAACCTATTCCAGTTTTAAAAACAAACCAAAAGCTTCTCGAAATTTTCAATCAATAAAAATTGGTTTGACTGCAGAAAGAGAGGTATTGTATAATCGAATCAATCAGCGTGTAGATAGTATGATTGCACATGGGTTAATTGACGAAGCCAAAAGCTTATACTCAAACAGAGAATTAAATGCTTTGCAAACGGTTGGTTACCGAGAATTATTCTCCTATTTCGATGGTACGTTTACTAAAGAATTTGCCATTGAAGAAATTAAAAAAAATACGAGAAGGTTTGCTAAAAGGCAATTAACTTGGTTCAAAAAAGATGAAAAAATTGCTTGGTTTGATTTTAAGTCAGATGTTAATTCCATTATAAAATGGATAGAAAAAAACATCTTAGCTGTTAAAAACTCTTAATAAATTAGGTAAAAGCAGTCGCTTTCTTATATTTGCCAAAAACTTACAAAAAATGAAAATTAAAATTACACTTCTTATCGCTACATTCTTTGTTTGCTATTCGATAAATGCACAAACAAAAGTTGGAACAGTAGATAGAGAATACATTATTGCAAAAATGCCACAATTAAAATCGGTACAAGAGCGCATAAACAATTATGGGTCAAAATTAGATTCAATAAATAAATCAAAAATTTCACTGCATGATGCAACTGTAAAAAAATACAATGAAAGCGCTAAAACACTCTCTGATGCTGATAAAAAGGCGAAGTTTACTGAAATTTCAAAACTAAAACAAGAGATTGCTCAGTTTCAAGAAAATGGATCAAAAATGATGCAATTGAGACGAAATGATTTTATGAGACCTTTGTATAAAAAGGTAAATGAAGTTATAGAAGGAATTGCTAAAGAAAAAGGATATACACAAATTTTAACTTTAACTGGAAATAATTTTGCTTATATAGACGTAAAGCATGACATCACCAAATTGGTTTTAGAGAAATTAGGAATTAAAGAATAATATTAAATACTATTCAATAAAAAATCCCGAATCTATGATTCGGGATTTTTTTATTTATAAATACGATAAATTACCTTCTACTATAATTTGGAGATTCTTTCGTAATCGCAACATCGTGTGGGTGACTTTCGTTAATACCGCTTGCAGTAATTCTAACGAACTTTCCTGTTTCTTTTAAAGTTGCAACGTCTTTTGCTCCGCAATACCCCATTCCGGCTTTTAAACCACCTACAAATTGATGAATACTTTCAAATAAATCTCCTTTATAAGGAACGCGTCCAACAATTCCTTCTGGAACTAATTTTTTGATATCATCTTCTACATCTTGGAAATATCGGTCTTTAGAACCTTGTTTCATGGCTTCAATAGAACCCATTCCTCGATATGATTTAAATTTTCTTCCTTCGTAAATAATAGTTTCACCCGGTGACTCTTTGGTTCCGGCTAATAATGAACCTAACATTACTGAGTCTGCTCCTGCTGCAATAGCTTTCGGAATATCACCAGTATATCTAATTCCGCCATCAGCAATCACTGGAACACCAGAACCTTTTATTGCCGCAGCAACCTCAATAACCGCAGAGAATTGTGGAAAACCAACTCCTGCCACTACTCTAGTTGTACAAATAGATCCAGGACCTATTCCTACTTTAACTGCATCTGCACCTGCATCAACTAAAAATTGTGCTGCTTCTGCAGTTGCAATATTACCCACAACTACATCTAAATTTGGAAACTTCGCTTTTACTGCTTTTAAAGCAGTAACTACACCTTTTGTATGTCCGTGAGCCGTATCAATAATTACTGCATCTACACCCGCATTAACCAACGCCTCTGCTCTTTCAACAACATCTGGAGTAACTCCCAATGCTGCAGCAACTCTTAAACGTCCATAGGTATCTTTATTGGCTGTTGGTTTTTGAGTTACTTTGGTAATGTCTCTAAACGTAATCAATCCAACTAGCTTATTGCTTTTGTCTATAACAGGCAATTTTTCGATTTTATTTTCCTGTAAAATAACTTCAGCTTGCTCAAGTGAAGTTCCTTCGGCTGCAGTAACCAAGTTTTTAGAAGTCATTACTTCTGTAATGGGTCTTTCATTATTTTTTTCGAAACGTAAATCTCTATTAGTTACAATTCCTAATAAAAATCCGTTGTCGTCAACAACTGGTATTCCCCCAATTTTATGCTCTCGCATATTATTTTTTGCATCAAAAACTTTTGCAGTGATTGGTAAGGTAATCGGATCTATAATCATTCCAGATTCAGCTCTTTTTACTTTTCTAACCTCTTGAGCTTGTTGCTCAATCGTCATATTTTTATGCAATACACCTATTCCTCCTTCTCTAGCAATAGCAATAGCCATATCAGATTCTGTAACTGTATCCATAGCTGCAGATACAATTGGAACATTAATTGTGATGTTTTTGGTAAATTTTGTTTGGATGTTTACTTCTCTTGGAAGTACATCAGAAAAGGCAGGTACTAAAAGTACATCATCGTAGGTTAATCCTTCTCCAACAAGTTTAGAATTGTGAGCTTTCATGGTACAATCAACTTATAAATTAATTGCGAACAAATTTACAATTATTAATTGGAATGATATAAGAATTCTATTTTTTAATTAGCAATGCTCTTAAAATAAAAAATGTTGAAAGTAAAAATGTAAGAGTCATGAGCATTCCAGAAATCATAATTATATATTTAAACCAAATAATTCCAGACCACATTAAATAAATACCCCCAAATGTGAATAGTATAGAAACAAAAGGTTCTATCATTAAAAATAATTTAAATTTCTTGTTAACTCCTGTAGTTACAACTAAACCTCCAAGTAAAAAAAAGATGACCGAAAGAGAAAGAATGTGATTGTGTACTAAAGTCATAATCTCGGCCTTGCTTTTTTTAAATTGCATCGTTGTAACCTCCTCGTTTTCTTCATTTCCTAAATAACGCTCTTCAATGCCTTGTGGATTAGATTTACTAGTATCATTTACAAACCGAATACCTGAATAAAAACCAATACTTAACGTAATGATAAACGCAAAAATTAAACCTTTTACTTCTTTTGGAAATTGAGAAATGATGCCGTGTATCTGCATTATAAAACTTTATTTTCTTTTAATATTGAGATATTCTTTAAAAATGCATTTACAGCTTTTGTCATTGATATTGCTGAAATTGTTGCACCAGAAATAGCAATGATGTCTTTCTCATACAACAACTCATCTTTTGCAGATTTTCCAATAAATTGCCTTAACCAACGTTTACTACCTATTTCTCCGCCATAATCTTCTCTATAAATTAAAATTTTAGTTTTTTTAATAATTAGGCCTGTATCGATTAAAATCAAGTAATCAAACTCATCTGTTTTACTTGCTGCCTTTCCTAAATATGCATAGCCCAACAATTGCTTGTTCTTTTCAATTTTAAAAAATTGATCTTTCTCATGAATTGTAAGTTGTTCTTTATTCAATTCTAAAGAAATTAGTTTTACCTCTTTTGCATTGAATGTCGTTTCAATTTCTTTTAGCATCTTTTTCATTAACCTATTAGGTACTGTAAAAGAACTTAACAAGACGAGCACAAGAGTTACTGAAATTAATTGTATCTTTTTAAAACCAAACACCTACTCCAAAATTTAATTGATTTGTAGTCACTTTTGCAGCATTATTTTTTAGCTGATAATCTGCTTTTACAACTGCTCCGTTTGCAATTTTATAACTCAAGCCAAGTGTCCATTCTTGCCTATCATAGGTGTTATTTTTTGCTAAATTTCCCGCAACAGAAGCCTGTGTATTAAAATCTTCATACCTCACAAAACCAATCAATTGTTGTTTTTTTACTTGTGATAATACATTGTATCCAGCTTCTATATAATACCCCTGCAAAGAGTTCCCTAGATCTTTACCTGTAGCAGTATTATAAGCTTCTGTATCAGTAAGGTTTCCTTGAATAAATTGACCTCTCGCAGAAAAGCGTTTTTTAGAATAACGAGCATCTAGCCCTATCATTGCAATTCCGATATCAGCACCTTTAACATCTTTAACATCATAAGGAGATTGAGTTCTTCCAAAATAACCAGACAAGCCTAAGCGTAAACCGGGCAATCCATAATAGTCTAACTTCCCTGAAAAATTGATGTTGTTAAAGTTAGATTGCGCTCCTTTTTGTCTTCCTCCTCTTAACCCATTACTTCCACCAAGTTTTCCACCAGTAATAGTTCCATTTCCATCTGAGATTGTACTCTGAAACCCATTAAAGATATAAGCTTGATATCGCAAAGATACTTCGTTTGACTTACCAGAGATACCAACTCCAATTTCTCTCCAAGTTGTAGGTACAATTGCATTGTCCATACTTGGTCTTTCTACTCCGTTAAAAGTAGTAGGCTCATGATACTCATTAATAATTCCCATTGGAACCAACATCAATCCTGCACGTAAATTTAAATTATCACTAACACTATATTGTAAAAAAGCTTGCTCTACAAACACCTCTTTTACATGTTCAAATTCTATTTCAGTAACAAATTGCGTTCTCTCATCAAATTTATAACCAAATAACAGCACCAATCTTTGTACATCTAATTCGGCATTTTTACCTGTTGGTCTATTGTATGTAATTTCTCCGTAACCACCAACTGTTACTCCTTTTGTATTGATATTTCCTGATAAAATTCGTTGCGCCGTATTTTGTTGATTATTTACATTTTGTGCAACTAGAATTGATGAAAAGCCAAAGGCCATTAGGATGTAAAACTTCTTCATTTTTATTTAGATTGATTTTAAATAGACTTCAATTATGGCACAAAAGTAGCACCTCTTTTTAATTTAAAAAAGTTTATTTAGAATAATTTTAAATAAAAAAACTAAGAGAAAAATAAGTGATTGAAAAACTGATAATTACCTACAAAGATTTTAAATATAAAATGACCGCATTTCTGATATCAAATGAAATATCAGTAGAAATTGGTGTAGAAACTGAGAGTACTTCTTTGTTTTTATTTGATAAAAACGGAATGTCAAATCCTTTTAACAGATAATCAGAAAAGGCAACAGTATAGGTTTTATTAGGGTTGATTGGCTTCGATTTCACCAACCACTTATTTTTTGTTTTCTCAACATTATAACGCTGTAAATAAGCACCTGTTCCTCTTGCGTTCTCTCCATAATCAAGCACTTTTTGTAACAAGCTTCCTTTTAATTGTACTTTTAAAACAGCTCCTCCATAAGGCAACACTCTAAAAATATCTACCGCTGTAATATTGCCTTCAAGTTCATCATCAATACGAATAGAGCCACCATTTACAAGTGCACAATCTACTTTATTATCAAATACAAAAGACATTGATTTGGTAATCAATTCGCCCATATTGGTTTGTGTGCTTCTAATTGGTTTGTCTCTAGCATCTAAAGGTGTTTTTGCATTCAGAATGATTTCATTAGGATTCTCTATAACTTCTTTAATTTTTTTAGTCAATATGGTTTGCCATTTTTGAACAACAGCTCCTACCTTTTCATCTTCTAAAATAGCTTCATTGATTTCTTTCAATTCAGATTTAATTACAACTTTTTTTGTTTTTGTATCAAATGAAATTCTATGAATATAAGCCGATTTTGCATTGGCATCTGCTTTTGCCACAAAGGAATCACCAACAGGAACCATCATATTGGTATGCTCATGTCCGCCCATAATTAACGGAATGTTAGGTAACATTTTTAAAATTTCTTTGTCTTGTGATACTTTTACATGTGTCAATCCAAAAACAACATCCACTTTGTCTTTTAAATCGTTGTAAGAACGTTTCGCTTCTTCTAACGCGTCTTTATAAGTTACAAAGCTTCTTGGGTTAGAAGGCACACAAACACTTATAAAACCAACTTTTATTTTGGTTCCGTCTGCATCTGTAAATTCTTTGATAAAGGTTTCGCTTACTTTATTTTGTTTGTTAGAAAAGGGTGCTGTTTTTCCATCTTTATTTTCTAATACATTGCTTGTAATCCAATTAAAATTACTTTCATCCAAACGTTTTTGTAAATCGTTTGCACTCAAATCAAATTCGTGATTCCCAAAGGCTACCAAATCAAAATTCATGGCATTCATGGTTTCTACCATTTGTTTTCCACGAATTCGTTCTCCGTTGTAGGTAACTGTTCCTAATAAAGACGGATTTAAAAAATCGCCTGCCATTACTAACATCGTGTTTTTATTTTCTTGCAATAATTGTTGATGTACTGTTTCTACACGTGCCATTCCGCCAAATTCTCCACCCTGAATTGGTGCTATTTCATACACATCATTGAGTTGTAAAAAAGTAAAATCGATTTTTCCATTCTCTTTAGAACAAGAAAGAAAGATGAAAACGAATGCTAGATATAAAATTGATTTGATTGATTTCATAGTAACTTTAATTTGCCTTTCCTGTGCAAACAGGAATCTTTTTATTTTTATTATTTTTTTGATTCCTGCCTTCGCAAGAATGACATTTCCTTACTAATTAAATATTTTAATGGCTTCATTATACGCACTTTCAAAACTCATAGGTTTGATACCTGTTGCTGCTTTTTCTACTGTAAAATAAGAGAGTAATTTTTCTGTGGGCATGTTTCCTGTCAATTCATCTTTTGCCATTGGGCAACCTCCATAGCCCATGATGGCTCCATCAAAGCGATGACAACCAGCTTTATAAGCAGCTGCAACTTTTTCTTTCCATTTAGTTGGAGTTGTATGCAAATGTGCTCCAAATTCTATGGCTGGGTATTTCGGAATCAAGTTCGAGAATAAATAGTCAATTACTTCTGGTGTTGAGCTTCCAATGGTATCTGAAAGTGATAATATTTTAACACCCATATTCGATAATTTTTCTGTCCACTCCCCTACAATATCCATATTCCAAGGATCTCCATACGGATTTCCAAATCCCATAGATAAATAAGCAACAACTTCTTTATTTGATTTGTTGGCAATGTTTAAAATTTCATCTAAGGTTACAATAGATTCAGCAATGGTTTTGTGGGTATTTCGCATTTGAAAATTTTCTGAAATTGAAAACGGATAGCCTAAATACTTAATTTCTTCAAACTGAGCTGCTTCATTTGCGCCACGAACATTGGCTATTATGGCCAATAATTTACTTTGAGTAGACGACAAATCTAATTGAGAAAGCACATCTGCTGTATCTCGCATTTGCGGAATTGCCTTTGGAGATACAAAGCTTCCAAAATCTATGGTATCAAAACCAACACGCAATAAGGCATTGATATAGTTTGCCTTAGCTTCTGTTGGGATAAAATGCGACTTAATACCTTGCATGGCATCTCTTGGGCATTCTATAATTTTAATGGTCTTGCTCATGAAAACCAAAGATAACCAAAGCGTTGGATTTTAGAAATTAATTTAACTTGTTTCTAAACCTAAAAAAAGATAACTTCGCTAACTCTTGATATAGATCATTAAAACGTTCGATATCATTAAAGTTGTAGCTAATTTGAAAAATGATACTGAATTTTAAATACATACAAGATTTGGCCATTTCTAAAACCTTGTACAAAAGCGAAGACTGAAACAGAAAAATGATAAAAAATAAAAAAGCTAAATGGATTGTAAGAGCATTATTGCTTAGTGGAACCGTAGTTTCATTATTTTTCGTTCCTTGGATTTTGGTAAAGGCTTGGATTTTACCGCTACCAGAAACCGTTCAAGAACAAGTAGATGAAGCAATAGGTTATGGTTTTGATGGTATGATTGTTTACGTAGATCAAGTAGGAAAACAACCTCAGTTCTATACTGGAGGTTGGAAAGATAGAGAAAAGAAAATTCCAGCAGACCCAAAATCATTGTTCAAAATTGCTAGTATTAGTAAGTTGTATACAGCTGTAGCAGCTACGAAATTGGCCAAAGAAAAGCGTTTGTCTTTTGATAAATCATTAACCGATTATCTTCCCGAACTAAAAAGAGGAATAGAAAATGCCGATGAAATCACATTAAAAATGATGATTCAACACCGGTCTGGAATTCCAAACTTTACCTACAATCCAGCGTTCTGGGAAAACGAAGAAGAAAATGGCAAAAATGCCTTAGATTTTGCTTTAGACTTACCTGCTAGTTTTAAACCAGATAAAGGATATGAATATTCAAACACGAATTATTTGTTGCTTCGTAGGATTTTGGATAAGGTTTTAGGATACAATCACAATGATTATATCAAGGAAAAAATATTAATTCCCCTAGAGTTGAAAAACACCTACTTTTCGATATCTGATGTGGATTTGGAAGACGTGATGAGCGGATATTATGTAGGAATTGAAGAAGACTTTAAGGTACGTGATAATGGAATGTTGGCAACAGCAGAAGATGTTGCTATCTTTATTAGAGCCTTAAATGATGGTTCGGTGTTTGAAGATGGAGAAGAAGAAATCTATCCTTACGTATATAATCACGGCGGTTTAGTGGTTGGTTATCAAAGCTTGGCAGAATACCACAAAGATATAGATGCGGTTGTCGTTCAATTTATTAACACAACAGATTTTGAAGGTTATGAATGGAATTTATCGGAAATTATAATTAACCGAATTGTGAAAATTATTAATAAGAAAAACTAGCCACAACAATGGCTATAAACAATTGGGGTGAAAGTGATAAAACAAAAAGATAAACATAAAACAAAGGTCGGTGCTAAACCGAAAAGTTAGGGTACAAAATCCCCAACTGTTCATAGCCGAGACCGTTAGCGAAACATTACTTTAAAATAAAAATAGCAATCGCTATAAACACCACAATTTGTAACCATTTAAAAAATACGCCTGCATTTTTATGGGTTTTTGTGTAGCTAGAAATATTACCTGCTAGTAAAGCGATGGTGCTAAACACTATAAAAGAAGTCATGATAAAAAGTCCGCCCAACACATAAAACTGGAGTACGGTAGAAATCTCATCAGAAAATAAAAACTGTGGAAAAAAAGACAAAAAGAAGATGGTTACTTTTGGGTTTAAGACATTCATCCAGAAGCCGGTTTTAAACAATTGAAGAGTTGTTTTTTGAGGTACGTTATCCGTAGAAAAAACAATGTCAGACTTACTTCTAAAAACTTGGAAGGCCAAAAACAACAAATACCCTGCACCAAAAAGTTTAATGGCAAAGAACAAGTTTTCGTTTCTCTTTAAAATTTCTGAAACTCCAAATGCCACTAAGGTAGTGTGAATGATACAACCAGTCATCAATCCATACACCGTTGCCAAACCAAACTTTTTACCATTTACAATGCTTTGTGTAAGTACAAAAATGTTATCGGGACCTGGTGAAACTGCCAAAGCCAGCGTTGCTAGTACAAATGAAAAAAGAATTTCTATCATTAGGTAGTTATTTTTTGTAATGGCTAGTTATTAAATTCGACAAGTATTAAAACCAAATGAATATAAAAACTATGAAAACAAAATTACACTTCTTTTTTCTTTTCTATATCATTTCTACAAGTCTCTTATTTTCTCAAACAAAAAAAGCTAAATATTCTGTTGTTTTTACTAGTGTTTGGAATTCTACAGATCATGGCATTTTAGAGAAAAGGTCACATTGGTCTAAATTAGTAGGAGTAACACATAAAACAGAAAACACTTTTTGGAGTCTAGGTGAAAAAGCAACAACAGGAGTTAAAGATATTGCTGAAAAAGGAGATAATACTATATTCAATACTGAAGTTACAACTGCTATTTCTAATTTTGAAGCAGAAAAATATATTGATGGAAATAGTTTAGATACGGCAACAGGAACAATTACAATTCATGATTTAATTGTTGACAAAGACTATCCTCTACTAACTTTATTATCAATGATTGCCCCAAGTCCAGATTGGTTTATTGGGGTAAACAGTGTAAAATTAACGGATGATAATTCTAATTGAATACCCTTAATCAGTTTAGATTTATTTGCATATGATGCTGGAACTGACAGTGGTGTCGGCTATAATTCTTCAAACTTAGTTACAAATCCATTTCAGAATATTTCTAGTTTAAAAAACGTAGATCCCTTTACTGATAAAAAATTGGAACATTAACTATTTCTTTAACAGAAACTTTAAGTGTTGATGAGTTTATAAATAATTCTTCATTATCTATATTTTATAATAAAAAAGATAAATCAATTATAATAAACAATCTTAAAAATCAACTTATAGATTTAAAAGTTTATTCTATACATGGGAAATTGTTAATTAATAAATCCCCAAAAAACAAGAAGAGCTTAATAATCAGTAATTTAAAAGATGGTCTTTATATTTTAAAAATAGAAACAAGTTCTGGGTATTACTCAAAGAAAATAGTAAAATACTAAAACTTATTTAAAATTGCTCTGTTAATTTTCTTTATCAAACTCGGACCTTCATAAATAAAGCCTGTATAAATCTGCACCAAATCTGCACCTGCGTTGATTTTTTCTAAAGCATTTTCTGCAGAATGAATGCCTCCTACTCCAATTATTGGAAATGCTTTGTTAGAATTGTCTGCTAAATATTGAATTACTCTCGTGCTTTGTTTCTTGATTGGTTGACCGCTTACACCACCATTACCAATCTCCTCCAAACGTTCTGTAGAAGCTTTTAAATTATCTCTGGTAGTTGATGTATTAGAAGCAATGACACCATCAATCTTTGTTTCTGCTACCAATTCAATAATTTCATCTAATTGAATGTTGTTTAAATCTGGAGCGATTTTAAGTAAGATTGGTTTGAGACCTCTCGACTCCGCTCGAGGTGACAAAGTAGATAATTCTTGATTTAATTGTTGACAAGCGGTAATCAATTCTATCAAATAAGCTTTGTCATTTAGTTTTACATGACTTTCCACATTCGGGCAGCTCACATTCAACACAAAATAATCTACATACGGGTGTAATGCTGTAAAAACTTCGCAATAATCTTGTGTATAATTTTCTGGTAAGGTAGCTGTATTTTTTCCTAAGTTTCCACCAATAATGACTTGTCCTTTGTTCTTTTTTAAATTGTTGATAGCAGCTTCAATTCCGTCATTGTTAAACCCCATTCTATTAATGATTCCTTGATCATCTTTTAAACGGAATAACCGTTTCTTAGGATTTCCAACTTGCCCTTTAGGCGTAACCGTTCCTATTTCTATAAAACCAAAACCAAAATTTGCCAATTCGTTATAAATGACAGCGTTTTTATCAAATCCGGCAGCCAACCCAACAGGGTTTTTAAAGGTAATTCCGAACAAAGTTCTTTCTAAACGTTTATCGTTTACTTGAAACATACTTCTGATGATTCCTGGTACAAAGGGAATTTTATGTAAAAACTTAATAACAGAAAATGTAAAATAATGTACTTTTTCTGGGTCAAAAAGAAATAATATGGGTCTTATTAGGTTTTTGTACATAATCTTGTCATTCCTGCGAAAGCAGGAATCCATTTTGGTTTATTATTCTTTTATGAGATTCCTGCTTTCGCAGGAATACATTTAAATTCAAAAAAAGCTCCAAAAAGGAGCTTTCTATTATCTTAAAACAGCTTCTAAGTTTTTCTCAAAAGTTGCTTGTAGTTTTTGCATTATTTTATCAATTTGCTTGTCTTCTAAGGTTTTATTTTCGTCTTGCAACACAAAACTTACCGCATAAGACTTTTTGCCTTCTGGCAATTTGTCTCCTTCATAGACATCAAATAAATCAACTTCTTTCAACAAACTTTTTTCTGACTGAAAAGCCAAATTGTAAATCTCTTTAAATGTTTTGTCATTATCTAACAACAACGCCAAATCTCTTTTAACAGCTGGGAATCTTGGTAAATCAGAAACTTTAATTTTCTTGTTGCCACATAATTTTAAAACGTTATCCCATTGAATATCTGCAAACAACACTTCTTGTTTGATTCCGAATTCTTTTAAAAGCGTTCGTTTTACAACACCAACATCTACCAACTTTATTTTTCCTAAACTTAAGGTAATCCCTTCAGAAAAAACATCCGACTTTACAGGAGATGTCTTAAAATTAGAAATCCCCAATCGCTCAAACAGAGCCGTCAAAATTCCTTTTACATAAAAGAAATCAGAATTTTGAGAGGCCGTTTTCCAACTGTCTTTGGTTCTGTTACCCGTTACAAATAAAGTTACATGCTTGTCTTCTTGGTATTTTTCGTTGTATTTATGATAGGTTTTTCCGAATTCATACAACTTTAACGCATTGTTTTTTCTGTTGATATTATACGCAACAGATTCCAATCCACTAAACAATAAGGATTGACGCATCACTTTTAAATCGCTACTCAACGGATTTAACATTTCTACATTGTGCTCTTCATTCAAACTTTCTGTTAAGCCAACATAATCTGCTTTGGTTAACGAATTTGCCATGGTTTCATTAAATCCTAATGAACTTAATTGATTAGCAACTATGTTTTCTATCTTGACTTCTTTATTTATATCAAAAGAAATAGAAGTATTTAATTTATGAGAAAACTCAATGTTGTTATATCCATAAATACGCAAAATCTCTTCAATAATATCTGCTTCACGTTGCACATCTACTCTATAAGACGGAATGGTTAATCCCAGTCCACCCCCAGTTTCGCTAATAATTTTAATTTCTAAGGAAGCTAAAATGTTTTTAATGGTTTCTCTTGGAATCTCTTGACCAATTAAACGATCTACATTTATGTACGATAAAAACACTTGAAAATCTTCAACTTTTTCAGGATAAAAATCCATGATATCTGAAGCTAATGTTCCATCTGCATATTCTTCAATTAATAGAGCTGCACGTTTTAATGCATATTTTGTTAAGTTGATATCGATTCCTCTTTCAAAACGGAAAGAAGCATCGGTGTTTAAAGCGTGTCTCTTAGCAGATTTACGAATAGAAACCGGATTAAAATAAGCACTTTCTAAGAAAATACTTGTTGTGTTTTCTGTAACTCCAGAATGTATTCCTCCGAAAACTCCTGCAATACACATCGGGTTGGATTCTGCATCACAAATCATGATATCATCAGCACTCAATTCTCTTTCAACTTCATCCAAAGTTGTAAACTTTGTGCCAGCAGCTAACGTTTTTACAACGACTTTATTTCCTTTAATTTTTTGTGCATCAAAAGCATGCAGGGGTTGTCCTAGCTCATGCAACACATAATTGGTAATATCAACAATATTATTTTTGGGAGTGATTCCGATTGCTTTTAAACGATTCTGAATCCATTCTGGTGAATCTTTTACTTCAACATCAGTGATTGAAATCCCACAATAACGAGGTGCTAAATCTTTATCTTCTACTTGAACATCAATCTTTAATTTTCTTTCATCTATATGGAAATCAATTACCGATGGAGAAATCAATTCGATGTTGATATCTTGCTGCATTAAACCTGCACGTAAATCTCTAGCCACACCAAAGTGACTCATCGCATCTGCTCGATTGGGTGTTAATCCAATTTCAAAAACTTCGTCTTTTTCAACATTAAAAACTTCTGCACCTGGAGTTCCTGGTACTAAACTAGGATCTAAAATCATGATTCCGTCATGAGAACTACCAAGTCCTAATTCATCTTCAGCGCAAATCATTCCATGACTTTCTTCGCCTCTAATTTTCCCTTTTTTTATTTTGAACCCTTCTCCTTTTTCATCATATAGGGTAGTTCCTATAGTTGCTACTGGTACTTTTTGACCCTCAGCAACATTGGTTGCGCCACAAACAATTTGCACAGGTTCTCCCGAACCTAAATTTACTGTAGTTACTTTTAATCTGTCTGCATTTGGGTGTTGTATACAGCTCAACACTTCTCCAACTACAATTCCTGCTAAACTTCCTTTTATAGATTCTTTGGTTTCAATTCCCTCTACCTCAAGCCCTAAGTCAGTTAATAATTCTCCTGCTTTTTCTGCTTGCCAGTCAATCTGTAAAAATTGTTGCAACCAATTGTAAGATATCTTCATGTTTCTTTTGTCAAATTTCAGGTGCAAATTTAAGCATTTTATCTGTATTATTAATTAGTAAAATTGCTTGTTTTAACCTTAATTTTATACTTAATAATTAATTAATCTTCTAGATCTTCTTCTGGTAATTCACGTTCATCAGAACGCACTTTGCGTGTTCCCGCATACATATCATAACGCACCAAACGACAATCTAAATCTCCATTCTTAAGCGGAATTCTTTTTGAAGTTCTCAAACCAACATGCTTTAAAGCTTCTAAATCTGATGTGATGAACCACACTTTAGAATCTGGATATCCATTTTTTAAGGTGTCTCCTATTTTTTTATAAAACTCTGCTGTATCAATATTCAATCGCTCTCCATAGGGCGGATTGAACAAAATGGTGGTATTTCCAAAAACTTCTTTTTTGGAGTTAAAAAAGTTGACATGATGCACCCCTATAAACTCATCTAAATTTGCATTTTTTATATTGTCTTGTGCTTTTCTAACCGCAGATGGTGCTTTATCAAATCCCATAATTTTAAAATGAGAACTTCGTATTTTTTTTAACAATACATCTTGAATTAAAAAGTACAAATCTTCATCATAATCTTTCCAATTTTCAAAACCAAAGTGTTTTCTATTGATGTTTGCCGGAATGTTATTAGCAATCATAGTTGCTTCTATTAAAATAGTTCCAGAACCACACATCGGGTCGATGAAATTTTCATCACCTGTATACCCAGAAAGCAATACCAAACCTGCCGCCAAAACTTCATTTATTGGAGCAATATTTGTGGCTGAACGATAGCCGCGTTTATGCAATGAATCTCCTGAAGAATCTAAAGAAACTGTACACCATTCTTTTTGAATGTGGACATGAATTTTTAAATCTGGATATTTTAAATCTACATTAGGTCTTCTGCTATATTTATGTCTAAAATAATCTGCAACAGCATCTTTAGATTTCAATGTAATATAATGAGAATTTGTTGTAAAATGTTTAGAGTTTACAACCGCTCCAATAGAAAAAGTTCCGTCTACATCTAGATAGTTTTCCCAGTTTATTTTTTGCAAACTTTCATATAAATCTTCTTCATCAAAAACCTTAAAAGATTTGATTGGTTTTAAGATTCTAATCGCAGTTCTTAAAGCAATATTTGCTTTGTACATAAACCCTTTATCTCCTTTAAAGGAAACATTTCTTATGCCTACTACAACATCTTGCGCCCCTAAATTTCTTAATTCAGTTGCCAAAACCTCTTCTAAGCCAAACATGGTGGTAGCCACCATTTTAAAATCTTTATTCGTATTCATACTGCAAAAATACATTTTAATTTAGGATTGATTCTTGTAGAAAACGATTTTTTGAAACTCTTTAAAAAAAGGAAATTATCCTATTAAATTCTGTATTTTTGCCAACCAATATACTATGAAAACAACATCTGATTGGTTTACTTCTTGGTTTGACACGCCGTATTATCATATTCTTTACAAGGATAGAGACGATACTGATGCACGAATTTTTATGCAAAACATTACCTCTTTTTTAGATTTAAAACCAGAAACTCACATTTTAGATTTAGCCTGTGGTAAAGGGCGGCATTCTTTGTTTTTAAACTCTTTGGGATATAAAGTTACAGGAGCTGATTTATCTGAAAACAATATTGCACACGCAAGTTCATTTGCCAACGAAAGATTAAATTTTATCGAACACGACATGAGAAATCCGTTTGATAACAAATACAACGCTATCTTTAACCTCTTTACAAGCTTTGGGTATTTTAAAGAAGATTATGAAGATATTAAAGTATTACAAAATGTAAAAAAAGGGTTAAAAGAAAATGGAATTGCAATTATTGATTTCTTAAATGTGTTAGATATAAAAAATAATTTGGTAAAAAATGAAGTAAAAACAATCAATGGTATTAAGTTTTGTATTCATAAAAAAATTGAAAACGGCTTTATCATTAAAGAAATTGAGTTTACGGCCGATGGAGAACATCATTCCTTTTTTGAAAGAGTTAAATATTTAGATATAGAAAAATTTACTTCCTACTTTAAAAAAGCTGGATTGAAAATAAACCACACTTTTGGAGATTATAATTTAGCTATATTTGATAAAGAAAGTTCTAAAAGATTAATTTTTGTTGTTTCGTAATGAGTTATGTACTATTAATTCTTTCTGTTTTTATTGGTGCATTAGTTGTTTTACTAATTAGGCCATCAAACAAAATTACAAGGCTGTTATTGTCTTTTAGTGGTGCTTATTTACTATCTGTAACCATTTTACATATACTCCCTGAAGTTTTTCTTGAAACTAGTGATACAAAAAGAGTGGGAATCTTTATTTTGGCAGGAATTATAATTCAATCTGTTTTAGAATCTTTTTCAAAAGGTGCAGAACATGGGCATATACATATACACTCACATGAAACCAAGTTTCCCTTACTTCTTTTTATAAGTTTATGCATACATGCATTTTCAGAAGGAATTCCAATTCATTCAGATACTACTAATTTATTATGGGCAATTGTTGTACATAAAATTCCGATTGCCATTGTATTAACCACCTTTCTAATTCATTCTACATTTACAAAAAGTACAATTGCAATTTTCTTGGGTGTTTTTGCATTGATGAGTCCGTTAGGAGTATTAGTAGCTGATAAATTAGCCTTTATCTCTAACTATCACACAGAAATAACAGCGTTAATCATTGGTGTATTTTTACATATCTCTACGATAATACTTTTTGAAAGTAATGAAAATCACAAGTTCAATATTCAGAAATTCACAGCAATTGTACTAGGGGTTTTGGTGACAATTTTTACACTTTAAGAGCAATTAATCAAACCTTGGGTTTACAACGGTATTAAACATAGAACCAAATGTGTAACTAAAACCTACATTAAAAAAATAATTATATCCAGATTTTATTTGTTGCTGTTGTAATAAAATTTCTTCTACTGTTAAGTTTCCTGCTGATAAATTTATTTGGTTGTTAGTTATGTTGTAATTTCCTCCAACATTAAAAGAGAATCCTTTAAACAACCTTATTCTAGCATTTAAATTAAATGAAAATTGATTTAAAGCGGTGTCATGCAAAAAGCTTTCATATCTAATAGCTCCAAAAATATTACCCCAGGTTTGTCTTACACTAGCTTCTAAACCTAATGAGTGGTTCCATAATACCTCTTCCGTTTTACCAAAAACTGTTTTTTCAATATATTCTGTATAATCTCCACCAATTCTGTAGGTTAAGGTTAATTGATTTTTAAACGATTCTTTATAATCGAAAAAGTTATACTCGATTGCTGGTGATAATTTTGCATACAAACTCTTATTTGAATAATCGGAACCTCCAAAATAACTAAAAACTCCGGCGGACCAATGACTATTCAAACTAAAAACATTATATAATGTTATATTTTTATTGCTATTATTATAAACTTGATCTGGCTCACCATCAAATTTATAAACAGATTTATTGTTTCCGTATCTTATTCTAAAAATAAATTTATTTTTTGCTGTTATTCTTCTTGCTGATGCATTAAAATTTAAATTTTGACTACTATAGGTTTCCTGACCATTAAAATAACCATTAGCTCCTAAGCTTAAAACCCAATTATTCCAAGGATCAACTTATTCTGACAAATCTGCTGGTTTTGATTTTTTTATGGTTATAGAAATTTTATCTTCCAAACCTGCTTTTAACCAAAATCTAATTAATCCTAAGCGAATGTTTTTTAACATTTTACTACGCACTTCATCTCCAGAGGTATTTGAGTTCGTAGAAAAAGTAATTTTATCTTTAAATTCTTTATAATCATTTTGACCTACAATATCTATTTCATAAACTCTACCACCACTTCCATTTTGTTGATTGGTGAAAAATAAATAGACATCTGCAAAGTTTTCATGTCTGACAAATTCTGCATGCTCTAAATTTTGTTTAATATAGCATTGATCACAAAAATTACAATTTAGAAAAATGTTTAGTTTTGATTCTTTTTCTTGAGAGAAAATTGGAGAAATAGTAAGCAATAATATTAGAATGAAAATAATTCTTTTCGCAGACATGTTTAACTTTTAGGAAGCGAAAAGTACAATTATAGAATCCTAAAGATGTTAAAAGCTTGTCAAAAGAATGTTAAAAGGAAAAATGAATATTTTAATAGACTGTGAAGGAATCAATTAGCAACTTCATTTATGAATTTAATTCGCATTAATCTTAATTCCTCTTCATCATAATCTCCATCAAATTCATCTAATGCATCTTGAATTTTATCAGATTCTGCTTCCATAAAATAATCAAAAATTTCTTCTTGTTGCTCTTCATCTAACAAATCCTCTAAACTATAAGTAATGTTTAATTTCGTTCCAGAAAAAATAATGGCTTCCATTTCTTTAATCAATTCTTCCATGCTCAACCCTTTCGATTTAGCTATATCCATTAAAGGCAACTTTCTGTCAGTATTCTGAATGATGTATAGTTTTAATCCTGAATTTACACCCGTACTTTTTACCACTAAATCGTCTGGCCTTAAAATATCGTTTTCATCGACATATTTTGCGATAAGCTTTATAAATTCAGCTCCATATTTACGTGCTTTTCCTTCTCCAACTCCATGAATATTTGCTAAATCTTCTAAAGAAACTGGATATTTCAATGCCATATCATCTAAAGACGGATCTTGAAAAACAGCAAAAGGAGGAACACCTAATTTTTTTGCAATATTTTTTCGCAAATCTTTTAACATAGCCATCAATTCATCATCAATACCGCCAGAACTTTCTTTAGCATTTGTAATGATTGAGCTATCATTCTCCTTATCATATTTATGATCTTCCGTCATCATAAAAGAGCTAGGAGTTTTTATAAAATCTAACCCTTCTTTCGTGATTTTAATAACACCATACTGTTCTATTTCTTTACGCAAATAACCAGATACCAATACCTGTCTAATTAACGCCATCCAATAGGTCTTGTCTTTGTCCTTTCCTATACCAAAAAATGGCTGACGATGTGTTCTATGAGAAGTTAACATGGCGTTTTCTTTACCAATAATAGTGCTAACAATGTCTTTTGCTTTGTACTTTTCTTTTGTATCTCTTACTACAGAAAGTAATTTTACAACTTCGTCTTTTGCTTCGTGCTTTTTCTTTGGATTTTTGGTGTTGTCATCTAATTCTGCACCTAACCCATTTACTTCATCAAACTCTTCACCGAAATAATGTAAAATATACTTACGTCTATTCATAGAAGTTTCTGCATATCCTACAACTTCTTGTAATAATGCATGTCCAATTTCTTGTTCTGCAACAGGCTTGCTTGACATAAATTTTTCTAACTTCTCAATATCTTTATACGCATAGAATGCTAAACAATAACCTTCTCCTCCATCACGACCAGCTCTTCCTGTTTCTTGATAATAACTTTCTAAACTTTTAGGAATATCATGGTGAATTACAAAACGAACATCTGGTTTGTCAATTCCCATACCACATGCTATGGTAGCAACAACAACATCACAATCTTCCATCAAAAACATATCTTGATGTTTTACTCTTGTTTTCGCATCCAACCCTGCGTGATATGGAACAGCTTTTATACCGTTAACTTGTAATACTTGAGCTATTTCTTCTACTTTTTTTCTACTCAAACAATAAATAATCCCTGATTTTCCTATACGTTTTTTAACAAAACGGATAATATCTTTATCTACATCTTTTGTTTTTGGCCTTACTTCATAAAACAAATTTGGTCTATTAAAAGACGCTTTAAATGTTTTTGCATTAGATATACCTAGAGTTTTTAAAATGTCTTCTTGTACTTTTTCTGTTGCTGTAGCTGTTAATCCGATAACGGGTACATTATCGATTTGTTTAATTATTGTTCTAAGGTTTCTGTATTCAGGTCTAAAATCATGACCCCATTCAGAAATACAATGTGCTTCATCAATGGCTACAAAAGAGATTTTTTGCGTTCTTAAAAAAGTAACATATTCTTCTTTTATTAAGGATTCTGGAGCAACATATAACAATTTTGTAATTCCGTTTTCAATATCACTTTTAACCTGAGCTACTTCTGTTTTATTTAAAGAAGAATTTAAAACATGTGCTATCCCTCTATTTTCTGAAATTCCACGAATAGCATCTACTTGATTTTTCATTAAAGCAATCAATGGTGAAACAACAATTGCAGTTCCTTCACTCATTAAAGCAGGTAGTTGATAACATAAAGACTTTCCTCCACCCGTTGGCATTATTACAAAAGTATCTTTCTTCTGTAAAATGCTTTTAATCACCTCTTCTTGTAATCCTTTGAATTTATTAAATCCAAAAAACTTCTTTAAAGGTCCATATAAATCAATTTCATCACTCATGCTTATCAATCAATCGGAGTATTTATTAGTGTGCGCTTAAAAACCATATTTTGGTTTGAGTCTATCATTATTTATAGTAAATTTGTAGAAATAAATAAAAAGTGTTTTTTCTATATTTTAAAGATATAACTTTTTTTTTTACTACTAAAATTATAAAACCTTGAAAGATATCAATTCAATCAATGATACTGCTAAAGAAACAATTCTTATTGAAAGCAATGCTATTGCTAATTTAATACATTTAATTGATGATAATTTTGAAGCATCCGTTAAATATATATTAAATTCTAAAGGAAGGGTTATTGTTACTGGTATAGGAAAAAGCGCAAACATAGCAACAAAAATTGTTGCTACCTTTAACTCTACTGGTACACCAGCAATTTTTATGCATGCTGCAGATGCAATTCACGGAGATTTAGGTACCATACAAAATGATGATGTTGTAATTTGTATTTCTAAAAGTGGTAATACTCCAGAAATAAAAGTTTTGATTCCTTTGATAAAAAATTACGGGAATAAAATCATTGCAATTACAGGAAATGTAGATTCGTTCCTTGGATTAAATGCAGATTTCACCCTAAATACTTTTGTAGAAAAAGAAGCATGTCCTAATAATTTAGCACCTACAACAAGTACAACAGCACAATTAGTTATGGGTGATGCATTAGCGGTTTGTTTATTAAAATTAAAAGGTTTTTCTAGCACCGATTTTGCAAAATACCATCCTGGAGGAGCTTTGGGGAAACGTTTGTATTTAAGAGTTTCTGATCTTATCAAGAATAACGAAATTCCAAAAGTCCAAAAAGACAGTAGCATTTCTAAAGTTATTGTAGAAATCACCGAAAAAAGATTAGGAGTAGCGGCCGTTATTGAGAATGATAAAATTGTTGGAATCATAACAGACGGAGATATCCGTAGAATGTTAAGTAAATCAACAGAAATTAGTACTTTATCTGCAAACGACATTATGTCTACCAATCCTAAAACTATTTCTGTAGATGCCATGGCTATTGACGCATTAGATGCTCTTGAAAGTAACGACATTACACAAATTTTAGTGACAAACGACACTGGTGATTACCTAGGTGTTATACATTTACACGATTTAATAAAAGAAGGAATTTTTTAAATGAGTGATGAACCAAAAGAAATGTCTTTTTTAGGACATCTAGAAGAATTACGTTGGCACTTAGTAAGAAGTTTTGCCGTTATATTTGTAATTGCAATTGTTCTTTTTATTTTTCAAGAAAGAGTGTATAATGATTTCATAATAGCACATACACATTCTGACTTTATTACCTATCGTTTTTTCTGTCAGTTTTTTGGCACTATGGGGATAGATAGTAGTTTTTGTACCATAGACATTCCGAGCAAGCTTCAAGCACTGTCTCTTACACAACAATTAATGAGCTCTCTTTGGGTTTCTATCATTCTAGGGGTCATTTTAGCTTTTCCATACTTATTATGGGAAATGTGGCGTTTTATAGCACCTGGATTACACAAAACAGAAAGAAGAAAATCGAAAGGGTTTTTATTTATTGCTTCTTTGCTATTTTTTATTGGTGTTTTATTTAGTTATTATGTAATTATGCCGATGTCGGTGTCTTTCTTTTATGGATATCAAATTAGCGAAAACATTGTAAATAACTTTACCTTAGATTCTTATATAAGTTTGTTTACAAATACAATGCTAGGTATTTCGTTAGTATTCGAATTACCTGTTGTCATTTATTTCTTGTCAAAACTAGGATTGGTTACACCTACGTTTTTAAGAAAGTATAGAAAACATGCATTGGTATTAGTATTAATTTTATCAGCAATTATTACACCACCAGATGTTGCAAGTCAAATAATTGTTTCTATTCCTATATTAATCTTATATGAAATCAGTATCTATATTTCTGGTTTTGTTTTAAAAAGACAATTAAAAAATGCCAAATAAAGTACAAGAATTTAACGATTATCGTCAAAAAATGAACGATAAACTTTTAAGTAACGACAATAAAGTTATTAAGAGAATTTTTAATTTAGATACAAATGCTTATTCAGAAGGTCATTTACCGGTTAAGACTAAAGAGCTTCTTGGTTTAGTAGCTTCTGCTGTTTTACGTTGTGATGATTGTATTGCATATCATTTAGAAACTGCCTATAAAAATGGTGTTTCAAAAGAAGAAATGATGGAAACCATGTCAATTGCTACTTTAGTTGGTGGAACTATTGTGATTCCACATTTAAGAAGAGCTTATGAATTTTGGGAAGCCTTAGAACAAAATGATTTATCATAAATTTAAGAAATCACAAATTCTCAATTCCTATATTTGAATTATGATTTTAAGAGCAGATAATATTGAAAAAATATATGGAAACCGAAAGGTTGTTAAAGGAATTTCTTTGGAAGTCTCTCAAGGAGAAATTGTAGGTTTATTAGGTCCTAACGGAGCCGGTAAAACAACTTCTTTTTATATGATAGTGGGTATGATTAAACCCAATGATGGCCATATTTATCTTAACGATGAAGAGATTACAAATGATCCCATGTATAAGCGTGCTCAAAAAGGAATTGGGTATTTAGCTCAAGAAGCTTCTGTTTTTAGAAAATTATCTGTAGAAGATAATATTATGTCTGTTCTTGAATTTACGAAGAGAACAAAAAAAGAACGCAAAGATAAATTAGAATCTTTAATTGAAGAGTTTAGTTTAGGTCACGTTCGTAAAAACAAAGGAGAGTTATTGTCTGGTGGAGAACGTAGAAGAACAGAAATTGCACGTTGTTTGGCTTCAGACCCAAAATTTATCTTATTAGACGAACCATTTGCTGGTGTAGACCCAATTGCGGTTGAAGACATTCAAAGTATTGTTGCTCAACTTAAAAACAGAAATATTGGTATTTTAATTACTGATCATGATGTACAAGCAACCTTGGCAATAACAGACAAAACTTTTTTAATGTACAATGGTGGTATTTTAAAAGAAGGAACTCCTGAAGAATTAGCTGCTGATGAAACTGTTAGAAAAGTATATCTAGGAAAAGACTTTGAATTAAAAAAGAAAAAGTTCTAACATCATAAATGCTTTTATAAAATGTCATTTCGAAATCAGCCAAGAACATGAAGTCTGATACAAAAACTTTAAGCTTTTTTATTCATCAAATTACTTCCGATTGATAAGAGCACATATAAGATAATTACTAACGGAATTGCGATTACTTCCAATACCAATAGCATACCTAAAGAAAGAATTAAAAAAACATACTTTAGCATGTTTTCTTTTATAGCATAATTCTTAAATTTTAAAGAAAATAAAGGAATTTCTGCATTCATTAAAAAGCTTAAAACTAAAGTAATTCCAACTAAAAAATAATTGTTTTGAATCAAATCAATAAACAATTGATTGTCAGAATAAATAGGAATTAAAGGCAATGAAACCACAAATAAACTCATTGCAGGTGTTGGCATTCCAATAAATGAATCGGTTTGTCTTGTGTCAATATTAAACTTAGCCAATCTATAACACGCTGCAAGTGTTAATAACAAACCAAAATATGGTAAATATCCAGTACTAAAAGAAGCTAAATGTAACGTGTCTGCCGATTTTTCAAATAAATTTAATGCGTTTTCTTGTAACAAACTAAACATAACAATACCTGGAACCACACCACTAGTAACCATATCTGCAAGAGAATCTAACTCCTTCCCTAACTCGCCAGAAACATTTAATATTCTTGCAAAAAATCCATCAAAAAAATCAAGAACAACTCCTATAGCTACAGACAGTGCTGCGATTTCAAAATTTCCATTAACAGCAGCAATTGCTCCAATTGTTCCACTTAATAAATTTCCTAAGGTTATTGTATTCGGAATGTGTTTTTTCATGTTTTTTAATTGGTAATATATAGCTAAAATAAGAAAATCAAATTGCTCTTATTTCAATTTCTTTCTTTTTTTATCATCTTTGTATAAAAAATTATTTAATGCCACTATTTCAATCAGATTTTAATCCTTCTCTTCCTTTTAGGAATGGTCATTTTAACACCATGTATCGTCCGTTATTTTTGAAAGAGTTCTGTTCTTACTCTCGAAAAAGAATTTTTACCTGGGATCATGATTTTATTGATTTAGATTTTTCAAAGGCTAACTCAAACACGATAGCAATATTAATTCATGGTTTAGAAGGAAGTGCTGAATCTAAATACATGCTATCTACAGCAAACGAATTAAATGGCAGAGGGGTTGATACTGTTTCTTTTAATTTACGGGGTTGTAGTGGCGAAGATAATTGGCTTCTTGGAACCTATCATAGTGGAAAAACTGAAGATGTACATTTTGTAGTCAATCATATTTTAGACAATTATGATTATGAAAACATCATTATTGTTGGATTTAGCTTAGGTGGTAATTTAACCTTAAAATATATGGGGGAATATGCGGATGTATTATCACCAAAAATAAAAGGAGCCATTGCAACATCTGTACCCATAGATCTTACAAGTTCTGAGCAAGAAATGGACAAACTGAAAAACAAATTATACATAGAAGAGTTCTTAAAAACTATCCGATTAAAAGTATTAGAAAAATCATTTAAATTCCCAGAGTTTGAGCTAGATAAAGACAAACTTTTTAAAGCCAAACGCTTTAAACATTTAGAACAATTGTATACGGTACCTGTTTTTGGTTTTGATAGTCCAGAAGATTATTGGTTAAAAGCAAGTTCTAAACCTTATTTGTCAAAAATCAATAAACCTACATTGCTTATAAATGCTAAAGATGATTCTTTTTTAGGTGAAGAATGCTTTCCGTATGAAGAAGCTATAGATTCTGAGTTTTTCTTCTTAGAAGCTACAAAATATGGAGGTCATGTTGGATTTGTATCTAGTTTTAAGCAAAACGAAAGTAGGTGGTTAGAAAAACGGATTAGCCGTTTTATAAAAGAAAATATTCAAATACAAATTGAACAAACAATATCTTAGGTTAACAATGGTTATTACAAGAGGATTTTAGATATTTGTAACTACAACCTTGATATTTTGAAAAAAATTTATTTCATTTTTTTACTCTTCTGTTCTATCCAATTAACAGCTCAAACTTTTAGAAATTATTCTAACGAGTTTTTAAATATTGGTGTTGATGCAAGAGCGTTAGGAATGAGTAAATCTGTTGCAGCAACAAGTAATGATGTAAATGCAGTTTACTGGAATCCTGCGGGTTTAATGAATTTAGAAGATTATGAAGGTTCTTTAATGCATGCTTCCTATTTTGCTGGAATTGCAAATTATAACTTTGCGGCTTTTGCGCTTCCTATTAACAATAAAAGTGCTATAGGAATCTCTATCATTCGATTTGGAGTTGATGATATTTTAAACACAACCGAACTTATTGACAATCAAGGAAATATTAATTTTAATAAAATTAGTTTGTTTTCTGCGGCAGATTATGCTTTTACATTTGCCTATGCAAGAAATTTGATTTTTAAAAATATGTATTTTGGTGTAAATACAAAAGTAATTAGAAGAGTTATTGGTGATTTTGCTTCTTCTTGGGGATTTGGATTTGATGCCGGAATACAGTTTGAAAGAAATAATTGGAAATTTGGTTTAATGGTTAGAGATATTACCACAACCTATAATACTTGGAATATCAATTCAGAAGAATTTGATAAAATTAAAAACTCCATTCCAGGTCAAAACCAGCAATTACCCGAAACAACAGAAATTACAAAATCAATAGTACAATTTGGTGCTGCACGTAAATTTTCTATTGGAAGAGATTTTCACTTAGTAACAGAAATCGATTTAAACATTCGTTTTGCACAAACTAATGACATTATATCTACTAGTATTATTAGTATTGATCCAACTTTTGGCTTTGAGCTGGATTATACTGAATTGGTATATTTAAGAGGCGGGATTGGTAATATTCAAAACACAACCCAATTTGACGGTAGTAAATCTTTATCTATACAACCAAACTTCGGCGTAGGTTTTAAATACAACGGAATACAAGTAGATTATGCATTGACAAATATTGGAAGTGTTGGAAACGCACTATATTCAAATATATTTTCAATTAAAATTGATTATTCGTTTTTTAGAAATTAGTTGATATGAAAACTAAATTTATTACTTTTTTTCTCATTCTATTTGTAATACAGATTACTTTTTCTCAGTATAAAAAACTATCAAATAAAGCTGAAGTAAGTATCATAACAGCAGGCCCTGGAAAAGAATTATACGAAGGTTTTGGCCATAGCACAATTAGAGTTAAAGACATAGATTTTGATACCGCTTATAACTATGGAATTTTTGACTTTAATGCTCCAAATTTTTATTTAAATTTTACAAAAGGAAAATTACTTTACAAATTAGAAAGTTACCCTTTTCATTATTTTGTAAGAGGATATCAAAGAGATAAACGTTGGATTAAAGAACAGGTATTAAATTTAAATAAATCAGAGAAACAACAATTTTTTGAGTATTTAGAAAACAATGCGAAACCAAAAAACGCTACCTATTTATACGATCCCTTCTTTAATAATTGCGCTACAATATTAAGAGAAATTACTGAAAAAATCTTAAAAGATAAAGTCACGTTTAACGACAATTATATTCTTAAAAAGAAATCATTTAGGCAATTAATGAATATAGAAATTCCTTGGAATACCTGGGCAAGTTTTGGAATTAATTTAGCTTTAGGAAGTAAATTAGATCATATTGCCACAACAAAACAATACATGTATTTACCAGATTATGTATATAGTGGATTTAAAAATGCAACCGTAACTCGTGGTGTAAAAACAGAAAGCTTAATTAAAAAAGATGGTTTCATTTTAAATTATGAGGAGTTAACCATTAAACCTTCTTTTTTCAATCCTTTTTTAGTTTTTACTTTTATACTACTGATAGGATTATATATTACATACAGAGATGTAAAAAGAAAACAAAGAACAAAATGGTTCGATTTTTTGTTGTTGTTATCTACAGGTATTATAGGAGTTCTAATTGTATTTTTATGGTTTTTTACCGACCATTCCACTACCCCAACCAACTTTAATTTTCTATGGGCTTTCGCTCCAAATATAGTTATTGCATTTTATGTATTTAAAGATACCCCTATGCTTTGGATAAAGTTCTATGTAAAAGCACTACTTATATTACTTGTAATAATTCCAATAATTTGGATTGGGAAGGTACAATTATTACCATTGGCTATTTTACCTTTTCTATTACTGCTTTTTATTAGGTTATATTTTATTAAAAGTATATTGTCCTTTAAAAAATAATACTGTAGAAATCGTTTTTACAAGTATTTTAAAATCTAGAAAAGTACTTCTCTCTTTGATATAGTACAAATCATATCTCAATTTTATTTGCTGCTCTTCTATAGTATTTGTATAAGGGTAATTTACTTGAGCCCAACCTGTCAATCCAGGTCTTACAACGTGTCTCATAAAATAAAAAGGGATTTTACTCTTTAACTATTTAACAAACTCTGGTCGTTCTGGTCTTGGTCCAATTATGCTCATTTCACCTTTGATAACATTAATCATTTGAGGTAATTCATCTAACCTAAAAATTCGTAATATTTTACCAAAAGGCGTTATTCGTTGATCATTTTTTATTGCCCAAACCGGTCCATTTTCTTCTGCGTTTTTAACCATGGAGCGTAGTTTATATATTTTAAATATTTTACCTTTATAACCAACACGCTTTTGAGTATAAAATAAAGACCCTCTATTACCAAGTAAGTTTCCTATTAAGATTAATGGTAACAAGGAAATAAAAATTACCAGTCCAATAATAGAAAGTACAATATCAATAAGTCTTTGTGAAAACAAATATAAATGGTTGTTCGTGTTTTTACTTAAATTTATTTTTATTTTATTTATTATTGGCTCAATATTTTTTATGTTGCCTCCATATTCAGGGATCATACTGTCAATTATAGTAACATTTGCTCCTAACTCTACTAACTTAATAGCTAAGTTAGACCCTATAAAACCCAAACCACCAGTTATTAAAATATTTTTATTTTTGAATCCCATAAAAAACTTTCAAGACTTTAATCAATACCATTGCTAACAAATATAACTTTTTTATAAAAGTTATTTATTAAAACTCTTTTTTAAATTTAATTAACAATTATTTCAACTAAAATTATACATTTGACGAGACAGTAATTTACCTATTTATGAACAAGCAAATTATAGAATGTGTTCCTAACATTAGCGAAGGAAAAGACATTACCAAGATACATACAATTGCAAATGTTGTCAAAGAAGTTGAAGGTGTTAAATTACTAGATGTTGATCCAGGGAAAGCAACAAATAGAACAGTGATTACTTTTGTGGGTGAACCAGCAAATGTAATTGAAGCAGCGTTTAGATTGATAAAAAAAGCTTCTGAGTTAATAGACATGAGCAAGCATTCAGGTGAACATCCACGATTTGGAGCAACCGATGTTTGTCCCTTAGTACCTATTGCTAATATTTCGATGGAAGAAACTACTGAATATGCACGTCAATTAGGTAAACGTGTGGGTGAAGAATTGGGAATTTCGGGTTATTTTTATGAAAATGCTGCCACTTCTGACGAAAGAAAAAACTTGGCAACTGTCCGTTCTGGAGAATATGAAGGCTTAAAAGAAAAGTTTGAAAACAAAAATTGGAAACCAGATTTTGGACCGACAGAATTTAATCAACAAGTAATTACTTCTGGAGTTACTGCTATTTCTGCACGTGACTTTTTAATTGCTTACAATATCAATTTAAACTCTACTTCTACCCGACGAGCAAATGCAATCGCTTTTGACATACGTGAAAACGGAAGAGCAAAATTAGTAGATGGAAAAAAAGTGTTGGATAAAAATGGAAAAACAGTAAGAATTCCTGGAAAATTAAAAGCTGTAAAAGGAATTGGTTGGTTTATTGAAGAATATGGCATTGCACAAATTTCATACAATTTAACTAACATTTCAATTACCTCAATGCACGAAGCTTTTTATGAAACTGATTTGGCAGCTACTAAACGTGGTTTACGTGTAACTGGTTCAGAATTGGTTGGCTTAGTTCCTTTACAGGCAATGATAGATTGTGCAGATTTTTATTTAAAAAAACAAGAACGCTCTCTTGGAATTAGCGAAAGCGAAAAAATAAAAATAGCCATAAAATCTCTCGGATTAGACGATTTAAAACCATTCAATCCACAAGAACGTATTATTGAATATGTTATGAATGCTGATACTGATAAAAAACTAGTTGATTTTACAGTAAAAGATTTTGCAGAAGAAACAGCTTCAGAATCTATGGCTCCTGGAGGAGGAAGTATTGCTGCGTATGTTGGAACTTTAGGGGTTTCACTCGGAACGATGGTTGCTAATTTATCTGCACACAAACCTGGCTGGGATGACAAATGGGAATACTATTCTCAATGGGCAGAAAAAGGGCAAAAATATAAAAATGAATTATTGTTTTTAGTTGATGAAGACACCAATGCCTTTAATAAAATTATAGACGGATTTAGAATGCCAAAATCTTCTCAAGAAGAAATAGACATTAGAAAACAAGCCATTGAAGATGCAACTAAATATGCAACAGAAATTCCTTTTAAAGTAATGGAAACAGCCTATAACTCTATGGAAGTAATGTTAGAAATGGCAAAAAACGGATTGCAAAATTCACTTTCTGATGCTGGTGTTGGTGCATTGTGCGCTAGAACTGCAGTAATTGGAGCGTATTTTAATGTTCGTATCAATGCAAAAGACATTAAAGACAGAGCTTTTGCTGATCAAATTTTAAATGACGCAAAAGCTATTTACAACAAAACAATTGCTTTAGAAAAAGAAATGATGGCAATTGTAGATGCAAAAATTTAATCAATGCTTGAAGTTTCTATTATTCCTTTTGAAGAAAAGTATGCAAAACAATTTTACAATTTAAATGTAGAATGGCTTGAAAAATATTTTTATGTAGAACCTTACGACCAAAAAGTTTTAAGCAACCCTAAAACTTATATAATTGGTAAAGGAGGTTTTATTTTTTTCGCAACTTATAATAACGAGATTGTGGGCACGGTCGCTTTAATCAATCAACAACTGTTTTATGAACTGAGTAAAATGGCAGTTTCTCCAAAATACCAAGGATTAAAAATTGGTCAAAAATTAATCGATTTTTGTATCGAGTTTGGAAAAGAAAAAAAATGGGATAGCATTACATTGTATTCTCACAGAAAGTTAGTTCCTGCAATTAATCTGTATAAAAAAGTTGGTTTCGAAGAGGTAGAACTAGAATCAAATTCTCATTACGAACGTTCGGATATTAAAATGAAATTGATGTTATAGAAAGCTTTCAATAGCTAATTCGTAACTCTTCATTCCAAACCCTAAAATAACACCTTTTGCGTTCGGCGCTATATAACTTAGGTGTCTAAACTCTTCTCTAGCATGAACATTAGAAATGTGTACTTCTACAACTGGAGTTTCTATTCCTTTAACCGCATCTCCGATTCCGACTGATGTATGCGTGTAAGCTGCAGCATTTAAAATAATTCCATCGTAATCAAAGCCTACTTCATGCAATTTATCAATCAACTCACCTTCAATATTCGATTGATAATAAGACAAATCTATTTTCGGAAATTTGTTTTGTAAATTTTTAAAAACATCGGTAAAAGTTTCTGAACCATACATTGCTGGTTCTCTTTTACCAAGTAAATTTAAATTAGGACCGTTGATGATTATGATTTTCACTTTTTTTAAATTTTAAGTAAATATGCATCTTTTTTTTATATATATTTATAAAATATTAATCTAAAAAATAATACAATAAAAAAAATTTTAATTTTAGTAATTGCTCTAATTTCATTTAGTGCTATTAATGCTTAAACAAGTGTAATTAAAGCAAACCCACTGGGTTTAGCGGTAGGTGTTGCTAATGCAGGTTATGAATTTTCAATGGGAGAAAGTAACTCTTTAACAGTTTCTGGTTCGTATTACAAAGTATCTGGAATTAGTGGTATTGGTGCTGGAGCAGAATATAGATGGTATTTTGGTGATGAAAATTTAAAAGGATGGCACGCTGGTCCATCTGTTGGATTTTTCTCTCTAGAAGACAATACTAAAACAAAAGCTACTGTATTCACATTTTGAGGTGAAGGTGGACATCAATGGATTTTTGACAATAATTTTGTTGTGGATGTTTTTGCTGGAATTGGTTACTTATCTGGTGGAGATACTTTAGCAGGATTAAACGCAACTGCAATTTCTATTGGAGTTTCACTAGGTTATGCTTGGTAAAAAATTCTTTAATATAATTTATAGCGCTGCATTTTTGTAGCGCTTTTTTTATACCTTTAGTTCAATGAAATGGCAAATCGCATTAAAAGATTATCAGTTGTTTTTAAAAATTGAAAGAGGGCTTTCTAAAAACACCATAGATAGTTATACTCGAGATATTCAAAAGTTGATCTATTTCTTGGAAGAAAACGAAATTAGTGTTTCTCCAATAAAGATTGATTTTAATGCTATTCAACTATTTATTTATGAAATTGCTAAAAAAGTACAACCAACTACTCAGTCAAGGGTAATTTCTGGTTTACGTAATTTTTTTGATTATTTAATCTTTGAGGATTATCGATCTGACAATCCTACTGATTTAATTGAAACGCCAAAAATTGGAAGAAAACTACCAGATACATTATCTGAAAATGAAATAAATGATTTAATCAATGCTATCGACTTAAGCTTACCACAAGGTGAACGAAATAGAACCATCCTAGAAACGATTTATAGCTGTGGTTTACGAGTTAGTGAGGTAATTTCTTTAAAAATTTCCGATTTATTTTTTGAAGAAGGATTTATAAAAGTCCTTGGAAAAGGAAATAAAGAGCGATACACACCTATTAACTATAACACTCAAAAATATATTGCCTTTTATATAAAAGATATCAGAAATCATATTTCTCCGCAAAAAGGATATGAAGACACCTTGTTTTTAAACAGAAGAGGAAAAGGCTTAACGCGACAAATGATTTTTATGATTATCAAAGATTTAGCAATAAAAATCAATTTGAATAAAAAAATTGGGCCACATACTTTACGACATTCATTCGCAACACATTTATTGGAAGGTGGAGCTGATTTAAGAGCTATACAACAAATGCTTGGACACGAAAGTATAACCACAACAGAGATTTATGTACATTTAGATAAATCGTATTTAAAAAATGTGGTTGAGAAATACCATCCGAGAAATCCTCCTCTAACTCCTCCAAAGGAGGAGATCTCTTGATCTATCTACACAAAAAAATCCTACTATTAAAAAGAACAGGGTTTTTATTCATTAAAATATTTCTTCCCTTTGGGAAGATTAAGATGGGATTTTACTTCGCTACATTCACAGCTCTTGTTTCTCTTATCACCGTTACTTTAACTTGCCCTGGATAGGTCATATCATTCTGAATTTTTTGTGAAATTCCAAATGATAATTCAGACGCTTTCTCATCACTTACTTTGGTGCTTTCTACCATTACTCTTAGTTCTCGACCAGCTTGAATCGCATACGCTTTTTGTACACCTGTGAATCCGAAAGCAATTTCTTCTAAGTCTTTTAAACGTTGTATGTAAGAATCTAATACTTGACGTCTTGCTCCTGGTCTTGCTCCAGAGATTGCATCACACACTTGAACAATTGGAGAAATTAAACTCTTCATTTCTATTTCATCATGGTGTGCTCCAATGGCATTACAAACTTCTGGTTTTTCACCATACTTTTCTGCCCATTGCATTCCTAATAATGCGTGTGGTAATTCACTTTCTGCATCTGGTACTTTTCCAATATCATGCAGTAACCCAGCGCGTTTTGCCATCTTCGCATTCAAGCCAATTTCTGCGGCCATAATACCACATAAATTCGCAACTTCTCTTGAGTGTTGTAATAAATTTTGTCCATAAGAAGAACGGTATTTCATACGTCCAACTGTTTTTATCAACTCTGGATGCAATCCATTTATTCCTAAATCGATAACAGTTCGCTTACCAACTTCTATAATTTCTTGTGTAATTTGATTTTCTGTCTTTTTAACAACTTCTTCAATTCTAGCTGGGTGTATTCTTCCGTCAGTAACTAATTTATGCAAAGACAAACGTGCAATTTCTCTTCTTACTGGATCAAAACACGACAAAATAATTGCTTCTGGAGTATCATCTACAATGATTTCTACACCTGTAGCTGCTTCAAGTGCTCTAATATTTCTTCCTTCTCTACCAATAATTCTACCTTTTACATCATCAGATTCTAAGTTAAATACAGAAACACAGTTTTCTACAGCTTGTTCTACACCAACTCTTTGAATGGTATTTAAAACAACTTTTCTAGCATCTTGCTCTGCTGTCAATTTTGCTTCTTCAATTGAGTTTTGAATAAATGCCATTGCATCTGACTTAGCTTCCTCTTTTAGCGTGTTTACCAATTCTTTTTTAGCCTCTTCTGCAGATAAACCAGAAATTTGCTCAAGCATATCTACTTGCCTGTTGTGCATTTTGTTTAAATCGCTTTCTTTCTTTTCTAAAAAATCTAATTTGTACGTAAAGTCTGCCTCTTTTTGTTCTAAAGATTTATTTAATCTTTTGGTTTTATCAAGTTCTGAAGCAATTTGAGATTCTCTATCGCGAATTCTCTTTTCAATTTCAGACATTTTCTTTTCTCTACCCAAGATTACTTTTTCATGCTCAGATTTAAGTTCTATAAACTTTTCTTTTGCTTGTAATATTTTATCTTTCTTTAGAGATTCTGCATCAATCTTAGCTTCTTTAAGAATAGCAGTTGCTTCTTTTCTAGTACTATTTAAAAGTTTTTTACCTTTTGATTTTTCTATTGCTTTTGCAATAATAAACCCTATAACTGCTCCTACTACACCAAGTGCAAAAGGAAGTATCATTCCATTCATAATTTTCTATTTATATATAAAAAAAGCCTACATCAGTGGTTTTTTTTAAACTCCATTATGACATTTATAGGACTAACTAATTGATCAAGGATCCATTTAGATACTGAAATAATTCAGCGCTTGTGGCTTGCTTTTACAATTAAGACTCATCCTTCATAATTGAATAGTGTTGAGTTTAATAAACTTATACTAACGTAGGCAGTGTATTTTAATTCTATTTTAATGAACTTACTCTAAATGAGATGCTAACATTTCATTTAGTTTATTTATTTTTTCTAAAGCTTTTCCTGTTGTATCATTTTTATCAATTGACGAAATTTCTACTTGCGATGCAAAACGCAAGGCACACATTGCCAAGACATCTTGTTTATCATTAACTGCATAATTTTGCTCGTATAAAGAAATTAAGTTATTAATGTTTGCAGCTGCTTTTCTCATCCCTTCCTCTTCTTTTGTGTTCTTAACACTTAAAGGATATGATCTACCTGCAATGACTACATTAATTTTTAACTTTTCTGACACTGTTAATGAACTTTTTTATTCGCTTAATTGAACAATACATTTATCGATTTCTCGAATTAAAGCATTTATTTTGAGCTTTGTTTCTCGTGTACTTTCGTTACTGCCATCAATAGTTTTTGCTATTTTTAGAAGATCATATTTTTTATTTTGATCTTCTATTAATTGCTGATTCTTATTTATTTGAAGTTGTAATTTACGAACATTTTGAAGAAGAATTTCATTTTCTTCTTTTAAAAATTCATAATTCGCTAAAAGATTTTTTAATCTATCTTCTAGTAACTGAATTGCTTCTAGTGTTTTACTCATCAATTTTCTGAATCGAAACTATTACAACAAAGTTAACATTCTGAAACCTAAAACACAAAAAAATACACTCTTTTTAAAATATTATTTCTAAACTACTGTTAGTTAGGCTACTAAAATTTTGTGTTTTGTCTGCTTTAATTTTTTACTATTTTAGCTAAAAAAAGGAATTTTGAGATTATTAATACTTTTTGTAATACTCTTTTCTACTTCATCATTTTTCGGACAAAAAAAGTATCCAGCTAAAGATTTTAGAAATCCTTTAGACATTAAACCTTTTTTAGCAGGAACATTTGGTGAGCTTAGAAGCAATCATTTTCATGCTGGGTTAGACATCAAAACACAGCGTAAAGAAGGTTTAAATGTGTACGCCGCTGCTGATGGTTATGTTTCTAGAATCAAAGTAGCCCTTTGGGGGTATGGAAAAGTGCTTTATGTAACGCATCCTAATGGCTACACAACTGTGTATGCACACTTAAGTAAATTTGGTGACGGTATTGAAGAGTATGTGAAATCAATTCAATATAAAAAAGAAAGCTACGAAACAGGAAATATTTTTTTAAAAGCAGATCAAATTCCGGTTAAAAAAGGACAAGTTATAGCCTACTCTGGAAGTACGGGAGGATTCGTTGCTCCGCATTTGCATTATGAAATTAGAGATACTAAAACCGCAAAAATTATCAATCCCTTTTTATTTGGAATAAAAGTCAAAGACACCATTGCACCTAAAGTTAAAGGATTGTTTGTTTATCCTTTAGCAGATTCTTCAAGAATTAACCAATCTGTAAAAAAAGTCTTATTATCGTATAAATCTATTGGTAAAAACACTTACACTACAAGTAGAATAACAGCTAAAGGTCCGATTGGCTTCGGTGTACAGGTATACGATCAATTGAATGGTTCGTATAATAAAAACGGAATTTACAGTTTAGAAATGAAAGTAAATGGACATAAAGTATACCATCACGTTTTAGAGACTTTTTCGTTTGCCGAAAGTAAATACATCAATTTGTTAATCGATTATGAGAATTATGCTCGTTTTAAAAACAAATTCCAAAAAACCTTTAAGGAGAAAGCTAATAAATTAAAAATCTACAAGTCATTACTTAATGATGGGTTTATAAATATTAAAAATGGATATAATTATAACGTTGAAATCATCGCCTCTGATTTCACTGGGAACAAAACAACTCTTAAAATTCCTGTAAAAGGGATACAAAGCAATACTATTTTTAAACCTGCAATAGATACCACTGCATATAAAATTACAGCGAGTAAATTTTATAAATTTGAGCAAAATGGTGTGAGCATTGCCTTTCCAAAAAATACTTTTTACGAAGATTTTTATCTAGATTTTAAAGTAGAAAATAAGATTGCTCAAATACACAAACCCACTCTTCCGCTGGATAAAAGTTACACCTTAACTTTTGATGTCTCTAAGTACACTGAAGAAGAAAAAAAACAACTCTATATTGCCAATATCAACGATAAAAAATACCCCTCTTTTCAAAATACACGAAAAAAAGAAAACACATTTTACACTACAACTAAAACTTTAGGTAATTTCACTTTACTATCTGACAAACAAAAGCCTACAATTTATTTAAAAAACTTTAAAAGTGGGCAATGGATTACAAAGCACTCTAAAATTATTGTAAAAATTGACGATAAAGGAACTGGAATAAAATCGTATAATGCAACCATAGACGGAGAGTGGATTTTAATGGAATATGACTTGAAAAAGAAGCAAATTGTGTATCAGTTTAAAGACAAAAAATTGGTGGGTTCTAAGCATCTGTTAGAAATTGAAGTAGAAGATAATGTCGGAAATACGAATACTCTTAGTGCAACGTTCTATAAAAAAGAATAAATTAGCATTTTTAAAGATAACACTTCATTGAAAAAACTTTTTCTTTTTATTTTCATCATCCCTTTTGTTTTACAAGGACAAAATACGACTACCTTAAAAGGTGTTGTTACCAATAAACAGAACTCACCTATTAAAGATGTAACGGTATCTTTCTTAAACAACGGAACAACAACTAATGAAAAAGGGTATTATGAAATCACAATTCCCGTTAGAAAAACAATAGAAGTAGTTTTTAGTCATGTTTCTTATATAAAACATACTAAAAAAATAACCTTACGTAGCAATAGAACACTTACCTACTCACCTATTTTAATCTCACTAAATAAAGAACTTAACGAAGTCGTTCTAAAAAACAACAACAATTCGGCAACAGGAATTAAAACCATTGAGGTCGCTAAAGTAAAACGTTTACCGGGTGCAAATGCGGGTGTAGAAAATTTATTAATGACACTAGCGGGTGTAAATAACAACAACGAATTGAGCACCCAATACAATGTAAGAGGTGGGAATTTTGATGAAAACCTCGTCTATGTAAACGGAATTGAAGTGTACCGGCCTTTTTTAGTACGTTCTGGGCAACAAGAAGGATTGAGTTTTATCAATTCGGATATGGTACAGAATATTCATTTTTCTGCTGGTGGTTTTCAAGCTAAATATGGCGATAAATTATCATCAGTTTTAGATATCACTTACAGAAAGCCAACAACATTTAAAACACAAGTAGAATTGAGTTTGGTTGGTGGTAGCGCCACCATAGAAGGGCAAACCAAAAACAAAAAAGGAAGCGCCATCGTTGGTTTACGTCATAGAAACAACAGTTTGTTTGTAAATAGCAAGCAAATAGAAACCAATTACAAACCTAGTTTTACAGATGTTCAAGCATTTGCAAGCTATCAGATAAACGACAAATTAAATGTTGATTTTTTAGGGAGTTTCTCTTTAAACAATTACAATTATACTCCTATTTCTCGTAGAACTCGTTTCGGAACGTTGGCAGATCCAATTGAGTTGATTGTATTTTATAGCGGACAAGAAAAAGATAAATACATGACTAGTTTTGGTGCCATTAAAGCTGATTACAAACTAAATGATGAAATTACACTAAATGCTACAGCCTCTTTGTACAATACACAAGAAGAAGAATACTTCGACATCTTAGCTTACTACAACTTAGGTGAAGTGAATAGTAATTTGGGCTCAGAAAATTTTGGTCAAGTGGAGTTTTCTACCGGAATTGGCTCACAACTAAATCATGCTCGGAACGATTTAGATGCCTTAATTACCAATTTACAATTGAAAGGAGTTTATAAAAAAGATAATAATCAATTGGAAGCCGGAATCAAATACCAACTCGAAGACATCAAAGACCGAATCATAGAATGGGAAGTGATTGATTCTGTTGGATTTGCCATTCGTCCACCACATCATAGCATCAACAATCAGCCTTACGATGCATATCGCGGAGCTTTACAACCATTTCAAAGCGTTAGAGCAACTAACAATGTAACTATCAATCGAATCTCTGGCTTTGTACAATACAGTAGAAAAGATTTTTGGAATGAACATCAGATTTGGTATAATGCCGGAATGCGTTTTCAGAGTTGGTCTGTAAAAGCAAACGGAATTGCAAAAGAAAGTCATTTTATCTTTAGTCCGAGAATACAATTTGCCATCAAACCTGATTGGGAAAAAGACATGTTATTTCGTATTTCTGGCGGATTGTATTATCAACCACCATTCTACAAAGAGCTCAAAGACAATTTAGGTGGAATTCACCCTGAAGTAAAAGCGCAACAATCCATTCATGCAGTAATTGGTAACGATTATAGCTATACGCTTTGGGAACGACCATTTAAATTGACCACAGAGGTCTATTACAAGCATTTAAGCAACGTAAATCCGTATACGGTAGACAACGTTCGAATTCGCTACCAAGCAAAAAATAACTCCACCGCCTATGCAACTGGAATTGATATTCGGTTAAATGGAGAGTTTGTGCCTGGGAACGAAAGCTGGATTAGTTTGGGCTTGCTAAAGACACAAGAAAATATTGACGGAAAAGGTTTTATTGACAGACCAACAGATCAACGTTTTAAGTTAGGTGTTTTATTTCAAGATTATGTGCCCAATTTACCTGATTTAAAAGCCTATTTAAACTTGGTGTACAACTCTGGTGTTCCTGGTGGTTCTCCAAGTTATGCCGATGTCTATAAATTTCAAAGTAGATTGAACGCTTATAAAAGAGCCGATTTAGGTGTTTCCTATGTGTTTGTAGATAAAAACAAAAAAGCATCCTCTCGTTGGCTACGTAATTTTAAAGAATTAACAGCTGGTTTGGAATTATTCAACTTATTTGACATTAACAACTCCATTACCAATACTTGGGTGCGCGATGTGTACTCTAAAACCATGTATGGAATTCCGAATTATATGACTGGTAGAGTATTGAATTTTAAAATTGGAATGCAATTTTAAAATAATTTGGAAAAATAACTTCGCTAACTCAGAACTTATGTTAAGGTTGTACATCTAAAAAATAACAAGAGTACAAACCTAAGTTATTTAATTACTCATTTGATAATTTTATAAAAAAATAAAGCACCAACTATTTTAATATTAAAATAGTTGGTGCTTTATTTTAAAAGATTTATATTTAAGTTCTAATTCTTTGAAATAAATCAATATTTTAAAAATACATTGCTATCATTTTTTGTTAGAAACCAAATTAAGTAAAGTACCTATGAAAAAAACACTTAAAAAAAATCTAATTATATTTTTGACTTCAGTACTGTTATATGGTCAGTTTGTTAAAGCACAAACAACTTATACAGTTACGGCAACTACAGAAGATGGACCAGGATCAATCATAGAAGCTATACTTAAGGCAAATGCAAACCCAGGTGTAGATATCATTGAGTTTACTCCTGGATTGCAGGTTAATGCAGCTACTCATGTTTCTCCTAACTTTCCATTCATGCTAGACATTAAAGAATCTGTGATAATAGACGGAAAAGGAGGAGCTCTTAACGGTTTTCAACATTGGATTTCTAATAGTGGTACAATTAATGGTACAACTTTTTGCCCAGGCAGTGACAACGGTAACACACAAATATTAGCCCAAATGCCAGGCCTTTTAAATATTGGAGTTAAGGATCAAGATAATTCAAGTATTAAAGTAACAATTAAAAATTTAAATGTACAGCAATTTAACGAACTAGCTAGAATAAGGAAAAACGCGACCTTAATTGTTGAAAATGTTAAGGCTAAAGAAATTTATGCAGCTTACGAGTGCAAAACAACCCCTATATTTTTTGCTGATGTAGGTGCTTCTTTAACTTTAAGAAATTCAGAATTTATTGAAAGTGAATCTTGGGGTGAAGACGCTATATCTGGAGTTAATGCTGGAGATTTAATCATTGAGAATTGTTTGTTTTATGATTTGAACAAAAGAGAACATTTTGCTGTTAATTGGAACGGACAAACAGGTTCTAAAATTCATATTGTAAGTTCTCGATTCATGGTTGCAGGTGGTATAAATATCAGTGGAGATATAGATGAGTTTAATTTTGTTAATTCAACATGGGTAAATGGTAGTTTTGGCGACCCTGCATTTGCTGATCGTTTCATAAATAATTCCACTGGACAAATGAACATAATCGCTTCCTCTATCAGGTGGAACTCAAATAATTGTGATGCTCAGTGTCAATTTGATACATACCCTAGTCTTATTGAAAGTAAAAACGGTCAAATCAATTTTATCGAGTCTGCTATTGGATTTAACTTTAATGATTTTAATACTTTTGATAATATTATTAAAACATTGAATACTATAGAAGTTGATGCAAAAGGATTTACAGCAGATGAATATACTTACATTGAGCCATCAAATGGGACGACTGCATTTCGATTAAAAGAGTTCACTGGACAGCAAAATTTAATTACACAAGGAACTGCATTTAATCCAAAAGTGACAAACACTATAGTTGATATAGATATAGTGCAACCCAATATTTCTGGTGTACTAATTGACAGAATTACTTATCCTGTTGGAAACCCTATTACCAATACAGCAATTACAAATGATGCAATTGGAAATGAAAGATTTGATGCGAACGGTTTTAGAGATATTGGAGCTGTTCAACTTTCATTGGCTCCATATTTAACACTTAAAGGCACTGTACAACAAACTGTAGATTTAAGTTGGAACGAACCTTTGCATCACGATAACTTCCAGATAATTAGATATGAACTTTTATATTCAGAAAAAGGATCTTCCGCATCTACTACAGTAGTTGTTAATCAACCAAATAAAAATCAGACTATTACTGAGTTATCATATGGTAAAACATATGAATTTAAAGTGAGAGCAATCTATGATGATAATAATGGTTCAGAAATAGTTGGTCCTTTTAGTAACATCATTAGCCTACCATTAATTACTCCATTTAGTATTAATCCAAACCTCACAACAATCCCTTTAGACACTAAGGTTAATGTTTCATGGAATTTACCCGATTTAGGTGGGCGAACATTTGAACGTTACCTTCTTCTATATAGAGTGAATGGGACTACTCAAGTAATAGGAGGTGCTGGATCAATTACCGACCCAAATCTAACGAGTTATTTTGCAACAGACCTAACCAACGACAAAACTTATGAGTTCATATTAAGCGTTAAAGCTTCAGGTGAGTGGAGTTCTGAGGTGTTTTCTACTGCAACACCGTCTGCCTCACTTGGTGAGTTTTTATACTATCCAAACCCAGTAAAAGACTTTTTACATATTGTAACAGAAAAAAGTGTTCAAATAAAATTATTTTCAGTGAATGGAAAATTGATATTAGATTCAATTAGCGAAAAAAACATTGACCTATCTAGTTTAGTTAATGGCCTTTACATTATTCAACTGCAAATTAATAACAAATTGTATTTTGGTAAAATTTTAAAAATGAACTAATCTAACTTTAATCAAAGGAAAATAAGTTTTTCCCTTAGACTCTAAAACCATGTATGGAATTCCGAATTATATGACCTGCAGAGTATTGAATTTTAAAATTGGAAAGCAATTTTAAAATAATTTGGTTAGTTTCTAAGCTTTAAAAAATATAACTTCGCTAACTGCTGATATGAATCATTAAAACGGATTCATATCAAAATGCATTAGCTATCACTATGAAGAAAAATTCCAAATAGTAGCATTAATTGAAAAGTATATTATAAGACCAAAAGAAAAAAGGAGATTTAAAATTGCCGCATTAGTATTTTTATTTACTATTATCGTTAGTTGTGCGACAGGTTCAATAATTTTAACCCGAAAGGCAAGACCCGCAATTAACCCATCAGAAGTAATTCTATATCTCAACCCCCCAGAGGAATTTGAAACTATTGGAATTATTGAAGCATCATCTGATATTGAATTTTCAAGACAAGCAGCTCAAGACAGGGTCATGAACGAACTAAAATCTAGAGCCGCTAAAGTTGGAGCAAATGGAGTTCTTCTAGTGACAACAGGAAGTAAAAATAGCGGTAGTACTGGATTCTATTCTAATGGAATATATTTTTCTAGCACAAATGAAAAAATAACTGGACAAGGAAAAGCAATATTCGTCGTAAACAAAAAACGCGAATAGCTAACAATGTATATAAAAAATAGGCGGAATATTATTAAAATCAAGGCTTTTGGATCGTATCAAACTTTGTGCTTTATGGAGAGTTTAGTTCTTCTAAATCGCCTACTTTTCATATACTAACCGTTAGCGAAACTTCAAAAAAACTACAATATCTGCGCAGCGTGTTCCTTCGTTTTTACTTTGGTAATCACATCTTCAATAATTCCGTTTTCATCAATAACAAATGTAGTTCTGTGAATTCCGTCATATTCTTTTCCCATAAATTTCTTTGGTCCCCAAACACCAAAAGCGTTAATTACGATTTTGTCTTCATCGGCTAATAACGGAAAAGGCAATTCGTGTTTATCAATCCAATTTTGTTGTCTTTTAGCCGAATCTGCACTAGCTCCTAACACATCATATCCTTTTGATAAAAACGTTTGATAATTGTCTCGTAAATCGCAAGCTTCTGCTGTACAACCTGGCGTACTTGCTTTTGGATAAAAGAATAATACGAGTTTTTTTCCTGCATAATCAGAAAGTTTTATTGTATTTCCTTGGTTGTCTTTTGCTGTAAAGTTTGGAGCAGCATCTCCTATTTTTAGTGTGGTCATTATTTTATTGAGTTTCAAAGTTACAAAGTAGGCAAGTTACAAAGTCTTAAAATAAAAGCCTAAAACTTAACGAACAAAATACTTTGCAACTTTGTACCTTTGTTACTTTCAAAAGCGAGAAATGACCAAACAAGAGAAAGTACAATTTGTAATTGATACACTTCAAGAAATATATCCAGAGATACCTATTCCGTTAGACCATAAAGATCCGTATACCTTGTTAATTGCGGTTTTATTATCTGCACAATGTACCGATGTTCGCGTTAATCAGATTACACCTATTTTATTTGCGAAAGCAGACAATCCTTTTGATATGGTAAAAATGTCTGTAGAAGAAATCAAGGAAATTATAAGCCCCTGTGGATTATCGCCTATGAAAAGTAAAGGTATTTTTGGCTTGTCAAAAATATTGATTGAAAAATACAACGGAGAAGTGCCACAAAGTTTTGAAGGCTTGGAAGAATTACCAGCAGTTGGACACAAAACTGCTAGCGTGGTGATGAGTCAAGCTTTTGGAGTTCCTGCTTTTCCTGTGGACACACATATTCATCGTTTGCTATATCGTTGGGGTTTTACAAACGGAAAAAATGTAGTTCAAACAGAGAAAGATGCTAAACGACTGTTTCCAAAAGAATTATGGAACGATTTACACTTGCAAATTATTTGGTATGGTCGCGAATATTCTCCTGCTCGGGGTTGGAATTTAGAAGACGACATCATTACCAAAACCATTGGAAGAAAATCAGTTTTAGATGCATATTTTAAAAATAAAAAATACTAAAATATTTCAACTACACTTTATAAAACAATTGTCATTCCGAATGAGGAACGAAGAGGAATCTCACAATTAGATTTTTCGACTTCATTTCATTTCGCTCAAAATGACATTATGAGGCATAAAAAAAGCCTCAACTTACGTTAAGGCTTTTCCCTCTTAATTCAAATTCAATTCAATGTTTAGGTCTGGTCTGGTTTTAATAACTTTCAATGATTTGGAAAAGTTAATTAAAAATTGAATTGTTTCTTGTTTTGGTTGCTCCTTAAAATGAGGAGACTTTTTAGAGTAAAGTTGCATCATATAGTGTGTTTTAGTACTAGATTCTTAATCACATAACGATGCTTTTTTACCTTTATTGTTCGTTTACCAAAATTATTTTATTTTTTTCTATTAGTTTTCTTAAATTAATCAATGCATACCGCATTCTACCTAAAGCAGTATTGATACTTACACCTGTGTTTTCTGATATTTCATTGAAACTCATGTCATTATACATTCGCATCACCAACACTTGTTTTTGTTGTTCAGGCAATTCATTGATCAATTCTCTAACATCAGCATGAATTTGCTCTTTGATGATCTTTTTTTCTGCATTTAAGACATCATCACCTAATATTGAAAAAATATCAAACTCATCTGTATTTCTGAATTTTGGCATCCGATTCGATTTTCTAAAATGATCGATGATTAAATTATGAGAAATACGTACAACCCAAGGTAAAAACTTCCCTTCTTCGTTGTAATTTCCTTTCTTTAAAGTTCTAATAACTTTAATAAATGTGTCTTGAAAAATATCTTCGGTAATGTCTCGGGCTTTAACTTTACTATAGATAAAACTAAATAAACGCTGTTGATGTCTCTTAATTAAAATTTCAAGAGACGTTTCATTACCATTAATGTAATCGCTAACTAATTTGCTGTCTGGGGTTAAATTATCACGCATCATAAATTACTTTTAGAAAGCAAGTTTGCTTTCTGGTTTCTATTATTTATTAAATAGTTAAAGTAATTTTATTCTATTCGCACGTGATTTTTTTGTGAATTAATGAATCAAATATGATGATAATTTTTTACAAATACAAATAAGTTCTTCTTTTTTAAAAGAATTTTTTGTTTTTCTTCTCTTAAAAAATGGTATTTTTAACGCTTACTTTTTTTAGAAATGAAACGAGACCTCAGCAGTATAAATCCAAAAGAAAATATCATCATTAAAGGTGCAAGATTGCACAATTTAAAAAACATTGATGTTGTTATTCCACGTAATAAATTGGTAGTAATTACTGGTTTATCTGGCTCTGGAAAATCATCTTTGGCTTTTGACACACTGTATGCAGAAGGGCAAAGACGGTATGTAGAAAGTTTATCTTCGTATGCTAGACAATTTTTAGGAAAATTGCACAAACCAAAAGTAGATTATATCAAAGGAATTGCACCTGCAATTGCGATTGAACAAAAAGTAAACTCTACAAACCCAAGATCAACCGTTGGAACCTCTACCGAGATTTACGATTATATGAAGTTGTTGTTTGCCAGAATTGGCAAGACCTACTCTCCTATTTCTAACAACCAAGTAAAAAAAGATACCGTTGCAGATGTCATCAAACATGTAAAAACATACGAAATTGGTTCTAAGTTATTGCTACTTGCGCCTGTTTATTTAGATAAAAAAAGAGATTTAAAAACCTTATTGAATATATTCTCACAACAAGGGTATGCAAGAATTAAAATGGGTGATTCTATTCTTAGAATTGAAGATTTTCCTTTTGATTCTTTCAATAATGAAACTTTGCAATTGGTGGTAGATCGTATTGTTTTAAAAGAGGATGAAGATTTTTACAACCGTTTGGCTGATGCAATTCAGACAGCTTTTTTTGAAGGCAAAGGAACTTGTACCATTGAGAATTTAAACACTAATAAAACAGTTCAATTTTCTAATAAGTTTGAGTTAGACGGAATTTCATTTTTAGAACCCAATACGCATTTGTTTAGTTTTAACAATCCCTACGGAGCTTGTCCAACTTGTGAAGGATACGGAAATGTCATCGGAATTGATGAAGAATTGGTCATTCAAAATACAGGTTTGTCTATTTATGAAGATGCTATTGTTCCGTTTAAATCAGATTCGTTTAGAAAATACAAAGAAGATTTAATTATACATGCTTTTGAATTTGATATTCCCATTCACAAACCTTGGTTTGAATTGACCGAAAAGCAACAAGAATTGGTTTGGATCGGAACTAAAAAATTTAAAGGAATCAATCATTTCTTTGCTGCCTTAGAAGAAAAAAGTTATAAGATTCAGAATAGAGTCATGCTTTCTCGTTACAGAGGAAAAACAAAATGTACAGATTGTAACGGAAAACGCTTGCGTAAAGAAACCAATTATGTAAAAATTGATGACAAAACAATTTCTGATTTGGTAACCTTACCTATTGATGAATTGGCAGATTTTTTTAGCAACATCAACTTAACAAACAACGAATTAAAAATAGGAAAACGTTTATTGACTGAAATTAATAACCGACTACAGTTCTTATTAAATGTTGGCTTGAGTTATTTAACCTTAAATAGAACTTCAAACACACTCTCTGGTGGAGAAAGTCAACGAATCAATTTAGCAACCTCTCTAGGAAGTAGTTTGGTGGGCTCCATGTATATTTTAGATGAGCCAAGTATTGGTTTGCATCCAAAAGACACCGAACGGTTGATTGGTGTTTTACAAGATTTACGAGATTTAGGAAATACGGTTATTGTGGTTGAGCATGATGAAGACATCATGAAAATTGCAGATTATATTATTGATATTGGTCCAGAAGCAGGAACATTTGGAGGAAATGTTGTTGCTGAAGGGAATTTCAAGCAAATTTTAAAATCCGATTCGTTAACAGCACAATATTTAACTGAAAAACTAAAAATTGAAGTCCCTACATCTCGCAGAAAGTCAACTAATTTTATTGAAGTTATTGGCGCAAGAGAGCACAATCTAAAAAATATTGATGTTATTTTCCCACTAAACAACCTTACAGTGATTACTGGTGTATCTGGAAGTGGAAAAAGCACATTGGTAAAAAAGATTTTGTATCCAGCCATGCAAAAGAAATTATTCGGATACGGTGATAAACTAGGTCAGTTTACAGAAATAAAAGGTTCTTATAGCAATTTAAAGCACATCGAGTTTATTGATCAAAACCCAATAGGGCGTTCTTCTCGATCAAATCCTGTAACCTATATAAAAGCCTATGATGATATTCGGAATTTGTTTTCAAATCAGAAATTAGCAAAAATTAGAAATTACAAACCAAAACATTTTTCTTTTAATGTTGAAGGTGGTCGCTGTGAGGTATGTAAAGGTGATGGAGAAGTAACTATAGAAATGCAATTTATGGCTGATGTGCATTTACAATGCGAAAATTGTGATGGAAAACGCTTTAAAAAAGAAGTGTTAGAAATTACTTTTGACAACAAATCTATTGACGATGTTTTAACTTCTACCATAGATGATGCCATTGCATTTTTTGAAGACAACGAACAAACAAAAATTGTGCAAAAACTAAAACCTTTGCAAGATGTTGGTTTAGGCTATGTACAATTAGGGCAATCTTCTTCTACACTGTCTGGTGGAGAAGCCCAGCGAATTAAATTGGCTTCGTTTTTAGGAAAAGGAAACACCAAAGACAAAGCTTTATTTATTTTTGATGAACCTACAACAGGTTTGCATTTTCATGACATCAAAAAATTATTAAAATCATTCAATGCCTTGATTGAAAGAGGGCATTCTATCATTGTTATAGAGCACAATATCGAATTGATAAAATGTGCTGATTACATCATAGACTTAGGTTTAGAAGGCGGGAAAAAGGGCGGAAATCTCTTATTTAAAGGCACACCAGAAGAATTAATTTTGAATAAAAAATCATATACAGCAACTTATTTAAAAGAGAAATTAGTATTTTAGATGTCTCCTCTAGCGCAGTCGAGAGGCTCATATTAGTTCTCGATTCCGCTTGAATTGACATTAAGTTTTTAAAAAAGTGATATTCAATTTAATAGACAAACAAAAAGTAAATGCAGTTAGAATTATTGTTATACTATCTACGTTGTCAATGATGTTGTACGCACCAGAACTGTGGATTACAGAAAAAGACTTTCCAGTAATTCCTTTATTTGACTGGATTCCAATTCCCCTTCTCCATTTGACACCATTTTTGCCGGACTCTTTTTTGTGAGTCAGGTTGTCTATATTTTTAAACCAAAACGCTTGTTAGGCTGTTTTGTAATATTGCTCTATAGTTACTTAGCTTTTTTTAGATCAAAACAGATTACAACCTTATTTTTATCAAAGTTTCTTAACCATTTTAGCCATTGTTGTATATCCTAAGAATACGGAAGCTAAAAAAGTGTTGTTTACGCTTATATTGATTTTTATCGCTACCTATTTTTGGAGTGGAATTCATAAGTTAAACGAAATCTTCTTCGAACAATGGATGCACGCTTTGGTAAAACATTTTAGTTTTATTTCAAAAAGTATCTTGTTAGCTTTTACCTACGCCGTTCCATTGTTAGAAGCAATTCTAGGAGTTCTTATTTTATCAAACAAAACAAGGAGATTAGGAGTATTCGGAATTGTACTGATGCATTCAATCATTATTGTTATGTTGTTATATTTAGGTTATGGTTTTAACGTAATTCCTTGGAATGTACAAAACATTTTAAGTGTATTGATTATCTTTTGGACACTGAAAACAACTTCTCTTACTGAAGTTTTTACAGACTCAAAGTCCTACCAAAAAGGGTTGATTTTTATTTTCACCTTCATCTTGCCTTTTAGCAATTTGTTTGGCGGTTGGGATCATCTATTATCATTTAGTTTTTTTACATCAAAATTAGATTATTATTACATTCAGATTGATGCTTCTCTAAAAGACAAACTCCCAAAGAATGTACAGAAATATTATAGAACAAATGAATACATAACCGTTCTTTACTTGAATGAGTGGGCTGGCGATGTTAATAAGGTACTCCTCTATCCACAACCTAGAGTTGCAAAAAAAGTGGAGCAATACCTGTTGTCTTTTGCTGATAATACTACAATTAAAAATCCTACAAAATTGGTGATTTATAATAAATAACACGAATTCTAATTACATTCCTACGAATTCTAAAACACACCAAATTTAACTGCTTTCTGATACTAGATTTAAGTAATCTTAATTATTAATCTAAAACCTACGTATCATGAAAAAAATCGTAAACACAAAAATAATCGCAATCGTTTTGCTTGCTGTAAGCATTTCTTTTACAAGCTGTAATCGAAAAAAGAAACCAGCTACAATAAACACTCCAACAGTAATTGCAGAAGAAGTGAAAGAAGTACCTGTATACAGAGAATCTATTGTTTTTATTACGGGTGTAGATTCTGAACATTCAAATTATTATACAAGTGCTAAAATGTATTTTGAAGAAAAACAGTTTGAAGTGGTAACAGAAGCATTTTCACTACAAGAAATTATTGCTTGGCTAAACAACAATTATGATGACAGATTGTATTCTAACATTCATATTGTAAGCGAAAATAATCCTTGGAAAGGAATGCAACTAGAAACAACTATAAACGGGGAAATTGTAAATGAAAGAACACTAAGAAACACATTAATTAATAACGAGCTTCCAAAACTAGAAAAAGGAATTACAGAAGAAACAAATGTAGTTTTCCATGCGCCAGCTTTGGCTAATCAGGTAAATTTAATGCAAGAACTTAAAAATGTTTTTAGTACGAATAAACAACCGAATATTGTGGCGACTCCATATTATACTGTATTTGGTGGTGAGTTTTCTAAATACCACTTAGAAAAACCATACTACGGATTTTATCCAACAGCACATTCTCCAGGAAAAGTAGACCTTTCAAAAGAGTTTGCTAAGAAATATCCAAATGAAGATATAGATTGGCTTGAAACTTTATACAATGAAAGTGAGCGTTATGTTGGTGAAGCTTACACCACAAAGTTTAACTTTCCAATAAAAATGGTAGTTGATTTTACAGATTCAGACAATGCAATGCCAACCTTTACTTATCAAGAAGCAATAATGGATTTCATTGAAGCTGATGAAACACTTTTAAATGAGTTTAATAGTTATCAAATTCCGATTGAAAAATTTAGATGGAAAACAACTGTAAAAGACAACAAGTTAATTATAAAAGGAATTACAACAGTAGTATGTGTTTTAAAGCCACTAATTAAACCTTACGGAGATTTACAACACATTGCTCCAGAAATAGACAATTTGCGATTATACAGCATTCATTAAAAGCAAAAGGCTCGTTAAAACGAGCCTTTTTATTTACTTAATTTTTTTCATTATAATTTCTATAGCCTTGTCCAATTGCGGGGTTTTATTTTCTAACCTGTCTTTAAAATTTTTACCAACATATACATCTGGCGAAACTCCATTGATTTCTAAATCTTTTCCATCTAAGGTATAGCAACCCCAAACTGGTAATCGATAACTAGAACCATCTACTAAAGAACCACTAGTCGTAAAAATAATCCATCTGTAGGTTTCTGTTCCAACTATAGTTCCCAAACCTAACTCTTTAAATCCAGCAGCTGTCATTTCTGCATCCGACAACGATTGTTCGTTAATTAACAATACAATTGGTTTATTTCCGTAACTAAAATTAGATTGACTTGTTAGTTTTCCTTCTCTATATTTCCAATTTAAATATTGTTTTTGTCTTAAGAAATTTAAAACAGCATCGTGTACATTTCCACCTGTATTAAACCTTAGGTCTAAAATTAAACCGTCTTTATAAGCTTCATCACTCACTAAATCATGATAAAACTTTGTCAATTCACCACCTGTCATATTTTTCATATGCACATATGCAATCTTGTTATTTGATTTTTTATCTACATAAGATTGATTCTTATCTTGCCATTCATCATACAATAAGGTACTAATTGCTCTGTAATTTGTTGGATGAATATTTACATCAAACTCGGAACCATTTCTAACAAACGTTAAGCTTATTTCTGAGCTAAATTTAGGATTTGTAAAATATTGCTCTCTGTTTGATTTTGGATCTACTTTTTTACCATTTACAGCAGTCAATACATCTCCTTTTCTAAGGTCTTTCCCTTTAACATCGGTTGGACTTTCTGAAACAATTCTTTCAACTGTAAATGGATTCTCATTATCAAACAAAATTCCTGTTGCTAGTGTCTGCGTTCCGTAATACACTTGTTCTTCTTTACCAAACGAATTAAAACCAAAATGAGACGTGTTTAATTCTCCTAACATGTCATTAAAAATCAATCTTAAATTTGCTCTGCTTGAAACATTCGGTAAAAATTTAGCATACAAATCTCTTAGTTTTTGCCAATTCTGTCCGTGAAAATTTTCGTCATAAAAACTCTGCTCCATTCCTGCCCAAGCTTCATAATACATTTGCTCAAACTCATCTGATAATGACTTGTTAAAACTGTGACTTATAGCAATTGGTTTTAATTTATTGGTTCCTAAATTAATAGTACTTATTGTACCTCTAGATAACACATAATGTTTCTTACCAGCACTTACTAACTGATATCCAAAAGAAGGTGAATCGCTTAGTTTTACTGTTTTATTATTCTCAAAAGGTTCAATAGTTGTTTTCCATAATTTATTTCTCCCTTGATCATGGTTTGATAAATATAACACATGTGTTTTTGCACCTTCTTTAATAATTGAAACACTACGCTGACCACCAAACCTTGGACTTATTGTAGTTAATCTGTCCATCAATCCTTTTTCATTTATTGTAATAGGTTCAATTTCTTCTTTTTTATCTTTCTTATCTTTACTTTTTTCAACAAACAAATCATTTACTTTGTCAATTGAAAATGGTTTTTCATACTTATCTAAAGCCATTTGATAAACTTTTGAGTTACCATTTCCGCCGCTAGGAAAGCTTGGAGCTGTTCTTTCTGATGAAAAATAAATATACTTCCCATCTGGAGACCAATGTGGGTCTGATTCAGACACCTTCGTTTTTGTTAAGTTAATGGCTTTTTTTGTAGCAATGTTATACACAAAAATGTCTTCTTCAAAATCTCTACGTGCACTATAAAGAATTTGCTTTCCGTCTGGTGAGAAATATGGGTTCGAATTATAAAATGCCCAAAATTCATCTTTTACAACAGCTTCAGTTTTATAAGTGTTTAAGTCAATAATATACAATCCATTTCTTCCGCTTAAATAAACCCCTTTAGTTCTATCATCATTTAATGTAAGTTGCCTATTATTTTCTGTTGATTTTGTCAATTGTCTTGTTTTAAAAGCATTATTTGCACTTGTAACAAACCAATTATAATATCCATTTACTGATCTAGAAAACAATAACGAACTATTGTCTTTTAACCACTTTACTTCTTGTACTGCTTCTTTAGGATTTGTTACAATTTCTTTTACAAATTTTCCTGCAACATCAGAAACAAACAATTTTCCTCTCGAAACAAAAGCCATTTTTTTTCCGTCTTCTGATACGTCAAAAAAAGTAATATTCCCTTTAACATCAAATGATTGTTCTTGTTGTGTTGTTGAGTTATTATTGATATCAATTTTTAACTTCTTTGAAGATTTTTTAGCTACATCATAGACATACAATTGATAATCTTTTCTAAAAACTATTTTTTTACCATTTGCGCTAACTTTTGGCCACATGATAGAAGTAGAAAAATTGGTCAGTCTTTTTTTTGTGTCATTTTCTAACTTGTATAAATTATACTCTCCTTTGTATTCATCTGACTGAAAATAAACATTCCCGTTTTTATCAATGGTTGCAGCAAAATCTTTACCTCTATACGTTGTATGCTGTGTATACTTCTTGGTTTTTTCATTATACGATTTGATATCAGGATTGTAATCTCCTTTGTATCTTTTTCTATGAGTAAATCTTGAACTTTCCCAAGATTCATTAAAATAAACATCTCCCGTTTTTGGATGCTCAACTACATTATGAACCGTATTAAAATAATGATCAAAAGTTCTTTTTGGTGTGCTACCGTTGATATCTACAGTATAATTAGATATAGAATTATACCTGCTAGAGGTAAAGTTTATAGTCTTACTATCCCAATTCCAAGAAGAAACAGCGTCATTAGCTTGATGAAAAGTTAATTGTTGAATTTTACCCCCATTCAATGGCATAATATATACATCATTATTTCCATATTGATTACTCGTAAAGGCCAACCATTTTCCGTCTGGAGAAACACTTGGATCGGTTTCTACACCTTGCATAGCCGTTAAGCGAAATGCTTCACCACCATTTGAAGAAACTTTCCATAGATCGCCTTCATAACTAAAAATAACATTGGAAGCATCTGGAGTTAATGTTGGCTTCAAGGTAAAATGTACATTACCAGTTTGTGAATATATTGCTACAGAAAAAAGCAATAAAAATGAACTTATTAAAGTTTTCATAATTCTGAAGTTTAGTTTAAAAACGTGAATTTACTAAATTATAAATAGTATCTTTCTTCTAGAAATGTTAAAATAATAGTATGGCACAATAAATGTTATTTTTTAAAGTGTTCAATTAGTATATAATGGCTTTTTTTAGATTTACAACATTCATTTTTTGCTTTCTTTTTGCAGTTAGTAGCAATGCTCAAAAAATGAACTTCAAAAACTATTCAATTGCAAACGGATTGCCACAATCTGATGTGGTTGATGCTGTTCAAGATACAATTGGCTATATTTGGTTTGCCACTCAAGGTGGTGGTATTGCTCGTTTTGACGGAGCTAATTTTGAGGTTTTTAATCAACAAAACGGGTTACTATCTAACTTTACAAATTCGTTACTGATAAAAAATGACAGCTTATTTATAGGAACAAATAATGGAGTAACTATAAAAAATAAAAACAAGTTTACAAATTACAAAACTCCAAAAGTAAATAAAGTTCTTTGGCTAGATAAAAAAATCTATTTAGCAACCAATCAAGGTGTTTATCAGTTTAATAAAAATTTTGTATTTCCTATAAAAATCAATTTAAAAATTGATTTATCTAAAGTAATAGATATTAAATTTTTGAATGGTTTTTATTGGATTAAAACAACAAATCAAATTTGGAAATCAACATCATTAAATGCCAAAGCTCAAATACACAAAAGCACGTTAAAAGAAGTTGCAACACTGTTTAATGTTCAACAATCACTTCTAAATAAATTGGAAATTGATAGTACAATCAAATCAATTACTAAAAAAATAGTTATTGACAATCTAAACAACACCTGGTTGCTTACAGAAGGAAATGGAGTTTACAAATCGGTTTCTTCTAATTTTAAACACGTTAACTATGCCGAAAATGTTGCAATTACTGAAATTACTGCTACGCATAAGAACAACAAAAACATTTGGTTTACTGACACCAATAGAAATTTATACATTGTTGATAGCTTAGGTACTCGATTTGTAAAAAAGAACAACTTTAAAGCAACCACAATTACATCAGATATACATGACAATCTTTGGTTTGGGTCTCAAAATAAAGGAATCTATATTTATAGAAAGCAACAAGATTCATTATCTACAGCAAAATATAGTATTGAAAGATTGTACTCAAAAAATGGTTTACCAAACGATCATATTCAAAACATCATCATTCAAAACAATACTATTTGGGTTGTAACAGAAAAAGCGGGAGTTCTAAAACTTGATTATAATTTTGAACAAAATTTTGTGAAAAAGATTTCTGTTTTTAATCAAAATAACGGATTGAAAGATGTGTTTATAACTACTTCTCTACACTACAATAACAGGTTGTGGTATGGAACTTTAAATGGCGATTTAGGATTTATCAACAACAATAAGGTAACTCATTATTCAAAGATTCTCAATAAAAATTCTGCCATTAGCAATTTAGTATTCTCAAAAAATATTCTATATATAGGGACTTTAGGGGAAGGTATTTGGAGTACAGTCATTTCTAATTTAAGTTCTTCAAAAACAATAAACAATAGCTTTTTAAGTTCAAAAAACAATTATCAATTATTAATTGATTCTAAAAATCAATTATGGAATGGCTCTGAAAAAGGGGTTGATAAAATTGAGTTTTCTAAAAATGTCATTTCTAAAGCAACGTATTACAATGCCAATGACGGATTTACAGGAATAGAAACCACAAAAAATACCATAATAGAAGATGAAGAGGGAAATATTTGGTTTGGTACTAAAAACGGAATTACGAAGTTTACGCCCAGTGAAAATCAAAGACAACTTTTAAAACCATCAATACATTTTGAAACTATTGAAGTTTCTAACATCACTATAGATAGTATTCAAAACCAAGTAAAAAAGAATGTCTTACAGCTTTCTCCAACGCAAAATAATATTTCTTTTTCCTTTAAAACTGTCGACATCAATCAACCAAAAAGAATTGAATATCAATATCAATTAAACGAAAGTCAAAGTGATTGGTCTACAAAAAACACTATCAATTTTGCAAATCTCTCTGCTGGTAATTATTCGTTTTCTGTAAAATCTAGAAACGCTTCAAAAACAGAAAGTGAGCTAAAAACTTTTTATTTTTTTATTGATAAACCGTTGTATCAGAAAGGGTGGTTTATAACAGTTACTATTGGAATTCTTGCATTTATACTCTTTTTAGTCATCTATTTCTACTTTAAAAGAAGACAACAAGAAAATCGACAAAAAATTGAAAAACTTACCTTAGAAAACCATTTAAGTGCTCTAGAACAAAAAGCATTGCAATTACAAATGAATCCACATTTTATTTTTAATGTATTAAACGGAATTAAAGCTTTCGGAAATAGTGGACAAACAGTTGAACTTAACTCAACCATAAGTCAGTTTGCAAACTTACTCCGCTCTCTATTACATAATTCAAGGAAAGAAGAAATCAATCTTTCTGAAGAGATAGAAACTTTAAAAAACTATTTAAATTTAGAGCAAAAGATAAACTCAAATTTCGAGTATGAAATCACCACAGAAACCGAAAATATTTTAATTGAAGAAATTTTAATTCCGCCAATGCTAGTGCAACCTTTTGTTGAAAACAGCATTAAACACGGATTTAAAAATGCAAAAGGAAAATTAACAATACATTTTAAGACCACAAATCATCACTTAATTTGTACTATTATTGATAACGGAATTGGAATTGAGCAGTCAAAAAAAGGAAAGCAACATTCAGCACATCAATCTGTAGCCCTAAAAGTAACGAAAGAGCGTATTGAAAATTTATCAAAAACTAGTCGTTTAGAAATCAAAGAAATTTCTGAAAACAATCAAATAAATGGAACAAAAGTTAAATTTCAAATTCCGTTAAAAACAGATTATTAAAATGCAACAACAAACAGCCATTTTGGTAGACGATATGCCACAAGCATTAGAAATGTTACAAAAAGACATCTCTAACAACCATCCAATCATAAAAATTATTGGCACTGCAAATAGTGTGGTTTCTGCTGCTAAAATATTACAAAAAAACCAACCAGACATCTTGTTTTTAGACATCATGTTGGGAGACGGAACCGGATTTGATATATTAGAAATTATACCGAATTTAACCTCTAAAATTATCTTTGTTACTGCAAGTGATGAGTTTGCTATTAGGGCGTTTAAGTTTGCTGCTATTGATTATATTTTAAAACCTTATTCTGATGAAGAATTGAAGAACGCTATAGAAAAAGCTATCCATCAAATTCAGCCAAAAAATGAGCAACTATTAGTCTTACAAGAATCTATAGCTAAACCAAATCAACTGCCAAAAAAAATATCATTACATACATTAGATAAAATTGTAGTGGTTTCTTTAGATGAAATAATCCGATGTCAATCAGATAATAATTACACAACGTTTTATTTTGAAAATGGCACAAAACTCATGGTTACCAAAACCTTGAAGTTTTATGCAGATTTGTTAAAAGACAACTCTTTTTTACGGGTCCATCAAAGTCATTTGGTAAACACCAAATACATTAAAGAATTTATTAAATCTGATGGAGGGTATTTGGTCTTAAAGGATAAAAGCACCGTTTCGGTTTCGGTTCGAAAACGCGCTGATGTAATTGAAATGTTGAGTAAATTTTAGTTAAAAAGGAAGTTTTATAACATCTACATTTCCACCAGAAATAATAATACCTACTTTTTTATTTTTAAACAATGCTGGTTCTTTAAATACTGCAGCTACAGCAACTGCGCTAGAAGGCTCTATGGTAATTTTCATGCGCTCCCAAACAAAGCGCATCGCAGCAACGATTTCATCTTCAGAAACTCTAACAACCTGCTCTAGATGTTTTAATATAATTGGGAAATTATGACTGCCGAGTTGTGTTTTCAATCCGTCTGCAACAGTATTAGTCGTCTCATTAGTTTCAATTTTTCCGCTTATTAACGAACGATAAGCATCATCAACTTCTAAAGGCTCTGCGCCAATAACTTTTGTTGAAGGAGAAAAAGCATTTGCAAACAGACAGGTTCCGGCAATTAATCCGCCACCTCCAATTGGAGCAATGATATAATCAAAATTAGATTCTTCTTGTAACAATTCGTAACAAGCAGTCCCTTGTCCGTCAATTACATCTATATCATTAGAAGGATGAATAAAAGTAGCACCAGTTTCTTTCTGAATTTTATCAGAAGCTATTTCTCTTTCTGCCAAAGTTGGTCCACTGATTGTTACGATTCCACCATATTCAAACACTGCTTTTCTTTTAATTTCTGGAGCAGAAGAAGGCATCACAATATATGCTTTAACACCTAAGTTTTTTGCTACCAACGATAATGCACCTGCAAAATTCCCTGAAGAATGTGTAACTACCCCTTTGCTTCTTTGTTCTTCTGATAAATTTAAAATTGCATTGCTAGCACCTCTTGGCTTATATGAGCCTGTTTTCTGAAAGTTTTCGCATTTTAAAAAAACAGAAGCTTGTGTTGCTTCGTTTAACAATCTTGATTGTAATACAGGAGTTTTATGAATATGTGGTTGTACTTGTTGGTAGACTTTTAGTAAGTTTTGCATAGAAATGTGTGTTTTCTCAAATATAAAAAATAAGTGTTAGAAATGTTTGAAATATGTTTAAAAAATTGAGCACAAAAAATCCCTCTCAAAACGAAAAGGATTTTGCTTTTGGATGAAAGACGAGACTCCTTTCGACTGTGCTCAAGATAAACTTCTCGCCCACTTAACTCTTGCATACAAAAAAAGCTTCTCTTAAAAAGAGAAGCTTTTGCTTTTGGGTGGAAGACGGGACTCGAACCCGCGACACTCGGTACCACAAACCGATACTCTAACCAACTGAGCTACAACCACCATATAATTGCGGTTGCAAATATAATTTATTTTTTAATTTACAACAAAAGAAAAGCTAAATTAATTTCCCTAAACTTTCTACAGCAACGTAACGTTCTGTAGTAAAACCTTCAGCAGATTCTACTCCAATTAACCTTCCTAAATCATTAGCCCTATATTCAATACTATTGATAAAATTTTTCGTTGTAATTGGTGTTTCTGGTTCGTTACTGTTTGGATCATAAAACTGTGAACTATACGCTTTTACTGATGCTATTTTTGTTTCCATAAAACCAGTAACATCCACTGCAAAGTCAGGCTCTAAATTTTTCCATTGTATATAATGATACACTTGCTTAGGCCTCCATTTTTCTTGAGAAGCACCATTTAATTCCGTTTCAATTTTCAATAAACCACTCAAAAAACAAGCGTCAGAAACCAGTTTACTTCCTTTTGGATGATCAATATGTCTATCATCAATCGCATTACACAACACAATTTCGGGTTGGTATTTACGTATCATTTTTATAATTTCTAATTGATGTTTTTTATCATTCACAAAAAAGCCATCTGCAAAACCTAAATTTTCACGAACCGATACTCCCAATATTTTTGCAGCATCTGCAGCTTCTTTATCACGTAATTCAGCAGAACCTCGTGTTCCTAATTCACCCCGGGTTAAATCTACAATCCCCACTTTTTTACCTAAAGAAATTTCTTTGGCTATTGTTGCCCCACAACACAATTCAATATCATCAGGATGTGCTCCAAAAGCTAGTATATCTAGTTTCATTTATTATTTTATTTAATTTTTTCTAACGCTTGTTCTATATCTGCTATTAAATCTTCTGTTTCTTCTATTCCAACTGAAAAACGAATCAATCCGTCTTTGATTCCTTGTTTAGCTCTTTCTTCAGCTCCCATTAGTGCATGCGAAGCAACGGCTGGGTTTAGCATGGTGCTTTCTAATCCGGCTAAGCTCATAGACGGCTTTATCAACATTAACTTACGCTGAAATTCCATGGCATCAATTTCTTCATTCAATTCAAAAGACAACATCCCTCCAAAACCTTTCATTTGTATTTTTGCCAATTCATAATCTGGATGTGATTTTAATCCTGGATAATATACCTTATGAATATTTGAATTTGACTCTAAATATTGGGCCATCTTCAATGCATTTTCACTTTGACATTTTACACGTAAATTCATTGTTTTTAAACTACGTTCTAACATCCAAACGGTAAAATCACTTAAACTACCACCAAGGTTAATTGCAGTGTTCCAAATAGTTTCTATATGTGCATTTGAAGCTGCAACCGCTCCAGCTAAAATATCCGAATGTCCACCCATGTATTTTGTTGCAGAATGAATTACAATATCAATACCAAAATCAACAGGATTTTGATTAATGGGTGATGCAAATGTATTGTCAATCATCGTTACAATTCCGTTTGCTTTTGCCAAATCTGCAACCGCTTGCATATCTGTAATGGTTAATAATGGATTTGAAGGTGTTTCTATATACAATACCTTTGTGTTTGGTTTGATAACTTCTTTAAAAGAATCAATAGATAAGTCTTTTGTAAAAGAATATTCAATACCAAATTTTTCAAACTCTTTTAGCACAAAATTATAGGTTCCTCCATATAAAGTTTGTTGCAAAACAATATGATCTCCTTGCTTTAAAAATGCAAGAATTGTAGTACTAACAGCGGCCATACCTGAGCCAAAAATCAATGCATTTTCAGTTTTTTCTAAAGCAGCAATTTTTTTGACCAAAGCTTCTTGATTTGGTGTATTTAAATAACGTGGATATCGTTTTACATCAACACCATCAAAAGCATAAGAAGTAGACATGTAGATAGGAGAAATAGCTCCTTTAAATTGCTCATCTTTGACTTCTCCAACGTGTGTGCAAATTGTATTTATTCCTAAAGATTTATTTTTCATAATTGCTTCTAGATTATATTAGCTAAGTTAAAAAAACAATTAGACTTCCACGGTTTTCCATTTCCCTTTTTTAAAGAGCCAAATTCCAACAATTGCAATCAATACTTCTGCCAATGTAATTGATAAGAATACACCAATAGGTCCGGCTTTAAAAACAATTGCAACGATATAAGCAAAAGACAATTGAAACAACCAAAAACAAACAAAATTAATATAGGTTGGAGTTTTAGTATCACCTGAACCATTAAAAGATTGTATCACTACCATACCGTATGCATAAAAAATGTATCCGGCAGCAATAATTTGTAAACACAAACTTCCATATTTTATTACGGCTTGATTATCCGTAAACCAGCCTAAAAAAGTTGAAGCAAATACTACATAAATTACGGAAACAAATCCCATAAAAAAGGCTGCATATTTTCCGGTTTTCCAAACAGACTTTTCTGCTCTATCAGGTTTTTTGGCTCCTAAGTTTTGTCCAACTAAAGTAGCAGCTGCATTGCTCATTCCCCAAGCAGGCATCATTGTAAACATCATAATTCGAATAGCAATGGTATACCCTGCTAATACTTCGCTTCCGAATTCTGACATGATTCTCATTAAGAAAACCCAGCTAGAAGTTCCAATTAAAAATTGTCCTATTCCGCCTAAAGAAACTTTAATCAAATTAAGCATTATAGATACTCTAATTACAATGTCTTTTAGAGCAATTTTAATTCTTCCAAAACCATAAAATAAAGCAATCAATTGCCAAACAACAGCGGTTACTCTGCCAATAGTTGTAGCAATTGCTGCTCCTTCTACTCCATAAGCCGGAATAGGCCCTAGCCCAAAAATAAAAATTGGATCTAAAATAATATTTAGTCCGTTTGATAGAATCAACGTCCACATTGCTATGGAAGCATTCCCAGCACCTCTAAAAATTGCATTGATCAAAAACAGTAACATAATCGTAATGTTTCCACCCAATAAAATTTTTGTATAACCAAAACCTTCTTCAATTAAATTAGGTTCTGCACCCATCAATCCTAAGATTTCTTTTGGAAAAAGAATCCCGATGACACTAATAATAACAGCAATTGAAATTCCTAAAATAAGGACTTGTATTGCAGCTTGATTTGCACCTTTTGTATCTTTTTCTCCAATTCTTCTAGCTACAATTGAAGTAGCAGCCATACTTAAGCCAATTGCAACTGCATATACTAAAGTAATCACCGATTCTGTTAACCCAATAGTTGCAACTGCATTAACACTAACTCTAGAAACGTAAATAATATCTACCAAAGCAAATATAGATTCCATGAGCATTTCTAAAATCATCGGAATGGATAATAAAAAAACTGCTTTGCGAATACTACCCGTTGTAAAATCTTGTTCTTTACCGCTAACTGCGTCTTTAAAAAGTTGAAAAATATTCTTTCTTGTAAGTTGATTGTCTTCTGACATGATATAAAAAAATATAAAATAATAGATTCAGCTTTGAAGTAAATTTCAATGCTGATAATTTTGGGTCGTGTAAGAAACGACGAAACTGAAGTCTATTTAAACAATCATAAGGCTGCAAATATGCGAAAATATTTTTAAATAATTAAAGGTTGAAAATTAATTTCAATATCTTCGCAATTATGATAAAGGTAGTAATAATCGGACAGGGAAATGTAGCAACTCATTTGTTCAATGCGTTTTCTAAAGCAGTGAATATTTCAGTTGAACAAATTAACTCGAGAACGTTAACTGTAATTCAAGATTCAGAAATAACAATCATTGCCGTATCTGATGATGCTATACAGCAAGTTTCTAAGACTATTATTAATCGAGAAGGATTGATTGTTCATACTTCTGGAGCAGTAGATATAAATGCACTTAAAAACAAAAGAAAAGGTGTCTTTTACCCATTACAATCATTTACAAAAAACGCAGAAATTGATTTTAATGAGGTTCCTTTTTGTCTAGAAACTGAAAATAATGAGGATTATACAATGTTAGAAAATTTAGCAAAAACTCTTGGATCTAAAATTTATCAAATAAGTTCTGAGCATCGTAAAAAACTACATGTAGCAGCTGTATTTGTGAATAATTTCACGAATCACATGTATAAAATAGGAAACGATATTTGCACAAATAATAAAATTCCGTTTGAAATTTTACATCCATTGATTGAAGAAACTGCTAAAAAAATAAAAACACTTTCTCCGGTTCATGCGCAGACTGGACCTGCAAAAAGAAACGATACCCAAACTATAAAAAATCATTTGAAAGATTTAAATTTAGAGCAACAAAAAATATATCAATTGCTTACAAAATCGATCCAAAAAAGCTAATTATGGAAAAAAGTTATAAAGAATATTTATCAAAAATAGACACATTGATTTTTGATGTTGATGGGGTTTTAACCAATGGAATAGTTACCGTTTTTCCGAATGGAGAGCTGGTTAGACATATGAATATCAAAGATGGATATGCTTTAAAAACAGCTGTTGATGCTGGTTTGAATGTGTGTATAATTTCTGGAGGAACTAATGAAGGAGTTCGTAAGCGACTAGAAGGCCTTGGAATCAAAGATATTTATTTAGGTGCTCATAACAAGATTAAGCAATTCAACGAAATTGTTAAAAAGTACAATTTAAAAACTAAAAACGTTTTGTATATGGGAGATGACATCCCTGATTATCCTGTAATGAAATTAGTTGGAATGCCTTGTTGCCCGAATGATGCTGCGCCAGAAATTCAGCAAATTTCTAAATACATTTCCTATAAAAAAGGTGGAGATGGTTGCGCTAGAGACATCATAGAACAGGTTTTAAAAGTGCAAGGAAAATGGGATGGCAACTTTGATTCTAAATATGATTAAATAAAAGCGTATATTAGTATAAATTATCCCCGATTTATGAAATATAATTTTGTCATATTAATACTCTTCTTTTCACTGTCTGTTAATGCTAAACAAGAAATATTAGGAGTTTGGAAGTCTAAAGACCATAAATCTGGTAAAGACCAAGCGCTTATCGAAGTATATGTAGATCATAATCAAGTACATGCAAGAATCATTAAGGCCTTAGATAAAAAACTACAAGATTTTACTTGTACAAATTGTACTGAAAAAAATAGGGATAAACCTATGGAAGGTATGGTTATTTTAAAAGATTTAAAGAAAAGTAAAGTACGATTAAAATTTACTGAAGGGTATGCACTCAACCCATTTAATGGAAAATTTTACAAATGTAATGCTGAATTAATAGACGAAAACCTATTAAGATTCCGAGGATATATAGGTGTTTCTTTATTTGGAAAATCAGAATATTGGTATCGAGTAAAGAAAAATTAATTCTTCTCTTCTAACATTGGTACAAAAGCAAAATCTCCTAATTCGTGTTTTTCAAATTCTTTAGCTGATTTCCGAATAAATAAGGTCATAATTTGTGTTACTTCTCCAACTGGAATCAACAACCTTCCCCCTACTTTTAATTGACTTAACAAAGCTTTTGGAACAAAAGGTGCTCCAGCAGTTACGATAATTTTATCAAATGGTGCAATTTCAGGTAAGCCTTTATAGCCATCACCAAAAATCAATTTTTTAGCTCTGTAGCCTAGTTTTGGTAAGAATAATGACGTTTTTTTAAAAAGTTCATGTTGACGCTCAATTGAGTATACTTCTGCGCCTACTTCTAGCAATACTGCTGTTTGATAACCAGAACCAGTTCCAATTTCTAAAACCTTATCTCCTTTTTTCACTTCTAAAGTTTGCGATTGAAAAGCAACAGTATAAGGCTGAGAAATGGTTTGCTCTGCAGCAATCGGAAAAGCTTTATCTTGATAGGCATGTGCCTCAAAACTAGAATCAATAAATAAATGGCGTGGAATTTTACGAATGGCATTTAAGACATTTTTATCACTTATACCTTTAGCTTCTAACACAGTAGCCAATTTTTTTCTAAGGCCTTGATGTTTATGAGTATCTTTCAATTTTAAGTACAATTTGGAGTTCTAAAAGTAGTAATAAATCTAAAAAAATAGCTATAAAAGTGTATCTTTGTTCCCGTAATTTTTCAATTTCAAAAAATTGAAATAATTGTCTGTTCGAGCGCAGTCGAGAACTACTTAGACAATTAAATTATTAACCTCTCGACTGCGCTCGAGGAGACATAAAAATATTTATATGCTAAAAGTAGGTGTTCTTGGCGCGGGTCATTTGGGGAAAATTCATCTTCGCTTATTACAACAATCAGATAAATTCGAGTTGGTAGGATTTTATGATCCATTTACAAAAAATGCAAAAAAAGTAGCCAAGGAATTTGGGTATGTTTTGTTTGATTCCGTAGAAAGTTTAATAGATGAAGTTGATGTGATAGACATAGTAACTCCAACATTATCTCATTTTGACTGTGCAAAATTAGCCATAGAAAAGGGTTGTCATATTTTTATTGAAAAACCGATTACAAAAACGGTTTTAGAAGCAGAAGCGATTCGAACGTTAGCAAGTCAAAAACACATTAGAGGTCAAGTTGGTCATGTAGAGCGTTTTAATCCGGCTTTTACAGCTGTTAAAGACATGATAGATTCGCCTATGTTTATAGAAACACATCGTTTGGCTGAATTCAACCCTAGAGGAACAGATGTACCTGTTGTGCTTGATTTAATGATTCATGATATCGATATCATTTTAAGTGTGGTTAAATCACCTGTAAAAAACGTACACGCAAGTGGTGTTTCGGTAATTAGTGAAACACCAGATATTGCCAATGCTAGAATTGAATTTGAAAATGGCTGTGTAGCTAATTTGACAGCAAGTAGAATCTCAATGAAAAACATGCGTAAATCAAGATTTTTTCAAAAAGACGCTTATATTTCTGTAGATTTTTTAGAGAAAACTGCAGAAGTAGTTAGAATGAAAGATGTGCCTGAAAATCAGGATGAATTTGCCATGATTTTACAAAATGCTGAAGGAATTAAAAAACAAATCTATTTTGATAATCCAGAAGTAAAGGAAAACAATGCCATATTAGACGAATTAGAGTCGTTTGCTGATGCTATTGAAAATGACACAACACCAATTGTTTCTTTAGAGCAAGGAACAGAAGCTTTAAGAATTGCACAACGAATCATTGATTGTTTTTAATTATAGGTGCAAAGTTTGAAAGTGACAAAGTTAAAGAGAAAGTTTATCGTTTTTGCAAATCATAAAATAAAAAAACGTGTAGCGAAAGCTCTTTAAAACGCCCAAAAAATATTAGAATATTAAAAGATTGAAAAATTGAAAGAGCATTTTTAATCTTTGAATAACAAATTTTTAAATATACAGATACATGAAAAATATTGCCGTAATAGGATCAGGAACAATGGGAAACGGAATTGCGCATACATTTGCTCAATTTGGATTTCAAGTTCAATTAATTGATATTTCAGAAGCTAATTTAGTGAGAGGAATTGCAACCATTACAAAAAATTTAGACAGAATGGTTGCCAAAGAAAAAATTTCTGAAGCAGATAAAAATAAAACTTTAAACAATATTTCAACCTATACCTCTATCAAAGAAGGTGTGCAATATGCAAGTTTGGTTGTTGAAGCTGCAACAGAAAATGTAGATTTAAAACTACAAATCTTCAAAGAGTTGGATGAAGTTTGTCCAGAAGATACCATTTTAGCAACAAACACTTCTTCTATTTCTATTACTCAAATTGCAGCTGTTACAAACAGACCAACTCAAGTAATTGGAATGCATTTTATGAATCCTGTGCCTATTATGAAATTGGTTGAAATCATTAGAGGCTATAATACTTCTGATGAAGTGATGTCTTTTATAGTTGATTTATCTAAAAAAATTAATAAAATTCCTGTTGAAGTAAATGATTATCCAGGTTTTGTTGCAAACAGAATCTTAATGCCAATGATTAATGAATCTGTTGAAACATTATACAACGATGTTGCTGGTGTGAAAGAAATTGATACAGTAATGATGTTGGGAATGGCGCACCCAATGGGACCGTTACAATTAGCTGATTTTATTGGATTAGATGTATGTTTATCAATCTTGAATGTATTGTACGACGGATTTAAAAACCCAAAATATGCTCCATGTCCATTATTAGTTAATATGGTAAGAGCTGGTAAACTTGGTGTTAAGTCTGGTGAAGGATTTTACGATTATTCTGAAAGCAGAAAAGCAGAAAAGGTAGCAAAGCAATTTGCTTAAAAATGAAAATAAAACTCTTAATACATTTGATTTTTGTTTGTTTGATTTCTACATCTTACGGACAAAAATAAACTAAGAGTTTTTTTTCTCCAACTAAAGTCGGAATTCAGTTTTCACAAGGAAATGAAAATAATTTCTTGTTTGATGATCCTTATTATTTATACAAAACAAATACATTAAAAGGGCAACTTTATTTTCCTTTTGCTACATTAAAAACGATAGCGATCTCTTTCATTGTACAGCCTCAAATTCAATTTGTTCAGCATCAATTGTACAACGATCAATTTGTATTACCTACTGAAGCTAATTATATTGAAAAAAGACAGCGATTTACTCAATTAAAAAATATTTCGATTACTGGGGTTGAATTTAGTGTAGAAGCAAAACAGCAGCTATTTAAAAACTTAAGTATTTTTATACAGGCTGGACTTGGTTTTACTTATATAGATACAGCAACAGAACGTTTAGCAAAAGGGTTTACCTTTATTGAAAACGGCAATTTAGGTGTTGAAATGAAGTTAAACACAAAAATATCTATTCAGTTTTTTGGAGGAGTCGGACATGTTTCTAATTTTGATTTTCAATTACCCAATAGTGGTTACAATATATTTAGCACGGGATTAGGATTGCTATATTCTATAAAATAAAAAGAGGAAATCCCTTTCGAAACTCCCTCTTTTAACTTTATTGATTTAGAAATTAGTTAGTTGTTACTAACTTTTTTTATCATCTTTAGAAGCCTTGTTCCATATTTTAATTTGATCTTCTTTAGTAACACCAGAAAGTATTTCTACGTTCACCCCATCAGAGGCTCCTAATTTTACAGTTCTCTTTTCAAATTTATCTCCAACTTTTACTTCTACATAAGGTTCTTCCGTTTTCTTATCAAAACGCAATAATGCTTCTTTAATGGCTAAAATATTTTCTTTTTTCTCAAGAACAATATCAGCATTCGCACTATATCCAGCTCTAATAAAATTATTGTCATCTAGGGTAACATCTGCTTTTATTTTAAATTGCACTGCTCCTCCCTCTTCGGTTCCTTTTGGAGCGATAAAGTTTAAAGTTGCAGGGAATTTTTTATCTTCTATTGCACCTAATGAAACTTCAATTTTTGTTCCTTCTATTAATTTACTTACTTCAGATTCGTCTACTTTTCCTTCGAAAATCATCTTAGTCATATCTGCAATTGTTGCAATAGTGGTACCTGCATTAAAGTTATTTGATTGTATTACTTGATATCCTTTTTTAACAGGGATCTCTACAATCATCCCAGAAGCAGTTGCTCTAATATTTGTATTTGCAGTGCTTCCATTACCTGCAGTAGAACCTTTTTGAATAATCTCTAAATCGGACTGGGCATTGTCTAAATTTACTTTTGCATTGTTATAACTTAACTCTGCAGATTCAAATTCTTGACGAGAAACAACTCCTTTGTCAAAAAGCCCTTTCGTTCTATTAAAAGAATTTTTTGCGTTATCAAAAGTTAATTGAGCGTTCTTAACTCTACCATTGGCACTGTTTAATGATTGAATATTTGGAACTACTCTTACAGTCGCAATTAAATCTCCCGCTTTTACAATTGTTCCTTCTTCTAAAAATATTTCATCTATAATTCCGGAAATTTGAGGTTTAATTTCTACTTCCTCTAAAGGCACAACTTTTCCCGTTGCTACCGTTTTTTTAACAATTGTAGTAATGAAAGCTGTTTCAGTTTCAAATTCTATAATGTTTTTTTTGTTCTTTTTACCGAACCAAATAAGTGCAGCTACAAAACATACTCCTATAATTGCTAAAATAATTTTTGCTCTTTTACTCATAATTGTTACTTTTTATTCTTCTCTTAATGCTTCTATTGGTTTTACTATTGTTGCCATATATGCTGGTATCAATCCTATTAAAGAACCTAATACCGTTAATGTTAAAAATGCTATTAAAATAATTGGAATGTTAACTGTTGGATTTATCAAAATCGCGTCATCTCCACTACCAATCATAGAATCTATTCCAAATAAGACTAACGCCCCAAAAACAATCCCTAACATCCCTGCCACTGTTGTTAAGAATACCGACTCTAAAACTATTTGTCTTCTAATACTAATGGGTGTTGCTCCAAGTGCACGTCTAATTCCGATTTCTTTAGTACGTTCTTTTACTGTAATTAATAAAATATTACCAATTGCAAAAACTCCAGCAATTAGGGTTGCAATACCAACAAACCAGGTCAAAAATTGCATTCCTGTTAAAAAACCCGTTACTTTTCCAATTTCTACACCAAGATTAACACTTCCAAAGGCTCTTTTGTCATCTGGATGCACTTTATGTAAATTCTTTAAGGTTAATAAAACATCTGCTTCCATTTGCTCAATATTTATCCCTCCATTGGCTGTTATCATCATCCAATCTATTTTATCACCTCTGTTGTATACTTTTTGAAAAGTAGTAAAAGGAATGTATGCTGCATTACCATCAAAATTAATTCCAGTAGATCTTTTGTAAACACCAATTAACTTGTAGTTTATACTATTGATTTTAAGATATTGACCAATTGGTTTTTCACCTTTATCAAATAAGTCTTTGTACATGTCTTCAGAAATCACACAAACTTTTGCGTCAGACAAAATATCATTATCGTTTAAAAAACGACCATACATTAAATCTTTTTTCTGAATTTTATCTAAAACGGGGTAGTCTCCACTGACTTGATAATTACCTGATTTAAAATCTTTAATAATCAAATTATTAGTTTGGTTTCTTGGAGCTAACAATCTAATTTCTTTACTGAATTCACTTTTTAAAATTTCAACATCTCTTAATGTCAAACTAAATCTTCTTCCTTTTTGAAATCCTTTAAAAGGTGTATCGGTAGATTGTGTCCAAACAAATACACTATTGGTTGCAAAGCTTCCAAAAATCTTATTAAAATTATTTTCTATACCTCTTGCCGCACCTAATAACACAACCAACAAGAAAATACCCCACAATACACCAATAATCGTAATTGCTGTTCTTGTTTTATTTTTACGGATACTTCCGTAAATTTCTTGCCATGTATCTGAATCAAATAAAAACTTCATCTTAATCTGCTCTTAATGCTACAATTGGTTTAATTTTCGCTGCTCTTTTAGCTGGTACATATCCTGCAATCAATCCAGATAAAATTAAAACAACCGTTGCGCCTATTACAATTCCAGGACTTACACTTGGGTTGGTTATAAAATAATCTTCTAGACTATCGCCAATTTGACTCAAAATATAAGTTCCTAAAGACAATCCTAAATAACCAGCAATGGTGGTAATTAAAACAGACTCTTGAACGACCATACCAACAATTGATGAAGGCTGAGCTCCTAAAGCTTTTCTAATACCAAATTCTTTGGTACGCTCTTTAATTACAAAAATCATAATATTACTAATTCCGATGATTCCTGCTACTAAAGTACCTGAACCTATAAAAATTACAATAAAATACAGTGCCAACATGAATGATGCTACACCTTTATTTGCCTCCGCCATATTTTGAACCCTTAGAGCACTTTGATCATCTGGGTGTATATTTAATTTTTTTCTTAAATCTCGCTCTAATTTATTTCCAAATGTAATGGCTTCATCTAAACTTAAATCTGGATTGTATCCAATATTAATCGAATTGATTTCATCGTTGTTTCCATAAATCATTTGAGCTGTTGTAATTGGCATATATGTCATTCGCTCTTCATTATCTCCTCCTTCATCAGAAAAAATTCCAATAATTTGATATGATATTCCGTTTACGTTAACACGTTTCCACAATGCAGGCTTTTCTCCAAATAAATCTTCTTTAACCAAACGGCCAATAACTATTACTTTGGCTTTTTCTTTTAAGTCTCGTTGATTGATATATCTACCTTCATCAATAATTGTTTTTTCTAAAAATTGATGATCTGGATGTACAGCACGTAAACTATAATTATCTTGATTATTTTTATACGAAATATTTACGTTTCTGTTAACTCTTGCTGTTAACAATTCTATTTTACCGTCATACTCAACTTTAACGTAGTCAAAGTCATTATTTTTTAATTGAATTCTTCTACCAGTTTGTAATCCTTTATAAGGTTTTGTTGTTTTCCAAACACGGACAAACATTGAATTTTGAGCATCGTCTGCAAATGCATCTTTAAATGAATTACTCAATCCGCTAACAATACCAAACAACAATGTAAAAAGTAAAATTGCAAAAGCTACAGTAAAACCAGACATTACAGAACGTAATTTGTTTTTGCTGATACTTTGAAAAATTTCTCTCCAACGATCTAAATCGAACATATTATACTGCTTTTGATTTGCTAGTTAACTCGTCACTAATAATAATACCGTCTTTTAAACGAACAATTCTTTTGGTTTGTGCTGCAACTTCTTCTTCGTGAGTAATTACAAAAACAGTCATTCCATCATTGTTAATATCTCTCAATAAATCCATAACATTATCAGTAGTAGTAGAATCTAATGCTCCCGTTGGTTCATCTGCCAACACAACTTTTGGTTTAGTTACCAAAGCTCTTGCTATTGCAACACGTTGTTTTTGTCCACCAGATAATTCATTTGGTAAATGATTAGCCCAGTCTTTTAATCCAACTTTATCTAAATATTCCATTGCTGTTTTTAATCTCTCTTTTCTAGGAATTCCCTTATAATAAAGAGGTAATGCAACATTTTCTAACGCTGTTTTGTATGAAATTAAATTAAACGATTGAAAAACAAATCCTAAAAATTTGTTACGCAAAATCGCTGCTTTTTTTTCATTTAAGTTTTTAATTAACTGTCCATTTAAATAATATTCACCTTCATCATGTTCATCCAATAAACCTACAATGTTTAACAATGTAGATTTTCCAGAACCAGAAGATCCCATAATTGAAACAAACTCTCCTTCTTTAATATGTAAATCAATTCCTTTTAAAACATGCAAAGAATCTTTTCCGATTGGATAAGATTTGTGTAGCTTTTTAATTTCTATCATCTTTGATTAGTTAATTTTTTATGTGAAGTAATACTCATCTTTTTTACTTTAAGAGTATTAATAGATATATTAATTTATGTAAATACCCTTTTTACTTAACTACTTCTGTGTATCTGACGTCTTAAAACAAAATTTGTTACATCTAATTCAGAAAATTTATAGAAATTTGCAGAAGAATTCTTTTAATCAAAATTAATTTTGATATATACTTTTGATAACTTACCGAATAACAGGCAAATAGTACTTTTTGATGGAGTATGTAACTTTTGCAATGCTTCAATTTTAAAAATCATAAAAAATGACAAGAAAAATATTTTCTTGTTTGCCTCTTTACAATCAGAAATAGAAAAAGAAATCACTCAACATTTTAATATTGATACAAATTTAATAGATTCAATTATTTTAGTTGAATCTAAAACAAACTACGCAATTAAATCTACTGCAGCTTTAAAAATTGCAAAACAGTTTGGTGGTTTATGGTGGCTTTTTCAATTTTTTTGGATTTTGCCAACATCCTTCAGAGATTTCTTTTACGATTATATTGCAAAAAACAGATACAAATGGTTTGGAAAAAAAGAAAGTTGCATGATACCAACTCCAGAAATAAAATCTAAATTCATCGACTAATGAAAAACATAGAATGTGTAATTTTTGATATGGATGGAGTTATCATTGACTCTGAATTACTACATAAAAAGGCTTATTACGAAACTTTTGTTTCTTTAGGTTTAGAAGTATCAGAAGGGTTGTATAAAACCTTAACTGGTTCTTCTACAATCAATGCTTTTCAAAAATTAGTAACACATTTTAACCTGAATGAAGACCCGAGTGAATTGGTGTTGCAAAAAAGAAAACGCTATGTAAACTTCTTTGAAAATGATCCAACGTTGCATTTAGTTAAGGGTGTTGAAGAAATTATTCATTATTTTTATGATAAAGGAATCACAATGGTTTTAGCCTCTTCTTCTGCCATGGTAAATATTGATCGTGTTTTCAATCGGTTTCATTTAAACCAATATTTTACAGCAAAAATTAGTGGTGCAGATTTATCAGCCTCTAAACCACATCCAGAAATTTTTGAAAAAGCAGCTATATTAGGAAATTCTCCAAAAGAAAATTGTATCGTTATTGAAGATTCTGATAATGGTGTTAAAGCCGCTAATGATGCAGGTATTTTTGTTTTTGGATATAGAAATCCGTTAGCAACAGATCAAACTCTTGAAAATGCTGACAAAATAATTACAGATTTCAGCGAGTTGAGAAAATATATTTAAGTTAAAAATAATTTTTAAATTATTAGTATTGTTATCAATATTAATCGTAATATTGCAATGAAACAATTAATACTTAAAATGGGTTTAGCAAAAACAGAAATTTTTACAGAAGAACAAAATCAAATTGCCTTATTTGCAAAAGTATTTGGACATCCAGCAAGAGTAGCCATCCTACAACATTTATTTAAAATAGATACGTGTGTTTGTGGAGATTTGGTGACAGAAATAAAGTTAGCACAACCAACAATATCTCAACATTTAAAAGAATTAAAGTTGCTAGGTCTGATTAAAGGAAATGTTGAAGGAACACGTGTTTGTTATTGTATTGACTCAGAAAAATGGACAACAATGAAAGAAGTAATGTTTCAATTTTTAAATCAAGACACTACAAAAAAAGATATGTGTTGTTAGAAACAACAAATTAATTCTAATTAAAAACAAATTAGATTATGAAATTATCAGAAATAAAATCGATTTTAAATTCCCTAGAAACCATAGCATTTCAATTGCCAAACGGACAGTTAGTCCCAAATCATTTTCATGTTACAGAAATAGGGAAGATTACAAAAAATTTCATCGATTGTGGAGGAACAATTCGCAAAGAAGAACTTGTCAATTTTCAACTTTGGGATGCTAACGATTACGATCATAGATTACATCCAGAAAAGCTGGTACATATCATCAACCTTTCAGAAAAGGTTTTAGAAATTGGCGATTTAGAAATAGAAGTAGAATATCAAGGACAAACTATTGAGAAATTTGGATTAGATTTCGACGGAAAAAATTTTTTATTAACAACCAAACAAACAGATTGTTTGGCAAGAGGGAAATGTGAAGTTCCTTCAAAACCTAAAATGAAAATTGCTGAGCTTCAATCAGCTAGCTGCTCTCCAGGCAGTGGCTGTTGCTAATTTTAAAAACACCTGTAAAATGACTTTATTTACTGAAATTAGTGAAATTATTTCAACATTAAATCTTGGAATAATTACAAACCAACGAAAAGAGACTTTACAACCTTTGGTTGATTATCTCAAAATGAAAATGAATGATAACAAAGAAATTTGTTTGAATTTTATTTGCACACATAATTCCCGTAGAAGTCATTTATCACAAGTTTGGGCGCAAACCTTGGCACATCATTTCAATTTTAAAAATGTTTTTTGTTATTCAGCTGGTACGGAAGCTACAGCAGTCTTTCCAATGATTATTGAAACGCTACGAAATTCAGGCTTTAAAATTAAAAAGCAATCAGAAAACATCAATCCAATTTACAACATCAAGTATTCTGAGAGCGAATCCCCTATTGTTGGTTTTTCAAAAACATTAGATTCCGATTTTAATCCTACATCAGAATTTGCTGCAATTATGACCTGCTCTCAAGCTGATGAAGATTGTCCGTTTATTCACGGTGCAGAAAAACGAATTCCGATTCCTTTTGAGGATCCAAAAGCATTTGACAACACTCCACAACAAAAGGAAAAATACAATGAAAGAAGCTTGCAAATAGCTACAGAACTATTGTATGTTTTTTCTCAAATAACTCAGAAATAATGGCAACCAAAAAATTAAGTTTTCTTGATAAAAATCTCACATTGTGGATTTTTATAGCAATGTCTTTTGGTGTTGGATTAGGGTATTTTATTCCTTCATTTCCAAATATTATAAACTCGTTTAGTAGTGGAACTACTAACATTCCAATAGCAATAGGATTGATTTTAATGATGTATCCGCCATTGGCAAAAGTAAACTATGCTTTATTGCACAAAGTTTTTAGAAACACTAAAATCTTATCTATTTCACTACTGCTAAATTGGATAATCGGACCCATTTTAATGTTTTTCTTAGCAATCACCTTTTTACGTGATTATCCAGAATATATGGTAGGGTTAATATTAATTGGCTTGGCGCGATGTATTGCAATGGTGTTGGTGTGGAACGATCTTGCAGAAGGAAGTAGCGAGTATGGCGCAGGTTTGGTTGCGTTGAATAGTATTTTTCAAGTATTTGCCTATTCTTTTTATGCATGGATTTTTATTACAATTCTTCCGCCTTATTTTGGATTTGATGGCGCTATTGTAGACATTTCAATCGGTACAATTGCAGAAAGTGTTGCCATTTATTTAGGAGTTCCTTTTGCATTAGGAATTTTAAGCCGATTGATTTTAGTAAAATTAAAAGGAGAAAAATGGTACACAGAAAAGTTTATCCCAACCATTTCTCCAATCACTTTAATTGCATTGTTATTTACCATTGTTATCATGTTTTCATTAAAAGGAGAATTGATTGTAGAAATACCTTTGGATGTATTAATTATTGCTGTTCCGCTACTCATCTATTTTACGTTGATGTTTATCATTGGTTTTTTCGTTACAAAAGCAACAGGTGCAGCATATGATAAAACTGCTTCTGTAGCATTTACAGCAGCTGGAAATAATTTTGAATTAGCAATTGCTGTTGCAATTGCTGTTTTTGGTTTGAATTCTGGACAAGCTTTTGCCGGAGTAATTGGGCCTTTAGTAGAAGTACCTGCACTAATTTTATTGGTTCGGGTTTCTTTTTGGCTGCGAAAAAAATATTACAACTAATTATAAGCAAAAACTACTTTAAGCTTTTTAAAATAAAGTCTACTGTTTTGCTTTTATTGTTGTTTTGCAAATAAGAATCTGTATAATGTTTTGATTTTACAGCGTATCCTTTATCAATCATATATTGAATATCATCAACAAATTCAAGTGAAACTTTTCCAGTTAATAGCAACCCTAAATCTTTTCCCTTTTTGTAATAATCATAGATTTTTTTCAGTCCAGTTAAATACAAATAATCTTTTGTAAAACCTCCACCTCTATGTGCTCGTATGGAAATATAAAATGCCTCTTCTCTTTCTAAATCATAATCGTTGTGTAACATTCTAAATGTTCTAGAAAACGAATAGCCTTTTGCTAAACTATCAACAGCTAAAACTCGATATGCTAATTCTTTTAAACGTTTTACTGTTAAATTTCCAGACATGTATTCGCTAAAAACGGCTAAACCTTCTTGCGTTTCTTCATTATTTGGAAATCCGTGAGAAAATATTTTTAAAGGATGCAATAAACCATTCATTGTGGTTACCATATGCACACCAATTTCGTGATTGGTTAATACATTAATTTCGTTGTCAGAAAACACATGATTCTCATTTAAAACCAACGCTTTGATACTGTTAGAAACCATTGCAATCGCTCCCATTGTAGAGGAGTTTTTTATTTCGTAGGTAAAATCGTATTTTTTAGAATATTCTCTAAAAAAATGAGCAGATTCACTTGCAGTATATTGAGGTTTAAAAATATCTGAATGGGCATCTTCGTCATCAAAATGAAGAATGAATTTTGCATTTTCTACATCCTGTTCTGTGGGTGTACCAAAAGAATGTAAACTATTGAAATAGAATTTTTTACCTTTTCCAATTGTTTCTATACATTGAATTAAACCCGAATAAAAATAAATGATATCTTCATATATTTCTCTTAATCGTTCATCTTCAATTTTATCTATAGATTGAGTAAAAAACTCTTTATGCAATTTAAATTTATCAAAATCTCTTTTAGGATATTTAAAGTTTGGATCTGTAAGATATTTAGAGCTAAAAAACTTTTCTTTTTCCGATTCGATATTAATTGGATTCACATAGTTTAACAGCTCTATTTTCTTTACGAGTTCATCAATATGTTTGTCTATCTCAAAAAGAGTTTTATTTTTTACCTGGGCCTCGTTCATCATAAATCAATATCTAAAATAGCATCACAAAATTACAATTTATGTGCTTTATAAAAAGCTTCTGCATGGTTTTTTAATTCGTTTTTCAAATACTTTTCAACAGCAGAAACTACTTCTGGAAACATAATTTGTTCTAACTCATCACAATATATTTTAGCAATTTCTGTTGCCAAGACTAAAGTATTCTTAAAATTTTGAGTGATGTACTTTAAGAAATACCCGTTCCCTTGAAAGGTGTCATTGATTTTTGAAGTAGATGTAATTCCGTTTGGCAGGGGTGTTTTTTCTAAAATTGCTCTCCAAGACTCAACTTCTTTCCCAAAACGACTGTTGTCTATGTTAAAAGTTCCTAAATTCCAAGTTGGCACTTTTCTATCCCAACGTTTCCAGTTGTATGAATGCATATCATAGACAACACAAACACCAAATTTTTCTTCTAATTTTGCAATCAATGCATGCACCACTTTATAAAAATTTGTGTGTTTTTGCATACTCTTTTCACGCATTTTTTTAGGTAATGGATTTTTCCAAAGTTGTTTTCCCCAAGCATCTGTATAAATTGCGATTTCTGGAGTTCTATTTAAATCGTATTCGAACCTAGAATCCATTGCGGCAATTAGAATTGGATGCGATTTTACCATTTCTTTGGTTGCTGGATCTTCTTCAAACCAACGATCATATGCTGTATGCAAACAATTGTCCCATAATTCTTTTCTAAATTGATGACCATCATGAACGGCTCCGCATGCATAAGGAACATATTCATCAATCTTTATAGTAAAAGAATAATCATTGGAAACAGCTTCAAATGTTTCTTCTCGATCAATTTTTTGTATGATCTCTTCAATTGATAATTTTAACATACGATTATTTTTCAATTGGCAAATGTGTTAAACTACCCCATTCTGTCCATGATCCATCATAAACAGCCATTTCTTTATAACCTGCAATAGAAGCTCCTAAAGCTAAAACACAAGCTGTAATTCCAGAACCACAAGAAAAAATCATTTCTTTAGAATCTGGATTGACCTCTTTAAATAAATGCTCTAATTCTTCCTTCGATTTTAATTCTATATTGTTTAAAAGTGATGAGAAAGGTAAATTTGTAGATGTTGGTATATGACCACTTCTTATTTCTTTTCTTGGCTCGGGTTCGGTTGCGTTAAATCTTCCTTTAGAGCGAGCATCAACAACTTGTTTTGATCGATTCTTAACTGACTCTAAAACAATCTCTAAATCAATCAGTTTTTCTGGTTCAAAACTCGCTTTAAAATTGCCTAACTCGACATCTTTGGCTTGTTTTTTCTCTATTGGATAATTTGCTTTTTTCCAAGCTGGAAAACCACCATCTAAAACAGCAATATTAGTAAAACCCTTTGTTCTAAACAACCACCAAACTCTAGGGGAAGAATAAACACCATGTGTGTCATAGACCACGATACAAGAATTTTTATTGATTCCTAATTTTCTTGCCTCCTTTTCAAAGTCCTTTGGATGTAGTGCTGTATTTGGAAAAGCTGCTCCTTGTATTGAAAATACTTTTTTTATATCAAAAAAACGGGCATTAGGAATTTGAAATTCTTCAAATTTAGCATCTGTTTTTTGATGTGAAACTTTAGGAATCGTTCCGTCTAAAACTACTAAATTGGTTGCATCTATATGTTGATGTAACCAATTTACAGAAACCAATGGTTTTTCTATTTGTAATAAATTAGCCATTAAGTTTTATCGGATATTAAGCTTGTTCTACTTTCTTTTTTAAATCTGTCATTCTTCTAAAAGCAGCATTTTTTTCTAAAATTTTACTTTCTAAAAAATCGACTACTTTTTCTTGAAGTTTTAGTTTGTATACTTTATTAATATAGGTAATTCCACCTGGGCTCATTACATTTACTTCAACCAATTTACCTCCAATTACATCGATACCCACAAAAAACAATCCATCTTTTACAAGCTTAGGTCCAATTTTTTCACATAATATTTTTTCTTGTTTGGTTAATTTATGTTTTTGAACACTTCCTCCTGCAGAAACATTAGAACGGTGATCTTTATCTCCAGGAACTCTTCTCATTGCTCCTATTGGCAAACCATTTAATAATAAAATTCTCACATCGCCTTTATCTGCTCCTTCAATATATTCTTGTAAGATTACATAATCTGAAGTTCCATCTCCTTTATTGATATAAAAATCTAGCAAAGAATTGATATTTCCCATTGCCGATTTCTCAATTAAGATAACACCAGAACCTCCAAAACCATTTAATGGTTTTAAAATCATTTTATCTGAATTAGATTCTTCAATCATTTTGATTAAATATTCTTTATTTTTAGATACATGTGTAACAGGAATTATTTCATTATTTGGATCTTCAAAAACTGCGGTATACAATTTATTGTTTGCTTCACGCATACCTTGTACTGAATTGACAACAACTACATCATCTTTAACCGAATCTAAAAAATTTAACATCAAAGGGTCTAAAGGTGGTTCTGCTCTCATAAAAATGGCATCAAATCCTGCTAAAGGGAGCATTTCTTCTCTAGTTTTAGCTTTATTATAAAAGGATTTAAGACTCATAGGAATTTTATCCATTCTATTTATAATAGTGCAAAACGCATTTGTCACACTATTTCTAATGGTAAGATTTGCAGGAGTGCAAATGGCAACACCGTGACCTCTTTTTGCACATTCATTAATTATCGCTAAAGAAGTATCATTTTCTGGTGATTTGATATCTTCCCATGGATACATTAAAAAACAAATATTCATTCTTTTAAAATTAGTTAGTTCTTATTTACTTAACAGCATCGTAATTATCGTCCCAATTTTGCACATGAGGCTCTCCTAGCTTACCTACTGATTTTGCAACTAGCATAGAAACCGCTGCATCTCCTGTAACGTTTACAATTGTTCTACACATATCTAAAGGTCTATCAACAGCAAAGATCAATGCCAAACCAGCTTCTGGAATTCCAGCATATCCTAATACTCCAACTAACATCACCATTCCTGCACCAGGTACAGCAGCGGAACCAATAGAGGCCAATGTTGCTGTTGCAATGATCCCTAATTGTGTAGAAAATGCTAAATCCATTCCAAATGCTTGTGCAATAAATACTGCTGCTACAGCTTGATACAAACTCGTTCCGTCCATATTAATAGTTGCTCCAATAGGCAATACAAAACTTGCAACTTCTTCTTCTACACCTATATGCTCTGTAACTCTTTCCATCGTAACAGGAAGTGTTGCAGCACTAGAGCTTGTAGAGAATGCTAATAACTGTGCTGGTGACATTGCCTTCATAAAAAAGCTTGGTGTTTTTTTTGTAAAAACCACCACTAAAATATTGTAAACGATAATCATTAATATCAAACCACCTAAAACTGTTATTGCATACCAACCTAGAGCCTTGAATAAATCTAAACTTGGTGATTCTACTACTAAAGCAGCCAATAATGCAAAAACTCCATAAGGCGCAGCCAACATAATTAAATCTACCATTTTGAGTATGACTTCATTAAATCCATCAAAGAATTTCTTTACCGTTGCTCCTTTTTCTTCCGGAATTAAAATCAATCCTATTCCAAAAAACACTGCAAAAAAGATTACTTGCAACATATTTCTATTACTGGTTGAAGCTGCAAAAATATTTTCTGGTACTAAATCAACCAAGGCTTGTAAAGGCCCACCTTGCTTTTGCCTGGCAGCTTCATCTTTGTATTTTGTTGTATCTGTACTATAACTTTCTATCATTTCTGTTCTCGTAGATTCTGTAATTTGTTTACCAGGTTTTATAATGTTTACAAGTACCAATCCTATAGAAACGGCTATTACAGTTGTTATCAGATAAATACCAATTGTTCGCCCTCCCATTTTAGAAAGTTTAGAAATATCTCTTAAATCTGAAACCCCTTTAATCAATGCAGCTAAAATAAGCGGTATTGCAATTAATTTTAATGAGTTGATGAAAATGGTTCCAAATGGTTTTATCCAATCTTTGATAAAATCTTTTCCAAAATCAAAATTTGTCATAATCAGAGCAAAAACAACTCCTAACAACATTCCCAATAGTATTTTCCAGTGTAGTGCTAATTTTTTCATTTAGTAGAATTATAATTATAGTTTTGAAAGGTAAAAAAAATTAAAACCATCATCCAAATTTCTAGGCGTTAATTTGAATTCTACTCCTATAAATTTTATATAACTAGAATCATGTTGTATTTTTGCCGCATATTATTTAAAAATGGAAAAGTTAAAAAAACGCTGGGGATTGACTTCTAATTGGCAAGTTTGTATAATTTTACTAGTGTTTTCAATTACCGGCTATACATCTTTAGTCATTGCAAAACCTATTTTAAGTTTGATTGGATTGGAGCAATCAAATACAAACCCATGGATTTATAGACCCTTAAGAGTGTTGTTAATCTTTCCTTTTTATCAAATTTTAATTGTATTTTATGGTTGGCTATTCGGGCAATTTCGTTTTTTTTGGAATTTTGAAAAGAAAATGTTGAGTAGATTGGGTTTTAAATGGCTTTTTAAAAATGAAGAAAAATAATGGATTTTAGTTCATTTATTAACAATATCGATCATATAAAAACTGCAGAAATTGGAGGTTTAGCTTCTCAATTTAGATTGGCTCCAAAAATGCAATTGAATTACAATGCTGAAAAAATTGCGGCTAGCAACCCTAAAAAAGCTGCTGTTCTGGCATTGTTTTATCCAAACAAAAAAGGTGAAACTTGTTTTTTACTCACACAAAGAGCCAGTTACAATGGAACCCATTCTGCACAGATAAGTTTCCCTGGAGGAAAAATTGAAAAGTCAGATAAAAACCTAATAGAAACTGCATTAAGAGAAACTTTTGAAGAAGTAGGCGTTCTAAAAGACAAAATAACTGTAGTTAGAGAAATTACAGATGTTTACATACCACCAAGTAATTTTTTAGCAACGCCTTTTATTGCTTATACTAATAAAAAGCCCAATTTTATAACAAACCATGAAGTAGATCATGCTTTTGACGTTTTATTAAAAGACCTTTTAGATGATCATAATATTACATCAATAAACATTACTACTTCTTATGCTAAAAATATTGATGTACCTTGCTTTAAATTAAACAATTACATCGTTTGGGGAGCAACTGCAATGATTCTTAATGAAATTAAAGAATTATTAAAATAGTCAATTATTATATTCTTTGTATTTTTGCTGCAACTAACTAGTAACAATAAAACCAATTATCAATGCCTTTATTCAAAAGAAATCCTTTTGGACATATTCTTTTTTTAAAAAAATGGATTATTCGAATTTTTGGTGTAATCTCTCATGGTAGATATAGGCGATTTAATAACTTACATATAGAAGGTTCTGAAATTTTAAGAAATTTACCTGAAAATAATGTGCTTTTTATTTCAAATCATCAAACCTATTTTGCTGATGTTGCTGCAATGTTTCATGTATTTAATGCTTCTTTAAAAGGAAGAAACAATACCATTAAGAACATTGGTTATATATGGAACCCTAAATTAAACATTTACTTTGTTGCAGCTGGAGAAACCATGCGAGCTGGTTTATTGCCTAAGCTATTTGCATATGCAGGTTCGGTTTCTATTGACAGAACTTGGAGGAGCGATGGGAAAAATGTAAATAGACAAGTAAAACTATCTGATGTATCTAATATTGGAAAAGCACTAAATGATGGTTGGGTAATTACCTTTCCTCAAGGAACCACCACTCCATTTAAGCCTATTAGAAGGGGTACTGCACATATTATTAAAAAACACAAACCTGTTGTTGTTCCAATAGTTATAGACGGATTTAGAAGATCTTTTGATAAAAAAGGATTGGCTATCAAAAAGCGTAATGTTTTACAGTCCATGGTAATTAAAGAACCTTTAGAAATTGATTATGACAATGAAGATGTAAAAGATATTGTTAAGAAGATTGAATTTGCAATTGAACAACATCCTTCATTCTTAAAAGTAGATTCTATTGAAGACTATGCAAAAGAAGAAGAAAAATTGAATAAAAAGCTTGAGTTTTGGAGTTAACAAAACAAAAAGGAGTAACAAATGTTACTCCTTTTTTTTATTCAAATGAATTACAATTACTTCCCTAACCAAGCATTCATCATCCAAGTTGTTTTTTCTTGCTCTGCTATAAAATCACTCATCATTGAGTTTGTCCCTTCGTCATTTGCATCGCTAGAATTGTCTAAAATGACTCTTTCTATGGCAATCAATTCAGAAAGCGAATTCACAATTAATTCAACCGCCTCAATATCATTAGACATGTTTTTAGCAACGGGTACTTTTGCTAAAGCGGTATATTCTTCGTACGTATGCAATGGTTTTGCTTGCAATGTTAAAATTCGCTCTGCTATCATGTCAATTTTTAATTGCGAGTCGTTATAAAATTCTTCGAACTTCACATGCAGTTCAAAAAAATTCTTTCCTTTAATATTCCAGTGCAACCCTCTTAAACTTTGGTAATACACTTGAAAGTTAGCCAATAACACATTTAAATCATTCGCAATTTTTATTGTTTTCTCTTTGTCTAATCCTAAAATCATTGTGTTCATTATTATTCTGTTTTTTTGTTCACATAAAATTACAACATGATTCTGCCGAAAAACTATAAATATTATTGATAGTTTTAATATCTTTATCAAAAATATTGATTAAATGACTATTACACAATTAAAATACGTGCTTTCTGTAGCAGAATATCAAAATTTCACAATCGCTGCAGAACATAGTTTTGTTACGCAGCCAACGCTAAGCATGCAAATACAAAAACTAGAAGACGAACTGAATGCCAAAATATTTAATCGATCTACTAAGCCAATTGAGTTAACAGATATTGGTAAAAAAATTGTAGAGCAAGCAAAAATTATTGTAGATGAAAGTACAAGAATTACAGACATTGTACATCAACAGAAAGGATATATTGGAGGTGAATTTAAATTGGGGATTATTCCCACCATCATGCCAACATTATTGCCAATGTTTTTGAATAATTTTACAAAAAAATATCCTAAAGTAAAATTAATCATAGAGGAGCTGACCACCGAAGAGATTATTAGAAAATTAACAGACGGACATATAGATGCTGCCATTGCTGCAACGCCATTAGAAAATGAAGCAATTAAAGAGCGACCTTTATATTACGAACCTTTTGTTGGTTTAATTCCAGAAAGTCATCGTCTTTTTAAAGAAAAAATGATCAATACGGATGAGTTAGAAATGGATGATATTTTGTTGTTAGAAGATGGACACTGTTTTAAAGAAAGCGTTATTAACTTGTGTAGAACATATAAAACTGATAATAAGAAATCTTTTCAATTAGCAAGTGGAAGTTTTGATACACTAATAAAATTAACCAAAGAAGGTTTAGGCATGACCTTACTTCCTTATTTACACACACTAGACTTAAATGATATAGACAAAAGTCACTTACGAGAGTTTGTAAGTCCGCCACCAGCTAGAGAAGTTAGTTTAATTTACCATAAGTCTCAATTAAAAATGCAATTAATAGAAGCATTAAAAAATACGATTGATGGCGTTATTAGAGGCGCTATTTCTTTTTCTGATGTAAAGATTATTAGTCCATTGCAGAAAAAATAAATTTTTTTGTTTGTTCTAGCGGATTCGAGAACTCATAAAACCTCTCGACTCCGCTCGAGGTGACATTAGATAAATAAGTATAAAAAAAAGGAGCTTATTAGCTCCCTTTTTTATGTTATGAATACATTTTTTCTCTTTGTTCCTTAATTTTTGAGTCTGATAAATAATCATCAAATGTTGAGTATCTATCAATAACTCCTTTGGGAGTTATTTCAATAATCCTATTTGCAACAGTTTGCGCAAACTCATGATCATGAGTAGATAACAACACTGTCCCTTTAAAATTAATCAACGAATTATTTAATGCTTGAATTGATTCTAAATCTAAATGGTTGGTAGGTTCGTCTAACATTAAAATATTGGCTCTAGTCATCATCATTCTAGACAACATACAACGCACTTTTTCTCCTCCAGACAACACATTACATTTTTTCAATGCTTCTTCTCCACTAAAAATCATTTTCCCTAAAAATCCTCTTAAAAAAACCTCTTCTCTTTCTTCTTCTGTTTGTGCATATTGACGTAGCCAGTCTACCAAATCTAGTTCAGAGTTTTGAAAATAATCAGCATTTTCTAGCGGCAAATAAGATTGTGTAGTAGTTACACCCCAATCAAAAGTACCAGCATCTGCTTTCTCTTTACCATTTAAAATTTCATAAAAAGCAGTAATTGCTCTAGAGTTTTTAGAAATAATAGCAACTTTATCTCCTTTATTTAAATTGATATGAATGTCGTTAAACAAATATTCTCCTTCAAACTTTTTAGACAATCCTTCTACATTTAAAATTTGATCTCCTGCTTCTCTCTCGCTTTTAAAAATGATTGCAGGATAACGTCTACTTGACGGTTTAATATCGTCTACATTTAATTTTTCAATCATTTTTTTACGAGAGGTTGCTTGTTTTGATTTTGCAACGTTTGCAGAAAAACGACGAATAAACTCTTCCAATTCTTTCTTTTTATCTTCTGCCTTTTTATTTTGTTGCGCTCTTTGTTTTGCTGCTAACTGACTCGATTCGTACCAAAATGTATAATTTCCAGAATAATGGTTGATTTTTCCAAAATCAATATCAGAAATATGTGTACAAACTGCATCTAAAAAGTGTCTATCGTGAGAAACAACTATAACAGTGTTATCATAATTGGCTAAGAAGTTTTCTAACCAAGCAATGGTTTCAAAATCCAAATCGTTTGTTGGCTCATCCATTATAAGTACATCTGGAGTTCCAAACAAAGCTTGTGCTAACAATACACGTACTTTTTGTTTTCCATCCAAATCTTTCATTAATGTATAATGCAAATCTTCTTTAATACCTAAGTTAGACAGCATGGCTGCGGCATCAGAATCGGCATTCCAACCATTCATTTCTTCAAATTTTACTTGCAACTCTCCTATTTTCTCGGCATTTTCATCAGTATAATCTGCATACAAAGCATCCATTTCTTTTTTGATGGCAAACAGCTCTTTGTTTCCCTTAATTACTGTTTCTAAAACAGGAACATCATCAAAAGCAAAGTGGTTTTGAGATAACACCGACATTCTTTTTCCTGGTTCTAGATGCACATGGCCAGAAGTTGGATCTTGCTCACCAGATAATATCTTCAAAAAAGTAGATTTACCTGCTCCATTTGCACCGATAATTCCGTAACAATTTCCTTGAACAAACTTTGTATTTACTTCATCAAATAATATTCTTTTACCAAACTGTACCGATAAATTTGAAACTGAAAGCATTTTTGTAATTTTTAAATTTTGGCAAAAGTATAAAATTTATAAGGAGTTTTAGGCTTTTTTGCTTTTAAAATGGAATAAAAATGAAGAAATTTATGAGGTTTTTTTTAATACTTTAACAACGAATTAACAAGTTTTTGAAAGATGTATAAGTAATTTTGACTTTAGATTAAATCGAATAAATGAATCATTTTTTTAAATATTGTTTTTTAATTGTAACGATTGCTATTGTTGGGAGTTGTACGACTTCGAACAAAGAACAACTTACCTATTTTGGAGGTAAAATAATACATCCAAAATCAGATTATGTATTGTTATATAAAAACGATGTACTTATTGATAGTTTGTTTTTAGACAAGGACGATAAGTTTTTAGGGAGCTATAAAAACTTTAACGAAGGTTTTTATTACTTTATTCACGGCAATGAAAACCAATACATATACTTTCAACCAAAAGATAGTATTTCTATTCGTTTAAATACCTGGGATTTTGATGAATCTTTGGTTTTTAGCGGAACTGGAGCAGAGAAAAACAATATGTTAATTGACTGTTTTTTAGAGAACGAAAAAGAACGCTATAACCATACTATTTATTCTTTTTATCGTTTAAATCCGACTGATTTTAAAGGAAAATTAGATTCGCTATTGACTATTAGACAAAACAAAATTGACGATTTTAAGTCTAGACAACTAAATTTACCTAAAAACTATTCTGAAGTTTTAGAAATAGTGGCTAAATACCCTGTATATAATAGATTTGAAAGGTATCCTGCAAGACATAAAGATATTCACAAAGCAACTGAATTTCCTGCTTTAGATCCAGCGTTTTACTCTTACAGAAAAAACATAGATTTAAACAATAGTGATCTGATGTACTTGAGGTCTTACACTCAGTATATTGTTAATAGACTATATAACAATATCTATACGAAAGGCTACTCTAGTAACTCAAATGAATTTACTGTTGCTTTATTAAATACTGTTGATGAAAACATTTCAAGCGAAAAATTAAAAAATACCTTTTTAAGGCAAATGGTTATCAATGATTTTTTAGATAAATCTACTTGCGATATTAATAAAGATGCTTTTTTTACCTATTTTAAATTAAGCACAGATATTGAAGATAAAAAAGAAATTCAACGTTTGTTAAACGATGTAAAAAAACTACATGGTGGCAACCAATTGCCTGCATTTGAAGTTTTAGACTTTAACACAACAAAACACAATATTCTAAGCCTATCAAAAAACAAGAATAGTGTTATTTACCTTTGGAATCCAGAGTATATTAGCGGTGAGTACCTTTCGTCTAGAATTAATTATTTATCAAAAGAATTTCCAAAACTTAATTTTATTGGTGTAAAAATTTCTTCTACGAAACTTCAAAAACCTGTAAAAGGTATTGATATCAAGCAACAGTTTTTTATCAATTCTGAAAGTACAGCTGCCGAATTTTTAACAAGCGAATTACCAAGAACTTTATTGGTAAACAAAAAAGGAAAAATTGTTAATGGCTATGCCTCTATCAATAGTCCTAGAATACACAAACAGTTAAAAGCTTTACAAAAAGACTAATTGATAAGGCTATCAATTAAATTTACACTACCTTTGCAACTTTTAAATCCAAGGTGGGTTTAAACACATAGATGGTTAATACCCAGTTATTCGTATTCACATCTATTGCGAAATTTATAAACCGAGTTTACAGATACTGGCGTCTGTGAATTCACAATTGTTCACAGCATGTCAACATTTTTAGAGTTGGGGCTTAGAGAAGAAATCTCTAGAGCCTTAACTGATTTGGGTTATGAAAACCCTACAGTAATTCAAGAAAAAGCAATTCCACAAGTAATTGCATCATCACAAGATTTAAAAGCTTTTGCACAAACCGGAACTGGTAAAACAGCCGCTTTTAGTTTGCCTATTTTACAACAATTAGATGTAAATAGTAAAGAAACCCAAGCAATCATTTTATCGCCAACAAGAGAACTAGCCGTTCAAATTGGTAAAAACATTGAAGAATTTGCTAAATATATAAAAGGTGTAAGAACTACAACTGTTTATGGTGGTGCAAATATCGATGAGCAAATTCGTTCCTTAAAAAAAGGATCTCAAATAGTTGTTGGAACTCCAGGAAGAACGGTAGATTTAATTAAACGTAGAGCGTTAAAGTTAGGAAGCATTCGTTGGATTGTTTTAGATGAAGCCGACGAAATGTTAAATATGGGATTCAAAGATGAATTGGATCAAGTATTAGAAGTTACTCCAAAAGAAAAACAAACCTTACTATTTTCTGCAACCTTTCCTAGAGAAGTTGAAGCAATCGCTAAAAACTATATGCACAAGCCTATAGAAATTACTTCTGGTCAAAAAAACGAAGGTTCTGAAGATGTAAGTCACGAATACTATTTAGTAAACGAACGTACACGTTACGAAGCACTAAAAAGAATTGCAGATGTAAATACAGACATCTACGCGATTGTTTTTTGTAGAACACGTAGAGAAACACAAGAAGTTGCTAATAACTTAATTAAAGATGGTTATAGCGCTGATGCTTTGCATGGTGACTTGTCTCAAGGGCAACGTGATGGTGTAATGGATAAATTTAGAAAGAAAAGCATTCAGATATTAGTAGCAACAGATGTCGCTGCACGTGGGTTGGATGTTACAGAATTAACACACGTTATCAACCATAAATTACCAGACCAGATAGAAAACTATACACATAGATCTGGAAGAACTGGTAGAGCTGGTAAAAAAGGAATTTCGATTGCCTTGGTAAATAGTAAAGAAAAAGGAAAACTACGTCCGATTGAACGAATTATCAATAAGAAATTCATTCAGGCTGATATTCCTAGTGGAAAAGAAATTTGCCAAAATCAGTTAATGCATTTGATTGACAAAGTGCAAAATGCAGAAGTAAACACTAGTCAGATAGAAGAGTTTTTACCAAGTATTTACGAAAAACTAGAAGGTTTAGACAGAGAACAATTGATTCAAAAATTTGTATCGTTAGAGTTCAACACGTTCTTAGCCTATTACGAAAATGCCAAAGACTTAAACAATTTAGCTTCGTCTAGAGGCGATGATAGAGATTCTGGCGGAAGAGGAAGACCAAGAGACGAAAACATGACACGTTTCTTTATCAACCTAGGAAGAAAAGACGATTTAAATCCTGCACGATTGATTGGTTTAATTAACGAACAACGTATTACAGACAATATAGAAATTGGTGCCATTGATATTTTAGACACTTTCTCGTTTTTTGAGCTGGATAAAAACTTTGAAGGGCAAACATTAAGTGCTTTTGAAGAAAACGACCCAGAGTTTAACGGACGTGGAGTAAACATAGAAATTACCAAGAAAGAACGTTCTGGTGGTGGAAGAGGCCTTGGTGGTGCTAGAGGAGGAAAAAGATCTCCTTCTAGACCAGAAAGCGGTGGCTTTGGAAGAAAACGTAGCGATAGAAGTGCTTCTCCAAGAAGAAGTAGTTCTTCTGATAGAAAACCAAGAGCTGGTGGAGACAGACCAGACAGAGGTACTGCAGATAAAAAAACTGGCGGATTTGGAAGAAGACGTAGAGAAAGATAGAAAGCACCATAACTAAATCTGAAAGCACTTCTGTAAAATTTAAAATTACCAATACTGGAGATTTTGATGGCGATGAGGTTGTACAATTATACATTAAAGATTTATATGCCTCTGTAGCAAGACCAATTATGGAATTGAAAGGGTTTCAAAGAATCCATCTTAAAAAAGGGGAAACTAGAGAAGTAGCTTTTAAAATAACCCCTAAACTTCTAAAAATGTTAAATAAAGAAATGAAAGAAGTTGTTGAATCTGGTGATTTTAGATTGATGATTGGAGCATCATCAAATAACATTAAACTTAGAACAAAACTTACTGTAAAATAAAAAAGCCTCAAGAAATTCTTGAGGCTTTATTTATCTTTTATACAATTGCTATTCTTTCATAATAGAAGCAGCAATTCTTTTATAGGTTCCGTTTTCTAATTTGGTTCTAATTCCAGAAAATGCTGAAATCGTTTCATCAATATCTTCTTGAGTATGAGTTGCAGTCGGAATCAATCTTAAGATGATCAACCCTTTTGGAATTACAGGATATACTACAATAGAACAAAAAACACCATAATTTTCACGTAAATCGTTTACCATAGCCATTGCTTCAGGAATATCACCTTTTAAGAACACAGGTGTAATACATGTTTGTGTATTTCCTAAGTCGAAGCCAGCTTCTTTTAAACCGCTTTGTAAAGCATTGGTATTTTCCCAAAGTTTCGTTTTCAATTCTGGCATTGTACGCAACATATCTAAACGTTTTAATGCTCCTTTTACCATAGCCATTGGCAATGATTTTGCAAACATTTGAGAACGCATATTGTATTGTAAATACTGAATTACATCTTTATCGCCCGCAAAAAAAGCACCGATACCAGCCATCGATTTTGCAAACGTTGCAAAATAAATATCTATATCGTCTTGAACTCCTTGCTCAAAACCGGTTCCTTTTCCGTCTTTACCTAGAGTTCCAAATCCATGAGCATCATCTACCAATAAACGGAAATTGTATTTTTCTTTTAAAGCAACAATCTCTTTTAATTTTCCTTGTTGTCCTCGCATTCCGAAAACACCTTCAGAAATTACCAAAATTCCGCCACCAGTTTCAGCAGCCATTTTTGTAGCTCTTTTTAAATTTTTTTCACAGCTTTCAATATCGTTGTGTTTAAACACAAAACGTTTTCCTGCATGCAAACGAACCCCATCAATAATACAAGCATGGGTGTCCATATCATACACAATAATATCGTTTTTAGTAACCAAGGCATCAATGGCAGAAACCATTCCTTGATAACCAAAATTCACCAAATACGCAGCTTCTTTCTCAACAAACTCAGCACATTCTTTTTCTAATTGTTCATGAAAAACAGTGTGACCTGACATCATTCTTGCGCCCATCGGATATGCCATTCCGTGTTCTGAAGCAGCTGCTCCATCACCTTTTAACACTTCTGGATGATTTGCCAAGCCTAAATAATCATTAATACTCCACGTAATAACTTTCTTTCCATTAAAAGACATTCTGTTAGAAATAGGTCCTTCTAATTTTGGAAAAACATAGTAGCCTTCTGCCTTGTCGGCCCATTTTCCTAGGGGACCTTTATCTCCTTTTATTCTTTCAAATAAATCTTTCGTCATGTATTTTTTATCTTCAAAATTGAGAATACAAATTAACTACTTTTTTGGGAGTTAATCAAATAAATAAGCACCAGAATAACAGGGGTTATATATTAAGATGTATAGAAATAGAATGATTATTCTAAAAATCCTTGTTTTTGCATCCAGGTATCACTATAAATTTTTTTCATGTATCTAGATCCATGGTCTGGAAAAACCAACACAACAAAACTGTCTTTGGTAAACATATTTTTAGTGTTGTATTGAACTGCAGCTTGCATTACTGCTCCACTTGTATAGCCCGCAAAAATACCTTCTTCCGTTACAATTTCTCTTGCTTTAACTGCGGCATCTTTGTCGGTTACTTTTTCGTATTGATCAATAACATTGAAATGGGTTGCAGTTGGAATCAAGTTCTTGCCCATACCTTCAATTCTATAAGGATAAATTGCGTCTTCATCGATTTCACCTGTTTCATGAAATGCCTTTAAAATAGATCCATAAGCATCTACTCCTAAAATTTTAATTGATGGATTTTGCTCTTTTAAGTATTTACCAATTCCTGATATGGTTCCTCCTGTTCCACTTGCAACAACAACATGAGTTACTTTTCCTTCAGTTTGTTTCCAAATTTCTGGACCTGTAGAATGGTAGTGTGCTTCGCAATTTAACTGGTTAAAGTATTGATTGATATAAATAGAATTGGGTGTTTCTTTATGGATTCTTTTTGCTACTTCATAATAAGAACGAGGATCATCTGCGGCAACATTTGCCGGACATAAATGTACCTCTGCTCCCATTATCTTTAACATGTCAATTTTATCTTCAGACGTTTTAGAACTTACCGCTAAAATACATTTATACCCTTTCACCATAGAAATCATCGCCAAAGAAAAACCTGTATTTCCAGATGTGGTTTCTACTATAGTATCTCCTGGTTGAATTAACCCTTTTCTTTCTGCATTTTCAATTATATAGGTTGCTATTCTGTCTTTTGCAGAATGTCCTGGATTGAAAGATTCTAGTTTTGCAAAATAAGAGCCTTTAAGTTGATTTGTGATGTTGTTTAACTGAACCAATGGTGTTTGACCAACTAGTTCTAAAATATTTTTATTTGTTTGCTGATTCCTTGTCATTACTCAATTTTATGCTCTAAATCTAAAATAAAAGAATATTCTCTAGCCACTTCTTTTAATGCGTCAAACCTACCTGAGGCACCACCATGGCCAGCTTCCATATTTGTTTGTAGTAATAAAACATTCTCGTCTGTTTTATACTCTCTTAATTTTGCAACCCATTTTGCAGGCTCCCAATACTGTACTTGACTATCCCAATAACCGGTTGTAATTAACATATTAGGATATGCTTGTGCTTTTACTTGATCGTAAGGAGAATAACTTTTTATGTATTCGTAATATTCTTTTTCTTTCGGATTTCCCCACTCATCAAATTCACCCGTAGTTAAAGGAATGCTTTCATCTAACATGGTAGAAATAACATCTACAAACGGAACTTGAGCGATAACACCGTTAAACAATTCAGGGTTCATATTTACAATTGCACCCATCAACAATCCACCAGCTGAACCACCCATAGCATATAAATGATCGGCAGAGGTATACTTTTGATCTATCAAAAATTTAGAACAATCAACAAAATCGTTGAAGGTGTTTTTCTTGTTCAGTAATTTTCCGTCTTCGTACCAATTCCTCCCTAAATATTCGCTACCTCTAATATGAGCAATTCCAAAGACAAATCCTCTATCTAGCAAACTTAATCGAACTGTGCTAAAACCATCAGACATCGTTGCTCCGTATGAACCATAAGCATACAATAACAAAGGGGTGTTTTCATTTAATTCGGTATCTTTTCTGTGCACCAAAGAAATTGCAACTTTCTTTCCGTCTCTAGCTGTTACCCAAACACGTTTACTTGTATAGTTGTTTTTATCAAATGTTCCTCCTAGAACTTCTTGCTCTTTTTTAATTTCTTTTCCTTTTGTACTCATGTTAAAATCAACCACCGTACTCGGAGTTGTCATTGAATTGTATGAGTATCGAATGGTATTCGTATCAAAATCTGAATTGGAATGAACACTTGCTGAATACGTTTCTTCATCAAAAGGCAAATAATAATCTTTTGTATCGTCCCAACGTTTTATTCTAATTTTATTCAAACCGTTATTACGTTCTTCCAAAACTAAAAAGTCTTTAAAAATCGACATGTCTTCTAATAAAGTATCTTCTCTATGCGGAATTACATCTGTCCAATTTTCTTTAGATGTTTTAGTAACCGGAGTTTTCATCAACTTAAAGTTGATGGCTCCATCTTTGTTGGTTCTTATGTAAAAATGATTGTTGTAATGTGCAATGTCATATTCTAAATTACGCTCTCTTTTTTGAATTGTTTGAAACGTTCCATTTGGAGTATCTGCATCTAAAAATTGATATTCAGATGAAACCGTACTATACGACCCAATAATGATGTATTTGTTTGATTTTGTCTTAGTTACAAAAGTCCCGAAAGTGTCATCACTTTCATGAAAAACTTCAACGTCATCAGATTCAGAGGTCCCTAAAACATGTTTGTATATTTTATAGCTACGTAAAGAAACGGGGTCTTTTTTGGTATAAAACAAGGTTTTGTTGTCATTTGCCCAAACCGAACCACCATTTGTATTGGTTATCACATCATCATAAACTTTACCGGTTTTTAAGTTCTTGATATGAAGCACATACTGTCTTCTACTTACAGTATCTACCGAAAAAGCTACTAGTTCGTTATTTGGACTCACATTTAATCCGCCTAATTGAAAATAATCGTGTCCTTCAGCTAATTCATTCACATTAAAAAGCAATACTTCTTCAGCGTCTAAAGACTCTTTCTTACGCGTATAAATTGGGTATTGTTGTCCTTTTTCATACTTCGTAATGTAAAAATAACCGTTCTTTTTATAAGGAACTGACTCGTCATCTTCTTTGATACGAGACTTCATTTCTTCAAATAAAGAAGATTGAAAATCGTTGGTATGCGCAGTGATTTGGTTGTAATAATTGTTCTCTGCATTTAAAAAATCGAGAACTTTAGTAGTCTGTTCGTCTTTTATCTTGGCATTTTTTTGCTCATCAGACAAACGCATCCAAAAATAATTGTCAATTCTAATATCGCCATGGGTTTCTATTTCTGTAGGAATTTTAGTTGCTACCGGCGGTTTTATATCTTTATTATTCATGGAATCGTTTTTACAAGCGCTTGCAAAAATAAGACTAAAAGCCGTAGTGCAAAATAATATCTTTCTCATTTTTTAAATTTTTTTGTATCTATGAAAATACTAAATTTGTTGCAGATACTAAATTAGAGAATTATGTTTGGAGATATGTCTGGAATGATGAGCAAACTAAAAGAAGCTCAACAAAAAGTAGGAGAAACAAAAGTGCGATTAAACCATGTGTTGATCGATGAAAAATCTGTAAACGGAAAAATACAGGTAACCATTACTGCAAATAGAGAAATTAAAGCTGTTCAAATTGATGAAAGCTTGCTTAATGATAAAGAAGAATTAGAAGATTATTTAATTGTTACTTTAAATAACGCGATTAAAAAAGCTACAGAAATAAACGAACAAGAACTAGCTATTGCTGCAAAAAGTGGTATGCCATCTATTCCTGGAATGGATTTATTTAAATAGAACTTGATGTTTATACAAACTGAAGATTACTTGATCCCTTGTTTCAACAAAAAACTTTTTGGTGTTGAATGTTTAGGGTGTGGTTTTCAACGTTCAGTTTTACATTTATTGAAAGGTGAATTTGCAGAAGCTTTTCATCTCTATCCGGCAATATATACTTTATTGTTATTTTTGATTTTTATCATTCTTAACTTAAAGTTTAAATTTAAACACAGAAAAAAAATCATTCAAGTCTTAGCAATCATGAACATCTTAGTGATAGTTATTAGTTATATCATAAAAATGAATTCTTAACATGGAAAAACAACCTTTACAATATTCAACACTCATCTATATTTTAGCCATCATATCTTTACCTCTTTGCTGTTGTGGTGGATTTGGAATTATTACTGCTGGGATCGCTTTTTTTATAGCTAGATCTGAATTGAATAAGTTTTATGACAACCCAGATGCCTATTCAAATCAAGACAATATTTATACGGGAAAAATTATCGCTTTGGTGGTGCTTATTATCAACGCATTGTACATGGTATATGTGGCTTACAGCATTTATACAATTGGATGGAGCGAATTAATGAGACAGTCTGAAGAGATGATGAAAACTTATTAAAAAAAAGGAGCGAAAATTATCGCTCCTTTTTTTTGTAGATAAACAATTACATCACTGATAATCCAGCTATTAAGGTTATTAATATGGCGAAAGCATAAAATGACAACATTATAATTGTTAAAATTCCAATAAATTTATAATGTGATTTTAAATTCATAAGTGCTTCAGACAACATGTTTTCATTATTACTTGCCAATGCGTTTTTCATTTTGTTGGCAAAACGATATAAATACAAAACTGGAAAAAAGTATAACACCCCTATTAATAAATAAACGACTGTCATAATTGGTCCAGCATTAAAAGGCATTGAATTTGCATTTGGTAATGAGCTAAAAATAGCTCCCATAAAAAAAGCCAAAATAACGATGAAACCAATACCAATAAAACCCATTATTGCTAAAAAATTGGCCCATTTTGCTGTTTCTTTTAAAAACCCGATTGATTGAATATTGAGTTTTAAGTCTGTTGACCTTGATTCTTGTGTGTATGAATTTTCCATCTTTTCTTTATTTTTCAAATGTTGATATGGTTTTTTTAATAATTGAAATACAATCTAACAATTGTTCTTCATTCATAACCAAAGGTGGGGCAAAACGAATGATGTTACCGTGAGTTGGTTTTGCTAACAAGCCATTGTCTCTTAATTTGATGCAAATATCCCAAGCGGTTGAGCTTTCTTCTGTATCATTGATTAATATGGCATTTAACAAGCCTTTACCTCTTACAGATTTTACCAAATCATTATGCTTTGCAAACTCAGTTAATTCAGCTCTAAAAATTTCACCTAATTTAAAAGCGTTTTCTGCTAAATTTTCTTCTTGAACTACTTCTAATGCTGCTATTGCAACTGCAGCAGCAATTGGATTTCCTCCAAAAGTTGAACCGTGATTCCCTGGTTTGATAACATTCATAATATGATCATTTGCCAACACCGCTGAAACAGGATATGCTCCACCAGAAAGTGCTTTTCCTAAAATTAAAATATCTGCTTTTACTTCTGGCTCTCCAGAACAATTTTTATCAGCACAAGAACAGTTTCCACAAGTTGCTAATAATCGACCAGTTCTTGCTATTCCTGTTTGCACTTCATCTGCAATAAATAAGACATTGTGTTTTTTACACAACGCTTTAGCAGCGGCTAAATATCCTTCAGAAGGCACATACACTCCTGCTTCTCCTTGAATAGGTTCCACTAAAAATGCAGCAATATTTTTACTAGAATTCAAAACATCTTCCAATGCTTTTAAATTATCGTATTCTATTTTGATAAATCCATCTGTAAATGGTCCAAAATTAGTTCGGGCTACCGCATCATTTGAAAAAGAGATAATAGTGGTTGTTCTTCCATGAAAATTATTTTCACACACAATAATTTGCGCTTCATTTTCTGCAATTCCTTTTACTTCATACGCCCATTTTCTTGAAATCTTCAAAGCAGTTTCAACAGCTTCTGCTCCCGTGTTCATGGGTAATAATTTATCAAACCCAAAAAGCTCTGTGGCAAATTTCTCATACTTTCCAAGCATGTCATTATAAAATGCTCTTGACGTTAATGAAAGTGTTTGTGCTTGTTGCACCATTGCTCCTACAATCTTAGGGTGACAATGTCCTTGGTTTACTGCAGAATACGCCGATAAAAAATCGTAATATTTTTTACCTTCTGCATCCCAAATATGTACGCCTTCTCCTCTACTCAACACCACTGGAAGTGGATGATAGTTATGTGCTCCGTACTTGTTTTCTAATTCGATCGCTTGTTGCGAAGTTAATTGGTCTAAAACAGCCATTTTAAAATAATTTTTAATTTATAAAAAACTATTCCTCTTCTACCTTTATCCTTTCGAAGAGCTCGAAAATTCAGCGTGGGAAAGAAATCACCCCTAAAGAATTGCAAATTACTAAATATTCGTTTGCAAATAAAAACTTATTCAGACATTTTTCCTGAAAGTGATGAAATTTGAATTTCCAATCGCTTCATTTCTCTGAGTATTGCATTTTTATCCATTTGCATCCAAGCAAAAATCTTTAACATGCTCACTCCGAAAAGAAAAACCAAACCGCCAAGCCCCCATGTAAGCATTTCATTGGTAATTTCTGTATTAAAAAACTGAATGGTACAATACACAAACATTCCAAAGAAAATCAACGTCATGAAATTCATTAAATACATCATCCATTTATTTTTCCCTCGAAACAAGCCTCCAATCATCTCAAATACGTTTTGTTCTTCTAACTCATCATAAAACTTTGCTTCTTCTTGAGTTAAGGTTTCTTTAATTAATTTGTCTATTTCTTCTATATGATTCTTCATGATATTTTTGTTTTAATGATTTTTTTAATTTTTCTCTTGCATGAAACAATCTTTATTTAGCGGTTCCTACCGAAATATCTAATGCATCACTTAACTGTTGCAACGAATAATTTTCTGAATAAAAAAGGGTAATAACCAATTTTTGGTTCAATTGCAAGCTTTCTATCTCTGTTTTTAAAATTGAAATCTGGATTGTTTTCTGTTCTTCTGAATCTACATCCCAATTATTGGTTTCTCTTCCTTCATAAAACAAATTGAGTTTAACCTGTTCTCTTTTATTTGCTCTAATCCAATCAATTGCCTTACTATTTACAATACTTATAGCCCAACTTTTAAATTGTTTTGGTTTTTTTAATGTCTCCAGTTTATTAAAAATAACAGCCCAACTTTCTTGAGCAACATCTTTCGCTATTTCTGCATCCTTTACATACCAAAAAGCGAGTTTACAAAACTGAACATGCCATTTTTTCACCAAGACAGAAAGCACTTCTTTTTTTCCTGATTGATACTCAAGTACCAACTTTGAGTCTGATGTTTGGGCTTTCATTTTTTTTATTGATTTCATACCATAGACGCATGCAAAATAAAAAGGTTCAATTTTATTCAAAGTTTCCTAAAGATAATTTAAATAATTACCTTAAAATCTTTGGGCGATTATTATTTTTGCAGGATGAGTAGAAGAAATAAAAGACAGATTTTTGAAAATATTGAAGTGATTGATGCTAGTGCTAGAGGAAAAACAGTAGCCAAAGCTCCAGACGGAAGGGTTATTTTCTTAACAAATACAGTCCCTGGGGATGTTGTTGATATAGAAACAGGCAAAAAAAGAAAAGCTTATTACGAAGGAAAAGCAATCCATTTTCACACCCTTTCTGATAAAAGAACAACACCTGTTTGTGAACATTTCGAATATTGTGGCGGTTGCAAGTGGCAACATATGAAATATGAAGATCAGTTGTTTTACAAAGAAAAAGAAGTAACTCAGAATCTAGTTCGAATTGGGCATTTAGAATTGCCAGAAATTACACCAATTTTAGGCTGTGATAAAACCTTTTTTTATAGAAATAAAATGGAATTTTCTTTTTCTTCTAATCGTTGGTTGACCTATGAAGAAATAAATTCTGAAGAAGAAGTGGATAGTAAAAATGCTTTAGGATTTCACATCTCTGGAATGTGGGATAAAATATTAGACATTAATACCTGTCATTTACAAGAAGACCCGTCAAACAAAATTAGAAATGCCATTAAAGAGTTTTCTATAAAAAATGACATTGCTTTTTTTAATCCAAGAGAGCAAGATGGTTTATTGCGAACGATGATGTTGCGTATTGTTTCTACATCAGAAATCATGTTGGTTATTCAGTTTTACAAAGAAGACAAAACAAAACGTGAGTTATTATTAAATTTCATTACTGAAAGATTTCCACAAATTACTTCATTGCAATATGTAATCAATGGAAAAGCGAATGACACCATTTACGACCAAGAAGTTGTTTTGTATGCAGGTAGAGATCATATTTTTGAAGAAATGGAAGGCTTGCGTTTTAAAATAAACGCAAAATCTTTTTACCAAACCAATTCAGAACAAGCTTATGAATTATACAAAATCACAAGAAATTTTGCTGGTTTAAGCGGCTCAGAAATTGTCTACGATTTATATACAGGAACAGGAACCATAGCCCAATTTGTTTCTAAAAAAGCTGCTAAAGTAGTGGGCGTAGAATCTGTTCCTGAAGCTATAGAAGATGCAAAAAAGAATGCCAAACTCAATGCTATTGAAAATTGTGAGTTTTATGTTGGTGATATGAAAGAGGTATTTACATCAGAGTTTATCAAACAACACGGAAAACCAGATATTATTATTACCGATCCACCAAGAGACGGGATGCATAAAAAAGTGGTCGAACAAATTTTAGCCATTGCTCCAAAACGAGTGGTGTATGTAAGTTGTAATTCTGCAACACAAGCCAGAGATTTAGCGTTGATGAAAGAACATTACAAAATTGTAAAAACTCAAGCAGTAGATATGTTTCCACAAACACATCATGTAGAAAATGTTGTACTTTTGGAATTGATTTAATTTTTATGAAAAAAAACAGCATCTATATTTTATTTTTAGCATTGGTATTTATTGCCTGTGAAAAAGATGATATCTGTTTGTCTCCGACAACGCCAAAATTAGTATTGCGTTTTTACGATACTGCAAATCAAACTGCTTTAAAAAGCGTAGAACGATTGTCTATTTGGGCTGATGGAAAGGATACTTTATCAATTTATAAAAGTGTTTCACTAGATTCTGTTGCAATTCCGTTAAATGTAAATACAACACAGACTATTTATCATTTAAAAACGAATACTGTAGATGGTAATAAGGCAAACAATCTTACAAATACAATTACTATAAATTATACAACATCAGAAGAATACGTTTCGCGTTCTTGTGGTTTTAAAACCATTTTTAACAACGTAACTATTTCTTCTAATAATGGTTGGATTCAATCTTTTACGCCAACTTCTTTAACTATAATTGATACTCAAACAAGCGCACATGTTAAAATATATCATTAGTTTTTGTTTGTTCATTACTTCACTAAGTAATGTTGCTCAAGAAAAAGAAGCTCTAGATACTGTTTCTAATAAAACCGCTTATGGGTTACGATTGGGAATAGATATTAGCAAACCGATTATGGGAATGATAGATTCTAATTCGAGCGGATTAGAATTTGTAGCAGATTATAGAATTACAAAAAATTGGTACATCGCAGCAGAATTTGGTAATCAAGAAGAAATTACAGTAGAAGATTACACCAACACAACTTCAAAAGGATCTTTTTATAAAATTGGCGTTAATTACAATGCCTATGATAATTGGTTGGATATGAATAACGAAATCTTTGTAGGTTTTAGATATGCAACCAGTGCTTTTGAACAAACGTTGAATAGTTTTACTTCTAATACAGGTAGCGATTATTTTTCTGGAAATCCCGTTACAACATCAAAAACCACAAAAGGGTTAACTGCACATTGGACAGAATTTGTTTTAGGAATAAAAGTAGAAACCTTCAAAAATTTATTTTTAGGCTTTAGTTTCTCCTATAAAATTATACTTAGTTTAGACCAACCAACAAATTTCAAAACCTTGTATGTACCTGGATTTAACAGAGTTTTTGAAACAGAAACGGGTTTTGGCTTTAACTATACCATTTCTTATACAATTCCATTTATTAGCAAGTAATCCTTTGTTTATTCCTTGTTTTTATTAACTTTATCTTCCTTTATTAAAATTTATTTAAAATGAATAAAATACCTAGTGTTAATTTGGCCGATTTTTTGTCGGATGATATTCACAGAAAACAAAAATTCATACAAGAAATAGGACACGCCTTTGAAAACATAGGTTTTGTTGCTTTAAAAGGGCACTTTTTAGACGATACTTTAGTTGACGATTTGTACAAAGAAGTCAAAAACTTTTTTGATTTACCTAGAGAGATAAAAGAAAAATATGAAATTCCGGGTATTGGTGGTCAACGTGGTTATGTGTCTTTTGGTAAAGAAAGCGCTAAAGGTAAAAAAGAAGGAGATCTAAAAGAGTTTTGGCATTTTGGTCAATATGTAGATGCAGATTCTAAATACGCAAAAGAATATCCAGAAAATGTAGTTGTAGAAGAGTTACCTAGATTTAATGAAATAGGAAAACAAACCTATAAAATGTTAGAAAAAACAGCCAAATATGTGTTGCGTTCTTTGTCTTTACATTTGGGCTTAGAAGAAACCTATTTTGATAAATATATCGAAAACGGAAATAGTATTCTACGCCCTATTCATTATCCGCCAATACAAACCGAACCAAAAGGTGCAGAAAGAGCTGCAGCTCATGGAGACATTAATTTAATCACTTTATTAATGGGAGCTCAAGGAAAAGGTTTGCAAGTTCAAAATCATCATGGAGAATGGATTGATGCGATGGCAGAACCAGATGAATTGATGATCAATGTTGGTGATATGTTATCGAGACATAGCAATAACAAATTAAAATCTACCATTCACAGAGTTGTAAATCCACCGAAAGAGTTATGGGGTACTTCTCGATATTCAATTCCGTTTTTTATGCATCCAATTAGTGACATGAAATTAAATGTCTTAGAAAGTTGTATTGATGCTAAAAACCCTAAACAATTTGATGATATTACTGCGGGTGAGTTTTTAAATGAACGTTTGAAAGAATTAGGTCTGATTAAATAATCTAACTGGAAAATAGGCAACAAAATAATGGACTTAAAAGATCAACTAAAAAATTTATTCCCTGAACACAAAGAGATTCCAGAAGAGATTGAAGAGAAATCAACTATTTGGTTACAAGATGATCCGATAATTTGTAAATATGAAAAGAGAAAAGGAAAACCCATTACTATTTTAGAAGGGTATACTGGAGCAACATCAGACTTTAAAATATTAGCAAAAGAAATTAAGACAAAACTTTCTGTAGGTGGAAGTTTTAAAGATGATAAAATTATTATTCAAGGTGATTATAGAGATCAAATAATGACTCTATTAAAAGAAAAAGGATTTAACGTAAAACGTGTTGGTGGATAAGGCAAAACGTTAAAACAGTACAACTAGAAAATAAAAGAACTATAGCATCGTTTTTTAATTATGAAAACTTCAATTTTACACATTACAAATGGTGATAGCACTACAAACTATCTAAGGAAACTTAACTTTCAAGGAGATTTTATAACTTGGAGAGAAATGCTCTGCGAAGGTAAAACGAGTTCAGATGTAGGTAGTGAACATTTTTGGAAATCTAGATTCGATTTTTTAAAGCAATCTTATAAAGTTACCAAAAAGCAATTTATAGATTTAACACTTAAAGAATATCGAAATTTATGTAATCACAAATCGCAAGAAGAAATTGTGTTGTGGTTTGAGTACGATTTGTTTTGTCAAATAAACATGATTGCTGTTATCAGTTGGTTAAAACGTTATAGAAAAGGTAGAAAAATATCATTGGTTTGTAGTGGAGAGGTTAAAGGAAGTAACAAATTACTTGGTTTAGCAGAACTTACTGAAAAACAACTTAAAGAGCAGTATCAAAACAAAACAGAACTAACTATTGATGATATAGAATATGCAGATTATGTTTGGCAATTGTATTGCTCAGACAACCCAATTAAGTTACAAAACGTTTATCAATATCAACAAAATACAACTTTTAAGTATTTAATAGATAGTTTATTAGTGCACCTACAACGCTTCCCTTCTATTGGAAACGGATTAAACAATGTTGAAAATAGCATTCTAGACATTACTGCAAATTCAACCTTAAATTCACAAGATGAATTGATTCGTGAACTATTACAACAAGAAAATCAATACGGGTTCGGAGATCTTCAATACAAAAAACAGATTAATGATTTAAAAGATTATTTCTCTTCATTTTCACCAGTAAAATTGAATAAAACAGGAATAAAAGTACAGCAACAGTTATTAAACACCTATGCCAATATGAAAAATGATTTCTCGTTTTTAGGAGGTGCTAAAAAATACAATTTCTTATACGACGACACTACACAAAAGTTGTTGAAAATTACCTCTTTATGATACAAGAATCAGAATTGATTTTAAATCCAGATGGAAGCGTTTATCATTTAAATTTACATCCAGAAAATATTGCTACTGATATCATTTTTGTGGGCGATCAAGACCGTGTAGATAAGATTACAAAACATTTTGATGTGGTTGAATTCACTACACAAAAGCGCGAGTTTAAAACTTCAACAGGAATTTATAAAGGAAAAAGATTAACTGTACTCTCAACCGGAATTGGGCCAGATAATATCGATATTGTGATGAACGAGTTGGATGCTTTGGTGAATATCGATCTACATACAAGGCAACCAAAAAAAGCACTTACCAAATTAAATATAGTACGCATTGGAACTTCTGGTTCTTTGCAATCAGATATTCCTGTAGATAGCTTTGTAATTGGTTCTCACGGCTTAGATTTAAACGGAATGCTACACTCCTATCAAATTGATGCTATTTCTAATTTAGAAGTAGAAAACGCTTTTATAAGCCATACCGATTGGAGTTCCAAAAAAGCACATCCTATTTTAATAGAAAACAGTTTAGAATTAGAGAATAAATTAATTTCTGAAAAAGTATTTAAAGGAATTACAGCAACGGCTGGAGGCTTTTACGGACCCCAAGGAAGAGTTCTTCGATTGCTTTTAGCAGACAAGAACCTAAATCATAAAATTGATAGTTTTAATTTCAACGGAATTAGAATTACCAATTTAGAAATGGAAACTTCTGCAATATATGGATTGTCTAAATTATTAGGTCATCATGCTTGTTCTTTGAATGCAATTATTGCCAATAGAGCAAATGGTACCTCTAGCAAAGATCCAGGGAAAGTTGTGGCCGATTTAATTGTCTATACATTGAATAAATTAGCTGAATAGATGGTTAACATTACTATTGGCGGAGTGCCAGAACACTTTAATTATCCCTGGTATTTAACGTTAAAAAATAAAGAGTATACAAAGCACAACATCAATTTACGTTGGAAAGATTTTCCTGGTGGAACAGGAGAAATGAACGCAGCCCTTCGAAATGCAGAAATTGATATTGCCATTATTTTAACCGAAGGAATCATCAAAGATATTGGAGAAGGAAATCCTTCTAAAATTGTTCAAACTTTTGTTAAGAGTCCTTTGGTATGGGGAATTCATGTAGCAAGCAACTCTTCTTTTCAGCAAATTTCAGATTTAGAACATGCAACCATAGCTATTAGTAGATTTGGTTCTGGTTCGCATTTAATGGCTATTGTAAATGCCTATAATCAGGGTTGGGATTTGAACAAGCTACAGTTTAAAGTTGTGGGTAATTTAGAAGGAGGAATTGATGCATTGACAAAAGGTGAAGCAGATTATTTTATGTGGGAGCATTTTACAACAAAACCTTTCGTTGATGATGCTACTTTTAGAAGAATTGGAGACTGCCCTACTCCATGGCCTTGTTTTGTAATAGCTGTGAGAAATGAAATTTTAGAGAAGCACTCGGAAGTGATAAAAACTATTTTAACTATTATCAACAAAGAAACTACTGGTTTTAAACAACTAAAAAACATTGATGTAATTCTTTCTAAACGCTATCAACAGAAATTAGAAGATGTTCAAAAATGGTTGTCAATTACAGAATGGGAGAGCAAAAATCAAATCACTAAAGAGTTCATTGAAGACATACAGAATAAAATGATTACTTTTAAAGTGATCAGCTCTAAAGTAAATGCTGAAAAATTTATTTAAAATAAATCAATTCACATGAAAAGAACAATTTGTCATTACAATATACTTGTAATTGTTTATTTACTATTTACAACTACTCTTTTTGCGCAAACCTCTATCAATAAAAAAGATATTGTTGGTGTTTGGAAAACAGTTGATGACGAAACAGGAAGAACCAAATCACACATCCAGATTTTTAAAAAAGGCGCAAATTATCATGGAAAGATAATTAAACTACTTGACCCAGAAACATTAAAAGATAGTGGAAAAGAACGCTTTGAAGATATCAAATGTGATCAATGCCCTGCTGAATATGGTATAAATCAACCTCTTATAGGGCTAGAAATTGTTAAAAACATGCAACAAAAGAGAAGTAAATATGCTGGAGGAAGCATTATTGACCCTAAAAAAGGAAAAGTATATACCTGTACAATGTGGATGGATGATTCAGATAAAGCGGGCAACACTCTTAAGGTTCGTGGTTGGGTAGCCATGTTTTATAGAACTCAAACCTGGTATAGAGTTAAATAAGCGAAAACAAATGTTTTAATAATAAATGACGAAGTACAAAATAAAATCATCTTATTGTGCGTTATAATCTAGAAGTGTGAAATTAGGGAGTTCATTAAAAATTTGTACATTTAGCTTTTTAAAATTTTAGTTTAAAATGAAAAAAGTAGTATTTATTGCAATTTGTACAGTAGGAATCTTGAGTATCACATCATGTAGAAGTACTTCAGCTAGCTGTGGTTTAGCAGAAAACACATCAACGAAACAAACTCAACAAAACTTTAAATTTACTAATGTTGTTGCTATTGCAACGGCTAGGTAGTTGACAGTCTTATTCAAATTCAATGAATCCGCTTTTTAAGCGGATTTTTGTTACCAATCAATTGTTGATTTGCCTATACTCTCTAAGAATACATTTGTTTTAGAAAAATGCTTATTTCCAAACCAATAACCACGGTTTGCACTTAATGGAGATGGATGTCCTGAAGTTAAAATTTCATGTTTTTTTGCATCAATTTTTTTTCCCATTTTTTGTGCAAATCCGCCCCAAAGTAAAAAAACAACTCCTTCTTTTTCTTTAGATATTTTTGAAATTACCGCATCCGTAAATGTTTCCCATCCTTGTTTCTGATGACTTCCAGCTTCATGAGCTCTTACGGTTAATGTTGCATTTAATAACAAAACACCTTGTGTTGCCCAATGAGATAAATCACCAGAAATGGGCACTGGCTTTTGAATATCTGATTCTAATTCTTTGAAAATATTGCGTAAAGAAGGTGGATGATTCATTCCGTCATGAACAGAAAAACACAAACCATTTGCTTGTCCAACTCCGTGATAAGGATCTTGACCAATAATTACTACTTTTAAGTCATTAAATGAGCAAGCAGCAAAAGCAGCAAAAATGTCTTTTTCTACAGGAAAACAAGCTGTTTTATTGTATTCCTCTTTTACAAAATTGACCAAACTTCTAAAATAGGGTTTATCAAATTCTAATTGTAAAATATTTTTCCACGAATCAGCAATATTTAGCTGCATACTTTCTTATTTTTGCTTTATAATCAAAGATAGTATTTTGTCTAAAAGTATTTCAGAAAAAACAATACAAGATTTAGAGTTTCCTACAGTTTTAGAACATGTAGCAACCTATTGTATTTCTACCTTAGGTAAAGCTGCTGTTCTACAGATTAAGCCTATTGAAGATTCTGAATTACTCAAAGAAGAATTAAATTTAGTCAATGAATATGTTTCTTCATTTATTAGTGAGAACAAAATACCAAATCACGGTTTTGAAGATATTTCTCAAGAAATTTTCACTTTAAATATTGAAAACAGCTTTTTAGAAGCCAGTGCATTTTTAAAGATTGCTGGGATTTCTGAAATAGTAAATGAATTATTGATTTTCTTTAAAAAATTTGAATCTTATTTCCCAACCTTACAACACATCAGTCAAGAAATTGAATTCAACTCAAGCATATCGAATGCAATTCATAAAATTATTACCTCTTATGGAGAAGTAGCTAATAATGCTTCGCCTCAATTAAAAGAAATCAGAAAAGATATTGCCAAAATACGTGGAAAAATTAGCGAAAGTTTTACAAGAGATTTAAGCAAATATGCAGCAGCTGGATTTTTAGATGATATTAGAGAGTCTGTAATAGACAATCATAGAGTTTTGGCAGTATTGGCCATGCACAGACGGAAAGTAAAAGGAAACTTTTTAGGCGCTTCGAAGTCTGGAAACATCGTTTATATAGCGCCACAAGCAACATTAAATTACGATCGTGAATTACAAAACCTAATCTATGAGGAGCAACAAGAGGTAACAAAAATATTGAAAGAATTAGCTTCTGAAATTAAACCTTTTGTTCCGTTATTACATTCTTATTTACAGTTTCTAACACATTTAGATGTTATTGCTGCTAAAGCAAAATATGGACATAGTTTACATGCCGTTTTACCTAAAATTACTTCCGAAAAGAAGATTGATTTTAAAAAAGCATATCACCCAATATTGTGGAAAAAAAATCAAGAGAATAAAATTGAAACTATTCCGCAATCTATTGTATTGAATAAAGAACAACAAATCATTGTGATTTCTGGTCCAAATGCAGGCGGAAAAAGTATCACTTTAAAAACCATAGGATTGTTACAAGTAATGTTGCAAAGCGGCTTGTTAATTCCGGTTGACGAACGTAGTGAAACCTATATTTTTGATACTATTTTAACCGATATTGGAGATAATCAATCTATTGAAAATCAATTAAGCACCTATAGTTATCGATTAAAAAATATGCGCTATTTTTTACGGAAATGTAATAAGAATACCTTGTTTTTAATTGATGAGTTTGGTACCGGTTCTGATCCTGAATTAGGAGGTGCTTTGGCAGAAATTTTCTTAGAAGAGTTATACAACAAAAAGGCATTCGGAATTATTACCACCCACTACTCCAATTTAAAAGTTTTGGCAAACGAACTAGAAAATGTTACCAATGCTAACATGCAATTTAACGAACGTACATTAGAGCCTTTATACAAGTTGTATGTTGGACAAGCAGGAAGCTCTTTTACCTTTGAAGTTGCTCAGAAAAACGGAATACCATTTAGCATCATTAACCAAGCAAAAAAACGTGTAGAAACTGAAAAAATTAGATTAGATAAAACCATTTCTAAATTACAAAAAGAACGCAATCGGTTACAAAAAAACTCTGACAGCTTAGAAAGACAAAAATCAAAAGGGATAGAGCACATTAATAATATACAAGAAAAAGAACAAAAAATTCAAGATAAACTAGCCGATTTTCAAGAATTGTATGATAGCAATCAAAAAATGTTAACCATTGGAAGAAAAGTAAATGAGTTGTTAAATCATTATTTACAGACCAATAATAAAAAATTGTTGAATGCTGAATTGCAAAAGTGGATTGCTACAGAAAAAACGAAGTATCTAAAGAAGAACCCACCTAAGCCAAAAACAAAGGCTGAAAAGATATCGGCAAAAATTGTTGAGAAAAAGAAGCAGGAAGTTATTCAACAAGTAGAAAAAGAAGTCTTACAAAAAGTGGTTGAAGTTCGTAAAGAAAAGAAAATTGAAGCAACAAAAATTGCAAAAGCAAAAGCAGAATACGTCTTTAAAATAAACGATCGAGTTCGATTACTAGATGGTAACGCTGTTGGTACTATTGATAAAATAGAAAAAAACAATATTTTTATCAACTATGGTGTATTTACCACAAAAGCAAAAGTTGAACAATTAGAATTGGTTGAAAAAGCGAAGTAATAAACTATGAGCAAGCATTACAAATCCCAGAAGGATTTCTTGTCTTTTTTCTACAAACTTTTCCATTTCTCTTAATTGCTTTACAAGATTTTATCGCGGTAGTATTTGTAGCAGTTGATTTTTTGTTTTTGACTTTATCAAATGTAGGTTTTTTAGGAATACAGACTTTACATTCTAAATACCCTTTCTCTTTAGCCTTATTTATAGTTATTTTTGTGTACGATTTTGGCAGTAACTTACATTCTTTTTTATGATACCTGCTCCTTTTTCAGCTTTTTTGGTTATATATACTTTAGTATCACTTTCTGTATTAGAGTAAAAAAATATCCCAGTAAAAATTAAAATGATTTTTAGTATTTTCATGATTAAATATTCTTGTTTCAGGTTAATTTTTATTCAAAACAACTTTGCTATTATACATTATTTTTATCAAAATACAATTTAGTTTACTGATTTGCTTTGTTATAATGCTAAAAACAGTAAAATCTCTATCAATCAAAAAAAATAAACACATCCTTAAAAATCAATATTTTACACACCAAAAAAACACTGATAAAAAAGTGATGTAATTTGGTTCTATTACAAATAATATGAATAGGTTTGCACTCGAATTTGAAAAACCAGTAAATGAAACGTATCAATCAATACAAAAAGCTTTTTAATGTAGAAGGCGTTATAGATTTAAAAGAACTAAAATCTACTTATAGAGGTTTAGTAAAACAATGGCATCCAGATAAGTTTCAAGACGAAAGCAAAAAAGAAATTGCAGAAATTGAAAGTACTAAAATTATTGATGATTATCATTTTTTAGTAAGTATTGCGCCAGAAACAAAGGCTGCTAACTTAGCAGATTATACAACAACAATTACAGAATTTCAAGTTGCAGATTGGTATCATAAAAGCATGTTATTGGAAGTTACTTTTACAGATGGCAATACCTATGAGTATTTTGGTGTTAATAAGATTTTATTCGGAAAATTTATAAACGCAAAATCAATCAACAACTTCGGGAAAAGAAATATTTTCAATTCTTTTACCTACAGAAAATCTAAGAAAGCAGCTGTAATGGCTTAAATTATAGTGTTGATTGTAAAATTTTAAACTTACTAATCACTCAAACTGCTTCATTTCTGTATCATAAAACTCGCCAGCTTTATCCATTAAATCTGTCAATTCTGTAGCAATATCTTCTTCATTTTCTCCAGATAAATCTTCAAACCATTCTATCTCATCATCTTTTAAGTTGATTAAAAAACGTGGGTACTCTGTGTGTAAGACAAAAATATCATCCGGAAAATTACTGTTGTCTGCCAATAAAAATTTAGGTAATTCCATTGTTTATGCTTTTTCTCTAATGAGTTTTAAAGTTAAATAATTAAAACGAATATATAATAAAATGGCAGCTGTTGACAATCCAGCTAACAAGCCAAGCCAAATTCCGAAACTACCCAATTGTTCATCTTTTCCAAAATAATAACTGACTGGGAAACCAATCAACCAATATGAAATAAAAGTAATGATTGTTGGAATTTTAACATCTTGCAGTCCACGTAATGCACCTATAACCACAACCTGAATACTATCAGAAATCTGAAAAATGGCTGCAGCTATTAATAATTGAGCTGCAATGGAAACCACTTCCATATTATCAGTAAGGTTTTGCACATCGTTATAATCTACATAGATTTTAGGCAATTGTTTGTAAAATAAAAAGAAGATTGAACCAAAGAAAATTGCCAGTAAAATTGCCATAAAAAAAATTGAAAAGGCAATTCTTCTTAATTCTTTATAATTGTGTAATCCTTTTTGATTTCCAACTCTCACCATAGAAGCAACACTTAGCCCCATAGCAACCATAAACGTCATAGAAGATAAATTCAATGCTATTTGATTTGCTGCTTGCGGATTTTTTCCCAACAAACCACTCAACCAAATTGCCGCTGTAAAAATAGCAACTTCAAAAAACATTTGCATTGCACTTGGAGCTCCTAAACTGATCAATTTTTGAATCATCAAGGTATCCAATACAAAAAACTTAATGCTTGTTACCAAACGTTTAGAGCGTTCTTTGATTGCTAATAACCTCCATAAGTAAGCTACCATAACAAAACGAGAAAGTAAAGTACCGTATGCGGCCCCTACCATTCCCATTTCTGGAAAACCAAATTTTCCAAAAATCAATACATAGTTTAAAACCACATTTACAATATTAGCAATCAAAGTAGCATACATTGGATATTTGGTCATAGACATTCCGTCACTAAATTGTTTTAATGCCTGAAAAACTACTAAGGGAATTAATGAAAAAGCAACTAGATTTAAATACGGAATTGCCAATTCTACAACCTCGGTGGGTTGCTTCATTAAATACATTAATGGTTTGGCAAAAAACACCAACAAGAACAATGCAACCCCTAAAACTGTACACAAAAACAATCCATGTTTAAAAGTAGATTTGGCTTGTTTAAAATTATTTGCCGAATCTGCTTCTGCAATTAATGGGGTTATTGCGGTAGAGAAACCAATTCCTAGAGACATGGCAATAAACATAAAACTGTTTCCTAAAGAAACGGCCGCCAATTCTGCTGTCCCTAATTGACCAACCATTATATTATCTACAAAACTAACAAAGGTATGTCCTAACATCCCGAGCATTACAGGGGCAGCTAGTTTCCAATTGTACTTAAATTCTGAAGTGTATAAAGAAATATTCAAGAAAGTTGATCGTTGATTTTAACAGGACAAAGGTATTCATAATAATTGAAGTTTATCGTCTATCATATTAACAAAATCCCAACATAAATATTTCATTAAAAAGCAGTACTTTTGAGCTTCAACAATTTTATTAGAGTTAAACATTAATTAAGAATTATTTTTAAATGAAAAATCCAAATGATGGTTTTTTAAAAGGAAGACTTAGAAGTATAAAGTATGCATTAAAAGGGATGTGGTTACTTTTAATAACTGAAGACAGTATCAAAACACAATTTTGTTTTGGAATCATATCACTAGCTGTTGGAATTTATTTTGATATTTCTGCAACAGAATGGATGTTTCAATTAATTGTTATTGCACTTGTTTTAGTTGCTGAAGCTTGTAATACTGCAGTAGAAAAAATGGCAGATTTTGTGCATCCAGAATATCATGAAAAGATTGGTTTTATTAAAGATATTGCTGCTGGAGCTCCAAGTTTTGCTGCTACATTCGCAATAATTGTTGCCGGAATTATATACGTTCCTAAAATCTTAGAGTTATTCTAAGCAAATACTTATATTTACATATTTACAATCTACATCTAATTAATGGCTAAAAAAGCAAAAACGAAAAAGCAAAAAACAGAGAAAAAACCTAAGTTTCAAAAAACAAAAGCGTTTTTTAACAATAGGCAAACACATACTGTTTTTGGATTGTTTTTAACATTGTTTTCTGTTTTTTTAATCATTGCATTTTTTTCATTCTTTTTTTCTTGGCAAGCAGACCAAAGTACATTAACTCAATTTACTGATAGAGCTGTTGAAACAAAAAATCTTCTAGGAAAAGTTGGGGCAATTTTAAGTAACTTTTTTATTTATGATGGATTTGGTGTTGCTGCATTTATTATACCTGTATTACTTTTTATCAGTGGTTTATTTTGGCTTTCTAAAATGTCTTTTAGAAGAGTAGTTAAAACATGGAACTGGGGCTTATTGGTAATGCTTTGGTTTTCGATAACCTTAGGCTTTGTGCCAGATAAATTTGTTGTATTAGCCGGAGTTATCGGTTTAGAAATTAACGAATACTTACAAACTTTTTTAGGAAAAACAGGATTAACACTGGTGCTGAGCTTTCTGTTTTTAACCTACATTATTATCCGTTTTAAAGTAACACCAGAAAGTATTTTATCTAAATTTATAACTAAGAAAAAAGACATTTCTGAAGAGGAGCATTTTGAAGAGCCTATTGAGGAACCCGTTATTGAAAACGAGTTTATATTAGAAAACTCAACAGAAAAAAAATCAGAATTTGAAAAGTCTGTAATAAATTTACAACCTACCATTAGCAATTTTTCTGATGTTAAAACTGCCAATAATAAAGAAGTTAAAGATGAGAGTTTGCTTGATGTTGTTTTAAAAAATGAAACAACAGACGCTGAAGAAACTGATGAAAAAGAAGTTCAAATAGATATTGAAAAAACAGAAGAAGAAGAACATTCTACAGAAAATTTATCTGAAAAACTAGTAAAAGATTTTGGAGAATTTGACCCTACTTTAGAGTTAGGGAACTATAAATTTCCAACCTTTAATTTATTAAAACAATACAACGAAAGCATTTCTATAGATCCAGATGAGTTAGAAGCCAATAAGAATAAAATTCTAGAAACGCTTAAAAACTATAAAATCGGAATTGCAAAAATTAAAGCAACCGTTGGACCAACAATTACTTTGTATGAAATTGTTCCTGATGCTGGTGTTCGGATTTCAAAAATTAAAAACTTAGAAGACGATATTGCATTATCATTATCGGCATTAGGTATTCGTATCATCGCTCCTATTCCTGGGAAAGGAACTATCGGAATTGAGGTGCCGAATAAAAAAGCAACCATTGTTTCCATGCATTCTGTAATTTCTTCAAAGAAGTTTCAAGAATCTCCGATGGAACTTCCTATTGCTTTAGGGAAAACCATTTCTAACGAAACTTTTGTGGTTGATTTAGCAAAAATGCCACACTTATTAATGGCTGGTGCTACAGGTCAAGGAAAATCTGTTGGTTTAAATGCTGTATTAACATCCTTATTATACAAAAAACATCCCGCAGAAGTTAAGTTTGTTTTGGTAGATCCAAAGAAAGTAGAACTGACATTATTTAATAAAATTGAGCGCCATTATTTAGCAAAATTACCAGATAGTGAAGAAGCAATAATTACAGACACTACCAAAGTAATTAATACACTAAATTCTTTGTGTATAGAAATGGATAATCGTTACGACTTATTGAAAACTGCCATGGTTCGTAACATCAAAGAATACAATGTAAAATTCAAAGCACGTAAGTTAAATCCGAATGAAGGGCATCAATTTTTGCCATACATTGTATTAGTAATTGATGAATTTGCCGATTTAATTATGACTGCCGGTAAAGAAGTAGAAACTCCAATTGCGCGTTTGGCACAATTAGCACGTGCCATCGGAATTCATTTAATTGTTGCGACTCAACGTCCGTCTGTAAATGTAATTACTGGAATTATCAAAGCAAATTTCCCTGCAAGAATTGCATTTAGAGTAACCTCTAAAATTGATTCAAGAACCATTTTAGATGCTGGTGGTGCAGATCAATTAATTGGCCGAGGAGATTTATTATATACAGCTGGTAATGATATTGATAGAATTCAATGTGCTTTTGTTGACACCCCAGAAGTTGAAAAAATTACAGACTTTATTGGTTCGCAAAGAGCGTATCCAGAGGCCCATTTATTACCTGAATATGTTGGTGAGGAAGCTGGCACAAATCTTGATATTGACATAGAAGATAGAGATAAATTATTTAGAGAAGCTGCAGAAATAATTGTTACGGCACAACAAGGATCAGCATCTTTATTACAGCGAAAATTAAAATTAGGATATAACAGAGCAGGAAGATTAATTGATCAACTAGAAGCTGCAGGAATTGTAGGTGGATTTGAAGGAAGTAAAGCTAGACAGGTTTTAGTTTCAGATTTAGTTGCATTAGATCAATTACTAGAAAACGAACAAAATTAGGATTCAATTCAATGAAAAAAATAATATCATATTTCTTACTCATCTTTATAGGGGTTTCAATACAAGGTTTTGCCCAAGACAAAACAGCCGAAAATTTACTAAATGAGGTTTCTACAAAAATGACTTCATATACAAATATGGAAATTGCATTTACCTCAAGTTTGACTAATGTTGATGCCGGAATTGAAGAAGGTGATGAACCTCCAATGAAAGGAAACATTATTTTGGAAGGCGAAAAATACAACTTAGATTATATTGGAAACAGCTTCATTTTTGACGGAAAAAAATTGTATGTCATAAATCATGATGAAAAAGAAATTGCAATCAATGATGGTGATTTTGATACTGATGATGGATTTATCTATCCTTCTAAATTATTAACTTTTTACAAAGAAGGCTATATCTTTAAATTAGGTAAAACAGAAACGATACTAGGGGAAAAAATTCAGTTTGTAGAACTAACCCCAATTGATAGTGATTCTGATATTGTAAAGGTTGAGTTAGGTATTGAGTTAGAAACAAAACATATTTACAAATTAATTCAAACTGGAGCAAATTCTTCTAAAACCACATTTACAATCACTTCTTTAAAAAGCAATCAAAAATTACAAAAAAACACTTTTGTTTTTAATAGAAAAAGCTATTTAAAAAAGAACTATAGTATTAATTAATACTTTTTTACAGTAAGCTTTTTATGAGAATACTAGACAAATACATATTAAAAAGTTTTCTAAAGCCCTTTGTTGCTACTTTTTTAATTGTATTGTTTGTTTTGGTTATGCAAACCTTATGGCTAGCTTTCGAAGACATTGCCGGTAAAGGAATTGATCTTCTTTTTATCTTAAAATTTCTCTTTTATACTGCACTTATTGTAACCCCACAAGCCTTGCCAATTGGCGTATTACTTTCTTCAATAATGGCCATAGGTAACTTCTCTGAAAACTATGAATTTGCAGCATCTAAATCTGCTGGAGTTTCCTTACAACGCCTAATAAGACCTTTAATACTCTTAACCATTGTTTTAAGTTTTGTTAATTTTTTGTTTTTAAACAACATATATCCGTATGCAATGTTTAAACAAAAAAATTTATACCTAAATATTAAAAAGCAAAAACCTGCAATGTCTTTAATTCCGGGTGGATTTAATACAGACATACCTGGGTATCAAATTAAGTTTGATGAGAAATATGGAGAAAATGATGACTTGTTAAAGAATGTCATAATTTATGATTTGTCTGAAAAAAAATGGAATAAAAAGATTATAACTGCAGAAAAAGGGAGAATTATTAATAAAGAAGGTAGCAAATACATGACATTGGTTTTATACAATGGTCAACTATTTGAAGAATATTTAAGTGTAAAGACTGAAAAAAACATGCCAGCATCTACTGCTAGTTTTAAAGAATATTCAATTATTATTACCATGCCAGATGATGCTTTATTAGAAGAAGAAAACCTTAAAGGGCTTCATAGTATGAAAACTTTAGGTAAGTTAAGAGATACCATTCCTTATTACAATGATGACTTTAGAGAATATGTAAAAGGAAGAGCGAAAAGCTTTTATATAAATGCAGATGCTAAAAAATTAGTTTCAGCTAAAAATGATTCAATCGTTTCAAAATTACAGCCAGAAGTTCTAAACAATTTTGATGAAAGAACACAATTACGTTTAGTCAATTCTTCTATTTCAAAAAACAAAACCGCTTTAGATATAATTCAAAATAAAAAAGCAACTTTTAAATTCAAAAGAAAGGTCTTAAATGTTTATGAAACAGAGTATTACAATAGAATTGCTTTTTCATTATCGTGTTTAATTCTTTTTTTTATTGGCGCTCCTTTAGGGTCTATCATCAGAAAAGGAGGATTTGGTTTACCAATGATTTTAGCAATATCAATTTATGTACTCTATTTTTTCACCAATACTTTTGGAAGAAACTTAGCAGAAGAAAGTTCTGTCACTGCATTTTTAGGATCATGGGTGTCTGCAATATTAATGGTGCCTATAGCCTTTTTATTAACAAGAAGAGCAACAAAAGATATGGGATTGTTTAATATTGATGTATTTTTGCAGCCAATTACAACTTTTTTCAAAAAAATAATGTCTAAAAAAGACAATCAGATATAATGGAGCATACTAAAACAAAAAATAACATACAACTGAATTCAATTGCAGAAGCTATTGAAGATATTCGCAACGGAAAAGTAATTATTGTTGTGGATGATGAAGACAGAGAAAATGAAGGAGATTTTGTTGCAGCTGCAGAAAAAGTAACTCCAGAAATGATAAATTTTATGGCAATGCATGGCCGTGGTTTAATTTGTGTGCCTATTACAGAAGAACGTAGTAAAGAATTGCAGTTAGGCATGATGGTAAACAACAATACCGACCCGATGGAAACTGCTTTTACTGTTTCTGTTGATTTAAAAGGTAAAGGTGTAACTACAGGGATTTCTGCAAAAGACAGGGCATTAACTATCAAAGCCATTATCAATCCAAAAACAAAACCTTTTGATTTAGCAAGACCGGGACATATTTTTCCCTTAAAAGCAAAAGAAGGTGGTGTTTTGCGTAGAACAGGCCATACAGAAGCTGCTATAGATTTTGCACGCTTAGCGGGTTCTGAACCAGCGGGAGTTATTGTAGAAATCATGAATGAAGACGGAACAATGGCGCGTTTACCTCAGCTGATGAAAGTTGCAAAAAAGTTCGATTTAAAAATTGTTTCCATAGAAGATTTGGTTGCCTATAGAATGGAACATGATTCTTTGATTGAAAAGAAAGAAGATTTTGATATTGAAACTCGTTTTGGCACCTTTAGATTAAGAGCCTATCAACAAACAAATAATGGTCAGGTACATTTGGGGTTAACCAAAGGTTCTTGGAAAGAAAATGAACCCGTTATTACAAGAGTAAATTCTACCCTAGTCAACAACGATATTTTAGGAACCTTAACCAACAATGCTGATAAAAAATTAGACATGATGTTTAAAACCATCAACGATGCTGGTAAAGGAGCTATTTTATTTATCAATCAACAAAATCAGTCTCAAAACTTATTACATCGTTTAGATATTTTAAAAGAATCGCAATCTAGAGGTGAAATGAAAGCGCCACAAATAAAAATGGACAGCAAAGATTTTGGAATTGGTGCACAAATCTTACACGACTTAAACATTCATAAAATTAGATTGGTTTCAAACACAACACAAGAAAAACGTGTAGGTATGATTGGTTATGGTTTAGAAATTGTAGAGTATGTAAAGTATTTGTGATTAGTGATTAGTGAAAACTAAATTATAAGTACTAGGTTGAACTCTTACCTTTTACGCTTTTCTCTTTTTCTAAATAATCACTTCACTCCCACTTTCTAATTCATATGGTTTTTCATTTTGCTTAAAAACTCTTGCAGGTAAGCTACCTTTTAAAGCGATTGCATCTCCAAAAACTTCTAACCAACTTCCTTCTCGTAAACCAATTACAGAAGTTGTATTATATACATGAAATTCTTTTATTCGAGTTTCTCTAGTTTCTCCCATATGTGTTGAACCTTCAACAGGATCAAAATAGTGCGCATTGATATTAAAAGGAATAAATGCTAAGGTTTTAAAACTTGGTGGATATACGATTGGCATGTCATTGGTATTCATCATACTTACACCACAAATATTACTTCCTGCGCTTGTTCCTAAAAAAGGTGTTCCGTTTTCTACAACTTCTTGTAAAACATTAAAAATAGCTTGTTTATATAGCTGATTTACGAGCTCAAAAGTATTTCCTCCACCAGTAAAAATAGCTTCAGCATTTAAGAAGGCTTTCTTCGGGTTTTCAAATTCATGAATTCCTTTTACATTTATATTAATGGTATTAAAAGCCACTCTTGCTTTTGCTGTATAATCGTCGTACGAAATTCCGCTTGGTCTGGCAAACGGAATAAAAAGCAAATTTTTAACATTTGCAAAATGAATAGAAAGTGTTGGCAATAAATATTCTAAGTATCCACTACCATGGATGGTTGAGGTACTTGCTATAATAAGTTTTTTCATGTTTCAAAAATAATCAAACTAATGCGATTCTATTGAAAAACGAACAACAACTTTTAAAATGATTTTTTCTCTTTAACAAAAGTTTACAAGTATTTTAATAGAGTTTTAAGGGGAGTATCGATTTTCTTTGTGATCATCAAAACCCAAACTTTATTTATTTTCTTTCTTGGTATTTCATTTACACTTTATTCACAGCAAAAGAGAATTGAAATAAACGGAGTTATTTTAAATCCATTTTCAAATGGATTAAAAAATTCACACATTATAAATTTATCTTCTAAAGAAGGGGCTATTTCTGATACCAATGGCGTATTTACCATTAAAGCTAAAAAAGGAGATTGGTTACAAATAACAAACATTCAGTATCGTAATAAAAAAATTAAAATCACTCAGAACATCGATAAAGATCGATTTGTAAGAGTATATCTTATACCAATTACTAACCTTTTAAAAGAAGTACAAATTAAAAAAAGAATGACAGGTTTTTTAGGTTTTGACAGAATTGAAAAACCAAAAGACACTTTACCAAAAATAGATAAAGAGTATTACAATTTTTCAAAAATGGATTTTACCGCCTATGATACTGCTATAAAACAAGTAAAAAAAATAAAAGAAAAAGGAGAAGCTACTTACCTTACAGATCCAACTATGAAAAATGTTGCAACAACTATTTCAAGTGTTGCCATTCCAGACAAATCATCAATAAAAAAAAGAGCGATGAGAAAGGAATTGAATTTTAAAGAAAGCTTCCCTGAGAAACTTAAAAAATTGTTTGGTGATCATTTCTTTTTTGTAAGATTAAAAATTCCGAAAGATAAGTATTATCATTTCTTAGCATATTGCAATTCGCTCGGAATAGAAGAGCTATATAAAAACAATAAGCACCTTGATATTCTTAAAATTTTGTTAAAAGAAAGTAAATCATATATACTTCTCTTAGAAAACAATAAATAATTTGTGTAACAAAGTTTATTTGTTCAAATTTACATACAATTACTATTTAATGAGAACAAAAAAGCTTCTTCTGCTATTTTTAATAGTTCCTCTTTTTGCTTTTACAGCACATAAATATTATTTGAGTTTAACTCAAATAGAATACAATTCTAAAAATAAATCTGTAGAAGTCATTATCAATGTTTTTATTGATGATATTGAAACTGCGCTTACTAAGATTCATGATAAAAAGTTTGAGTTAGATACTGAAATCGAATTTGCAGATATAGACACGTACTTTTTTGAGTATTTAAAAAAGAACGTAAAATTTAAACTAGATGGCAAAGCGTATGACTATAGTTATATTGGCAAAGAATATGATGGAGACGTCGTTTTTTTCTATTTAGAAATAAAAAATGTACCTACATTAAAAGAAATAGAAATTAACAATACCATTTTATTGAAACATTTTCCGGAGCAACAAAATTTGGTAAAATCTAAAGTAAATAAAAAGTACAAAAGTCTTTTGCTCACTAAAAAAGATCAAACGGGTACTTTAAAATATTAATATAAATCACTAATTCAACAAAACCCAACATTATGAAAAAAATCGGTTTACTAGTTCTCTCACTAGTATTTGTTGCGGCTTCTTCTTTTGCACAAGAGAAGAAAACCCAACAAGGGCACACAAATCAGAATAAGTTCAGACAACTTAAAGATGTTTTAGCAACACCTACAAGTCAAAGAACAGCTTCTGGAGCGCCAGGAAAAAAATACACTCAACAAAAAGTTGATTATGTAATGGATATCGTTTTAGATGACGATAAAGAAACAATTACGGGAAGTGAAACCATCACGTATCACAACAATTCTGAAGATGAATTGCCGTATTTATGGTTGCAATTAGACCAAAATATGCGTGCTGCAGATTCTAAAACTCCAGATATCAATCCGAATAGAATTCCGAAAGGACTTTCTAAAGACAGATATGATAAAACATATGAAGAGCAGCCTTTTGATGGTGGATTTAAAATTATGAGCGTTACGAATATAGACGGTAGTAATTTATCACATACTATCAATCAAACAATGATGCGAATCAACCTAGCAAAACCTTTAGGAGCTGGAGAAAGTTTTCGGTTTAAAATTAAATGGTGGTACAAAATCAACAACCACAGAACTCAAGGTGGAAGATCTGGTTTTGAACATTTTCCTGACGGAAACAACAACTATGTAATTGCACAATTTTTTCCAAGGTTGTGTGTTTACGATAACGTAGAAGGATGGCAAAATGACCAATTCTGGGGAAGAAGTGAATTCGCACTAGAATTTGGAGATTATACAGTAAACATTACAACACCAGATGACCATATGTTAGGTGCAACTGGACGTTTAATGAACGAAAGTGAAGTACTTACTAAAACACAACTAAGAAGATTAGCACAAGCTAGAAAATCTTATAAAGACCCGGTAGTAATTCATACTCAAGAAGAAGCAACTAAAATTGAAAAAAGCAGATCTAAGAAAACAAAAACTTGGAAATTCTTCGCAGAAAATGTTAGAGATTATGCATTTGCTACTTCTAGAAAATTTATTTGGGACGGAATGGCTGTAGATATTAATGGTAAAACAGTAATGGCATATTCTTATTATTCTAGAGAAGCAAATTCATTATACGGAGATCATTCTACAAGAGCTGCTGCTCAAACATTAAAAACATATTCAAAATATACCTTTGATTACCCTTATCACAAAGCAATCTCTGTAGATGGTCAAATGGGAATGGAATATCCAATGATTGCATTTAATCCTGGAAGACCAAACGCAGACGGAACCTATACAGATAGAATGAAATACAGAATGTTAGGTACAACCATACATGAAGTTGGACATAACTTTTTCCCTATGATTGTAAATTCAGATGAACGTCAATGGACTTGGATGGATGAAGGTTTAAATTCTTTCGTTCAAATGTTAGCTATGAGAGATTATGAAAAAGATTATCCACTAGGAAGAGGTTTACCTAAAAACATTGTGCCTTATATGGCAGGTGATCAATCTAGAATTGCCCCTATCATGTCTAAAGGAGACAATGTATACAGTTTTGGTGCAAATGCTTATGCAAAACCTGCAACAGCTTTATGGATTTTACGTGAAACCATTATGGGACACGAGTTATTTGATCATGCTTTTAGAACGTATTCTCAACGTTGGATGTTTAAACACCCTACTCCTGCGGACTTCTTTAGATCTATGGAAGATGCATCTGCAATGGATTTAGATTGGTTTTGGAGAGGATGGTTTTACACAACTGATGTAACAGACATCGGAATTAAAAATGTTAAAAAATTCTACGCAAAACCTGGAAGTGATCGTGTAGACTTCGTAGAAGATACAACAGAAGGAGCTAGTTTCAAAAAAGGAAAAGGAGCAAATTCTAAATATTTTTATGAAGTTACTTTTGATAAACCAGGAGGATTGGTAATGCCAATTATTGTTGAGTTTACTTATAAAGACGGAACAAAAGGTAGAAAAACATATCCTGCTCAAATTTGGAGATTGAATGATAAAGAAGTAACTAAAGCCATTAATTCTGACAAAGAGATCATAAACATCACTGTAGATCCAGATTTAGAAACTGCAGATGTAGATATGACAAATAATAGCTGGCCAAAGAAACAAGACAACAAGTTTGGTAAGTTTAAAAACAAAGTAAAAGGATAAAAAATTATTCTATTAAAACTCATAAGAGGCACTATATAATTATAAGTGCCTCTTTTTATTTTTACTAAAAATATGTTAAATAAAATTTGTAAATTAGTCATCATAATAGAATATAATTACTTTTCGTAATTAATTAAACAAATAAATACAAATTTTACACACAATGAAAAAAATCGGATTACTCCTATTTTCTATTTTCTTTGTAGTTGCTTCTGGGTTTGCCCAAGACAATACTAAAAAGAAAACTCAAAAAGGACACACAGACCAAAACAAGTTCAGACAGATGAAGGATTTATTGGCTACTCCAAATACTGTTCATACTGCTTCTGGAACACCAGGACATGAATATTCACAACAAAAAGTGGATTATGTAATGGACATTCGTTTAGATGAAAACGACAATCGTATTTACGGAGACGAAACAATTACCTATCATAATAATTCTAAAGATCATTTAGAATATTTATGGGTTCAGTTAGACCAAAACATGAGAGCAGACGACTCGAAAACTCCAGACGCAGTTTCTGGAGGTGCATCAGCATTCATTACGCCTGATAATTTCAAAAAAACTTATATGGGTGAAAAGAAAGGTTTTGGATATAATATTGAATTAGTTGAGAGCAATGGAAAACCATTATCGCATTTTATCAACAGAACAATGATGCGTATAAATATGCCAAAAGCATTAGCTCCAGGAGGAACTTTTAAGTTTAGAATCAAGTGGAATTATAAAATTAATGATATCAACAAAGATGGTGGTCGTTCTGGTTTGGAAACGTTTCCTGACGGAAATAACAACTATACCATTGCACAGTTTTTTCCACGTTTAGCAGTGTATAACAATGTAGAAGGATGGCAAAACATGCAGTTCTGGGGAAGAAGTGAATTTGCGCTAGAATTTGGTGATTACGATGTTAAGTTAACCGTACCTGCAGATCATATTGTAGATGCAACAGGTATGTTACAAAATGAAAAAGACGTTTTAACAAGAACACAACAAAAACGTTGGGAACAAGCAAGAAAATCTTTTAAAGACCCTGTAATTATTGTGACTCAGAAAGAAGCAGAAAAAACAGAAAAAGGACGTTCTAAAAAACTGAAAACTTGGCACTTTAATGCAAAAAATGTTCGTGATTTTGCATGGGCTTCATCTCGTAAATATATTTGGGATGCAATGGCAACCAACATTAATGGTAAAACTGTTATGGCTGTTTCTTTGTATCCAAAAGAAGGAAATCCTTTATGGGAAGAGCATTCTACAAGAGCAGTAGCCAATACACTAATTGAGTATTCAAAATTAACATTTGATTATCCTTACCCAAAAGCAATTTCTGTACACTCAGAAAGACAAGGAATGGAATATCCAATGATTTGTTTCAACTTTGGTCGTCCAAATCCAGACGGAACCTATTCAGACAGAACTAAAAAAGGGATGATTGGAGTTATTACACACGAAGTTGGTCACAACTTTTTTCCAATGATTGTAAACTCAGATGAGCGTCAATGGACATGGATGGATGAAGGAGTAAACTCGTTTGTTGAAATCTTAGCTGAATTAAAATACGACCCAGTATTGTTTGCTATTAATCCTGCAAAAAACATTACAAGATATATGGGAGGAGATCAATCTAACATCTCTCCTATTATGTCTCAAGGAGATTATGTAAAACAATTTGGACCAAATGCTTATTCTAAACCAGCAGCTGGTTTATACATGTTAAGAAAAACCATTATGGGACCAGAATTGTTTGATCATGCATTTAGAACTTATTCTCAACGTTGGATGTTTAAACACCCAACCCCAGCTGATTTCTTTAGAACAATGGAAGATGCATCTGGAATGGATTTAGATTGGTTTTGGAGAGGATGGTTTTACACGACTGATGTAACAGATATTGGAATTAACAAAGTAACTCCTTTATATGTTACAAATAAACAAAGTGATCGAATTAAAAATATTATTAAAACTAATCCTGCTGCTAAAGAATATTTTGATGGCTTAGGAGAACTAGTATATATAACTGATAAAAAAGAAGATGCTAATGCAGACGCTTTAAAGAAGCACGTAAAAGATGGAAAAGAAATTCCTGCTTATATGTATCAGGTAGAATTCGAAAAACCAGGTGGATTGGTAATGCCAATTATTGTTGAGCTTACTTATGCTGATGGAACAAAAGAAAGAAAAACGTTCCCTGCTCAAATTTGGATGAAGGATGATAACAAAGCTACGAGAGTGTTTGCTTCTACTCAAGAAATTAAGAGCATCGTTGTTGACCCTGATTTAGAAACAGCGGATGTAGATACTTCTAATAATAGCTGGCCTAAAAAAGAAGAAACAAAGTTTGATCAAATGAAAAAGAAAGTAAAAGGATAAACTTTTTTTTATAAAACTAAAAGCCCAATCTTTCGATTGGGCTTTTTCAATACAATCATTTTATGATTCATGAATTACAAAATGATGTCAAAATTTTTATAATTATCTTTATATTATAATTCAGCTAATTTCAATTTGTCATTAAAAAAATTACTTTTCTGTTTTCATTCTTTTTTTTTATTAACCACGAATACCTGGAGCTCTAATCTAAATAAGAATAAAGACAATTCATTAGGTATAGTTAATTCAATAGTTTCTAAAAATGAAGTAGTAAATCCAACCGTTACAATTACTGGACTTAACGGTCCATATACAAATCAAGCTTTTACTGCAACATTTACTTTTTCAGAAAACATCAAGAATTTTAATTTAAATGATATTACCCTAGTAAATGCTAGTGCTAGTGTTTTTAATAAAATTACTGATAGCAAGTACACAGCCTTAATTACACCAGCTATTATGCATAGAGATACTCAAGGCGCTCCTTCATCAACAGATTTATCAACAACTGTTAAATACAATACAGTTCAAGCAGGCATGAATTACAGAGTTGATGAAATGTATTCTGTTTTTGGGTTATTAAATATTTTTGACAATGTATTGTTTGGAGCTTCGTACGATTTTACAACTTCAAAAATTAATCAAATAAACGATAATGGTTCTATAGAAGTAATAATCAAATATATTTTCTAGCTGTAAAGTTCTACTCCTTTTTTAATAAAAAAATGTGGTTTTGATAGTGTCTTATAAAAGAGACATTTAGCAATTATTCAAGTATTAAATTAAAAACAAATACCGTTTCAAAGGTTTTATTAAGTTAAATTTTATATTTTAGTCATATAATTTAATCATTTCCCCCCAGATGATTGCCCTAAAAAAACACATTAAAGTAGTTATACTTTTAAGTATGCTATTAAATTATTGTAATGTAACTTCTCAAGAAAAGCTCTCTTTTGGCTTTTATCAAGATGCAAGATTATTGCTGGTAAGTGATAACCATACCAACCCTAAAGGAACCATAGACATTATTTTTAACCTACAATTTCAGAGCTCACAAAAAAAACATGGCTATTTTATTTTCTTTCCTGAATTTGAAAATGCAAACATTAGTGATTCCTCTCTAAGAAGATTTTCTTTAAATGCTGGATTTACATTTAATAAATTACAGCGATTACATCGTTACTTAAAAAAGTTTTAAGCTACTTCTACAATTGGCTTTGGGGTTTTAGAACGTTTTGGAACAAAAACCAACAACTGGTCTATAAATGCCAATTTAGTATATAAAATAAATGATAGAGTTAAACTAGGGTTTAACAATCAGTTTATGCAAAGAACAGATCTAAAATTTAAATATCAAAAGAACGTTGTACGCCAAAGTTTTCATTTCGGCATACAAGTCAACTTGTTTCAATTGTAATAATCTTATTTTTTATTCTTTTTAAAAACAAGAACCAATCCTATAAGTACTAATGGAATACTCAACACCTGTCCTGTATTCAATGAATTAAAAACCCAATCTTCTCTTCCATCTACTTGAGCTTCTTTCAAAAATTCGATCACAAAACGCAAAGACCATAGCACCGCAAAGAAAATTCCAAATAAATATCCTGATTTCTCTTTTGCATCGGTTTTCCAATACATTCTCCAAAGAACAATGAATAAGATTAAATAACTAAATGCTTCGTATAATTGTGTTGGGTGTCTTGGTACAGTTTCTCCGGCACTTTTAAAAATAACTCCAAAACTACTTCCTGTTGGTTTTCCGTAAATTTCAGAATTGAAAAAGTTTCCCATTCTAATAAAAAATCCAGCTAAAGCAACCATAATTCCCATTCTGTCTAAAATAAATAAGAACGGTTTATCAATTATTTTTTTACTGTAAAAATACAGCGCAGCAATAATTCCGATTGCTGCACCATGACTAGCAAAACCGGTAAATCCTGTAAACTGCCATCCTTTAATTAGTCCGAATATTGCAGAGGAATTTGGATTTTCTTTAAAAGGTAAAACAATTTCTAATAAATGGTGTTGGTAATAATCCCAGCTATAAAAAAACACATCTCCTAAACGCATTCCTACCAACATAGAAATGAATGTGTACATAAATAGAGCATCTAATTTTTCAACAGGAATCTTATCTTCAATAAAAATTTTTTTCATCAATCGCAATCCTAAAACAAAAGCAATGACAAACATTAAACTATACCATCTAACGACAAAAAAACCTAAATCGATGCCTAATGATGGATCCCAAACTATTGATAAAAATTTCATACTTTATGTTTTTTGTCATTGTATACAAAGTGAAACAAACTGTTAATCTTAATGAGATTACTTCGTCGTTTTTCCTCGTAATGACGATTATTTATTCTTTTTTTTCTGGAACAGGATCATACCCTTGTCCGCCCCAAGGATGACAACTAAAAATTCTCTTAATAGCCAACCAACCACCTGCAAACAAACCATGCTTTTGCAAGGCTTCTACTGTATAATGCGAACAGGTAGGCGAATATCTACATGTTGATGGCGTATAAGGAGAAATGGCTGTTTGATAAAAACGAACTAATAGAATAAACGGATATACAAGAATCTTTTTCATTTGCTGTGATTGAGATTTCTCTCCAGAGCTTGTACTGATCGAAGTCGAAGTGTTCGAAATAACAACCCGTTGATACTCTGAAATTCGTAATTTATAATTTTCAATTCGTAATTATTTATTAGTTGATTGAAAAGGTGGTCCCTTCTCTCCCATCTTTTAATTGGATTCCTAATGCTAATAACTCATCTCTAATTTGATCAGACAAAGCCCAATCTTTATTGTCTCTTGCTTCTTTTCGCAGTTTAATTAACAGCGCTACTACTCCATCAATCTTATCTGAGCTATCTTGTTTGGTTTCATTAGTCAATCCCATTACATCAAAAACAAAGGCATGCATTGTTTTTTGTAAAACAGCCAAATCATCGGCTGTAATAGTTGCTTTCTGATCTTTTAATTGATTGATGATTTTAACCGCTTCAAATAAATGCGCTATTAAGATTGGTGTATTAAAATCATCGTTCATAGCATCATAACATTGTTGTTTCCAACTAGCTATATCTACAGAAGATGTTTTACTCGTTTGAATATTTTGCAATGAATTTAAAGCATCCATCAATTTATAATACCCTTTTTCTGATGCTTCTAATGCATCACTAGAAAAATCTAAAATACTTCTATAATGTGCTTGCATATTGAAAAAACGAACCACACTTGGCGCAAATGCTTTACTTAAGATGTTATTTTTTCCTGTTAAAATCTCATTAGGTAAAACAAAGTTTCCAGTAGATTTTGCCATTTTTTGGCTATTTAACAATAGCATATTGGCATGCATCCAATAATTTACTGGCTTTTCTCCAGAGCAAGTTTGCGATTGTGCTATTTCACATTCGTGATGTGGAAATTTTAAATCCATTCCACCTCCATGAATATCAAATTGTTCTCCCAAGTATTTTGTGCTCATTACCGAACATTCTAAATGCCAACCCGGAAAACCATCTGACCAAGGCGAAGGCCAACGCATAATATGTCGCTCATCGGCTTTTTTCCAAAGTGCAAAGTCTTGTGGATTTTTTTTATCTGATTGTCCGTCTAATGTTCTAGTATTGTGTATGGCATCTTCCATTTTACGTCCAGAAAGAATTCCGTAATTATTTCCTTTTTCGTTATACGCCAAAACATCAAAATAGACTGAACCATTTACTTCATAAGCAAAACCTTTCTCCATGATTTCTTTAATCATTTCAATTTGTTCAACAATATGGCCCGTAGCTGTTGGTTCTATACTTGGTGGTAAAAAATTGTATTTTTCTAGAGTTTCATGAAAGTCTACGGTGTAACGCTGTACAACTTCCATGGGTTCTATTTCTTCTATGCGTGCTTTTTTAGAAATTCTATCTTCTCCTTCATCAGCATCATTTTCTAAGTGACCCGCATCGGTAATATTTCGAACATATCGTACTTTGTAGCCTAAATGCAAAAAGTAACGAAACACCATGTCAAACGACATAAATGTTCTTACGTTTCCTAAATGAACATTGCTATAAACTGTAGGTCCACAAACATACATACCTACACGGCCTTCTGTAAGTGGTTTAAAAAGCTCTTTGCTTTTGCTAAGTGAATTGTAAATTTTAAGCTGATTCTTTTTATAGATTTCCATTTATGAATATGCATTTATAGAAATGTAAAGATAGGGAGTTTTACGGAAAGAGAAAATCAGAATTTGTTAGAAGTTTGATAAAATAAAAAGTAGTTCTGTAACCAAATATATTATTGTTTTTTAATGGTGGATGTACTTCTTTGAGCAATCTATCTTGAAAGTTTGCTCTGTGATTTGCCGATAAAGAAACGTCTTCGTTCTTATAATTTTTCATAATTTCTCTAATATCCTTCGACATATTGTTGTTCTTTTAAAAGTTCTTGTAATTGCTTTTTTCCTCTCATTAAATGGGTTCTAGAAGCAACTTCTGTAATTCCTAATACTTGTGCTATTTCTTAATGATCGTATCCTTCTAGTAAATACAATGATAACACTACACTATATTTTTCTTTTAAATTCTTAATGGCGTTTGCAATAAATTCTGCTTGTAAACTCTGAGAAACACTCCAATCATCATTTTCTTCTACCCGTTCGTATACCTCTTCATTTATAGAAACAATTTCTTATTTTCGTTTCTTTAACCAATCCAAACTATTGTTAATTACAATTCGTTTTAACCAAGCTCCAAAACTAACTTCTCCTTTAAAAGAATGGATGTTCTGAAATGCTTTGATAAATGAATCTTGCATGATATCTTCTGCCACAAAAGAATCTTTTACATACCTGTTTGCGATAGAACACATAGCTTTGCAGTACAAATCATACAAGCGCATTTGTGCTTTTGCATCATTGTTTTTACAAGCATCAATTAAATGATTGTGTAATTCTTTTGTTTGATTCATTATTGATTAATTACCCTAAAGACGAACCTTTTTTCGCTGTGTTGCAAAATGCTATTAATTTATTCCTAAATTTACACATATTATTTTTTCAACGCTACTATGGCTCTTAAAAAAAAATCTGCACTTCAAGAAAAACAAGGTGTTCTTCAGCCAGAAACTACCAATAGTTCTGCTGCACAACAAATTAAAAAAAGCAGAAGCAAACAATTTTCAGTAGATGATTTTGTAACAAAAATTATTGCGGGAGACATTCCTTTTTTAAGCAGAGCAATTACTTTGGTAGAAAGCACCCATACAGCACATCAAGAAAAAGCCAACCAAATATTAGAACGTTGCTTGCCTTATGCAAATACATCTGTTAGAATCGGAATTACCGGTGTACCAGGAGTTGGTAAAAGTACCTTTATAGAAAGTTATGGGAAACACTTAACCCAGCAAGGAAAAAAAGTGGCGATCTTGGCCATAGACCCAACTAGTTCTGTAAACAAAGGAAGTATTTTAGGAGATAAAACCCGCATGGAAGAATTGGTAACGGATGCAAACGCGTTTATCAGGCCTTCGCCTTCTGGAACTTCTTTAGGAGGTGTTGCACAAAAAACACGCGAATCTATTATTTTATGCGAAGCAGCAGGTTTTGATACCATTATAATAGAAACAGTGGGTGTTGGACAATCAGAAACGGCGGTACATTCTATGGTAGATTTCTTTTTGTTGCTAAAAATTGCTGGTGCTGGCGATGAATTGCAGGGTATAAAACGTGGAATTATAGAAATGGCAGATGCCATAGTAATCAATAAAGCTGACGGAGATAATATACAAAATGCAAAAATTGCAAAAACTGAGTTTAACAGAGCCTTACATTTATACCCACCAAAAGAAAGTATGTGGCAACCAAAAGTACTAACCTGTAGTGCTATAAAACACATTGGAATTACCGAAATAGATAGCATGATTTCTGCATACATACAACTAACTACAAAAAACCACTATTTTACAAAACGCAGAAACGAGCAAAACATGTATTGGTTAAAAACCAGCATAGAGCAACAATTAAAAGAAGCGTTTTACAGCAATAAAAAAGTGGCCAAACAATTAGAAAAAGAAATAAAAAAATTAGAAGAAGGAAACACCACACCCTTTAATGCTGCCAAACGGTTGTTAAAATTATAACTTTATTTAAAAAATAAACTGTAATTTTAAATCGAAAACACAACCAAAAAGTACTGTTATCCGTAAAATGGAACGGGATAACGTCATAAAATAGAATAAAATAACGAAAGCACAACAATGATCAAATTATACAGTCACATTAGAAACAACAATATGAATAAAAACATCACTAAAAAACCTGTCTTTATTTTAAGCAGACAGGTTAAATTTACCTTTGGATTAAATCACATAGTTACTATTGGTATTTTAATTTTATTTATTTCTAGTTGTGCTCCTAAAGAACAACCATCTAATCCCTATTTAAAAGCTAAAAATGGATACGTACAAGTTGAGGGTGGAAAAATTTGGTACGCAATAACTGGAGAAGGCAACAGCGCTCCTTTACTAAATCTTCATGGTGGACCTGGCGGCACAAGTAGTTTTAACTTGTCTGAAATTGCTGATGAACGACCAGTAATTGTATTTGATCAATTAGGGAATGGAAGGTCTGACCACCATAAAGACACTACCCTACTTAAAGTAGATAAACTTGTTGAACAAGTTCGTGCTGTTAAAAACGAATTAAAGTTGAATGAATTTTATTTATCTGGAGGATCTTGGGGTACTGCCTTAGCCCTTGAGTACTACAATAAATATCCAGAAGGCATCAAAGGACTTATATTTAACAGCCCTTATTTTAGCACTAAAATTTGGACTGCGGATGCAGATATTCTTGTAGCTGGATTACCAGACTCTATTCAAACTGCTATTAAAATTGCTGAAGCTGACAGTCTTTTTAACACGGATTCGTACGAAAATGCCAACAAAGTTTTTGCAAAAAAACATGGAAGAAGAACCGAATATAAAAAGCATCCATATGATACCCTAAAATACAAACGCGATCGATTTATTTACAACTATATGTGGGGTCCAAGTGAGTTTACTTCAACAGGAACACTAAGAAATTACGACATCCATGAAACCCTTAAAGACATTAAAGTACCCGTATTATTTACTACTGGAGAATTTGATGAAGCGAGACCACAGACGGTAAAAAAATTCAAAGATATGGTTCCGAATTCAACCTTTGTAATTATTGAAAGAGCTGGACATGCTACTTCTAATGATAATCGACCAGCGTTGATTGCTGCCATCAAACAATTTTTGAAGAATCAAAAGAAATAACGAAAACACACCAAAAAACATCTAAAATTAAAAGATTATGAGATTTTTAATACTGCTATTTATTGTTTTAGTATCCTGTAAAACTTCACCTGAAAAAAAAGAGAAATCTAAGACCTATCAAGAGATTCATGCCAATGCAATTGTGGTAGATACCCATAATGATATCTTAATGAAAGCTGTAGACAACGGTATAGTTTTCGACAAAGATCTTACTGGAACAACACATAGCGACCTTGCAAGGTGGAAAAAAGGTGGTATAGATGTTCAAGTGTTTTCTGTGTATTGTGATGGTGCAGCAAAAAATCCATATGCATACGCTAATAGAGAAATGGATAGTCTTGACGCCGTGGTAGCTCGTAACCCAGGGAAGATTGTTAAAGTGGCAAATTCTAAAGAAATGATGGAAGCTGTAAAAAACCATAAAATTGCGGCAATGTTTGGTGTAGAAGGCGGCCATATGATTGAAGATGATCTAACGAAGCTAGAAGCGCTATACAAGCGCGGTGCGCGATATTTAACCTTAACGCATAACGTTGCACCCAATTGGGCAACAAGTGTCGCAGACGAAACTACAAACCCTGATTTGGTTCAAAAAGGACTAACAGCTTTTGGAATACAAGTAGTACAACGTATGAATGAACTTGGAATGATGGTAGATGTGAGTCATGTTGGCGAACAGACTTTTAAAGATGTCATTGCTACCACAACCAAACCAATAATTGCTTCACATAGCTCTGTATATAACCTTGTAGCAAGTCGCAGAAATTTAAAAGATGAACAAATAAAAGCAATTGCCAAAAATGGTGGTGTAATTATGGTAAATTTTCATCCAGGCTTTATAGATCCAAGTTTTGATAAAAAAGAAAGTGATTTTTTAAAGAAACACGCTAAAGAAAGTGAGGCTCTTACAAAAAGTGGATTAGATGGTTGGAGTATGCTAGATGTTTTGTATAAAAAATACGACAATGAGGTACAAGCATTAAGACCGCCTTTATCGATGCTGATGGATCATATTGATTACATCGTTAAATTGGTTGGTGTAGATTATGTTGGTCTTGGTTCTGACTTTGACGGAATTAATTTGACCCCAAAACAATTAGACGATGTAACTACCTATCCTATAATTACAAAAGCATTGGTAGATAGAGGATACAACGAAAAAGATATTGTTAAAATTCTTGGAAGTAATTTTATACGCGTTTTAAAAGCAAATGAAGTAAATAACTAACCTCTTTAAAAAAAGTAAACAAAAAATTTACACAATACATTTCTTTACTTCATCTTACAAAATTGATATCTTTGCTTTTTCTAAAAGACAAAATGCAACAAAGAATACCTAATTATATAAAATACATTTTTGTACAACTCTTTGCCATTGCACTATTTGCTTTTCTCTTTAGAATTGCTTTCTATTTCTTTTTTGCACAATTAAATTCTGTTTCTACATCAGAAATTCAGCAAGCATTTGGTTTGGGAATTCGATTTGATATCAAACTAGCAACATTGGTGGTTTTTCCAATGGCTATCTTATTATTTATTATCAATCAACGTTTTTTTAAAAACACCATTTATAAAAAAATAAGCACCCTATATTTTACTGTTTTCTATTTGGTACTCACCTTGTTTTACCTGGTAGATTTTGGTTATTATGATTATTTAAACATCCGTCTAGATGCTGCTTCCTTACGTTTCTTAAGCAATTTAGATATTTCTACACAGGTATTGTTTGAAAGTTACCCTGTGTATAAAGGCTTCTTTGGGTTGCTTATTTTAGGAATAGTAATTTACAAACTCAACACGTTTATCTATAAAAAATTTGCAGTTGGCACTATTCCAATTTCTAAAAAAAGAAAAGCCTTTTTTATTGTAGTTCCTTTTTTCATATTGGCATTCGGTATATATAACAGCTTTACACATTATCCGTTGCGTTGGAGTCAGGCATTTTTTTCTAAAAATCAGCCAGTAAATCAGTTTGCGTTGAATCCTATTTTATATTTCTACGATAGTTTTGCGTTTAGAAGTGATGGTTTTGACATCGAAAAAACTAAAAAATATTATCCTGCAGTTGCCAAACAACTAGGCTTACCAAAAGATAGTTTATCTTTTCAAAGAAAGGTAGTAAGAACCGATTCTATTTCTGAAACACCCAACGTAGTAATTGTGATGTTAGAATCGTTAGGAGCTGCACCTATGAGTTATTTTGGAAACCCTATCAATACAACACCAAAAATGGATAGCATTTTACAACACAGTGCCATTTTTGAAAATTTTTATGTTCACAAAGCAGGAACCGCTGGAAGTGTCTTTGCAAGTATTACTGGATTGCCTGATGTAGACAATGTAGAGACAGCTTCTCGAAATCCGATGGTGATTGATCAACGCATTATATTTGATCAGTTTAAGGGATATGAAAAATTGTATTTTTTAGGGGGAAGTGCAAATTGGGCTAACATTCGCGGAATTTTTCAATCGAACATCACCGATTTAAAAATCTTTGAAGAAGGAAGTTATCAGGAAGAAAACCGGGCAGATGTTTGGGGAATTGATGATTATGAATTGTTTAAAGAGTCGGACAAAGAATTGCAGAAATTACATCAACAAAACAAGCCTTTTATAGCTTATATACAAACGGCAACCAATCACATGCCATTTACGGTGCCCGATAAAAAAGAAACCTATAGACCTTTAAAAGAAGACGAGATTAGCAAGGAATTGTTAGAGAAATCTGGTTTTAAATCGGTAGCTCAAATCAATGCACTGCGTTATTTAGATTTTAATGTAGACGTCTTTTTAAGACGAGCAAAAGAAGCTGGATATTATGACAATACAATTTTCTTGTTTTTTGGAGATCATAACACCGCTATGAATCCTGTTGACTTTTTAGCCAAGGAAGAGTCAGCATTAGGAACCGTAGTGCATCATGTACCCTTTTTTATCCACGCTCCTAAATTTACTAAGCCTAAAGTGTATTCTAAATTTACGAAATTGGTAGATGTGGTGCCTACTGCTGCTAGTTTGGCAAACATCAACTATACCAATTACACGTTGGGTTCTAATGCATTAGACACCATTCATAGTACTGATTTTGCCTTTTTATACAAAGCCATTAAAGGCGAACCTGCAATTGGATTGTTACAAAACAATTATTATTACACCATGACTACGGTTTCTAATACTGTTAATTTGTACGATTTTAATGGAAAAGATTTGACCGACATTAAAAAAGACCATCCGATTGTTACCAAACAAATGGATAGCCTTTTAAGAGGGTATTATAATGCTACAAAGTATTTGTATTACAACAATAAAAAAACTAAGTAGCAACTATTTTTCTTGCTAAAAATTCTTCTAACTTAAAGGCATAACAGCCCAAAATTGCACCAATAGTTCCGCCTGTTAATATATCAATAGGAAAATGAACTCCTAAATACAATCTGCTATAAGCAAAAAATAACGGGAAAATAAATATAAATTTAATGTACTTGTAGCTGTCTTTTAACAATAGATATACAAACACAGAAAAGGTCATCGAAGTCGTTGCGTGTCCAGAAGTAAAACTATAGCTCTGCGGTGTAATTAATGTTCTTAATAAATGATTGATACTTGTATCGTTATTGGGGCGTAGGCGTTCAAAAATACCACGAATAACATTGGTAAATTGATCAGAAAACGCAACCAATAAACTTACAAAAAGCACTAAAAACAGTCCTCTTTTCCAGCCAAATTTTTTAAACATTAAAAAGATAATAAGCAAAAACAATGGAGCCCAGTTCAGTTGATTGGTAATAAATAACCAAAACGGATCCCATTGTTTACTTCCTAAATTATTTAAGTAGATAAGGATTTGTTTGTCTTTTTGTAATAAGATATCAAACATAGATTACTTCCCTACTTTTAAAATTTCCAATTCAAAAATTAAATCAGATTTCTCTGGAAAAGGCCCATAAGCTCTTTCTCCATATCCTAAGTTATATGGTATAAACAAACGTACTTTTTCGCCCTCTACCATATTTACTATTGCTTCATTAACACCAGCAATCATAGGTTGTTGACTTAACGTAAATGTAAAAGGTTTACCTCCAAAAGTAGATTGAATTGGTTTTCCTGTTGCCAACATCATATTATAATGAATTGTTGCTGGAATATTAAGTGAGAACTTCTTCCCTTTCCCTTTTTTAAGTGTTAGAATACGTAATCCTGAAGCTGTTTTTGTAGCATCATCAATTCCTTGTGTTTTCTGAAAAGCAGCGGCAGCTTTTTTTGCTTCTTCAATTCGTTTTTGTTTTGCTAGCACAGAATTTTCAATTTCTGTTGTAAAAACTTTTCCTGCATCAAATCCTTTTGCTTTATTACCAACTCTAATGATTGATACTTTTTTGATTGTATCTTTTTGTGCAATTGCATTCACAACATCTTGTCCTTTTTCAACCTTACCAAATACTGTATGTATTCCGTCTAACCAAGGCGTAGCTTTATGTGTAATGAAAAATTGACTTCCGTTAGTTCCAGGCCCACCATTTGCCATAGAAAGCACTCCAGCTGCATCATGTTTATACTTTAAATTTCCTAAAGAATCTTTTGGAAATTCGTCTTCAAACTTATAACCTGGACCCCCTGTTCCGTTTGCTAAAGGATCACCACCTTGTATCATAAAATCTTTTGAAACTCTATGGAAAGTTAATCCGTCGTAATATTTTTTACCTTTTAAAGAGTCTGTTACATTTGGGTTATCTCCTTCGGCCAAAGAAACAAAGCTAGAAACCGTTAAAGGCACATCTTCTTCATATAATTTAAGTAAAATATCTCCTTTATTCGTTTCGATATCTGCATAAAGCCCGTCTTTTAAGTCAGGGTATTTTGCTGGTTTACAAGCAGCCACAAGTAAAATTGCAGCTACAAAAAAGAATTTAAAAAATTTCATAATGTATATTAATTGTTATTTGGTTTTACTATTTCTACCAATTCAATGTCAAATACCAAAGCGGTAAATGGTTGAATGTCACTACTTTTATAGGTTGATCCGTACGCTAATTCTTGAGGAATAAAGAAGCGGTATTGTGCTCCTTCTTTCATTAATTGCAATCCTTCTGTCCAACCTCTGATTACTCCGTTTACTTGAAAAGTTGAAGGCTCATTATTGCTACGTGAACTTTCAAATACTGCCCCGTTTATTAATTTTCCAGTATAATGTACCTTAACTGTAGAAGTAGAGGTTGGTTTTTCACCTTTTCCTTCTTTTAAAATTTCATATTGCAATCCGCTTTTGGTGGTTATGATGCCTTTTCTATTTTTATTATAGGCTAAAAACTGCTCACCTCTTTTTTTAACATCAGCAAATTTTTTCTCAACTGTTGCTTTCGATTTTAGTTGTTGTCTATTAATCTCTTCAATCCTTTTTTGTTTAGCGTAGGTATTGATGATATTTAAATCTTTGGGGTTTAATAACAAACCTGAAGAATCTATTGCGTTTAAATATCCTTGAATAAATAGATCTGTATCAATTTTCCCTAAATTAGATTTAATTTTTACAGCAATGTCAAAACCTAGCGCATAACTTACAGAATCTAATTTAGAATCTAACTTTTTGGTTTCGTATTTGTTATTACAAGAAACAATTGTTACGCTTAAAAAAGCAAATACTAATAATTTAAAAACTTTCATCTTTTAATTAATTTTGTTTGATTGATATTAATGTTACTGTACTTTTTATTGTTTGATTGATTCCTATTTTATTTTCATCTCCAACTAAACCATAGGCTCTATAAGACGGAATGACAAATGTAATAGTTTCTCCTATTTTCATCAACTTTATTCCTTCTTGTAAAGCAGGTATAAAATCTTCTTTATCTATCGTGTATTTCTTTATCCCTAAGTTGTCCTTAGCATAAAAAACATTTCCGTATAAATCTGTAATATTGTAGGCTATTTCTACAACATCACCAATCTTTGGCGTTAATGTTTCCTGTGGTTTTTTAGTTTCATACGCATACCAGAAACCATAAGATGCTACATTGTATTGCTTTGTAGTATCTTGTGCTATATACCTTTCTATTGTCTTATTTTCTAGAGCTACTAACTTTTTATTTTGTGCTATCGTTTCAGACAAAATAGTTGTTGTTTTTTGAACTACAGGTCTTCTCGCTTCCTGCTCTTTACAAGAAAAAAGCAAGAGCAAACTTATAAATAAGTAGGTTTTATTCTTCATAAGAGTTTTGTAATTCTTTTGTATAATTTGGTAATAGCGAAGTGAAATATGCAACTGTTTTTTCTAAAGAAAGATCAGATTTTCCTCCAGCAGCATTATCATGCCCACCCCCATTAAAATAATTTCTAGCAAATTGATTGACCGAAAAATCACCTTTAGAGCGGAACGATATTTTGATTATTTTCTGCTCTTTATCTTCAATAAAAATAGCTGCAAAAACAATATTATTTAAAGATAGCGCATAGTTAACCACCCCTTCTGTATCCCCTTTTTTATAATGAAATTTCTTTTTTTCTTTCTCTGAAATTGTGATAAAAGCTGTTTTATATGCTGGAAATATTTTCAAATTAGACAGCGCTTGCCCAAGCAACAACAATCTATTGTACGAATTAGAATCGTACACATTGCTATGAATTTTATCGTTCTCTGCTCCTTTTTCAATTAATCGTGCAACAATTCTATGGGTTTCAGCAGTGGTAGTTCTAAATCGAAACGAACCTGTATCCGTCATAATCCCTGTATACAAACAAGTTGCAATATCTTTTGTAATGCTTTCTGTATCATTTAACATCTCTAAAAAATGATAAACCATTTGCGCTGTAGAACAAATAGAGGTGTCAGAATATAAATAGGTTGCAATCTCTTCAGGTTGCTGATGATGGTCTATTAAAGCAAAATCGTTTTCATACGCTTCTAATGTTTTTTCCATGTCATCTCCAACTCTATGCAAAGCATTAAAATCTAGTAAGAAAATAATATCAGAATTAGCAATGGCTCTTTTTGCTTGTTTATTCTGCTTATCAAATAAGAGTACATCTTTACTCCCTGGCAACCAATGTAAAAACTCTGGATACTCATTTGGCGCTACAACGGTTGCTAAATGATTCTTTGAATTAAAGTATTGACACAATGCCAAAGTAGAACCCATTGCGTCTCCATCAGGATTTCTATGTGGTACAATTACAATGTTTTTTTTTGATGATAAAAACGATTGTAATTTATGTAATTGTCCTTTCTCCATAAGCTGCGAATATACGACATAATACCAAATCTGCTAAACAAATAAATCTTAGATTTGTGTTAAATCAATTCTAAAAAACAGCACACACTTTTTAAGATAAACACATTCTGGGTTGTGATTAAAAAGAACTAAAATCTTAAAATTCGATTTCAATGCAAAAAAAGGTAGGATGCAAATGCGTGTTTAAGTGAATGTTTTACAGCAGGAACACATTCAAACTTATAATTAACTTGTAATTAACATATAAATCTGTACTTTTGCACAAAATTTTAAAATTAGAAATGGCAACAAATAGAACATTTACAATGATTAAGCCTGACGGAGTAGAAAACGGACACGTTGGAGCAATCTTAGAAAAAATTAACGCAGCAGGATTTAGAATAGTTGCAATGAAGTTAACTCAAATGACAAAAAGAGATGCAGAGGCATTTTATGCAGTACATAACGAGCGTCCATTTTTTGGAGAGTTGGTAGAATTTATGACACGTGGACCTATTGTATCGGCAATCTTAGAGAAAGACAACGCAGTTGAAGATTTTAGAGCTTTAATCGGCGCTACAAATCCAGCTGAAGCTGCAGAAGGAACTATCAGAAAATTATATGCAACTTCTATTGGAGAGAATGCAGTACACGGTTCTGATTCTGATGAAAACGCTGCTATCGAAGGAGCTTTTCATTTTGCAGGAAGAGAAATGTTCTAAGAATTTTTCTTAATATAACGCTTAACTACATAAAAACTCGATGCAAATACATCGAGTTTTTTGTTTTTTAAATTGACAAATGATAATTGATAACTGACAACAGAAATCATACCAACATAATTTTAGAAATCAACTCCTCTCCTAGTTCTTCATTCATCATCGTTATAATTTTTTCTTTTCCATAACTCAATTCTTCTCGTAAAACAGAAGATGACAAAGAAATGACCAGAGTTTTGTTTTGCAATTGCACTTTCTCTGTATACGAAACAACACCTTGCCCCATTAGTTTTGCCCAAATCTCTTCTATCTTCAATTTTTGCATTCCTTTAGAAAGGTTGTTTTCTTTGATAAAAGACCCCATTAAATCTTTTACCGAAAAAGCATTATTTTCTCTTTTTGCCATATTTGGTTTTAAGTTTTAAGTAAAATAAAAAAACATTGCAACTTTACAACTCTTTTAGGTTGTTTCTCTGAAACATTGCCACTTTGTCCCTTTTTTCAAATTTTACAACTTAAACATTTGATAGGGTTTATTACTCTTTTTAATCACTTCCTCTGTTCTTTCTGCATGCGTATCGGTAATAAAAATTTGTCCAAACTCATCTTTATTAACCAAATTAATTATTTGTGAAACTCTGTGTTCATCCAATTTATCAAAAACATCATCTAACAACAAAATAGGGACTACATTAGATTGCTCTTTGATAAACTGAAATTGAGCCAACTTTAACGCAATTAAATACGATTTTTGCTGTCCTTGAGACCCAAACTTTTTTATAGGGTACTCACCAATCTCAAAACTTAAATCGTCTTTATGAATACCAACCGTAGTATATTGTAAAATCTTGTCTTTTTCTAAGTTTTGTGTCAATAATTTTTCAAAAGACATAGTTTGCAGCTGACTTTTATACACCAAATTAACCGTTTCTTTATCTTCAGAAATAATTTGATATTTTTCATTAAATATCGGAACAAATCGTTCTAAAAAAGCAGCGCGCTTTTTGTAGATAATCGTACCGTAAGAAATCAATTGTTCGTCGTAAATTTTTAAATTCAGTGCATCAAAAGTTCTATTTGCAGCAAAATATTTTAAGAGTGCATTACGCTGACTTACCACTTTGTTATACTGAATTAAGCTTTGTAAATAATCTTTGTCTTGCTGAGAAATAACACCATCTATAAATTTTCTTCTTGTTTCACTTCCCTCAACAATTAAATCTCTATCCGCAGGAGAAATAATCACCAAAGGGATTTGTCCGATATGTTCAGAAAATTTTTCATACGCTTTATCATTTCTTTTTAATATTTTTTTCTGTCCTTTTTTTAAACTGCAAACAATTTTTTCATCTCTTTCGCCTAAAATATAATTCCCTTCTATCATAAAAAAATCCTCTCCATGTCTAATATTCTGCAAAGCAATCGGATTAAAATAACTTTTTGCGAAAGACAAATAATAAATAGCATCTAAAATATTGGTTTTACCAATGCCATTATCGCCCACGAAACAATTTATTTTCTCCTGAAAATCAAATGTTTGTGAAGTTATATTTTTAAAATTAACTAAAGAAATTTTCTGTAAATACATGTTTACTTATTATATAAAGTAAGAAATTGCAAATTATTGAAAATTTTGCGAATTATCTGTTTTTAAAATCCAATTAAATAAACTATTTTTGCGCCTACTAATTTTTTAGCGAAATGGCAACATACAAGAAAAGAGGATCAAAACCAAAAGACAATAGAGAACAAGCTCAAGAGCAAAGTACAACGGCAGAAGTTTTTAACACTTTAGACGAAACTGCATCGAGATCTGAGCAATGGATAGAGAAAAATAGCAAACCCTTATTTTATGGTTTGGTGCTTGTTGCTGTTATCATTTTAGGATATTTAGGGTACAATAAATATGTTATTGAGCCAACTGAAAAAGAAGCTGCAAACGAATTGTCTTTTCCGAGAAAACATTTTAACCAAGCAAACACCGTTTCTGTTGGTGTAGATTCTTTACTAAACTTAGGTTTAGACGGTGCAGACGGAAAATATGGTTTTGTAGATATTGCAAATACTTACGGAGGAACTGAAGCCGGTAATTTGGCAAACTATTACGCAGGTCTTTCGTATTTGAAATTGAAAAAATACGACAAAGCAGTTGAGTATTTAAGTAAGTTTTCTTCTGATGATATAGGTATTGGACCTGTTGCTTTAGGAGCTATTGGTGATGCTTTTGCAGATATTAACCAATACAATGATGCTGTTGATTATTATTTAAAAGCTACCAAAAAAGTAAACAACTATACAACTCCGCTATTTTTGTTCAAAGCTGGTCAGCTTTCAATGAATTTAAAAAATTACAGTCAAGCTTTAACCTTATTCAAAAGAATAAAATCTGAGTTCCCAACTTCTTATCAAGCTGGAGAAATAGATAAATATATCAGTAGTGCAGAATTTGCTGCTAAAAACTAAGCTTCATGGCTACAACAAATTTATCTTATTACGATAAAGCTACAATCCCAAATGCGAAACCGTTTCGATTTGGGATTGTTGTTTCTGAGTGGAATCCAGACATTACAAAAAATCTTCAAAAAGGAGCAATCGAAACTTTAATAGATTGTGGCGCAGAAGAAAAAAATATTGTTTCTTGGGAGGTTCCAGGTAGTTTTGAATTGGTTTTTGGTTGTAAACAAATGATCGTGTCACAAAAAGTAGATGCAATCATTGCAATTGGAAATGTAATCCAAGGTGAAACCAAACATTTTGATTTTGTTTGTGAAGGGGTTACTCAAGGAATTGTTGACTTGAATATCAAATATGATATTCCTGTAATTTTTTGTGTACTTACAGACAACACCAAACAACAGTCTATCGATAGATCTGGTGGCAAACTAGGTAATAAAGGAATTGAGTGTGCGGTTGCGGCAATAAAAATGGCAGCCTTAAGAGAGTTTTAACACGATACTTTTTAACATTTCTTGACCACTTCTATTTTATTCTGTAAATTTGACTTACAAGCTTAAGTTGGTTTGATTTTTGTAATATGAAAAATTAATAAACTTAATTTATTACACTAATTATGGGATTTTTAAAACGCACAAATAAAAAATTTAATTATAAACCTAGATTTTATCAGGGAGAAGGAAACCCTTATGAAATAAAACACAAGTTCGATGAATTTAGAACAACAACCGGAAAAAACAAAGGGTTAAAAGCAAAATTTATTACTGCGTGGGATGAATTAAAAGAATCTAGAGGAAAAGGTGTCAATAAAACCTTAGTAACCATTATTGTTATTTTAACTTTTATCTTCTTATACATTATCGACTTTGATTTATCTATCTTTTTACAATAAATAGATGTCAGATATCATTCAATTATTACCAGATCATGTTGCCAATCAAATTGCTGCAGGAGAAGTTGTGCAAAGACCTGCTTCTGTAGTTAAAGAATTGCTAGAAAATGCCATTGATGCTGGCGCATCTTCTGTAACTTTATTAATAAAAGATGCTGGCAAAACCTTAATTCAAGTTATTGATGATGGAAAGGGAATGAGTCCGACAGACGCACGATTATCTTTTGAACGCCATGCAACTTCTAAAATTAAAGACGCTCAAGATTTATTTAACATCAATACTAAAGGTTTTCGTGGAGAAGCATTAGCTTCAATAGCCGCTGTTGCGCATGTAGAGCAAAAAACAAAATTAACAGACGAACAATTAGGAACACATATAAAAATTGAGGGAAGTAAAATTACTGCTCAAGAATTGGTTTCTACACCCAAAGGAACTAGTATTTCTGTAAAGAATTTATTTTTCAACATTCCGGCTAGACGTAATTTTTTAAAATCAGACGCCATTGAAACTCGTCATATTATTGATGAATTTCAGCGTGTTGCCCTAGCACATCCATCAATTGCTTTTTTATTGCATCATAATGGTAATGAAGTGTATCATTTAAAAGAAAGCAATCTTCGAAAAAGAATTGTTGCCATATTTGGGGCAAAAATGAATGAAAAACTAGTACCAATTGATGAACAAACCGATTTAATTTCTGTAGAAGGTTTTGTTGCTAAACCAGAGTTTGCAAAGAAAAAGAGAGGCGAACAGTTCTTTTTTGTAAACGATCGATTTATCAAAAGTTCGTATCTAAATCATGCTGTTGTAAATGCTTTTGAAGGTTTGTTAGACAAAGGTGCACATCCATCTTATTTTTTATACTTAAAGGTACCAACAAGTAGTATCGATATTAATATTCATCCAACAAAAACAGAAATTAAGTTTGAGAATGAAAAAGATATTTATGCCATTTTAAGAGCCACCGTTAAACATAGTTTAGGACAATACAATGTTGCACCAGTATTAGATTTCAATAGAGATAGCACTTTAGACACACCTTATAAATTCAATACAAAAACCACTGCTACTACTCCAAAAATTACAGTAGACCCAAATTTTAATCCGTTTAAAAAAGATCAAGAAAACTACCAACCTAAAACGGTTTCTTTTCAAAAAGTAAGTCAAGATTGGGAGAAACTTTATGCTTCAACAGAAGAAATTGAAACAATAAGTCAACAAGAACTTTTTAATCAAGAACAAAGTACAGATATAGGAAAAACGTTTCAAATTCAGAAGAAATATTTATTGAGTTCTATCAAATCTGGTATGGTTTTAATCAATCAGAATTTAGCACATCAAAGAATCTTATACGAACAATTTTTAGAAAGTTTTACAGTTAATGAAGCTATGAGTCAACAGTTATTGTTTCCTGTACATATTTCATTTTCTAAAAGTGATATCGAAATGATTGATGCCATGAAATCCGATTTAGAAAATACAGGGTTTTTATTTGAATCGATATCTGATGAAGCTGTTGTTGTAAAAGGAATTCCGACTTCAATCACCGAAAGTAAAATTGTATTGATTTTAGAGGAATTATTAAACGACATGAAAATTGAAGTTCCAGAATCAAGTTATAGTCATTTTGATGTAATGGCTAAGTCTTTTGCAAAATCATTGGCCATTAAAAACGGAACAGCATTGAATAGTAAAGAACAAGAAAACTTAGTACACGATTTGTTTTCGTGTAAAGAGCCATCAACTTCTCCTTCTGGAAAAGCAACTTTTAAAACATTAACAATAAAAGAAATTGATGCTATTTTTAATAGTCATTAAAATAGATAAAAAATGGGTAGAATTACTGAAGCAATAAAGCACCTTATTATTATAAATGTCATCTTTTTTGTGGTTCCACAATTGATGCAACTAGACATTGCTCAATATTTTGCTTTGTATTTTCCTAAGAATGAGAATTTTGGAATCTGGCAATATGTAACTCATATGTTTGTGCATGGAAGTTTTATGCACATTGCATTTAACATGTATGCGTTGTGGGCATTTGGTACGCCGTTAGAGCAAATGTGGGGAAAAAATAAATTTTTATTTTTTTATTTCTCTGCAGGATTAGGTGCCGGTATTATTTACTCATTAGTCAATTATTATCAGTTTAATGGTATTTATGAGCAGTTACTAAACATGGGAGTTTCGAGTGTAGATATCCAAAACATATTAGATACTGGAAAATACAATGATGCTTTAATTTCTTTGACCAATAAAGAAATGAGTCAGTTTTATAGTCTATACCATACGCCTGCGGTAGGAGCTTCTGGTGCGGTTTATGGAATTTTAGTGGCATTCGGAATGTCATTTCCGAATGCAAAATTAGCACTGATATTTTTCCCTGTTCCGATTGCAGCAAAATATTTTATCCCTGTGATGTTGTTGGGAGATTTATTCTTTGGAGTAACAAAATATTCAATAGGAAATGTAGCACATTTTGCACACATAGGTGGGGCAATCATAGGATTTATCATTGCTTGGTACTGGAAGAAAAATCAATTTAGAATGCAATAAATGAATCTATTAGAAAACTTACAAACAAAATTTAAATATGCAAATATTGTAGAGAAATTTATCTCTATTAATGTTGGGGTGTTTGTACTAATTTTTATATTCAATACTTTAGGATACCTTTTTCAGGCAAACGTATCGATTGCAAGTTGGTTTGTTTTACCAGCAACTTTTGAAGGATTTATTACAAAACCTTGGACCATTATAACGTATGGTTTTGTGCATATAGGTTTTATACATATACTAATGAATTTAATTTCGCTGTATTTTATTGGCAATTTATTTGTTCAATTTTTTACACCAAAGCAATTTATTTCTTTTTACATATTAGGAACGTTGTTTGGCGGGATGGTTTTTATGCTTAGTTATAACTTCTTCCCTGCTTTTGCAAATGATCTTTCAAACAGTGTATTGCTTGGAGCTTCAGCGGGTGTTTCTGCTATCTTTATAGGACTGGCAACATACATTCCAAATTATCAATTTAAAATCCCACTAATTGGTTATGTTAAATTGTGGCATCTAACAGCTATTTGGGTTGCTTTAGATGTAATTCAAATTCCTGCAGGAAATGCTGGTGGAAGATTAGCGCATATTGGTGGTGCTTTATTTGGATTCTTATATGTGAATCAGGCAAGTAATACAGAAATTGCTATTTGGAGTAAAATTAAAAAGCTTTTTGTTGTAAAAAAGAATCCTTTAAAAACCGTTTATAAGTCAAAAAAAGCAGCCCAAAAAAAACAAACGACCACCACATACAAACAGCGAAAAATTAATGCAATTTTAGATAAAATTAGCAAATCGGGTTATGACACCTTGTCGAAAGAAGAAAAAGATTTTTTATTTAAACAAGGAAAATAATTGATGAAAAAAAAATCCTTTTTTGACAGCTTATTATTCCTACTGAATTCTTTATTCGCTACATTATTACTGCTTTCTTATCTTTTACCTTACATTTCTCCGAAGTCATTTTCTTTACTTGCAGTAATTAGTCTTTTTGTTCCAATTTTATTTATTGTAAACTTTTTGTTCTTCATTTATTGGCTTCTAAAATTAAAAAAACAGCTTCTAATCTCTGTTATTGTATTAAGTGTAGGTTGGTTTGCTTCTCCTCCGTTATACATAGTTTCTAATAAAAAAGTAGTTTCAAAGAATAATTTAAAGGTGATGAGCTTTAATGTAAGAATGTTTAACTTTTACAAATGGAGCTCTGATAAAGAACTTGCTCAAAAAACAATAGACTTTATTCATGAAAAATCTCCAGATATTTTAGCAATTCAAGAATTTTATACACCTCAAAAGGTTCATTTTTCGTATCCATATAATTACTTAAAAATGAAAAGTCGAAAGAATAAATTCGGATTGGCTTTATTTTCTAAATATCCAATCGTAAATTCTGGTTCATTAGATTTTAATGATAGTGCAAACAATATTATTTTTGTTGATATAGTTAAAGAACAAGACACTATTCGAGTGTATAACATTCATTTAGAATCTTTAAAAATCAATCCAAATAAAGAACATTTTGGAGAAGAAAATAATCAGAAATTATTAGGAAGAATGCAAACTACTTTTAAAAAACAAGCTTTTCAAACCGAACAATTTTTAGCACACGAAAAAAACTGGGGAGGCAAAAAAATAGTTTTAGGCGATTTTAATAATACTGCTTTTTCTTGGGTATATAGCAAAATTAAATCTGATAAAAAAGATGCTTTTATAGAGGCAGGAGAAGGTTTTGGTAAAACCTTTAATTATTTATTACCAATGAGAATTGATTTTATTTTAACAAGTACAGATATTGATATAAATCAATTTAATACTTTTAATGAAAATTTTTCTGATCACTTTCCAATTCAAGCTAATTTACAGTTAAACTAGCTGTTAAAACCATACTCACGCTCTACTTTACAAATACGTAATTGGTATTTTTTATACCATTTTAACCTTCCCAAAGCTCTAAGTTCAGTGTGTACAACGTTGTTTTTCCATTGTGAAATCGCATCTAGATTTTCCCAATAAGAAACGGTAATTCCTATTTCATTACGTGCCGATTCTATACCTAAATAACCTGGTTGCAATTTTGCTAATGCTTCCATTCTATCAGCTGCTTCTTGATATCCCTTCAAATTATCAGTCATCAATGTTGAAAATATGACTGCGTAATATGGCGGTTGTAAATGATCTATAATCATAAATATAATTAGTATTTTTGCAATCACTAAACTAATTAAACAGTTTAGTTAATAAATGTAGTACGAACATACTGAATTTTGGAAAAACTTTACATACCTGTTTCCACTTTTCAATAATGTGATTTTAAAATGAACACTGATAAAAAAGTAGCTTTTTATACCTTAGGATGTAAACTCAATTTTTCTGAAACCTCAACCATTGCACGTAATTTTATGAGTGAAGGCTTCGAACGAGTAGAATTTGACACAAAAGCAGATGTATATGTTATCAATACTTGTTCGGTAACAGACAATGCAGATAAACGGTTTAAATCGATTGTAAAATCGGCTTTAAAGCAAAATGAAGAAGCTTTTGTTATTGGTGTTGGATGTTATGCACAACTAAAACCAGAAGAATTAGCCAATGTAAATGGTGTTGATTTGGTCTTAGGAGCTACCGAAAAATTCAATGTAACAAGTTATATCAACGACTTAACTAAAAATGAAATTGGCGAAGTTCATTCATGTGAAATTGAAGAAGCCGATTCTTATGTGGGTGCCTATTCTATTGGCGATAGAACTCGCGCATTTTTGAAAGTTCAAGATGGTTGCGATTATAAATGCACCTATTGTACCATTCCGCTTGCACGTGGAATTTCAAGATCTGATACCGTAGAAAATGTCTTAAAAAATGCCAAAGAGATTTCTGAAAAAGGTATCAAAGAAATTGTATTGACAGGTGTAAATATTGGCGATTATGGAAAAGGGGAATTCGGAAATAAAAAACACGAACACACTTTTTTAGAATTGGTTAAAGAATTAGATAATGTAGACGGAATTCACAGATTGCGAATTTCATCCATAGAACCCAATTTATTAAAAGATGAAACGATTGATTTTGTGGCAAACTCAAATACGTTTGTTCCGCATTTTCATATTCCCTTACAATCTGGTAGTGATGTCTTGTTAAAGAAAATGAAACGTCGCTATTTACGCAAAACCTATACAGATAGAGTTCAAAAAATAAAAGAAACTATGCCAAATGCATGTATTGGTGTAGATGTAATTGTTGGTTTTCCTGGAGAAACAGATGAACTATTTTTAGAAACATACAATTATTTAAACGAGTTAGATATATCGTATTTACACGTATTTACTTATTCTGAAAGACCCAATACAGAAGCAGTTAATCTAGACGGAGTTGTTCCTAAAAAAGTAAGAGCAAAACGCAGTAAAATGTTGCGTGGTTTATCTGTAAAAAAACGTAGATTTTTTTATGAAAGTCAGCTAGGAAACACCACTAAAGTTCTGTTTGAAAGCGAAAATAAAGAAGGGTACATCAACGGATTTACAGAAAATTACGTGAAAGTAAAATCGCCTTGGAATCCAGCATTGGTAAATACCATTCACCAAATTACCTTAACAAGAATTGATGATGATGGTTTGGTTCGATTTGATTTTGAAAATGAAAAAGTAGCACTAATTTAAATACTTTTTAATCAAGAAAGCAATGTCATTCCTGCTTTCACAGGAATGACAAAATAAAAATACATTTCTCACAGTATTTATCACTATATTTAAAAATGACTAAAACACACATCTATTTTGTTCCCGGAATGGCTGCAAACAGCAAAATATATGAGTTCTTAACGCTAGACAAAACGTTGTTCGAATGTCATTTTTTAGAATGGAAAATTCCGCTTTCAAAAGACGAAAGCATTGCATCCTATGCACAAAGAATGTGTGATGATATTTCGCATAAAAATCCAGTACTTATTGGAGTTTCATTTGGAGGAGTTATAGTACAAGAAATGAGTAAACTCATGGCTGTTAAAAAAGTTATTATCATCTCTAGCATCAAAAACAATCAAGAGCTTCCAAAACGTTTAAAATTGGTAGAAAAAACAAAGGTGCATAAGTTGTTTCCTGCTAAATTTATCGAGAACATAGACGCCTACATTGATATGTTTTTAGGCGATTATCAAAAGAAGAAATTTCAAACCTATAAAAAGTACATGTCTGTAAGAAATGCTGACTATTTACATTGGGCAATTGTTACCATTCTACATTGGCAACAATCAGAATCGTTAGAAAATATTGTACACATTCATGGCACAAGAGATGAAGTTTTTCCAATAAAACACATTACAAATAGTATAGAAATTGAAAACGGCACCCATGTTATGATCATTACTAAAGCTAAAAAAATTACTTCTGCTATTAGTAGTGCTTTAATTTGCTAAAGCGTCATGGTTTTTATATTTTTATAAAAAACATTTTTTATCATGACAAAATCTACACGTTTTCTATCAATTATTAGTTTTTTAATTTTAACTGTTGTTTTTATCAATGCGATAAGCACTGCGAAGATTCAGCCTCAAAAAAACACAAGCGATACTTACCAAATTAAAGCGTTGAAATTATCGTCTGATTTAAATTTAGCTGGAGAACGCGTTCCGCTTGAAAAACCTGATATCAAAGAGCGAATGGATAGAGAATTGTTGGTCAATACCTATTGGCAGTCTAACGGTTTGTTATTGATTAAAAGAGCTAACAAATACTTCCCGATTCTAGAGCCATTGTTAAAAAAATATGGATTGCCAGATGATTTTAAATATTTGGCAGTGGCAGAAAGTGCCTTGATTGATGAAACTTCTTCTGCTGGAGCTGCTGGAATGTGGCATTTTATGAGAGCAACCGGAAAAGAATATGGATTGGAAATTAATAGAAATGTGGATGAGCGTTACAATATCGAAAAATCGACAAAAGTAGCGGCAGAATATTTAAAGAAATCAAAAGAACGTTTGGGTAGTTGGACCCTAGCTGCTGCGGCATACAATGCAGGAAATTATGGTATTGCAAAACGATTAAAAACACAAGGTGTAACCAGTTATTACGATGCATTATTACCCGATGAAACCGAACGCTATGTATTTAGAATTATCGCTTTAAAAGAAGTCTTATCAAATCCGAAAGCATACGGATTTATCTTTGATGAAAATGATTTATACACCTTGCCAAAAACCAGAACGGTACAAGTTGATACTGTTATTACCAACATTGCCAATTTTGCAAAAAGTTTCGGAACCAACTACAAAGAATTAAAACTACACAATCCTTGGTTGCAAGAAAACAAACTCAATAACAAATCTCGTAAATTGTATGAGATTAAGATTCCGGTGAAATAATGAATTCTTTATTGAAATAGCGTTAATAAGTTTATATATTCAAATACATGAATAGTATTGATTGGATAGGTTTTATTGGAGTTTTTCAAATACTACTAGCCTATATATTACATGTATTTGGTAAATTAAAAAGCAACCATTTAGCTTTTATTTTGTTAAATTTTATGGGTGCTACGATGGCGTGTTTGGCTTCCATTTTAATGGAATATCTTCCGTTTGTATTGTTAGAAGGTGTGTGGGCTTTAGTGTCTTTAATATCGCTTGCAAAGTATAAAAAGACAAACTAAATGGATTAACTAAATATTATTAAAACCTGTTTACTATTATGAGATTGCTTTACGAGTTCGTAATGACAAATAAGAACGTCATTACGAGTGCAACAGCACGAAGTAATCTGTTTATTATTTATGAGATTGCTTCGTAAAACTCGCAATGACAAATATTACAAAACCTCCTTCACTCTACCAACAATTCCAGATTCTAATTGCACTTTAATTCCGTGTGGATGATTTGGTGAGTTGGTTAAAATTCGCTTAACAATACCATCAGTCAGTTCTCCACTTCGTTGATGGTGTTTTTGTAGAACATTCACTTCTAATCCAACTTTAATATTTGCTCTTTTCGTTCCGTCCATTAGAATTGTTCTTTTACGGTATTAAATTCGGTCATCATTTCATCAATGACTTCTTTGGCAGTTTTTATATCATGAATCATTCCGGCTACTTGCCCAATTTCTAATTCGCCATTTTCTAAATCGCCTTCAAAAATTCCTTTTTTAGCTCTTGCTCTACCTAACAATTCTTTAATTTCTTCAATCGTCGGGTTTTGCTTATACAATTCTTGGATTTGCTCGTAAAACTTGTTTTTTACCAAGCGCACTGGCGCTAATTCTTTTAAGGTCAATTTGGTATCGCCATCTTTAACATTGACAATGGTTTGTTTAAAATTGGCATGTGCAGAAGATTCTTTGGTTGCTGCAAACCTACTACCTACTTGAACACCGTTTGCTCCCAATACCATTGCTGCTAACATGGCACGACCAGAACCGATTCCGCCTGCAGCAATCACAGGAATTTTCACCTGTTCTTTGACCATCGGAATTAAGGTAAACGTAGTAGTTTCTTCTCGTCCATTATGTCCACCCGCTTCAAAACCTTCACAAACCACAGCATCCACTCCGGCTGCTTCTGCTTTTAATGCAAACTTTACAGAGCTCACGACATGCACCACAGTAATTCCTTTTTCTTTTAAAAAGGTAGTCCACGTTTTTGGATTCCCTGCAGAAGTAAAGACAATTTTAACGCCTTCTTCTACAATGATGTCCATGATTTTTTCAATATCTGGATATAACATAGGTACATTTACACCAAATGGGGTATCGGTTGCTTTTTTACATTTCTGAATGTGTTCTCTCAACACTTCAGGATACATAGAACCTGCGCCAATTAAACCTAAACCACCCGCATTAGAAACGGCAGATGCTAATTTATATCCAGAAACCCAAATCATTCCGCCTTGAACAATGGGATATTGTATATTAAAAAGTTGAGTAATATTATTCTCCATTATTTTTTAATCAGTTTAATCGTTTTTTGCTGATTTCCATTCGTGATTTTTAAAATGTAAATTCCAGAATTCAATTCAGAAACATCTATGGTTTTAGAAATTAAGTTGCTTTTTTCAAACACTTTTTTTCCGATCACATTAAAAATCTGAATTTGGGTGTTTTCTAGTTTTTGTCCATCAATTTGAAGGATAAACGAATTGGTAAGTGGATTCGGAAAAACAGCAAGGTCTTTTAAAAAATCTACTTGATCAACTGCCAACACGGTATATGCTTTTTGAAAATCTGGAACTCCATAACCATATTGAGATTGTAAACTTGGATTGTTATATCTATCTGCAGATTCTCTAATTTTCTGCATAATTTGCAGATTGGTTAAATTTGGAAATGCTTGCCAAAAACAAGCCACAACCCCTGCCATTATTGGAGAAGAATAGGATGTTCCATTTCCTGTTTTAGGGATATCAAACACCTCATCAATGATTGTTGCACTTTCACCTTGTGCCAATACATCTGGTTTTATGTTGTTATCTGATGTTGGGCCATATGAGCTAAATGGAGCGATTACCTTTGTAATATTAACCGCACCAACTGTAAAAACAGTGGATACATCTGCAGGAGCATTTATGTATTTCCATACTTTATTTCCTTCATTTCCAGCAGAAACAACAATGATCATTCCACGAGAAACCCCAATTTCTGCACCAAGAGAAATAAAGGTTGTTTTTCCATTCATGTCTGCATAGGTATAATTATAATTTGAGTTGTCAAAAGTGGTGTATCCCAACGAAGTGTTGATCACATCTACACCTAAACTATCTGCTTTTTCTGCAGCTTCTACCCATAGTGTTTGCTCTAAAGGAGCTTCATTTACAGGATCTTCTGTTCTAAATAAATAATAAAAAGCGTCTGGTGCGGTTCCCACAAATTGGTTATAAATATAGCCCGCTATAGTAGAAAAAACTTTGGTTCCGTGGCTATTGATTAATGTAGATCCATTGTATTCTTTTATATAAAAATCGTTGCTTCGTTTTAAGAAATCGTAACCACCTAAAATTTGATTGTTATCTCTCACTCTTTTAAAAGCATTTAATGTGTTTACATTCGGAAAACCATTGTCTATTACTGCAATATACATTCCAGTTCCTGTAAAACCTTTTTCATGTAAAAAATTGCCTTTTAGCATCTCTATTTGATTTGCTGCATTGCCATAATTAAAGGTTGTTGTAGTTTCTACAAACTTATTTTTCTTTGGCTTTTGAATCGGCTTTATCAAAGAAACTCCTTTTGCGTTTAGACTTCTGTTTGCAAATTCGATTCTTTCAATAAAAGTAAAAGTGGTTTTTAAATTGTTGATATTCGATTGTGTTCCTTGAACTTGAATGGCATTTAACCATTTCGATTTTGCCAACACGGTAATTCCTGTTGCATTTTTTATTTGGTTGTAGTAGGTAGCTTCAATAGGTGCATCTTTAGTATCTAAAGCTATATTTTGCCTAGTTCTACGATCTAAAGCTCGTTGAGACAACATCGTTAATGGAGAAGCTAAAAACGTTGAAGCATTGGGTTTGTCTTTCAAAAAAACCCAAGCATCTTCTTGAGCAACTAATTGAAAACACCATAAAAATGCTATTAGGGGAAACAGTTTTTTCATCAACTTAAATTTATAAGTCGAAAATACTACTTTTTTAAAAATTATGAATTGTAATTACGAAATAACTCCAGAACCCAACAATTCTTCATTTTGATACCAGGCTACAAATTGCCCTTCTGTAATGGCTGATTGTTTATTCACAAATTCTACATACAAACCATTTTCTACTTTGTACAACATTGCTTTTTCTAATACTTGTCTGTAACGAATTCTAGCTTCAACTTCTATAGATTCACTTGTTTTTAAGGTTAAATCTTCACGAATCCAATGCAATTCTTCATTAGACACAAACAACACATTTCTATACAATCCGGGATGATTTTTACCTTCTCCAGCATAAATCACATTTTCTACAACATCCGTCTCAATAACGTATAAGGCTTCTTTGGTACCACCAACGTTCAATCCTTTACGTTGCCCTTTTGTAAAATAATGCGCTCCTTGATGCTTCCCAACAACTTTTCCGTCCTCTTGAGAATAGTTAAATTTTGTTGCATAAAAAGCTAATTCCTCTTCTTTTTTTGGAAAAGTCGGAATGGTTCTCTTATAGATCTCTGAATCAGCAGGAATGGTAACAATTAAGCCTTCTTTTGGTTGTAATTTTTGTTGTAAAAATTCAGGTAAACGCACTTTACCAATAAAACATAAGCCTTGAGAATCTTTCTTTTCTGCAGTTATTAAATCAGCTTTTTTAGCAATTTCTCTAACTTCTGGTTTGGTGAGTTCACCAATAGGAAACAATGCTTTAGAAAGTTGTTTTTGTGACAATTGACATAAAAAATACGATTGATCTTTATTGACATCTTTCCCTGCCAATAATTTATATACAGGATTTCCGTTAATTATTTCTTCACCTTTTCTACAATAATGACCAGTTGCTACATAATCTGCTCCCAGATTTAATGCAATATCCATAAAGACATCAAACTTTATCTCTCGATTACATAAAATATCCGGATTTGGAGTCCTTCCTTTTTCATATTCATCAAACATATAATCTACAATACGCTCTTTGTATTGCTCACTTAAATCAACAACTTGAAAAGGGATTCCTAATTTATCAGCAACAATCATAGCATCGTTACTATCTTCTAACCAAGGACATTCATTAGAAATGGTTACAGAATCATCGTGCCAGTTTTTCATAAACAACCCGATAACCTCATACCCTTGTTCTTTTAACAAATAAGCGGCTACACTACTATCTACTCCACCAGAAAGACCAACAATTACACGTTTCATTTTTACTAAAATTGACTGCAAAGATACAAATCAATTGGGAGATAAACCTATTGAATTAACTGATGTATTGATAATGAAAAGCTATTTAGTTTTTTTGTTTTACGGAATTCTTCAGGGTTTCTTTCCTTTTGTTATCACTTACCATTTCTCCATCTATATAAAACTCCCATTTCCCGATACGTTTCCCGTTTTTATAAACGCCCTTTTCTTTTAGTTTCCCATTTAATTCATAGTATTTTGCCAGTCCATTTTCTAAACCATTTTCAAAAGTTACTTCTTCTATCAAGATTTTTTTATCAGAATACTTTTTAGAAACACCATGTAGTTTTCCCTTTTTGTATTCAGATTCTTCTGCTTTCTTTCCATTACTTTTAAAATAGATAGTTACTGTACCTTCTAATTTTCCGTCATCATAAAATTCTTCAGAAAAAACAGATCCTTTATTAAAGTAATAGGTCCATTTTCCAACTCTTTTTTTGCCTATATGCGTTCCTATCACCCGTGTTTTTCCGTTTTGATATAAATAGGTAATAGCAACAGAATCAGAATATTTTTTGAATATTTTAATGGCTTCTGGATAAGCAGAATAACGAATATTGTAAAACTTAAAAGTACCAACTTCTTTTCCGTTTTCAAACTGACCTGTGTATTTAATTCTGTTATTAGGGTAGTATTTTTTCCAAGGTCCTGTTCGCTTTTTGTTTTCGTTAAACTGATTATAACTCTGAGCAACAACTACTTTTCCACTTAAAAAAAGCGTAAAAAGAGAACAAACAAAAAATAGTCTTTTTATATTTATCATCATCAAAGTATTATCATTCAAAGATACGTAACTAAGCATATTATGGATAAAGAATTTTTGATTTCTGCGTTAAAATCTATTGAAAACGCTAAAAGAGAAAACAGAGATAAGGTGGCAAATATTGTGTACAATCATAAAGAATTGTTTAAATATTTGGTTGAATTAACTTTTTTAGTTGATGATAAAATATCTATCAAAGCTGCTTGGATTCTAGAATGGATGTGTACCCATGGCAATTTACCATGGATCCTTCCTCATTTAGATGAATTTACAAAGAACATCTCTACACTACATTTTGATAGCGCTATTAGACCTTGTGCTAAAATTTGCGAACAAATAGCAAAGGCTTTTACTTCAAAAAAGGAAAATGAATTTCAATCAACTTTAACACCTGAACATATAGATGCTATTATAGAAACCGGATTTGATTGGTTAATTACTCCTCAAAAAATTGCTGTTAGAGCTTATACAATGCATACATTGTATTTATTTGGTTTGCAAAAAGATTGGATTCACCCAGAATTAGAGCATTTAATTACAACAAAAATCATTAAAGAAAGTAAAGGTTGTAAATCCAGAGGAACACATATTTTATCATTGATAAAAAAGCATCAAAAAATCTAGAATTTACACTATAAAAGTTTCTTTAAATCAGTATTTTTGCACAACACAACACATCGAAAATGAACTTATCTGAATTAAACGCAATCTCTCCAATTGATGGAAGATATAGAAATAAAGTAGCAAAATTAGCTGATTACTATTCTGAAGAATCTTTAATTAAATATCGTGTAAAAGTAGAGATCGAATACTTTATTGCTTTATGTGAAATTCCACTTCCTCAATTGAATGATTTCAATACAGATTTATTTTCTGAGTTAAGAAAAATATATGAAGATTTTTCTACAGCAGATGCCCAAAAAATTAAGGAAATTGAAAAAGTTACCAATCACGATGTAAAAGCTGTTGAGTATTTTATAAAAGAAGAATTTGACAAACTTGGCATACAGGATTTTAAAGAGTTTATTCATTTCGGCTTGACTTCACAAGACATCAACAATACTGCAATTCCACTTTCAATTAAAGATTCAGTTAAAGATGTTTATATACCTTTATATCAAGAACTTATAAAAAAAATAAAAGAACTATCTATTGAATGGAATGAGGTCTCTATGTTGGCTAGAACACACGGGCAACCAGCATCTCCAACACGTCTTGGAAAAGAAATAAATGTGTTTGCTGTTCGCTTAAACGAACAATTTAAAACCTTATTAACCATACCAAACGCAGCAAAATTTGGAGGAGCAACAGGAAATTACAACGCACACCATGTTGCCTATCCAACGATTGATTGGAAAGCATTTGGAACTCGTTTTGTAGAAGAAAAATTAGGTTTACATCATTCGTTTCCAACGACACAAATTGAGCATTACGATTATATGGCTTCTTTGTTTGATTGCTTAAAAAGAATCAACACTATTATCTTAGATTTAAACAAAGACATCTGGACGTATGTTGCAATGGATTATTTCAAACAAAAAATTAAAGCTGGAGAAATTGGTTCATCTGCAATGCCACACAAAGTAAATCCGATTGATTTTGAAAACTCAGAAGGAAATTTAGGAATTGCAAATGCGTTGTTTGAACATTTAGCTGCTAAATTACCAATCTCTAGACTACAAAGAGATTTAACTGACAGCACTGTTTTAAGAAATGTTGGTGTTCCGTTTGGACACACATTAATAGGTTTTACCTCTACTTTAAAAGGGCTAAATAAACTCTTATTGAATAAAGAAAAATTTGAGCAAGATTTAGAAAATAATTGGGCTGTAGTTGCCGAGGCAATTCAAACAATCCTTAGAAGAGAAGGGTACCCAAACCCTTATGAATCCTTAAAAGGTCTTACAAGAACTAATGAAAAAATCACTCAAAAATCTATTGCTAACTTTATTGACACCTTAGAAGTTTCAGAAGCTATCAAAAACGAACTAAAAGTTATAACACCCGCAAATTTTACAGGAATCTAATGAAAAAAAATATTATCATACTTTTTGCCTTAACAGTAGTTTTTTCTTGTAAAGAGCCTGTTATTATTGACAATAACAATCAGTTTAAAGTGGGGGTTTTTGAAATTCCTGCAGGAAAAGGCTATAGTAAAACAATTATAACTAGAAAAGACAGTATTCAAATTGAAGAATACACGAAAACAATTTCAATCTCAACAGACATTACAGTTACTGAAAGAGTAGAGAAACATATTGACACATTGTTTATTGAATGGAAAAACAACTTTTCATACATCTTACGAATGAAAAGTCCGAAAACAAGCTTAGACAAAGACAAAATTTTTGTCAACATAAATAAGGTTACAGACAGTTCCTACAGTTTTACTGCAAAAATTGGTTTTTCTAAATACAAACAAACAGGTATCGTTTATAAAGTTAAAGATTGATGGAGATATTTGCAGATATTGATACTTGGATTGCCTTATTAACACTTACTTTTTTAGAAATTGTTTTAGGAATAGATAATATTGTTTTTATTTCTATAGCCACCAATAAATTACCAAAAGAACAACAAAGAAAAGGAACAAATATTGGACTGCTTTTAGCAATGGTTTTTAGAATCCTATTACTACTTGGAGTATCCTATTTAATTGCGATGAAAGATCCTTTTTTAAGCATTCATAACTCCTGGTTAAGCACCGATATTACTGGGCAAAGTATTATATTAATCCTCGGAGGAATCTTCTTACTTTATAAAAGCACTAGTGAAATTCATAATAAAGTAGAAGGTTCAGTAAAAGAAAATACTCCCAAAAAAATGGCTTCTACCCTATCAAAAGTCATCATTCAAATTGTATTAATTGATATCGTTTTCTCATTTGATTCTGTATTAACAGCAGTTGGAATGACAAACGGAACTGAAGGGGCTCTAATTATAATGATTACAGCAGTAATCTTTTCTATGATTATTATGATGTTGTTTGCAAATCCAGTTGGTCAATTTGTAAATACGCACCCAACGGTACAAATGCTTGCTTTATCTTTTTTAATATTGATAGGGTTTATGCTAATAACTGAAGGAGCTCATTTGGCAAACACTATAATTTTTAACAATAATATAGGAACTGTTCCAAAAGGATATTTATATTTTGCCATCGCTTTTTCATTAGGTGTAGAAGCATTGAACATGAAAATTAGAAAAAAAAGAGACTAATCAATTATCAAAAATTTTAAGAAACATATCATCCTTTTCAGTGTATTCTTGTTATTGACGCCTTCAATAATACAATTAGCGCATACCTTAGAAAATCATAAACACACTATTTGTTTTTCTAAAGAAGTAAAACACATACACCAGAAAGATTTAGATTGTTCTTTTTTACATAGACAGCTACAAACATTTAGCATAGATTTTCCATCTAATTACGATGTAGTACCACAACAATTTTATACAACTTTATTTACAACAACCTCACAAGAAAAAGTAGTTGAAGTTGTTTCCAAAAAAAACTCTCGAGGCCCACCTTCTTTTATTGTTTAACAAATAATGTCAATATTAAATTGACAAAAAAATTTAGTATAACAATAAATAATATCACATGAAAATAGTATTAAAAGCTTTGCTTTTTATAAGCTTTATTTCTGCTACAGCACAAAATAACATCACCGGAACTGTAACAGACGCAAATAAAAACCCTTTAATGGGGGTTGAAATTTACACCACAGAATTTCATAAAGGAACTATTACCGATGAAAACGGAAAGTATTCACTAAAAAATTTACCGAATGGAAAAGTAAAAATTTCTTTTTCATTCATTGGTTTTGAAACACAAACAAAAACGCTAGATTTTAACTCAAAAAACAGAAATTTAGACATAACTTTATTAGAAGCTGTATTTACTATAGACGAAGTTATCATTTCTACTCCTTTTAATAAACTACAATCAGAAAATGTAATGAAGGTAGAACGGCTAACTGCATTAGCAATTAAAAGAACTGGCTCAGCAACATTAATGTCTGGCTTAGAAAAAATTGCTGGTGTTTCACAAATTTCTACAGGAACCTCTATTGGAAAACCTGTAATAAGAGGCTTAAGTGGAAATAGAGTCTTAGTGTATGCACAAGGTGTACGTTTAGAAAATCAACAATTTGGAGACGAACATGGGCTTGGCCTAAACGATGCTGGAGTAGAAAGCATAGAAGTTATAAAAGGCCCCGCTTCTCTACTCTATGGTTCAGATGCTCTAGGTGGTGTTCTGTATTTAAATCCTGAAAGATTTGCTCCAGAGAACACAACAAATGGTTATTTTAATGAGCAATTCTACAGCAACACATTAGGGAGCAATACCTCGGTTGGATTTAAAACTTCTTCAGAAAAATGGAAGTTACTGGGACGTATTAGTGAAAATTTTCATTCAGATTACAAAACGCCTAATAGCAATCGTGTAAGCAATACTAGGTTTAAAGAAAGAGATTTTAAAATTGGTTTAGGGTATAATTCAGAAAGCTATTCAAACGAATTCAGATATAATTTAAACAGATCGTTTTTAGGTATTACAGAAGGAATTGGAATCCAATCTACAGATTACACTCCTGAAGAACCTTATCAAAAAGTAGACAATCAGATTTTTAGCTTACACAATCATTTCTTTTTTGGAAATTCAAAATTAGATATCGATTTAGGATACATAATAAATGATAGAAAAGAATTTGAAGAGCACCCTGTTGGAGAAGCGCATAACGAAGATGAAGAAGCTGCTATGGCCTTAAAATTGAGAACGTTTAATTACAATGTAAAATACAATTTACCCACCTTTAAAAATGGTATTGAAAGTATTTTAGGGGTACAAGGAATGTTTCAACAGAATAAAAATTTTGGAGAAGAATTGTTAATTCCGAATGCAAAAGTAAATGACCTCGGTTTATTTTATACCATTCACAAACAATTTAAAAGTTCTTCTTTACAAGCTGGAATTCGTTTTGACACTAGACAGCTACAAACCGAAAAGCATATTGTAGTTCATGGTGCCGATACACATGTTTTTAATCCTTTAGATAAAAACTACACAAGCTTTACCGCTTCTTTAGGGTATAAATTTACGTTGTTTGATAAAATTACAACTAGAATTAACACCGCCAGCGGATTTAGAGCGCCTAATTTGGCAGAATTAACTTCAAAGGGAGTTCATCACGGTACAAATCGTTTTGAGGTTGGAAATGCAGACTTAGACACTGAAAAGAACATTCAATTAGATGTATCATTAGAATACAAAACAGATCATATAGAGTTTTTTGGTAATGGTTTTTACAATCAGCTAAACGATTATATATTTTTAGCTCCAACAGGAGCAATTGAAGACGGTACACCTGTTTTTAAATACACACAGCACAATGCAAAATTGTATGGAGGAGAATTTGGATTTCATTTACATCCGCACCCTATAGATTGGCTGCATTTAGAAAGCAGTTTTGAAATGGTTGTTGGTAAACAACAAAATGGTGATTATCTACCTTTAATACCAGCAAACACATTTAAAAACACATTGAGAACAGAGTTTAAAATAAACGATTGGTTAAAAAATGGATATACTAATTTAACAGTTACATCTACACTATCGCAAAAAAACGTTGGCATATTTGAAACCGCTTCTGATGGCTATCATTTGGTTTCTTTAGGTTTTGGTGGAGACATTGAATTAAATTCTTTAAAATTCAACACTACATTTTCTGTAAATAATTTACTTGACACCAAATACATTCATCATTTATCTCGATTAAAATCGGATGGAATTTTGAATGCAGGAAGAAATATTGTTTTGGGAGTGAGTTTTAAAATTTAAACTCTTAAAAAAAAGAATAATTTGAAAGAGGCTTTGCATTTTGCAAAGCCTCTTTTTTTTTATGAACCCATAAAGCTTAAATTTCATACCTTAGCAATATTAGCATCAATATGTAATCAAACTTCCAAATGAAACTTTTAAAAACTGCATATATTATCATTTTAGTATGTATTGTAAATAGCACCTATTCTCAACAAAAAAGAGTTCGAGATTATGGTATAGAAGTAGGTGTCTTAAAACCGGGGAAAAACAATGCAATCACTGATGTTTTTGGTGTAAAAGTTGGACATACAACGCTTGTTGATGGTAAAAACATTAGAACTGGAGTTACCGCAATACTTCCGCATTCAGAAAACCTTTTTCAATATAAAGTGCCTGCTGCAATTTATCTAGGGAATGGTTTCGGAAAATTAGCTGGTTACAGTCAAGTTAAAGAACTAGGAAACATAGAAACTCCAATTATTCTTACAAATACGTTAAGTGTTCCTGCAGCTTCAAATGCTTTAATTACCTATACTATCAATCAACCAGAAAACAAAAATATTGGCTCTGTAAATCCAGTTGTCGGAGAAACAAATGATGGTTATTTAAACGATATTAGAGAAAGACACGTAAAAGAAAAACATGTCTTAGATGCAATTAACAAAGCAAAAACCGGAATCGTATCAGAAGGTAATGTTGGCGCAGGAACAGGCACCATATGTTTTGGTTATAAAGGCGGAATTGGAACATCGTCAAGAGTACTTCCTAAAAACCATGGCGGATATACCGTTGGTGTTTTAGTGCAAACAAATTTTGGAGGTGTTTTTGAATTAAATGGAGTTCCTGTTGCAAAAGAATTGGACAATTACCCTAGAAGTTACACCTATGATGTTGATGGCTCTTGTATGATTGTTGTCATGACGGATGCTCCTTTAAGTTCTAGAAATTTAGAACGCTTAGCAAAACGTGCAATTATGGGCTTGGCTAAAACAGGTGGAATAGCATCAAATGGAAGTGGCGATTATGTAATTGCTGTTTCAACTGCTAAAGAAAATAGAATTCCATACAAAAGCAACTTTAAACTATTAGACAAAAAAGAATTGCGAAATGGTGTAATGTCTCCTTTATTTTTAGCAACCATAGAAGCAACCGAAGAAGCCATTTTAAATTCACTTTTTGCAGCAGAAACAACTATAGGTCGAGACAATCACAAAATTGAAGCTTTACCTAAAGGCAAGGTTTTAGAAATTGTAAAAAAATACAACGGAATTAAAAAATAATTATTGAACGTATTTTGTTTTCTTTATGGTACTTAACACAATAAAAGAGGCTAAAAAGAAAATCGCTAAACACAATACACTCCATTGCATGGAGTCTGTAACAGAATACAACAAACCGTAAACAAAAGTCCCTAATACAATAGCTATTTTTTCGGTCACATCGTAAAAACTAAAATAAGTTGCATGGTCTTGAGTTACTGGCAACAACTTAGAATAGGTAGATCGTGTTAACGATTGTATAGCTCCTTGAACTAACCCTAACAAGCCACCTAGGCCATAAAAATACAGCGCAACATTTTCTTGACTTTTATCTAACATAAAAGCAGAAAAACAAACCAACATCCATGTTAATATGGTGATTTTAATTGCTTTGATATTTCCGTATTTTTCTGAGATTCTAGAAAATATTGCTGCTCCAGCAATGGCAACAATTTGCACTAATAAAATAGTGACAATTAAATTCATAGCAGGTAATTCTAATTCACTAGAACCAAAAATAGCAGCCATTAAAATAATGGTTTGCACACCAATACTTAACAAAAAGAATGAAATTAAAAATCGCTTTAAATTTGAATAATTTCGCAATTCATTCCAAACTTTTTTCAATTCTTTAAAACCTTTCCAGATATAATCTTTTTCTGGTTTTCTATCATAAATATCTTCTGGTAATCTTCTAAATGTGATTTGCGCAAAACCAATCCACCACAGACCTACCATTACAAAAGAAATACGTGAAGCCATTCCAGAAGTGATCCCGAATGTTTCTGGCATTTGTATCATTACTAAATTGACAATCAATAGAATAACCGAACCTGTATATCCGTATATAAATCCTTTTGCACTTGCTCTATCTTGTTGCTCTGGTTTTGCAACTTCAGGTAAATAGGCATTGTAAAAAACGATACTAGACCAAAAACCAATACTTGCAAAAATGGTAAAAATAATTCCAATCCAAACAGTATCTATACTGTCAAAAAAATACAAACTCATTACAGAAACAGATCCTAATGCACAGAAAAATTTCATAAACTTTTTCTTACTTCCTGTATAATCTGCAATACCCGATAAGATTGGAGACATAAATGCTACAATTAAAAAAGAAAATGACAAGGCATAACTATACAAGGTATCTGGGTGATCCCAATCTGTACCTAGAAACCGAACGGTTTTCCCCTTTGTTATTGCCGTATAATACAGCGGAAAAACCGCAGTACTAATTACTAATGAATACACTGAGTTAGCCCAATCGTAAAAAGCCCAGCCATTGATCAGTTTCTTATCTCCTATTTTAAGCATGAAAGTAAAATTTAGTTAGTTTGAGAACACAAGATAAACTTTTTATTTTGCAATTAGAGTTGCGTTAAATTTTTTGGCCAGTGCTGTTGCTTCAGGTAAAAATGCTTTTAATGTATTTATTCTAGATTCATTAGAGGGATGCGTGCTTAAAAATTCTGGTTGAGAAGATTTTGCGGATCTTTTACTCATTCTAACCCAAACTTGCGCAGCTTCTTCTCCATTATAGCCAGCCATAATCATAAATATCAACCCTAATTTATCTGCTTCAGATTCGTGAGTTCTACTATACGCTAGCATACCAACTTGAGATCCGATACCATAAACCATGTTCCAAATTTCAGAATTTTTATCATCTTTTGTGCCATAGGCAACTGCAATAGACAACCCTTGTTGTGCCATTGCCTGTGACATTCGTTCTTGTCCGTGTCTTGCAAACGCATGAGCAACTTCATGCCCCATAACAGCAGCAACACCATCTTCATTGTCACAAATTGGTAGAATACCTGTGTAAAAAACCACTTTTCCACCTGGCATACACCAAGCGTTTACTGTTTTATCCTCTATCAAATTAAATTCCCATTTATAAGCATCTGCTTCTTTGCTCATATTATTTGCTCGCATAAATTTATCTACAGCAATCGATATTTTTTTACCAACTCTTTTAATTTGATTTGTTTTTTCTATGTCTTTAGATTTTGTGTTTTTTTCTAAAAACCCTTTATACTGAGCAAAACTTGCTGGTAATGCTTGTGCATCACTCACCAAGTCTAATCGTTTTCTTCCTGTGATTGGAACGGTACTACATTCTGCCAAAAATATTGACACAAAAATTAAAATCGTTATTTTTTTCAAACATCTATTCATTATTAATATCCTTTTGAACGAATGTTAAAATTACATATTCTATTTAAAATAAAATGATTTTCTTGTAAGATGATTTTAAAAACATCGACATACAGGCTAAATACGATAAAAAATGAATAAACTATTCTCTTTATTAATCATTATTACTTTTATGAGTTGCTCTACCAATGCTCAAGAGAAAAAAGCACAAAAACAGCCCTATAAAATAACTAAAACTGATACAGAATGGAGAAATATCTTATCTCCGGCTCAATATAACGTATTAAGGGAATCTGGAACAGAAAGACCTTTTTCACATCCTTACAACAACAATAAATCAACAGGCATCTATGTTTGTGCAGCTTGTAAAACACCTCTTTATGAATCTAAATACAAATACGATTCTGGTTCTGGTTGGCCAAGTTTTGACAGAGCAATTAAAAAAAATGTGGAACTTGATGTTGATTATGAAATTGGATATGCTAGAACAGAATTAAAATGCGCAGTTTGCGGAGGTCATTTAGGGCATTCTTTTGAAGACGGACCCAAAGAAACTACAGGCTTGAGACATTGTATTAACGGAGCTGCATTACAGTTCGTTCCAAAGAAAAATAATTAAGTAATATTTTTGAAATCTAATTTTAAATAAAAAGATCTCTAAGATTTAATTTCCAAGTTACTTGATAAGTTTCTTTAGGTAAAAGTTTTTTTAATCCTATTTCTGTATTAAAACTATTAGAAATTCCTGTTGTGGGCTCAATAGCAATGGTGTTTTTTACTTTAGGTGTATAAATTTGTAAAAAATTCTCCTTTTCAGATGATGTAAGTTGTAAACAATACGCTGGAGTTACAAACTCTACAAGATTAGTATCTAAGTAAAAACAATCATCTAGTTTTTTATTTTTCAATTCAAAATTCTGGGAATTGATTATTTCACAAGTTCCACTCGGAATCATTGTTTCACCAAAAACTACTTGTTTTGAACTTTTAAATTTTAAAATACTTTTATTCAAATCTGCCGAATAAAAATAGGGGTGCCAACCCAGAGTAAAAGGGAATTCGTTTTCTGAAGTGTTTTCTACACGAACTTTTAATTCTAATGAGTGTTTTGTTAATGTATACTCGACTTGTATTGTATAGGTAAACGGAAATCCTTTGGTTATTTCAGTTTCATTGTATTCTAACATGACTGAAGCATTGCTGTTTGTTGTTTGTTGTTTTACAAGTTGAAACTCTTTATCATGCACAAAACCATGCAATGCATTGTTTTCTTTTATTTGATTTATTTCTAGCTGATAAGCCACCTTATTAAACGTGTATTTTCCGTTTTGAATTCTATTGGCAAAAGGAAATAAAACAGAGGATGCAAAACTTTTTTTATTGGGAATTGAAGGCAACTCTTTGATTACAGAAGTTGCATTTAAAGTTAATTCTTGTAAACTTGCACCTTGATTTAAAATTATTTTCGCATAAGAAAAATCATTATACAGCTCAACATAATTGAGGTTTTTTTCTGTATTACAAACATGTTTAATTTGAAATGGCATTTTTTGAATGAGTATGAAACAAATCAACTACTATTTTTATAGAAAACCAAGTTTTCATAGTAATTCCTTTTATTTGTATATTTCTATTTTAAAATAAAAACCCAAAACAAAAAATTATTTCAGTTGACTAACAAACGTAAAGACAATTATTAAATGAGAAAAATTATTAGAAAACCACATCTTTTCTTTTTTGGGTTGATTCTTATATCAATACTATTGTCCTTCTTTTTTAAAAATGAAGAAGTTTCAATTAATTATTATGGTTCTTCTATTGTCGCTCAATTAAAATACGTTTATTATCTATCTGCTTTCTTTTTCTGTTTGATTGGGTTTAATTATTTCTCACTTCATTGGGCAAACAAAACTCCAAAAAAAAGTTTAACGTTGATTCATATAGTTTTACAAGTTCTTTCATTGATTCTATTGATTACAAGAAACAATTGGAGTTGGTTGCATGCTGTAAATCAAACAAATAAAGGAATCGTTTTAGACAACTCAAACTTTATTCTTTTCATTTCGTTTCTAATCTTTCTTTTAGCCACATTTTTTCATTTGATAAATTTCTTTTCAAGTCTATTTTCTAAATCTAAATAACAGCGTATTTTCATTCAAAAAATCGTGCTATTTTCTTATATTTGTCCTTCCAAAAAAAGAATACAAAGCACATGTTTAATAATTTAAGCGATAAATTAGATAAAGCCTTACACACATTAAAAGGTCACGGTAGTATTACAGAAGTTAACGTTGCAGAAACACTAAAAGAAGTTCGTAGAGCGCTATTAGATGCCGATGTTAACTTTAAAATAGCCAAAGATTTTACAAAAAGAGTTCAAACCAAAGCCATAGGGCAGAATGTATTAACTACATTAAATCCTGGACAATTAATGGTAAAATTGGTTAAAGATGAACTAACCGAATTAATGGGTGGAGAGACTGTAGGATTAAATCTTGGTGGTTCTCCAACGGTAATTTTAATGTCTGGTTTACAAGGTTCTGGTAAAACTACTTTTTCTGGAAAGTTGGCAAACTTCTTAAAAACAAAAAAAACAAAACAAGTTTTATTAGTTGGTTGTGATGTATACAGACCTGCAGCGATAAATCAATTGCAAGTTGTTGGTGAACAAATTGGTGTAGAAGTTTATGCAGAAGTTGGCAACAACAATCCGGTTGAAATTTCTCAGAATGCCATTAAACACGCAAAAGTCACTGGTAAAAATGTAGTAATCATTGATACCGCTGGTCGTTTAGCTATTGATAAAGAAATGATGTCTGAAATATCAAACATTCATAAAGCTGTAAATCCGCAAGAGACCTTATTTGTTGTAGATTCTATGACAGGGCAAGATGCTGTAAACACAGCCAAGGCTTTTAATGATGTGTTGAATTTTGATGGAGTTATTCTAACTAAATTAGACGGTGATACTCGTGGTGGAGCAGCTTTAACTATAAAATCAGTTGTAGACAAACCAATAAAGTTTATTGGTACTGGAGAAAAAATGGAAGCAATCGATGTTTTTCATCCAGATCGTATGGCAGATCGTATCTTAGGGATGGGAGATGTTGTTTCGCTTGTAGAGCGTGCTCAAGAGCAATTTGATGAAAAAGAAGCTAGAAAATTACAGAAAAAAATTGCAAAAAATCAATTTGGTTTTGATGATTTTTTAACTCAGATTCAACAAATCAAGAAGATGGGAAACATGAAAGATTTGGTGGGTATGATTCCAGGCGCTGGAAAAGCGATGAAAGATGTAGATATTGATGATGATGCTTTTAAAGGAATTGAAGCCATTATACACTCTATGACTCCGTTAGAAAGAAGCACACCAAGCTCTATCAATTCGAGTAGAAAAAAGAGAATTGCAAAAGGATCTGGAACTACGGTTCAAGATGTCAATCAATTAATGAAACAGTTTACACAAATGAGTAAAATGATGAAGATGATGCAAGGAGGGGGCGGAAGAAAAATGATGCAAATGATGCAAGGAATGAAATAATTAAAAAAGGCTACTGAATCAGTAGCCTTTTTAATTTTAATACTATTTTAGTACATGCTTAAAAAAATAATTCCAATTGTATTTGGCACAAAGAAGATTCGCTTTGTTTCTTTTTGCATACTTGGATTTCTTATTTTTTTAGTTTCTAACCAAAACGGCATGTTTTGGGACAATGTTTTGTTTGCCTCTAAAATGGGGAACCAGTTGTATGAAAATTCCATTTTCAATTGGACAATGCCAGATTCTTTTGATCCCGGACATCCGCCTTTTTTAGGTTTTCTATTAGCAGCAAGCTGGAAAATTTTAGGACATCATTTATGGGTGAGTCATTTGGTAATACTTCCTTTTACCATTGGTTTCTTTTATCAACTGTTTCGTTTTATCGGTTATTTTATTGCTGATGTTCGGTTGCGATTTTTCGCTTTTTTGTTGATTGTTATTGACCCAACAATTTCTACAGCTTTTGTATTGGTTAATCCAGAAATTATCATTCTTTTTTTCTTTTTCCTTGCTATAAACGGAATTCTCTTCGAGTCAAAAGTTCAGAAATTTATTGGGTTACTCTTTTTAAGTATTGTTTCTTTTAGAAGTATGATGCTTTTTGGAGGAATTTTTCTATTTGAAATTTGCAATCATCTTTTGTTTGAAAAGAAGAAAATCAAATCAGTGTTAAACATAAAATTTTTTACTTCCTATGTTATCGCTAGTTTACCTGGAGTTCTTTTTGTTGTTTGGAGATTGACTACAAAAGGCTGGTTACAAACACATCCAGACTCACCTTGGGCTGGTTATTGGCATTTTGCAGATTTTGAGTTTTTTATTAGAAATTGTATTGTTTTAATTTGGAGGTATTTAGATTTTGGACGAATATTTATTTTTTTATTTTTATTGATAAGCTTTTTACTTTTTAGAAATAAAATCATCCATTCAGAAAAAAACAAAAAACTGATCTTATTAGCAATCACATCGGTGTTTTTTATTGTAGTTACAATTTTAATAGCCACCAATGCATTTGGACATCGGTATTTTATTGTTTCGTATATCGCGTTAATTCTTTTAGCATTTATGATTCTTCAAGAATTCTACACTAAAAAAAGGCTTATTTATGTAGTATTGTGTATGGGGTTATTAACCGGAAATTTATGGGTGTATCCTAAAAATATTTCTCAAGGTTGGAATGCGACTTTAGGGCATTTACCATACCACTCCTTAAGATTAGATGCCATTGATTATTTAAATGAAAAGAGCATCAATATCGAAGAAGTTGCTAGTTTTTTTCCGAATTACAATATTTTAGATTATATCGATTTTAAAGGAGATAAAAGATCCTTTTCTAAATTTAATGGGAGCAATACATATGTGTTTTACGCATCCGTTTATAATTTAACAGAAGAAGAACAAAAATCGTTAGCAAAACATTATTCAGTACTAAAACAATTTCATAAATTTAACACAACAATTAGAATCTATATTTTAAAGAAACATGATACTACTAGACGGTAAAGCAACATCAAACAAAATTAAAGAAGAAATAGCAATTGAAGTACAAGAATTAACCAAATCTGAAATTAGAGCTCCTCATTTAGCAGCTATTTTAGTTGGTGATAACGGTGCAAGTTTAACCTATGTAAATGCAAAAGTTAAAGCATGTGCAAAAGCTGGTTTTGAATCGACTTTAGTTACTTTACCTTTAGATATCTCTGAAGATCAATTGTTAAATGAAATTGAAAAACTAAATACTAATCCAGAAATTGACGGATTTATTGTTCAATTACCATTACCAAAACATATAGATGAACAAAAAGTGTTAATGGCTGTAAATCCTGATAAAGATGTAGATGGGTTTCATCCAACAAATGTTGGAAAAATGGCATTAAATCTTCCCACTTTTTTACCTGCTACTCCATTCGGGATTTTAGAATTATTAGAACGATACAAAGTAGAAACTAGTGGAAAACATGTAGTAGTAATTGGAAGAAGTCATATTGTTGGAAGTCCGATGAGCATATTGATGTCTCAAAAAAGAGCCGCTGGTAATGCAACTGTTACAATTACTCATAGTAGAACAAAAAACTTAAAAGAAATTACCTTGCAAGCAGACATTATTGTTGCTGCGTTAGGAATCCCAGAATTTTTAACTGCTGACATGGTAAAAGATGGCGTTACAGTTATTGATGTTGGTATTACAAGAATTGAAGACAAGACTAAGAAAAGTGGTTTCCGCCTAGCTGGGGATGTTCATTTTGAGTCGGTTTCTAAAAAGTCAAATTTTATCACTCCTGTTCCTGGTGGTGTTGGACCTATGACTATTGCTATGTTGATGAAGAACACTTTATTGGCAGCAAAAAGAAGAGGTTAACTTATTCCTCTCGATGTACTAAATCCATCGAAAAAGCGGGTAAACAAATTGCCAAATATTCACATTCACTTTGAAAAGGATTAGAGTATTGAACTCGAGTATTTTTTTCAATTTTTATAGATTGCCCCGCTTCTAACACAACTATTTCATCATCAATGATAAATTGCTTTTTCCCTTTGATAATGTATGTATATTCGTCAAATTCTGGAGTTTGAAAGGGCTCGCTCCATTTTGGAGGAGCAATCATATGTGCAATACTAATGTTAGAATCTTGAGTTGTTGCATTTCCAAAATGCTCTTCGATAAGTTTTCCGTCTGTAGTTGGAACTACAAATGGCCTTTGTTGAATGGTGTACTTTTTACTCATTTAAGAATTTATTTTACTAATTTGGAATTAATTAAACCAAACAATAAAAGATTTTACTTTAGCTAAACCAGGAATCTGTTCTATACTAATTTTTTGAGTACTAAAATTTTTCAATCCTAAATCTTCTTTATCTAAACTAATTGTTATGTTTAAATCATCTATAAATAGTGTTGCAGAACTTAAGGAAGTTTCTACTTTCGTAATCTTATTATTTAAATTAATGTCTTCAAAAGACGACTCTAATGAAATTCCTGTTTTGGTTGAATATCTTGGGTCATAAATTTGAATACTCTTAATTGTTGATGTAGAATCTAATTGTTCTTGCGGTATGATTGTTAATAAATGCTTTCCTCCTTTTTCATAAATTAAATATTCATCATCATCTTGAAAATAATTATCTCCTAAAGTTCCTTCACTTAAATTTTTAACAATAGAGTCATTCTTAAAAATGTTATCTAAATCATTTATTGTTGTTATCGTTGTTAACTTTCCTACTTTTCCTTTTGATATTGTAAACTTTCCACTATTTCCACATTGAGTAAATACTATTGATAGCAAACTGAAAATCAGTAATTTGTATATATTCTTATTCATTCTTTAATTTATTTTAGATAGTGTTTAAACGTATCTTTTAGAGTTTTCTTATTTAAGAAGCATAAAAGTAATCAATCTTTAAATGATAAAAAACAATAAAAAGTTAATATCTCATAAAAAAGACAACTTAATAACATTTATTTTGAAACATTTATTCTTTTTAGTTTCAGTATCTTTGCAAACCAATGAAAAAAGAGGTACAAGATTTAATAACGAAAGGAGAAATGCTTCCGTTAATGGAAGAATTCTACACCATTCAAGGTGAAGGTTCACATACAGGAAAAGCTGCTTATTTTATAAGAATTGGTGGTTGTGATGTTGGTTGTCATTGGTGTGATGTTAAAGAAAGTTGGAATGCAGAATTACATCCTCCAACACACACCGATTTAATCATTCAAAACGCTAAAAAACATGCAGATACCGTTGTTATTACTGGTGGTGAGCCTCTAATGTGGAGTTTAGATTATATCACTAATCAATTACAACAAAACAAGATAAAAACACACATAGAAACTTCTGGGGCTTACGCTTTTTCTGGAAAATGGGATTGGTTTTGTTTATCTCCAAAGAAGACGAAATTACCGTTAGAAGAAGTTTATAAAGAAGCAGATGAGTTAAAAATGATTATTTACAATAAGAATGATTTTAAGTTTGCTGAAGAACAAGCAGCAAAGGTAAATGAAGGATGTGAATTGTTTTTACAACCAGAATGGAGCAAGAGAGATAAAATGATTCCAGAAATTGTAAATTATGTAATGAAGAACCCTAAATGGAAAATTTCTTTACAAACCCATAAATATTTAGAGATTCCTTAACTAAAAACAAAGCTAAATGGCTGTTTTTTTAGTTATAATTTTTCTTGAACAAGACTTAAGATTAAATTAAATTGTTCTTCTTTGGTTAAATTAGAATTATCAATTTCAATAGCATCATCGGCTTTTACTAATGGAGAATCTTTTCTGGTTGTATCCATTAAATCTCGATCAACAACATTTTTATAAATATCCTCATAACTCACTTCTTCACCTTTCTCAATCAACTCCTTGTATCTTCTTTTCGCTCTAGTTTCGGCAGATGCATTCATAAATATTTTAAGTTCAGCATCTTTAAAAACTACTGTACCAATATCTCTCCCGTCCATTACTACGCCTTTATTTTTGCCAATTTCTTTTTGTATTGCAACTAATTTTTTTCTAACAATAGGATTTGCAGCAACTATACTAACCAAATTAGACACTTCTATTGTTCTAATTTCATTTTCTACATTTATAGTATTCAAATACATATCTGCATTTCCTGTAGAAGTATTTAATTTAAATGAAAGGTCAATAGAGTTTAACGTTTTAGATAAGGATTCTAAATCAAAAAAATCAGCTCCAACAAAATTATGTTGCATAGCAAATAGTGTAACAGCTCGATACATAGCACCAGAATCTACATAAATATATTTCAATTCTTTTGCTAACTCTTTGGCTACCGTACTTTTTCCTGTTGATGAAAACCCATCTATGGCAATCGTAATTTTTTTATTCATTACCTTTTTTTATCTAAATCTATTTGTAAACTAAAGGTACTAACATTTGCTGCTGAATGTACTTTAGAATAGGCATAATTAAGTTTAAATTTATTCATTTTTAATCCAAAACCAAATGATATTCCACCAAAAGTTCGAACATTCTGCAATTTATATTCTTGAGATTTTCTAAAATTGTATCCCAATCTAAAATTGATTGCACTTTCTGGAAATAACTCTACTCCTACTATAAAGTGCCTCAATGCATTGTTTAGAAAAGAAACTTTTTCTTCTGTAACATTTCCTTCAATATCAGAATCTTGATTTGATGGATTACTAACAGAAACATTCCATTGTTGTAAATTATCTAACGTCAAATACCATTTAATAGGTACATTTTCCAATTGATAAGAACCACCTAACATTATTTCTAAAGGAAGCTTTTCTAATTCGTTATTAAAAGATGATAGTTGCGTTCCTATATTTCTTACTACCAAAGTAATAACAAAAGGCTGATGAGGATTGTAATATAAAAGTCCAATATCAGTAGCTATTCCTGTTGAAGAATAATTACTAATTGTAGAATTTATTACTTTAAAAGTTGCACCTGCATACAAATTTGTCCTAGGCAAGTTAGCAGCATAACCTATTGAAATTGCCACATCACTAGCAGAAAAACTTCCAGTGATTACACCAGATTCATCTGATTCTATTAAATTCCCATAATTAATGTATTTAACACTCCCTTGTATAGTGCCAAACCTTCTACTAATTGTCTTTGCATAAGAAACTGAGCCAATATTAATTCCCGCCAAATAAGAAGAATAATTAACTGCCAATTGATTGTCTAAATTCTCATTTATTACTGAAGGATTCCATAACGGTTGATTTACATTATCAATTAAAGTAAGAGTCTTACCTCCTAAGGCTGTTTGTCTAGCAGAAGTAGAAATATTTAAGAACTTATATACTGATTCTCCTCCAACTTGTGAAAACATCAAGCTGGGAAAAAATAAGACTATAAATAAAATTTTAACTATTTTCATATACAAGCTGCAAAGAAAAGACAATTAATAACTAGAACGAAAATATTCTTTTTTATTTTAGTTTCTAAACAAAAAAAAGTCCTCAATCTATAGATTGAGGACTTAAAGTATATTGAACTGTATCAATATATAAAGAAAGGCAGCGACCTACTCTCCCACCTATTGGCAGTACCATCGGCGCAAATGGGCTTAACTTCTCTGTTCGGTATGGGAAGAGGTGAGCCCCATCGCTATAACCACCTTAAATCTTTCAGTTGTACTAATAACAACTGTATAAATTAACATACTGGTCTAATAATATCATTTAAATCATCTAGTCTTTAAAAAAAAAGAGTGTCGCCACGCCCGAAGGCGTGGACATACATAAGCTTATGGGTTATTAGTACTACTCGGCTATGACATTACTGCCTTTACACCTGTAGCCTATCAACGTGGTAGTCTCCCACGACCCTTTAAAGAAATCTCATCTTGTGGTGGGTTTCGCGCTTATATGCTTTCAGCGCTTATCCCTTCCCGACGTAGCTACCCAGCAGTGCTCCTGGCGGAACAACTGGTACACTAGAGGTCAGTCCAACTCGGTCCTCTCGTACTAGAGTCAGATCCACGCAAATTTCTAACGCCCACAGCAGATAGAGACCGAACTGTCTCACGACGTTCTGAACCCAGCTCGCGTGCCACTTTAATGGGCGAACAGCCCAACCCTTGGGACCTTCTCCAGCCCCAGGATGTGACGAGCCGACATCGAGGTGCCAAACCCCCCCGTCGATATGAGCTCTTGGGGGAGATCAGCCTGTTATCCCCGGAGTACCTTTTATCCTTTGAGCGATGGCCCTTCCATGCGGAACCACCGGATCACTATGCTCTTGTTTCCAACCTGATCGACCTGTATGTCTCTCAGTCAAGCACCCTTATGCCATTGCACTCTACGTACGGTTACCAAGCGTACTGAGGGTACCTTTAGAAGCCTCCGTTACTCTTTTGGAGGCGACCACCCCAGTCAAACTACCCACCAAGCACTGTCCTCATTTCTGAGTTAGGCTCTAGACAAGCAAAGGGTGGTATTTCAAGGATGACTCCACAACGCCTAGCGACGCCGCTTCATAGTCTCCCACCTATCCTACACATTACTTATCCAAAGTCAATACTAAGCTATAGTAAAGGTTCACGGGGTCTTTTCGTCCCGCTGCGGGTAATCGGCATCTTCACCGATACTACAATTTCACCGAGCTCATGGCTGAGACAGTGTCCAGATCGTTGCACCATTCGTGCAGGTCGGAACTTACCCGACAAGGAATTTCGCTACCTTAGGACCGTTATAGTTACGGCCGCCGTTTACTGGGGCTTCATTTCAGATCTTCGCCGAAGCTAAACCCTCCACTTAACCTTCCAGCACCGGGCAGGTGTCAGGCCTTATACATCATCTTTCAATTTAGCAAAGCCCTGTGTTTTTGATAAACAGTCGCCTGGACCTTTTCACTGCGGCCCCACCGGAGTGGGGCGACCCTTCTCCCGAAGTTACGGGTCTATTTTGCCTAGTTCCTTAGCCATGAATCTCTCGAGCACCTTAGAATTCTCATCCCAACTACCTGTGTCGGTTTACGGTACGGGTTCTTATAATCTGAAGCTTAGAGGTTTTTCTTGGAAGCCTTTAGGCACACTATCCACTCGTCCGAAGAGTTGTGGTACTATCGAACTTCGCCAAAACCTAACTCTTAATCTAGTTCTATAGCTACATTCTTCAACGTACTATTCCGTCAGTACGCGGTGCTTTCAATACTCCGTCACCCCATCGCAATTATAAGAAGTACAGGAATATTAACCTGTTATCCATCGACTACTCCCTTCGGATTCGCCTTAGGACCCGACTAACCCTCAGCTGATTAGCATCGCTGAGGAAACCTTAGTCTTTCGGTGTGCGGGTTTCTCGCCCGCATTATCGTTACTTATGCCTACATTTTCTTTTGTAACCACTCCAGCATACCTTACAGTACACCTTCTACGCAGGTTACAATGCTCCCCTACCACTTGTAATAAATTACAAATCCATAGCTTCGGTAATATGTTTATGCCCGATTATTATCCATGCAAAACCGCTCGACTAGTGAGCTGTTACGCACTCTTTAAATGAATGGCTGCTTCCAAGCCAACATCCTAGCTGTCTAAGCAGTTTCACCTCGTTAGTTCAACTTAACATATATTTGGGGACCTTAGCTGATGGTCTGGGTTCTTTCCCTCTCGGACATGGACCTTAGCACCCATGCCCTCACTGCTGTGTATATTTTATAGCATTCGGAGTTTGTCAGGAATTGGTAGGCGGTGAAGCCCCCGCATCCAATCAGTAGCTCTACCTCTATAAAACTTTACCACAACGCTGCACCTAAATGCATTTCGGGGAGTACGAGCTATTTCCGAGTTTGATTGGCCTTTCACCCCTACCCACAGGTCATCCAAAGACTTTTCAACGTCAACTGGTTCGGTCCTCCACTATGTGTTACCACAGCTTCAACCTGCCCATGGGTAGATCACTCGGTTTCGCGTCTACTACTACTAACTATGCGCCCTATTCAGACTCGCTTTCGCTCCGGCTCCATGTCTTAAACACTTAACCTTGCTAGAAACAGTAACTCGTAGGCTCATTATGCAAAAGGCACGCCGTCACACAGTAAATGTGCTCCGACCGCTTGTAGGCGTACGGTTTCAGGATCTCTTTCACTCCCTTACTTAGGGTTCTTTTCACCTTTCCCTCACGGTACTAGTTCACTATCGGTCTCTCAGGAGTATTTAGCCTTACCGGATGGTCCCGGTGGATTCATACAGGATTACTCGTGTCCCGCACTACTCAGGATACCACTATCAATAACTTCGCTTACTTATACGGGACTATCACCCTCTTTGGTCTGTCTTTCCAAACAGTTCTAATTCACTTAGCATCGAATATCGTGGTCCTACAACCCCAAAATTGCCGTAACAACTTTGGTTTGGGCTAATCCGCGTTCGCTCGCCACTACTAACGGAATCACTATTGTTTTCTCTTCCTCCGGTTACTTAGATGTTTCAGTTCACCGGGTTTACCCCTATTACTAGGTGACATGTCTTCAACATGCCGGGTTGCCCCATTCGGATATTTGCGGATCATAAAATATGTGCTTCTCCCCGCAACTTTTCGCAGCTTATCGCGTCCTTCATCGTCTCTGAGAGCCTAGGCATCCGCCATACGCCCTTATTTAGCTTATTGTACTTTTTGCTGTAGTATCTCTACTACAACGAGCTCTTTTATTATTTTTATAAAATTTTGCTTAAACTTAATTAAAAGTCTAAACCTTCTCTATCTATTTGATTCTTACGATATCATTATACCAATATGTCAATGAACGTTGCGAATCGCAACTGATAATTAAATCAATTACTATTCGTCTGCAATACCTATGATAAAAATTATCACAAGGCATCGCCTTGGTGGAGAATATCGGAGTCGAACCGATGACCTCCTGCGTGCAAGGCAGGCGCTCTAGCCAGCTGAGCTAATCCCCCATTTCTTTAGTGATGAGTTATTAGTTTTGAGTTTTAAGTTTTGTGTTGTGTTTAATTAAAAACTTAACACTAAACACTTAAAACTAAGTTCCTCAACTTCCAGAATTTCCTTATACATATAAAACTGTTAGTAGTCTCGGGCAGACTCGAACTGCCGACCTCTACATTATCAGTGTAGCGCTCTAACCAGCTGAGCTACGAGACTATAATAGCTTATATATATTGTTTTTTAAAATTAACAGCAAAGAGTAAAATCTTCTTTCGTAACTCACCATCTTTTCTCTAGAAAGGAGGTGTTCCAGCCGCACCTTCCGGTACGGCTACCTTGTTACGACTTAGCCCTAGTTACTAGTTTTACCCTAGGCGGCTCCTTGCGGTGACCGACTTCAGGTACCCCCAGCTTCCATGGCTTGACGGGCGGTGTGTACAAGGCCCGGGAACGTATTCACCGGATCATGGCTGATATCCGATTACTAGCGATTCCAGCTTCACGGAGTCGAGTTGCAGACTCCGATCCGAACTGTGATCAGCTTTATAGATTCGCTCGCATTCGCATGCTGGCTGCTCTCTGTACTGACCATTGTAGCACGTGTGTGGCCCAGGACGTAAGGGCCGTGATGATTTGACGTCATCCCCACCTTCCTCACGGTTTGCACCGGCAGTCTCGTTAGAGTCCCCGACATGACTCGCTGGCAACTAACGACAGGGGTTGCGCTCGTTATAGGACTTAACCTGACACCTCACGGCACGAGCTGACGACAACCATGCAGCACCTTGTAATCTGTCCGAAGAAAACTCTATCTCTAAAGCTGTCAGACTACATTTAAGCCCTGGTAAGGTTCCTCGCGTATCATCGAATTAAACCACATGCTCCACCGCTTGTGCGGGCCCCCGTCAATTCCTTTGAGTTTCATTCTTGCGAACGTACTCCCCAGGTGGGATACTTATCACTTTCGCTTAGCCGCTCAGAACTCAAGGTCCCGAACAGCTAGTATCCATCGTTTACGGCGTGGACTACCAGGGTATCTAATCCTGTTCGCTACCCACGCTTTCGTCCATCAGCGTCAGTTAGTACTTAGTAAGCTGCCTTCGCAATTGGTGTTCTATGTAATATCTATGCATTTCACCGCTACACTACATATTCCGCCTACTTCAATACAACTCAAGATAACCAGTATCAAAGGCAATTTTACAGTTGAGCTGCAAACTTTCACCCCTGACTTAATCATCCGCCTACGGACCCTTTAAACCCAATAATTCCGGATAACGCTCGGACCCTCCGTATTACCGCGGCTGCTGGCACGGAGTTAGCCGGTCCTTATTCTTACAGTACCGTCATCACCTTACACGTAAGGCTTATTCTTCCTGTATAAAAGCAGTTTACAACCCATAGGGCAGTCTTCCTGCACGCGGCATGGCTGGATCAGGCTCTCGCCCATTGTCCAATATTCCTCACTGCTGCCTCCCGTAGGAGTCTGGTCCGTGTCTCAGTACCAGTGTGGGGGATCTCCCTCTCAGGACCCCTACCTATCGCTGTCTTGGTGAGCCGTTACCTCACCAACTAACTAATAGGACGCATAGCCATCTTTTACCAATAAATCTTTAATTTTAAATCGATGCCAATCTAAAATACTATGAGGTATTAATCTTCATTTCTAAAGGCTATCCCTCAGTAAAAGGTAGGTTCTATACGCGTTACGCACCCGTGCGCCGGTCGTCAGCGGAAAAGCAAGCTTTTCCCTGTTACCCCTCGACTTGCATGTGTTAAGCCTGCCGCTAGCGTTCATCCTGAGCCAGGATCAAACTCTTCATCGTATATTTTTATAATTTGGATGATATAGTTTCAAAAGAATTATGATTCAAAAAATCATGTTATCTTACTCTTTGTTTACGCTGTCAATTTCAATATTTTCAATGAACGTTTTAGATGCTGTAATCAGTACTCTTTCAATCAATACATACTCTAAATCTTTGTAGAAATGTTAGACTCGAACTAACCATTTTAATCTTACTTAAAATTTCCAAAATCTCTCTAGAACTTCACTTATCTCTCAAAGCGGGTGCAAATGTATAAACTCTTTTTACAATACAAAAACTTTTTTAAACTTTTTTTGAAAGAAAATTCGTTTATCTTTTTTGAATGAACTTTGCTAATTAAAAACGTTCTCCTGTTTCCGTTAGCGGGTGCAAATATACGCCCCCTTTTCGTTTCTGCAAGAACTTTTTGAAAGTTTTTTTAAACTTTTTTTCAAGCCCCTTAATCTCAGTATTTTAAAAATGCTTTTTTGTAAAAAAAGAATCCTGTAAATGCTTTAAAAACTTTGAACATATATATTGTGTGAAATAGAGTTTTCTAATATCTTTGCAACCTATAAATATTAATTTAATGATACATATTACTTTACCTGACGGAAGTGTAAGAGAATACCAAAAGAATAGTACTCCAATGGATGTTGCTAAAAGCATTAGCGAAGGTTTTGCTAGAAATGTAATTTCTGCAAACTTTAATGGAACTACTATTGAAACCAAAACTCCTTTAACTTCTGATGGCTCATTAATACTGTATACATTTAATGATGATGGTGGGAAAAAAGCTTTCTGGCATTCATCAGCTCACGTCTTAGCACAAGCTATTTTAGAATTTCATCCAAATGCTAAATTGACCATTGGACCTGCAATTGATAACGGATTTTATTACGATTTAGATTTAGGAGATAAAGTTATTTCTGAAAAAGATTTTGTTGCAATTGAGCAAAAGTTCTTAGAATTAGCAAGAGGCAAGCACGAATTTAATTTACGTGAAGTTTCTAAAGCAGACGCTTTAGCTTATTATCAAAAAGAAAACAATCAATATAAAGTAGAGTTAATAGAAAATTTAACTGATGGTGATATTACTTTTTGTGATCATTCTGATTTTACAGATTTATGTCGTGGTGGACATATTCCTAATACAGGAATTATCAAGGCGGTAAAAGTAATGAATGTTGCAGGTGCATATTGGCGTGGAGATGAAAAGAACAATCAACTTACCCGTATATACGGAATTTCTTTTCCGAAGCAGAAAATGCTTACCGAGTATTTAGAATTATTAGAAGAAGCCAAAAAACGTGATCATCGAAAATTAGGAAAAGAGTTAGAATTGTTTACTTTTTCTCAAAAAGTTGGAGCTGGCTTACCTTTATGGCTGCCTAAAGGAGCTGCATTAAGAGGACGATTAGAAGATTTCTTAAAAGCTGCTCAAAAGAAAGCGGGGTATGAAATGGTGATGACACCTCATATTGGTCAGAAAGAACTATATGTTACTTCAGGGCATTATGAAAAATATGGAGCAGATAGTTTTCAGCCAATAAAAACTCCGAAAATGGATGAAGAGTTTTTATTAAAACCGATGAACTGTCCACACCATTGTGAAGTATATAATTTCAAACCACATTCTTATAAAGACTTACCAAAACGTTTTGCAGAATTTGGAACTGTTTACCGATATGAACAAAGTGGAGAATTACATGGACTAACGCGTGTTAGAGGTTTTACTCAAGATGATGCACATATTTTCTGTACACCAGAGCAATTAGACCAAGAATTTAAAAACGTAATTGATTTAGTGCTGTACGTATTTGGTTCTTTAGGATTTGAAAACTTTACAGCTCAGGTTTCTATCAGAGACATGGAAAACCAAGACAAATATATTGGTGATGTTAAAACTTGGGAATTGGCCGAACAAGCAATTATAAATGCAGCAACAGATAAAGGTTTAGATTTTGTTATTGAAGAAGGTGAAGCTGCATTTTACGGACCAAAATTAGACTTCATGGTGAAGGATGCTTTAGGCAGAAGTTGGCAGCTTGGAACCATTCAAGTAGACTATAATTTACCGAAACGCTTTGAATTAACCTATAAAGGAGCAGATAACCAATTACATCAACCTGTAATGATTCATAGAGCACCATTTGGTTCTATGGAGCGATTTATTGCAGTGTTACTTGAACATACGGGCGGAAATTTCCCGCTTTGGTTAACTCCAGATCAAGTTATCTTATTGCCAATCAGTGAGAAATATCAAAAATATTCAGAAAAAGTTTTAGAATCGCTAGAAAATTCCGAAATTCGCGCCCTCGTAGATGATAGAAGTGAGAAAACTGGTCGAAAGATTAGAGATGCAGAAATGAGCAAGATTCCGTTTATGGTAATTGTTGGCGAGAAAGAAGAAAATGAAGGAACTGTATCTGTTAGAAAACACGGAGAAGGCGACATCGGAACCTTTACAATTGAAGCATTTATTTCATTAATTAAAGAAGAAATAAAAAGCACTATCGTAGAGTTTTAAAGAAAAAATAAAAGGCAGTTATAAAAACTGTAATGTATAATTAAAATTTATTAGTCATAGCAATTAGAAGAAATAGGCCAAGAAGACCTTTAAGAGTAATTAAAGAAGATCAACATAGAATTAATCATAAGATTAAATTTGTTGACGAAGTACGTTTAGTTGGAGAAAACATCGAAGTTGGAGTTTATCCGATTGAAAAAGCAAGAGCTTTAGCTGAAGAGCAGGAATTAGATTTGGTAGAGATTTCACCAAAAGCGGTTCCTCCTGTTTGTAAAATTATCGATTATAAGAAGTTCTTATATGAACAAAAGAAACGCGAAAAAGCTCTAAAATCTAAAGCAACTAAAGTTACTGTTAAAGAAATTCGTTTTGGACCTCAAACTGATGAGCATGATTATGAATTTAAAAAGAAGCATGCCATTAAGTTCTTAAAGGACGGAGCAAAATTGAAAGCGTTTGTTTTCTTTAAAGGAAGATCTATCATCTTTAAAGAGCAAGGACAAATCTTATTATTAAAATTAGCTCAAGAATTAGAAGACTATGGTAAAGTAGAGCAATTACCAAAATTGGAAGGTAAACGTATGATTATGTTTATTGCTCCAAAAAAAGTAGGAAAATAATAACAATCTTATAAGCAAGATAAAAAAGAAGGAGAAATGCCTAAAATGAAAACCAAATCTAGTGCCAAAAAACGTTTTAAGTTAACTGGTTCTGGAAAACTAAAAAGAAAGCACGCGTTTAAGAGTCATATCTTAACAAAGAAGTCTAAGAAACGTAAGCTAAAATTGACGCACGCAACATTGGTACACAAGTCTGATGAAGCGAACATCAAACAACAATTAACTTTAAAATAGTTAATTAAGGGAGTTTAATTATTAACCATGGAGTTGGGCAAAAAACAGAAAGAGTTATAAGTTGTAAAAGTTTGAGTTTTAAGTTAACACTAAAAACTAATCACTAAAAACTAAATAACCGCCTACTACAAAAAACAATTTGAATTATGCCAAGATCAGTAAATTCAGTAGCCTCAAGAAATAGAAGAAAAAAAATCTTGAAGGCAGCAAAAGGTTACTTTGGAAGACGTAAAAACGTTTATACAGTAGCAAAAAATGCGGTGGAAAAAGCAATGACATATGCTTATAGAGACCGTAAAAACAATAAGAGAAACTTCCGTGCATTATGGATTCAACGTATCAACGCTGGGGCTAGAGCACACGGAATGTCTTACTCTCAGTTTATGGGAAAAGTAAAAGCTAACAACATCGAATTAAACCGTAAGGTTTTAGCTGATTTAGCAATGAACAACCCAGAAGCTTTTAAGGCAATTGTAGAGAAAGTAAAATAATATAATAATCCTTGCTTATATATAAAAACCCAAACGTTTTCGTTTGGGTTTTTTTTGTTAATTTTACAAATAACAATTCTTATAGATACCCCAAACTATGAAATTTACTTATTCCCTTATACTTACAATTCTTTTTTCTTTGAATTCATTTTCTCAAGAAAAAACAAACACTTTAAATGAGCAATTTAAATCTGTTTATAAAAAATCAATCAGTTACCAAGAATATAAAGTAATTCTTAAAGAAGATTTCCGAAGTCTACAAAGTAATGTTCTAGATAGTATTGCAAATTTTAACAAGCAATTACTTAACAAGAATACTTTGATCAATTCTCAAAAAAAGACTATTGATGTTTTGGAAAAAGAGAAAAAAGAAACAGCTGCTAAACTTAAAGAAGCATTAACTAAAGAAAACTCGATATGTCTTTTTGGGATGCAACTAAGTAAAAGTATGTATTCTATCATTTTATTTACGATCATTTTGGTGCTAGTTATCTCTTTAGGTTATTTTATTTACAAATTTAAAAATAGTAATGTGCTAACTACTGCCGCAAAAGAGAATTTAGAGGATGTAGAAAATGAGTTTAATGCCTTTAGAAAAAAATCTATAGCAAGAGAGCAAAAGCTACGTAGACAGCTACAAGACGAGATTATTAAAAACAGAAACAACTAGTTTTTTATTTCCTTTTATGACGGTTTCCCGTGGTACCAATATCCCATTTTCCGTGAATCAACTCACGGTTTTCCGTGAGCTAAAAAAACCCCATAAATGGGTGTTGTACAGCTTAAAAATCTACTTTACATTTGGAGTATAGAATTACAACGAATTAATTATTGTTATTCTTTGTTATAATATACCCCTTTAATTATTTGTTAGCCTAAAGCGATTAAAAGACTTCCCCCAATTTTAATCGCTTTTACTATAAACAAAGAACAAAGAACAAACAATAAAAAAAGCACCCAATTGGGTGCTTTTTTATTTCAGTATAGCATCTTGTTTTTAAATAGTTTCTCCTAATTCTTTTAGCTTTTCTGTATTCTCTGCTAATTTTAATTCTTCAATAATTTTATGAATATCTCCATTCATAATATTAGGCAAATCATACAATGACAAACCAATTCTATGATCTGTAACACGTCCTTGAGCATAATTATACGTTCTAATCTTTGCAGATCTATCTCCACTAGAAACCATAGAGCCACGTTTTAACGCGTCTTCTGCCTGTTTCTTAGCTAATTCCATGTCGTACAAACGAGAACGCAATACTTTAAACGCTTTCTCTTTATTTTTATGCTGCGATTTTTGATCTTGACACTGCGCAACCAAACCCGTTGGAATGTGGGTTAAACGTACCGCTGAATAGGTTGTGTTTACAGATTGTCCTCCAGGACCAGAAGAACAGAAAAAATCGATACGCACATCTTTTGGATTAATTTCTACATCAAATTCTTCTGCTTCTGGAAAAACCATAACCGTTGCTGCTGATGTATGAACTCTACCTTGTGTTTCTGTTTGTGGAACACGTTGTACACGATGCACACCCGCTTCAAACTTTAAAGTTCCGTAAACATCTTCTCCGTTTACTTCAAACTGAATTTCTTTAAACCCGCCATTGGTTCCTTCAGAAAAATCGACTGTAGAAACTTTCCAACCTCTACTCTCACAAAATTTAGAATACATCCTAAATAAATCTCCTGCAAAAATACTAGCTTCATCTCCACCTGTTCCTGCACGTAATTCAACCACCGCATTTTTAGAATCTTCTGGGTCTTTCGGAATCAATAAAAACTTAATTTCCTCTTCTATTTCAGGAATTCTGGAATTGGCATCACTCATTTCCATTTTTGCCATTTCTACCATTTCCGCATCAGAACCATCAGCAATAATTTCTTTTGCTTCTTCTATATTGTTTAATAAAGTTTGATATTCATCTCCTTTTTTTACAACATCGCCTAAATCTTTATATTCTTTACTTAATTGTACATACCGTTTTTGGTCTGAAATTACATCTGGTTGGATGATTAAATCAGAAACCTCATCGAAACGTTGTTTAACAATTCTTAATTTATCTAACATCTTCTAGTCTTTACTTGGACTGCGAATTTACAATATTCTCTGAACTTCTCTAAATTAGATTTCATGTATATTTGATAAAATAATTTTACAATGCGAACCTTTACCTTTTTAGTTTGTTTACTATTTATCTCCTCTTGCAATACAGAAATCAAACCTCAAAAACCTGAGTTCTTATTAGGAAAATGGACTCGAACAAATGACAAACCAGGAAGTACTACCTATGAAATCTGGAACACCAACTTTACTGGATTAGGAATTACCTTACAGGGAAAAGACACTACGTTTAAAGAAATTTTGAGCATTGTTTCTATTAAAGATACGTTGACTTTAAAAGTTGAAGGTGTAAATGAAACGCCAACCTTGTTTCAATTTACTTATCAAACCGATACTTCTTTTGTTGCTGAAAATCCGACACACGATTTTCCTACAAAAATCAAATACTGGTTAGAAAACAAGCAATTAAAAGCACATGTTTCTGACAAGGAATTCGGAATTGAGTTTATTTTTGAGAAAGAAAAATAATTTTTTACCTTTAGTATTAAATTTTCATTCTTATGAAAGCAACAAAACGTTCAATTATCCTTCTATTGTTTCTCATCCTAAATGTCTCTTGTTCAAGTTCCAAAGACGATTGCTTAATTTGCCAAGAAGACCCTATAAGACTCTCAAGAAAAACGATTGAGTTTAATGCTGAGCTTAACACAACAGTATTAACAACAAAAGGAACAAATTGGAAACTTATTGAAATTTCCTACAATAATGACATCATAGATTTAAGTGGAATTGACACTCAATCAACTAGTTTTAAAATAGAAAATTCAAATTTTATTTTCGAACGTAAAACTGCTAAAGATATTTTTATAGAAATGAGCCCAAATTACACAGGAAATATAAAAAAGCTAATTGTTGTATTACAAGATGGAGATTATTTTGGTCAGATAACTGTACTACAATCTACTGACTAATATTCAAAAACTCCAAACTCACTTTTAATAGTGAGTTTTTTTGTTGATGAATCTTCTACTCTACCAACAATCTGTGCATTTACATTGTACGATTTAGAAATGGCAATAATGTCTTCTGCAATTTCTGGAGACGCATAAATTTCCATTCTATGTCCGCAATTAAATACTTGATACATTTCTTTCCAATCTGTTTTTGATCGTTCTTGTATCAATTTAAACAAAGGCGGAATTGGAAATAGATTGTCTTTTACAATGTGTAATTCATCCACAAAATGTAATATTTTTGTTTGTGCTCCACCAGAACAATGAATCATTCCGTGAACTGTATCTGATTTGTATTTTGATAAAATTTCTTTGATAATTGGCGCATAGGTTCTTGTTGGAGACAAAACCAACTTCCCTGCATCGATCGGAGAATTCTCCACTGTATCTGTCAATTTTGTATTCCCAGAATATACCAAATCCGCAGGAACAGCCGCATCAAAACTTTCTGGATATTTAGAAGCTAAATAATTATGAAAAACATCATGTCTGGCTGAAGTCAAACCGTTAGACCCCATTCCGCCATTGTATTCTGTTTCATAAGTTGCTTGTCCAAAAGACTCCAAACCAACAATTACATCACCTGCTTTAATATTAGCATTGTCAATAACATCACTTCTTTTCATTCTAGCAATTACTGTAGAGTCTACAATTATGGTTCTTACCAAATCACCAACATCAGCCGTTTCTCCACCAGTTGAATAAATGGTCACTCCGAATTTCTTTAAATCCGTAATCAATTCTTCTGTTCCGTTTATTATTGCTGACAACACTTCACCCGGAATTTTACTTTTATTACGCCCAATAGTAGAAGACAACATGATATTATCTGTTGCACCAACACATAACAAATCATCAATATTCATAATCAATGCATCCTGAGCAATGCCTTTCCATACAGAAATGTCACCCGTTTCTTTCCAATACATATATGCCAAAGACGATTTAGTTCCTGCGCCATCTGCATGCATAATCAAACAATTGGCATCATCATTTGTTAAATAATCTGGAACGATTTTACAAAATGCTTTTGGAAATAATCCCTTATCGATATTCTTAATTGCATTGTGCACATCTTCTTTAGATGCAGAAACACCTCGCTGTTCATATCGTTTAGAAACTTCTTGACTCATGTTGTGTTATTATTGATGTTGCAAATTTACTTTTTTGAAAATAAAAAATCCCGCTATTACGGGATTTAATTTTTTAATTTATCTAGTAAATAACAACTCTCTATATTTTGCCAATGGCCATAATTGATCATCTACCATCATTTCTAATTTATCACAATGATATCTGATTTCTTCAAAATACGGTTTTACCTTATTACAATAAGCATCTGCTGCTGCTTGACCGTGTAAAAGATTTGCCTTCTTACGTTCTTCAATCATTTCTTCAACTTTAGAATTGATACCAGAAATATGCATTGAAATTTTTTCAATCAAATCTATTTGCTCTTTTGCATGTTTTTCAAATCCACTTCCGAAAATGTTCTTCAATCCACTCACATTTTCTATCAATGTGTTTTGATATTTAATTGCTGTAGGAATGATGTGATTTCTAGCAATATCTCCCAATACTCTTCCTTCTATTTGAATACGTAAGATATATTCTTCTAGTTCAATTTCATGTCGAGCTTCAGTTTCTATTTTACTCATCACGCCCATTTCTTCAAAAAGAGCTATGGTTTTCTTAGATTTTTTTTCTTTTAAAGCTTCAGGAGTTGTTTTATTATTACTTAAACCTCTTTTTACAGCTTCAATTTCCCATTCTTCTCCATAACCATTTCCTTCAAAACGTATCTTTTTGGAAGCTTTTATGTATTCTCTTAAAACATTAAAGATTGCTTCATCTTTCTTTAATTTTTTGTTTTCAATCAAAGTATCAACTTCAATTTTAAAATCTTTCAATTGTTTTGCAACAATGGTATTTAAAATAGTCATTGGACCTGCACAGTTTGCCCAAGAACCAACGGCTCTTAACTCAAATTTATTGCCTGTAAACGCAAATGGAGAAGTCCTGTTTCTGTCTGTATTATCTAATAATATCTCAGGAATTTTACCAACTATATTTAATTTTAAATCTGTTTTTTCTTCAGGTGATAATTTTCCTTTTGTTACATTTTCTAATTCATCTAAAACGGCAGATAATTGAGATCCAATAAAAACAGAGATAATTGCAGGAGGTGCTTCGTTGGCTCCTAATCGATGATCGTTACTTGCTGATGCTATTGAAGCTCTTATCAATTCTTCATAATCGTGTACCGCTTTAATTGTATTTACAAAAAACGTTAAGAATTGTAAATTTTTCATGGGTGTTTTTCCTGGACTTAACAGATTAACTCCTGTGTTTGTTGCCAATGACCAGTTGTTATGTTTACCAGAACCGTTTATGCCTGCAAATGGCTTTTCATGAAACAACACTCTAAAGTTGTGCTTTTGAGCCACTTTTTCCATCACATCCATTAATAAGGAATTATGATCTACCGCTAAATTTGCCTCTTCAAATATTGGTGCCAACTCATATTGATTCGGAGCTACTTCATTATGACGTGTTTTAACAGGAATCCCCAAAAACATACATTCTTGTTCTAAATCACGCATATAACTTAATACTCTACGAGGAATTGAACCAAAATAATGATCGTCTAATTGCTGACCTTTTGCTGGTGAATGTCCTAATAATGTCCTACCCGTTAAATTAATGTCTGGTCTAGAAATTGCTAAAGCAGAATCAATCAAAAAGTATTCTTGTTCCCAACCTAGAGAAGCGTTTACCTTTGTTACATTTTTGTCAAAATATTTACATACAGCCGTTGCTGATGTATCCATCGCTTGAAGCGCTCTTAACAAAGGAGCTTTATTATCTAATGCTTCTCCTGTATATGCAACAAATATGGTTGGAATACATAATGTTGTACCATATATAAATGCTGGTGATGTTGGATCCCATGCTGTATAACCACGAGCCTCAAACGTATTTCTAATTCCTCCATTCGGAAAACTAGAGGCATCTGGTTCTTGCTGCACCAACTCTCCTCCACCAAATTTTTCCATGGCTCTACCATTACCAATAGTTTCAAAAAAAGCATCGTGTTTTTCTGCAGTTGCTCCCGTTAATGGCTGAAACCAGTGTGTATAATGTGTTGCATTTTTAGACAATGCCCAATCTTTCATTGCTGCAGCAACTTGATTAGCAACATTTCTATCTATTTTTTTTCCGAACTCAATAGCATCCATTACCCCTTGGTATGCTTCTTTTGTCATAAACTGACGCATTGAATGTTCGTTAAATACTTTTTTTCCGAATGCATCAGACTTTCTTTCCTCTTCTGTAATTTTTACAGGAGCTCTATTCAATGTTTCTTTTAATGCGTTAAATCTAATTGTAGACATACTATTGTTTTTTTTACAAAAATAAGGATTATTTATACCTTATACACTAGACACCCCTTCTTTTATTAACAATAAAATAAAATAATTAACAATTTTAATTATTTACCCCTATTTTTTTAGGGGTGAATTTTATTTTTTATATTTTTGTTTTGATTTTAATCCATAACTAAATTAAAAACCAACATAATGAGTAAATCAAAATTAGAATACATTTGGTTAGATGGCCATGAGCCAACTCAAAATATGAGAAGCAAAACCAAAATTGAAAACGATTTTAGCGGAAAATTAGAAGATTGTGCTATTTGGTCTTTTGACGGAAGCTCTACAGAACAAGCATCTGGTGGTTCATCAGACTGCTTATTAAAACCTGTTGCTATTTATCCAGATCCAACTAGAAAAAATGGTTTTCTAGTGATGTCTGAAGTTTTAAGTGCAGATGGAACACCACATCCATCAAATGCCAGAGCTACAATTGACGATGATGATAATGATTTTTGGTTTGGCTTTGAACAAGAATATTTTTTAATGGATACAAAAACTGATTTACCATTAGGATTCCCTCGTGGTGGATTTCCTGGGCCACAAGGAAAGTATTACTGTTCCGTTGGAGGCAGATATACTTGGGGCAGAGATTTTGTTGAAGAACATGCTGACTTGTGTATTGAAGCTGGATTAAATTTTGAAGGAATCAATCAAGAGGTTGCTCCTGGTCAATGGGAATTTCAACTATTTGCAAAAGGCGCAAAGAAAGCTGGAGATGAAATTTGGGTTGCACGTTATTTACTAGACAGATTAACAGAAAAGTATGGATACTATATTGAGTACCACCCAAAACCTATTAAAGGAGATTGGAACGGATCAGGAATGCACGCTAATTTCTCTAACACAACATTAAGAACCTGTGGTTCTAAAGAAGTTTATGAGCAAATTTGTGAGGCGTTTAGACCTGTAACTGATGAGCACATGAATGTATATGGAGCAAACAATGAAGAACGTTTGACTGGATTACACGAAACAGCTCACGTTTCTGATTTCTCTTATGGAATTTCTGATAGAGGTGCTTCAATTCGTATTCCTATCATTACAGTTGAAAAAGGTTGGAAAGGTTGGCTAGAAGACAGAAGACCTGCTTCAAATGGTGACCCATACAAAATTGCAGGAAGAATTATCAGGACTGTAAAACCAGTTTGTGACAATTTATAATCGCAAATTATTTTAAATAAAAAAAAGCCTCGAATAATCGAGGCTTTTTTTATCAACTTATTATTGTAAAAATAAAGATTGCATATAAGACTAATAATATAAATCCGTCTTTCCAATCCAACACCAATTTCTTTGGGAAAAACACCAACGGTAGAATCAAAAAGGAAATACCCAACATCCAAAAAATATCATAATCTAACAACTCAGCATCCTCTAATTGAATTGGCGTTATCATTGCAGTAATTCCTAAGACTGCTAGAATATTAAAAACATTAGAACCAATTAAATTCCCTAAAGAGATAGCTTTTTCTTTCTTAAGAACCGCAATTATAGAAGCAGCTAATTCTGGAATACTTGTTCCGACAGAAACTACTGTAATACCAATAATTCGCTCGCTAACCCCAAAACCTTTTGCTAAATCTACGGCTCCTATTATCAGCAATTTAGACCCTGCCCAAAGCCCAACTCCTCCAATGGTAAAAAAAAATGCAATTTTATATAATGGAATCAACTCATCATCTTCTGGCAGTTCATCTACAACTGCTTGTTTTTGAAAGCGTAGTAAGAAAATTAAAAAAATAATTAAAAAAGAAAACATAATGACCCCTTCTGTAAAATCGATAACTCCGTCATTGTGTAAAAAGTAATACACCAATCCAGATGCAAGCATCATCACTGGCCAATCTGTCTTATAAAAACTCTTTTGCACCTGAATTTTAGACAATGTAATTGTAATTCCTAAAACCAAAGCCAAATTAGCAATATTAGAACCTACTACATTTCCTAAAGCCAAATCAGGAAAACCATCTAACGCCGATTTTATACTAACAATTAACTCTGGAGCAGAAGTTGCAAAAGAAACAACTGTCATACCAATTACAATCTTTGGAATGTTTAATTTTAAAGACAATCCAACTGCTGCTTTCAACAACCAATTCCCTCCAAAAATTAATAAAACCAATCCTAAGATTATATATAAAAAATCCATATAACTATTTTTTCTGCGAAGATAGTATAAATAGAATTTTTGAAAGGATTTCTCTTTATTTCATTTTAAAAAAATTACTTTTATATGTTTTTATTGTGATTAATAAAATCAAACTGACTTTATGAAAAAACATTTTTACACCTTTTCTTGTTTTATAATTTTTACACTCCTTGCAACCAATAACATTAATGCGCAAGAAAAGAAAAGCTTTCTAAAGTCTAGATTTAATGGTTACTCTGAAACCATCACCAAAGATTTTACTACAGAAAAATTAAATGCTTTAAAACACAAACTAGAAAGTCAAGGTTTATTTTTCTCCTACAGTAATTTAAAATACAACAAACTCAAAGAAATTATTAAAATTACTGTGAGAGTAAAAAACAAGCGAAGCAATTCTGTAGTTACCTTTGACAATAACAACAAGCCAATTCCAGATATTAACGTTGGAGAATCAGACGGTATTGCAATTGCTACTAAAAGCACCTTTTCAGGATTCCCCATCAAAGACTTAAAAACAAACTAAAAATCATTTTGATGTACATACTAAATGAAGTACCTTTAAAACAGATGAAAAAACATGTATTTAAAATATTAGCAAAAACAAACAAAATGTTATTGCCTTCATTCACAAAAAAACAGTTAGACATCAGCAAAGCTTCCAAAATACAATTAGCTATTATTGGCTGGAGAGCTTATGTCACTATAAATTCAAAAGACTAAAAACAACATCTATATGGAAAAAGAGCACATAAAAGTATTTACCGGAACTTCAATATTTATTGATAGATTGAGTTATTTATTAGATAAAGAGAACATACTTAGTTTAATAAAAAATCATCACGAATCTGCAAGACTTGGAGGTTTTGGTTTATCTATTGATAATATTGAATTATTCATCTATAATACTGATTTAGAAAAAGCAACACCTATCATTGAAGAATTTAAAAAAGAAATAGGAGAATAGATTTTTAAAATTAAAAAATAGCAACTATATTTGCACCCGCTTAAGGCCACGTGGCGCAACTGAATAGCGCACTTGATTACGGCTCAAGAGGTTATAGGTTTGAATCCTATCGTGGTCACTAAAAAACACATCAAAATGATGTGTTTTTTTATTTCCACAAATACTAAATTCATTTTTCTATTTTAATTTATTTGTTTTTACATATATTTATCAAAAATACTTGATATTCAATATCAAAAATCAACAACAAATAACTAAATTTTAAAATTATGATTCGCAAACTATTGATTTTACCTGCGTTGTTTTTCATCTCTTTTTCCTTTGGTCAAGAAGTATTTGATGCAACTACTATTGAAAAAATAAAAAAAGAAGGACTCAACAATTCTCATGTAGAGAAAATTGCCTTCGAATTGATTGATAAAGCGGGTTCTCGTTTAACAAACTCTCAAGGATATGCAAGAGCTGCAAATTATGCAGTAAATCAATTATCTAAATGGGGTTTAAAAAATTCTAAAACTGAAGCTTGGGGTGAATTTGGAAAAGGCTGGGAAATAGAAAAAAACTATGTCGCAATGACAAAACCATATTATATGTCTTTTGTTGCAGTTCCAAGAGCTTGGACAGAAGGAACAAACGGACCAATTTCTGGAAAAGTAATGATGGTAGATATTAAAACTGAAGCAGATTTTGCAAAATATAAAGGAAAGTTAAAAGGTGCAATTGTTTTGGTAAAAGCAACAGGAAGTCAAGCTCCAACTTTTGAAACAGACGCAACACGTTTTAGCAATGAGGCTTTAAATAAAATGGAAAAGCCAGCTGCACCTAGAGCTGGAAGAAACACCAATAATGATGACATGGAAGCAAGAAGAGCTGCCTGGATGAAAAGAAGAGCATTGACTCAAAAAATTGCTACTTTTCTTGTAGATGAAGGTGTTGCTTTGCAATTAACTGGGAAAAACGGAAGACATGGAACGCTATTTACAAGTGGTGGTAGAGGTTATTTAAAGGATGCTCCAAAATCTTTGAGTGAACTAGAAATGGTTCCTGAGCATGCAAATTTAATGGCTCGTTTAATTGAAAATGGTGTGGAAGTAGAAATTGAAGCAGAAGTAAAAACTTCATTCAACAATAAAAATCTAAATGGATACAATGTTGTGGCAGAAATCCCTGGAACAGACAAAAATTTAAAAGCAGAAGTTGTAATGTTAGGAGCACATTTAGATTCTTGGCATGGAGCAACTGGAGCAACAGACAATGCTGCTGGTTCTATTGTAATGATGGAAGCTGTTCGTATTTTAAAAGCTATAGGTGTTAGTCCAAAAAGAACTATTAGAATTGCTCTTTGGGGTGGTGAAGAACAAGGTCTACATGGCTCTAGAGGATATGTAAAAACTCATTTTGGTGACCCAGCAACAAAGAAATACACAAAAGACAATGAAAAAGTAGCAGGTTATTTTAATATTGATAATGGTACTGGAAGAGTTCGTGGAATTTACACCCAAGGAAACAAACAAGTTGTTCCTATTTTTAAAAGTTGGTTTACACCTTTTAGTGATATGATAGATAACACAACAGTTACAACAAACAACACAGGAGGAACAGATCATTTAGCTTTTGACGCAGTTGGAATTCCTGGATTTCAATTTATTCAAGATCCTGTAGAATACAGAACAAGAACACATCACACAAATGCTGATAATTATGAGCGTTTAGTGATTGATGACTTAAAACAAATTTCAGTAATTGTAGCCTCTTTTGTATACAACACAGCACAAAGAGACGCAAAATTGCCTCGTAAAGTAGCAGAAGCTGCAACGAGATAATAAATCTTTAAGATAAATTAAAAACGCACCTTTTTTAGGTGCGTTTTTTTATTATATATATTTTTAGAAACAAATCTGTTATTCAAAATACCTTCTTATAGCAACACGATGGTCAGGAATGCTTTTGTCGTATTTTTCAATAACAGTTTCTAAAATGACTGGCTTATTTTTACCAACTTCTTTTTTTGAATTGTATTTAGAAATATAAAGGTTGTAATTTTTATTGTTTTTTTCAAAGATTAAAAAATGCTCAGGGTTTAACTCGCTATAACAAATTTCGTTTCCATTAAAAACACCTGATTCATCCTTAAAAAAAGGGCTGAAATCGTAGTATAGAAATACATTTATCATATTATACTAATTCTGCTGATAAGCCTAGTTGTAGTAATTTAGAGCATCTTGGTTTTAAATCTTTATACTCTCCTGTTTTTACAGTACATTTTCCTTTGTAATGCACTAAAATAGAACATTGTTCTGCTTGCTCTAAGGTGTGTTCACAAACATCAATTAAAGATTCTATTACAAAATCAAAAGTATTAACATCATCATTAAACAACACTATTTCATGCTGATTGACTTCCTTTTCTAGAATGTCTGATTCTTCCTGTATCTTTTCTTTTGTACTCATATTAAAAAATAAATATACAATTAAGCTTTAATATATTTTAATGAAACCCAATTATTTCTTTCAATGGTTTTTTGCAATTGCAATCCATATTTAGAAACTTCTGCATCAATCGTTGGAATATCTTCTTTGTAAAATCCGCTTAATAATAAAACCCCTTTTTCTAACAAACAATTTGTGTACGTTTTCATATCTCTCAACAAAATATTTCTATTGATGTTTGCAATGATAACATCATATTGTTGAGTGGTTAATAAAGAAGCATCGCCTTCAAAAAATGTAATCGAATTACAATTATTTCGCTCCGCATTTTCTATTGAATTTACATAACACCAATTATCAATATCAATTCCGTCTATAGGTTTTGCTCCTTTCATTTCAGCAAAAATTGCTAAAATTCCAGTTCCGCAACCCATATCAAGTGTTTTCTTATTTTCTAAATCTAACGCTAATAAATGTTGAATCATCATATGTGTTGTTTCATGATGACCAGTACCGAAACTCATTTTTGGTTCAATTACAATATCGTATGTTAGTTTTTTATCTTCATGAAAAGGTGCTCTAATGCTTACCAAATCATCAACCTGAATGGGCTCAAAATTCTTCTCCCACTCACTATTCCAATTCGTTTGAGCTACTTCATTTTTATTAAACTCTATAGAAAACTCTTCAGATTTTAAAATAGAAATGTCTTCTAAAATTTCTGCTCTCCAATCTTCTTTTTGAATATAAGCAGTAACGCCATTTTCATTTTCTACAAAACTTTCAAAACCAGCAAAACCTAATTCTGCAATTAAGATTTCTGTTCCTGGCTCTTTAGGCTCAACAGTAAAATTATATTCGATATAAATATTGTCCATTAAATAGCTTTAATAATATCTGTAAAATCTTTAACATTTAATGATGCTCCTCCTATCAAACCACCATCTACATCTTGTTTAGAAAAAATTTCTTCTGCATTTGAAGGCTTTACACTTCCACCGTATAATATTGACGTATTATCAGCTACACTTGTGTGGTATTTTTCTTGCAATAAATTTCTTATAAAAGCATGCATTTCTTGTGCTTGCTCCGGTGATGCAGTTTCTCCTGTACCAATAGCCCAAACAGGCTCGTAGGCTAGAACAATTTGACTCCATGCATTAGCCTCTGTATGAAATAACCCTTTTTCAAGTTGATTCTTCACAACAGTAAAATGATTGTTCGACTTTCTGTCTTCCAATTGCTCTCCAAAACAAAAAATTACTTCTAGGCCTTCATTGATAGCTTTAGTAACTTTTAATGCAAGTACCTCATCTGTTTCACCAAACAAAGATCTTCTTTCTGAATGCCCAATAATTACCGATTTAACACCGATGCTTTTTAACATATCCGCTGAAACCTCTCCTGTAAACGCACCATTATTTTCTTGATGCATGTTTTGAGCCACCACTTCAACTTTTGATTTTTTTACTCTTTTTATTGCACTCATTAAATTCACAAATGTAGGTGCAACTAGTACTCTTGTATTTTCTAACGGTAACTTTTTAATTGATTTTCTAATGCCTTTTACCAGGGTTTTTGTTTCCTTGCTATTGTTATTCATTTTCCAATTACCTGCTACAATTTTACTTCTCATCAATCCTATATTAGTGTTAAACTAGGCAAAAATACGTTATTTTTTTAAGGCTTCTACTATCCTTTTGTCTGTAATCTTTTTGGCTTTGAACAATTCTATTACTCCTTTTTCATTAACAACCATATATCTTGGAGTCCAATTAGAATTTAAAAAATCTCCAAAATCTCCATTCAATCCATTTTTCATAAAATAATGCTCTCCTTCAATATTGTCTTTATCAATAGCTTTTTTCCAACGAAACACACTTCTATCATTGATAGAAATACAGATTTAACTTTAGGATTATTTTTTTGAAACTCTTTTAAATTTGGGAATCCTGCTACACAATCACTACACCAATAAGCCCAAACATTTATAAGAATTTTATGTCCTTTATTTTTACTCAAAATATCTTTAAAAAGCACCGATGTATGATTGAGATCTAGAAAAGATTCATTCTGTGCTTTTTCAGAAAAGGTTGATGGATTACTCATACTACAACCTGTCAAAATTAAAATTAATCCAAAAAAGAATGTATTTTTTTTAATCATAAAACTAGTTTGCAAATTGTTCAACAACAATCATATTTTCATACAAGTAACAAAAGAAAAAGTGTTTTTACTTTAAAAACAAATATAAATAAACTATCAAAATTAAGTACCTTTGCTCAACTTTATTACTGTTGAAATGACTACAAAGCAACTTATTGAACAAATACATCTTAAAAAATCGTTTTTATGTATCGGCTTGGATGTAGATTTAGCAAAAATCCCTGAACATTTATTACAAGAAGAAGATCCAATTTTTGCTTTCAATAAAGCTATTATTGATGCTACGCATCATTTATGTGTTGCTTACAAACCAAACACTGCTTTTTATGAAGCTTATGGATTAAAAGGTTGGAAATCTCTTGAAAAAACCATTCAATACATCAACAAAAATCATCCAGAAATTTTTACAATTGCAGATGCAAAACGAGGTGATATCGGAAACACATCTAGCATGTATGCAAAAGCTTTTTTTGAAGACTTGACTTTTGATTCTGTAACCGTTGCTCCCTATATGGGGAAAGATTCTGTAGAGCCATTTTTAGCTTTTGAAAACAAACATACCATATTGTTAGCACTCACTTCTAATGAAGGTGCTTTCGATTTTCAAACAAAATCTATAAACGGAAAAGAGTTGTATAAAGAAGTTTTAGAAATTTCTACTTCTTGGAAAAACTCAGAAAACTTAATGTATGTTGTTGGAGCAACAAAAGCAGCGTTTTTTAAAGAAATAAGAAAAATAATTCCAAATAATTTTTTATTAGTTCCAGGAGTTGGTGCTCAAGGCGGAAACTTAAAAGACGTTTGTAAATACGGAATGTCTGATTCGGTTGGGCTATTAATTAACTCATCTCGAGGGATTATTTACGCATCAAAAGACAAAAATTTTGCTAAAGAAGCAGCTAAAAAGGCTAGTGAGTTACAGCAAGAAATGGAACAAATTTTAAGAAACTAAATTGAAAACTCCTGATTTAAATAGTTAATTCTATTTAATTTGTCTAAAATTTTCATGGCTTTATAAGCAGCTCTATCACTTTTAATTTCGTCAATATACCTATAGTCGTTAGATTGCTCTACCAATTTACGATACCTTTCTTCTAGGTGTTTTCTATATTGTGATAATTGACTTAAACGCGACATTTATAATGCTTTAACTTTATAAATATACACAAAAAATTGAATTACATGGAAATAATTTATTACGACTTAAAACTGTCTGTTTTTTTATCGTAACCATACGGGCAATGTTTACAGCCACTTTTACAGCAATAACCCCTTTTTAAATGATATTTTTCTGTAAAAACGCGATAGCCTTCTTCATTTAAATAAAAATCATCGGGTTCTAATTCAATATAGGGTTTAAACATCCAGCAAAATTAACAATTAAATTTTATTTTTCTTTACCTGGCGGATAATTAGCAATAATCTCTTTTACAAAAGCCTGAATTCTTTCTACTTTCTTAGCCCCTGTTCTTGCCCCTAAAGCTCCTGAGCCAATTCCTTGCCATACCAGTTTCTTGATTTTTACATCTATAAAATCAACAAACAACGTCCCTTCTGTTTGTTTGGTAACACGAAGTCTTTCTCTTCCAAAATAGTAAGGCGGATACCAATACGACACCGGATAATCAAATCCAGAATCTACATAAACCTTTTTCCTTGATTTAGCAAAAATGCTCACCAACATATCTGGGTTGTCTGATTTCCTATATCCTATTAACAGCAACTCTGATTCAATTGCCTTTAAAATTCTACGTTTATCTAGATCAGAAATTTTTGCTTTGTCGATGCCTTTTTTATAAAAAGCAAACGTCTTATACTTTGTAAAATCTGTTTTCGAATCATAGTCTGTAACTACTCTTACACTACTACATGAAACAAGAAAAAAAATTGACAGAAATATTATTATGAGTTTTTTCATCAGAAAAGCTTTAAAGTTACCTTAACGTAATTAGCAAAAAACATACCAAAAGAGGCTATTGATTTTTAAAAACAATAATTATTTAACTTTTAAAAATAAGTAAAGAATCAAATTGTTTTTTAAGAATTCCGTAAATTGCGGGCTTTAAAAATTAGATTTTTTTCGAATGGAACAAATAGCACCCTACAAACCAATACATAAAGTTAGAATTGTAACCGCAGCATCTTTGTTTGATGGCCATGACGCAGCTATTAATATTATGCGTCGAATCATTCAAGCTACAGGTGTAGAGGTGATTCATTTAGGACATGACAGAAGTGTAGAGGAAGTTGTTAACTGTGCAATCCAAGAAGACGCTAATGCCATTGCTATGACTTCATATCAAGGTGGACATAATGAGTATTTTAAATACATGTTCGATTTGTTAAAAGAAAAAGGGGCTTCACATATTAAGATATTTGGCGGCGGAGGTGGTGTAATTCTTCCAGAAGAAATTAAAGAATTGATGGAGTATGGAATTACTCGCATTTACTCTCCAGATGACGGTCGTGAATTAGGTTTGCAAGGAATGATAAATGATTTGGTACAACAATCAGATTTTGCGGTTGGTGATGTGTTAAATGTAAAGATTGAAGACTTATCTAAAAAAGAAGTTGGAAGCATTGCAAGAGTTATTTCTTCTGCAGAAAACTTCCCAGAAGTTGCCAAGGAAACCTTGGATACAATTCATAAAAAAAATAAAAATTCTAAAACACCTGTACTGGGAATAACCGGAACTGGTGGTGCAGGGAAATCGAGTTTAGTAGACGAATTAGTGCGTCGTTTTTTAATCGATTTTCCAGAAAAAACCGTTGGATTAATTTCTGTTGATCCTTCAAAAAGAAAAACGGGTGGTGCATTATTGGGTGATCGTATTCGCATGAATGCCATTAATGACTCTAGAGTTTATATGCGTTCGCTAGCAACACGCCAATCTAACCTAGCCTTATCAAAATATGTAAATGAAGCAGTGCAAGTATTAAAAGCTGCTGAATTTGATTTGATCATTTTAGAAACTTCAGGAATTGGTCAATCAGACACAGAAATTATAGAACACTCAGACACTTCGTTGTATGTTATGACTCCTGAATTTGGAGCTGCAACTCAGTTAGAAAAAATTGACATGTTAGATTTTGCCGATTTAGTTGCCATCAATAAGTTTGACAAAAGAGGTGCTTTAGATGCCATTCGCGATGTAAAAAAACAATACATGCGCAACAACAATTTATGGGATGTGCATATGGATGACATGCCTGTATTTGGAACCATCGCCTCACAATTTAACGATCCAGGAATGAATTCGCTTTACAAAGCGATTATGGACATGTTAGTTGAAAAAACGGGTGTAGATTTAAAATCGAGCATGGAAATCACCAAAGAAATGTCTGAAAAAATATTCGTGATTCCGCCTAGTAGAATTCGCTATTTATCAGAAATCTCTGAAAGCAATAGGGCTTATGATAAAAAAGTTGATGAACAGGTAGCGGTTGCTCAAAAGTTATATGGAATTTTTCAAACTATTAATTCATTAACAAATTCTCCTATTGAAATCATTAAAACAGGACTGAATGAAGATGAAATTCTTAATAAAGTTACCAAAGAAGATATTCCTTTTGCAAAATTGTTACTTGCACAATTTGAAAAAGTAAAACTAAAATTTGATCCCTTAAATTGGGAAATCATTTTAAACTGGAGTGACACCGTTCAGAAATATAAAAATCCTGTTTACACCTTTAAAGTTCGTGATAAAGAAATCAATATTGAAACACATAGCGAATCATTATCACATACACAAATACCTAAAGTATCTTTACCGAAATACGAAGCTTGGGGAGACTTATTACGTTGGAATTTACAAGAAAATGTACCAGGAGAGTTTCCTTATGCATCAGGTTTGTATCCTTTTAAAAGAACAGGAGAAGATCCAACAAGAATGTTTGCTGGTGAAGGTGGACCAGAAAGAACCAACAGGCGTTTCCACTATGTGAGTTTAGGAATGGATGCAAAACGCTTATCAACCGCTTTTGACTCTGTTACTTTATACGGAAATGACCCTGGAGTTAGACCTGATATTTATGGAAAAATTGGAAATGCAGGAGTTTCTATTTGTTGTTTAGATGACGCTAAGAAATTGTATTCTGGTTTCGACTTAAGTCATCATATGACATCCGTTTCTATGACCATCAACGGACCAGCTCCGATGCTGTTAGGATTCTTTATGAATGCAGCCATTGATCAGAATTGTGAAAAATACATCAAAGCAAACAAGTTAGAAAAACAGGTTGAAGCAAAATTTAAAGAAATTTACGATTCTAAAGGATTAGACAGACCTGTGTATCAAGGTAAGTTGCCTGAAGGAAACAATGGTCTAGGTTTACTATTGCTCGGTTTAACAGGAGATTTAGTTTTACCTGCAGATGTATATCAACAAATTAAAACAGAAACGTTAAGTCAAGTTCGTGGTACAGTTCAAGCTGATATTTTAAAAGAAGATCAGGCACAAAACACCTGTATTTTTTCTACGGAGTTCGCACTACGCTTAATGGGTGATGTGCAAGAATATTTCATCGAAAAACAAGTGCGTAATTTCTATTCTGTTTCTATTTCTGGATATCATATTGCAGAAGCTGGGGCCAATCCAATTACACAATTAGCATTGACTTTGTCAAACGGATTTACCTATGTAGAATATTACCTTTCTAGAGGAATGGACATTAATAAATTTGGACCGAATTTATCGTTCTTTTTCTCAAACGGAATCGATCCAGAATATTCGGTAATTGGTAGAGTTGCTCGTAAGATTTGGGCAAAAGCGATGAAATACAAATACGGAGCCAATCCAAGAGCACAGATGTTAAAGTACCACATACAAACTTCTGGACGTTCTTTACATGCGCAAGAGATTGATTTTAATGACATCCGAACAACCTTGCAAGCGCTGTATGCAATTAACGACAACTGTAATTCATTGCATACCAATGCCTATGATGAAGCCATTACAACTCCGACTGAAGAATCAGTTCGAAGAGCGATGGCAATACAGTTAATCATCAACAAAGAATTAGGATTAACGAAAAACGAAAATCCGATTCAAGGCGCATTTATTATCGAAGAATTAACCGATTTAGTAGAAGAAGCTGTATTAAAAGAGTTTGATAGAATTACAGAACGTGGTGGAGTTTTAGGTGCTATGGAAACCATGTATCAACGTTCTAAAATACAAGAAGAAAGCTTATACTACGAAACCTTAAAACACAACGGGGAATTCCCTATTATTGGGGTAAACACCTTTTTAAGTTCTAAAGGTTCTCCTACAGTACAACCAGCAGAAGTTATTAGAGCAACAGAAGAAGAAAAACAATTTCAGATTCAAACCAAAGAATTGTTAAACAAAGCCAATGACGGAAAAGTACAAGAGCAATTAGCGATTTTACAAGAAGCTGCCATTCAGAATGAAAACTTATTTGACAAACTTATGGAAGCTACAAAATTCTGTTCTTTAGGTCAGATTACTGAAGCCTTGTTTAAAGTAGGTGGACAATATCGTAGGAATATGTAAGCAGAGAACAAGTTTTTTTCAATAAAAACTTTATAAATTGCTTTTAACTAGGCTAGTCAAAATATCTCACTAAAAACAAAAGTCCTTACACATTGTGCGGATTTTTGTTTTTCAAGAGATGGATTTAGTTTTCTATATTGATAATGAATTAAGATTCCTTTGTTTGTTCTTTTCTTTTCAATAGGGTTCCAATAGGAAATACTTGAAGAACAAATATTGTAATCACACTTGAAAAAACTTATCGAGGTCTTAATGAAATTAGAGAATTCTCAATGGAATTAATAAAGTATTTTTCTAAAAAAAACACTTTTCTAGTTCTTGATAAAATAACTATAGAAAAAGATATAATTTATATGGTATGGCATACAAATTCTACAACAACAAATATAACAATAGCTTCTGATACGTTTTATATCAAAAATAAAAAAATAAAGAAGCATACTTTTATCTGTCAACTTAACAGAAAGTATTAGCGAAACATTAAAAATTATTTCAATTTTGTTTTTAGCGCTTCTTAAAATCCAATGTTTTTAACACCCATAAATTAGGATCAACCACAATATTTATTGGTTCAGAAGCTGTCTTTATTTTAAAGATATTCTTTGTCCCTTTGATTTGAACTACTTCTAATTGTTGTTTATTATTTACAAAATTGATTGCTATTTCTAATGGCATTTCAAAGAGACTTCCATCAGTTTGAACCTGATTCAAATCAATAGTGACTTCTCCTTTTCTTTTATCATATGTCCAATTTCCTTTTAAACTTAAAGTTCCAGGTTTGTACAACCATTGTTCAAAAAAAGTAGTTAAATCTCTTCCAGAAACCTCTTCCATCACGCGTTTAAAATCGTCTGTGGTCGCATTTAAATCTTGGAACTCTTTATAATATGTTTTTATCCCTTTCCAAAACGTATCTGTTCCGATCATCCCACGCAACATGTGCAAAATCCAACTTCCTTTTTGATAAGTTTGAGAACTCGTCACATCTTTCATGTCTTTTAAATTGTTATGAATGATAGTGTATTTTGGGTTTTTTTCGTAAAAATCATCTACTCTTTTCTGACTCGATTTTAACCCTTCTACAAACTCATCACGCCCATATTGATGCTCAATAAACAACAATGTAAAATAGGTTGCAAAACCTTCACTCAACCAAATATCATCCCAATCATATTCTGTTACTGCATTTCCAAACCATTGATGTGCAATTTCATGAATTACAACATTACGCCAACGAGTATTTCGGTCACCTTTTACAGAACTTGCACTATACAAAATTGCCGATGCAGCTTCCATTCCACCACTCACACTATTCGATTGAATATTGGCTAATTTCTCGTAAGAAAACAACCCTACATACTCGCTATAAAATTCTAAAGCTTTTTTTGTTGGAATTGCAAAATCATAGAAACCTGCATCTCTATCTTGTTTAAACACCCAAGTCTGAATTGATTTTCCATCAAATTCATCAACATATTGCACCGCAAAATCTGCTGCTCCCAATACATATAACCAAGAAGCGATTGGCACAGATTGTTTCCAATGTGTAAGCCGTTTATGATTGTCTAAATTGGTTTCTTCAATTTTTAACCCGTTTGATACGATTTGATAATGATCTGGAGCAGTAACTATAAATTCACACATGGCTTTATCATACGGATGATCTACCGTTGCTAACCAATGACGCCCTCTATTTGGCCAATTGTCACTAAAAAAAGTTCGATCTCCGTGCATATTGTCAGCAATCTTTAAACCATTTGCAGGAATTCCTTTGTATTGAATTTGAATTTTTGTGCGTTGATTTTTTTGAGAAGGCTCTGGCAAATGAATAAATAATTCATCATTTTTATGTGAAAATTTTAATGGGTTTCCATTCGACGAAACCCCACTTACCACCATTCCTTTATTTTGTAGTTTACTAGAAGCATTGACTAAATCCAATCTCATTTTTTCTACTCCTTTCGCCAAAAAACGAACATCTACAGTTAGGTCAACTACAATCTCATCGGTGGTGTCAGATAATTCGATGTTAAAAATGTAATTGATGACATCAATATTTGGGTTTTTTGGATACCCGTCATTTACAGGAATTGTATTTGTAAAAAACACAATACACAATAACAATAAACTATTTTTTAGTGCTGTTTTCATATGTTTGGTTTGAAGTAAATTTACTTTTTAATTCCCGGTTGTTTTAATTTCCAATTGGTTTTGGCTTTTTCTTTATCTACCATTTTCTTTACATCTGCTAACAAACGTTTTGCGTCGAAAACAATTCCGTCTTTAATCGTGTATTTTACGCCACCTACACGAACCACTTTATTGTCTTTGGTCAATTTAATTGCTCCTGTACCGTACAACACTTTTAAGTTTTTCAAGGGATTTTCTTCTACAATCACAAAGTCAGCCAATTTACCAATTTGAACGGAACCTATTTTATCTGCCCAGCCAAGAGCTTCTGCGCCATTTAAGGTTGCAGATCGAATTACTTCTAAAGGATGAAACCCTGCTTCACGCAACAATTCGAGTTCTCTAGCATACGCAAAACCATACAACTGATAAATAAAACCAGAGTCTGTACCCACAGTTACACGTCCGCCTCTATTTTTATATTCATTCACAAAGTTCATCCATAATTTGAAGTTTTCTTTCCATTGTACTTCTTGTTCAGTTCCCCAATAATGCCAATAACTCCCGTGAGATATTTTACTAGGCTCATAAAATTTCCACAAAGAAGGCAAGGTATAATGTTCATGCCATTCTGCTCTACGAGCACGTTGTAAATCTCTACTCGCTTCGTAAATGTTAAACGTTGGATCTAGTGTAAAATCTAAACTCAATAGTTCGTCCATCACTTTATTCCAATGTTCTGAATAAGGTTTTGCAGCTTGTTTCCACAATTTACCCGCTTCTTCAAAACGATGTTGTTCATTTTGATAATTATAATCTAATGGGTAATTCTGAACGGTTCTATCATTAAATAATGCTTCTGGCAATCCATACCAATGTTCCATCGACGTCATACCTGCTCTTGCAGAATGCAACACATTCCAACGTGCAACACTTAGTTGTGCATGATGTGCTGTAGAACGTAAACCTAATTTTTTATTCTCTTTAATAGCAGCATCCATAATTTCTGGTTCTGCACCAAAAAATTTAATTCCGTCTGAACCATTCTTTGCATTCATTCGCACCCAAGCTCTTGCTTCGTCTGGAGTTGTAATCGGTTTTTTACTTCCAGACCCAAAGCCTGTATATTCAAAAATTCTTGGCGCTACAATTTTATTGGCAGCACTTTGTTTTTTTAATTCAATGGCATTTCGTCCACTAGGTTGTCTAACAGAAGTAATACCATGAGCCATCCACAATTTAAAAACATATTCTGGATTTGCACCTTGAGCGCCTCCTCCAATATGTCCGTGCATATCAATAAAACCTGGCAACAAGTACATACCATTGGCATCTAACTCTTTCCCCCCACTTTTTAATTTGGGTCTGCCTTTTTCATTAATATTTACACCAGGATACCCCACAATTTGCATGTTGACAATCTTGTTATTTTCTACTACAATATCCATTGGACCACGAGGTGGAGAACCATCTCCGTTGATCAACATCACTCCTCTGATAATTAATTGCGAATAGGGTCCGTCTCCCAAATATTCTTTTTGTGAAAATCCTTGAAAACTTAATAATAGCGCGAATATTAAAACGATTTTTTTCATCTTTTTAATGATATTTTTAGTTAGTTTTTTCTTAAAATTTTTAGTCTTTATTTTGATTAAATTCTGTCAATTCGAGTAAATTTTACAATTGAAATGGGTGAAATTTGTATCGAGAATAAGAATTTTACTTTATTAATTAGTTCTCGATACAATTTTTTTTCAAAAAATCACTCGAACTGACATCATTCAAACTTTTTTGCTTAAAAATACATAAAAGGTTGATATTAAAATTTATCTCCAAAAAAGAGTGCGTTTAAAAACAATTTATTGGTTCCGTACCAAGCGCCTCTAAAATTTGGATTGTCTGCAAATAGTACTGCTCTCCCTCTACCAATCTGACTCACAATCAACGACGCAGAAGGTTTTATATAGGTGTCTAAATTCTTTTTGGTGATGTATCCATCGATGTGTGGATTTTCAGAATATTTTGCAACAGTTGCATACGGGTTTTTACTTGGTGCTAAAAACACCATATTGTTTTTATAAACAGGCATTTTAGCAGAATGATATCCAAATCCTAAAGGATGTGTTACATCTAAATCTACTTCTAAAATAATGCCTCCTACTCGATCTCTTCCTGCATATTCACCAGAATCTACATAGGGCAATCTTTTGGTTGCTTCTTTTTCTTTTGACTTCGGTTTTTTTGTTAAGCTTTCTTTCACCATTTTTTTATCAATCATCCATTTAGAACCTCTTGCAATGGTAACAATCGTGTTTCCTTTAGAAATCCAGTTTTTTAGTTTTTCTCTTTTAACAGAATCTAAATCGGCATAACCACCAGAAACTAAAACCAGTGTATTGTACTTATCTAGATTTGCTCTTCCAAAACTATTCATTCTAATTTTAGTAATTGGCATATCTACTCTTGTGTCTAACAAATGCCATACTTCTCCTGCCTCTGAAGAACTAACACCTTCGCCAATTAACATGGCTACTTTAGGTTTGCTCAATGCTCTAAAATTATTAGATCCTAAATCAATTCCTTTGATGCTATAGCCACTGTTTGTTCCGAAAATTGGCACATTGTATTTTGCCTGTGCATCTGAAACAATTTGATATACTTCTGCACTCGATTTTTTCTGTTTGCTAATCGGTATTAACAAACTACCGTAGTTGAAACTTTTCTTTCCTCCTGAGGTATTGATTGTAAAAGGTTTGAATGCAGATGCCACTGTTAATCCTTTAGCTTGCATATAATACAAGGCTGCTGGCGTATTATAATCATCCCAATCTATAATGTAGGCGTAATTAGCTCTTTGGATTTTTGCGTTGTTTACAAGATTATCTGCGGATGTAATTTCGGCTCCTAATCTAACAGATTTCAATCCTTTGTAGTTCATGTTGTAAAAATTAGCAACACTCCAAGCCGATGCATCGTAATACACACTGTCTCTGTATTTAGAATAGGTTTCAAACATGGTTTGCACCATTCTATGTTGTGGTTGTTTTAGAGGAACCACAAACTTATCTCCGTTTTTATATACCTTAATTTTATGTGATAACAATTGCTCTACAAAAGCTTTATTACGATTCATATCATACTCGTCTCCAAACTCATACCCAGCAAAACCTGTTGCTGCTTTTTGAGTCATGGCTGATTTGAAAAATGTTTGCTGGTATTTTCTTAAGTAGGCTTTATTTTCTAATGCTGCTTTTAGGGTTGCAAAACCAGAGGTGAATTGGTTTCTAATGGTAAATGCAAAAGTGATTTTTCCGTAATCTGTATCTTGTACATGTCCGCGAGAACTTGCTTGCTCAAATAACAATGCCAAACCACCTTGTAAATCTGGATACGAAGAACCATACCCAGGATAGGTTCCGTCAAATGATTCTTTGGTATAATAAAAAGACCCTATTTTGTCTAAAGCACTTGAAAAATACTTTGCAAATAAATTATTTAAATCCTCGTAATTTTCTTTTGGCATAATTGGATCTAAAGAACCAATTGGTTTCATTGGCTCAAAAAAGTGATTACTATTGGTGCCCATTTCATGGAAGTCTGTAACCACATTTGGATACCAATTGTGCATCCATTTTAATTTTCCTTGACTCTCTGGATGCACGCCCAACAACCAATCTCTATTTAAATCGAACCAATAATGGTTTGTTCTACCTCCTGGCCAAGCTTCGTTATGTTCTGCATCTGTGTTGTCTGAAACCAATGCTTTTGCCTTGTATTGATTTGCCCATTGGGTATGTCTATCTCTTCCATCTGGATTTATGGTTGGGTCAATAAAAATGATCGACTTATTCAAATAATTGGTCACCTCAGCATTGTTTGAAGCCACCAATGTATACGCAGTTAATAAAGCTGCCTCTGAACTCGATGGTTCGTTTCCGTGTACATTGTATCCTAATTGAATAAAAATCGGGACTTCATCATAGTTCTTTGGACTCAAACTAGGATTTACAAATTGTAAATGCTTCTCTTTGATCGCTGTTAAATTTGATAGATTTTCTTTGGTAGAAATGGTAAGCATTACCAATTTTCTGTTTTCATGTGTTTTTCCATACACTTCAATGGTTGCTCTGTCAGAAAACTCCGCAAGTTTATAAAAATAGGCTACTATTTGATCGTGACGTGTGTGTTGCTCTCCAATAGGATATCCTAAAAATTCTTCTGGAGTTGGTATGTTTTTATTAAAAGGCGCTTTGTCTTTAAAAAAATAATCTTGTGCTTGTGTTGCACTAGTAATTGATAAAGTAAAAAACAGTAAAAAAATAGGCTTGGTAAGTTTCATTAGATTGGTTATTTAAATAATCAATCCTAAAAGTAAGAATAATTCACAAATAAGAATCTTTTACCTTCTTAATATTTCTGAGAACTATATTTATTTTGTTTCTAAACTCAAAAAAATATAACTTCGCTAAATGCTGATATAAATCATTAAAACGGATTTATATCAAAATGCATTAGCGAAACTTAAAAAACTATCTCCTCGTTTTCTTCTTTTTTGGTGCTCTAGAAATTTTCTTTTTACGTCTGTTAAAAGGGATGGCATCATCAAACGTATTTTTAGCCTCTTGCGCTTTTTTATTTTTCTTCCAAGAATTGTTTTCTGGCAACAACACTTTTAACAAATCTTGTCTACCAACTTTGTTTAAGGTGTTGCGAATCCAATCTTTGTTTTCTTTTTTATACCAAAAGAAAAAACGATGTTGGTCTTCTCGTTCCTTTTTTGTTTTAGGTGTTTTGGTTGGTTTTAAAGTATACGGATGATATCCAGAATAATAAATTACCGTAGCAACTGTCATTGGCGTTGGTGTAAAACCTTGTACTTGCTCTAACTGAAAACCCATGTCTTTGGTTTCTGCAGCCAAATTTGCCATGTCTTCAACTTCACTTGCTGGGTGACTAGAAATGAAATAAGGAATCAATTGTAGGTTTAATTTCTTCTTGATATTAATTCTATCAAAACGTTCTTTAAACTTATGAAAATAGGTAAATGATGGTTTACGCATCAATTTTAACACCGGATCAGAAGTATGCTCTGGCGCTACTTTTAATCGACCAGAAACATGATTGGTCATGACCTCTTCTGAATATGCATCCAATTCTTTAGGGTCTGCATTTTTATTGAATTCAGGCACCAACATATCGTGTCTGATTCCGCTTCCAATAAATGATTTTTTCACCTTTGGATGTTTATCAACAGCCTGATACAATTCGGTTAATGGTTTGTGAGACGTGTCTAAATTACTACAAATCACCGGCGAAATACAAGAGGGAGCTACACATTTATCACAGATAGACTGAATCTTTCCTTTCATCTGATACATGTTTGCAGAGGGTCCACCAATATCAGACAAATACCCTTTAAAATCTGGCATATTTGCCACCGTGTCTACTTCTTTTAAAATAGATTCTTGACTCCTACTTGCTATAAATTTCCCTTGATGGGCAGAAATGGTACAGAAACTACATCCACCAAAACAACCACGATGAATGTTGATCGAAAATTTGATCATTTCAAACGCCGGAATTGGTCCGCGCTTATTGTATTTTGGATGAGGTAAACGCGTATAAGGCAAATCAAAAGAGCTGTCAATTTCTGCTTCTGTCATTGTTGGAAAAGGAGGATTAATTACCAATGTATTTTTTCCAACTTCTTGAAAAATTCTTCTTGCTTTTAATTTGTTTGATTCTTGCTCTATGACTTTAAAGTTAGATGCAAATGTTTTTTTATCTGCCAAACAGGCTTCATGAGAATTGATGGTAACATCTTCCCAATCGTTTACAACCGGAATTTTCTCTTCTTTTTGATTGATTAAAACGGCAGTTTGTTTGATGTTTTTTAAACTAGAAAACGGAACGCCTTTTTGCAATAATTCAACGATTTCTCGTAAAGGTTGTTCTCCCATTCCATACACCAACATATCGGCTTTAGAAGTTTCTAAAATGGTTGGCAATAGTTTATCAGACCAATAATCGTAATGTGTTACTCGTCTTAATGAAGCTTCAATTCCGCCAATTAAAACAGGAACCTCAGGAAATTTTTCTTTTAAAATTTTAGAATATACAGAAGTTGCATAATCGGGTCTAAACCCTTTATCGCCATTTGGTGTGTATGCATCTTTATCTCTACGTCTTTTACTTGCGGTATAATTAGAAACCATTGGATCCATACAACCGCCAGTTGCTGCAAAAAACAAACGAGGTTTTCCTAATTTTTCAAAATCTTGTAAATTATCGTTTACATTAGGTTGTGGCACAATGGCAACACGCAATCCGTAGCTTTCTAGAATTCGTCCAATCACAGCTGGTCCAAAAGATGGATGATCTACATAGGCATCTCCACTAAACAAAATGACGTCTAATTCATCCCATCCTTTTAATTTTACCTCCTTGTTTGTAGTTGGCAACCAATCTGTTAATTTCAATTCACTCATGCGCTGCAAAAATACGAGTTTTTAACTGATTCTACTATTTTTATACTTGTTTCCGATTTTAAAACTAAAATTTTGTTAAACCAAGGTAACAACTTTTATATATGAGAGTCTTGTTTGTATATTTAATCAAAATTAAAAAACATGAAAAAATTAGTATTAGCGATTCTAACCATCGCTTTTTTAGGTAGTTGTGCTACCTCTAACATTGCTACTAGCAAAAAGAATGTAATTGAAGTTGGCATCAACTTAAACAATGTTGTAGATGACAAAGTTCAAGTAAGTGTAAATCCACAAAAAATCAAAGAAGAAGTAGTTGTATATCAAATTCCGGCTATTGTTCCTGGAACCTATGCAATGAGTAATTATGGAAGATTTGTTTCAGATTTTAAAGCTTATGATTATGACGGAAACGAAATGCCAGTTCAAAAATTAGACGACAATTCTTGGCAAGTAAACAATGCCAAAAAAATGGATAAAGTTTCTTATTGGGTTGATGACACTTTTGATTCTGAATTAAAACACGGCATCTATGTCATGGCCGGAACCAATATTGAAGAAGGTAAAAACTTCTTATTAAACCTTCCTGGTTTTGTTGGGTACTTTAAAAATAAGAAAGAAACTCCGTATACCATTACCGTTTCTCATCCAATCCATTTATACGAAACTACTTCGTTAATTAATAAAAATACATCAAAAACAGACAATTCTAAAGATGTGTTTGTTGCTTCTCGATATGATGAAATTTCTGACAACCCGGTTATGTACGCGCCATTAAATAATGTAAGTTTTAATGTAGACGGAATTGAAGTAACGTTAGCCGTATATTCTACTAACAGCAAGCATTCTGCAAAAGACATGGAAGCTGATTTAAAGAAAATGGTACAGGCTCAATCGAATTTCTTAAAAGGATTTAAAACCACAGACGAATACAATATTTTATTATACTTATTTGATCCTAAGGTATACAAGTGGAGTAGTTTTGGAGCTTTAGAACATTTATCTTCTACAACTGTTGTATATCCTGAAACATATACTAAAAAACAATTGGAAGATGGAATGATTAACGGAACGGTTTCTCATGAGTTTTTCCATATTGTTTCTCCGCTTTCTGTACATTCAGAAGAAATTCATTCCTTTGATTTCAACACTCCAAAAATGTCAAAACATTTATGGATGTATGAGGGTATGACAGAGTATTTTGCAAACTTATTTCAAGTAAATCAAGGTTTGATAAACGAACAAGAGTTTATAAATGAAATGAATAACAAAATTAAAACTTCTCTTCGTTTTAATGACTCGATGTCTTTTACAGAAATGAGTAAAAACATTTTAGATCCTAAATATGCCAAAAACTACAGCAATGTTTATATGAAAGGAGCACTAATTGGAATGACTTTAGATATTATCTTAAGAGAAGAAAGTAAAGGAGCTTATGGTGTTAGAAATATGATGAAAGATTTATCTAAAAAATACGGTGCACATAAGCCTTTTAAAGATGATGAAATCATCCCAGAAATTATAGCCATGACTTACCCTTCTGTTGGAGATTTCTTTAAAAATCATGTTCAGGGAAATACACCTATCAACTATGATAAGTTCTTTGAAAAAGTAGGGATTAAAAAAGGAACTCAAGAAGTAGATTCTAGATATTTCATAAACAGTAGCAATCAACCATTTCTAACTTTAAACCCAAAGAGAGAAATTATTTTTACGAAAAAACTGAATACCGGTTTGGTAGCACTTGGAGTAAAATCTGGGGATGTTATAAAAGCCATTAGTGGAGAAGAAGTTACTTTACAAAATGTAAACGCTCTTTTAGTTAAAACCTTTGAATGGAAAGAAGGTGATACCATCAATATTGAAGTGACAAGAGATGGAAAAACATTGAAGCTAGAAGGAGTAGCAATACAATCAAGATCTCTAGAAGAAGGATTAATCATAGAAGATCTTCCTGCAAATAATCCTAAAGTAAAACTAAGAGAAGCTTGGTTAAAAGGATAAACAATAGAATTTTAAAAGACAAAAAAGGCTGCAAAATTTGCAGCCTTTTTTATTGCTTATTGTTTTACAATTAAATGTAGAACATTCTCTAGATTCCAATCTATTACCAAACCATCAGCTAACGTTTTAGCAATTTCTTTTCCGTATAAATATTCGCACAAATACAAAGCTGCTTCAAACGATTTTGCTCCGCCTGCAGAAGTAATATATTTACCATCGTGCACAAAAAGCACATTCTTTCTAATATCTAATTCTGGAAAAGTTTCTCTCATTTGATCGATATCACTCGGAAAAGTGGTTGCAGTTTTATCTTTTAACAATCCGGCTTTTGCCAATACAAAAGCACCATCGCAATGTGACGTCATAAATTGTGCTTCTTTGTCTACACGCTGCACAAATTGAATCATTTCAGCATCATCCAAATCAGAATCTAAATGATGCTCTGCACTTGGTATAACAAGAATGTCAATTTTTGGCAAGCTATCTTTTAGATAGTTAAAATCAGGCATTATTCGCATCCCCTCAGAAGTGGTAATCGCTTCATCTGTATTTGCTACAGTAAACACATTCATTGGTTTGATTCCTTCTCTAAAAATAGTATGCTGAAAAATATCATAGGGGGCAGTTAATTCTGTATTGAACGTTCCATCCATAATTAAAAAAGCCACATTATATCTTCCCTTTTTTAGTTCAGGAAATATTTTCTGAGAAGCTTCAATTTCGTCATGATTCATCTTAGTTGCTGAATTGTTTTTACAACCAATTGTTATCAATGATAAGAATAAAATAAAGGTGAATTTCATCTGATGTTGAATTTTTAAGAATCATAAAAGTATTAAAACTGAATTTAACATCTCAAATCTTTATAAAATGTTTTTTCTTTTGTAGATTTACTTCATTAACAACTAAACTTACATCATGAAAAAACAAGTTTTCTACACCCTTTTATCGCTATTTTTAATCACCTTTATCAGTAGTTGTAAAACAGCTCCAAAAGAAGACACAAATGTAGCAGATACTTATGTTCAAGACAACTACACAAAAAAAGAGGTCACGATTGAAATGCGTGATGGAACAAAATTACATACTGTAATTTATGCTCCAAAAGACCAAAGCAAAACCTATCCTATTTTATTACAACGTACTCCTTATAGTTGTGCTCCTTATGGTGAAGGAAAGTTTAAAACGAAGATTGGTCCGAATACACAATTAATGAAAGAAGGAAATATTGTAGTATATCAAGATGTACGTGGACGCTGGATGAGTGAAGGAGTTTATGATAATATGCGTGCATACATTCCAAATAAAACGGGAACACAAACTGATGAAACATCCGATACTTATGACACCATAGATTGGTTGGTTAAAAATGTAGAAAACAACAATGGTAGAGTTGGTACTTGGGGAATTTCATATCCAGGCCATTATGCAACCGTTTCTACCATTGATGCACATCCGGCATTAAAAGCGGCTTCTCCACAAGCTTCGATAGCAGATTTCTTCTTCGATGATTTTCATCATAATGGAGCCTTTTTATTGAGTTATTTTAGAGCCGTATCTTTATTTGGCACATACAAAGATCAACCAACAGACACTGCTTGGTATTCTTTACCAACAATGGATTCTCAAGATCAATATCAATTCTTCTTAGATGCTGGCCCGCTAAAAAACTTAAACAAATATTTTAGAAAAGAAACGGTAGACAATTTAAGTCCGCAAAATAATGACAGAATAGATGATTTCTTTTGGAAAGAAATTGTAGAACATCCAAATTATGATGAAGTTTGGAAAAGCAAAGGAATTGTTCAGCATTTAGACAAGGTGCCTTCTACAGTTGCCACCATGGTTGTTGGCGGAGAATTTGATGCTGAAGATTTATACGGTCCATTAGCAACCTATAAAGCAATTGAAAAACACCAACCAAACAATTACAATACGTTGGTTTTTGGACCTTGGGATCACGGAGGATGGTCTAGAAGTTCTGTGAAAAACATTGTTGGAAACTATTATTTTGGAGATTCTATTTCGTTGAAATTTCAAAAAGAAATAGAATCTAAATTCTTCAATCATTTCTTAAAAGAAAGTGGTGATAAAAATTCTGGCTTACCTGAAGCGTATGTATATGATTCTGGAAAAAAAGAATGGAATTCTTTTGATGTTTGGCCTCCAAAACAAGCCGTTAAAGAAAATTGGTTTTTGTCTGACAATCAAAAATTAACCGCATCAAAAAAAGGAAACAAAGGAATTCAATTTATTAGCGACATCAAACGTCCTGTTCCTTATTCAGAAGATATCAAAACCGTTTTTACACCAAGAAAATATATGACCGATGATCAACGTTTTGCTGCAAGAAGGCCAGATGTATTGGTTTTTGAAACAGATGTACTAACTGAAGATTTTACACTAGCAGGAGATATTTTAGCAAAACTAAAAGTTGCTACTACTGGTACTGCAGCAGATTGGATTGTTAAAGTAATAGATGTGCATCCTAAAGACACTAAAAACAACAATAAAAACATGCAATCACATTTAAAAATGAGCAACTACCATTTAATGGTTCGTAGTGAAGTAATGCGTGGTCGTTTTAGAAATAGTTTTTCAACACCAGAACCTTTTGTTCCGAATAGAAAAACTGATGTAAATTTAACATTACAAGATGTTTTTCATACGTTTAAAAAAGGACACAAATTGCAAATTCAAGTGCAAAGCACTTGGTTTCCTTTGATCGATTTAAATCCACAAACCTACGTCGACAATATCTATAAAGCAGATGCAAAAGATTTTAAAACCCAAACTCATACCGTATTTACAGATTCTGCAATCGAATTTACAGTACTTAAAAACTAAGAAATGAAAAAATTATTGATACTATTTTTACTTGTTCTTGCAAGTTGCAACAACAAAACCGAATTAACTGAACAAGAACGCTGGGAACAACATGCCAAAAACACAGAAATTATTAGAGATGATTTTGGAGTACCCCATGTGTATGGTAAAACAGATGCCGATGCTGTATTTGGATTATTATATGCACAAGCAGAAGATGATTTTAATCGTGTAGAACGAAATTATATTTGGGCAATTGGAAGATTGGCAGAAGTAGAAGGAGAGAAATCGTTGTATAGCGATTTACGTGCTCGTTTGTATATGACCGAAAAAGAAGCCAAAAAAAATTTTGAAAATAGTCCGGCGTGGTTACAAAAACTATGTGTCGCTTTTGCTGATGGATTGAATTATTATTTGGCTAAAAACCCAGATGTAAAGCCAAAATTAATTACGCATTTTGAACCTTGGATGCCTATGTATTTTAGTGAAGGTTCAATTGGTGGAGATATTGAAAGAGTTTCTACTAGAAAAATTAAAGATTTTTATGATCGTGATAACAAAATGGCAATTGTAAATGATGGTTTAATTCGTTTAAAGGATGATGAACCTAGAGGTTCAAACGGATTTGCAATTGCAGGTTCTAAAACAAAATCTGGAAAAGCAATGTTATTGATCAATCCACATACGTCTTTCTTTTTTAGAGGAGAAGTTCATATGGTTAGTGAAGAAGGATTGAATGCCTACGGAGCTGTAACTTGGGGACAATTTTTTGTATATCAAGGATTCAATAGCAAAACAGGTTGGATGCATACCTCAACAGGAACAGATATTATAGATGAATTTGAAGAAACGGTTGTAAAAAATGGTGCTAAAACTTCGTATCAATACGGAGATGAAATCAAACCAATGGATTCTATCAAAGTCCATTTAAAGTATAAATCTTCAAATGGATTTAAAGAGAAATCTTTTATGACCTATAGAACACATCATGGTCCAATTACACATGCAGACGGCGATAAATGGGTTTCAACTGCAATGATGTGGAGTCCCGTAAAAGCACTGGAACAGTCATTTACAAGAACAAAAAAATCAAATCATAAAGAGTTTTATGAAATGATGAACATCAGAACAAACTCTTCAAACAATACGGTGTATGCTGATGCTGATGGAACCATTGCGTATTATCACGGAAACTTCATCCCAAAAAGAGATGTTAGTTTTGATTATACCAAACCTGTAGACGGGAGTAATCCTAAAACAGACTGGCAAGGCTTGCACGCACTAGAAGATAACATCTTCGTTTTAAATCCACCAAATGGTTGGATTCAGAACTGTAATTCTACTCCGTTTACAAGCGCTTTAGAATACAGTCCGAAAAAAGAAGATTATCCAGCTTATATGTATTCTTTTCCAGAAAACTTTAGAGGAATTCATACCATTCCTTTACTTACAAAAGCAGAAGATTTAACCTTAGATTCTTTAATTGATTTGGCGTATGACCCATATTTACCAGGTGCAGACCTATTAATTACAGGTTTGTTGGAAGCAGCAAAAAAATCTAGAGTTCAAAGCAGAGAAGCTAGAGAAGCAATTGCACTATTAAAAAATTGGGATTTCAAAGTTTCGGTAAATTCTATTGAAATGACCTTAACGCAATTTTATTTGAATACCTATTTCAGTTCTGGAAAAATACCAAGAATGGAAGGAAACAAAAGAATAACTAGACTAGGCCGATTCAATTATATGAGTAAAACGGCAAGTTATAAAGAGCGTTTAGCCATTTTTCAACAAAGTTTAGAGAAGTTAAAAGCAGATTTTGGTTCTTGGAAAACTCCTTGGGGAGAATTTAATCGTTACCAACGAAATGATGGGAAAATTCAACAAGATTTTAATGATGCAAAACCTAGCTTGCCAATAGGCATGGCTTCTAGCTCATGGGGTGCTTTGGCTTCATTCGGAACACGTTTTGGAAAAGACACAAAACGTCAATATGGTACATCAGGAAATAGTTTTGTAGCTGTAGTTGAATTTGGAGATAAAGTTACTGCAAAAACAATGTTAGCAGGTGGTCAAAGTGGAGATCCAAAATCTCCTCATTTTTCTGATCAAGCACAACGTTATGCAGATAAAGAGTTTAAAGATGTTGCCTATTACAGAGAAGATGTTTTAAAAAGAGCTAAATCAACTTATCACCCTGGAGATAAAAAATAAAAATGTTGCATACAGATATTATAATTGTTGGTGGCGGATTATCTGGAATAGGTGCAGCTTGTCATTTAGAACAAAAGAATAAAAACAAAAGCTATAGAATATTAGAAGCTCGAGAAGAAATTGGTGGAACCTGGAGTTTGTTTAAATACCCAGGGATTCGATCAGATTCTGATATGTATACTTTTGGGTATTCTTTTAAAACTTGGGACAATCCTAAATCTTTTGCTGATGCTCCTAACATTTTAAAGTATTTAAATGAGGCTGTTGATGAATATCAAATAAGGGATAAAATTCAATATAAAACAAAAGTTACCTCTGTGAATTTTGATTCAACAAAAAATAGTTGGACGGTAAACACAACAAACTCTAAAACAAATACAGTAAACACTTACACCTGTAATTTTCTATTTATTTGTACGGGATATTACAACTACAAAAACGGGTATACACCCGATTATCCTGGTGTTGAAAATTTTAAAGGTCAGCTAATTCACCCACAACTTTGGCCAAAAGACCTCAACTACAAAGGAAAAAAAGTTGTGGTCATTGGTAGTGGTGCTACTGCTGTAACTATTGTACCAAAAATGGCGAATGAAACTGCTCATATTACCATGTTACAAAGATCTCCAACCTATGTTGGTGCATTTCCTAATAAAGACAAAATTGCGGCTTTTTTTAAAAAAATATTTCCAAAAAAAGTAGCTCATAAATGCATCCGATTTAAAAACATTGTAACTCAAATTATTTTCTTTAATGTTTGCAGGTGGTGGCCAAACACCATGAAAAAAATAATTATTAAAGGTGCTCAAAAAGAATTGGGTAGTATTGCTGCTGACCCACATTTTGCTCCCAATTATAAACCATGGGATCAGCGTTTTTGTATTGCTCCTGATGGCGATTTATTTGCTGCTATAAAAAGTGGTAGAGCCTCTATAGTTACAGATCACATTGATACTTTTACAAAAAACGGCATAAAAATAAAGTCAGGAAAAGAAATTGAAGCTGATATCATTATTAGTGCAACTGGGTTAAAACTACTTGCTTTTGGTGGTGCAAAAATTACAATAGACAATAAAGATTTTGATATTTCTAAATCATTAACCTACCGAGGATTGATGTTAAGTGGACTACCAAATTGTGTGTTTTTTTCAGGCTATACAAATGCCTCTTGGACATTGAAAAGTGATTTAACTAGCGAGTATAGTAGTCGTCTTTTAAAGTTTATGGAGAAAAAAAACCATACCTATGTTGTTCCACAGGTCATAGACAGTAATATGGAAACTCAACCTTTATTAAATCTTAACTCTGGCTACATTCATCGGTCAGAAAAAGAATTTCCAAGACAAGGTTCAAAAACGCCTTGGAAACTATATCAAAATTATTTTAGAGATTATAAAACACTGCGAATAAATAAAATAACAGACAAACAATTACAATTTAAATAAACGTTACTCATGAAAATAAAAATTCTAATTTTTACATTCTTATTTCTAGGAATTAAAATACAAGCGCAAGAAAAAGCCGTTCCTGTTTTTAAAGATGGAGAAGCACAAATCGTAGAAGCATTTAAAGATCCGAAAGATTGGATTCGACATGATCTATGGGTAGAAACTTCTTTTGACACAGACGGAGATGGCAAATTAGATAGGATGCATGTTTCTGTAACCAGACCAAAACAAACAGAAACAGAAGGTTTAAAATTACCTGTAGTATATGAATCTAGTCCTTACTACGCAGGTACAGCAGGAAACGCTCCAATATTTTGGGATGTAAAACATGAACTTGGAACAGCTCCAAAACCAAGAAATCATGCAGAGGTTAAAAGAACAGGAAAGCGCCCAATCATCTCTAATTCACAAATAAGAACTTGGCTTCCAAGAGGTTATATTGTAGTGCATTCTTCATCCCCTGGCACAGGTTTGTCTGATGGTTCTCCGACAGTTGGTGGAGATAATGAATCATTGGCTCCAAAAGCAGTAATTGAATGGTTGTGCGGAAGAGCTAAAGGTTATAAAAACAGAACTGGAAACGAAACCGTTAAGGCATTTTGGTCTACAGGTAAAGTTGGAATGACAGGTACTTCATATAACGGAACCATTCCGTTAGCAGCTGCAACAACGGGTGTTGAAGGACTAGAAGCAATCATTCCCATTGCTCCAAACACTTCGTATTATCATTATTATCGTTCAAACGGATTGGTTCGTTCACCAGGTGGTTACTTAGGTGAAGACATAGATGTTTTGTATGATTTTATCAACAGTGGCGGAGAAGATTTAATTCCAAATACTAATCAAGTTAAAGACAATAAAAACGCTAAAAAATTTATAAGAAAAAGAGATTATAGCAATGCTAAAGTTCGTGATACAGAAATGGCAAATGGTATGGATAGAGTTACAGGTGACTACAATGATTTTTGGGCTGGACGTGATTATTTGAATGATATGGAACCTATGAAGGCTGCTTTGTTAATGTCGCATGGATTTAATGATTGGAATGTAATGCCAGAACATAGTTATAGAATTTATAAGAAAGCAAAGGAAATAGGAATTCCATCACAAATATATTATCATCAAAATGGGCATGGTGGTCCACCACCAATTACGATGATGAATCGTTGGTTTACGCGTTATTTACACGGAATACAAAATGGTGTTGAAAACGATGCAAAAGCTTGGATTGTTAGAGAAAATGATAAAAGAGACCAACCAACATCATATAAAGATTATCCAAATCCGGATGCGAACCCTGTTACACTTTATTTACATCCAGGAGCACCAGAAGTTGGAAGTTTATCTACATCAAAATCTTCTAAAAAAATTACTGAAACCTTAGTTGATAATTACTCTTTCTCAGGTGAATCTTTGGCACAGGCAGCTTATACAAATCATAGATTATTATATGTGAGTCCAAACTTAAAAGAAGACGTTCATATTTCTGGACTAGCTTCTATCACAGTAAAAATTGCAAGTAGCAAACCTGCTGCAAATTTATCGATTTGGTTGGTTTCTTTGCCTTGGAACACAGGTAGAAGAACTGTTATTACAGATAATATCATAACTCGCGGTTGGGCAGATTTACAGAACTACAAATCGTTAAGAAAAAGTAGTCCTTTAAAACCAGGGAAGTTTTACGAAATGACTTTCGATTTACAACCTGATGATCAAATCATTAAAAAAGGACAACAAATTGGTTTGATGATTTTTTCTAGTGATAATAACTTCACATTATTACCAAAACCAGGAACTGAGTTAACTGTTGATTTAAACGGAACTTCTATTACGCTTCCAGTAGTTGGAGGAAAAGTGATGTTTGATAAAGCAATAAAATAACAAGTATTTTAATAAATAAAAAAGGCTGTCTATAAATAGACAGCCTTTTTTATTTTATACTAATACTACTTAACAACTTTTAAAGGCAAAACCAGAGTGAACTTCTCCTAGTTTTGCTTCAATTTCTTTAGCTGTTTTAGTAATTGATAATCCGCCCAACGCAGTACAACGTAAATCAGAATCAATAGCTTTTCCTACTTTATCCATAGTATCTATAACCTCATCTAATGGAATCAAATGATCATAATTTGCCAATGCCATATTTGCACAAGAAAGCGCATTGGTTGCAGCCAATACATTTTTTCCTAAACAAGGAGCTTCTACTCTATTTGCAATGGGATCACAAATCATTCCTAAGGAGTTTTGCAATGCCAAAGATGCGGCAGACAATGATTGTTGTAAGCTCCCATTTGCCATAAACACCAATGCAGCTGCTGCCATTCCTGCACCAGAACCACATTCAGCTTGACATCCTCCAACTTCTGCGGCAAAAGTTGCATGTGCAGCGATAAATACACCTATAATTGAAGCAGCGAGCATGGCTTTTATCGTTTCTTCTCTTGATAAATTTAAACTCGAAGCGGCTCCAATAATTGCTCCAGGCAAGGCGCCACATGAACCTGCTGTTGGTGCTGCAACAATAACACCCATTGAGCTTTTTACTTCCATCATTGAAGAAACAAACATGATAATGGTATTCATCATATTTCCTTCTAACAAACTTTTTGACTCTAATTTTTCTTTAAACACTAAAGATTGTGCACCTAAAATTCGGTCTTTAAATTCAGTTCCTTTTAATCCACTTCTGATAGAAGCATCCATGATATCTATAATCTCTCCCATTTTCTCAAAAACTTCTTTATGAGAAATGTTACCTCTTGCACTTTCATAATGTACTGCCAATTCCCATAGTTCTAAATTTTTATCAGCATTATAAGCTAACATTTCATCACAAGTGTTAAATGGTACTTGAATTCCCTTTCGTGATAACACAGGTAATATAGGAGAAATAGATTTTATAGTAATCACTTCTTTCAGTTCAGAAAGCATTTGCAACACATCTTCATTTATCGGACTATTTGTTTTTACTTGATAGAACTTTGTTGTACCATCTAAAAACTGTAGCGATTCATTCGGAATAAATTTTTCTACAAACTCAGAAATAGTTCCTTTTTCTGAACAATAAATCAAAGTTTCAAAATAATCCCCTTCCATAGTAACAGCATTACCATCAATTTCAATGACGTCAATCATTCCGCCTCCAACAGAAATTGCAATGATTTCATGGGTTTCTTTAGTATTGTGTAAGGTTAACTTATAGGTGTTTGGATGTGTCGCATTGATATCAAGTATTTCTATATTTACGTTTATTCTTGCTGCTTTTATCTCATTTGCTGAATTCACTAATCGTTCATCATAGGCTTCCCAACCTAAAAAACCACCAAAAAGACCCATATCTGAGCCTTGACTTTCATGTGTTGTTGCTAACGAACCATTTGGATCAAATTCTATTAAAACATCTGTCAATTCAGCATCCATTAAATCTCTACAAATTCTACCAATTCGTAATGAAGCAGCACAATGAGAACTTGATGGACCACGCATAACAGGACCAATAACATCATTAAAAATACTTGGATAATTTGCCATAACTAAAAGATTAAAATACGTATTTAACAAATATAGGGATTTTTAAGAGGATTAAATACCATCAAACATTGAACAATTAGTATCAGTAAAAATTGTTAAATTGCATACTTAACAAATCAACCTACTTATGAAAAAAATATTTTTATTCACTTTTGCTTGTTTAATTTCATTTATTTCTTATTCTCAAGGAAAACTTACTTTAGAAGATGCTTTTAAAAACGGAACTTATAATGCTAAAGGTTATGGTCCTGTTAGATGGATGAAGGACAACAAAGGATACTCTACATTACAAAGAAATAATGATGTTGGTGGAAGAGATATTATTAGGTATGAAGCAATCTCTGGAAAACGCTCTGTTTTGGTTTCTGCAAAACAATTAATCCCAAAAGGAGAAACAAAACCACTATCAATTTCTAATTATGAATGGTCAACAGACAATTCAAAATTGTTGATTTTTACAAATACTCGTAAAGTTTGGCGTTATCATACAAGAGGTGATTATTGGGTGTTAGACATGAAAACTGGTAAATTAACTCAATTAGGAAAATCTGTTGAGAGAACCACAATGATGTTTGCTAAATTTTCTCCAGATGCAACTCGCGTTGGGTTTGTGAGTAAAAATAATATTTATGTAGAAAACATTGCAACAAATAAAATCACACAACTTACTTTTGACGGAAGTAATTCAATCATAAACGGAACATTTGATTGGGTATACGAAGAAGAATTGGGATGTAGAGATGGTTTTAGATGGAGTCCAGACGGAACACAAATAGCTTATTGGCAATCGGATACCAAAGGGATTGGAACATTTTACATGATTAACAATGTAGATTCTATTTATCCAAAATTAATTCCATTGCCATATCCGAAAGTTGGAACAACAAATTCTGCTGTAAAGGTTGGTGTTGTTAATGCTGCTGGCGGAAAAACAAAATGGTTTGATGTTCCTGGAGACTCAAGAAATAACTATTTAGCTAGAATGGATTTTATTCCAAATTCTAACGAGGTCATGATTCAGCAATTAAACAGAAAACAAAACACCAATACTGTTAGGGTTGGAAACACCAAAAACATGTCTTTAAAAACAATTTTAACAGATAAAGATGATGCTTGGTTAGATATTCATGATAATATCATGTGGCTAGAAAATGAAAAATATTTTACTTGGACTAGTGAAAAAGATGGATACTTACACTTGTATAAAGTATCTAGAGATGGTAAAACTTCGACAACCATAACCACAGGAGATATTGATGTAGTTCGTATCAATTGTATCGATCCAAAAAGTGGATATGTATATTACACTGCCTCTCCAGAAAATTACACACAGCGCTATTTATACAGAAGTAAAATAAACGGAAAATCAAAACCTGAAAGAGTAACTCCTGCGAATCAAGCTGGACAACATTCATATCAAATTTCTGCTGATGCAAAATTTGCCATTCATGGTTTTCAAAATGCAAGTACACCAAATAAAATATCGTTAATCAATCTTCAGAAGCATAAAACCATTCGTGTTTTAGAAGATAATAATGAATTAAAAAACAAAGTTGCAGCCTTAAATTTATCTCCAAAGGAGTTTATAAAAGTTGATATAGGAGAGGTGGTTTTTGATGCTTGGATGATCAAACCAAAAAACTTTGACCCAACAAAAAAATATCCAATTATATTTTATGTGTATGGAGAACCTGCTGGTTCTACAGTACAAGATAATTGGGGCGGCGGAGATTTATGGCATCAATATTTAGCACAACAAGGGTATGTTGTAGCTAGTATTGATAACCGAGGAACAAGAACGCCACGAGGAAGAGATTGGAGAAAATCGATTTATGGTCAAATCGGAATTTTAGCAGCCCATGATCAAGCAGCTGCAGCAAAAAAAATGTTTGCAACCTACCCTTTTATTAACACCAATAAAGTTGGAATGTGGGGTTGGAGCGGCGGTGGTCAAATGACCATGAATTGCTTGTTTAGATATCCTAATGTGTATACTTCTGGATTAGCAGTTGCTTTTGTTGCAGACCAGCGATTGTATGATAATATTTATCAAGAACGTTACATGGGATTGTTAAAAGAAAATGAAGCAAACTATATTGCTGGCTCTCCAATAACACATGCTAAAAACTTAAAAGGTGACTTAATGATTATACATGGAACTGGTGATGACAATGTGCATTATCAAAGTTTTGAAAGACTTACAAACGAGCTAATCAAACATAATAAAATGTTTGACATGATGTCGTATCCGATGCGAGATCATGGAATTAGAGGCGGAAACACGTCTTTACATCTTAGAGAAACAATGGTAAGGTATTGGAAAAAGGTGTTTGCTGATAGAGATTTAATAAAAGTAAAACAGTAACTTTTTTAAACCAAATGAAAAAGCACAAACTATATAGTTTGTGCTTTTTCATTTTTTAGAATTCTAACCAATAGAAACATAAAAAATGCTGAAAGTGCAGCAACTGATGTTACGATAACCCATGTAGAATCAAAACCGATAGCGCTTACTAATTGCATACCTGAATTATGACTAAAAATATGAGCAAAAGAAAATGCAATGGTGTACAATGCCATATACTCTCCTTGATTTCCTTTTTTAGCTCTTTCCATTGCAAAAGCATTTGAAAACGGAAATGCGATCATCTCTCCTACAGTCATTAAAAACATTCCGACAATTAAAATACCTGTCCAACTGGTATCCAAAAGCACAACAAAACTTAATGCTGTTAAAACACCTCCAAACAACATCAGTCCAACCTTTGTAAATTTTGAATGTTCTAACCATTTTATGAGAGGCATTTCAAATAAGAAAATTACAAAACCATTCATTCCTAACAACAAACCAATATTTTGTTCTGATAAAGAATGAACATCTTTGTAATATAACGGCATGGTAGAGAAGTATTGCAAAAATACGGCTCCAAACAACATCATAGCAATTAGAAAAATCCAAAAAGCTTTATCAGAATATGCAGAAATGGGATTTGCTACTTTAACTTCATCCAATACTTTTGATTTCTTAGGATGTAAAACTTGCAATAATAAAACCCCTGCTAAAAAACAAGTAATTCCATCTACCCAAAACAAACCTGCATATCCTATAAAAGCAATAATCAAACCACCAACAGCTGGACCAGCAGAAAAACCAAGATTGATTGCTAAACGAATTAGTGTTACCGAACGTGTTTTGTTTTCTGGTTTACTATACGAACTTAAAGCCACAAACATGGCGGGTCTAAATGCATCTGCTATTAGCATTAATCCGAAAATCCCTAAACAAAAACCTGTAAAAGAGGTTACAAATTGCATCGCTACAAATGCGAACCCTGTGCCTATTAAACTGAAGAGCATTACTTTATAATATCCTATTACATCTGTTAATTTACCACCAATCCAAGAACCCAAAACTGAGCCTACCCCAAAGCAAGACATGATCCAACCCACATCAGATAAGGTAAAGTCTAAACTTTTAGTTAAGTATAATGATAAGAACGGAATTACCATAGTTCCTGCTCTATTGATTAGAGTGATCAATGCTAACCACCATACTTCTCTAGAAAGCCCCCTGAAAGTGTTGAGATAATCAACGTATAATTTTTTCATTTTTTTGGTTGTTGTATAAAAATAAAAAGTCCGACTGTGAAGTCGGACTCAATTTGATAGTATTCTTTTATGTTGCTATAATTACAATACAATTGATGCTCGACTTTTTCGATTGTTAATCGAATTCTGACACGTATATGTATTGACAATTTTCATTTTTAATTTTTTAATGCGTCAAAATTACATAAATAATTGTAAAAACTGTATTTTTATTTTTTAAAATTTCTTACTTGATGAAAACCCTTTTCGCCTTTTTCTCTTTATTCCTTTTTATTTCTTGCAACAACGAATCAAAGGATGATTATCTTAAAAAAATTGAAGATTATCAGTATGAAGAAAATTTAAAGTTTCATGACGAAAGTAAATCACCTTTAACCAAAAAAGATCTGAAAACATTTAAAAAGTTAGAGTTTTATCCTATTGATAAAAAATATAGAGTACTTGCTAAATTAGAAAAAACAGTTGACGCTCCAATTTTTGAAATGACAACCACAACAGAAAGAAAACCCTTATACATTAAATATGGAATGGTAACTTTTACTATTGATGGGGTTGAGCAACAAATTCCAATCTATCAAAATAAAGATCTAGATAGAGACCCACAATACATCGATTATTTGTTTATGCCTTTTACTGATAAAACAAGCGGAGAAGGTTCTTATGGTGGGGGGCGTTATTTAGATGTGTTAACCACAGATGAAAAACCGGACGGAACGATTGTCTTAGATTTCAATAAAGCATACAACCCATATTGTGCTTATAGCGACAGGTATTCTTGTCCGTTAACACCTAAAGAAAATAAGCTTACTGTTGCAATACCCGTTGGAGTTAAAGCGTATAAAAAGCATTAATATGTCATTTCAAGCAGAGTCGAGAAATAAAAATAAAAAGATTGCTTCATTTCATTCGCATTGACAAAAATTATTGATTTATAAAAATCTCTTCTTGTAAATCTAGTTCAATTGCTTTTTCAATTGCTTCTAAATGCGGTTTTCTTACTTTTAATTTTGTAGCTGCGTGTGCTTTTTCATTCAATTGACTAAATAATTTAGCAGCTTTTATAGCGGTTGGAAATAATTGGTCTTCAGGAACAATTACATCTAAAAATCCAGCTTTCACAGCTTCTTTCGGATTGTAAATCTCTGAATTGTTTACGCTTCTATCTAAATAGGTATGTGATAATTTTGCTCTAGCAATGGCTATTCCTGCGTGATGCATGGTCATGCCTATTTGCACTTCGTTCATTCCTATTTTATAGTCGCCTTCTACTCCAATTCTATAATCTGAAGATAACAATAAAAAAGCTCCTTTAGCAATCGCATGTCCATTACAGGCAATGATTATTGGTTTCGGAAAAGACAACATTCTTAAGGAAAGTTTAGAACCTTTTGTAACCAATTCTTTTGCTGATTCTGGTGATTTTGTCATCACTTTTAAATCAAATCCAGCAGAAAAAATTCCTGGCTGCCCAGTTAAAACAACAACTTTGTTTTCTTCTAATGCTTTATCTAAACTAGCGTTTAGCCCTTCAATAACTTCATGAGAAATAGCATTTGCTTTTCCGTTTGCAATGGTAATTTTTGCATAATATTCGTCGCTTTTATAATGTACTACTTCGTTCATTTCTTATTTATTATTTGACGGAGCTCAACTAATGAGATTTCTCGTCGTTCATTCTTCTCTCTGTCGAAATGACATGTAAACTCAAGTTTGTATCGAGAAGCTATTTATTTAACAATATAAATTCCTGCAAAAACAGCCAAGAACCCAACCACAAAACTAGCAATCGTATAAAATGCAAAACTTGTAAAATCTCCAGATTTTAAAAACACATGATTTTCATAGGCAAATGTTGAAAAAGTTGTAAAGCCACCACAAAAACCTGTTGCCAATAATAACGTATGATTTTCTGTTAAGGCTTCATTTTTTGCAGCATACCCTAGAATAAGTCCAATAAATAAACTACCTAAAATATTGGCTAAGAATGTTCCGTATGGAATTCCGTTTTCTGGACTATTTAAGAATTTCCCGAATAAAAAACGCAATGCACTTCCAAATCCGCCACCAATAAAAACAAGTAGGATTTGTTTCATCTTATTTTAATTCAATTTTATCAGCATCAGACCAATTCCACTTTCCTAGTATTGTTCCTTTCTCAAGCATCATAATTCCTGGATTTGCTCTTACCATGGTTTTCAAAGTTGTTCCATCACAAAACAGAAAATCAAATGGGAGTTCATATTTTTCTTTTGCCAACAACAATTCGTCTGTAAAAGAAGCTGAAGCACCATAAACAGCATAACCTTTAGCAATTGCTTTGTTTGCAATTTCTTTGATGGTCTTAAATCCGTTTGTATCTGCTTTGTCTAGCGAATGTACAATAATCAATAATACTTTTTCTTTCTCTAGAATTTCTGGAGCTAAATCTTCTTGTGCATCTTCTAAATAGAAATCATGAATTTTAGGAAGCTCACCTTCATCTTTGTACTTCATTCCTTCTTGAATGTTATTTCCAACTGCATACGCTCTAAAATCAATAATTGGTAAATGTACTAGCACATGGTAAGTGATGTATAAAAACGAAACCAATGATAAGATAGTTATCGCTTGCGAAACCTTTACAGAAAAAATAGATTTGATGTCTTTTACTCTAAACAGCATCAATAAAATTAATCCGATTAAGATTACATTTTTATAGAATGTTTCCCAAGGTGTTAATTTAATAGCATCACCAAAACATCCACAATCTGTTACTTTGTTGTAATAGGCAGAATACCACGTTAAGAACAAGAATATGGTAGACAATAACAATAAACTCCATAATGTTGCTTTTGCTCTATATCCTAACAACAAGATGATTCCCAACATTATTTCTGCTAAAATTAATACAATAGAAAATGCCAATGCATACGGAATTAAATATTCCATATCTAGCACACTCTCATTAAAATATTCTTCAAATTTGTATTGAGAGCCAATTGGGTCAACCAATTTTACAAAGCCAGAAAAGATAAACATCGCTCCGACAAAAATTCTTGAAATGTGTACTAGTAGTTTCATAGTTGTTTTTTATTTGTTCTATTATTTCATTTAGAGACTGCTTCTTTCTTCGCAAGATCAAAACTTTTTCACTCTGCTACTTTGCTTCTCTGACTCTTTGTGCCTTTGCAACTTATTACCCCATATGAATCATTGCAAAAATTGCATAATTAATCATGTCTTGATAATTGGCATCAATTCCTTCAGAAACCAATGTTTTTCCTTTATTGTTCTCAATGGTTTTTACTCGCAACAACTTTTGCAATATCAAATCCGTTAAGGAAGAAATTCGCATATCTCTCCAAGCTTCGCCATAATCGTGGTTTTTATTCTCCATCAATTCTTTGGTAATTGCAATGTGTTTGTCATACAATTCTGTTGCTTCTTCTGTAGAAACATCTGGATTTTCAACAACACCTAATTCGATCTGAATTAAAGCCATTACACAATAATTAATAATACCAATAAACTCACCTCTTTCACCTTCATCAACTTTACGAACCGCATTTTCTTGCAATTGTCTAATACGTTGTGCTTTTATAAAAATTTGATCTGTTAACGATGGTAAACGCAAAATTCGCCATGCACTACCATAATCGCTCATTTTTTTTATAAATAAACTTCTACATTCTTCTACTACTGCATTGTATTGTTTCGACGTATTCTGCATAAATCTTAAAATAAAGTATTTCCGTAAAAATAGTAAATCTTCAAAGCTTTTCATTTATTTTTACTGAAGAAATTTAGAAATCATTCTTTATGAAAAAAATAGTTGTTTTTTGCGGTTCTAGCAGTGGTTTTAATTCGGTTTATAAAGAAGCAGCTATTGAATTAGGAAAAACCTTTGTAAAAAACAATATTACCATGGTGTATGGTGGTGGAAAAATTGGATTGATGGGTGTTCTTGCCAACACAATTCTTGCTAAAAAAGGAAACGTTATTGGTGTTATTCCGAAGCTATTAGAACATGAAGAAGTTGTAAATAGAGAAGTTACAGAGCTGATTATTACCAAAAAAATGAGCGAACGTAAAGTAATTATGAGTAAATTAATTGACGGTTATATTACGCTGCCTGGTGGATTTGGCACTTTAGATGAATTATTTGAAGCATTGACTTTGGGGCAATTACATATTGAACAAAAGCCAATTGGTATTTTAAATGTGAATGGTTTTTTTGATCACATTTTGCAACAATTAGAAGTGATGGTTCAGGAAGGGTTTTTAAAACCACAAAACAGAGAATTAGTTCTGGTAGATACTACTGTTGAAGGATTAATAAAACAAATGAAAAATTATAAGGCCCCAGAAAAAATGCACGTTATTGATAAAGTTGTACGTTAATGATGACTATAAATTGTAATAAAAAATTAATTGATATTTCTTCTCCAAAGGTAATGGGGATTTTAAATGTTACGCCAGATTCTTTTTTTGATGGTGGCAAATACAAAAACGAAACGGACATTTTACTACAAGTGGAAAAAATGCTTTCTGAAGGTGCAACTTTTATAGATGTTGGCGCCTATTCTTCTAGACCTGGAGCAACGCATATTTCTGAAGAAGTAGAATTACAGCGTATTGTGCCAATCGTAGAATTATTAGTGCAAAATTTTCCTGAAATTATTATTTCGGCAGACACCTTTAGAAGCAACGTTGCTCAAAAAACCATTGAAGCTGGCGCAGCGATGATTAATGATATTTCTGGAGGAAAAATGGACGCATACATGTTTGAAACTGTTGCTAAATTGCAAGTTCCGTATATATTAATGCACATGTTAGGAACGCCACAAAACATGCAAGAAAGTCCAAATTATGAGGACATCACAAAGGAAGTGATTTCCTTTTTTGCTAAGCAACTTTTTAAGCTGCATCAATTAAAAGTAAACGATGTACTAATTGATGTAGGTTTTGGTTTTGGAAAAACCATCGAACACAATTACGAATTATTAAAGAATTTATCACTTTTTAAAAACTTAGATGCTCCAATTTTAGTTGGTATTTCTAGAAAATCGATGTTATACAAACCTTTAAAAATAACAACGCAGTTAGCATTAAACGCAACCACTTCCGCAAACACCATTGCGTTGTTAAATGGAGCAAATATTCTTAGAGTACATGATGTAAAAGAAGCCATGGAAGCAATTAAAATTGTTGAGCAACTCTCTTAATTTTTCTGTACATTTACATCATCAGCAAATAAAACATGTTAGACTTTATTGATTTTTCTATTTTAGACATTCTAGATATTCTTCTAGTTGCTGCACTGTTATATTACATTTACAAGCTTTTAAAAGGCACTGTTGCTATTAATATTTTTTTAGGAATTGCATTTATTTTCTTGATTTGGAAAGTTACACAAGCGCTAAAAATGGAAATGTTAAGTGGTATCTTAGGTTATTTATTAAGTGGTGGAGTTATTGCCCTGATAATTGTTTTTCAGCAGGAAATTAGGAAATTTTTATTAATGATAGGAACTACAAATTTCTCATCAAAAAGAAGTTTTTTAAAACAATTAAAATTTTTAAAATCAGAAATTGAATCTGAAACAGATGTTGATACTATTGTAAATTCTTGTATCAAATTGTCTAAAACTAAAACAGGTGCTTTAATTGTTATTGAGCGCACAAATAATTTAGATTTTTTAGCGAATGGTGATCAAATGAATGCTGTTGTTAACGAAGCAATTTTAGAAAGTATATTTTACAAAAACAGTCCGTTACACGATGGAGCAACCGTAATAAGAGATAACTTTATTGTTGCAACTCGTGTTGTTTTACCACTATCTAGCGAAAAAATTCCTGCTCGTTTTGGCTTACGTCATAAAGCAGCAATTGGTGTAACAGAAAAAACTGATGCTTTGTGTTTATTGGTTTCTGAAGAAACTGGAGAAATTTCTTATATCAAAGATGGGGCTTTTGATTTGTATATAGATTACAACGAATTAATTGAGAAAATTAAAGAAGATTTAAACTAAACAAATTCTACACTACTAAATTGCTTATCGTATAGATTTTTATAAAATCCTTCCGACTTCTCTAACAATTCTTGATGTGTTCCTTCTTCAACAATCAACCCTTTATCCATCACAATAATTTTATCGGCTTTTTTTATTGTTGCTAATCTATGAGCAATTACAATAGACGTTCTTCCTTTTGTAATGGTATCGGTAGCAAATTGTATCATTTGTTCTGCATGTGAATCTACTGAAGATGTAGCTTCGTCTAAAATTAAAATACTTGGTTTGCTAACATACGCTCTTAAAAATGCAATTAATTGACGTTGACCAGAAGAAAGCATTGCTCCTCTTTCTTTTACATTATAATCATAGCCACCAGGTAAGCTCATGATAAAATCGTGAATCCCGATCTGTTTTGCTGCTTCTTGAACTTCTTTAAATGTAATTTTATCATTTTTTAAAGTGATGTTGTTTAAAATTGAATCCGAAAACAAAAAAACATCCTGTAATACAATTGCAATTTGATTTCTTAAAGAATTAATTTCGTAATCTTTTACAGAAACTCCATCTACACAAATCTCACCAGAATTTATTTCATAAAAACGATTGATTAAATTGATAATGGTAGATTTCCCTGCTCCCGTTGCTCCAACAATGGCAACGGTTTGCCCTTTTTCTACCTGTAAAGAAATTCCTTTTAAAACTTCTTCATCTTTTATATAGCTAAAACGAACATTTTTAAACTCAATTTCACCTTGTAAATGTTCAGCGAAAACAGTTCCGTTTTTATCAATACTACTTTGTGTATCAAGCACTCCGAAAACACGTTCTCCAGAGACAATTCCCATTTGTAAAGTGTTAAATTTATCAGCAATCTGTCGTAAAGGTCTAAACAACATTTGGGTCATCATAATAAAACTCATAATCTCACCTGGTTCTACTGCAACATTATTTACAGATTGCAAACCACCATACCAAACCAATAATCCGATTGCTATTGAAGACAAAATTTCTGCTACTGGAAAGAAAATAGAATAATACCAAACTGCCTTTATATGAGCTTTTTTATGCTTATCGTTTATATCTATAAACTTTTCATATTCAATTTTCTCTCTACTAAATAACTGAACAATATTCATTCCTGTTACTCTTTCTTGGACAAATCCGTTAAGATTTGCTACTTGAGTTCTCACTTCTTGAAAGGTAGATTTTATAGCAATTTGAAATAATTTTGTTGCGTATATTAATATAGGTAAAACTGCTAAAGCAATTAAGGCTAACTGCCAATTTATAAAAAGCATTGCAACTATTACGACTAACATTTGTAATACATCACTAATAATCATAAACAACCCTTGACTAAAAGAACTTGCAATGGTTTCGATATCTGAAACCACTCTAGTTACCAACCTTCCAACAGAAGTAGTATCGAAATAAGACATTTTAAACTGTAAAATATGTCTAAATATTTTAGCGCGCATATCTCTAATAATATGTTGTCCAATCCAATTGGCAAAATAGATGAACAAGACTTGCAACACTACTTCTGCAATCAGAACAACAAGCATTACTATTGTATAATACAACAACGTTTCTTCATTTTTATTTGTAGTAAAATCTTTTACGGCTTCTTTAAGTAAAATTGGTCTAGCAACTGCTAATAATGAAGTGGTAATAACAGCTAAAGTTGCAATAATAAAATGAATTTTATAGTTTTTTGCAAAACTTAAAATTCTCATAAATATTTTTGCGTCAAATGCTTTTCCTGACTCTTTTTTACTCATGTTTAATAAGTGATTTCTGTTAAAAACAACCCTTTTGCAGGAACTGATAGTCCTGCGTTCGCTCTATCTTTACTTAAAATTATATTTCTAAAATCTTGATTGGTAATTTTATGTTTACCCACATCAACCAAAGTACCAACAATGGCTCTAACCATATTTCGTAAAAAACGATTTGCTGTTATATGAAATGTTAATTGATTTCCTTGATAGGTCCAAACAGCTTTTGCAACCTTACAATTAAATGTTTTTACTTCTGTTTTTACTTTAGAAAATGCTTGAAAGTCTTCAAATTCCAATAAAATTTTAGCAGCTTCATTCATTGCTTCAACATCTAATTTTTGATGAAACAATTGCCAAGTTGTTTCTAACAAAAAAGGGTTTCTTCCTAACCAAATTCTGTATTCATAACTTCTTGTAATTGCATCAAATCTTGCATGTTTATCATCAGCGACTTTCTTTACATGATGCACAACAATATCTTCTGGCAATAGCGAATTAAATTTAAAAACAATGTTTTTATCTAATTTTTTAGCTGTATCAAAATGAGCAAACATTTGCAAAGCATGAACTCCTGTATCTGTTCTTCCTGCTCCAACAACACTAATTTCCTCTTGTAAAACAGTACTTACCGCTTTGTTAAGTTCTTCTTGAATAGAGTTAGCGTCTGGTTGTATTTGCCAACCATGATAATTTTTACCTTGGTATGAAAGTTCTATAAAATATCTCAAAAAACCTGTACTTTTGTAAGAACCAAAACTACATAAATTTATTTGGTTATTAGCATATTTAAAACGTGAAAAAGATTCTTCTTTTATCGGACACCCACAGTTATATTGATACTCAAATTTTAAAATTTGTAAAACAAGCTGATGAAGTTTGGCATGCAGGTGATATTGGTGATTTGCATGTTACTGATGCAATTAAATCATTAAAACCTTTACGAGCTGTTCATGGAAATATTGATGACGCTGATGCTCGATTAGAATTTCCTTTAGACAATAAGTTTACAGTTGAAAATGTAACAGTTTGGATGACACATATTGGCGGTTATCCCGGTAAATACAACCAACGTATTAGAGAAGAGTTACAACACATTTCGCCAAAGTTATTTATTTGTGGTCACTCGCATATTTTAAAAGTACAATTTGATAAAAAGTTAAATATTTTACATTTAAATCCAGGTGCTGCTGGAAATCATGGCTTTCATAAAATAAGAACTATGATTCGTTTTACCGTGGATAAAGATCAAATAAAAGATATGGAAGTAATTGAATTGGCTAAACGTGGATAGCTTTAATTTTTTCTAAAATTGGAAGTTCAATTTTAATTCTAGTTCCAGATTTTGTGTCAGAATATATGCTAAATTTACCCTTCATTATTTGTATTCTAGCATCTATTTGGTTAATTCCCAAACCATCTTTTTTAGGAATCTCTTTTTTATCAAATCCGTCACCATTATCTTGAATCTTAACAAATAAAATTCCGTCTTTTTCTTCCACTTCTTCAGTTGCCTCATTGGCATTACTGTGTTTTAAGATATTGTTTACCAATTCTTGAATGATATTATTTACTTTAATTTCAAAACTCTGTTGATAACGTCTTATGTTTTTTATATTAGTGTTGATTTCAATTTTAGAATTTGAATATTTTTCTACCATATCTTTTATAGCGTATTTCAATCCAAATTTTAATAATACAGAGGAAACTAAGGTGTGGAATAGGTCTCTAATTGTTTGTGAAGCTTCTACAATTATCTTTTGAGTTTTATCAATCTCTAGTGGTGTATTGCCATTAAATTGAGTTTTACTAGCTTGTAAATGCAAATTAGCAGAAGATAATAATGAACTCACGCTATCATGCAAAGTTTCTGCTATTTGCTTCCGTTCATCTTCTTTACCATCTAGTGTTGCATTTAATATATGTACCTGAGATTCTGCTCTTAATTTATCTAATTTACTTTTTTGCTCAAACTTTGTTTGTTCAAATTTACAAAAATAAAAACTCAATTGCTATTTTCTAAAACTTTAAATAAAAATAAAAAGCATGCAAGACCTCCAATATTACATTTTTCTTAGTTTATGAAGAAAAACTAAAAAACCGAAGTTAATACTTCGGTTTTTTTCGCACTAAATATACTAAGATGTTAGGCTTACCTTAATCTATCAACAGATTTTACGAGATCTTCGTCCTTTTTTATTGCTTTATTAGCAATTGCTAACAACACAATAACAATAACAGGAATAAACATCCCAATACCCTTCTCCGAAACCGCAGTCTCTCCAGATAAAGTTAGTGACATATATATAAGTACACCTAATAAATAGAAGTTAATTAACATATTTAAACGCCCTATTACAAACTGTAATTGTCTGTTTTTATATAAAAAAACAGCTACTACAGATGCCAAAGCAGATAATAAATATGAAAAAAATATTGAATTTAAAAGCATGTTTGGTTCATTTATTAGATCTAACGCAGAAACAACTTTTGTTGATTTTTCTGTCCATAAATTAAATACAAAAATCAACCCGCCCGAAAACATAGCGGCACCTAATAAATATAATGTTTGAATTCTTTGTATCATTACTAATAATTGGAAAGCAAAAGTAAAACTTTCTTTTTTTAAAAAGAAACATTGTAGTTAAAAATAATTACATATATTTGCTTACAATTCAACTACACACTAGTATTAGCATAAAGCTTTACAATACTAAGCCAAAAAATTTCAATACAAATTCTTAACTACCTTAAGAGAAACCCCACTATATTAATTTAACAATGTAAAAATGTTCGAAATCACAGAACTAAAAGCCAAAACTCTTACTGAATTACAAGAGATTGCAAAAACTATTGGACTATCTAAAACCAGTCAACTTAAAAAATTAGACCTTGTTTATCAAATCTTAGATACTCAAGCTGCAAACCTTGCAAATCAAGAGAATCCAAAGGCTGATAAACCAAGAAGAAAAAGAGTTGTAAAAAAAGTATCACATCCTAAGGCTGAAGAAAAAACAACTCCTGTTGTTAAAGAGGAAGCCAATCACAACCCTAAACCTGTTTTAAAAGAAAAGAAAGCTGAAGCTAAATCAGAAGTTCAAAAAACTGAAGAAAAAATAGCTACTCAATCTACTGAAGAAAAAACTGAAGTTAAAAAACCAACTCATTCTAATCAGAATAATCCAAGGCAAAAAAACAACAACCCAAATCAAAATAAAAATAGAAACAACAATCAACAAAGAGAAAAAGTTTCTAAAGGGAATAAAAGCAATACGCGTTATAAAGATCCTGATTTTGAATTTGATGGTATTATTGAAAGTGAAGGAGTTTTAGAAATGATGCCTGATGGCTATGGTTTTCTGCGTTCTTCTGATTACAATTATCTATCATCACCAGATGATATTTATGTATCACAATCTCAAATAAAATTATTTGGGCTAAAAACTGGAGATACTGTAAAAGGAAATGTTCGCCCTCCAAAAGAAGGTGAAAAATATTTCCCTTTAATTAGAGTTTCAAAAATTAATGGATTAAATCCAAATGTAGTTAGAGACCGAGTTTCTTTCGAGCATTTAACTCCATTATTTCCTCAAGAAAAATTCAATTTAGCTGAAAAAGGAAGTTCTTTGTCAACACGAATAATCGATTTGTTTTCTCCGATAGGAAAAGGACAACGTGGTATGATTGTAGCACAACCTAAAACAGGTAAAACAATGCTTTTAAAAGATGTTGCAAATGCTATTGCAGCAAATCATCCAGAAGTCTATCAAATTGTCTTATTAATTGATGAAAGACCTGAAGAGGTAACAGATATGCAACGAAGTGTTCGTGGAGAAGTTGTTGCTTCTACTTTTGATGAGCCAGCAGACAAACACGTTCGTGTTGCAAATATTGTTTTAGAAAAAGCAAAACGTTTGGTAGAATGTGGACACGATGTTGTGATCCTTTTAGATTCGATTACTCGTTTGGCAAGAGCATACAATACAGTTGCTCCTGCTTCTGGTAAAATTTTATCTGGTGGTATTGATGCAAATGCTTTACACAAACCTAAAAGATTCTTTGGTGCTGCTAGAAAAATTGAAGGTGGTGGTTCTTTAACTATTATAGCAACTGCTTTAACAGAGACGGGTTCTAAAATGGATGAAGTAATTTTTGAAGAGTTTAAAGGAACTGGAAATATGGAATTACAACTAGATAGAAACATTTCTAATAGAAGAATTTATCCTGCTATAGATTTAATAAAGTCAAGTACAAGAAGAGATGATTTATTGTTAGATGAAAAAACAGTGCAACGCATGTGGGTATTAAGAAAGTATCTTGCAGATATGAATTCAGTTGAAGCAATGGAATTTATCAACGAACGAATTAAATTCTCTAAGAACAATCAAGAGTTTTTAATCTCTATGAATGGGTAATTAATTTATCAAAATAGATTACATAAAAAAACCGAATCAATTATAATTGATTCGGTTTTTTTATGTTTTTAAATTACTGATTACTCAATACCGTAAAAAGAACCTCTATTGTCAACTACTTCAGTAGCTTCTTTAATAGCATCGTACATTAAACCTGTTTGTCCTTTTCTAGTACTAGCCAATCTATTTCTATAAGAATCATAATTTGGTAATGCAATCGGTGCTTCTCTTTTTGTAACTACAAAAGCAAAAACTCCTTTCCCTCCTTCTACATTATTAAACAATGTGTTTTCTTTTGCAGAATACATAGCTCCTAAAATTTTAGGCTCAAAACCAACTGCTGTAATAATTGGAGACTGCATAGAAATTGCAGATGCAGTACTAACAGTTTGCTTTGTAGATTTTGCAATATCAGCCAATGTTGCACCAGTCATTGTTTTATTAATAATTGCTGCTTTTTTCTGATTTAACAAAATTGGTCTAACAGTATTAGTAGCTCTAGCTGCAGACATTAAACCTTTAAATGTTTTATTCGTAATTACAGCTACAACATGACCGCTGTTTGTGTCAAATCTTTGGAAAGCTCCTACTTCGTTCTCTTTTTTATGCGACCAGGTAACAATTTCTCTTTGATTTCCAATTCCGGGTACCGTTTCGTCTAACATTTTTAAATTAAATGCTGATTGTGGAGACAATCCTTTTTCTTTTACAACATCGTCAAATTTTGCTCCGTTTGATAAAGCTAAAGCAAAAGTTTCTGCATTTTGAAATATGGTATTTTCTGTTGCTTGTGAAGCTTCAATCTTTCTACCAAAAGTCGCTAACTTAACAGCTTGTTGTTTATTTCTACTTTCATCAACTCTAATAATATGGTATCCAAATTTAGTTTTAACAATATTAATATCTCCTTTTTTACTAAAGAATAAAGCATCCCCAAATTCTTTATCTAAAGAATAAGCGGCTTTTACGGAAATCCAATCAATATCTCCTCCTTTTCCTTTTGTTCCATCAACATTAACTAGATCAGCAATTTCTGCAAATTTCTTTTTATCTTTTCTTACTAATTTAAAAATACTATCTATAGATTTTTTTACTTGAACGTCTGTTTTCTTAGTATCTAGACTCGCAGAAGCTGAACCAACAAATGGAATTAATATGTGAGCTCCTTTAACAGAATCTGGAATTTGAACAACTTCATTAATTTTAGAAATTTTAAAAAATCCATTGTCTCTATAAGGACCAAATACATCACCTTGCTTCCCCTTAAAAACCTGCTCTGCAATCACTGCAGAAACTTCGTTTTTAAAATTATAATTATTGTCTAAGGCTAAATCTGAGCCATTATCAGCAAAAAATTCAGACAAGAATTCTGTATTTTTAAATCCTTTTACTCCATCTTTGTCTTCTAATAAATCAGCAACTTCTTTTTTAATTGCATCTTCATCTTCTTTGGTAGGAACAATATCAAATTTTACATATTTAATATCTGTAGATGCATCAACTTTAAATGATGTTGGGTTTGCCTTAATATAAGTTTCAATTTCTGATTTGGTTACAGTAACTAAACTATCTGCTACAGTGGTATAAGGTACATATACATATTGAGCTGTGATTTTTGTATTATCAGTTAAATACTGTAGTTCTCCTTCTTTTAATGAAGCACCAACACCAGCAGTAATCAAATTATTATAGGTAGTAGTTTCTAAACCGCTTTTTATCTGACCCATAAAATTTGACCAAGCATTCCAAACTTCAGTATTATCATCTTTTGCCAAAGCTAAAAATTCTTTTAACTTTCCTTCATCAAACAAACCAGCAGCATTTAAGAAACGTTGATCTGTTTTTATTGATTGATTCTCAATAAGAGCGCTCCAAACATCATTCTCTCCAACAGTAATTCCTGCTGCAGATAGTTGCGTTTGATAAATTTTTTCTCTTACTAAATTATCCCAAACTATTTTAGAAGCTTGCATATCGGTAATTCCATTACCTACTTGTGCTTTATATGCTTCTAGAGCTTCACTAAAATCTTTTCTTGAAATTACTTCACCACCTACTTCTCCAACAGTATTTACTTTTGAAGAATTGAAGAAATCTTGAATACTTGAAGGATCTAATACAAAAGCAAACAATGCTAATCCAATTACTAGGATTAATGCCATTGAGCGCTCTCTAATTTTAGATAAAATTGCCATACGTCATTTATTTAATTAACAGGGAGCGAAAATACAATTTCGGTTTAAATAATGCAACTGCTTAGCAACAATTATTTACGAGTATTTTTTAATGATAAATCTAGTCATCTACTTCGCCAATTTGAAAGTAAATTTCTTCTATTTTTGATGAGCTAACTTTAAGAATTTTGATTACAAAATTTTCAATTCTTATTTCTTCATTTAACTCTGGGATGTTTTCTGTATGCTCTATAATAAAACCTCCCAAAGTCTCGTATGCTCCTTCTTTTGGAATGTTTAATCCGTATTCTTCATTTAAGTAATCAATCTCTAATCTTGCAGAAAAACGAAATTGAGTTTCGTTAATTTGCTCTTCAAGTAATTCTTGAGAATCATGCTCATCTTCTATTTCTCCAAAAAGTTCCTCTACAATATCTTCTACAGTTATCATTCCAGAAGTCCCGCCATATTCATCTAAAACAATGGCTATGCTTTTTCTTTTCTTAATTAAATTGTTTAAGACATCATGAATAATCATTGATTCTGGAACTATTTCAATGGGCAGTATTACAGAACGAATTGTTTTTGGTTTTTTAAATAACTCGAAGGCATTTACATAACCAATAATATCATCTAATGAATTTTTATATACTAATATTTTAGAAAATCCAGTAGCAACAAATATCTTTCTTAGATTCGGAATTGTTTCATGAAACTCAACAGCAATCATTTCAGTTCTCGGCACCATAATTTCTCTTGCTTTAACCTTGTGAAAATCTAAAGCATTTTGAAATATTTGAATTTCAGAGTCGAATACATCATTAGAATTACTCGTTTCTATTTGCTCATTAATATAATTCCCTAGTTCTTCCCTACTAAACTCTGTTTGTTCCTCATCTTTATTTGTTCTAAAAAAAACTCGTAAAAAGAAATCAGAAATAAACGTTATGAATGATGAGAAAAAATGAAAAATAACAAAGAAAAAATAGGTGGGTATTGCAAAAAATTTTAATGCTTCGTTCGAATAAATTCTAAAAATAGCTTTAGGTAAAAACTCTGCAGTAATCAAAATAATGATGGTAGAAATAATTGTTTGTAATAACAAAATAGTAAAATCACTAAAGAATTCTATTGGCAAAAAACGAATTAAAAACTTACCCATAAAATAACTATAAATCACCAAAGCAATATTATTACCAACCAACATTGTGGTAATAAATTTAGATGGCTTATTTGTGATTTTTGCAAGGATATTAGAAATAAAGTTACCTTTTTTCTTTTCTAATTCGATATGTAGTTTATTGGCAGAAATGAAAGCGATTTCCATACCTGAAAAAAATGCAGAAAGTAAAATTGAAATAACAATTATTGCTATTTGTGTTTCCATGTATTGGTTTACTGGTTATTTCTTGATTGTACTTTTTTTCTAAAATATCTTTTGAAGAAAAACACTAAGGTAATAAAAACTGCAAAACCAATCATCAAATAAGATTTTTCTCTGTCTTCATTCCATCCTAATATAGCCTCTATTAAAAATATAAATGCAATAATTAAATACCCGTATTGTAAATATTTCCAAAGTGTGTTCATGAGTTATTCTTCTTTTGTAATTATTTCTCCCGATAGTTTTTTTGCCAAAAACTTAGATAAATCTTTTTTTGATTCGAAACCAATTCCTTTTATAGTATTATCTGGCGAAATTAATGTAAATTTTTTTTCAGAAAAAAAGTAATCTGTATTTTGATCCCAAAACAACTGATCTGTATATAGTTTAGATTGATCTGTATGGTTTATAATTACCACATTCCCTTTCAATTCTGTGATCAATGTTTTTGAATACGAAATGGCGTAATCGCCAAGTATTGTTGTTGAATCTTTTCCGTTATTTTCAAATGTTATCAATTTTAGTCCTTCGGGAAATTCATTATAAGGATGATTAACTCTATTGCTAAAATCATTTAGAAGAGGAGAATACAACTTAGAGGTTGTTCTTCCAGAATCTCTATAAACATGTGCAATATTTTTTGCAATTCCAATTGGTAAATTTTTTGCAGAAAAAAATTCTTTCATTTTATTTGAATTGTTAGTACAAGAAAAAAACATTGCTACTATACCAATAGTAACAATGTTTTTAGATATTTTCTTTGAACTAAAATTCATTCTTATTTCTGAGGAACCTTAACTGTTTCTCCTATCCAACATTTAATAGCATGAGGAGTTCCTGGCTTTATCCCTTCTGTAAAAATTAATTTTTTAGAAGGCTCTTGAGATAAGTAATTTTTAATGTATTTAGAAGCTTTAGATGCAATACTTGGATCTACTACCGCAGCTCTTCTTGCTTTATTTAAAGCAGCTGTGTACACCATTCTTTTATCAAACTCTTTTGTACCACAAGCATTTGCACTAGAAGCATATAAACCAGCAATTAACAAATAAGCTTTACCCATACTAGGTTTATTCTGTATTGCTTGATTTGCATATCTTCTTGCTTCACTTTTTCTACCTTTTTTAGCAAACAATTGAGCAATCTTATATAAGTTTTCAGCTCTCTTAAATGCATCTGGCTGCTGTTCTACAGCTTTTTTGTAGTAGTCCATTGCCTCAGTTTCTTTTCCGTTTTTATATAAAATCCCTGCAAAGAATACTGATGCTTCTGGTGATGGATCTGCCGCAACATAAGCTTCAACTAAAGTTTCATATAAAGGCTCATCTGTACACTCTTTTGCATACATTCTAGATACTGCTCTTTTTAACCATTTTGCATTGGTTTTATTGGCAGGGAAATCTCTTGTATATAATGGTATTAATCTCTTACATGTAGACAACTCTACAATGATATTATCCAATCCGTCTTCAACTTGACCTAATGCTTTCGAATTAATAGAATATGCTCTTAACATGGTTTTTTCTCTTCTCTCTAGAGTCTCCCCTTTTTCTTCTTTTGCTTGAAGTGGCGCTAATTTTTTTGTATAGTAATCTAATTTTTCACCAACAGATTCTAATACATCATCATAAGTATCAAATACTTTTTGTGGATTCGTATCTTTATTTCTATCTGTTACTCCTTGAAAATACTTGTATATATTTCTAACACCCATTTGTGTTGGATCTAACGAGTATGCTTTTTCTAACAATGCAAAAATTTCGTCATTTGAACCCGCTTTCTCATTGGCTAAAAAAGTAGCAAAATCACTATGTACTTTTGCTAAATCTTTTGGAAAATACTGTAATCTTTGCTCATAAATCTTTTTTGCTAAAGCTATAAATTCATCTTTATTACCTCCAGATTTTAATTCATCCTTAACTAATCTATCTCCTAATTTATATATATTAACCGACAGCTTTGGGCAGTCATCCATTAATTTTTTTAGTCTAGGCAATGCAGAATCATATTTTTTTGTTTGAATTTCTCCTTTAAATAAATTGTAAGCAATGTTACAATCTTGAGGACTCTGTGCTACAACATTAGTGTTTAATAGCAATACGACTGCTGCAAGTAAGAACGTAATTTTTTTCATCATCTATCTGTTTTTAATTAGTCAATTCGTTTCTTTATAAACCAAGCTTGTTGCCCTATGGCACTTAAAGATAAACTTAGTTTAAAATTAAAATAGTTTTCTTGTATCAAGTTATTTATTGTTGATCCTTTTCTACCATATTCAACTCCTAAATTAAGGTTTGATAAACTCCTTAATGGTAAACCTAAACCAAAAGATATGCCAAAATCTTTAATTTCTGTAAAATTCCCTGGAGTTGTAGTTCCATTCACCAACAATCCTGTATTTTCAAACCGAATTCCTGCCCTATAAGTCACTCTGTCCCAATAGCTAGAAATTGAATTGTCTTTAGGTAAATAAAACCCACCTATAGAAACTCTACTCGATTTATTATATTTATAAGATGAGCTAGTTAAGATAGAACCTTGTAAATTTAACGCATCTTGAAATTCATATTCTATCCCAGCAAACCATTTATTGTCTTTTCCTAATCCAACCCCTAAACCTGTTTTCATTGGATTTACTATTTTACCATTAATTGAAGCGCTAAACAAAGTGTCTTTTGGAATTTCAACAGTTGATGAAGCAATCTTTAATGAGTATAAATTTTCTGTACCAGATGTTTGTAAACTATTTTCTAGTTTAAAAGAAGCCCCCAAATTAAACATTAATTTATTGTTTAATTCTTTTATGTAATGCATTCCTACTTTAACCCCTGTACCTGAAATTGTTGTAACCTCGTTATTCTTTGTACCCAATTGAGTATTTAATCTCTGAGACAAAATATTGTTTTCTGTTTTTCCAAAAATATATTCTGCTTCTAAACCTAAGCTAAAGCTTTTTGTAAGAGAAATTCCATATGCACTATAAATTCTGTTTGTTCCTCCAGAACCATAAAATCTTGTAGCCTCAAAAGGATCTCCGTTTATGTCATTCACAACATTCAATAAAGAATATCCCACAGCTGTATTTGGCTTTAATCCAAAAGAAATACCTGCTTTTTTACCTACAGGAAAACCAATATTAATATAAGACAAACTTGTTGATGTTGAGTTTTGAGAACCCGAAAAATCTTTTATTGTTAAATCATTTACATTAACTCCAATAGAATACGTTGCATATCTTAAATATGCATTGGCTGCTGGATTTAAGAAGTTTAAATGGTATACATTATTAAAAGCAATTCCAATACCACCCATACTAGCTTGCTCTACTGTTTGAGAGCTGTATTGCTGACCAATACCAAAAAAAGAATATGGAGAAGAGTTAGTTCTCTGAGCTGTTGCTTTTATTGAAATAAATAGTAAAAATATATAGAAAATTCTCTTTAACATTCCTTGTTGTTATATATCAAAATTGTGTTTAAACCCTCCAAAACAAAATTTGGATTGGCAAATATGCTACTTTTTAATTGTTTAGCCAAGAAATATGTATCTCCACCTGTTAAAACTATTGTTAAAAATGGATTTTCTCTTTCATATTGCTCAATTACCCCATTAATTTCATTTAAAATTCCATTGTTTACACCTGAATGAATATTTTCATCTGTAGTTTTTCCTATAAAATTTGATGGAATATTTTTTTCTAATAAAGGTAGTTTTGAGGTATACTTATGTAGGGCTTTATACCTCATCTCAATCCCTAGAGAAATTGCACCTCCTAAATATTCTTTATTTTCATTAACAAAATCATAGGTAATGCATGTTCCTGCATCTATAATCAATACATTTTTTTTAGGGAATTTCGTTAAAGCATTTGACACCAATGCAATCCTGTCTACTCCTAATGTTTGGGGTGTTTTATATAAGTTCTTAAACGGAACTTTAGTAGAGGTGTCTAGCACTAAAAAAGACACCTTTTTACTTAGTTGATCTTGTATTTCTTTTGAGATATTCTTTACTGAAGAAATGATACCGCTATTGATTGTGTATTTTTCAATTAAAAAACCAACCTTCTCAAGCAAATCTTTAGTTTCTAAAACAAGTAACTCTATTAACTTATCATTCTCAAAAACAGCAGCTTTGATTCTTGTATTACCAATATCAACAATTAAATTCATCTTATCATTTTAAACGAGCTCCAAAAATACAACAGATTTTTTACAATTTTATTTGGTAGATATAAAAAAGGAGTACTATATTTGCATCCGCTAAGGCAATGGTACCTTAGCTCAGTTGGTAGAGCAAAGGACTGAAAATCCTTGTGTCCCTGGTTCGATTCCTGGAGGTACCACTTTAACAACTCCCTAATAAACTTATTATCAGTAATTTAGGGAGTTTTTTTATGTTCTTATTTCAAAAAAGAACAACATTAAGAACAATTTTACGGTTCAATTTGTATCTTTATGGGGTGGATTTAAGAACATTACATTGAGTATCTTTTATAAACTTAATTACCTCAAAAAGAAAGAACTTTACTCTGTTGATGATAAAGTAGGGATACAAATTGTCTACTATTTTGATAAAAAGAGAATCTCCTTTTCTACCAATATCAATGTGAAAATAAAGGATTGGGATGAACATTGGAGAAACAAAAGAACAAACGAACCTGTTCTTTCATCAGACAAGGATTTCAAAACTAAGAACATACTCCTACTCCAAAAATGGATGGAGATAAAAGATGTCATTTTTGAAATAAGAAAAAATGATATGGTTCCCTCTACTGATTTAGTCAAATCCTACATGAGAAGGGAATCCTCCATTAAACTCAACAAATCAGGTGGTGAAATTCATTTTGAGATGTTTTTGAACAAATATTTAAAGTGGATTAATTCTCCTAAATACCTTGTTGAAACGAGAAACTCAATATCATATGTAAGAAGTGTGGTTGGGTCAGTAACCGATATTATTCGATTTACCAAAGAATACCAAGTGAAGAATTCAATAAAACTTCTTCCTTCAGACATAAATAAAAACTTCACTAATGAACTCATTATCTATTCAGATAAAAGAGGTTTACAACCTTCAACCATTAAGAAAAGAATAAAGGTTCTTGTGATGTTTGGAAAATGGTTAGAGGAAAATCATGGAGTTAAAATGATTGTCCATAAACCAAAAAGAGACAAGGATAAGGATAAAGAAATTCTATTTCTGAAAGATGATGAATTAGTCAAAATTCATGAGTTTAAAGGATTTGAATACAACAGAAAAGAGTTTCATTATCACTATCCCAAAAATGTCCATAAAATCGAATTTCTTGAAGATATACTTAAGAATGGTAAAGTAAAAAAATACACCTCCTATGAAGTGTACAAAGACCTACTTCTGATGTTATGTGGTCTGGGATTGAGATATATTGATGGTGTCAATTTAAAGTTGATTCATTTTAAAGAACTTGACAAAAGAATCAAGAAGGATAGAAAAGATTCCTTTGTTAAAGGTGAGTTCGTCTTAACACCTCAGAAAACGAGTGTTGTAGTTAGAATTCCGAACACTCCATTAACTTGGGAGATTTACAAAAAGTATTCTTCTGGAAAAGGAGTAGACGATTATTTGTTTCCAAGAACAAGATTTGGAAACTCTATATCAAACACAAAGTTCAACAAACACATAAAAGAAATAAGTAGAATAGTTGGACTGAATAGAGTAATCATGAAACCCAAGTATGACTGGAACAATCAAGTTATTGAGGGGACTGACAACACCAAAAGATTACATCAAGTTATAACATCACACATTGGAAGAAAAACAATGATTAGAACATATGTAGATGTAGGTTATGATAGGAAAACTATTATGAGTATAACTGGGATTCAAAACTACAAAACCCTTGATGTCTACTACGAAACATCAGAAAGAGATAGATTCAAATTCAATAATCTATTACATCAGAATATAGATACTAATTTAAAATCTAATGATGTTGTAGTAGATGAGAAAGATAAACTCTTCGAGATGTATAAAAGAGGTGACTTAACCTGGGAACAATTGGGTAAACTAATTAACAATTAATGTATAAATCCCATTAGGTAAAAAAATTAACTCCGATATATAAACCACTCCAATACCCTACCCTAATAAATCTTTTTTCTCAGTTACAAGAAACCCTTTAATTGTTTCTGTAAATAAAACTTCTATTAACTTCTCAGTGATTTAGTATTAGAATTGATTCTGTATAATTGATATGTCTGAACCATATTCAATAGGTTGTTTACATCGAGTTTAGAAGAAATACTTTGAAGTTGACCAGTAATATTATCATTTAAGTAAGAAACCTCAAATTTAAGTTCATTAATAGAAGAAAGGATTTGGTCACTCATCATTTCAATTGTATTAGTCAAATTATCAATTTTTGAATTTAAATCAATTAAATTTTGATTTATTGAACTCAATGAATTAATAACATCATTTTGATATTGAGAATTAAAAATTCTAAGTTTATCAAACTTCTCATAAATCTCATAAAATCTAATTCTATCATTATAAATTACTGAACGAATCATTTCAATTAAACCAAAAATAATAGTGGAATTCAATGAAATAAATTTGTTATGAGATTTTGTTATTTTTTCTATCTCATTGTAGTCCAAAAATTCCCCCTTTTTTATATTGATATCTATTTGTGAACATATACTAATGTTCATACTCCAATAATTATCAATATTTGATTCAACAAAGTTTATAATTTTAATAAAATCCTGTATGAAGTTGGAATTAAATTCTTTTTCTTTTGATTCAATCTCATCTTTATTAGTATTTAATACTTCCCTTACCTTCTTAACATAATTATTAAGTTCAACTTTTGAAAACCCTTTTAAAAACTCATAAAGTTCTTGATTACTATTAGATAAGTTTTTTCTTCTTAAACCTATTAATTGATTTTCAAAGTCTTTCAAAGTAAAAAGGAACTTTATCCAATTAGTATAACGAGTCTCAGTTTCTTTAAATAACTTTTTAGATTTTATCTCAATACTAACATCTTGGGACTGATAACTCTTAACACCATTTTTTAGACAAACACTCATTTGTTTTAGTTTAATAACGGACTTACTAAACATTCCACCTTTCAAAAAAGGACTTGTAGATATTGATTTCACATTCCCAAGGTCACAATTAAAGATATTATTTTCATTTATATAAAAAATTATACTGTCTCGAGATGGATTGAATAACCAACCATTTTTATCAATATATATTCCAAATTCATGTTCTCCTACTGTAGTATTATCAACATTTTTTTTAGATACAGGTGATTTAAGTTCTAATCTATACAAATCTTTAACAGAATCTGGTATGTTTTTATTTCTTAGTAATCTAAAAAAATCATTATTAGAAAATAAGTTTATAAATACAAATAGTTTTATTTTTTGAATGAACTGGGGTAAATAAAAAGATTTAAACCTACTCCATGGTAATTCATCTTCGAAGTATCCAGAACCCATAGGGTCATTTAGACTTAAAACAAAAGTTTCATCGAAATATTCAAATTCTACATAAAAATCCTTATCAAGAAGTAATTCATAAAATTTACTTTTACTATTTACAATATTTGGAAAAACAACTGAACTCAAGAATTCTTTCTCTAAATTCTTTTTCTTTTCTAAATTCTGTTTTTTCTTTTTTTCTTCATCTTTTAATCTCTGTTTTTCCTTTTTATCTTCTTCTGTTTTTTCTTTTCCTAATTTATTCGAGGTGATAATTTTTCCATTTTCATATATATATTCTAATCTCGGTTCACCATCATTGTCATATTTTACTATTCTTTTTCTCTTTCCGTTTTCGTCATAAAAAGTCTCACCCTTTATTTTACCATCATCGTTATCTTCTACTGTTCTTTTAATTTTTCCGTTTTCGTCATAAAAATCTTCATATCCCGTTGGATTACCATCATCGTTATATAATACTAATCTTTTAATTTTTCCATTTTCGTCTAACAAAGTCTCATCCTTTATTTTACCATCATCGTTATAATTTACTAATCTTTTTGTCTTTTCGTTTTCATCATAAAAATTCTCACTCATTAACTTCCCATCATTATCATAATTTTTTGATGTTGATTTTAAACCATTTTCAAATTTAGTTTCACTTTCAATTTTACCATTTAAGGAGTAATTGGTATAAGAAATTTGTTTTCCAAAATCGTCATATTCATTTAAAATCATTATGTTATTTGAATCACTATAGTTAAATCTTTGATATACAAGAATATCGTTTTTATATTTTTCATAAACAAAAGGTTCTCGGTTCATATGATTTATTACTTCACCATCTTTTTTACCTTTTACATAGGGTATTTCAAGATTTATTTTATCCTGAAAACATGATTTCCAAACACCGGTTTTATTACCGTTTTCATCATACTCCCCTTCTTCCCAATTTTTATCATCCGAGTATAATCTCCAAATACCAATTCGATTACCATTTTCATCTAATTCACCTTCTTCTTTCTTATCATCATATTGTGATATGTTTTCTTCT